>Ga0268299_1000039_pt1 | contig 516373 bp, 477 predicted proteins | sample NOBtaG_FD_193484 | JGI IMG/M metagenome (GOLD analysis project Ga0268299, IMG submission 193484) | Activated sludge microbial communities from bioreactor in Nijmegen, Gelderland, Netherland - NOB reactor | ecosystem: Engineered > Bioreactor > Aerobic > Activated sludge | place: Netherlands...
CGCCACCGCTCCAGCCGCCGCTGCGCCCAGCGAACCCTCGACTGCTTTTCCATCGTGCACCTCGCCTTGGGCGAGGGGCTACGCCGGGCCGGCCGTGATGTTCACGCACGCTTGCCGGAAGGACACGATGCACCGTACCGCGAGCGGAGCGACGCCGCCCGACACCGATGCGGGGCACGCGACGTCGAAGTGGTCGATGGCGATCGACGGCATCGAGCGGCTGACGGCGCCGCCGTTCGATCAGGGGCTGAAGTTCGGGCTCGAGCTGTGGCCGCGGGCGGCGCCGGGCTGCACGACGCTGGGCGAGCGCATCCGCGGGATCATGGCGACGAACACGCAGTGCGAGGGCCCGGAGATCGTGGTGGCTCCGGGGCTGAGCACGGGCGTGGCGATCGCGTCGGCGCTGGATCCCGAGACGACGCCGATCTGCCTGTCGACTCCGACCGGGTCGGCGCTGATCGGCGCGAACGACTGGCTGAAGACGCACCCGAACGTCGACGGCGGGCGGCAGTTCATCGTGCTGGTGACCGACGGAGCGGACTGGGATCAGAGCTGCCCCAACCCGAATCCGCTCGCGGTGGTCGACGCGATCCGCGACGGAGGCGTGTCGACTCTGGTGGTGGGCTTCAGCGCTGAGGCGTCGGTGACCGGCGGCGTCGGAGCCGCCTTCCTCGACGACCTCGCGTGCGCGGGCGGGACGGCGAGGGGCTACCCCGGGACGTGCTTCGTGAACGACGCGGGCGTGTACCGCGCGCGCAACGCGGGCGACGCGGGGCTGTTCTTCGTGGCGACGGACGCCGTGCAGCTGCTGACGGGCTTGGGCAGTTCGCCGAGACGATCTGCTGCAACTGCATCAACTGAGGGGGGCCGGCGGAGCTCTGTCAGCCTCCGCTTGGGCCGGCGCCCCAGTTGGAGAAGCTCTCTGGGCACGCTGGGTACAGCAACGCCCCTGATGAGTCCCGTAGCAAGTGCTGCTGGGGCGTACTCGGTCCCTGGCCGCGAGCCACGCTGATCCCGTCTGGCGGGAGGTTCGGATCACGCAGCACAAGCTGACAATCCGGAGCGCACCAGGTGAAACCGGCGGCGTTGGTTAGCAACTGCTCACCGGTGTTGCGACAGAGTTTGTATGCGACCCCGGAGCCGCCTGTTCCAAGGTGACGAAGGGCAGTGCCAGCGGCCACTGCGTCTGGCTGAGGCTGAGAGAAGTCGAATCGGCCGAAGTTGTAGCTCCAAACGCGCTTCGCCTTGCCGTCAGGAGCAAAGCTCCGGGTGTGCAGGTGACGATCATCTGTATGACACTTTTGTCCATCAAACGTGAGTGCCGATGGATCGACGTCCCTCATGCTGACTTCATTGGACTCGCTCTTGCCGGCCCCGCACGCACCCATTTGGATGTAGAAAGTCTGACGATTCTCAGGTCCCTCTCCACGAGAGACTGCCTCAGGTGGAAAAACATAGCCGTAGGCGGTGGTCGTAACGTGGTCCCAAGTTGCAATGGGCTCCTTCGGTTGCGAACCAGGCGTTGTGACGGGAACAAGGCCGTACTTTCCGACAAGACCGGGAGAATCCACCGACACCCCTTCCACATCGCCATCGGCTGTCCCGAATACCCCAACGACCCACAATGAGTCGGGCTGCATCGTGTCATTGGGGAAAAAGTCCCTCCAACGCCAAGCCACGGCCTCGGTGGCATGATCGAATCGGAACCGATTCACAAGACCTTGGGTGGCGAATCGCCAGCTTGGGTCATCACTCGCACCCGATCCTCGGCCGCCACATGCGGTGAGCATCATCGCAATGCATGCCGCCCATCGAACTCCAATCAATTCTGATAAAGTCATGGACCTCACTCCCACCACTCACATTCCGTGATGCGAAAACACAGACGCGGCGTTGAACGCAATCGCTGGCGACTCATTGTAATACAAATAAGTAAACAAATTCGCAGCAACCGTCGGATAGGTATAGGACGAAGGCAGGACAGACATCGTCCAAGCGATCCCTTTCAAGAGACTCCGCCTCGCGTGCTGAAGAGAACTCCATCCAATGTCGGACTGAAGAGTTGTAAAGTCTGTATTGCAATTCCTGCCAGGGACAGTGCAATTCAGCCCCCACGACACCTCCCAGAATGCTTGGACAAACGGGCCTTTTAACAAGTGCCCGTCGCTCGGACACCACGTGAAGCTCGCGTACGACTCAAACGTCGACGCTGTGTGCCGGAGACCTGATCCCTCATGGTTATAACTCGCCACATTGGCGAGCTGCTCGCGGTACACCATGTCGGCAACCGCGTCGGCAATCGCCTCCTTAACTGAAATCGACTCATCAGAGTGGAGCACACATGCTGAGCCAAGGTGTGCGTAGAGATAGTGAAAGTAGTGACCAGCCTCATGCCATAGCAACTGAGTGCTTGTCGGCACATTGGAAATTTCAATCCAACGGTTCCAGGAGTTGTACCAGAAACAACCTGGAGCGCCCGCGCCACAGGTCGTCTGGGGAACGTCGACCCAGAGCTGCGTAGCAGCAGTACCCGTGGTGGGAGCAATATACGGATAAACGAGGCTCGAAAACAACGTCAGCGCCTGACGCACCTTCACATAAGCGTTCTGTTGACGAGAGCGGGCCGCGTCTGATTCGGTGCACGAAAAGTTGGAAGGACAGGGCAACCCATTGAATGGCGATGCATCGCACGTCGCAAAGGGAATGTGTTCTGCTTCACTCACGGATGTCACCTGTGGCCAAATCCCGTAGTTCGCTTGGTCGCTCATGAGATAGTAGAAACAATTACCGCCAGTGTATGGGTGAACATACACTCGCTCCCACGTATACGATTCGTTAGGCACGCCAGATGCGGTGTGTGGAAACTTCCACTGCGCCCCATTTTCGTCAATCTTCGCGTGGCGGACGGCGCGATTCTCCTCTGCTGGACTCGGCCGGAACGCTTCGTTCATGATCAATCCATTAATGGGATCGACCACCCACTCCCGGCGATAGTCAGTCGCGATCCACACCACGATGCCGCTTTCTGGGTCAGCCTCCTGCCACATGTCGACCGGCCCTTCTGGCCCCTCCGCCCGCGATCGCCAAACTGTTCCCCGATCCGTCGTGACAGGGACCAAAGGCGTTCGCACGGTTGTGCGTGTCGCAACGACGTTCGCTGCATTGAGAGCGTCAAGACCAAAGTCGGCGTCGGAGACGTAACTGGCGTTTGGGAAAAGGGTCCCGTTGAAAAAGACGAGTGTCCCGTCGCTCGCGAAACCAAGCACGACTTCGCCTCCACGAACTGGAATGCCTCGCCAATGTTGAGAGCCACGCAAGATAGTGATGTTGCCGACCAAAGTGCGCACGCTCGTGAAACTCATGACCGCAGCGGGCTCAAAGTTCGCAGGTAATCCGAACCCAGGAGAATGTGCCGCGATAAAGCTCAGCGCTGCTGCACGTAGAGCCGATTCGGTAAGGGCACCGCCCGCGACCGACAGGGAAGTGTGGAAGCGGCCGCCAACCCGACTGACCAGGCCGTCGGGCCGCCGCAGCACTTGCAGGCTCTGACCGCCTCCAACGTGCGCGCGCGAGAACGTTTCGTCGCTCGGCGACGTAGCGTTCGCCGAAGCGCGAAGCGCGAGCGGCAGCATCGCCACCAAAACTATTGCCGTTCGCGACACGAAAAGCGGAATCATTCGCTCCCCTTAGGATCTAGACCACACTCATGCGTGAACATACCGCAGGTCAGCCCCGTTCAGGGAATGCAGCCGCGTGGCCGTGGGCGATCGCAGCCCGGAGCAGCGCGGGCGTCATGCCCGGGATGGCGGCGGCGCGGGCGTGCTCGGTGCGAGAGTCGACGGCGCTGAGCAAGGTGTTGTCGGTGCAGATGCAGCCGCGGACTCCGGCGGCGAGCCACTTGGGGAGCGGGTGCTCGGCCGTGTGAGCGATGACGCCGGTATGGACGTTCGAGGTGGGGCACGCCTCGATGGTGACGCCGCGCTCGAGGACGAGGTCGAGAACGCGCGGGTCCTGAAGCAGCGTGGTGCCGTGGCCGATGCGGCGGGCATGGCAGAGCTCGATCGCGGTGCGGATCTCGTCGGGAGGGCGGCCTTCGCCGGCATGAACGGTGATGCCGAGGCCGAGCTCGTGGGCGCGCGTGAACGGCGCGGCGAAGTCGGCGAGGCGCGGGCCGCCGGGAACGGGGCCGCCGGCGAGGTCGACGCCGGTGACCCGTTTCCTGCGCGCGGCGGCGACGTCGACGAGCTTCGCGAGCGTCCCCGGCCCCTCGTGGTAGAGGCCGCAGAGGATGAGGCCGGCGCGGCCGGCGATGCCGTCGAGAGCGGCGTCGGTGATCTCCTCGAGGGAGCCGCCCCGGTGGAGCTGGGGCGCGAAGCGGATCTCGAGGGTGGTGACGCCTTCGGCAGCGGCGTCGTCGCAGATCTCGGAGGCGACGCGGCGAACCTCTGAAGGTCGTTGCATGAGCGAGAGCGTGAAGGCGAAGCGAGAGAGCGCGGCGTCGAGGCCCATGCCGGCGTGGAACGCGAAGTCGGGCGGCACGCTGACGCGAGCGCGGGCCGCGAGCTCTGCGAGCGTAGATGGGCGCAATGAGCCGTCGAGGTGGCGGTGAAGGTCTGCGAGCGGCGTCATCTTCGGAGTGGGCATTACAGCGAGAGAACCTGTGGCAACAACCAGCCCGGACGCGTTCCTCAGCCCGGACGCGTTCCTCAGCCCGAACGCCGTCCCGTGAACGAACGCGGACCCGTGGCCGTGAACGGGCCCGCAGCCCGGACCCGGGACCCCGACCCCGGCCCCGGCCCCACCAGCTCAGAACCCGAGCGACTTCAACCGGGAAAGGTGCGCGCGAACCTCGACGGCGAGAGCCTCGATGAACGTGGAGTACCCGACGGGAGCCCGGGCACGCTCCACCTTGGAAAACCCGGCAGCGAGAGCGGCGGCGCGCAGCGTGACGTCGAGGGCGTGAACCGAGATCAGCTCGTCGACGGCGCCGCCGAGCGGGACGAGAACCACCGAGTCGGCGCCGCCCTTCCGGATCCCCTGCAGCGCGGCCTCGCTGGTGATCCCGGGCGCGCCCATCGAGAGCCACGACACCTTCCACGGCGAAGTCAGCCCGTCCATCACGGCCGCCGTGGTCGCCTTCAGCTGCTCGAGGTACGGGTCGCCGTCGCGGTCGTCCTTCGACTCGATCGGCAGGGCGCAGAACAGCACGGTGGCGCCCGGCGCGCGATCGACGCCCTCGGTGATGGCGGCGCGCAGGGCATCGACGTACCCCTTCGACGTGCCATAGCGATCGATCACCGACACCTCGGTGCCGCTCTCTTCGAGCGCGCGCAGAATCGGCTTCAAGAACCGGTTGCACTTCTGCGGGTGCAGCGACAAGCCCACGATGCGCGTGGCGCCCTGCTCTTTCAGCTTCGCGATCGCGTCGGGAATCTTCGGGGGCGCATACAGCGTGCCGAGCGCGACCGGCACGCCGAGCTTCTTCGAGAGCAGCTCGCCGAGCTCGGTCGCCTGGGCCTCGAGCGGAGACTTCCCGCCCGACTCGGTGAGCCGCTGCTGCCAGGTGCTCGCGTCGAGACGCGACGCAAACCCGGCGAACGTGCTCTGAAAGCCGCGGCCGAACGACGACGTGAACGCGTACGGGTCGGCATACCAGGCGCGCAACCAGGCACGCGTGCCCTCCGCCGACGGCGGGTCGCCGCGGTGCAGCAGGAGCACGCCGATGCCCGAGAGAGAGACCTCGGGTGCAGGAGCCGCGGGAGCCGGCTCGCTCACGTCCCCCTCCACTGGAGCTCGACCTTCAGCGGGCCGGCTTCGTCGGCAACGAACAGCACGCGGTTGGCGCCCTTCTCCCACTTGCCCTTCGACACCAGCTTCAGCTCGAAGACGCCGCCGACGGGCAGCTCGGCAGCGGCCGGCAGCGGCAGGCCGCGCTCGATCTTCCAGCCGCCGAGCTCGGGGCCCGAGCCGACGACGAGGGCGTCGGCCGGCCCCGCGAAGTCGACGCGCCGCTTCTTCTCGCCCGTCGTCCACTGCCGCCGAGCGGCCTCGGCCTCGGCCGTGAAGCTTCCGGTCTCGAACGAGACCCGCACCTGCTTCCCTTCGATCTCGATCGTCGCAGCCTCGCGTGAAGCGACGCGGCGGATCGTCACCGCCCGCTCGCTGGCGGCCACGATCACCGGCACGCCCTCGCGCAGCGAAGCGTGCTGCCGGCGCAGCGCCGCGGCGCCCGCGATCACGGCGCGCATCGGAGCCGCCTCGTCGAACCGCATCGGCGCCCGGTTGTCGGGATCTCGCTCGCCGCTGAGCCCCACCTCGGTGCCCCAGATGATCGAGGGCGTGCCGCGCAGCGCGTACATGAGCTGCACGGCGGCCTCGGGCGCTCCGCCGCGGCACTCGGTCGCGAGGCGCGGCAGGTCGTGGTTGTCGAGCAGCGTGACGAGCGCCGCGGGGTCGGGGTAGCGCCGATCTTCGGTCAACACCGCGCCGAGCCGCGCCGGGCTCTGGCCCTTGCAGAACACGTCGATCATCGCGAACCGCAGCGGGAAGTCGAACATGGCGGTGAAGCCGCCCTCCTTCCACGCGCGGGCGACGGCGGCGGGGTCTCCGTCGAGCATCTCGCCGAGCAGCTGAAAGTCGCGGCCCGCTTCCCGCTGCACGTCGGCGTTGAAGCGCGACCAGAACGCGGAAGGCATGTGCTTCACGGCGTCGAGGCGGAAGCCGCTCGGGTGCACCATGCGCACCCACTTGAGGGCCGCGTCGCGCAGGTAGCCGTAGACGTCGTCGCGCTCCTCCGCGAGATCGGGCAGGCCCTGAACGTCGTTCATGACGAGCTGGGTGGGGTCGCTCCAGTCTTTGATGTTGCCGCGGCCGTGAAACCAGCCGGGCTTCGAGCGCGTGAGCTCGGTGCCGGGCCCGACGTGGTTCAGCACGACGTCGAGGTAGAGGCCCATGCCCCGCGCGGCGAGCTCGTTGCGCAGCGCCCGCAGCTCGCCCTCGGTGCCGAAGCGGGGCTCGAGCTGGTCGAGCCGCTCGACCCAGTACCCGTGCCACGCGGGCCAGGCGTCGATGGGGTCGTGCCGCATCGAGAAGACGGGCGAGAGCCAGACGGTGCCGACGCCGAGCTGCTCGAGCCAGTCGAGGCGGGCACGCAGGCCGGCGAGGTCGCCTCCGTGAAAGCCGGGGCCGTCGTTCTTCGGCTCGCCGTTCTCGAACCGGTCGATCATCACGAAGTAGATCGTGTCGGCCGGAGCGAGCGACGCCGTGACGCCCGCGTCGGCGACGCCCGGGTGCCCGACGAGCAGGCCGTCGATCAGCGGAGCGAGCCGCGACGCCACGAACTCCGCGACCTCGTTGATCGCCTCGGTGTGCTTCTGGTGCTCGAACAGCAGCACGGCGGGGAAGTCGGCGGCGTCGGTGGTCGGCGGGTCGCCCGCGCGGGCGGCGGTGAACTTCACCGCGACGGTCCAGCGGAAGCGGCCCTCCATCTGGGTGAAGAACTGCGCGCGGACCTCGACGAGCAGCGAGAAGGGAGCGTCACCGGCCGCCGCCCGCAGCGCCTCGAACCGCTGCGCCGTCAGCCGCTGCGCCGTCACGACCGGCGAGGGGATCTCGCGGGGCTCGAGGTTGCGCTTGTCGAGCGCCTCGTACAGCCGCTGCTTGAACGGCTCGGGGGCTCCGTCGAGCTCGTCGACCGCGAACGCGATCGCGATCGGCGCGCGCTTCTCGAGCCGCTGCGGCGGCAGCTTCGTCAAACATCCGCAGAGCAGCACCGCGAGGCAGACGGCTCTCAGAACCATCCTTCGGCCTCCAGGCTGATCAGGTGATGCCAGTGCTGCTCGACGCCGGGGAACTGCTCGAACTCGGCGAGGGACTCCGAGAAGCCGTTGCCGAACGCGGCGTGCTGGTTCGACCACTGGAGGCCGTAGAGCAGGCGCAGCGACGGCCGCGCGTAGATGCCGATGCCGGTCGGGTTGAGCACGACGCCGGCCTTCAGCTGCCACGTGTTGCGCACGGGCGACGAGCCGAACTCGAGCCCGCGGGTGTCGCCGGCGCCGTTCGCGCTCTGAAACGGAGAGTCGACGCGCGTGCGGAAGAGGTTGCCGTTCTTGCTGCGCTCCTGCGCGATCGACGACTCGGCGAGCACGTGAAACGAGCGCGTCACGTACGCCTGCAGGCGCAGCACCGTCGACAGGTACGTGCGGTTGCGCTCGCTCGCGCGGATCTTGTCGGCCTGGTCGGTGTCGTCGCCGTAGAGCACCGCCCACACGGCGTCGAGCCGGCCGGGGATGATGCGCAGCTGCAGCTCGTTGCCGATCTGGAACTGGTACCGGTCGCGGGTGAGGTCGGCGACGTACACGGTGAAGTCGCGGCCGCCGACGGTCTCGACGTAGCTCTGCTCCGGAGCGAGCCGCCGCCACGACACGAACAGGTTGTTCCACAGCACGGGCCCGAAGTTCCCGAAGCCGAGGTAGCCGACCGCGCGGAACGGCATCGTCGGCTGCGACGAGGGCAGCGGCCTGGGCAGCATCACCTGGCCGGGGTTCGCGAACAGGAACTGCTGCGCGACCTCGCGCCGCACGAAGTCTTCGTAGCTGACGTTCGGCGTCTGGTGCGGCGAGAACCGCGCGCCGGCGATCGTCGGCTCGTACGCGACCTGGCCGCCGCCGCCGATCTCGAAGTGATCTCCGAGGTGCAGCCGCAGCACGCCGCCCGCGGTCAGCATCGGGCTGTACTGGGTGCCGCGCACCGCGAAGCCGCTGTCGCCGAAGCCGATCGTGAGATCGACGACGTCGCCCTTGTACCGGGCCGACACGCCCATCGTGTCGTCGAACACCGTCGCCGGGCGCATGTCGTAGAGGCCCAGGTTCCCGAAGAAGTAGACGAGCGTGCCGATCTGCCAGATGACCTTGTCGAGCAGCAGGTTGCCGGCGCGCACGTAGAGCTGCGAGAGGCGGAAGGCGACGAGGTTCCCGTTCGTCGAGTCGCCCGAGTAGATGCTCCCGCCCTCGACGCGCGCGTGAACGCTCGCCCAGAGGTCGTTCGAGCCGGGCGCCGCCTGCAAGAGGTCGAGCTTCAGCTCCAGCGCGGCGTACGAGCCTTCGTTGAGCAGCCGGCCGTGCAGGTTCCAGAAGCCCAGGCGCCCGTTGCCGCCCTGCCAGTCGGGCCGCGCGGCGAGGCGGAAGTAGCCGCTCGCGCTGACCCGGTCCGGCTGGGCCTGCGCGAACGCGACCGAGGAGACGAGAGTGAGCAGCAGCAGCGGAGCGCGCATCGAGCGCCGGCTGCATAGCACCGTTCAGACGGCTGTCGCGTCTCTCTCGAGCCGGTCGACGTACGCCGACAGGCGCGGCTCGCCGCCATGAAACTGAACGCCCATGGCCCGGCCGTTCGACCACACGACGTGCCCCTTCACCTCGACGGGCGTGTCGCGGTCGGGGAGGTGAATCGCGAACGTCGACTCGGTGCCGGGCGGCAGAGGCGCGCTGGTCAGCACGTGGGCGCCGCCGAGCGAGATGTCTTTGACGGCCTCGGGGAAGGGAGAAGGGCCGCTCCGCGCGAAGATGCGGATCGATGCCGGGAGCCTGCGGTGCCGGCGCTTCTCGTGATCGTGCTGTTCCATGGGTACCCCCGGGTGAGGCCGCGCAATGTGGACTACCTGGGCGCCCGAATGCAACCCACCCCGTGCTAAGGCGCGCCGCAGCGTGTCAGCGGTCGAGCTCAAAGCCCTGCGCAAGTCCTTCGGCACGAACCTGATCGTGAAGGGCGTCGATCTCGCCGTCGAGAAGGGCGAGTTCCTGGTGATGGTCGGGCCGTCGGGGTGCGGCAAGTCGACGCTGCTGCGGCTCATCGCGGGCCTCGAGACCGCCGACGCCGGCGACATCGTGTTCGAGGGCCGGCGCGTGAACGACCTGCCGCCGCGCGACCGCGACGTCGGCATGGTGTTCCAGAGCTACGCGCTGTACCCGCACATGACGGTGCGCGAGAACCTCGCGTTCGGGCTGACCCTGCGCGGCATGGCGCGCGCCGAGATCGACGCGCGCGTGGGCGAGGCCGCGCAGATGCTCGAGCTCGGGCCGCTGCTCGAGCGCCGCCCCAAGGAGCTCAGCGGCGGCCAGCGCCAGCGCGTCGCGATGGGCCGGGCGATCTGCCGGCGGCCGAAGCTGTTCCTCTTCGACGAGCCGCTGTCGAACCTCGACACCGCGCTGCGCGTGCAGATGCGCGGCGAGCTCGCCACGCTGCACCGGCGCCTCGGCACCACGATGATCTACGTCACGCACGACCAGGTCGAGGCGATGACGCTCGCGACGCGCGTGGCGGTGTTCAACGGCGGCGTGCTGCAGCAGCTCGGCCCGCCGCTCGAGCTCTACAACCGGCCCGCGAACCGGTTCGTCGCCACGTTCCTCGGCTCGCCCGCGATGAACGTGCTGGCGGCGAAGCGGGCGGCGGGGCAGTTCGAGGGCGCGGGCTTCACGCTGCGGGTGCCCGCGGGGCTCGACGTTTCGGGCGAGGTGCTGCTGGGCCTGCGCCCGCAGGACCTGCAGGTCTCGGCCGAGGGCCCGCTCAAGGGCACGGTCACGAGCGTCGAGCGGCTCGGGTTCGACGGCTACGCGTACCTGTCGAGCGAGGCCGGGCCGCTGGCGGCGCGGTTCGAGGGGAGCATCGAGGTGGGCGCAGTCGTCGCGGTGAAGCCGACGGGCGATGCGCTGCACGTGTTCAGCGCCGACGGAGCGAAGGCGCTGCGTCACCCGCCGGCGGCGTGAAGGCGGCCTCGACCGAGACCGCTTGAACCGAGGGAGCGATCGTCGCACGCGCCGGCCGGTCTGAGGCCCCCCGGCAGATGACCGTGCCGAAGCCTCGATCTCGCAGCTTCTCGAGCAACGCGGCGATCGGCTTCGCCATGTGCGGCGTGGGCGTCTTCGTCCACTTCGTCTCGATGAGCTCGACGCGGCCGCTCTCGCGCGGAACCATGAAGTCGACCTCGAGGCCCTGCTCGTCGCGGAAGTAGTAGAGCTGCCGCTGCTTCCCGTTCGCGAGCTGGCCCTTCACCAGCTCTGAGGCGACGAACGTCTCGAAGACCTGCCCGATCAGCGTCGTCTTCTCGAGGGCCGCGAGCGAGTCGAAGCCGAGCAGGTGGCACAACAGTCCCGGGTCGTTGAAGTAGAGCTTCGGAGTCTTCAGCAGCCGCTTCTCGAAGTTCTCGAAGTACGGGTGAACCAGCTGGACGACTCCGGTGGTCTGAAGGACCTCGACCCACTGCCCGATCGTCGGAACGGTGACCCCGAGCGGCTGCGCGAGCTCGCTCTTGTTGAGCAGCTGGGCCGAGCGCATCGCCGCGAGGCTCATGAACCGGCGGAAGACTCCGAGGTCCTTCACCTGCGTGACGTCACGCACGTCGCGCTCGAGGTAGCTCTGCACGTAGGAACGGAACCAGTCGGCGGCGAGCCTCGGCCGCTGCCAGACCTCCGGGTATCCACCGCGGAGGAGATCCCACTTGCCGAGCTCGTGCACCGACAACGGGAGCATCTGGAAGATCGCAGCGCGGCCGGCCATCGACTCGGTGACGCCCTTCATGAGAGCGAAGTCCTGGGAGCCGGTGATGAGCCACTGGCCCGTCTTCGACGGCGTGCGGTCGATGCGCGCGCGGATCCATTGGAGCAGCTCCGGCGCGTGCTGAACCTCGTCGATGATGGCCGGCAGCTTCAGCTCGTCGAGCCACGCGCGTGGGTCGCTGCGCACCCGGGCGACCGTCTCGGGGTCTTCGAGCAGGTGATACGAGGCCTTCGGGAACGTGTGGCGCAGGCAGAACGTCTTCCCCGCGCGCCGGGGGCCCGTGAGCACGAGCGCTCCGAAGCCGCGCGCGGCGCGCAGCAGGTGCGGAGCCAGGTCACGGCGCAGCGGCTTCACTGATGAGTAATTTAAAGTGCTACTTTAAATTACTCAACTATCGAAAGAGCGGCAGCGCCAGCATCGCGAGCGCCGCCACGATGCACGCCAGCGCGATCTTCATGCGCGTGAAGCTCGCGGGTGTCTTCTGCTGCAGCGCCTCCAGCTCTTCGGCGGCGGAAGAATCGCGCTCCGCGGCCTCGAACCATCCCCTCTCCAGCGTTTCCATGCCCCCGAGACCCGAACAGGGTTCTCGATGCGCAAGAATTCGTGTGTCACTTCCGGGCGACGATCTTTCCGCTCGGGCGCTTCGCCTTCTTCTTCGGTTGCGGAGGCGAGTCTCTCTTCTCAGCGACGGCGGGTGCCTTCTGCACGGCCGCGATCGGCGAGGGCGAAGGCGCTGGCACCGGCTTCGGCGACGGCTTCAAGAGCGGCAGCAACGAGACCAGGAGCGCCGCCACCATGCAGCCCAGCGCGACCTTCAGCCGTGTGAAGTCGACCGGTTCCTTCTCTTGGAGCGCCTGGGCGAGCTCCTCGGCGACCTGCGACTCGCGCTCTGCGACCTCAAACCACACCAGTTCGGGCGGGCTCACGAAGCTGACGTGCCGCGACCCGAAAGAACCTTCTCGCGATCTGTTCGAGGAGCATTTCAGAGACCGGTCCACGCACGCATGTCATCGAGCTCGCCGGTGGCTGAACCGGGGGAGGCGCTGGTCTGCACCGCTGTCGTGACGTGGTTGCATTTGCCGCCCCACGGGGGTCACCAAACGCAACCACGTCACTCGAGTGCCCGAAGCGGTCGGCCCGGCACCGGGTACGGCGATCATCCCGGCGACCGCAGCAGGAAGCCCCGCCGTATCTGCCGGCCGTGACGGGGTCGGCCCCCGTGCGCGGCGGGCGTCGGGCGACCTCAGGCGCACCAGCGCCTCGGTGAGGCTCGGCGCGAGCTCGTCGTCGGCCGTCTCGAGCGCCGCCGGCAGCGTCGGGCGGCAGTTGCCGGGCGCTGAAGCCTTTAGAACGGCTCGACGACCACGATCGACCGCGCGGCCACCCCGTACTCGGCCGTCGGCAGCTGCACCGGCGCGTCGAGCACCGCGTTCTGCGAGCCCCGCAGCGGCAGCGCGTTCGCGTTCAGGTACGCCGTCGTATCGAAGTGCTGCTGCGTGTCGATGAGCCGTCGCCACCGGCCGCCGCCGGGCAGCGTGAAGCTGACGTTCCCGCCGGTCATGTTGATGAGCACGGCGAGCTTGCCGGGGAACGAGATCATCAGCGTGCGGCCGGCCCAGTCGGGCGTGCCGCCGGTCGGCGACTTCCACTCGAGCGGAATCGCGTCGTACTGCGTCGCCGCGAACTGGTCGGCGTGCTCCTTGCGGAAGCGCGTGAGCTGCTTCACGAAGTCGAACATGCGGGCGCGCTCGTCGCGGGGCTCCCACGCGCCCCAGTCGTGCCACGAATACGGGTTGTCGGCCTGCGGCGTGTACGTGTTGTTGTTGCCGAGCTGCGTGCGCAGCCACTCGTCACCGCCGTAGAGCATCGGGGTGCCCTGCGCGACCATCATCAGCGTGAAGAAGTTGCGCATCATCTGGCGCTTCGTGTCTTCGTCGCCCCAGTTGCGCGAGCGGTTGTCGTCGGTGCCGCTGCGCTTGGCCTCGTCGCAGAACGGGCTCAGCGGGTCCGAGCAGCAGATCGGGTTGAACGGCGAGCAGTCGTTCACCTTCTGCGGGTACGTGACGAGGTCGTACATCGTGAACCCGTCGTGAATCGTCACGAAGTTCACGGCGTGGTACGGGCGCCGGCCGTTCATGCGGTACAGGCGCGACGTGCCGGTCATCACGTTGCCGCCGTCGATGTCGCGGTTCGAGATGCCCCACGAGTCGTCGTTGACGAACGAGCGGGCCCAGTCGCGGAACCAGCCGTTCCACTCGCCCCAGCCGTGCGTGTTGCTCTTCGTCGACGCGGGGAACTGGCCGATGGGGTAGCCGCCGCCGCCCCAGGGCTCGGCGATGATGCGCGTGTTGTGCGCCATCAGCACCGGGTCGTCGATGATCTCCTGCAGAACCGAGCCGGCCGGGTCCCACCAGATGCCGCTCTTGTTCGCCTTGTCCTGCGACGTGGGGCAGTTGTCCCACGCGAGATCCTTCGCTCCGAGCGCGGGAGCGAGATCGAACCGGTACCCGTCGACGTGCAGCTCGCGCACCCAGTAGCGCAGCGAGTCCATGATGAGCCGCTTCATCACCGGCCCGTTGCAGCGCATCGTGTTGCCGACCGACGTGTAGTCGCAGTACTCGCGCGCGTTGTTCGGCGGCAGCGCGTAGTACGACGCGTTGTCGATGCCGCGGTAGCTGAACAGCGACGCGGTCTCCTGCGGGTCGAGGTTCCACGGCGCCGCAGTGGAGTTCTGGTAGATCTTCTCGCGCCACAGGCCGCCCTCACCGCTGTGGTTGAAGACGACGTCGACGATCACCTCGATGCCGCGCTTGTGCAGCTCCTCGACCATCCACTTGAACTCGTCGATGACCTCTTCACGCTGCCGGCGCCACGCGTACGACAGCTCGGGCGCGAAGAACGACAGCGTGTTGTAGCCCCAGTAGCCGCCGTCGTCGGGCTTCTCGTAGGGCGGGAGCAGCTCGACGGCGGTGATGCCGAGCTCTTTCAGGTAGTCGGCCTTCTCGCCGAAGCCGCGGTAGGTGCCGGGGTGCAGCACCTTCGAGGCCGAGTTCGCGGTGAAGCCCTTCGGGTGCACCTCGTAGAGGATGAGGTCGTTCCACCGGTGGCCGACCCAGTTCTCGTCTTTGCGGTTCTCGCGGAAGACGCGCTCGGTCTCGCCCCACACGTGCTTCGACTTCACGATCACGCACTTCATCGCCCCCGCGTAGCTCGACTGAGCGCGCATGGGACCGGTGCCGAGCGAGCCCTTCGACCAGTCGTGATCGCGCGTGAACGCCTTGCAGTACGGGTCGAACAGCAGCTTGTTCGGGTTGAAGCGGTTGCCGGCGAAGTCGACGTCGGCGACGAAGCCGATGGGCGAGCCGGGGAACCAGTCTTCTTTGAAGACCCAGTTCGGGCCCCACGCCACGAAGCCGTAGAGCTGGCCCAGGCCGACGCCCTCGACGTACACGTTCCACACGTCGCCGGTGCGGGTCATCTCGAAGGTGCGCGTGGCCTGCTCGGCGTCGGGGTGATCGAACAGGAGCAGCCGCACCTTCTCGGCGCGCTGCGAGTAGAGCGCGAAGTTGACGCCCTTCGGCTTGCCCTCGGCGTCGCTGACGACCGTCGCGCCGAGGAACTGCAGGTTCTGGATGCCGTCGGCGGTGATCGGCACCTGGCGGGGCGCGTCGGTCGCCGGGTCGTAGAGCGACGGAGGCGCCTCGACCAGCAGGCCCTCGGGCGGCAGCGGAGAGTCGACGTAGAGCCGCGGGGTCTCGTCGGAGGCGCAGGCGAGCGAGAAGACGAGCACCGACGTGAACGTGAACGGCCGGCGCCGCAGACCGCCGTTGACGTTCGCATCGACGCTCTTGAATCGCTTTTTCATTTGAGGCTCAGGATCACGGCACCGCGCGCCGGCACGTCGACGGTGACCGTTGAGTTCGAGAAAGGCAGGTCGCGCCCCGACAGCTCCTCGCGCAGCGTGCCCTGCGTCCACTGCAGGTTCGCGGGGAAGTTGACGACCACGCCCGTCCACGTGTTGGTCGTCAGGTTCAGCACGATCACCGCGGAGTGCTTCGGGTCGGCGTCGGTGCGCGCGTACGCGTACAGGTTGCCGGAGCCGGAGCCCCACGGCTCCATGTTGCACCACAGGTCGACGTGCGGGCCGCGGCGCAGGCCGCGCAGCTTCGCGCGGGCGGCCAGCAGCTTCTTCATGCGCTCGATCTGCGCGCGCTGCTCGGGGAAGTACGTCGCCTCCCTGTTCATGAAGTGCCGGTTGTCGGGGTCTGCCCCGCCCCACTCGCCGTACTCGTCTCCGTAATAGATGAGCGGCACCGACGGCGTCGTCATCAGGTGCGCGAACGCGAGGTAGAGCCGGTCGTACGGCGCCTGGCCGACGGGAGCGCCGGGCAGGTTCGACCACTGGTTCCCCTGCTTGTCGCGGTTCGCGGGGTCGGCCTTCGTGATGAAGCGCGCGACGTCGTGGTTGCCGACGAAGTCGACCATCGTGGCGCCGGCGAAGCTCGCGAGCGAGCTCTGCGTGGCCGAACGAACCTGCTGCATGCCCTGGTCGTCGCGCCCGAACACGGTCTCGGGCATCTGCATGAACAGCGGGAAGTTCAGCTGGCCGTCGAGCTTGTTCTTGCCGATGTACCGCTTGATGGTGGGGGCGTCGCCGGTGAAGGTCTCGCCGAACATGTAGTAGTCGGTGCCGGCGGTCTCGAAGCGCTCGCGCACGCGGTTGGTGAGGTTGATGATCGCGGCGTCCTCGACGTGCTTCACGGCGTCGACGCGGATGCCGTCGAGATCGAACTCCTCCATCCACCAGACCATGTCGGCGACGAATTGGTCGGACGCGGCGTTCTGCGTCCAGTCGATGTCGGGCATGTAGGTGCGGAAGAGGCAGGTCTGGGCGGCGTTGTCCCAGCCGCACTCGGGCGAGCTCCCGCATAGGCAGCCGGTGCGGAACCACGACTTCTTCGCCTGATCGACGAAGTACTCGTGATCCTCGTGCACGTGATTGAGTACGGCGTCCATCACGATTCGGATTCCGTGGCGGTGCGCCTCCTGAACCATGCTGCGGAGCGCGGCCTCGCCGCCGAACCGCGGGTCGACCTCGCGGGCCTTGATGGGCCAGTAGCCGTGGTAGCCGGAGACGGTGTTCGAGCCGTCGGGGTAGACGCCCTGCGGCTGCGTCTGCCAGGGCGAGAGCCAGATCGCCTTCACGTGCAGGGCGTCGAAGTAGCCCTCGCGGATCGCAGCCTCGACGCCCTGCAGGTCGCCGCCCTCGAAGCGCGCGGTCGCCGTGCCCGGCCGGTCGTTCGAGGGGTCGCCGTTGCGGAAGCGGTCGAGCATCAGCATGTAGAGCGGCGAGTCGGTGAAGCTGAAGGGCTCGGCTTCGACCCAGAACGGCAGGAGCAGCTTCTCGCCCGCCACGCCGGCCTTCATGGGCGTGAGCTTCGCCGTGTACTTGCCGGGAGACAGCCCCGTGACCGAGTACGTGAAGCGGCCGTCGGTGACGGGCATCATCGAGCCGCCACCGGAATTCGAGCCCGAGAGCGTGACCTCGACGGCGTCGGTGTTCACGGCGGTGAGCTCGATCGAGAAGCTGCCTCCCCCGTTCACCAGGGTGGCGGGCTGGGGCGTGAGCAGCGGCTTCGTGCAGTCGGCGACGCGCAGGGCCGACCAGGCGCGCCCGTCGACGTAGCGCACCGCGGTGCCCTCGGCGTCCATCACCTCGGCGCCGTTCTCGAGAAACGCGTAGGCCCAGGTGCCGGGGGGCACCTTCACGGTGCCCGCCCACGTGTTGGTGCCGCCGCTGTCTTCGAGCTTGTGCTTCGAGCGGGCGAACTGGTTCCACTCGCCGACGACGTAGACGGTCGAGGCCGTCGACTGCGCGCGGTGGGAGAACGCGACGGCGCAGCCCTCGGGCTCGGGCATGCCCGAGTCGGGGGGGATGATCTCCGGGGGCTTGCACGCGATGAAGGCGACGGAACAGAGGAGGGGCAGCGACCGCATGCGGGCCGCAGGGTTAACCCACGCCGCGAGCCGATATCAAGGCACCATCAGGCCGACGCGGACGCCCATCACGTACAGGAGATCGTTGGAGCCGCTGATGACGAGCTTGTCCCCCGGCTGCGTGACCTGGCCCGGCTTCACCGGCGCCCCGCTCACGATCCCCTCGGGCGGCACGCCGGAGCCGTCGACGAACACCTCAGAAGAACCATCAGCGTGCTGCAGGGCCATCGTCAGCTTCGACCAGCCGGGCGTCCCCCACCCTCCGTCCTTGTTGCGGATCTTATCGGGGTGCGAGTCGCCCACCGCAGCGTCGACGCCCGTGATCACCCGCCCCGGCGGCAGCTCGTACACCAGGCTCGAGCCCCGCACCGACCAGCCGGCCGGCAGCGCCGCCGGGCTCCCCGCGCCGCCCAGCACCACCGCGCCCGGGAACGTGCCCTGAAACGCCTGCCCACCTCCGTACTTGCGGCCGGCGCCCGTCTCCCAGTCGCCGAACGCGGTGCCCGGGCTGAAGATCGCCTCCTGCAGCTCGCTCGGCGTCTCGCCCATCACGTTCACCACCACCTTGTGCACGTACACCGGGTCGGTGCCGAGGCTCAGCACGCGCACCTGATCGGAGTGCAGCCCCTTCGTCGTCAGATCGCCGCCGGTGTCCGCGTTCATGTGGCCCCGCACGTTCCAGTCGAACATGTTCTCGAACTCGGGGTTGTACGCGCCGCGCTGCTCCGCGAACTTGGCGCCCTTCGGCCCGCTCGAGCCCCACGGGCTGTTCCAGTCGCGCCACGTGCCGTCGTCGATCGAGCGCAGGTTCACCGCGGTCAGGCCGGGGTTCGCGTCGCGCCCCGTCGCGGGGTTGAGGCCCGTGTCCGTCGACGGATCTTGCCGGTGCGAGAGCATCACCGACCGCACCGCGCGGTTGCGCAGGTGCTCGGGGATCTCGAGCCGCAGCTCTTCGCCCGGGTTCATGCGGCGGCCGCCCAGATCCCACGTCGCCGAGATCGACGTCTGCGAGCTCGGCTTCATGCCGCCGGCGCTCGTCAGCGGCGTTCCGTCTGCCGGCTTCGGCGTGATGACAGAGGTGCCGAATGCGTCGGTGGGAGACGACGTCGCGGGCTTGTCTCCCCTCACCCTGTCCCTCTCCCCTACGAGGGGAGAGGGGACTGCGATTGGCTTGCTTCCGATTCTATCGGGCATCTTTTTTCCTCACGCTCGTTGCGTCGATGATCTCGAACGTCTCCAGGTGGCTGGGCAGCTCGTTCGTGTCCTTCACGGTCAGCGGCGGCACCACGCGGTAGCTCGCGTTGAACTTCTCGATCGCGCTCGTCACCATGCGCTCGGGCATCGGCGCTTCGCTCACCTGCACCACGCGGCCGTCCTTGTAGACGTCGTACAGGTGCACCACGTCGGGCTCGAGCCGCACGTAGAAGCGATCGACTCCGAAGGCCGCGACGTCCTGCATGCCGACGGCGAGGATCTCCATCACGTGCCCTCCACCGCGACCGCGGGAGCCGGCTGACCTGCCGCCGTCGGCCCGAACAGGTAGCCGCTCGTGCGCACGCCGCCCGGCGCGTAGCCCTCGGGGATGAGGTGCGTCCCCACCGCGACGTAGCCGGGCGGCAGCGACGCAGGCACCTTCGCGTCCGCGACCGCCGGCACGTACGCGACCACGTAGCCGCCGTAGAGCACCGCCGTGTAGCCCAAAGGCGGCGCCTCCGCTGCCACCGTGCGGCCCGGGAACGAGAACACCGGAGTCTCGATCGGCACCTCGGGCTCCGCGTAGCCGGTCGCCGTCTTGCCGAAGACGACGCCGGCCGGCAGCGCGCCGTCGGCGTAGCCCGCCGCCATGAAGATCTTCCCCGAGCGCGGGTGCGTCACCTCGACGTAGCCGCTCGGCGGCCGCTTCGGCGCCGGCGCGTCGGCCTTCACCGGCACGTACGCGATGCCTCCGCTCGCGCAGCCGACGATCGTGTAGCCGTCGGGCGGAGGCGGCACCGAGTACGTCGCTCCGCCCGGGATCGTCACCGACACCGGCGGCGGAGGGATCAGCGAGACCAGCGGCTCCGGCTGCCCGGTCGCCGTCGGCCCGAACTCGTAGCCCGGCGTGCGCACGCCGCCCGGCGCGTACGCCTCGGGCAGCAGCAGCGTGCCCGCCTCGTCGTCTTCGACCGCCACGTACCCGGGCGGCAGCTCCTTCGGAGCCTTCGCGCCGGCGACCGCCGGCGCGTACGCGATCATGCTCCCGGCGTACATCACCACCGTGTAGCCCTTCGGCGGCGCCTCGCCCGCGAGCGTGTGGCCCGTCGGGAACGAGAACACCGGCGTCTCGACCGGCACCTCGGGCTCGGGGAACCCCGCCGCCGTCTTGCCGAATACGATGCCCGCCGGCAGCGCGCCCGACGCGTAGCCCGCGGCGATGAAGATGCGCCCCGCGCGCGGGTGAACGATCTCGGCGTAGCCGCTCGGCGGCCGCTTCGGCGCCGCCGCGTCGCGCTTCGCCGGCACGTACGCGACGCCGCCGCTCGAGCAGCCGACGATCGTGTAGTCCGCCGGCGGCGGAGGCACCGAGTACGTACCCCCGCGCGCGCCGTACCCCAGGGCGGGCGTCGGGGGAATCGTCACCGTCACCGGCGGCGGCGGAGCGAGCGCCACGCGCGGCTCGGGCAGGCCGGCCGCCGTCGCTCCGAACTCGTAGCCCGGCGTGATCGTGCCGGAGGGCGCGTACGCCTCGGGCACCAGCAGCGTGCCCGCCTCGTCGTCTTTCACCGCGACGTAGCCGGGCGGGGGCTCCTTCGGCGCCTTCGCTCCGTCGGTCGCCGGCGCGAATGCGATCGCGCGGCCGGCGAACAGCAGCACCGTGTAGCCGGGAGGCGGCTCCTCGCCGGGCAGCACCGTGCCGCCGGGGAACGTGTACATCGGGGTCTCGATCTTCACCGCCGGCTCGGCGTAGCCGGTCGCGGTCTTGCCGAACCAGGTGCCGGGGCCGATCGCCGAGTAGCCGTTCGGCACGTAGATGCGGCCCGCCTTCGGGTGCACCACCTCGACGAAGTTCGTCGGCGGCCGCTTCGGGGCCTTCGCGCCGGCCTTCGCGGGCACGTACGCGACCGAGCCCATGAAGCCGACGATCGTGTAGTCGGGCGGCGGCGCGGGCACGTTCAACGTGCGCCCGCCGCCGTAGTGGCCGGCGCCCGGCGTCGCCGGAATCGTAACGCTCACCGGCGGCGGCGGCGCGAGCGACATCACCGGGTTCGGCATGCCGTCGGCGGTGTCGCCGAACTCCCAGCCCGCGGCGAGCACCCCGCCCGCCCCCACCGACTCGGGCACGAACAGCGTGCCGGCCTCGTCGTCCTTCAGCGCGACGTAGCCCTCGGGCGGCGTGTCGGGCACGGGCGTCGTCCCCGCCGTCGGCACGAAGGCCACCAGCACCGAGCTCGGCCCCAGGCGCACGCCCGTGTACCCGGGCGGAGGCTCTGCGGCCTCGACCGGGTACGCGTAGCTCGCGAACTTGTAGCTGCGCGCGATCGGCACTGCCGGCGCCGGCAGCCCGGTCGCGGTGACGCCCAGCGTGACGGCGCCGCCGTGATGCGCGCTCGCCGCCGCGGGCACGAAGACGGTGCCGAGCGCCGCGTGCTTCTGCGAGACGTACCCCGACGGGATCTCGTCGGGCAGCGGCGCGTCGAGCTTCGTCGGCACGAAGGCCACCATGCTGCCGTAGCGCACCGCGGTGTAGTCGGGCGGAGCCGGCGGCGCCGAGACCGAGGTCGCGCCGTGCGCGGGGCCGTACGGGCTCGGGAAGCTGTACGCGACCGGCGCCGGAGGAGCCAGGTCGAGCGCCGTCGCCGGCATCGACGCGGCGGGCGCGCCGAAGATCACGCCGCCCGACAGCTTGCCTGAGTCGGTGAGGTTCTTCGGCACGATCACGGTGCCCGCGCGCGGGTGGCCGATCGCGGCGAACCCCGCGGGGATCTCGGCGGGCGCCGCGGTGCCGGCGGCGATCGGCACGAACGCGATGCCGCTGACGGCGCCGAGCGACGCGCTCACCACGGTGTAGCCCGCGGGAGCCGCCGGGCCGTCGACCGCGGTGACGCCGTAGCCGGTCGCCGCGGTGATCGCGTACGTCGAGCCCAGCGAGACGAGCGGCGCGGCGGCGCCGGTGGGCGAGGCTCCGAACCACGCGGTGTCGGCGAGCTTGCCGTCTTTCACGAAGCGCTCGGGCACCAGCACGATGCCCGCGGCCGCGTGCTTCACCTCGGCGTAGCCGCGCGGCATCTTGTCGGGCGTCGTGGCCCCGGCCTCGGCCGGCACGAACGCCACCGTGTCCGCGAAGCGCACCGGCGTGAACTTCGGCGGAGCCGCCGGCGCCGACACGTTCGCGATGCGCGCCGAGCCGATCGCGGCCCACGCGTAGTTGACCGGCACGTTGTCGTCGTCGAAGACGCTCGTGCCGTTCGTCCAGTCGAGCTGCACGCCGAGCTGCGCGGCGAACTCGCGGAGCTTTCGCTCGTAGTCGGCGTTGCCCCGGTACATCGCGTTCGCGACGATGCGCGCGACGTCGGTCTTGAAGTCGACCGGCCCGTGCACCTGCACCTCGATGTAGCCGTAACCCGTCGAGCCGGGCGGCACCGGCCGGCCGAGGGCGCGGTTCATGATCGCCTGGAACTTCTGATCGGACACCGAGGGATCATTCAAGATCACGCCGATGTACTCGGAGGTGCCGACCTGCCCCGCGTTCGCGCCCGACGAGTCCGACGGCGTCATCGTGAGGCGGTTCTTCACCCCGTCCTTCAAGACGAGAAACGAGTTGCCGTAGTGGGTCGCGCCGCCCGCCGCGCCCTCTTCAGCGTTGAGCGAGCCGTACTTGGGGCGCTCCTTCGGGTCGAGCGGGTGGTCGTGGTAGTCGCCGCGGAAGATCGTCTTCTCCCACCCGTCGCGCGCGCTGCCCGGCGTCGGCCCGAACGAGCCGGAAGTGATCTTCGACTCGAACTGGTTCACGTACCGGCCTTCGGCGAGGAAGGCGTCGATCAGCGGCTTGCCCGACGTCGTCTTCTTGTCGGGCTGGAAGTTGATGGTGATCTGCGCGCTCGTCTTCAGGTGCTCGAGCACGGTGTCGAGCTCGGCCTCGGTGAAGCCGAGCTTCTTCGCCCGGGCGACGAGCGCTGCGCGCTTCGCGGCAGACTCCTTCTTCGCCGAGGCCTCGGCGGTGCGCAGCGCCTTCTTCTGCGTCTCGTTGAGCCGCGACCAGTTCGCCGAGGCGTCCGGGCCGTCGAGCTCGTTCCACGGCTGGAACTCGAGCTCGCCGCCCCAGTCGACGCTCGACGCCCGGGCCTCGCGCAGCGGCGCGAGCGCCTTCGACTCGAGGATCGAGGCCGCGAGCCGCGCGAGCTGCCCGTTCGGCGCCGTCACCGCCTGCGACAGCACCTCGCTGACGAGCTCCTCCTTGCTCGCGCCCGCGATCGTCGGGTCGTCCGAGACGACGAGCGCCTCGAGCCCCTTCCACACGGGGCTCCGGGTGAACGCGGCGACGACGGCCTCGCGCTCCTTCGGCTTCAGCGCGTAGAAGCGGTGGTGCGCGAGCTCGTGCTGCAGCACCTCTTTGAGGCGCCCGCCCTTCACCCGCTCGACCGCGACCAGCACGTCGCCCGTCACCGGGTCGAAGGCGGCGACGCCGGTGCGCGCGAAGGCGTCGAGCCGGCCCAGCGCCTTGCCGAGCGCCTCGCCCTTCAGCGTGTCGCGCAGCTTGCGCTCGCGCTCGAGCACACGGCTCTTCAGCTCCGCGTTCGAGACGGCGCGCACCGTCGGGCCGGGCGCTTTCGGCTTGATGGGAGGCGGCAAGCGGCCGGGGAATTAATCACGAAAGAAGGGCCGCTTCAGGCCGAATATAGAGTCCGTTAGACTCTATTGCCCGTTCAGGGACGGTGGTAGGCGTTGCCGTAGCCCACCGTCCAGATGTCATTCGGGCCGCTCGCCCAGAGGGGCCCTCCGGCGGGGTTCAGGAAAGGGCCCCGGGTCCAGCTTGCGCCATCCCAGTGAAAGGTCTCTCCGTAGTTGCCGGTCGCCCACGCGTCGGTGGGCGAGAAGACCCACACCGAAGTGAGGTACGTGCCGACGCTGCGGGTGCTGCTGGTCCAGCTCGTGCCGTCCCAATGGGAGAACGAGCCGAAGCCGCCGGACGGATTGCTGCCGACCATCCACACGTCGTTCGGGCCCGAGCCGTGAACGTCCGCGAAGTTGAACGCATAGTGCGGCTCGCTCAGCCCCAGGCTGGTGTAGCTCCAGGCGCCGCCGTCAAAGTGCGAGTAGGAGCTGCGACCGCCGGCCCAGACGTCTGCCGCGTTCGCGCCCCACAAGGTGGTGTAGCTCGCGTTGAGACTGCCGCCGTCGACTCTCGACCACGTCGCGCCGTCCCAATGCCGGAGCGAGGAAGACGCTCCGGCAGCCCAGACGTCCGTCGCACCGGTCCCCCACACCGCGTAGAGGGGTGGAGTGTTCTGCCCCGCATCGACCACGCGCCACGAGGCGCCATTCCACCGAAGCATCAAGCCGGACGACGGCACGCCGTCGGAGGCGGCGACCCAGACGTCGTTCGACGCGCTGCCCCAGACGTCCCAGAGAGTTGCCGTCGTGGTCGGGGTCGGCACCTGTGCCCACTGCCCCCCGTCCCAGTGCACGATCACGCCGCTGCTCCCGACCGCCCAGACGTCGCTCGAGCTGGCGCCCCAGATGCCGCGGAGGCTCGCATTCACCCCGGTCGAGTAGCGTGTCCACCCGGCGTCGACGGGAAGGCCGCCGCCTGCCGTTCCGCCGCCTGCGGTCGCTCCGCCTGCGGTCGCTCCGCCTGCGGTCGCTCCGCCGCCTGCCGTTGCTGCGCCGCCCGCCGTTGCCGCGCCGCCTGCGGTTGCTCCGCCTCCCGCGGCTGGCCCGCCGCCAGGTTGAGCGCAGGCGTTCTGGACGCAGGCGAGCCCGGGGCCGCAGCTCATGCAGCTCGCGCCCGCTGCGCCGCAGGCGGAGACGTCAGTCCCCGTCGCGCACACGCCCTCCTCGGTACAGCACCCAGCGCAGATGAGAGGGCAGTCGTTGGAGGCCGAAGGGCAGCCCGTCGCGGCGAGGAGCACCACCAACGCTGCACGGGCACTCCTCGCCACACACACCTCCTCGGGCCACACTACTGCTCCGACGGCAAGGGGGTGGTGGAGCGGAGCGGTTTTTTTTGAACGGGCGCGCTGAGCACGCGCTACGCGGCCAGCTGCGGCCGCGCGAGGTATGCGAGCACCATGAGCTGCACCGTCTTCGCCCGGGCGTCGTCGTCGAGCGGCCCGAGCACCTTGGTGGCGAACGCGCTGAAGAAGGCGAGCACCGCGTCGCCGACCTCGTCGGTCATGCGCTGATCGAGCGCCGCGCCGTCGAGCCCGGCGAGCGAGTCGATGACCTTCTTCGCGGCCGCCTCGCCCGGCGCCTTCGCGGCGCTCTGATCGACGTCGCCGCGCAGGAAGTACGCGCCCAGCATCAGCTCGACGCGCGCCGCGGTCGCCTGCTCCTTGTCCTGGGGGAAGAGCTTCTTCGCGAGGATCACGAAGAACGCGACGAGCGCGTCGCCGGCCTCGGCCGAGCGGCGCCGCTTGAAGTCGGCCTCCGCCATCGAGTGAATGCCGCTCGCCGCGGCCCGCGTCTGTTCGAGCGTCGGAGCAGCCATCTCGTCAGCCCACCTTCTCGAGCTTCAGCGCCTGGATCTGGTACGGCAGGAGCTTCACGTAGACGCCCTGGTCCATGAGCTCCGAGCCGCGGACCCGCTCGGGCCAGAGGTGCCTGCGCGGGTCGGTCGACATCAGATCTCTCACCTGGTACCAGCCGTTCGGGTCGATGCGCTTCTTCGTCTCGTCGTCGAGGCGGAAGGTGTTCGACAGCTCGTCCTTGTTCGCCAGGTTCGCGAACACCAGCGTGCCGGGCACCTTCTTGTCGTCGGCGTGGCGCGCCATCGCGACGATGTTGTGGTTCGGCCCTTTCGACCAGAGCCGCGTGCGCAGCACCGTCTTGAGCGACGGGTCGGTGTTCTTCGCCTCGCCGGCGCGCCGCATCGCGCCTTGCAGCTCGACGTTCGCGCGCGGCAGCGTGCCGTCATTCGCCTGCCGCAGCACGTCGGGCCGCATGCCGGCGACCTTGAAGCCGAGCTTCTGGCCTTCGCCGAACTCGTCGCCCATGACCGTCGTCGAGAGCCCGCCGAACAGGTCGAGCATCGCGAGGTAGCGGCCGGTCGCCATCATGTCGCCGTCGAACATGTGGATGATGCGCTCTTCGTCGTGGTTGCCGCCGCGCAGCGTCTCGAAGAAGTACGGGTTGTCGACGATGCCGAACACGCCGTCGACGTTCGAGGACTTGAAGTCGTTGATGAGGTCTTTGTACCAGCCCGACTCCATCGCATCGCCCCAGACGCGCAGGCGCTCGCCCTGGTTGAAGTCCTCCTGGACGAAGACGAGCGGCTTGTCGACCATCGCCTGCAGCTGGTTGACGGAGCGCTCCCAGAACTCGGGCGGCGCGTTCGTCGCGTGATCGATGCGGAAGCCGTCGACGCCGTCGAGCTGCACGCCGCCGGTCTCTTCGGGCGGAGGCCGCGTCCAGTACTTCAAGATGCGCGTCTCCCAGTCGAGCACCTGCTGGTTCATCGGGGTCTCGACGATGTGGCCGCCGAAATCGAACGCGCCGGTGTTGAGCTGCTTGGTGTCGCCCCACTGGCCGCTGCCGCCGGCGATCGTCTGGTCGATCGAGTGGGCACCCGAGGGGTCTTTGTTCTTGTTCGCGAACATCTCGGGGAACAGCGCCTCGCCAGGGCCGTGCGGGTTCCTGGCCAGCCGCCTGGCGACCGCGCCGGTCTGCGAAGCGTCGAGCGCGATCTGATCGAAGTTGTTGCGGATGACGTGCTCGCCGCGCACCGGGTCGTCGAACAGATCGCGAATCGTCGTGTTGTGGCCGGTGTGGTTGAGCGCGATGTCGAGAATGACCTTCACGCCCTGCCGGTGGGCCTCTTTCACGAAATCCCAGAACTCGGCGTTCGCGATCTTGCGGAGCTTGTCCTTGTCCCACGACGGCACTCCGCTCGCTTGAGCGTCGCGCGAGTAGCGCGGGTCGATCGAGAAGTAATCGGTCGCGGCGTACGGGCTGCCCAGCGTGTCGGCGGGGTGCTGGCGGTCCCACCGGTCGTGCCTGAACGGAGGCTGCAGGCGAATCGTGTTCTTCCCCGCCGCCTTGATCGCCTGGAGGTTGTACTTGCCGAACTTCGGGTCCATCAGATCGCGGAACGTCGAGACCTGGATGCCGTCGCTGCCCGCGTTCGCGAGGCCGACGTGCACCACCTGCTCCGAGATGTTCTCGTGCGCGACCGCCCGCGGCCGGAAGCGGATGTCGCCGACCCCGGCGTTGCTCGCCCACTGCCAGTTCGGGCTCCCGACGTCGCCGTTCGTCGCGATGCGGCCGGTGACGCGGAAGTTGCCGATCTGATCGACCGGAATCGACGCCTTGTAGATGGCGACGCCGTCTTTCTCCGAGACGAATTCCATCGGCCACGCCTCGAAGTCGCTCGGGTTCGCGAGGTGGTTGATGTTCGTCCACAGCTCCGGCACCACCGACTTGCGGTCGCCCGAGCTCACCCGCACCGACATGTAGAACGTCTCTTTGTCGCCGGGGCCGTGCCAGCGCATGCGGGGGAGGCCGCCCCGGCTCTCTTCGCTCCACAGCCCGAGGATCTGCGCCTTCGCCGGCGGCTTACCCTTCGCCGCCTCGAAGCTCGACCGGCGCGCCTGCGCCCGCTGCTGCTCCGCGGGGCTCAGCCCGCTCGCCGCCGCGGGGTTCACCACCGCCTTCGAGCGCGCCTCGTCGGCCTGCTTCGCCGCCGTGAGCTCGTTGCCCTTCGAGTACTGCAGAACGGTCGAGAGTCGGACGGGCGGCATGCTCACGCCAAGCTACGGTCTCGGCGCGGCCGCCGCAAGGCCAGCGCGAGCAGCAGCGCGAGCCCGCCCGGCGCGGAGCCGCAGCCGCACGGGCGGTGCAGCGGCAGCGCCGGTGGATTCCTCGGAGGGTCGATCGGCCCCGCGTCCGTGCCGCCCTCGTCGAAGTACGCGCCGCACGCGGGCTCCTCGGGGGGCCCGAGCGACAAGAGGTACGCGCCCGCGCCGAAGCCGATCATCGGCGCGTTGAACTTCCACGCGCCGGAGGTCTCGTCGTACGTCTCGGGGATGACGCCCGCGTTCGCCGCAGCCTGGGCGGTGGTGTGGCTGCGCGTCGCGGGCTTCAGCCGCGAGCCGCGCAGGTCGGTGAACACCCACTCGGCGCTGTCGTACTCGCTGCCCCACGGAGAGAGGCCGTTCGAGTCGGTGCGGTCGTCGTTGCGCGACCAGCCGGGCCCCGACGCGGTCTTCAGCTGCGCGTCGAGCATCGCGACGGTCGCGCGCGCGATGCGGCCGTCCCTGCGGAACAGGCCGAGCTCGAAGGCCTCGAGCACGGCGGCGTCGGCGTAGCCGCTGCCGGCGAGCAGCTCCTCGCGGTTCGAGGCGAGCGCTCCGTTCGCGTCGGTCAGCTTCTCGGCGATCGCGGCGCGCAGGTTCAGCGCGGCGTCGCGGTAGCGCACGTCTTGCGTCATCGCGTGGGCGTCGCAGAGGCCGCGCACGGCGGTGAGGTTCGTGAACGTCCAGGTGCGCTCGCGGCCCATCACGTGCGTCTCCCAGATCGACGAGTCCTTCTTCATCAGGCCGGTCGACGGCTCGATGAGCCGCAGGATCTCGTCGGCGATGGCCGTGGCCTTCGCGCCGTCGTTCACGCCCGCCTTGCGCATCGCCCACAGCGTGAGGCCGTAGCCGTCGTATTCCACGTTGGGGCCGAAGTCGTTGTAGTCCTGCTCGGGCTGGCCGAAGCCCGTGTAGCGCGTGAGGCTCGGCAGCGGCGCGGCGTCGAGCACGAACTGCACGGCATCGCGCGCCTGCTGCGTGAGGCCCGCGCTCGCCAAGCCAGCGGCGGCGTACGCGCCGTCGCGCACCCACGCGTACGTCCACTCGCCGGGCGGCAGGCTCGCGAGCACCGCGCCCTTGCCCTTGTGCATCACGACGCCCGGCAGGGTGCCGGGGAACTTCGTGCGGCGCACCTCGCCGTCGCGCGTGAGGTGCTCGCGCAGGAAGGCGCTGTCTTCCCGCACCTGCGCCATCGCGAGCATCACGGCCGACTGGCGAGCGACCTTCAGCTCGTCGGGCGTGAGGCCGGCGGGGAGCGTGAGCTGCTGCTGCAGCGTGGTCCAGAAGGCGCGCTCCTCGTCGAGCAGCTGCTGGGGCGTCTTGGCGCCGACGTACGCGTCGAGCCAGCCCTGCACGGTGGCGCCGGCGAACGGGTCGCCGTGGTGGGCGACGGCGACGCCGAGCCAGGCGTCGGCGCCGCTCACCTGGAACTGGTACGCGCTGGCCCAGTCGTCGGCGACGCCGAGATCGCCGCTGGAGTCGGGGTAGTCGGCGCTGCCGGTCTGCACGAGCTGGTAGCCGTTGCCGGCCTGGGGAGTGCCGGGGTTCCACGCGAGCGCGTGCTGCACGGCGCCGAGCGGCCGGGTGACGACGACGCCGGCGAACGCGCGCTCGAGAACGTCGCGGTTCGGGGCGACGACGACGGTCTCGCCGTTGACGCCGGGCGTGGGCCGGCCGTAGCCGAGGTGGAAGTTGTGGAGCGCGAAGGCGCCGGTGGCGCCGGCCCCTTCGACGTGGAGCAGGAGCACGTAGCCGGCGTGCTGCAGCGCGCGCGGCGCGAACAGGTACGTGGTGAGGGTGAGGCCGCCGAGCGACTGCCTCCAGGTGACGACGCCGCCCTCGTAGCCCGAGCTCGACGGCGTGAGATCTCGCAGCCACCGCTGCGTGCCGCCGGCGCGGATGCCGAAGTAGGCGTCGAACAGCAGGTTGCGCGTGCGAATGACCTTCGGCTGCACGCCGTCGAAGACCGTGTTCCCCGAGGCGTCGACCTCGAGCTCCTCGGTCGCGGGCGGCCGCTCGCGGAACGTGGTGACGACGCCGGTGCGGGTGTCGGCGACGACGGTGCCGAAGCCGTTCGACGCCGGCAGCGTGAAGAACGTGCGGTTCTGCGAGCAGACGAGAGCGATCAGCAGCGCGGTGGACATCGCCACCGCGCCCTATCACCGAACCTCAAGGCGTGCAGATCGTGCCGTGGTACTGCCCCTCGCCGCCGGCCGCGAAATCGAACGTGCCCGTCGCGAACAGCGTGCCCGTCGCGCCCGCGAAGTCGCCGGTGCCGCCCACGATCGAGAACAGCTCCGCGAACTCGCCGTCGCCGGTGGTATGAAACCCTCCGGCCTCCTTGAAGTTGAGGGCGCCCGTCTTCGACCCCAGCCGCGCCTGGAGCGCCAGGTCGGCCGTGACCAGCACCACGCCCGTCGACGGCGTGTCGGCCGTGCTCGTGATGCTGGTGAGCACCGCGGTGTACGGCCCGCGCAGCAGCCCGCGGAAGGTGCCCCTCCCGCACACGCCGACCGGCGACGCGCAACCCTCGCTCACCGGGATCAGATCGAAAGCGCCGATCACCGGGCGGCACCGCGGATCTGCCTCCGCCGCCGAGCCCGAGATCATCAGCGACAACAACCCCACCACCGCCAGTTTTTTGGTCATGACGTAATTCTGCCAAACCAATAAAAACTGTCGCAACGCAGACAGCGGCGCCGGCCGCCCTACCCCGGCTCGGTCGCGACCACCTTGAGCTTGAGCTGGGTGAACGCCTCGGCGAGCGCGTCGGACACGCGGCGCCGGGTGCGCACCCCCGAGGTGTCGATGCCGAGCGACGCCATGGTCTGCGCGACGGGCGAGCTGATGCCGGTGAGGTAGCACTCGGCTCCGAGGAGGCGAACGGCCTTCGCCATGCGGATGAAGTGGTCGGCCGTGCGCGTGTCGAGCACCTGAACGCCGGTGATGTCGATGATCACGTGCGTCGCCTGGTCGAGCACGACGCGGGCGAGCAGCGCCTCCATCATGTCGGTGCTGCGCTCGGTGTCGACGGTGCCGATCACGGGCAGCGTGAGGATGCCCTGCCACACCGCGATGATCGGGTTCGACAGCTCGCGCAGCGCCATCGTCGCGCGCTCGGCGATCTCGCGGTTCTTCTCGGCGATCTCGACCAGGGCGGCCTCGTTGCGCTTGCGCATCAGCGACAGGTCTTCGAGGAGAATGTTCGTCCCCATCTCGATCTGTAGGAACGCGTCTTCCACCCCTTCGGGAATCGGCACGCGCTGCGTGAAGTCCTGGCAGGCGGCCTTCGCCAGCGAGTCGACGACGTTCTCGATGCGCTCCTCGAACTTCATGTGAAGGCTCCTCCCGCTCTCTTTAAAGATGCTTCCGCGCGACGACCCGCGCTCCCGTCGGCACCAGGTTCTCGACCTTCAGCTCGCCGGCCAGCCGCCTCGCGCACGACAGCCCCGAGCCCAGGCCGACACGCGGCTGAACGCCGTCGGTGCGCCCGCCGTCTCTCAGGATCTCGGCGGGAAACCCCGGCCCGTCGTCGCGCACCGTCACCGTCCACCCGCGCGGCGCCACCTCGAGCTCGCACTCGCCGCTGCCCGCGTGCCGTATCGCGTTCGACGTCAGCTCCGCGACCACCACCGCGAGCTCGCCCGCCTCGCGCGCCGACCACCCCGCCCGCTCGAGGCACTCCCGCGCCTTCGCCGCGGCCCCGAGACAGTCGGCGCGTCCGACGAGCCGCCAGCGGAAGTTCAAGCGCCCGCTCCGAAGTCGAGCACCCAGATCGACGCGTCGTCGTCGGGCCGCCCGGCCGCCTCGATCAGCTTCGCCGCCGCCTCTCTCGGAGCGAGCCTGCTCGTCGACTCGATCGCCGACGGCAGGTCGCGCGCCTTGAGGCCGTCGGACACCATCACCCACCGGCTGCCCGGCTCGATGTCGACCGGCAGCGGCTTCACGCGCCGCACCCTGCGCCCCAGCGTCCCGGGAATGCACACCGGCCGCCGCGCCCCCTTGGGCCCGTAGACGTCGATGTTGCCGACGCCGGTGAACCAGATCGCGCTCGCCTTCACCTCGAGCACGCCCATCGCCGCGCCGCGCAGCGTGGTGCCGGTGAGCTCGGCGTCGCACCGCGCGAACACCTCGGGCAGCTGCAGCTCGGCCGTCTCGCGCACCAGCGCGGTGAGGTGCTTCGCGGTCTTCTCGGCGTCCGGCCCGTGGCCGAGCGCGTCGATCAGCACGAAGCGCTGCGCGTGCCGGTGCTCGACGTGAACCGCCGCGTCGCCGCAGCTCGAGAGGCCGCGGTACGGCCTGATCGCGGAGGCGTGCGTGATCATCACCGCCGCACCCGCTTCGTGCCGGTGATCTGCGTCTTGCCCGGCTGCGACTTCACCTCGAAGGTGTCGAGGATCTCGCGGCACCCCTTGAGCCCACGCCCCAGCCCCGTCTTCGACAGGTAGCCCTTCGCCATCACCTCGTCGACGGTGAAGCCCGGCCCGTCGTCGACCGCCAGAATCGACAGCACCACGCCGCGCTCGTCTTCCGTCAGCTGCAGCGTCACCTTCCCCGTGCGGGCGTACATGTAGATGTTGCGCGACAGCTCCGAGACGACGGTCGCGAGCCGCACGCAGTCGGTCGCGCTGAAGAAGCCCGTGCACAGCCGCTGGCAGGCCTTCACCGACACCAGCACGTCGGACTCGCCGAGCACGGGCAGCTCGACGCGGGTCGGCGCCGGGCGCTGGCTGCCGGTCACGACCTTCTTCAGCGCGTCGACCTGCGTGCCCGCCGGGCGCCCGGTGTACAGCTTGATGCCGATCGCGAGCTGCTCGAGCACGCGCCGCGTCGTCGCGACGTCGAGCGTGCCGACCTCCGCATCGGGAGGAAGGTCGAGCGTCCTCACGACGCTCTTCAAGGCGCTGGGGGGGATCATCGACTCCAGCGCGCTGCCCACGGCTTCCGAGACCAGCATGGTGACCTTTACGTCAGGCGGTGCTCACGACCTTGAGGTTGAGCTTCTCGAGCGCCCGCTCGAGGTTGAGGGCCGTTTCGACGGCCGAGAGATCGATGCCGAGATCGACGAGCGTCGTGGCGACGCCGGGCCGCACTCCGACGAGCACGCCGCGCGCGCCGAACGAGCGGGCGATGGCTGCGGTGTCACCGAGAACGCGTGCGACGAAGCTGTCGATGATCGACAGGCTCGAGACGTCGATGACGACGCCGCGCACCGCGTCTTGCTGCAACCGGCCCGAGACCGTCTCTTGCAGGTCGCGCACCTGCGAGTCGCGCAGCTCCTCGGGCACGCTCACGAACAGGCAGTCACCGAGCTTCATCACCGAGATCGAGCCCATCGCGCCCTCGTGTCTCCTCAGCCCCGCAGCTCGAGCGCCGAGATGGCCTCGGCCTCGGTGGAGTGCAGCGTCGCCAGCTTCAGCCCCATCACCCTGAGAATGAACGACGCGAAGACGCGCAGCGGCGCCGACGGCACGACGACGGCGGCCCCTTCCAGGGCCTCGCGGTCCATCTTGGACATCACCTCTCGCGTCTCGGCCGGTACGTCCGTGCCCGGCTGCATGACCACGAGCATGCGCAGACCGCGGAACTTCCCCTCCGGCGAGATGCCCTTCGACACCTCGCCGGCCTCCGTCGCGGTGAACTGCCGGCTCAGGTCGACCCGCACGACCTTCACGCCCTTCGGAGTTGCCACCTCGCTCATCGCCATCATCGCGGCTTGCCTCCCTCGCGAAACGTCGATCACCGAATTTACCGGGCCGCACGCGCAGCTGTCGACCTTTTCGTTACGCACGATTGATGTTACTTTGCGGAAATTCCGGGTTTCATCCTCTTGTTCATGAGTTTTCAAATGCTTCCGGTTGGGGGTTCCGATGGATGCCAAGCAGAGTGAGGGGCGGGCGACGTTCAGCTCGCGTCTGGCGGGGTTCTACAAGCTGAGCCTGCAGGAGCGCGTCGAGGCGATCGGCCGCCTCTGCGAGCTCTCGGAGAGCGAGGTGCGGGCGCTCGACGCCGGTCTGCCCGTGTCGAGCGCGGACCAGATGATCGAGAACGCGATCGGCGTCTTCGGGGTGCCGCTCGGCGTGGGGCTGAACTTCCGCATCAACGGCAAGGACTACCTCGTGCCGATGGCGGTCGAGGAGCCCTCGGTGGTCGCGGCGGTATCGCTCGCGGCGAAGATCGTGCGCGAGGCGGGCGGCTTCACCGCCGAGGCCGACGCGCCGCTGATGATCGGGCAGGTGCAGGTGGCGCACCTTCAGCCCGACGCCGTCGCCGAGGCGGTCACGGCGCTGCGCATGAGCGCCCCCGAGATCCTGGCGTCGGCGAACCGGTGCCAGCCGCAGCTCGTCGCCCGGGGCGGCGGCGCGCGCGACCTCGAGGTGCGGGTGCTGCCGGGCAACGACGGCACGCTGCTGGTGGTCGTGCACCTGCTCGTCGACGTGCTCGACGCGATGGGCGCGAACATCATCAACACGATGGCCGAGGGCGTGGCCCCGCTCGTCGAGCTGCTGACGGGCGGCAAGGTGTACCTGCGCATCCTCTCGAACCTGGCCGACCACCGGCGCGCGCGGGCGCGCTGCTCGGTGCCGATCGGCCTGCTCGCCGACTTCGGCCGGCCGGGAGACGAGATCGCGGCGGGCATCGTGCAGGCGTCGCGCTTCGCGGAGCTCGACTCGCACCGGGCGGCGACGCACAACAAGGGCATCATGAACGGCATCGACGCCGTCGCGCTCGCGACGGGCAACGACTGGCGCGCGATCGAGGCCGGAGCCCACGCGTTCGCCGCGATGCACGGCGGCTACCGGCCGCTCTCGACGTGGCACCGGCTGGGCGATCGCCTCGAGGGCTCGCTCGAGCTGCCGCTGGCGGTCGGCACGGTGGGGGGCGCGGTGCGCTCGCACCCGCTCGCGAGGCTGGCGCTGAAGGTGCTGGGCTCGCCGTCGGCGCGCGAGCTCGCGCAGGTGATGGCCGCGGTGGGCCTGGCGCAGAACCTCGCGGCGGTGAGGGCGCTCGGCTCGGTGGGCATTCAGCGCGGGCACATGGCGCTGCACCAGCGCAGCGCGGGGTTGGCTCCGGTGAACGGCGCGAACGGCACTCCACATGCCGTGAAGCCGAGCGTGATGCAGGTGGTGCCGGCGGAAGATGCCGCGGGCCTGCCGAAGAGCGCGCAGCGGTTCCGGTTCCGGGTGCCACGCCACTGGAAGAGCCCGATCGGCATCAACCCGCACGCGGCGGCGGCGCAGGAGCAGATCATCGCGTGGTTCGAGCGGCTCGGCTGCCCCGAGCGCGAGGTCGCGCGGGCGCGGCGCTTCGACTCGGCGGGCTACGTGGGAGTCCCCTTCCCCAACCTCTCGCCCGAGCTGACGCTGCGCATCGGCAAGTACCTCTCGATGTGGCTGCTGTGGGACGACGTGCACATCGAGAGCTCGCAGAACCGGTGGAAGATCGACGCCGCGCACGTGGTGGGACGCGAGCCTCCGGCGGAGCTGAGCCGGTTCGACCGGGGCTGGTGGGAGCTGTACATGGAGTTCGCAGAGCGGCGCAGCGCGCGCTGGTTCGAGGACATCTGCCAGGGCATGACGCGGTGGAACCACTGGGCGCAGCGCGAGGCCGAGGTGATGAAGGCGGTGCAGGAGGGCCAGCTGCCTCCGCGCTTCGACGTTCAGCTCGAGATGCGCATCGAGACGATCGGAATGTACCCCACTGCGTACCTGCTGGAAGATGCGTACGACTACGAGCTGCCGCGGGCGTTTCACGCGGACCCGAAGACGCGGCGGCTGAAGAAGCTGTCGAACAAGATCGTGGGCCTGGGCAACGACATCTTGAGCTTCGGGAAGGACCTCGCCGAGAAGCAGATCAACCTGATCTCGACGTTCATGAGCGAGACGGGGGCGAGCGCGGGGGCGGCGATCGAGCAGGTGATGGCGATGCACGACGCCGCGGTGGCGGAGTACGACCGCGTGGCGTCGCAGGTGGGGAGCTGGGGCGGCGAGGCCGACCCGTACGTGGCGCGGTGGATTCAAGACATCCGGTACGCGTCGGTGGGGTTCTCGCTGTGGGAGTCGCAGGCGCCGAGGTACCTCGCGTGGCGGATCGCGATCGATGGGCGGGTGATCGCGCCCGAGTTCGAGTTCTTCGATGCCGCGACGTTCACGGCGCACGGCAGCGGCGGTGAAGCGATTCGGCTCACGCCGTAGTCGGGGCTGGGGGGGGTTGGTTCACGTGCAAGGGCACGGGCCACGCCTTGCCGCAGCCCGAACGCCTTCCGCAGCCCGAACGCCTTCCCGTGAACGAACGCGGACCCGTGGCCGTGAACGGGCCCCAAAAGCCGGGCCGGGACCCGAGCCCCAACCCGAGCCCAACCCCAACCCGAGCCCCAACCCGCTCAATCACAAGAGTACTTCTTGAAGGCATTGTTGCAGCGCCGCTTACAAGCCTCGTGCACGGCAAACTTCCCGTCGACGCACCGAAGCATGTGCTTCTTGGCGACGTCGCACGACAGCGCATCGGGCTCCTCGCAAGGGTCGCCGACCTCGGCGAGCGAGGTGTCACAGTCGATCTTGGCGCCGAGGGCGCGGCACTTGTTCTGCCCGCGGCACGTGCTGGCGACGAAGAACTTCGAGCCGTCGCAGACCAGGAGCGAGAGGTGATCGGCGGAGCAGCTGCCCTGGTCCTTCTGGTTGGCCTCGCACGGGTCGCCGGCGGCGCCCTCGCCGCTGGTGCACCGCACGCCGTGCACGTTCTCGACGCAGCCGAGCGACGACTTGCAGGCCATCTTGAGCGCCCACTTCCCTCCTTCACAGTGCAGCATCTTCTTGTGGTCGGAAGAGCAGCCGAACTCGCGGTCGCCGACGCACGGCTCGCCGACGTCTTCGACGATGTCGCACGAGACGCTGCCCATCACCTCCATGCAGCCGACGGCGCTCTTCGCGCACTTGATCGGCTGGTAGGTGCCGTTGAGGCAGACGAGCGCGGCCTGCTTGCCGTCGCAGACGCCGCTGAAGCTCTTGGCGACGGGCGGGGTGGCGGTGCACGAGGCGCCGGGCTTTGGCTTGCTGCAGGACACGAGACACAGCGTCAGCACGGCAGAGACCACGAGGCGCAGGAGCATGCCGTCACGCTACCGCGACCGCCCGGCATCCTGGCGCCGTTTTCCACCACCCCCTGAGGGCAAACGGAGCCAGCATCAGCTATGAGCGCCCGCGCTTGCACGTCACCCTCGCTTTCACGCTCACGCTCACCGCCGCGGCTCCGCTGAAGCTGTGGCACGCGTACCGCGGCGGCGAGCAGCAGGCGCTGCAAGAGCTCGCGAAGGGCTTCACCACCGAGACGGGCCTGCAGATCGAGCTGCTCGCGGTGCCGTACGACGCGTTCTCGGCGAAGCTGACCTCGGCGATCCCGCACGGCGCCGGGCCCGACGTCTTCATCTTCGCGCACGAGCGGCTGCGCCAGTTCAAGCGCATGGACGTGGTCGCTCCCTCGCGCCTCGAGCGCGACGAGTGGCTGCCCGCGGCCATCGAGGCGCTCGACGTCGACGGCCAGACGTACGGCTACCCGCTCGCGCTGAAGTGCCTCGCGATGTACCGCAACACGCGCCTGCTGTCCGAGCCGATCCGCTCCACGGCGGAGCTCGAGCCGAAGCTGCGGCCGTTCGCGGACGCGAAGAAGAGCCTCTTCGGCATCGCGTGGGAGTCGGGCGACTTCTACTACCACGCGCCGATCCTCTTCGGGTTCGGCGGCAGGCTGTTCGACCCGGCGACGGGCCGCGCGCAGTTCGACACGCAGCAGATGGCCGCCTCGCTGCGCTTCGTCAAGACGCTGCAAGACGGCGCGCTGATGCCGTCGGAGGTCAGCGGCGCCCTCGTGAAGTCGCTCTTCAACGAGGAGCGCACGCCGGTCGTCATCAGCGGCCCCTGGTTCGCGGGAGAGATCGAGAAGAGCATCTCGTACGCGGTCGACCCGCTGCCGATCGTCGCCGAGACGGGTCAGCCGATGCGCTCGTTTCTCGGCGTCGAGGCCGCGTTCGTCTCGTCGCGCACGCAGGCGAAGGCCGAGGCGAGCGCGCTGGCGGCGTACCTCGCGAAGCAATCGGGGCCGCGCGTCGAGCTGGGCCGGCAGATCCCCGCGGGCGGGGAGCAGCCGAACGACCCGTTCATCGCGGCGTTCGCGGCGGCGGCGGTGACGTCGACGCCGACTCCGAACACGCTCGAGATGGCGCGCGTCTGGGAGCCGATGAAGCTCGCGCTGCGCGGGGTGCTGCAGGGCACGGTCGAGCCCGAAGGGGCCGGGGCGCTCGCCGACCGCCGCTACCGCGCGCTGTTCCGCGAGGCGCCGGCGGTCGCGAGCCCGGTGCCGTGGCTGATCGCGCTGGGCCTCTTGCTCACCGGCGGCGTCGTCTGGCTCGTGCGGAAGCGCTCGCGCGAGCGGTTCCCCGACACGAGGCGCGCGCTCGTCTACGTGACGCCGGCGGCGATCGGGGTGCTCGTGCTGATCGTGGTGCCGCTGCTCTACGGCATCGCGCTCTCGTTCTTCCACCACGACGCGGGCACGTACCGGTTCGTGGGCATCGCGAACTTCGTCGACGTGCTCTCGTCGCGCGGCTACGCGATCACCGAGCCGCTGTCGTTCTACTTCACGCTCGCGGTGACGATTCTGTGGACGGCGGCGAACGTCGTGCTGCACGTGACCATCGGGCTCGCGATGGCGCTGCTGCTGAAGAGCCCGCTGCTGAAGCTGCGCGGCGTGTACCGCATGCTGCTGATCGTGCCGTGGGCGGTGCCGAACTACATCACCGCGCTGATCTGGAAGGGGCTCTTCCACCGGCAGTTCGGAGCGATCAACGGGCTGCTCATCGCGCTCGGCATCGAGCCGATCAGCTGGTTCACGCGCTGGTCGACGGCGTTCGCGGCGAACGTGGCGACGAACACGTGGCTCGGCTTCCCGTTCATGATGGTGGTCGCGCTCGGGGCGCTGCAGTCGATTCCGCCCGACCTCTACGAGGCCGCCGAGGTCGACGGAGCCTCGAAGTGGGCGCAGTTCCGCCACATCACGTTGCCGCTGCTCAAGCCCGCGCTGCTTCCGGCCGTCATCCTGGGCACGGTGTGGACGTTCAACATGTTCAACGTCATCTACCTCGTCAGCGGCGGTGAGCCCGGCGGAGCGACCGACATTCTCGTCAGCGAGGCGTACCGCTGGGCGTTCCAGCGCAACGAGCAGTACGGCTTCGCGGCGACGTACTCGATGCTCATCTTCGTGGTGCTGCTTGCGTGGTCGCGCGTCACGAAGCGCCTGACGGAGAAGCCGGCATGAAGCTCAAGGTGATCGCGCTGCACGCGGCGGTGACGGCGCTCTGCTTCCTGACGCTCTACCCGATCATGTGGGTGGTGAAGATGGCACTTTCGCCGTCGGCGAGCCTGTCGCCGGCCGTGAGCCCGCTGCCCGACGCGGTGACGCTGCAGAACTTCCGCGAGGTGCTGCTGAACACCGACCTGCAGGGCCGCTGGCTGTTCGGGCGGCAGCTGTTCGCGAGCGTGTTCGTGTCGAGCGTCTCGACGTTGATCGGCCTCGCGCTCGCGGTGACCGCGGCGTACGCGATCTCGCGCTTCCGCTTCCCGGGCAAGGAGCTCGGGCTGCAGGGGCTGCTCGTGACGCAGATGTTCCCCGCGACGCTGATGCTGGTGGCGATCTACGAGCTCTTGCAGGCGCTCAAGCTGCTCGATACGTGGACGGGGCTGGTGCTCGTCTACTCGACGACGTCGCTGCCGTTCTGCATCTGGATGCTGAAGGGTTACTTCGACGCGCTGCCGAAGGAGCTCGAAGAGGCCGCGCTGATGGACGGTGCGTCGCAGGCGCAGGTGTTCCTCAAGGTGGTGCTGCCGCTGTCGCGGCCGGCGCTCGCGGTGACGGCGCTGTTCGCGTTCATGACGTCGTGGAACGAGTACATCCTCGCCGCCACGCTGCTGAACGACGAGGCGCGGTTCACGCTGCCGGTGGCGCTGCAGCGGTACGTCGGCGAGTACAAGACCGAGTGGGGTCACTTCGCCGCCGGAGCGATCGTGATCTCGATTCCCGTGATGGCCCTGTTCTTCGCGCTGCAGAAGAACCTGGTGGGGGGCCTGACCGCGGGAGGGGTGAAAGGCTAGGTTGCGCGGCCATGTGGAGAGCCCGTCTCGTTCTCGTGGTGTCGTTCGTGGGTGGCTGCTCCGGCGGTGGAGCGATGGACGGAGGCACCGACGGCGGCCCGGCGCTGCCTCCTTCGGTGACGTCGATCACGCCCGACCGCGGGCCGGTGAGCGGCGGCACGGTGGTGACGATCAACGGCTCGGGCTTCGTGGCCGGCTCGACGGTCGTCTTCGGGACGACGGCGGCGGCGAACGTGATGTTCGAGAGCGACCGGCGGCTGACGGCGGTGACGCCGATGGCTCCGCAAGGCCGCGCGTCGGTGACGGTCATCAACCCGGGCGGCAAGCAGGGCACGCTGCCGAACGCGTTCCTGTTCGAGGGGTCGACGACGGGCATGATCACCGAGGTGATGGTGATCGCTGACATGCTGACGATGGACAACTCGGGCGCGAACCCGGTGCCGTTCACGGTGCGCAGCCAGGTGCACGTGCCGGGCGTGACCGACGTCGTCGAGGTCGACGGCGGCCACCAGGGCACGGGCGTGCGCGCGCAGATCGGCTTCGCGGTCGAAGGCACGATGAGCTGGACGTGGACGGACACGGCGTACCTCGACGACCTCGACGTCTTCGACCGCTACCAGGGCCAGGTGATGCTGCCCGGAGCGACGATGCTGCAGCCGGTGACGTACGTGATCGGCGCGCGCTTCTCGGTGAACGACGGCGTGACGTGGGTCGAGGGCGATCGCGACGGCTCGGCGAACGGCCTGCAGGACGCGCAGCGGCCGCGCGTGATCGTGGGCCGCAAGGCGGCCGACTGGTGCAAGCTCGGCGGCGAGCAGATCACGGCGCCGGAGTCGTACGACCTGCGCATCGGGCAGATGGGGCCGACGATCTACGGGCAGGTCTACGTCGCCGGCGTGACGAACATGGCGGGCGCCGGCGCGGGGCTGACGGGCGAGCTCGGCGTGGGCGACGCGGGGACTCCGCCGTCGACGTGGGCGTGGTCGCCGGCGACGTACAACCGCGACACGAACAGCGGCTCGAACGACGAGTTCATGGCGCAGCTGCCGACGAGCGCGGCGCTCGCGGGCGACAAGCGGTTCGCGTACCGGTTCTCGGTGTCCGGGGGGCCGTTCACGTACTGCGACTCCGACGGGCTCGCGATGAACGGCTTCACGGAGGACCAGGCGGGCCGCGTGCGCATCTCGAGCGTGGCGATCGATCAGTGCCGGCTGCAGTTCCCGCTGATGCTGACGTCGCGGCAGGGCGTGGCGGCCGGCACGGTGTACGGCCGCGTGCTGGCGGCGACGGTGACCGAGGCGATGGGCGCGGGCCCGGGCATCGAGGCGCAGCTCGGCTACGGCGCGGTGTCGACGCTGCCGAGCGACATGTGGACGTGGACGGCGGCGACCTACAACGTCGAGGTGGCCGGCGGGCAGGAGGAGTGGCAGGCGACGCTCATCGGCCCGCCGCCGGGCGCGTACAACTACGCCTACCGGTTCCGGGTGAACGCGGGCCCGTGGACGTACTGCGACTCGAACCCGGCCGACGGAATGATCGTCGAGGCGCAGCTCGGCCAGCTGAACGCTCAAGGCGCGGGCTTCAAGCAGATCGCGGCGTGCAAGCTGCAGTTCGTCGACAGGCCGGTGGGGTCGGTGGTGCCGAGCGGTGAGGTGGTGACGGCGTACGCGCGGGTGTCGGTGCCCGGGTGGTCGGAGGATGCGGGCGCGACGCCGGGGCTGCGCGGCGAGGTGGGCGTAGGCACCGACAGCACGAACGCGTCGACGAGCAACGCGTGGGGCTGGAGGCCGGCGACGTACTTCGGCGAGATCCCCGACGCGGGGCAAGACGAGTTCGTCGCGACGTTCACGCCGGCGTACACGGGCGGGCGGGCGGTGTCGTTCAGGTTCGCGGCGGACGACGGCGGGTGGACGTACTGCGACCGCAACGGCTCGGAGGTGAACGGGTACGAGGTCTCGCAGCAGTGGGATCTGAACATCGGGCGGCCGGTGATCGACTACTGCAACCTGCAGTTCCCCGACGCGGCGGACGCGGGGACGATCATCTACGGGCAGGTGTACCTGCCGGGCGTGACGCGCGATGCCGGAGCGCCGATCACGGCGGAGCTGGGCTACGGGTTCAAGATCGAAGACCCGGGAGTAGCGGCGAGCTGGACGTGGGTTCCGGCGGCGTACAACCCGAACTGCCCGGCCTGCGGGAACAACAACGAGTACCAGGCGGTGCTGCCTTCTGGCGCGCAGGGGGGGCAGCACTACGTGTTCCGGTTCCGGTTCGGGGCGAGCACCTGCTACGGGGACCTCAACGGCGCGGGGGCGATCGTGGGCGGGTTCAACGGAGAGACGAGCGGAGGGGCCGAGAACCTGGGCGTGGTGAGGCCGTGAGAATGAGGTCGTCAGGCCTTGCGCGGCGCGGAGTCGTCTTGTAATTAGCCGCCGGTTTCAACGGGGGCACATGGGCGAAGCGGGCGGATAGCTCAGCGGTAGAGCGTCGCCCTTACACGGCGAGCGTCACAGGTTCGATCCCTGTTCCGCCCAAGAATGCGGTAGTAAATAGGAGTGGTGGTGCTGGGGAGTTAGTTCAGTTGGTTAGAACGCCGCCCTGTCACGGCGGAGGTCAGGGGTTCAAGTCCCCTACTCCTCGCAGAAGAAAGAGCCTCCAAGCTGACGAAGCTTGGGGGCTTTTTTCTTTGCGGCGGCGACGCGGTAACGCGGGTGGAAAGCGCAGTCAGACAGCTGCATCCCCCACGGCGAGATCTGCCGAACTCCGCCTGGGTGTGCCTGTCAGGGCTGAGTGCTGTGCCGTTGCCTCGCGAAACAGTACTCGGTGAAGCGCCGCTCTCCCCGCCTCTCGAGGAGGCCGGCCGCCACGGCCTCGATGAGGTCCCGGCTCGCAGTCGCCGTCGAGATCGTGCGGTGCAGCGCCAGGTAGTCCGCCCGCCGGAACCAGCGCCCGCCGAAGTGCTCCCGCGCCTGCGCCAGCCGATTGTCTGGCCGCGCCCGCGCCGGCCGCAGCGCCGCCAGCGTCTCGTCGAGCGCGTCGCGCAGCGCCTCGAGCACGTACTCGACGAACGCCGTGCAGTCTCCGCGGCGATCACTCTTCCGCAGCACCTCGTAGTAGCGCTGCTGCCGATCGCGGATCACCGACTCGATCGGCACGAACCGGAACACCGGGCTCGCCTGCAGCAGCACCACGTGCTGCCACAGCCGCGCCAGGCGGCCGTTGCCATCCATGAACGGGTGGATGAAGAGCAGCTCGTGGTGCGCCACGCACGAGCGGATCAGCACCGGCACCTCTGCGTCCCGCACCCAGCGCAGCAGCGCCTCGACCTGCCCTTTCACGAGGTGCGCCGGCGGAGCCAGGTGCGCCACCTTCGAGCCCTGCATCACCCCCACGGTGCGCGCTCGCAGGCGGCCGGCCGGCTGGATGAGGCCCTTCATCAGCAGCCGGTGAGCCGCCAGCAGATCGCGGAGGCGCTCCGGCCGCCAGCCCGCCGCCGCCTCGTACGCGGCGTTCGCGTTCGTCACCTCGAGCAGCTCGCGCGGATCTCCGACGACGCGCTTCCCCTCCAGCACCGCGGTCACCTGCTCCTCGCTCAGCGTGTTGCCCTCGATCGCCGTGCTGGCCGCCACCGTCTTCACCCGGCTCCGCTTCCTCAGCAGCGGCTGCGGAGCCTGCAGCTCGAGGCCTTCGGCCCGCCCGACGCGCCGCTCGATCTCCGCGACCAGCACCAGCACCTTCGGTGTCACGCGAAACGGCGCCGTCATAGCATCACTTGATACTATCGCAGTTCGCGCGGCGCGCCGGGGCGACAAGAGCGCCTCCCGATTCACGCCTGCGCAGGCTCCTGGCGTAGGGTGTCCCCCCTCCGTGCGTCTTTCAGGGCCGGCCTCGTACATCCTGACGCTGTCACTCACCGCGTGCGGCGTGCCGGCGGTCCAGGTCTTCGACGACCCCGACTCCGGCAGCAACCTGCAGAACGGCGGCACCGGCGGCGGCGCCGGCGAAATGCCCACCCCCGACGCCGGCGGCCTGTGCGAGTGCGCGACCGGCTGGGTCTGCATTCCCAGCACCGGCGGCTGCGTCCGCGACGAGCCCGTCACCACCGAAGAGCCCGACGCCGGCCTCTCTCCTCCGTGCACCGACGGCGACGTCGTCTCGTGCGGCGTCAGCAAGCTCGGTGAGTGCCAGCTCGGCACCGCGACCTGCGCCGGCGGCCGCTACGGCGCCTGCATGGGCAACGTCGACCCCGTCGCCGAGCTCTGCAACGGCCGCGACGACGACTGCGACGGCCTCGTCGACGACGCCCTGCCCGACTCCACCTGCGGCCTCGGCGAGTGCCGCCGCACGCAAGCCAGCTGCATCGCGGGCGTTCCCCACGCCTGCACGCCGGGCGCTCCGGCCGCCGAGACCTGCAACGGCCTCGACGACGACTGCAACGGCACGCCCGACGACAACCTCATGAGCTTGAGCTGCGGCACCGGAGCCTGCGCCCGCAGCGTCGCCTCGTGCGCCATGGGCCAGGCCAACACCTGCACGCCCGGCACGCCGTCGGCCGAGGTCTGCAACGGCTCCGACGACGACTGCGACGGTCAGACCGACGAGTCGCTCGGCTCCTCCACCTGCGGCACCGGCGCCTGCCAGCGCACCGTGCAGAACTGCGTCGGCGGCGCGCCCCAGAGCTGCACGCCCGGCACGCCCGGCACCGAGACCTGCAACGACGCCGACGACGACTGCGACGGCCAGACCGACGAGGGCCTCGGCTCGCTCACGTGCGGCATGGGCGCGTGTGCCCGCTCGGTGCCCGCCTGCGCTGGCGGCGCGCCCCAGAGCTGCACGCCCGGCACGCCCGGCGCCGAGACCTGCAACGGCGTCGACGACGACTGCGACGGGCAGACCGACGAGAGCCTGCCGGTGCTCACCTGCGGCCTGGGCGCGTGCCTGCGCATGACGCCGTCGTGCGCGATGGGCATGCCGCTGACCTGCGTGCCGGGCATGGCGGTGCCCGAGCTGTGCAACGGCGCCGACGACGACTGCGACGGTCAGACCGATGAAGCGCTCGGCTCCACCACGTGCGGCACCGGCGCCTGCCAGCGCACCGTTCAGAACTGCGACAACGGCGCGCCGCAGATGTGCCTGGCCGGCTCGCCGGCCACCGAGACCTGCAACAACACCGACGACGACTGCGACGGCCAGACCGACGAAGGCCTCGGCAACCTCAACTGCGGCGTCGGCGCCTGCGCGCGCAGCGTCCCCGCCTGCACCGGCGGAGTCGCCGGCAGCTGCACCCCCGGCTCGCCCGGCACCGAGACGTGCAACGGCATCGACGACGACTGCGACGGCACGATCGACGACGGCGTGTGCGCTCCGGTCGCGATGTGCCCCGCGGGCAGCACGGTGAACGCCAACACGACCGTGAACCTCACGACCTCGGCCAGCTCGCCGCAGGGCCGCCCGATCACCTGCGCGTGGACGGTGGTGTCGCGGCCGGCGTCGTCGAGCGGCACGTTCAGCGCTCCGTCGAGCTGCGGCAGCTCGACCTACTTCGCCGACGTCGTCGGCTCACACGTGCTGCAGTTCACGGTGACCGACTCGCTCGGCGTCAGCTCGAGCTGCCAGGTGACGATCACCGTCAACCCGATCGGCGACCTGTGGATCGAGCTGACCTGGGATCGCAACAACGACATGGATCTTCACCTCCAGCACCCGTCGGCCGGCAACTCGCACAACGCGAACAGCTGGGGCTTCAGCGCGCTCGGGTACGACTGCTACTACGGCGACACGAACCCGGCCTGGGACAACGCGGGCGTCGCCGACGACCCGTCGCTCGACCGCGACGACATCAGCGGGCGCGGACCCGAGAACATCCGCATCAACACCCCGCGCACGAACCACGACTACATCGTCGGCGTGCACATGTACTCGTGGGCCGCCTCGCCGCAGGCCGTCAACGCCACGGTGAAGGTCTACTGCAGCGGCGTGCTGGCCACGACGCGCTCGCTGTCGTTCAACGTCAGCAAGCGCATGTGGGTGGTCGGCAACATCCGCTTCGCGTCCAACGGCACCTGCACCTTCACGCCCGACGGCTTCACCTTCAACCTGCCGTGAGCCCGCGCCGCTTCCTCGTGACTGCTGTCGTCGCGCTCGCGGCCTGCCGCGACAACAGGCCGGCGACGATTCGCCCGGTGCTGTCGCTCGACCCGCTGTCGCTCGACTTCGGCAACGCGAAGGTGGGCCGCACTTCGACGGCTCAGGTGAAGCTGCTCGCGGCGACGAACGCGGCGCTGCACGTGACCGCCATGCGCATCGACGGCGAGCCGGCCTTCTCGGTCGACCCCGCGCCGCTGACCATCGAGCCCTTCGGCTCGCTGCAGCTGCCGGTGGGGCTGAAGCCCGCCGAGGCGCGGCTGTACGCCGGCACGCTCGTCATCTCTTCCGACGACGAGGAGCACCCCGAGCTCTCCGTCGGCTTGCGCGGCCAGGGCGCGACGCCGCAGATCGCCGTGACGCCGGCGTCGATCACGTTTCCGCCCGAGCCCGCCGATCGCATGGCCGAGCCGCCGCCTGCGTTCTGGCCCGCGGTGCGCATCGAGAGCACGGGCCTGGTGGAGCTCGACATCGCGAGCATCACCATCGAGGGCGCTGACGCCGCGTCCTTCGCGGTCGTCGGGCCGGTGCCCACGACGCTCGCCGCGGGCCGCAGCGCCGACGTGCACGTGAAGATCGACACGACGCCGGCGCAGATCGCGTACGCGGCGGTGCTGGTGATCCGCTCCGATGATCCCGCGAAGCCCGAGGTCCGCGTGCCGCTCGCGGGCACGCTCGGCGCGAACTTCCCGCCGTTCGTCTGCGCGAACGTCACGCGCGTTCGGCCCGGCGACGGCTCGGCGACCGTCGACTACGGCGGCTGGGCGCCCGCTCCCGACGCCGGCTACGACTTCACGCGCTCGCGCGAGATCCCGCCGGGCTCCATCGTCGAGCTCTCGGCGTGGTCGTCCACCGACGTGTCGGCGTGCACCTCGGACCCCGAAGATCACCGCCTCGGGCTGACGTACCTCTGGGAGGTCGTCTCCGCCGCGCCGGGCCCTGCGCCCGTGCTCACCGGCGCGATGACCGCGAACCCGCGCTTCGTCCCGCTCGCGACCGGCGCGTACCGGTTGAAGCTCACCGTCGCGGACGTGCAGGGCCACGCGAATGCCGTGCTCCTCGACCTCGCGGTGGCCCACAAGCAGGACCTCGCCGTGCAGCTCTCGTGGGTCGGCGCGGCGAACGTCGACCTCGACGTCCACCTCGTGCGGCCCGGGGCGGCGCCGTTCGCGTTCTTCTCGGGCGGGGTTGCCGGACGCACGAGCGGCGATCTCAACGGCTGGGCGATGCTTCAGCGCACGCCCGACTCGGGCTTCGACTTCGACTGGGGCGAGCCAGGCCGCCACGACGACCCGCGCCTCAACATCGACGACACCGGCACCGGCGCGCTGCTCGAGAACGTCTCGCTCAACTACCCCGCCAACGCGCCCGAGTGCGCGGCCGGCGACTGCCGCTACGGCATCTACGTGCACTGGTTCCGCGACGCGCGCGCCTCCGGCGGGCCGATGTGCACCGTGACCGGCGACGGCGACCCGGGCACGTGCTCCGGCGGGCAGCGGTGCGTGGCGAACGTGGCTCCGATGGACGACGCCGGCACCGGCGCGGGCACCTGCCGAGACGCGGTGAAGCCGGTGGTGCGCGTGTTCGTGCGCGGAGCTCCGGCGGCGGTCGTGCCGCTCGACACGCTGATGTCGGTCGACCCGTTCGCGCTCGGAGCGCCGTGCCAGCTGTGGCACGCGGCCGACGTGGTCTGGCCGGCGCGCGGCAGCGATGCCGGCGTGACGGTCGACGCGATCGGGCGCGACGCGACGGGCTACGTGACGGCTCCCCAGCTCAGCCGCTACGGCTGGAGGCCCGGCGCCTTCGGGCAGTGCAGCCCGAACGTGATGCTCGGCGGCGTGCCCTGGTACACAGCGGCCCCGTGACGGTGAACATCGAAGCGGCGCTCGAGCACTTCGAGCAGCACGGCTGGGCGCGCCTCGGCAAGGTGATGCCGGCCGAGACGGTCGCCGCGCTGTGCGCGCGCGCCGAAGATCTGATGCTCGGGCGCGTGGTGTACCCGGGCATGTTCTTCCAGATGGACTCGCCGACGGGGCGGCACGAGGACGCTCCGCTGGGCCTGGGGTGGCAGGGGCCGTCGCTGGGGTACCGCAAGCTCGAGAAGCTCGAGCTCGACCCGCTGTTCCTCGCGTGGATCAAGAACCCGCTCTACGAGCAGATCGCGCGGCGGCGCATCGTCGGGGCCATCTCGCTGTACCGCTGCATCCTGTTCAACAAGGCGGCGGGCGGCGGCAGCGACATTCCCTGGCACCAGGACGGCGGGAAGCTGTGGGGCCTGAGCGAGGATCCGCACCTGCAGCTGTGGACGGCGCTCGACGACGCTCCCCTCGACGGCGGGTGCCTCGAGGTCGTGCCGGGCTCGCACGCGTGGGGCCTGGCGACTCCGCTCGGCGGCGTGGTGCCGGACGACCGCGTGCTCGAGCGGGAGGCCGAGGCGCGCGCGCTGCCGCTGCCGGCCGCCGCGGGCGAGACGCTCCTCGTGCACAACCTGATCTGGCATCGCAGCAAGCGCACCCGCACCGGTCAGCGCAGGCTCGGGCTGTCGGTGTGCTTCATGAGCGGCGCGGTGAGGTGCCTGCGCAAGAAGCGGCAGCCGCGTCAGTTCTTCCGCGTGTTCGAGGCGGCGACACAGGCGTCGTAGCGGCGCTGCACCGAGCGCGCGAACCACGCCGTCGACAGCTCGCGCGACAGCTTCGGCGAGCGCAGCTTCACGTCGGGCAGCCGCGCGTACGGGGGCTGTTTGCCGTACTTCTTGCGCCACGCGTCTTTGACCGCGCGCCACGCCTCGGTCTGCTCGAAGCGCTGCGTCTTCTCGAGCCGCGCGTCGCGCGCGTACTCGGGCCCGAGCTTCCTCAGCGCGCGCATCGTCTCGGTGTCTTCGCTGTACGGCCGGTAGGCGAGCAGATCGCCGTCGAGCGCGAGCTTCGTGCCGGTGACGGCGGCGAGCTGCTCCTGAAACGCGGCGTTGCGGCTCGCGAAGTCACCGGCGTTGTAGTCGGCGAACCGGTAGACGGGCTCGTCGTAGCCCGCGCCCGAGAACAGCCGCGCCGAGCCGTAGAGCAGCCCGCCCTGCCGCGTGTACAGCTCGTCGCGCACCGAGCCGGGATCCCGCCCCAGCCGCCGCGCGTGCTCTTCGGCGAAGCTCACGCTCACCTGCATCGAGCCCGCCGTCGTGATCGGGTTGCGCTCGTGCAGCTCGCCCGCCACCACCACCGCGACGGGGAAGCGCCGCACCTCTTCTTCGACGATGTCGCGGTACAGGCGGTCGAGGTCGGCCTCGGTGCGCACCTTGGACAGCCGCTGATCGAACGTGAGCTTCGAGCCCGGCGCCTTCACGCCCAGCACCTGGTTCAGCACCGGCGCCGCCAGCGGGCCCAGCTTCGCGGCCTTCGCGGAGATCTCCTTGCGCGCGATGGTGGCGAGGTTCGGGACGACGGGGTTCGCCTGGAAGCCCGACTCCTGGTCGACCACCGCGATGACCGCGCAGACGTGGGCCTCGTCCGCCGGCAGCTCGTTCAGGTTCAGCGCGAAGTCGAGATCGGCGGCCCACCCCTCCCGGTCGGCGACCTTGCTGGGGATGCGCGCGGCGATCTCCTGCACGTCGAGCTCGACCACGGCGTAGGGGCGTGCCGCGCGCACGCAGGAGACGGCGAGGAGACCGAGCAGGGGCCAGGCGCGCATGTCTCTGGGGAGACGTCCCGGCGCTTCAGCTCATTGCCGTTCGTCAGCGGCCCGCTGACACGGCGGTGACAAACGCGCACCCACCGGCTCCCCTGCGGGGTGTGCGTCGCGTGGTGCCGCTTGCGTCAGACTCTCGACCCCTTCTGTGGAAGTTCGATGTCGTTGGGACAACACGAAACTTCCACAGAAAGAGCAGTCACCGTTCCGGCAGCGGAATGTGCTCGGTCTCACCGGCGATCTGGCCGAACTTCTGCGCCCGCCAGTCGGCCTTCGCCTGCTCGATGCGCTCCTTCGAGCTCGACACGAAGTTCCACCAGATGTGGCGGGGAGCATCCATCGTGGCTCCGCCGAACAACAGCACGCGCGAGGGCTCATCGGCGCGCAGCACCACGTCGGCCTTCGGCGAGAAGACGGCGAGGTCGCCGGGCTTCAGCTCTCCGACCGCCCCGCTGACGACGTACGCGGCGCGCTCTTCGTGATCGGCGGGGAGCTGCACGGTGCCCCCGGCCTCGACCTCGGCGACCGCGTAGAACAGCTCGGAGTGCGTCTTCACCGGTGACACCGCGCCGCCGAAGCGCCCGGCGACGAGGCTGAAGGCGGCTCCGTCGCCGTCGAGCTGCGGCAGCGTCGACCTCGGGTGGTGCGAGAACGCGGGCTCGGTCTCTTCGTGCTGCTTCGGCAGCGCGACCCAGATCTGGATGCCGAAGGTGCGGCCAGAATGAACGCCCCGCTCCGAGTGTGCGATGCCGCGGCCGGCGGTCATCCAGTTGACGTCGCCGGGCACGATGCGCTGCACCGAGCCGAGCGTGTCGCGGTGAACCGCCTCGCCCTCGAAGAGATACGTGACCGTCGAGAGCCCGATGTGGGGGTGCGGCAGCACGGCCATCGGAGGCCCGTCGGCCGGCCCCATCTGATCGAGGAACACGAACGGCCCCACCATGCGCCGCCGCGCCTGCGGCAGCGCGCGCAGCACGTGCAGGCCGCCGGGGAGCTCGGCCGTTCGGGCCGCCAGCACGAGCTCCGTCTGGTTCATGCGAGGCTCGTGTCGATCTTCCACGTCTTGAGCAGCGTCTTCGTCACCGGAGTCTTGCCGGAGATCTCGACGATCTTGTCCTTCTGCTCCTGCGTCAGCGAGGCGCTGCACGAGACGACGCGCTCGACGCGCTCTTCCTCGCGGTGCAGCGTCAGCTTCACGGTGACCTTGCCGAAGTCCCAGCTCTTGCGCGCCGCGTACATCTTCAGCGTGATGGCCGTGCACGAGCCCAGGCCCGCGAGCACCAGCTGGTACGGAGCGGGGCCGGCGTCTTTCCCGCCGTTGGCCGGCGGCTCGTCGGACACCAGCTTGTGCGGCCCCAGGGTGATCGACTGCGACAGCCCTTCTCCACTCTCGACGATGATGGTCATGGTCGAGGGGCCTTAGCGCAGATCGAACAGCAGCGCTTCGATGGGTTCGTTCGCCTCGAGCACGAGCTGTTGCTCGCCGCTGACCTGAGCGCCGTCGCCGGCCGTGAGCTTCACGCCGTTGAGGGTGCCGGAGCCGCGCGCGAGCTGCAGCCACGCGTGCCGGCCCGCGCCGAGCGTCGCCTCGGCCTTCTCGCCCGCGCCGAGCAGCGTCGCGTAGATGCGGGCGTCCTGGTTGATCTTCAGCGAGCCGTCGTCGCCGCGCGGCGACACGACGAGCCGGAACTTCCCGCGCCGCTCGGCCTCGCTGAACGCCTTCTGCTCGTAGCCGGGCTGGAGGCCCTCGCGCTCCGGCAGGATCCAGATCTGCAGGAAGTGCAGCGGCCGGTCGCCCGGGTTCAGCTCGCTGTGCCGCACGCCCGTGCCGGCGCTCATGCGCTGCACCTCGCCGGGCTTCAGCACGCCGCGCGTGCCCATGCTGTCGCGATGCTCGATCTCGCCGTCGAGCACGTACGAGACGATCTCCATGTCGCGGTGGCCGTGCGTGCCAAAGCCCTCGCGCGGCGCGACGCGGTCTTCGTTGATCACGCGCAGGTCGCGAAAGCCCATGTGCTTCGGGTCGTAGTAGTCGGCGAACGAGAACGTGTGGTGGCTGTCGAGCCAGCCGTGGTTCGCGTGGCCGCGGTCGGCGCCTCTGCGTACGGTGATCATGCCCTTCGTATGTGTCGGGGGTCGGGCCCGCGCAAGCAACAGAGTGTTTCAGGCGGCGGTCGCGCCGAGCGGGTGCGTCTTGAACCAATCGAGCGCGAAGTCGCGGAACGCGACGGTGCGCTTGGGCAGGTGGCCGGGCGGCGTGACGACCCACAGGCCTCCGGCGCGGGTCTCGTGGCGCGGCAGCACCCGCACGAGCTGGCCGGCCGCGACGTCGCGCTCGGCGAGGAAGGGCGGCACGATCGCGAGCCCGGCGCCCTTCACCGCCGCCTCGCGAATGAAGAAGAGGTCGTCGGCGACGATGCGGCCCCGGGGCTTCACGGTGACCGTGTCGCCCCCGCTGAACAGCTGCACGTCGCGGAAGGCCTGGAACAGCACCCAGTCGTGGCCCTCGAGCTCCTTCACGGTGCGCGGGGTGCCGCGGCGCGCGAGGTATGCGGGCGACGCGAAGAGCCGCATCGCGAGCACGCCGGCCTTGCGGGCGACGAGCGAGCTGTCGCGCAGGCGCTCGCCGCCGCCGCGGAACGCGAGATCGAACTGCTCGCCGACGAGGTCGACGACGCGGTTGCTGACGTTCACCTCGATGCTGACGCTCGGGCAGCGCGCGACGAACGTGGCGACCAGCTCGGGCAGCATCGTGGCGCCGAGATCGACGGGAGCGGTGATGCGCAGGTGGCCGGTCGGCTTCTCTTCCGACTCGGGCAGCTCGCCCAGCGTCTTCTTGAGCGCGGCGAGCTGGGGGCCGACGCGCTCGAGCAGCGCCTGGCCCGCGGTGCTGAGCGAGACCTGGCGCGTGGTGCGGTTGACGAGGGTGACCTCGAGCTCGCGCTCGAGGCGCTGCAGCCCGCGGCTGACCGTCGACTTCGGCACGCCGAGCTTCCGGGCGGCGGTCGAGAAGCTGTTCGTCTCGGCGACGGCCACGAACAGCTCGAGGGCGTTGAGATCCATGCGGCGGCGAGTATGACCACGGCATGCGTACGTTCGTCACGGGAGGTTCCGGGTTTCTCGGCCGCGAGATGATTCGCGCGCTGATCGAGCGCGGGCACACGGTGCGCGCCATCGCCCGCTCGCCGAAGTCGGAGGCCGCGGTGAAGGCCGCCGGCGCCGAGGCCGTCAGCGGAGATCTCGACGACGTCGAGTCGATGCAGAAGGGGATGGACGGGTGCGACTGGGTGATTCACTGCGCCGCCCACACCGAGGAGTGGGACAGCGACGAGAACTTCTGGCGCGTCAACGTGACCGGCACCGAAAACGCGATGGCCGCCGCGCGCGGGGCTCGCGTGCGCAGGTTCGTGCTGATCTCGAGCGAGGCCGTGCTCTGCGACGGCAAGCCGATCATCGACGCCGACGAGACGAGGCCGCTGCCCGAGAAGCCGCTGCCGGGCTACCCGTTCTCGAAGGGCGAGTGCGAGCGGCGCGTGCGTGCCGCGAGCAACGCCGACTTCCAGACCGTGGTCGTGCGGCCCCGGTACATCTGGGGGCGCAACGACACCGCGGTGCTCTCGAAGATCATCGAGGGCATCAAGGGCGGGCGCTTCAAGTGGGTCGGCGGCGGCAGGTACCTGACGTCGACGACGCACGTGGCGAACGCGTGCGAGGGCGCGATCCTGGCGGCCGAGAAGGGCAAGCCGGGCGAGGTGTACTTCGTGACCGACGGGCCGCCGGTCGAGTTCCGGTCGTTTCTGACCGAGCTCTTGAAGACGCAGAGGCGCGAGGCGCCGACGGGCGCAGTGCCCTTCGGGGTGGCGTGGGCGGCCGCGACCGTGACCGAGGGGCTGTGGCGGCTGCTCGGCAAGAAGAGCGTGCCGCCGGCGACGAAGATCTCGATCGCGCTGATGGGGCAGCAGGTGACCGTGAAGGACGACAAGGCCCGGCGCGAGCTCGGCTACGTCGGTCGCGTCTCTCGCGAAGAAGGCCTCGCCGAGCTGGCGCGGCTGCCTCCCGTCGTGCCACTGTAGAAGTCGGGAGTCGGAAGCTCCCGACTCCCGACTCAGAACAGCTCGTCGAAGAACGCGTTCATCGCCGCGTAGGCGCGCTTCGCCGTCACCGGGTTGTACTCGTTGCGCCCCGGCGTCTTCGCGTCCGGGTCGGTGAAGCTGTGCACGCTGTTGCCGTACGCCACCAGCTGCCAGTCGGCCTTCACTCCGCGCAGCTCGTTCTGGAACGCCTCGACGTCTTTCGGCGGCACCCCGGGGTCGTCGGCTCCGTGCAGCGCCAGCACCTTCGCCTTCACCTCTTTCGGCGGTGACTCCGGCTTCAGCGGCGCCAGCCCGCCGTGAATCGACACCACCCCCGCGATCGGCGCTCCCGACCGCGCGTGCTCCAGCACCACCGTGCCTCCGAAGCAGAAGCCCACGCCCGCCAGCTTCGACGGGTCGACGCCCTTCTGCGCCTTCAGGGTCTCGAACGCCGCCGCGATGCGCTCCCGCAGCACCGCCTGATCGCCCTTCACCGCGCCGGCCGCCTTCGCCGCCTCGTCGCGATCTTTCGGGCGCACCGCCTTGCCGTACATGTCCGCCACGAACACCAGGAGCCTCGTGCCCGCGACGAGCTTCGCCTGCTCCAGGTTCGCCGCGTTGATGCCCAGCCAGTTCGGCACCAGCACCACGCCCGGCCGCGGCCCCTTCACCGCGTCGTCGTAGATCAGCACGCCCTCGAGCGGCGTCTTGCCCGCGGTGTAGGAGACCGGCTTCGAGACGATGTTGGAGAGGACCATGGCCAGTGCGAGGGTATGCAGCATGGCAGCGCTGCCTACCATCGGCCTCGGGTGCATGCGACTCGAGAGCGCCGGCGTCATTCGCGCCGCCCTCGACGCCGGAGTCCGCCTCCTCGACACCGCCCACGCGTACGGCCACAGCGAGGCCCTCGTCGCCGAGGCCCTTCGCGCCTGGCCCGGAGAGCGCCCGCTCGTCGTCACCAAGGGCGGCCTGCACCGCGAGGGCGAGCTGTGGAAGAGCGACGCCCGCGCCGGAACCCTGCGCGCGCAAGCAGAGCAGTCGGCGCGCGTTCTCGGCCGCATCGACACGTATCTCCTGCACGCGCCCGACCCCTCCGTCGCGCTCTCGACCAGCGTCCGCGCCCTCGCTCGCCTGAAGGAAGACGGGCTCGTCCAGAGCATCGGCCTCTCGAACGTCTCGCTGCCGCAGCTCAAAGAGGCGCTCGACCTCGCGCCCATCGCCGCCGTCCAGGTCGCGCTCGGCGCGTTTCACCAGGGCCCCTTCCGCGACGGCGTCGTCGCCCACTGCCTGAGGCACGGCATCGCGGTGCAGGCGCACACTCCGCTCGGAGGCGTCAAGCGCGCGAAGGGCCTCTCGAAGAACGCCGCGCTCGCGCGCATCGCCGCCCGCCACGGAGCGAGCGCCCAGCGCGTCGTGCTCTCGTGGCTGCTGGCGCTCGGCATCACGCCCATCGCCGGCGCCCGCCGCGCCGAGAGCGCCCGCGAGCTCGTGCCGCTGAAGCTGACCGCGCAGGACCGCGAGGAGCTCGACGCCGAGCTCCCCGCCGCCGCGCGGGCGCTGAGGCCGCGCGCCCCGCCGCCTGCGCCCGCCGACGGCGAGGTCGTGCTCATCATGGGCATACCCGGCTCCGGCAAGTCGACGCACGTGAAGGCGTGGGTCGAGCGCGGCTACGAGCGGCTGAACCGCGACGACCGCGGCGGCACGCTGCGCGGCCTCGCCCTCGAGCTCGAGGCGAGGCTGAAGGCCGGCGTGAAGCGCGCCGTGCTCGACAACACGTACGTCACCCGCGCGAGCCGCGACCTCGTCGTCGAGATCGCGCACCGCCACGCCCTGCCCGTCCGCTGCATCTGGCTCGACACTCCGCTCGAGCAGGCGCAGGTGAACGTCTGCGAGCGCGGGCGCGACGACGGGATGCTGCCGACGTCGCTCCTGCGCATGATCCGCGACTTCGAGGAGCCGGCGGACGACGAGGGCTTCTCGGCCATCGAGCGCGTCGCGTTCGAGCGCAGGCCCCTGCGCGAGCGCGAGGGCCTCATCGTCTCGCTCGAAGCGGTGCCTCACGTGCGGGAGTGGACGACGCCCGCGCTCGTCGTGGCGTGGCAGCCGAAGCAGACCCCGGCGCTGCCCGAGGGCGTCGAGCTCGCGGTGTGCCCGCATGACGGGGGGCCTCCGAAGTGCTGGTGCCGCCCTCCGCTGCCCGGCCTGGCGGTCGCGTGGGCGAAGCGCCACGGCGTCGAGCTCACGAAGAGCCGCTTCGTCGGCGCGAGCCCCACCGCGGAGAAGATGGCGCGCGCGCTCGGCTGCACGTATCAACCCACGCCGTGACGCCGATCTTCTACGACGAGAAGAACCTCGAGCAGCGTCTGAAGGGCCGGCCGTCGATCTTCCTCGCCGGGCCGACCGTGCGCGGTGCGCCGCGAACGCCATGGCGTGCGCGCGCGCTCGAGCTGCTCGGTGACTTCGACGGCCTCGTGGTGCTCCCCGAGTTCGACAGCCTGCCGTTCGACGCCGGCGTGCGCACGCGCTACTGCGACGGCGACTGCCCCATCCCCGGGATGCGTGTCGAGTCGTACAACGTGCTCGCGTGGGAGACCGAGGGCATCGAGCGCGTGTCGGCGGTGCTGTTCTGGATGCCGTTCACCCTCGGCGACGAGCGGGACCCGGGCTCGCTGCCCGGCTTCACCACGCGCGCCGAGGTCGCCCGCGAGCTCGTCCGCGACAAGACCCGCCTGGCCCTGGGCATGCCTCCGAGGGTGCTGAGCGGAGGCCACATCCGCTTCCACGCCTGGCACGCCGGAGTGCGCATTCACGAGACGCTCGAAGACACCGTGGCTCAGGCCGTGAAATTGGCTAGCCTGCGCGGCCGGTGAGCACCCAAGACGCGGAGGCGGGCCTCGAGCTGCTCAACGCCGGCTTTCGAGACTTCATCCCCCACAACAAGGTGCTCGGCTTCTCGATCGTCGAGGCCAGCTTCGACCCGTCGTTCGTGGTCGCGCGGCTGCCGTTCGACGAGCGGCTCGTCGGCCACCCCGACAGCGGCCTGTTGCACGGCGGCGCCATCACCACCCTGCTCGACGCCGCCGGCGGAGCCGCCGTCTACGTGAAGCTCGGCAGCCCGATGCCCATCGCCACGCTCGACCTGCGCATCGACTACCTGAAGCCCGCCGCCGGGCGCTTGCCGGTGCTCTCGCGCGCCGAGTGCATCAAGGTGACGAAGAACGTCGCGTTCGTGCGCATGAGCGCGTACCACGACGACCCGGCCGACCCGATCGCGCTGGGCACGGCGACGTACATGATCGGCACCAAGGGTCAGGCCGTCGCGTTCGGAGCCCCGGCTTGACCATCGTCGAGCAGGTCGCCCGGGCGCGTGCGAGCGGCGACTGGAACACGATGATCGCCTCGGTGCCGTACGCGCGGTTCCTCGGCGTGACGCTCGAAGAGAGAGACGGCTCGCTGCTCGGCCGCATGAAGTTCGCCGATCACCTCGTCGGCAACCCGACGCTGCCGGCGCTGCACGGCGGCACGCTCGGCGCGCTGCTCGAGCTCGCGGCGCAGTTCGAGCTGATGTACCGCGCGCAGACGATCATGCTGCCGAAGACCGTGACGCTGACGATCGACTACCTGCGCTCGGGGCGCGCGGTCGACACGTTCGTGCGCGCGAAGACGGTGCGGCAGGGCCGGCGCGTCGCGACGGTGCACACCTGGGCCTGGCAGGAAGACGAGTCGCAACCCGTCGCGCAGGCGACGGTCAAACAGCTGGTGATGGGTGTGACGACATGACGGAGGCAAAACAGCAGCGCGTGGTTGCGGGAGACCCGCTGCGCAAGAGCGTCGTGAAGCTGTTCACCGTGACGCGCAAGCCGAACCACTACGAGCCCTGGTCGCACGGCTACCAGCACGCGGCAGGCGGGTCGGGCTGCATCATCGACGGCAAGCGCATTCTCACGAACGCCCACGTGGTGACGAACGCGGTGTTCATTCAGGCGCTGAAGAACGGCGACGTGAAGAAGTACGTCGCGCGCGTCGATCACGTGAGCCACGACGAAGAGCTCGCCGTGCTGACGGTCGACGACCCCTCGTTCTTCGACGACACCTCGCCGGTGCAGTGGGGCACGCTGCCGGTGCGGCAGGATCGCGTGCACGTCTACGGCTTCCCCATCGGCGGCAACGAGCTGAGCATCACGGCGGGCGTCATCTCGCGCGTCGAGGTGATCTCGTACACGCACTCGCGGCGCTGGCTGCTCGCGCTGCAGACCGACGCCGCGATCAACCCGGGCAACAGCGGCGGGCCGGTGTTCAGCGACGGCAGGCTCGCGGGCGTGGCCTTCCAGAGCCACGAGCGCACGACGGCGCAGAACACCGGGTACGTGGTGCCGATGCCGATCATCGAGCACTTCCGCCGCGAGATCGCGTCGGGCAAGGTGCTCGGTGTCCCGTCGCTCGGCGTGTTCTGGCAGAAGATCGAGAGCGACGCGCTGCGCGAGTACGCGCGGCTCAAGCCGAAGCAGACCGGCGTGCTCATCTCGCGCGTGATGTTCGCGGGGTCGGCGGCGGGGCTGATTCGCGAGGGCGACGTGCTGCTCTCGGTCGGCGGCACCCGCATCGAGCAGGACGGCACGATCATTCTGCGCGGCGAAGACCGCGTCGACTTCTCGCACGTCATCAGCCAGCGGCGCGTCGGCGAGACGCTGAAGTGCGAGCTGTTGCGCCAGGGGAAGCGCATCGAGGTGAAGGTGACGATGAAGCCGCCTTCGACGCTGGTGCCGCTGCCGCAGCCCGATCGGGTGCCGACGTACTTCGTGTTCGCCGGGCTGATGTTCGTGCCGCTGACGAGCGAGTACCTGGGCTCGTGGGACTGGAAGGACGTCGACATCCGCTTTCAGCACCTGTACCGCGACGGGCTGCAGTCGCCGAAGCGGCGCGAGGTGGTGATCGTCTCGCACGTGCTCGCGCACGCCGCCAACCAGGGGTACCACGACATCCGTGGGGCGATCGTCGCGAGGGTGAACGGGAAAGAAATTCGCGAGATGAAAGACGTCGTGCGGGCCGTGAAGAAGCCGCAGGGCAAGCTGCACGTGATCGAGTTCGATCAGTCGCTGTACACGTTCGGGTCGCACGTCGCGCTGAAGGCCGCCGAGGTCGACCAGGCGACGCGAGAGGTGCTGGCCACGTACGGCGTCACCAAGGACCGGTCGGCGGATCTCGAGGGACTGTGAGTCGGAGGCGTGGCCTCCGGCCTGCTGCGAGGCGCCTCCGCCGCTCGGCGACCACGAAGCCCTCGCAGCCGGTGCGCGGGGCAAGCGTGCCCGGGTCGCGGTCACGCGAGCACTGCTCTTCACATCGCGACGCGGTAGCGCTTCCGCCCGAACGTACCGGGCTCTTCGTCGAAGTGGCCCGAAAGCTCCGCGCTGCACTTCGGACACTCGCCCTTCGCGGTGAGCCGGTAGTCGAGCAGCTCGTACCAGTCGCGCACGATCAGCGGCTCGCGGCACGACGCGCAGTAGGTCGTGTCGCCCTCGACGTCGTGCACGTTGCCCACGTACACGTGCTTCAGGCCCGCCTTCAGCGCCTGCTGCCGCGCCCGCTTCAGCGTCTCGGGCGGCGTCGCCGGCACGCCCGTCATCTTGAAGTCCGGATGAAACGCCGAGAAGTGCAGCGGCACCTCGGGCTTGAGCTTCGTCACCATCCACTCCGAGAGCTTCGCGATCTCTTCCTCGCCGTCGTTGTGGCCGGGGATCAGCAGCGTCGTCACTTCCGTCCAGCACTTCGTCTCGTGCACCAGGTACTCGAGCGTCTCGAGCACCGGCTGCAGCTTCGCGAACGTGATCTTCTCGTAGAAGCCCTCGGTGAACGCCTTCAGATCGACGTTCGCCGCGTCCATCTTCGCGAACAGCTCGGCCCGCGGCGCGGCGTGCACGTAGCCCGCCGTCACCGCGACCGTCTTGATGCCCTCGGCCCGGCACGCGTCCGCCACGTCCATCGCGTACTCCGCGAAGATCACCGGGTCGTTGTACGTGAACGCGACGCTCCTCGACCGCAGCGCGCGCGCCCGCTCGGCGATCGCCCGGGGAGACGCCTGGTCCTGCAGCCGGTCCCACTCCTTCGCCTTCGAGATGTCCCAGTTCTGGCAGAACCGGCAGCCCAGGTTGCAGCCCGCCGTCCCGAACGAGAGCACGCTCGTGCCCGGGTAGAAGTGCGCGAGCGGCTTCTTCTCGATCGGGTCGAGCGCGAAGCCCGAGCTGCGCCCGTACGTCGTCAGCTGCATCGCGTCGCCGGCGCGCTGGCGCACGAAGCAGAAGCCCCGCTGGCCTTCGTGCAGCCGGCAGTCGCGCGGGCACAGGTCGCACTGCAGGCGCCCGTCGTCGAGCAGGTGAAACCACTTCCCGGGATGACTCATACCGCCTCTTCGGAGAACAGCGATGCCGTGAACCGGTGCACGCGCGTGCCGGGCAGCCACTCGCCGATCGGCAGCCCCGCCTTGCGCTTCAGCAGCGTCACGAACTGCCTCACGTCACGCACCTGGTGCCACATCTCGGGGATGAACAGGCCGCGGTGCGAGCCCCAGCTCAGCTGCAGGCCGTCGACGCCGGGCCGCAGCCTCTGAAGCAGCTGCTCCTCGGTCTCGACGTCGAGCCTCTCGAGCGGAGACAGCACCGACACCTCGAGCTTCGTGCGCGTCAGCTCGTCGGCGGTCAGCGGGTCGAACCGCGGATCCTGAAAGGCCGCCGCCTTCGCGTTCTCGACCACGTCGTCGTACAGCGGGCGCCTCGCCTGCGCGCTGCCCACGCAGCCACGCAGCTCGTCGTCGAGCATCAGCGTCACGAACACCGCGCCGTCGGCGCCGAGCCACGCGTGACCCGGCGGACGCTCGAGCTTCGGGCCGCCGAACGCCTCGGCGATCGAGCCGCGCGCGATGAAGAGCAGAACGGGGCCGTCCATCATGCGCGCGCCCCTTCGTGGAACGAGAACGCGCCGTAGCCGACGACGCGATCTTTGTCGCCCGCCGTGTCTCCCGACGTCCGCAGGTCGAGCTGCCGCGCGACGAGGCCGCGGCGCCGCGCGACGTCGAGGAAGCCCCGCAGCGGAGCGTTACCGCACGCCTGCTCGTCGTCGATGCCGTCGGCGTCGAGCGCGACGATCGACCTCGCCGTCTTCGCGTCGAGCTCACGCGCCTCTTCCCACGTCAGGAAGTGCGACAGGTCCGAGCTGATCAAGATCCGCGAGCCCTCCCACACCGCGTCGAGCACGCGCGCGACCTCGGCGCGATCGGCGTGACCGACGGCCAGCGGCACCAGCGTGAAGTCGGAGCCCAGCACCCGCTGCAGAAACGGCAGCTGCACCTCGAGCGAGTGCTCCCGCGCGTGAACCGCCGACGAGACCGGCAGGCCGAGCGTGCGCGCGATCGGGTCGATGCGCACCCCGCCGAGCGGAGTCGCCAGCGCGTCGGCGTCGGGCAGCGCCAGCCCGCGGATGCCGACGTAGTGCGCCGGCCCGAGCAGCACGATGCGCGCGGGGCGCTCGAGCCCCCGCCACTGGGCGTACGCGCTCGCCGCGATCGGCCCCGAATAGACGTAGCCCGCGTGGGGCACCACCAGCGCTTTCGGCGGCTCGCCCGGCAGCGTCGCGACGTTCGCCAGCAAGCGGTCGACGGTCTCGGAGAGGTCGTTCTTCGACCCCGGGTAGAACGAGCCGGCGACGGCCGCGGGACGGACAATCACGTTGGTCATCATGCTCCGGTCGGCATAACAAGGCACGGCCGATGCTCCAGTCCGCTCAGCTGCGCCCCCACTACTCGGCGTTTCTGCGGCCCGGCCGCGTTCTGCTCACCGGCCACTCGCACCAGGCCTGGCCCGACGCCGCCCGGGACGGTCAGCTCGAGGCGTTCGACGACGCGGCCCGCCTCGCCGACGAAAAGTGGGGCGCGGCGTTCGCGGCCGCCGACGCCGTGCGCGCGTACGTGGGCCGGTGCCTCGACTGCCCGCCTTCGCAGATCGCGCTCGCGGCCAGCACGCACGAGCTCGTGACCCGCATGCTCTCGGCATGCGACCTCGCGAAGCGGCCGCACCTCGTCACCACGACCGGCGAGTTCCACGCGATCACCCGTCAGCTGCGCCGCGCGAAGGGGCTCATCGACGTCACCTGGGTCGACGCGCGGCCCGTGGCGACGCTCGCCGAGCGCCTCGCCGCTGCGGTGACCGAGCGCACCGCCGCGGTGCTCGTCTCGACCGTGCAGTTCGAGACGAGCGAGCGGGTGCCGGGGCTGCCCGAGCTCGTCCGCGCGGCGCGCGCGAAGGGCGCCGAGGTGCTGCTCGACGCGTACCACGCCTTCGGCTGCGTGCCGTTCACGGTCGCCGAGCTCGGAGCGCAAGACGCGTTCGTGGTGGGCGGCGGGTACAAGTACGCGCAGTGGGGCGAGGGCAACTGCTTCATGCGCGTGCCTCCGCGGCCGTTCGAGCCGGTGCTGACGGGCTGGTTCGCCGGCTTCGGGGATCTCGCGCACGCGCGCGGCGAGGCCGTGAGCTGGGGAGCGACCGGCGCCGAGCGGTTCGCCGGCAGCACGTACGACCCCACCTCGCACTACCGGGCGCGCGCGGTCATCCGCTTCTTCACGCGCGAGGGGCTCACGATCGCGCGGCTGCGCGAGCTGTCGCTGAAGCAGACGACCCGGATCATCGAGCTGCTCGACGGGCTCGACGTCGTGACGCCGCGGGAGCCGGACGAGCGCGGCGGCTTCGTGTCGGTGCGGCTGCCCGACGCGGCGGCGGCGGCGCAGCGGCTGCACGCGCTCGGCGTCGTCGTCGATCACCGCGGCGATCTGCTGCGCCTCGGGCCGGCGCCGTACACGCTGGACGAGGAGATCGAGCGCGGTTGTCGCGCGCTGATCGCGGCCGTAGGCTGACGGCATGCGTGTATCGATCCGCGAGCTCCGGCAGCACTTCGCTGCTCGCGGCACCAAGGTCGATGTCGTCGAACGGGGCCGCGTCGTCGCCGAGCTGCGTCGCCCCGCCAAGAAGTCGCACGCCGGACCCGCCCGGCCTGTCGGTCGCTCCTGATCGTGCCGGCGCGAGCGCTTGCGGCTCTGCTCGTCGTCGCATGTTGCGCCCGGCCGGCGCCTCCGCCTCTGCCCGGGCAGAAGCCGCGCGGGCCGCGCCTCCTGACGCGCTCCGTGATGCCGGCCGACACCTTCGCGCCCGGCCCGCCCTCGGGGCGCCTGCTCAACCCCGCCGAGCTGCGCGGCCGCAGGGCGCCCTTCCCGTCTCAGCCGGTGCAGGGCTTCTCGAGCCTGCTGCTCGACTCAGACGCCGGCTACCTCGCGCTGAGCGACAACGGTTACGGCGCGCAGGAGAACTCGGCCGACTACCACTTGCGCATCTACCGCGTCCGCGCCGACGGCCCGGCGCTGACCTGGCAGTCGTTCATCGAGCTCTCCGATCCGTTCCGTCACGCGCCCTTCCCCATCGTGAACGAGCACACCGACGCCGGCCGCGTGCTCACGGGCGCCGACTTCGACCCCGAGTCGATGCAGCGCACCGCCGACGGCACGCTGTGGGTCGGCGACGAGCTCGGGCCCTACCTGCTGCACTTCGACGCGCAGGGCCGCCTGCTCGAGCCGCCGTTCGAGGTGCCCGGCCTGCGCGCGCCGACCAGCGCGGCGCTGAGGGCGATGAACGCGCTCGCGGCGCACGCGCAGGCCCACGGCTCGGCGACTCCGATCGCGTCTCCGAGGCACACCCTGATCCCCGGCGCCTTCGACCCGAAGGTGCTGAAGCTCGCCGGCTTCGACGTCATTCCCTGGACGGTCAACGAGCCCGCGCGCGCGGAAGAGCTCGTGAAGCTCGGCGTCGCGGGCGTCATCTCAGACCGCCCCGATCTCGTGCCCGGCGCGCAGGGCCACCGCGGCGCCCGCGGCCTGCGGCCCGAGAGCACCCTGCCCGCGTTCGAGGCCGCCCTCGAGCTCGGCGTCACGACCCTCGAGGCCGACCTGCAGCTCACGAAGGACGGCGTGGCGATCGTCGGCCACGACCCCGAGCTGATGCCGTCGAAGTGCCGGCTCGAGAAGCCGGTGAAGGTGAGCACGCTGACCGCCGCCGAGGCCCAGCGCATCGTCTGCGACAAGCTGCTGCCGGCGTACCCCGACCAGCGCGCGATCGCCGGCGTGGAGTCGGCCGCGTTCGCGAAGGCCGAGAAGCTGAAGAGCCCGTTCGCGATCATCACGCTCGACCAGCTGCTGCGCTTCGCGGCCGCGAAGAAGGGCGTGCGCTTCAACCTCGAGATCAAGACCGACCCGCAAGTGCTCACCGACGCCGCGGTCGCCGTCATCCGCAAGCACGGGCTCGCCGCCCGCTGCGACCTGCAGTCGTTCGATCACTCGGCGCTGCTGCACGCGCACCGCACCGCGCCCGAGCTGCGCACCGTGGCGCTGTTCGAAGACTTCCCGACCGACCCGCCCGCTCGCGTTCGGAAGAGCGGCGGCTTCGAGGCGCTCGGGCTCGGCCCCGACGGCGCCCTCTACGCGATGCTCGAGAAGCCGCTCGTCGACGAGCAGGCGCTGCAGGTGTGGCGCTTCGACTTGCAGACGAAGGCGTTCTCGCGAATGGCCGACTACGCGCTTCATGCTCGCGCGGTCGCCGCCACCGACCTGCAGTTCATCGGCTCCACGATGCTCGTCCTCGAGCGCGACGACACGCAGGGCGACCCGGCGGGCTTCAAGCGCGTGTTCGCGCCAGACCGCGAGCTCGTCGATCTCGAGGCGCTCCCCGGCTTCACGTACCCGTTCTGGACGATCGAGAGTGCGCTCCCGCTGCCGGGCGGCCGCCTCGCGGTCGTCAACGACAACAACTACCCGTTCAGCTGCGGCCGCCACGTCGACGCCGGCGAGCCCGACGACACCGAGCTCATCGTCATCGACCTGAAGTGAGCCAGCCCTTCACGATCGGCAGCCAGCCGGTTCTCGTGAAGTAGAGCGCGACGGCCATCAGCGGGGCCAAAAGCGCCCAGGTCCACCCGAGGCCGTCGCCGCGCTGCGCGGGGCTGCCCTGCGGCTTCATCTGCACCTTCTCGGCGCGCTCCATCTCGACCTTCGTGATGCGCGAGAACGCCTCGACCTCCGAGATCTTTCCGCGGCTCTTCAGGAACGCCACGATCAGCGCGTTCGACGCCATCTCGAGGTGGTTCGACAGGTAGCGATCGAGCGCGCGCTTGAGCTCCGAGACGTCGGCGTAGCGGTCTTTCGGCTTGCGCATCATGCAGCGCCGCACGATCTGCTTGAGCGGCGTGGGGGCGCGCGGCGCCACCTTGTTCAGCGCCGGGTACTTGCCCGTGCGGATCTTCGCGAACACCTCGCCCGCGTTCGCTCCGGTGAACGGCTTGATGCCCGCCAGGCACTCGTAGAGCACGACGCCGAGCGAGTAGACGTCGCTGCGCGAATCGACGGGCTCGCCGCCGACCTGCTCGGGGCTCATGTACGTCGGCGTGCCGACCGCCATGCCCGCCTTGGTGAGCTTCTCGAGCTGCTCGTCGAGCGCGATGCCGAAGTCCATCAGCTTCACGTCGCCCGTCTTCGACATCATCATGTTCGCGGGCTTGATGTCGCGGTGCACGATGCGCGCGAAGTGCGCGTGCTCGAGCGCCGACGCCATCTGCACGCCGATGACCGCGACGACGTCGGGAGGCAGCGGCCCTTCTTTCAGCACGTCCTGGAGCGTGATGCCGTCCACCAGCTCCATCACCATGTAGTAGCCGCTGTCCTTCTCGATGAAGTCGTACAGCGTGACGATGTTCTGGTGACGGAAGCCGGCGAGCGCCATCGCCTCGCGCTTGAAGCGCAGGAGCGCCTCCTCGCCCTTCTTCGCGATCTCCTGCGTCAGCTCCTTGATCGCGACGTCGCGGGTGATGAGCTCGTGCGAGCCTCTGTAGACGACCCCCATGCCTCCGCGGCCGAGCTCGTCGTTGACCTTGTACGGGCCAATCTTCCTGGGCTTCGTCAAACGGCGGCGAGGTTACCGCGCCGCCGCCGTGAGACGAGGAGAAACGAAGAGCAGCTCGGAGCGCGTGCCGGGCGCATGCGGGTCCAGCGCGTCGAGCAGGGCCGAGAGCGAGGGGAAGCGCAGGCGCGGGTCGGTCGAGAGGCCGCGCAGGAGCACCGGCAGCACCCACGGCGGCACGCCCTGGCGGCGCGTGGGAGGCACGGGCTCCTGGCCGGGCGACGGCTGGCGATCCCAGATGGCCTCGAAGAGCGCAGCGCTGAACTGCGCCGGGTCGAGCCGCTCGCACATCCGCGCGCGCTCGACGAAGTAGACGAGCACCTCGGCCGCGAACCGCGGTCGGGCCTTCAGCCACTGCCGCCACTGCTGCCGCTCGAAGAAGAGATCGGGCTCCATGACGAAGCGGGTTGTGCACCAGATCGCGCCCAGAAAGCGCGAGGTGCACAACCCGCTGTCACCTGCCCGTGACGACCGTTTCCGTCAGATCTGAACGAGCGGCTCCTGGCGGCGCTCGAACTCCGAGCGGTGACGATCGTCGTCGTTGACGACCGAGCTGATCGCGTTCTCGAAGAACTTGTTCACCTCGGGGTGCATCACGAACTCGGGCACCTGCTGCACGACGCCGTCGATGAGGCGGTCGACCGTGCCGCCGGTCGGCTGCGTCAGCGCCTTCAAGATGTCGTCGGCGCTCAAGACGTCGCCGGCCTTCGCGCCGGTGAGCTTCGTGATGAGGTCGGTGAGCTCCGACAGCGAGCCGCCGCTCTGCAGCTTGCCCGCGAGCTCACCGAACATCTTCGTCGCGAGGCCGCCGAGGAAGCTCTCGGGGCCGCCGATCGCCGAGTTGCCGAGCACCTTGCCGAGAACGTCGCCGAGCAGGCCGCCGGTGCCGCCGCCCTTGCCGCCGGCCGCCGCGCCGAGGATCTGCTGCGCGAACTGCCCCGCGGTGCCCTGACCGAGCGGGCCGAGCGCCTTCGTCAGCGCGCCGCCGGGCAGCATGCCCATCACGCCCTCGAACATCTTTCCGAAGTTGGGCGGCTTCTGCAGGAGCCCGTCGGCCGCCTTGATCGCGGCGCACGCCGCGGTCACCGCCGGGTTCAAGCCCGGGATGAACGAGGCGATCGGAGCGACGACGTCCGCGACCTTCGAGAGGGTACTGACTGCGCCTTTGACTGCCCTTGCGATGGATCCCATGGCCCAGCGCCATCGCAACGGGGGTGCCAGGGTATGGAGCAGTCAGTCCAGGTACTTGCGCGTGTGACAGCGGCAGCGGCCCTGTCAGAAGCTCGTGACGAAGCCGCCGAGGAAGCCCCAGTCGGAGAAGCCCCAGCTCGGCGCGAGCTGCCACTTGTGGTGCACCGCTCCGCCCGCGCCGCGCACGAAGACCTCGAGGCGGCCGTCGGCGTTGCGCGCCGCGTGCGGGCCGGCGGTGAGCACGCCCCCGAGCGAGACGAAGTCGCCCCAGCCGCCGTTCGGCTCCTTCTGCCAGATGTGCCACAGCGCATCGTCGCTTCCGGTCACGAACACCTCGAGCCGGCCGTCGCCGTTGCTGACGACGCTCGGCCGCGAGCGCAAGACGCCGCCGCGGGGCGCGAAGCCGCCGAAGTCGCCGCCGCCCGGGCTGCCCTCCCACTGGTGCCACAGCTGATCGTCGCTGCCGCGCACGAAGACCTCGAGCCGGCCGTCGGCGTTGGTGCCGACGGCAGGAGCGCCGGTGATGACACCGCCGTGCGCGCGCCAGGGGCCCCACCCGCTGTTCGCCGCGACCTGGGCGATCGAATGGACGGCGCCGTCGCCGCCGCGCACGAACACGCGCAGCCGGCCTGAAGCGTCGCGGCCGACCGCCGGCGGCTCGGTGATGATGCCGCCGAGAGAGCTCCACCCGCTCCAGCCGCCGCTCGGGGTGGTCTGCCAGGCGTGCCACAGCGCCTGGTCGGTTCCGCGCACGAAGACCTCGAGGCGGCCGTCGGCGTTCCGTCCGACCGCGGGCTCGCTGAGCGCTTCGCCGCCGAGGCGGGCCCAGTCGCTCCACCCGCCGTTCGGGCTGCCCTGCCAGCGGTGGTGCACGGCGCGGTCGGTTCCGAGCACGAACAGCTCGAGGCGACCGTCGGCGTTGGAGGCGACGACGGGGTCGCTCGTGACGGCGCCGCCGAGGGAGCTCCAGCCGCTCCAGCCGCCTTCGGGGAGCTGCCACTGGTGGTGCACGGCGTCGTCGCCGCCGCGGACGAACAGCTCGAGGCGGCCGTCGGCGTTGGCGCCGATGCGGCCGAAGCCTCCGCCCGCCGAGCCGCCGCCGCCGCCCGCGCCGCACGCGCGCGCGATGAGATCGAGGAAGTGGCCCCAGTTCCAGTACGGGCCCGGGTCCCAGTGGTGGGTGCTGCCGCCGCAGCGCGCGGCGTTGGCGTCGGCGTCGCTGCACAGCGCGCCGCTGCCGCTGACGGGGACGTTGCCGTGGCCGAAGATGTGGCCGCGATCGATCGGCAGCCCGTAGCGCCGCGTGATGGCGCACACGAGCCGCGCCGACGCCGCGTACTGGGTCTCGGTGTAGAAGCCGCCGCCGTTCACGCGGCCCGCGAAGCCCTCGTGCTCGATGCCGATGCTGCTCCGGTTGTACCAGCCGTTGCCCGAGTGCCACGCGTTGTTGGCCTCGGAGACCATCTGCACGATGTGCCCGTCGCTCGAGCGCAGGCAGTAGTGCGCCGAGGCCTGCCGCGCGGGGTTCTGGAAGACCGCGATGGCGCCGGGGAGGAAGCCCTCCATGTCGTGGATGACGACGAAGCGAATGGGGGTGCCGTTGCGCGAGCTCTGGTTCGAGCTCGCGGCGGGGATCCACTGGGTGGGGGGATACTCGCCCAGGCCCTGCGCGGCGGCCTGCGGCTCGGGCTCGCCGTAGCCGAGCACCGCGAGGCGCTCGCCGCCGGGCGTCGTGACGTCGAAGCCCCGCCGGAGGATCTTCGCGATGTCGTCGACCGCGAGCTGCGCGGCCGCCGGGGCATCGGCGAGGTTCTGGAACGCGCGCAGCGCGGGCTCGTAGTCGCCGAGCCCGGAGGCGCCGGCCGTCTGGAGCAGCCGCGCCGCAGCGAGGATGTTCGCGGCGTCGTCGTCGGGGTCGGTGCCCGCGCGCTGTGCCTCGTCGAGGTACATGACGCCGAAGCGGTGCGCGAAGACGTGCTCCTCGCCCTGCTCTTCCGGGTCGGTCGAAGCGGCGAGCGGCCGCTCGAGCGGTGGCTGCGCGCGCTCGAAGCGGCCCTGCTGGTACGCGATGGCCATGAGCAGCTCGCGCGGGACTCCGGTCTCGGCTTCGGCCGCGCGGAAGGCGTCGTTGAGCGGGCCGGCGAGCTCGAGCGCGCGGGGCTCGGTGGCGGCGACTTCGACCTCGCTGACTCCGCAGGCCGCGGACAAGAACAATACGACCGCAAATTTTTTCATGGGCGCGCGGTGAGCAAGGCCGGGGCCAGCCACGGCGGGGGCGTTCTCGAGAAACCTTTCGGCCTAAACGGTCGTTCGCAGGCACCCTGTCACGCGCGTGCGACGTCCTCGAATCGGACGCACGTGGTGCTAAGACCCGCCAAAGCAAAGATGCCCGCCATCGTCCTGGAGTGGCTCAACCTGCTCGTCCGCTGGGTCCACGTGATCGCGGCGATCATGTGGATCGGAGATTCCTTCCTCTTCATGTGGCTCGACAGCCACCTGTCGAAGCCGAAGGAGGGCCGCGACGAGAACGTGACCGGCGAATTGTGGATGACGCACTCCGGCGGCTTCTACGAGGTGATGAAGCGCAAGTCGCTGCGCAAGGGCGAGAGCGTCGGCACGCTCTACTGGTTCAAGTGGGAGAGCTACACGACGTGGCTCTCGGGCTTCTGCCTGATCGCGATCGTGTACTGGCTCGGCGGCGCGGCGCTGCTCGTCGACCCGTCGGTGTCGAAGCTCTCGGCGGTCGCGGCCGTTCACGTGTCGCTCCTGCTGCTGCCTCTGGGCTACCTCGTCTACGAGGGGCTGTGGCTCACGCCGCTCGCGAAGAACCAGAAGGCGTTCGCGGCGGTCGGCCTCGTGCTGATCACGGCGCTCGCGTGGCAGCTCACGCAGCTGTTCTCGGGCCGCGGCGCGTTCCTGCAGGTCGGCGCGATGCTCGGCACGATCATGACCGCGAACGTCTTCTTCCGGATCATCCCGGCGCAGAAGCACATGCTCGCGGCGACCGAGGCCGGCACGCCCGTCGACACGTCTTACGGCCTGCGCGCGAAGGGCCGCTCCATTCAGAACCACTACCTCACGCTGCCGGTGCTGTTCTGCATGCTGTCGAATCACTTCCCGACGACGTACGGGCACCCGCAGCCGTGGGCGATCCTCGGGCTGCTGGTCGTCGTCGGCGCGGGCCTCAAGTACGTGATGAACTTCCGCGGGCAGGCGCACCCGTTCGCGATCGTCGGCACGGCGATGGCGCTCGTGGTGGTGATCGGGCTGTCGGTGCGCGGCTCCGACGCGCTGTCGGGGCTCTCGGCGTACGAGGGCAAGCCGAAGGTGTCGTTCGCGACGGTGAACACGATCGTGCAGGCGCGGTGCGTGACGTGCCACGCGGCGAAGCCGACCAGCCCGATGTTTCCCGGGCCGCCGAACGGCATCGTGCTCGAGACGCCGGAGCAGATCGCGCTGCAGGCCGACCGCATGTTCGTGCGCTCGGTGGCGACGAAGACCATGCCGCTGGGGAACTTGACCGGCATGACCGACGAGGAGCGCGCCTTCATCGGCGCGTGGGTCGCGCAGGGGAAAGACGTGTCGGCGGCCGGGGAGTCGGCGGTCGCGCCCGGGCCCGACGCGGGCGCCGCGGAAGAGCCGGTCAAAGACGTCTCGCCTCCGGCGCTCGCCCGCCATCGCTACAAGAACGTGTGCGCGGTGTGCCACGGCGAGAAGGGCGACGCCCAGACGCCGAGCGCCGCCGCGTTCCAGGTGAAGCCGCGCAACTTCCAGGACCCGGAGTGGCAGAAGTCGACGACCGACGACGCGATCCGCACGATCATCTTGAAGGGCGGCGCCGCGGTCGGGAAGAGCGCGACGATGCCGCCGAACCAGGATCTCGAGGGCAAGCCCGAGGTGGTCGAAGAGCTGCTCGGAATCGTCCGCGGGTTCGGCGCGAAGTGAAGCTCTCGCTGCTCGTCGAGCTCGCGGTCGCGCTCACGCCACCACCGCTGGTCGCCGCAGACGTTCGCAAGGTGCCGCTGCCGGTGCTCGGCAACGCAGAGGCGGCGGTGGGCTCGCCGTTTCGGGCGGACAACACGGCGCTCGAGACCTGGCTCGCGCGCTGTGCCGGGTGTCACGCCGAGGACGGCAGCGGGCGCGGCCACAGCACCGGCGCCCGCAACGTGATGTCGGCGGAGTGGCAGGACTCGCGCACCGACGCCGAGATCCGCGACGCGATCATGCGGGGCGTGAAGGACACGAAGATGAGGCGCTTCGCCGAGAAGGGAAGCCGGGAGCAGTTCGATGCCGTGGTGAGGCTCATTCGCAGCATGCGCGCCGAGGTCGACGACGACGAGCTCGAAGACGACGACGAGGCGCCCGAGCTGCCGCCGATGCTGTAGATCGCAGGGGCATGGTGCTGCGCCAGGCCACGCCGTCGGAGCTCTCCGTCGCCGTCGCGATCGACGACGACGCCAGCGAGCTCTACGCGAGCGCCGGCATCGTGCTGCGGTTCCCGCAAGGCCACCCGTTCGTGCTCGCAGAGCGCGAGCGGTGGCGGGCCTCCGCGGAGGCCGGCGGCCTGTGGTTCGCGGTCGAGGCCGGAGTCGTCGCCGGGTTCGCCGCGCTCGAGCCGCTCGACGGGGCCACGCACCTGGAGCAGCTCTCGGTGCGGCGCGATCTCGGCCGGCACGGCATCGGCTCGGCGCTCTTGAAGAAGGCGCTCGAGCGCGCGCCGCTGACGCTGACCACGTACGCCCACGTGCCGTGGAACGCGCCCTGGTACGAGCGCAACGGCTTCGTCCGCCTGGCCGAGCACGAGTGGTCGCCGGGGCTGCGGGCGCGCATGGAGGAGGAGCGCGCCGCGCTGCCGATGCCCGAGCAGCGCGTGGCAATGAAGCGCCCTTGAGCGCCGCTTCCCACTCGGCCGGCGAGCCGCTGTCGTATACGGTGCCGGCAATGATCTTCCGCGGCCAGCGCGTGCTGACCCCCGAGGGCCTGAAGGCCGCGACGCTCCACGTCACCGACGGCCGCATCGAGAAGGTCGGCGCGCACGACGACGTCCCGCGCGGCGCCGACGTCATCGACGCCGGCAACGACCTGCTCACTCCCGGCATCGTCGACTCGCACGTGCACATCAACGAGCCCGGCCGCACCGAGTGGGAGGGCTTCCGCACCGCGACGCAGGCCGCCGCAGCGGGAGGCATCACCACGGTCGTCGACATGCCGCTCAACTGCATCCCCGCGACGACGTCGCGCGCGGCGGCCGAAGAGAAGCTCGCGGCGCTCAAAGACCAGCTCCACGTCGACGTCGCGTTCTGGGGCGGCGTCGTCCCCGGCAACGTGAACGAGCTCGAGGGCCTCGCCCGCTTCGGTGTGCCCGGCGCGAAGTGCTTCCTCTGCCCCTCCGGGGTCGACGAGTTCCCGCACGTCGGGCGAGCCGAGCTCGACGCCGCCCTGCCCGTCCTGCGCGAGCTCGGCCTCACGCTGCTCGTGCACGCCGAGGCGCCGGGCCCGCTCGAGCAGGCCGAGAGGGCCGTCAGCGGGCGCGACAGAGACGCGTACTCGACCTACCTGCACAGCCGCCCGCGCGAAGCCGAAGACGAAGCCATCGCGATGATCATCGACCTGTGCCGGAAGCACGGCGCGAAGGCGCACATCGTTCACCTGTCGTCGGCGTCGGCGATTCCACTGCTCGCTGCCGCGCAGAAGGACGGCGTGAAGATCACCGCCGAGACGTGCCTGCACTACCTCGCGTTCACCGCCGAGGAGATCGCCGCCGGCGCCACCCACTTCAAGTGCTCGCCGCCGATTCGCGAGGCCGAGAACCGCGAGCTGTTGTGGAAGGGCCTCGAGGCCGGGACGATCAGCATGGTGGTGAGCGACCACTCGCCGTGCACGCCGGAGCTCAAGGTCGGCGACTTCATGCACGCGTGGGGAGGCATCTCTTCGCTGCAGCTGGGCCTGAGCGTGCTGTACAGCCTGGCGTCGCAGCGCGGCGTGCCGCTGGAGCAGATCTGGCGCTGGAACTCCGAGGCGCCCGCGGCGCTCGCGGGGCTGGGCGGCAGAAAGGGCAGGCTCGCGCGCGGCCACGACGCCGACGTCGTGATCTGGGACGACCAGGCGACCGTCACGGTCGAGCCGCAGCACCTGCGCCACCGGCACAAGGTGAGCCCCTACGTCGGCCGCACGTTCAAGGGCCGCGTGAAGCAGACGTACGTGCGCGGAGATCTCGCGTACCCCTCGAGCAAGCCCATCGGCAGCTTCCTGAGAAAGACATGACCCCCAGCGCGCCGCCCGAGCTCAAAGACCTCGTCGACCTCGCCTCCGATTCTCTCGGTGCGTTCGCGCTGTTCGCGACCGACGACTACTTCGCCGAAGTGGAGAACCTGCTGAAGCCCACGCCCGCCGAGTGGATCGAGGGCAAGTACACCGACAAGGGCAAGTGGATGGACGGCTGGGAGTCGCAGCGCCGCCGCGTGCCCGGCCACGACTGGGCCGTCATCCGCCTCGGCGTGCCCGGCTTCGTGCACGGCATCGTCGCCGACACCACGCACTTCAAGGGCAACGCGCCGCAGGAGGTCGCGCTCGAGGGCATCGACGCTCCCGACACGTCGACTGCGGCGGAGCTCGAGGCCTCACACGGCTGGCAAGAGGTGCTGCCGCGCACCGCGGTGAAGCCCGACTTCCCGAACGTGCTGAAGCTGAAGGAGCCGTCGTCACGCGTGACGCACGTGCGGCTGCGCATCTTTCCCGACGGCGGCGTGGCGCGCCTGCGCGTGTACGGCGTGGTCGACCCCGCGCCGCGCACGTTCTGGCGGCAGGGCTCGGTGGACCTGGGCGCCGTCGAGAACGGCGGCACCGTCGTCGAGGTGAGCGATCAGTTCTTCGGGCCTCCGTCGAACCTGCTGCTGCCCGGGCGCGGCGTGAACATGGGCGACGGGTGGGAGACGAAGCGGCGGCGCACTCCGGGCTCCGACTGGGCGGTGATCCGCCTCGGGCGGCGCGGGGTGCTCGATCGCATCGAGCTCGACACGCACTTCTTCAAGGGCAACGCGCCGCAGGCGGTGCTGATCGAGTGCCTCGACGAGGAGGAGATCGGCGCGAAGGAGCTGGCCGCGAGGCTGCGCGCTCCAAAGGGCTGGGACGTGCTGGTCACGAAGTCGCCGCTCGTGCAGCACCGGCGCCACCCGCTCGAGCCGCAGCGCCCGAAGCCGGTGACGCACCTGCGCGTGCACATCTTCCCGCACGGCGGCGTGAACCGGCTGAGGCTGTACGGGCACGCGCTCGACACTCCGGCGGAGCGCGAGCGGCTCGACGAGCTGAACGCGATGGACGATCGCGAGGTCGCGAAGCTCTTGCAGTCGTTCTGCGGCTCGAAGCGGTGGGCGGCGCGGCTGTGGGAGAAGCGGCCGTACCTCTCGGTGCGCGAGCTCTTCCGCCTGGCTGACGACGTCTGGTGGTCGCTGGAGCAGAGCGACTGGCTCGAGGCGTTCGCCGCTCACCCGCGCATCGGGGCGAAGAAGGCGCCGAAGCGCGAGTCGAAGGAGCAGTCGGGCATGGCCGCCGCCGACGCCGAGACGAAGAAGCGGCTCGCGAAGCTGAACGACGAGTACTTCAAGAAGAACGGGTTCATCTTCATCGTGTTCGCGAGCGGGAAGTCGGCGGCGCAGCTGCTCGAGCACGCCGAGGAGCGCGTGAAGAACTCGAAGAAGGTGGAGATCGAGAACGCGGCGGCGGAGCAGGCGAAGATCACGCGGCTGCGGCTCGAGAAGTGGATGCTGCAGAAGTAATCCCGGGGGGCTTGCCCCCCGCCCCGCCGGAGGCGAAAACGCCTCTCCCGGCAGAGCGGGTGTCTCTCGCAGAGGAGCCAGTAGCGATGGGAATCAGCACGCACATTCTCGACACGACGCGCGGGCGGCCGGCGGCCGGCGTGACGGTGGCGCTGGAGCACCACTCGGCGGACGGCTCGTGGCGGCGCGTCGGCGAGGGCGTCACGAACGAAGACGGGCGCGTGAAGCCGCTGCTCGACGTGATCCCCGGCACCGGCACGTACCGCATCCGCTTCGAGGTGGCGTCGTACTTCAAGGACCTGGGCGTCGAGGCGTTCTACCCGGTGGTGACGATCGACTTCACCGTGAAGAGCGCGAAGGAGCACTACCACGTGCCGCTCCTGCTCAACCCGTTCGGGTTCTCGACCTACCGTGGCTCGTAGGCTCGTTCTGGCTGCATTGCTCGCGCTGGCCATCGAGGGCTGCCGGCAGTGCACGCTGATCTTGTGTCGCGAGACCCTCACGCTCACGGTGCGAACGTCCGACGGTGGAGCGCCCGAGCGGCTGCGCGGCGAGATCTCCGTCGAAGGCGAGACCCTCTCGTTCTCGTGTCCCGACCCGCTGGCGCCGGACCACGAGTGCACCGACGCCGGCATCGTGACGATCGATCTCAACTTCCTCGGCCAGGACGGTCGAGCGTTCGTCGGCGATCCGCTGCCCGCGCAGCTGCCGCTCACTCTGGAGGTGCCGGACGCCGGCCAGGCGTGGAGCGGCACGGTCACGCCGGCCTACACCCGCTTCGAGCCGAACGGCCCCGGGTGTGGCGACTGCGGCCGCGGTACGGCGACCGTGACGCTCGAGGCCCGATGATCTCGTCCCAGGAGCTCGACGCGCTCCTGGCCAGCTCACCGCTGATCGTCGACGTGCGAACGCCGGCCGAGTTCGCCGCCGGCACTCTCGCCGGCGCCGTCAACGTCCCGATCGCCACGGTGCCGGCGTTCTTCGCGACGATGTCCCGCGAGCGCGTCGTCGTGTGCGTCTGCACCTACGGCCAGCGCTCGTCGTCGGCCTGCGCCGAGCTGCGGCGCCTCGGCTTCTCGAACGCCCGCTTCCTCGACGGCGGGCTCTCGGCGTGGAGCGCCGCCGGGCTCCCGCTCTCTGCTAAGCAGTGAGCCCATGCGAACGCTCCGCACCGAGCCGCTGACCGCCGAGGCCTTCGCTCCGTTCGGGCAGGTGCTGCAGACGCCCGGCCGCGGCGACGCCAACTCGAACCAGGGAACCGCGGTGCGCCTCGATCGCGTCGCCTCGCTCGTGAACACGCGCGGCGGCTGCCCGCCGAACCTCGCGATGGTGCGCGCGCTGCCGCAAGCCATGCCGCTGAAGCTGCGGCTCATGGAGCGGCACCCGTGCTCGTCCCAGGCCTTCATCCCGCTGCAGTGCTCGCGCTACCTCGTCGTCGTCGCGCCGACCGCGGCGGGCGGCGGGCCGGACTGGGCGGGCCTGCGCGCCTTCGTCGCCGGAGCCGGCCAGGGCATCAACTACGCCGCCGGCACCTGGCACCACCCGTTCACCGCGCTCGACGGCCCGGCCGATCTCGCGATGCTCGCGTGGGAAGACGGCACGAAGAGCGACTGTGAAGAGGTGGCGATGCTCGAGCCCATCACCGTCGTCGACCGTTGAGCCGAGCCGGCTGCGCGCGATCGGCTGGCTCGAGCTCATCACGCACGACATCGAGCGCCACCGGTACACCCCGCCAGGAGAGTTCGAACGCAGCCTCGTCTGAGCTGCTGCCGCCTGCCGAGACGCCCTTCGGCCCGAAGAGCTCGACCTGCCGGAGCCGATGATCGTCGAAGACCTCAGGCGTGGCTGAGCAGCAAGATGTCCTGCCCGCTCAGCGCGTCGGGGTGAAGCCCGCTCCACGAGCCGCGGTGGAGCTCCACGAGCTTCAGCCTCGCGCGCCGCACCAGCGCCTCGAGCGTCTCGAGCCGGTAGCCGACGGCCGCCTCGGGGTGCTGCGCATCGTTGATGCGATCGGCGCCCGCGTGCGCGTGGCGGAACGTCAGCTCGCCCGACGCGCTGGCGAGTGACGCGTCGTCCATCACGAAGACCGACGCCAGCACGACGCCCGAGGGCGCGAGCGCCTTGCGGATCTCGTCGAGGTAGTGCCCGACGTCGTCGCGCAGCATGTGCGTGAACACCGAGTGCAGGAACACGCGATCGAACGCGCCCTGCACGACCGGGAACGACACCGTGCGGTTCGAGCACGAGCCGCCGGGGTTGTACATGTCGCTGCGAACGTCGAGGTGATGGAACGTGAACCGCGGGTAGCGGGGCGTGATGTTCCGCTGGCACCACGCGATGCTCGGCCGCACGACGTCGAGCCCGACGTACGCGCCCGACGGCGACAGCCGCTCGGCGAGCGCCATCGCGTCGCGCCCGATGCCGCAGCCGATCTCGAGAACGGCGTGCTGAGGCGCGATCGGAGCCCAGGCGTCGAACTGGCGCATGTGCCCGCGCGCGATCTCTTCCCAGGTCTCGGCGCCGGCGCCGGTCATGATCGCCAGGTCGAGCGGGATCTTGTAGCCGCGCGACTCGAACTGGAGGCGCCGGCCGAGCAGCTGTGTGAAGCCCAGGCCGATCGCGGCGTTCTTCACCGCCTCCTTCACGCGCGCGACTCCGGTGCGCGGCCGGCGCTCCGCGGCGTACAGCTCGAAGTCGGTCAAGCCGGTCTCGACCCGCGCCCACAGCTCAGCGAGTGGCACGCAGCACCTCTGCCACACTCCACGCCTGCGCGGGAGTCCCGCCTGCGCGATGAGGCGCGTCTCCGTCGAACACCTCGGGCAGCGTGCCGTTCTGCTCCAGCAGCTCGCGCAGGGGCCGCAGCACGGCGGGGTCCGGCGGCTGACCGAACGCGCGCCGATGCGCCCTCACGTAGGGCCCGATGAGCCAGGGCCACACCGTGCCCTGGTGGTACGCGCCGTCGCGCTGCGCCGGCCCGCCGTCGTAGCGCCCCGCGTAGCCGGGCTCTCCGGGGGCCAGCGTGCGCAGCCCGTAGGGCGTCAAGAGCCGCGCCTGGCACGCGCGCACCACGCTCTGCTGCTCCGCGGCCGGCAGCGGCGAGTGCGCCAGCGACACCGCGAACAGCTGGTTCGGCCTGCACGCGCCGTCGTCCGCGAGGTCGCGCAGGCCGGCGCCCGTCCAGAACGTCTTCAGGAACGAGCGACGCACCGCTTCCGCCTTCTCGCCGTACTCCGAGCCCAGCCCCCACGCCTCCATCAGCTTCAGCGCGTTGAACCACAGCGCGTTGATCTCGACCGCCTTCCCCGCGCGCGGCGTGATCGGCCGGCCGTCGACGACCGCGTCCATCCACGTCGTCTGCGCGCCGTTGATCACCAGGCCGTCGGCGGGGTCGACGTGGATGCCGAAGTGCGTGCCGCGCTCGTGCCACGCGACGATCTCGCGGGCCGCGTCGAAGAAGAACGACGGGTCGATGCCGAGCGCGTGAACGGTCTCGAACATCCACAGCGTCGCGTCGGCGGTGTTGTACTCGGGGCGCTCGCCGCGATCGGGGAAGCGGTTCGGCACGAGCCCGCGGTCGAGGTGCTGGAGGAACGCGCCGATCACCTCGCGCGCCTCGTCGCCCGCCATCAGGCCCGGCAGCGAGATCATGGTGTCGCGGCCCCAGTCGGTGAACCACGGGTAGCCCGCGATGATCGTCGGCCGGCCGTCGGCGCGGCGGACCTGGAACACCTCGGCCGGGCTCACCGCGCGCGGCTCGCCGGTGGCGGGCTCTCCGACCGAGAACGTCAGCTGCGCGCGCGGCGACAGCTGCAGCTCGACGGTGCCCATGCACCAGAGGTCTTCCTTGAAGTCGAGGCCGCGCCGCTGCTCGACGGAGTATTCGGTGTTCCAGTACCAACCCTCGCCCTCGGCCGAAGCGCGCCCGGTGTGCTCGAGGCGAACCGTCTCGTGCCAGCGGCGATCGAGCGCGCCGCCGCCGCGCTGCAGCGAGTGGTAGTCGCGGTACGCCAGCATCGGGCGCACGCGCAGCGCGCACGGCCGGCTGGCCTCGTAGCGCACGCACAGCGTCCGAGCGCCGCGCACGAGCCAGAGCTGCTTCGAGACGGTGAGGCCGCCGCCGAGCTCCCAGGTCCACTTCGGGCACGGCTGCGACTCGAACGACACGAGGCGCTCGTGACCGCGCGGGTGCACGGCGCCCGGGTACTGATTCACCGCGAGCTCGACGCCGCCCACCTCCTCTTCGAGCCGGGACAGCAGCACGTACCGCTCGACCGGCGGCCGCAGCGAGACGCACCAGCCGTGGTAGCGGCGCGTGTTCATGCCGGCCGCGGTGCCCATCGCGAAGCCGCCGAGGCCGTCGGTCTGCAGCCACTCGATCTCGCGCGACCGAGCGAGATCGCGCAGCACGTCGGGGCCAAGGCGCACGGGTTGGAGCATAATGCGCCGCGTGCGCGTCACCGTGCTGCTGGCCTCTCTCGCGCTGGCGGCCTGCCCGGCAAAGACGACCGCTCCGGCTTCCACGCGCCGCATCTCGGCCGGCTCCCTGCAGACGTGCGCGCTCGACAACGGCACCGTGCGCTGCTGGGGCCCGCGCGGCCGCGACTCGCGCAAGGCCGTCACCGCCACCGACGACGCCACCCAGGTCGCCAGCGGCATGTTCGTCAGCTGCGCGATCAAGAGCGACGGCGCGGTCACGTGCTTCGACCCCGGCTTCACGACACCGCCGAAGTTCGGAGTCGGCATCGCCGACGCCCTGCAGCTCTCGGTCGGCTGGGGCAAGGGCTGCGCCGTGCGAAAGGACCGCACCGTCTCGTGCTGGGAGGCCATGCTCGACTACCCGGTGCGCGACCGCGCGGCGAAGCCGGTCCCGGGCCTCAAGGACGTCAACGCCGTCGCCGTCGGCATGTCGAGCGCGTGCGCCCTGAAGCGCGACGGCTCGGTCTGGTGCTGGGAGACCATCGCCGGCGACGATCTGCGCGAGCCTCCGAAGCGGGTCGACGGCATCGAGGGCGCCGTCGAGATCGCCGCGGGCACCTACTCGGCGTGCGCGCGCATCCGCGACTCGAGCGTGCGCTGCTGGGGCACGCTGCCCTCCGGCCAGGCGGACGCGCCGGTCACCATCAACGACTGGGCGGGAGCGGCGCAGCTCGCGCTCAACTCGGGCTGCAACGCGGGGCAGCTCGCCTGCGCGCGCCTCGAAGACGGCCGCGTGCGCTGCATGGGCGACAGCACCTTCGGTGCGAACGGCGACGGCACGAGGAAGCCGCGCCAGACTCCGGTCGACGTGAAGGGCCTCACCGACGCAGCCCACGTCGCGGCGGGCTGCAGCCACGTGTGCGCGGTGCGAACGACCGGGCAGATCGTCTGCTGGGGCGAAGGCGAGACGCTCGGCTTCGGCAAGGACAACGATCAGCTCATCCCGGCACCCGCCCGCGACGACCCCGGTTAAGCTTCGCGCCGCCCCGTGAGCCAACAGCCCGACGACCCCGAGAGCCAGCGCCTCCTCGACGACAACCACCGCAACTCGAACTGGAAGCGGTGGGGGCCGTACCTGTCCGAGCGCCAGTGGGGCACCGTGCGAGAGGACTACTCGCAGGGCGGCGGCTGCTGGGAGTACTTCCCGCACGACCACGCGCGCAGCCGCGCCTACCGCTGGGGCGAAGACGGCCTGCTCGGCATCTGCGATCGCCAGGCCCGCCTCTGCTTCTCGTTCGCGCTGTGGAACGGCAAAGACCCCATCTTGAAAGAGCGGCTCTTCGGCCTCACGAACCCCGAAGGCAACCACGGCGAAGACGTGAAGGAGCAGTACTTCTACCTCGACGCCACTCCGACCAGCTCGTACCTCAAGGGGCTCTACAAGTACCCGCAGGCCGCCTACCCCTACGAGCAGCTCATCCGCACGAACCGCGAGCGCGGCTACGGCAAGCCCGAGTTCGAGCTCGAGCACACCGGCGTCTTCGACGAGAACCGCTACTTCGACGTCTTCGCCGAGTACGCGAAGGGCGACCCGAACGACCTCTGCATCCGCCTCACGCTGGCGAACCGCGGGCCCGACTCGGCGCGGCTGCACGTGCTGCCGATGCTCTGGTACCGCAACACCTGGAGCTGGGGCCGCGACGGCGAGGGCTACGGCATGAAGCCGCTGCTCCAGCGCACGGGCGACGGCGAGGTCAGCGTCGTTCACGACGAGCTGCCCGAGATGAAGTGGCTGCTCGACCCCTCGCACCCGTGCGAGCTGCTCTTCACCGAGAACGAGACGAACAGCGAGCGCCTGTGGGGCCACAAGAGCGCCACGCCGTACGTGAAAGACAGCTTCCACAGCTACGTCGTGCACGGAGCGAAAGGCGCCGTGAACCCCGAGGGCAAGGGCACGCGCGCGGCGGCGTACTACCGGCTCAGCATCCCCGCGCGCAGCGAGATCGTGCTCAAGCTGCGCCTCACCGCCGGAGCCGCCGGCCACCACGACGACGTCTTCAGAGACCGCATCGCCGAGGCCGACACGTACTACTCCCGGCGAATCGCGCCCTCGCTGAGCGCCGAGCAGAAGCGCGTCGCGCGGCAGGCGTACGCGGGCCTGTTGTGGAGCAAGCAGTACTACCACTACGTCGTCGAGCACTGGCACGAGGGCGACCCGGGAATGCCGGCGCCGCCGCCGGGCCGCTCGCGCAACCGCGACTGGCAGCACCTGTACAACCGCGACGTCATCTCGATGCCCGACAAGTGGGAGTACCCCTGGTACGCGGCGTGGGATCTCGCGTTCCACATGGTGCCGATGGCGACGGTCGACCCGCACTTCGCCAAGGAGCAGCTGCTGCTGTTCCTGCGCGAGTGGTACATGCACCCGAACGGGCAGATCCCCGCGTACGAGTTCGCGTTCGGTGACGTGAACCCTCCGGTGCACGCGTGGGCCGCGTGGCGCGTCTACCGCATCACCGGCAAGTCGCTCGGCTACGACAGGCGCTGGCTCGCGCGCGTGTTCCAGAAGCTGCTGCTCAACTTCACGTGGTGGGTGAACCGGAAGGACGAAGACGGCAACAACATCTTCGGCGGCGGGTTCCTCGGCCTCGACAACATCGGCATCTTCGATCGCAGCCGGCCGCTGCCGACCGGCGGGCGGCTGAAGCAGGCCGACGGCACCGCGTGGATGGCGTTCTACGCCTCGACGATGCTCGGCATCGCGCTCGAGCTCGCGACCGACGACCCGAGCTACGAAGACATGGCGTCGAAGTTCTTCGAGCACTTCGTGCACATCGTCGACGCGATGAACTCGCTCGGCGGCAGCGGGCTGTGGAACGAGGAGGACGGCTTCTACTACGACCAGCTCGACCTCGGCGGCACCGCGATTCCGCTCAAGACGCGCTCGATCGTCGGCGTGATCCCGCTGTTCGCCGTCGGCGTGCTCGAGACCGAGGTCATCGATCGGCTGACCGGCTTCAAGAAGCGGCTCGACTGGTTCGTGAAGAACCGCGCCGACCTCGCGCGGCACATCGCGTTCGTCGCGCGCGGCGAAGGCCACGGCCACCAGCTGCTCGCCGTGCCCTCGCGCGAGCGCCTCGAGAAGGTCTTGCGCTACGTGCTCGACGAGAACGAGTTCCTCTCGCCGCACGGCGTTCGCGGGCTCTCGAAGGTCCACGCCAGCATGCCCTACGTGTTCCGCGCCGGCGGCGGCGAGTGGCGCGTCGAGTACGTGCCGGGCGACGGCGACTCGGGCTCGTTCGGCGGCAACAGCAACTGGCGCGGGCCGGTGTGGTTCCCGGTGAACTTCCTGCTCATCGAGGCGCTGTACCGCTACGACTTCTTCTACGGCGACACGTTCAAGATCGAGTGCCCGGCCGGCAGCGGCAAGCTGCTGACGCTGCGCGAGGTGGCCGACGAGCTGTCGCGGCGGCTCTCGTCGCTGTTCGTGCCGGGGCCCGACGGGCGCCGGCCGTGCCACGGCGACGATCTGCGCTGGGCGACCGACCCGCACTGGAAAGACCTCGTGCTGTTCCACGAGTACTTCCACGGAGACACCGGCAAGGGCCTCGGCGCGAGCCACCAGACGGGGTGGACGGCGCTCGTCACGCGGTGCTTCGATCTGATGGCAGCGAGGAAATGACGCTCGTCACGCTCTGCATCGTCATCGCCGCCGCCGGCGACGTCGCGGCCACCCGCCTCACCGCGGGCGCGTCGCCCGAGACCGAGAGCGGCGAGCCGAACGACCTCGCCGCCGCCCTCTTCGATGGGACGTCGAAGTGGCGCTACGACGTGCCGCCGGGCCGGAACGCGCCGGTGATGGTGAAGCTCGCCGAGCCGTTCGATCTGACGCGCATCGAGATCTCGAACGTGAGCGACGACCGCGAGTTCCCCGGGATGGCGACCAAGACCGTGCGCGTCGAGGCGGCTCCGGCGCGATCGGGGCCGTGGGGCAAGATCCTCGAGACGAACCTGAAGAAGGGCGGAGGCGTGCAGCGCTTCGGGGTCAACGCCCCGCTCACCCGCTACCTGCGGATCTCGCTGCTCGCGAACCACGGCAGCATGCAGAGGTTCGGCCTCGACGAGCTCACCGCGTTCGGCAAGCGGTCGAAGCCGGGCAAGGTCGACTTCACGGGCGTCTGGGCGACGCCCACCGGCGAGGTGCGGCTCGAGCACAAGGGCAAGAAGGTGACCGGCTGCTACGGCCCTGCGGGCAGCATGGCGGGAGACTCGACGATCACCGGCACCGTCGACGGCACGGCGGCCGCGGGCACGTGGCGCGAAGACCGCTCGGAGCTCGCGGGCGGCCCGCAGGCCGGCGCGTTCGCGTTCGGGGTGACCGCCGAGGGCGACCTCTCGGGAGTCTGGGGCGCTGCGCTGAGCCAGGGGAAGATGAGCCGGTGGATCGCCGCGAAGAAGGACAAGCCGACGATCACCTGCGACAAGCCCACCGCCGCCGCGCCGAAGCAAGAGGCGACGGCGCCGGTGAACACGCTCGACGCCGAGCTCCAGCAGTCGGGGCGCGTCACGCTGCGAGGCCTGCTGTTCCGCACCGGGTCCGACGACATCCTCCCCGACTCGATCCCCGTGCTCACCTCGCTGGCCAATTCGCTGAAGGCGCACCCCAACCAGAAGTGCGTCATCGAAGGACACACCGACGACGTCGGCGACGCCGACGTGAACCAGAAGCTCTCGGAGCGCCGCGCCGCGAGCGTCAAGGCGTGGCTCGTGAGGGCCGGGGTCGCGAAGGAGCGCCTGACGAGCGTCGGGCTGGGTGAGGCGCAGCCGACGCGGGCCAACGACTCCGCCGCCGGCCGGGCCGCGAACCGGCGCGTCGAGGTCGCGATCGAGAAGTAGATGCGACTCTCTACTGGCACGCGACCGAGTGCAGCGTCGCGCCGGCGCCCTCACTCACCGACAGGTACCCGCCGCCGGGCAGCCAGCACACGGCCTCGCCCTGCGGCTCCGCGGCCACCGGCACGCGCGTGAAGGGCGCGGTGAAGATCGCGTCGAACGCGCTGCCTGGCGCGAGGCGAAGCTCGTAGAGGGTGTTGTAGCTGCGCAGCAGCAGCGCGCCGCCGCACGGGTCGATGTCTCCGCCCGTGATGGGCAGGTCGGCTCCGTCGGGCACGGCGAGGCCGGCGACGAGCGCCAGCGCGTTCGGCCCTGCCGTGCTCAGCGGCGCCGCCGCCTTGTACGCCGAGCTCTTCACCCCGACGCCGTGCTTCGTCACCACGTACAGATCGCCGGTCACCGGGTGGATGAGCAGCGTCTCGCAGTTGAAGCGCGCGCCGCCCGGGTACTGCACCTCGATACGCTCGAAAGCCACGCTCACCGTGCCCATCGGCACCGTCGCCGGCTCCTGCACGCGGTACACGTAGTACGGCGTCGGCCGGCCCATCGCGTTGTCGCCGACGTCGGCGACAAAGATGCAGCTGCCCGCAGGACACGGGCCGACGGCGAGGTCCTCCCAGTCGACGTTCTGGGCGCCGGTGAGGGCGAGCTCGCCGAGCGCGGCGCCGCTGCGCGACAGCATGTAGATGCGCGGCAGCCCGCCCGAGTCGTTGTGGGTGTACAGCACGCCCGGGTGAACGCGGCTCGGCGCGACGCCGGAGATCTCGGTCAGCGCCGGGTTCGCGACCGTGCCGTCGTTCGCGACGGTGGTCGAGTACGTCGCGCAGGGGCCGCACGCTCCGGCGTCGGGAGGCCCCGCATCGGCCGCGCCGGCGTCGGGCAGCCCGCCGTCGTCGCTCCCCGCATCGGCGGCCACGACGACGACGGGGCCGAAGACCGCATCGAACGCGCTCGCTGGCGCCTCGCACGCGCAGGCGGCGGCGCAGCACCACAGCCACGCGCGCGGCCTCGTCACGCGCCGCGGGGCCTCGACTCGGGAGGCACCAGCGCCTGCGGCCCCCGGCCGATCAGATCGCCGCGCCCGGCTTCGCGCAGCGCCTCGCGCGCGAGGTCCCACTGCTCCGGGTTCCAGTAGAGGAGCAGCGCCTTCTGCAGCTTCTTCTCGCGCAGGCCGGTCGCCGTGTAGACGGGCGTCATCGTCAGCGGGTCGATGCCCGTCCAGTACATGCAGGCGGCCATCGACATCGGCGTGGGGATGAAGTCTTGCACCTGGCGCGGGCGCTTGCCGTTCTTCTTCAGCCAGAGCGCGAGCTCAATCATGTCCTCCATCGTCGAGCCGGGGTGGCCGCTGATGAAGTAGGGAATGTCGTACTGCTCCTTGCCGGCGTCTTTCGACGCGCAGGCGAACATGTTCTGGAACCGCTCGTAGCTCTCGATGCCGGGCTTCTTCATCTTCTCGAGCACGCGGGGGCTGACGTGCTCGGGCGCGACGCTGAGCTGGCCGCCGACGTGGTGCGCGGCGAGCTCGCTCACGTACTCGGGCGAGAGCTCGGCGAGGTCGTAGCGCACGCCGCTCGCGATGAAGACGTGCTTCACGCCGTCTTCGGCGCGCACCGAGCGCATCAGCTCGATCAGCGGCCCGTGATCGGTCTTCAGGTTCTCGCAGACGCCCGGGTGCACGCACGACAGCCTCCGGCACTTCGACTCGATCTCCTCGCTCTTGCACTTGAGCGAGTACATGTTCGCCGTCGGCCCGCCGAGGTCGGTGATGGTGCCGCGAAAGTCGCCCTGGCGGCGCAGGGCGCGGATCTCGCGCAGCACGCTCGCCTTCGACCGGTTCTGGATCACGCGGCCCTCGTGCTCGGTGATCGAGCAGAACGTGCAGCCGCCGAAGCACCCGCGCATCAGCACGATCGAGTGCTTCACCGTCTCGAACGCGGGGATCTTCTCGCCCCCGTACATCGGGTGCGGCGCCCGCACGAACGGCAGGTCGTACAGCTCGTCCATCGCGATCGAGCCGGCGGCGCCCTCCCCGTCTTCGAGCGGCAGCGCGGGCGGGTTCAGGTAGATGGCGCGATCGCCGTGGCGCTGCAGCAGCGGCCGCCCGTTGCCCGGGTTCGTCTCGAGCTGGAAGTTGCGCGACATCAGCGCGAACGCCTTCTTGTCGGCGACGACCTCTTCGTACGACGGCAGCACGACCGTCTTGCGGTCGGCGGCGCGCGTGGCCGGGTCGGCCTCGTGGCGCTTCGCCTCGTCGTTCTTCACCAGGTACGCGGTGCCGCGCACGTCGCGGAGCTGGGAGACGTTCTCGCCGCGCCGCATGCGGTCGGCGACCTCCCAGATGGGGCGCTCGCCCATGCCGAACACGAGCAGGTCGGCCTTGGCATCGAAGAGGATCGAGCGGCGGACCTTGTCGCTCCAGTAGTCGTAGTGCGCGATGCGGCGCAGCGACGCCTCGATGCCGCCGAGCACGATGGGCACGTCGGGGTACGCCTCGCGGCAGCGCTGCGCGTAGACGATGGTGGCGCGGTCGGGGCGCGACGAGGTGCGCCCGCCGGGGCTGTACTGATCTTCCCCGCGGTTCTTCTTCTGCGCGGTGAGCCGGTTCAGCATCGAGTCGAGGTTGCCGGCGCTGACCCCGAAGAACAGGCGCGGCTTGCCGAGCGCCTTGAAGGGGGCGGCGCTCTGCCAGTCGGGCTGCGCGATGACGCCGACCCTGAAGCCGCGCCCTCGAGGAAGCGCGCGATGAGCACGGGGCCGAACGCGGGGTGATCGACGTAGGCGTCGCCCGTGACGATGACGATGTCGCACGCGTCCCACCCGCGGGCGGCGAGATCGGCCTGGTTCACGGGAAGGAACATCGAGCTTGATTCTCTAACATTCGGTGGCAGGTTGTCGGCCCATGAGACGCCTCCTGGCCGCAGTGCTCTTCGCGGGTCTTGCGTCGTGCGAGCCGCCCGCTTCCGACAACCCGCTGAGCGACCCCGCCACCGCGAAGGTCGACAGCAAGCTGGTGGGCATCTGGCGCGGGCAGAAGGACGGCGACGTCGTCTATCTGCACGTGACCGGGAAAGACAAAGGCCTGCTCGATCTGACGCTGCTGGGCACCGACACGAAGAAGGGCTCGGTCGTGCTGACGTTCGAGGGCTTCGCCACCGAGCTCGGCGGCAAGAAGTACCTGAACCTGAGGCCGAAGACGAAGGGCGGCGACCCGTGGGACGACGCGTGGAACGTGCGGCCCCGGTACATCTTCGCGCAGTACGAGCTGAAGGGCGGCGGCGTGAGCCTCTCGCTGATGGACGAAGACCTCGTGAAGGAGGCCGTCAAGAGCGGCAAGCTGGCCGGCAAGGACGACGGCGACAAGATCGTGCTCAGCGAGACGACCCCGAAGCTCGCGGCGTGGGTGCAGGCGGCGGATCACTCGAAGCTGTTCGAGCCGTTCGCCACGTTCAAGCCGATGAAGTGACCACTGCGCTTCACACCTGCGGCGGACACGCGCCATCTGCAGACGGGCTCGAAACCCGGTTTCGCCCTGGGAGTCTCCGGTTCCGCTCTTGCACGCCACGGGCTCGTGGTCGATCTCAACGCGCTGCATCGCGAGCTTCACCAGGCCGGCCGGCCGTCGCTGGTCCGCACGCTCGAAGGGCTCGAGCCCGCCGATCGGGCGACGCTCGCGACCCACCTCGTGCACAACTTCACCGACCAGCAGCTGACGGCGCTGGGTCGCGACGGGCTCCACGTGCTGCGCCGCGCGATGTGCGCCGACGCCGCCGAGCGCTGCGAGCACGCGGTCGAGCGCGTCGATGCCGTGCTGCGGCGGCTGCCCGGGATCGTGGCGACCGAGTGTGAGGGCGTGTGGGTCTTGAGCGAGGGCCCGCTTCCGGGGCGGGTGACGCCGAATGTGCCGCCCGGGACCCTCGTCATCCTCTGCCGCCGGCATACGGATTCCTCAGGCCTGTGCGACTATTACCGTCAGTGTTTCGAAGAGTTGCCCGAGCCCGTCATCGCCGCGCTGAACCGCGGCCAGGTCTGCTTCCTCCCCCTCGACCAGGTTCGCGTTCCGCTGTGGGCGAGGCTGAGATCGTACGCGCTGCGTGTCGCATGGGCCTGACCGCCGGCCTGCTGCTGTCGTTGACGGTCGCCGCCCAGGAAGCCGAGGCCCCAAAGGTGCGGCTCGACGACCCGGCGGTGGTCGCGGCGAAGCTGGCGCTCGATCGCAGCGAGCCGGCGAAGGCGCTGGCGACGCTCGCCCCGCTGCCGGCGGCGCCGCACGTGCGGTACCTGCGGGCCATCGCCTCGGCGAAGCTCGGCCGGGCGGGCCCCGCGAGCGAGGAGCTCGAGCTGCTCTCGCTCAACTACCCTGCCCTGTCCGATCGCTGCGCGTGGGAGGCCGGCCTGCTGTACGAGCAGCGCCAGCTGACGAAGAAGGCGATGGCGATGTACGGCTCCGTCAGCGACGCCTCGTGGATGTACCCCGACGCGCGGCAGGCGCTCTCGCGGCTGCACAAGTCGCGCGGTCAGCTCAAAGAGGCGTACGACGATCTGCAGCCGCTCCTGCAGTGGCCGCTGCAGCGCCCGGTGCGCTCGAAGGTGCTGCTCGAGATGTCCGAGCTCGCGAAGGCGCGCAAGGACGTGAAGCGCGAGCGCGAGGCGCTGGGCCTGCTCGCCGGCATCGGCGCGTGGTGGGCCCGCCAGGTCGGCTTCCGCCTCGGCACTCCGGCGGTCGCGATGGTCGCGCGCGCCGATCAGATGCTCGACCACGGCGCGTGCCGGTCGGCCGAGAAGATCGCGCGCAAGCTCACCGCGGGGAAAGACGACGTCGGCTGCGCGGCGCGCGTGATCGCGGCCGAGGCCTCGGCGTGCCGCGGGCAGGACGTCACGGCCGACGTCCGCAAGATCGTGAAGGAGTGCAAGCAGAGCGAGCTCGCCTCCCGCGCGCTGATGACGCTGGGCGGAATGCAGGCGAAGCAGGGCAAGAGCGCCGAGGCCATCGAGTCGCTCCGCGCCGTCGTGAAGGTGGCCGGGCCGTCGCTCACCGCGGGCGAGGCGTCGTTCGCGGCGTTCTGGGTCGGCTGGAAGGAGTCGCAGGGGAAGGCCTCGGTCGAGGACCTGCTCGCCATCGAGGCGCTGCCCGCCGGCACCCTCGGAGCGCAAGATCGCGCCCGCGCGCACTACTGGCGCGCCCGCGTCGCCGAAGAGTCCGGCGACAAGGCCGCGGCCGTCACGCTGCTGAGCGAGGTCGCCGCGCTGCACCCCGCGACCTGGTACGCGCGGCTCGCGCGCCAGCGCATGGCCGAGCTCGACGCCGAGGCCGCCTCGAAGGTGACGCTCGCCGCGGTGCTGCCGGCGCCCGAGACCGCCGCCTCCGACCTCATTCCCGAGCTCCTGCCCGGCGTCGAGGCCTTGCGGCTGGGGCTCGAAGGCTCGGCCGACGAGCTCGTGATGCTGGCGAAGAAGAACCCGACGCCCGAGGGCAACCGCCTCGCGGTCGAGGTGCTGCTGGCCGCGGGCGAGAGCTACAAGGCGCACCGCTTCGCGCGCACCGTGATGCGCGAGCACCTCGGCGGCGAGAAGCACTCGGCGTCGGTGTGGCGCGCGGCGTTTCCCACCCCGTTCGTCGAGTCGATCGGCAAGCACGCCGACGACGAGAAGGTGCCGCGCGGCCTCTTGCAGGCGCTGGTGCGCGAAGAGAGCGCGTTCAACCCCGAGGCGCGGTCGCACGTCGGCGCGCTCGGCCTCACCCAGCTGATGCCGGTGACCGCGAAGGCGCTGGCGCGCGAGCGGGGCAAGCCGCTGGCGAGCCTGAGCGAGCTCTTGAACTCGGAGCGCAACCTCGAGCTCGGCGCGGCGTACCTCGGCCAGATGCTCCGCCGCTTCGACGGCGAAGGCGCGATCGCCGCGGCTGCCTACAACGGCGGCCCGACGCGCGTCGCCCGCTGGCTGAAGCTGCACCCCGCCGCGCACCTCGAGGAGTGGGTCGAAGAGATCCCCATCGACGAGACGCGCAACTACGTGAAGGACGTGCTCGCCAGCGCCGACGTGTACCAGGGCTGGCCGGCGAGCCTGGAGGGAGCGACCGGGGCGCTGCCGCCCGCGACGGCCCCCGTCACTTCCGGAGCCGCGCCTTGAGGTCGGCGTAGGCCGTTCGCACGAGCTGCTCGAGCGCCTTCGAGTCGAGCTCTTCGCCCGGCCACAGCTTCACGCGGCGGCCGCGCTTGCCGGTGCCCTCGACGGCGTCGTCACCCGCCGTCGCCGCCGTCGGTCATGCCGCCGTCGGGCGTGCCCGCATCCTGCTCCGAGCCTCCGGCCATGCCGCCTGCGGTGCCGCCTGAGGTACCGCCCGCGGTGCTGCCGCCGGCGGTCGCGCCTCCTGCGGTGGCTCCACCCGCGCTTCCACCCGCGGTCGCTCCACCCGCGGTCGCTCCACCCGCGGTCGCTCCGCCCGCGGTCGCTCCACCCGCGGTCGCTCCGCCCGCGGTGCCGCTGCCCGCCGTCGAGACGCCTCCCGCGGCGCCGCCGTCCTGCCCGCAGAACGACGGGTTCCGCTCGCAGTACGTGGCGGCGGCGCCCTCGAAGTCGAGGCACGCGGCAAACAGCAGGACGAAGACGACGCGCCTCATCAGAACCTCCCCGAGAGCCCGGCGACCGGGCCGCCGCCGCTCCAGCCGAGGCCGACGGAGACGTCGGACTCCGGAGCGAGATACGCAAACGCGACGCCGCCGAGCACCAGCGCGAGGCCGACGGCGCCGAACAGGTAGCCCGTCGTCTCGATCGAGCGCCCGCGGGCGGCGAAGGCCTCGGCGCGGTCATTGGAGTCGATCTCCGGGTCGCCCTTCACGAGCCGCTGCTGCAGCGTGACGGCGTACGCGAAGAGCGCGGCTCCGGCGATCAGCACGACGCCGCCGACGACGATCGGCAGGTAGCGGAAGAACGAGCGCGACTGCGCGGGCGGCGGCTCCGGAGCGATCGCCTGGCGGACCTCGGCGCCGATGCGCTCGGCGAACGCCGCGTCGACCGCCGGCGGCGCGGGCCAGACCCCGGCGACGTCGCCCGTCTTGCCGTCGCGCAGCTCGACGACCCAGCCGGCCTCGGTGGGGCGGCTGGCGACGAGGTAGTCGGCACCGAGGGCGCCGGCGCCGGCGCTCAGGCACGCGCGGCCGCCGTTGCAGCCGAGCAGCTGCGCCATGCGCTCGTCGTCGAGCTGGGCGGCGGCGGCGCCGGGAGAGATGACGTCGATGCCTCCGCCGCCGGTCGCGAGCTTCTGCGAGAGCCGCTCGGCGAGCTCCGGGCCCTGGTCGCCGGGCAGCGGAAGCACCGCGACGCGGAGCGGCACCGCCGACGAGCACAGCGTGAGCAGCGCGAGGAGCACCGCGCGCACTCTAGCTGCATGCCCAGCCGTGCGAGCGTCGGAAACGTCGGGCCCCGAGAGGGTGGCGCCGGAAGCTCGCGCGCGACTGCCCGCATCGATGGTGGTGGTTGACTCGCTTCCACCGGCGGCCCTCCTCCGCGCAGCGCCTGACGGCCGACAGGTACGACGGCCGGCGTTTCGCGCCAGGTAGCCGTGGGGGGCCAGGCCGTGCGACTGCCCCGTCGGCGGGAACAAATGCAAATGAGAATCGCCGATGGGTCTGAAATCGACCCGCTGGGCGGATTCTCTTTGGCTTTTGTTCCCTCCAGTCATCACCCGAGGACGAGGACGCACGTTTCATCACTGCCTTCGGGCTTGCATCGCGAGCGCGAACCGGCCGCGGCATCCTCGTTTGCCGGCGCGCCAGCGCTCCGGGGCTCGAGGCTGCGACGCAGGCCCTGGAGCTGCACCGGTCCAGCACCCCAGCCATGCGCCGACGCGGGCGAGGCTTCAAGCAGATGTGGGCGCCGCGAAGCCGAGACCGTAGCTCGCTCTCGCTGGCGGCCGAGGGAATCAGCCTTCACGCAAGCGGAGAAACCGTGTAACGCGCGAGCCATGCACCGCCTCATTCTCTGCCTGTCCGTGTTCGCCCTCGACGTCATGCCCTGCAGCCGGCCGCACCGGCCGGAGCCCGCGCCAGCCCAGGCCGCCGCGGCGCCCGAGGCGGCTCCCGCCGCCGACGCGAGCACGCCAGCGCCGAAGAAGGTCGTCTACGACCGGCTCCCGCGCCTCGACTTCAACCGGCGCGCGGCCGAGCGCTACGCGAACGTGTTCTGGAAGGCCGACGCGAACGGCAACGCAGCGCTCGACCCCGACGAGCTCGCGGTGCTGTGGGGCTACGGCGACGCCCAGCGCGCGGAGCTCGTCGATGCCAAGGGCTTTACGCCCAGGTTCACGGCGCTCTACGAGTCGCTGCTCGCGCCCGAGGCCGAACCGCCGAGCCCCGAAGAGAAGGCGCGCCGCGACACGCTGAAGGCCGAGCTCGGCCAGGGCCGCCCCACGCTGCTCGAGACCGACTTCACGCAGGCCTCGGCCGAAGACCGCGGCATCGTGGAGCACGTCACGAAGGCCGCCGCGCTCATCGAGAAGCTGCACGCGCGCCAGCTCGGCACGTACGGCGTCGCCGAGAAGATCGCGCCCGACGACCCGGCGAGCCGCATGGTGTTCTTCCGCAACCAGGAGCCGCACTGCGCAGCTCCGAAGACCGAGAGCGACCCGAAGTGCGTGGTGGTCAAGGGCACCGGCAAGCGCATCGTGGGCCTCTACCCGGCCGAGCTGCAGGAGGACCCGAAGTTCTGCGAGAAGCTGTCGAAGCTCCCGAACGCGAAGGAGCTGATGGATCACTTCTCGGTCGTCGTCGCGGGCGACAAGCCGGGCACGTACAAGGCGGTGCCCTACTCCGTGGCGTGGAAAGACGACATGGAGGCCGTCGCGAAGGAGCTCGACGCCGCGGCCGCCGCGATCACCTCGCCGGGCGAGGCGGCGTTCAAGGCGTACCTCACGGCGCAGGCGGGCGCGTTCCGCACGAACGACTGGGAGAGCGCGAACGGCCCGTGGGCGGCGATGGGCGCCGACAACAGCAAGTGGTACCTGCGCATCGCGCCCGACGAGGTCTATTACGAGCCGTGCGCGTGGAAGGCGGGGTTCGCGGTCGCGTTCGCGCGCATCAACCCGGACTCGGTCGCGTGGCAGAAGAAGCTCGACCCGGTGAAGGTCGAGATGGAGAAGACGCTCGCGGCGATGGCGGGGCCTCCGTACAAGGCGCGCGACGTGAAGTTCAAGCTGCCCGACTTCATCGACATCATCTTGAACGGAGGCGACAGCCGCGACGCGCACGGCGCCACCATCGGCCAGTCGCTGCCGAACTGGGGCAAGGTGGCCGAGTCGGGCGGGCGCACGGTGACGATGACGAACCTGTACACCGACGAAGACAGCCGAGCCGCGGCGAGCGAGCAGATGTCGGCGCTGTTCTGCAAGCCGACGTTCGCGAAGGCGACGACCGACCCGGCGACGATGCTGATCTCGATCGTGCTGCACGAGGCGGCGCACAACCTCGGGCCGGCGCACGACTACGCCGTGAAGGGCAAGAAGGACGCCGAGGTGTTCGGGGGCCCGCTGGCCTCGATGATGGAGGAGCTGAAGGCGCAGACGAGCGCGCTCTTCTTCTCGGACTGGCTGGTCGAGAAGCAGCTGCTCACGAAGGAGGAGGCCGAGAAGGTGCACGTGCGCGACGTCGCGTGGGCGTTCGGGCACATCTCGCGGGGCATGTACTCGGCGTCGGGGAGCCCGAAGCCGTACAGCCAGCTCGCGTCGATTCAGATGGGCACGCTGTGGAAGAACGGCGTGCTGCAGTGGAAGGCGGAAGAGACGGCGGCGAACGGCAGCGACAAGGGCTGCTTCGACGTGGCGCTCGAGAAGTGGGCGCCCGAGGTGAAGAAGCTCGAGACGGCGGTGCTGCAGGCGAAGGGCAAGGGCGACAAGAAGGCGGCGGAGGGCATGAAGGCGCAGTGGGTCGACGCGAAGGACGACTGGGCGAAGCTGCGCGACCTGGTGACGGAGCGCTGGCTGCGGGCGCCGAAGGCGAGCTTCGTCTACTCGGTCAAGCTGTGAGCATGACACCGAGTCCCCTCTCCCCTCGTAGGGGAGAGGGACAGGGTGAGGGGCGAGAGTGTTGATCGCCGCGCTTCTGGTGACGCTCGCAGCGCCCGGCGACGTGGCCGTCGAGAAAGCCGCGCTGGTGCGCCGCGGCAAAGACCTGATGCACACGAAGGTCGTGATCGCGATCGCGAACGCGAACGCCGACGAGAAGCTCGACCAGGCGTTCGAGGCGGCGTTCGGGATCTTCGAGCACATCGACGCGACGATGAACGAGTGGCGCGAGGGCACTCCGCTGGCGCGAATCAACGCGGGCGCGGGCGTCGAGGCGGTGCAGGCGCCGGCCGATCTCTGCCAGGTGATCAAGCTGGCGCTCGACGGAGCGAGGCGCACGAACGGCCTGTTCGACCCCACGTGGGCGGCGCTGAGGGACGTGTGGACGTTCAGCGGCATGGTCGAGCAGCCGCTGCCGGAGCAGAGCGTTCGAGAGGCCGCGTGCAGGCTCGTCTCGTGGAAGGACGTCGAGGTGAAGCCGAAGCGGCAAGGCGAGTGCACGGTGAAGCTGAAGAAGAAGGGCATGGCGCTGGGGCTCGGCGGCATCGTGAAGGGCTGGGGGGTGGACCAGGCGTCGGCCGAACTTCGCAGGCGCGGCTACCGCGACTTCTTCGTGCAGGCAGGCGGAGACCTGTACCTGTCGGGGAAGAACGGCGAGCGGCCGTGGAAGGTGGGCATTCGCGAGCCGCGCGGCCCGGCGGAGGCGAGCTTCGCGCGCGGGGAGCTGACCGACACGGCGTTCTCGACGAGCGGAGACTACGAGCACTTCTTCCTGAACGGCGGGAAGCGGTACCACCACATCATCGATCTGCGGTCGTGCATGCCGGCGACGGCGTCGGTGTCGTCGACGGTGATGGCGAAGAGCGCGACCGACGCCGAGATCCTCACGAAGTCGGTGTTCATCCTCGGCGGAGCCGAGGGGCTGAAGCTCGCGAAGAGCTTCGGGGCGGCGGCGGTGCTGGTGGCGAGCGACGGGGGCGTAGCGGTCTCGGAGGAGCTGAAGGGCAAGGTCGAGGTGGGTCGGCCCATCGGCTTCTGAGCCTCGGTTGTCGTTAGAACGGCGGCCGCTATGTTCTAACCATGCGCAAGCGCGTCACGAAGATCGGCAACAGCCTGGGAATCGTGCTCGACCGCCCACTGCTCGAGCAGCTCGGGGTGGACGCCGGCACCGATCTCGAGGTGTCGAGCGACGGCTCGGTGATCGTGATCGCCCCGGTGCGGGCGAAGAAGCGCGACGTGAAGCTCAAGCGAATCACCGACCGTGTCTTCGACACCTACGCCGGGGCCTTCAAGAAGCTCGCCGAATGAGCGAGTTCCTCGAGCTCGACGACGTCGTTGCGATTCACGCCGAGAGCATTCGCCGCTTCGGTGGCGGTCTCCACCTCGTGAAGAACCACCCGTTCGTCGACGGCAAAAGGCGCATCGGGCTCGGCGCCGCGCTGACGTTTCTCGGCATGAACGGCTTCTGGGTCGAGTCGACCAACGACGAGCTGATCGAGCTGACGCTCGGCGTCGCCGAAGGGCGGGTCACGAAGGCCGACGTCGCCGTCTTCTTCAGCGAGCACGCCGAGGCGTGGGACTGAAGGCGCGACGACGGGGTTGCTCCGTCGCTGCCAGAGAACCTGCTGCGACAACCGCGCGCTCCGTCGCTGCACGACGGCAGACAGAGAGACAGCGCTCGCCTACGACTGCATTGCCCAGTCCCGTCGATGTCCGGGTCCGAGCTCCCTTGGAGCTTGGCGCGCAGCCCCACCTCGGGAACAAAAGCACAGAAGAATCGCGAGAGCGGCTCGCCTGGGTGGACACCGGCGATTCTGTTGCGCGTTTGTTCCCGGTGACTCCAGAGGAGAGGCCATCAAGGGTGCTCGGCCCCACGACAGCAGGACCCGTCCCACGCGCACCCGGCGATCTCGCCACCGCGCGCGGGAAAGCCCGCCGTCTCTCGTTTGCCGTCGTGCAGCGAAGGAGCGTGCGGTCGTCGCCCCAGGTTCTCTGGCTCAGCCGGAAGCCGGCGGCCCCGGCCGCCGCGCGTTCGGGTTCAGCGCCAGCAGCTCGTCGATCAGCGCGGCGTTGTCCGAGATCAGCGACGTCATGCCGGGCAGCACCGCGAAGTACAGCCGCGGGTGATGGCCCGGCTGCTTCTCGCGCTTCTCACGCGCGCTCTGCAGCAGCGCCCACCCCGCCCCGCCCGCGGCGAGCAGCGCCCCGCCGGCCATCACCGGCCCCTGCGCCTCGGACTCGCCCATGAAGAACCCGACCGCGATGCCGAGCACGCCCAGCGCGAGCACCGAGCCCGCGAGGTAACCGGCGCTCGTGCGGTCGAGAGCGTGGGGAATGCACGCCTGGCACACGGGCATCGGCACGGGCGCTCCTCGGATGTGCCCTGCCCCGCTCGGCGCCGTGATGTCGTAGTGCTCGACGTGCCCGCCGGCGTCGGCGCTGCAGCACACGCAGCGCCCACTGAACTTCGGCACCACGTAGCCGAAGCGCTGGTCCGTGCCCTCGCTCCCGGGATCGAAGATGAGCCCCGGCACGCAGCGCTCAGGCGACGGTGACGCCGTGCTTCTTCAGCCAGTCGACGGTCTTCTTCGTCGCGGTGCCGTGCTCGCCGTCGTTCTTCAGGGCCGCGTACGTGAACGCGTAGTTCAGCGCCGGCCCGCCGAAGCCGTACTTCTTCGCGAACCCCGCGAGCACCTCGTCGATCTGATCGGAGTACTCCGCGTGCAGGTCGAGGTAGCCCGCCACGAGCACGAGCCCGCGCAGCTTGTCGTCGGTGTCGAAGCGGCCCTCTTTGTTGCAGAGGTACTTCTGGGTCTCGAACAGCACCATCGACGAGATGACCTCGCGGCTCTTGTCGGCGTACCGGCTGTTCACCGAGATCTCGTAGTACGTCTTCCCGTCCTTGCGCTTCTCGACGATGCGCACGGGGTCGGCGGAGTCGGACACGAACCAGCCGCCGGGCACGAGCGTGTCGGAGTGCGCGTAGGTGATGGGCGCGGCGCGGTTCTCTTCGGCGAAGTAATAGAACGCGGTGTTCGCGTAGTTCACGGCGTGGTCGACCTTCACGCCCGAGAGCGTCTGCGGGTCGTCGCCGATGGCCGCGGGGCGGAACACGTTCGAGCCGCCGCGGGCGCGCCGCGTCGCGGGGTCGAAGAAGCGGTCGGGGCCGATGGCGCTGTTGTCGACGAGGCCGTCCATGTCGTTGTCGTGCAGCGCGAGCTGGCGCGGGTCGTCGGGGAGCACGTAGTTGGTCTTCGGCTGCAGCATGTCGCTCTGCTTGAGCGACTTGCGCAGCGAGGCGTAGGTGCCGCGGGCGGCGATCGTCGAGTAGAGCGCGTCGAGCACGAGCTTGTCGTCGCTGCCGTACGAGCTCGAGTACGTCGCCGACACGTGCATGCGCGGGTGCTCCTCTTTCATCTGCGCGATGTTCTGCTTGCCGCGGCAGTTGAACAGGCCGACGAACTTGTCGCCGCGCATCTCTTTCGGGCCGACGCGAACGGCGGAGTCGACGATGCCGCCGAGCTGCGCGTGGCCCGAGTACAGCACCATGTGCACCTTGGGGTCGTCGAGATCTCTCAGCACGTCGGTGTCCTGCTTGCGCATCACGAGGCGCACGGTCGTGTCGGGCGCGACGCCCTTCGGGTCCTTGAGGGTGCCCTCCATCACGACCTCGTCGGCGGACTCGCTCACGATCTTGAAGCCGCGCGACTTGTTGCCGCGGATCTCGGCCTTCCAGAACTCGTCCATCACGTACTGCCGCACCTCGAGGTGCGGGTGCTTGTCGCCCGGCTTGAACCACTTCGCGTACGGCGGAGTCTCGGGCGCGACGATGTCGCGCGCGGCCTCGACCGCGGCGGCCTGCGCCTTCTTGAGGGGCAGCTTCGCGGCGTCGAGGTTCACGAGCATCGAGGTCTTGAGCGGCAGGTGCTTCTCGCGGCCGAGCACCTCGAGGTAGCCGGCGAGGGCCTTGTCGCGGGTCTGGCCGGTCGACGTGCGGGCGACCGACAGCAGCAGCGTCGCCGCCGCCGATCGGTTCAGCACGGCCGACGAGCTGTTCTTGCCGGCGCCGGGGCCCTCGAAGTGGCCGAGCAGGTGCTCCACCAGGTGCGAGCGCTGGGCATCGGTGGCGTGGCGGAAGGGGGAGACTCCGGTCTCGATGAGCCGGGCGGTCTCGATGCACGCGGCGTTGCCCTTCTTGCCGTCGAGCGTGAGCTCGCCGCCCCTGGTGAGCACGACCTCGCCGGGCCCGCTGTGGCGGCGGCCGAGCAGCAGCGAGCCGTCGGCGCGCGGCTTCGTGGTGTCGAACGACGAGGTCGAGCGCGGCTTGAGCGACGGAGCAATGACCGGCCCGCCGAGCGAGCGGCGGCGGGTCTTTTCGGGAGTGGCAGCAGGAGTGCTGACGCGGGCGGCGGCGCCGGAAGCGACACGGGTCGTCGTGGGCATAGGGGACCACCCACCCTACGGGAGCAGCGTCAGAATCTCAAACGGCCGCCCACGCCGATCCCGGCGTACCAGCCGAGCGTGCTGGAGGTGCCGCTGCGGACCCCGAGGATGCCGCCCTGCACCGAGGCCGCGAACCACTTGTAGCCGATCTCGGCGTCGAGCGTGAGGCGGTCGGCCTGGAAGACGCTCGGGCTGTTCAAGAAGAACGGCAGCCACCGCAGGCCGATGATGAAGCGGCTGTCGGGGGAGTCGGCGATGGCGACGGCGACGTTCAAGCCCAGCGTGAAGGCGTCGGCCGGGTCGATGTTGGTGAGCGGAGAGTTGAGGCGGCGGTACTCGAAGGTGGCTCCGAAGCCGAAGCGGGCGATGAACCAGCGCAGCTCGGGGGCGATGGAGAAGAACTGGGCGCCGGTGCCGGTGGAGCACGTGAGGCAGCCGAGGAACTGGCCGGTGAGCTTGAGCTCCATGCCGGAGGCCATGCCCTCGGCGGGCGCGGTCATCCAGATGCCGTAGCGGATGTTCATGGCGAGGCCCATGAGGAAGCCGGCGTTCGCGTTGTCGAGCGCCATGTAGGCGCCTTGAGCCTGGGCTCCGATGGAGCCCTTGAGGCGCTCGTCGCTGCGGTCGACGTTCTCGTACTGAGAGATCTGCTTCTCGGCGGCGAGGCGCCGGGCCTCTTCGGCGGCGCGGAGCTCCTCGGCCTTCTTCTCGGCGGCGATCTTCCTCGCCTCGCGGTCGTTGACGAACTTGGCCTCGGCGAGCGCCTGGGCCTCGCGCTTCTTCTGCTCCTCGGCCTCTTTGCGCTTGGCCTCGGCCTCCTCGGCGGCGCGCTTCTTCTCTTCCTCGGCGCGCTTCGCGGCTTCGGCGCGCCGCTCCTCTTCGGTCATGCGGGCCTCGCGCTCTTTGCGCTGCTGCTCGGCGAGGGCCTCCTGCTGGCGCTTGAGGAGCTCTTCCTGGTCCTTCTTGGCCTTGGCGATGCGCTCCTGCTCGGCTTTCGCGGCTTCTTCCTTGGCGCGCTTGTCGGCCTCGGCCTTGTCTTTGGCGGCCTGCTCGGCCTTGCGGGCGTTCTCTTGTCTGAGCTCCTCGGCGGACTTGGCGGCGAGGGCGGCGTCGGCCTGGGCCTTGGCGGCGGCGGCGGCGTCGGCCTGGGCCTTGGCGCTGGCGTTCGCGTCGGCCTTGCAGCGCTGGGAGGCGGCGGCGGCCCACATGGCCCACTTGGGGTACTCGTTGACGATGTCGCGGCGGCGCTGGGCGAGCTGGCGGCGGCGCAGGGCGGCGGCCTTGAGCGAGGGAGCGTCGGAGTTGCACGAGACGTCCTGAGCGACCTCGGTGGTCGCGATGGTCATCGACATCGTGTAGCGCTGGCCGAGGAAGGGCAGGAGCATGTCGCGGAGCCACATGCCGTTGTCGACGTTGACCTGGCGCTGCAGCATGGCGCTGAGCTGGTCGTTGCACTTGAGCTTCTGGGCGTCGCAGGCGGCGGACTCGGTGACGCAGGCGCCGCTCGTCACGTCGAACGTGCTGGCCATGGCGTCGTCTTCCTGAATCGCCTTGAGGAGCGGAGCGGTGTCGCGGGGGCGCGGCTGCTCGCACTGCGACTGCGCGTGAGCGGAGGCGGGCGCGAGCAGCAGCAACGCCACGAGAAGCGCCCCCTCTCCCCTCGTAGGGGAGAGGGACGGGGTGAGGGGGCAGTTCATGGCGACGGTTTTACCGCCTCCGGAGAGCGGTAACCATTCTCGACGCTCTTGAAATGATCCTCGTGTGCGGAGGCGCTGGACGCGGAATCCAGCCGCTGACCTGCCCGCACCTCTGCCCACGCGTCGTCGAAGGCCCTGAGGCGCATGAGCGCGGAGGCGACGGCGTAGTGGCGGTCGGGGGTGGGCTGGAGCTGGGCGGCGGCGCGGAGCTCGCGAACGGCGCGCTCGGTCTCTCCGATGGCGAGGTCGATCTCGCCCTCGATGCCCTTCAAGGTGGCGCGGCGGGCGGAGTCGGTGGTGACGGCGGTGGTCTTGACGACGACGGCGCGGGCGGCCTCGTAGCGCTTCGCCTGCAGGTACGCGTTGGCGAGGGCGAGCGTGATCTCGTAGTGGGCGGGGGACTTCTGCAGCGCCTGCTCGAGGGTGGTGACGGCCTCGTCGGGCTTGCCGTTCTGGCGGAGGACGTCGGCGCGCCCGATGGCGAGGTCGGGCGAGTCACCGAGCGCCTTCACCGCGGCGTCGAGCACGGCGATGGCGTCGTCGGTGCGCTTGAGGCCGATGAGCAGCTGCGCGCACTGTACGGCGAAGGGGCCGGTGCCAGGCTCGACCGGGAGCGTGGCGAGCGCGGTGATGCAGGCGTCGCCGGCCTTGGTGTCACCGGCGAACTTGAGCAGCACCGCGACGTGCTGGATCTGGGGCGGCACGCACTGGAGCAGCTCGTCCCTGTCCCGGGCGAAGGCGATGCACTCGGTGATGACGTTCGTGTCGCTCCAGGCCGACTGGTACGCGAGCCGGTACTCGAGCAGGGCCTGGGCGCGGCGCCCGATCATGCGCAGGGCGCGGGCGGCGACCTGGTGGGAGCGGAAGTCCTTGGGGAAGAGGTAGAGCGCGCGGTTCGCGTAGGCGATGGCCTGCAGCGGGTCGGGCGGCTTCTTCTCGACGCACGCGGCCCCGGCGAGCGCGTACGGCAGGTAGTCGGCGGGGTGCGCGTCGACGAACGGGAGGATCACGTCGCGGACCTCGGCGGCGGTGGTGGCGAGGCGGGCGCGCGCGAGGAGGTCGGCTTCTTCTTCGCGAAGGTTGGAGCGGCCGAGGAAGAAGGCGACGGCGGCCACGGCGGCGAGGGCGGCGACGGGGGCGCGCCAGCGCTGGAGCCTGAAGCTCCACAGCTTCTCGGCGTCACCGGCGCCGACGCCGAACGCGACGGCGAGCGGCAGCGCGACGCCGGGGAACTCGAGGTTGAAGTCGAAGGTGTTGTGGAGCACGACCGAGATCGCGGCGATGGCGACCGCGAGCTCGAGCGGGCTGCGCTTTCCGGCGCGGAGCTGGAAGATGGCGGCGGTTCCGGCGGCGGCGAGCACGGCGAAGGCCGGCAGGAGCCCGAGCTCGGTGGTGAGCTGGAAGAAGAAGTTCTCGGGGTGGGTGTAGGTCTTGCCGAGGTGCTCGGGGTTGAAGCGGGTGAAGCCGACCTCGAAGGCGCCGCGGCCCATGCCGGTTCGCCAGAACTCCTGCGTGGCGTCCCACGCGGAGGGCCAGACGATGACCTTCAGCTTGTAGGTCGGAGTGTCGGTGAAGCGCTGGACGAGCTTGTCGAAGAGGGCGACGGCTCCGATGACGACGCCGGCGAGGGCGACGCCGCCCCAGCGCAGCGCGTTCATCGTGGTGTCGCCGCCGGTCTCGGTGGGCTTCCGGGAGCCGCGGGTGGCGAGGATGGCGAGGAGGAAGAGGAGCAGGCCGCCGCAGTAGGCGCCGATGCCGGCGCGCGAGAACGAGAGGAGCACGGCGCCGGTGCAGGCGGCGAAGACGGCGAGCCAGATCGAGCGGCGGCCGCGATCGTCGGCCTCGATGGCGAGGGCGACGCTGAGGAGGCCGCAGAGGATCATGAAGCCGGCGAGGTGGTTGACGTTGCCGAACGAGGTGAAGACGCGCGGGGGGCTGACGAACTTGTAGACGCCGAAGAGCTCGTCGAGGCCGAGCAGCGGGTGGAGCACGGCGAGGGAGGCGACGAAGGCGCCGGTGGCGGCGATGGCTCCGGCGAGGAAGGGGCGCGAGGTGCGGGAGCCCGACGAGAGGTGCATCGCGGCGAGGAAGGCGGCGGCGTAGAGCAGGTGTTTGCCGAGCTCGCGCCAGGTGGCGCCGGTGTCGATGCTTATCGGGCGCCACCCGTCGAGGCCGAGCGGCACGAGGGCGAACTCGCGCAGGCCGGCGGAGGCGGGACTGAAGAGGTTCAGCAGCGCGGGCGGCAGCGGGAGCAGCTGGAAGGCGCAGAAAGCGGCGACGCCGAGCGGCACGAACGCGAACAGCGGGAGGTCGAGGCCGTCGCGGCCGATGAGGGCGAGCGCGAGGGCGGAGAACGCGAGCGGCGCGCAGAGCCAGGCGACCCAGTGGGGGACACCGCCGAGGCAGAGCGGAGCAGCGAGGGCGGCGGCTGCCAGCAGCAGGCGCCCCACTCGATTGAGTCGTCTGGCGTGACGGCGGCTCAAGGGCCCTACCCTATGAGAAACGGACTAGAGTTTGGGGTGTGAGCGTCGCGCTGAAGAAAAGGTCGAACGCAGAGCTGCTCGAGGAGGCCGACCGCCTGAAGTACCCACTGTGCGGCGAGGTCATCGACGGCGAGCTGTACGTGATGGGCAGGCCGGCTCCTTCGCACATGAACGTCGAGGGCGAAGTGTTCATGGACCTCCGGCGCGGAAGCGGTGGGCCTCCACCGGCGGGGTGGTTCTTCTTCCAGGAGGTCGAGGTCCGTTTCCTGGCCACCTCCGAGCAGGCCGTGCCGGACATCAGCGGTTGGCGGGTGGAGCGCATCACAGGCCACCTGAAGGAGAACCCCATCACGGTGCGGCCCGACTGGGTGTGCGAGGTGCTGAGCGACTCGACGCGACGAAAAGACCTGGGCCCCAAGCGCGAGCTCTACGCGAGGCAGGGCGTACCGCACCTCTGGATCATCGATCCCGACGCGCACGTGCTGGAGGCGTTCTCGCTGTCTCAAGGCAAGTGGCTGCTCCTGGGGACGTGGACTGAGGACGCCGTCGCGCAAGGTGTCGCGCCGTTCGAGGGGCATGCGTTCGACCTGAGCCGCTGGTGGCTGCGCACCGAAGGTTGAGCGCTAGGCTGGCCGCCGCAGCGGAATGACTTCGGCCGACTGCTCTTCCCGTGCAGCAGCGTCGTCGAGGGCAGCCTCGCGCTGGAGCTCAGGCACGAGCTCGCGCATCTTCTCGACGATCGCGGGGCCGGCGGCGCCGTGCAGGGCCAGCTCAGCCAACCCGTCGAGCGAGCTGATCACGCCGTCGTAGGGCCGGGGCGAGAGGCGCCCGATGAAGATCTTGGGGTGCAGGGTCTTGTCGGCGGCCTCGTCCCGGGTCGAGAGCTCCTCGAACAGCTTCTCGCCGGGGCGAACGCCGCTGAAGCGAATCTCGATGTCCTTGTCGGGGGTGAGGCCGGACAGCGTGATGAGATCGCGAGCGAGGTCGACGATCTTCACGGGCTCGCCCATGTCGAGAACGAAGATCTCGCCGCCGCGGCCCATGGTGCCGGCCTGGAGCACGAGCTGGCTCGCCTCGGGGATCGTCATGAAGTACCGCCGCATCTCGGGGTGGGTCACCGTGACGGGGCCGCCGGCGGCGATCTGCTCCTTGAAGATGGGGAGCACGGAGCCGGCGCTGCCGAGCACGTTGCCGAAGCGCACGGCGGTGAACAGGGTGCGCGAGCGGGCCGACATCGCCTGGATGTAGATCTCGGCGAGGCGCTTGCTGGCGCCCATGACGGAGGTCGGGTTGACCGCCTTGTCGGTCGAGATCATGACGAAGCGCTCGACGCCGGCGGCGGAGGCGACGTCGGCGAGGGTGCGGGTGCCCTGAACGTTGTTCTTGATGGCCTCGGCGGGGTTGAGCTCCATCATGGGCACGTGCTTGTGGGCGGCGGCGTGCAGCACCATGGAGGGGCGGTGGCGCTCGAAGAGCTGCTCCATGCGGCGCTTGTCGGTGATGTCGGCGATGCAGGCGAGGAGCTGGGTGCCGGGGTGCCGGGCCTGCAGCTCGCGGTGGATCTCGAAGAGGGCGTTCTCGGAGCGCTCGACGAGCATGAGCTGAGAGGGCTTGAAGCGGCAGAGCTGGCGGCAGAGCTCGGAGCCGATGGAGCCGCCGGCGCCGGTGACCATGACGACGCGGCCCTGGACGGCGTCGACGATGGAGCGCTGGTCGAGGGTGACGGGCTCGCGGCCGAGGAGATCTTCGATGTCGACCTGGCGCAGCTGGTTGACGGTGATCTTGCCGTCGAGCAGCTGGTCGATGCCGGGCATGGTGCGGATGCTGGTGCCGGCGGTCTTGCAGAGGTCGATGATGCGCCGCATGTCGCGGCCGGTGGCGCTGGGAATCGCGATGATGATCTCGTCGACGCGCTTGCTCTTTGCGATCTCGGGGACGCGGGCGAGCGGGCCGAGCACGGGGATGCCGTGGATGCTCTGGCCGATCTTCCGGGCGTCGTCGTCGGCGAAGGCGACGGGGGTGTACTTGGCGGAGTAGACGCGCTGCAGCTCGCGCAAGAGGTGCTCGCCGGCGTCGCCGGCGCCGACGATGAGGAGGCGCTTGCGGTCGGCCTGCTTCTCGTCGCGGGCGACGGAGGCGGCGAGCTGCCAGAGGGTGCGGACGCCGAAGCGCATGCCTCCGATGGAGACCATGGTGAGCATCCAGTCGATGAAGACGATGGAGCGCGGGAAGCTGCGGTAGCCGCCGAGCCAGAGGAAGGCGAGGAAGAGGCCGGAGGAGACGGCGGTCGCCTTGAAGAGGGCGACGAGGTCTTTGGCGCCGGTGTAGCGCCACATGCCGGAGAACATGCCGAAGCCGGCGAAGCAGATGAAGCGGACGGCGACGAGGGCGGAGACCCAGATGCCGAGCTTGGGGAGGTACTCGTCGGGGAGCGAGAACTCGAAGCGGAGCAGGAAGGCGCCGACGAGCGCGACGACCCACAGCACGAGGTGGAGGAACACCTGCAGCGCGCGCCGGTAGTGCAGCAACAGTCGCTGGCCGAGGGTGTCGACGGGCATGCGGGACTGGCGGTCCTACATCAGTGCCCGGAGCGGATGCCAGCATTCAACCCTGAGGAGAGAGGGGGGAGCGGTTGATCCGGTCGATCGCGGCGGAGGCCTGCTGAACGGAAGGATGAGGCTCGCGAGAGGGCCGAACGACCTCGAGGGCGGTCCTGAAGATCAAGCCTGCGTCGAAGACGATCGAAGAGCGCCGCAAGCCCTCGAGGGCGACGCCGAGCTTGGCGGGGAGCACGGCCTCGACGTAGGCGCGCTCGCGGTCATGCGCCTTCTCGAGCAGCTCCTCTTCGTGACGGAAGGCGATGGAAGCGAGGTCGGTGATGCCGGGGCGAACGTCGAGCAGCGGGAGCCACTCGGGACGGTAGCGCTCGACGTAGCGAGGGGCCTCGGGGCGGGGGCCGACGAGGCTCATGTCGCCTTTGACCACGTTGAACAGCTGGGGGAGCTCGTCGAGCTTGGTGATGCGGAGCAGGCGGCCGACGCGGGTGACCCTGGAGTCGCCGCCGGCGGTGACGGCGGGGCCGCTGCGGTCGGCATCGGCGACCATGGTGCGGAGCTTGTAGAGCCTGAGGGGGCGCCTGCCCTGCCCTACCCGGGTCTGCACGAAGAACGCGGGCCCGGGCGAGTCGAGCTTCACGAGCACGGCGAGACCCGCGATGACCGGAGCGGTGGCGACGAGCGCGGGAGCAGCAACGGCGAGATCGAAGAGCCGCTTGAGCGGGCTACCGGCCATGGAGCTTGGCGAGCTCGGTGATCGCGCGCACGACCTCGTCCTGCTCGGCGAGCGTCATGCCCGGGAAGATCGGGAGCGAGACGAGGCGGGGCCAGACCTCTTCCGCGACGGGGAACAGGCCCTCGGCGGTGCCGTACGTCTTGCGGTAGTACGGGTGGAGGTGCAGCGGCATCCAGTGCACGGAGGCCGTGATGCCACGCGCCTTCAGCTCGTCGATGAAGCGCGCGCGATCGATCGACCACTTCGAGAGCTCGAGCCTGATCGGGTACAGATGCCACGAGTGCTCGCGGCCCGGCAGCTCTTCCGGCACCTCGATGCCGGGCAACCGCGAGAGCTCCTTCGTGTAGCCGGCGGCGATCGCGCGCCGCTGGGCCCACAGGGCGTCGACGCGCGCGAGCTGGTGGATGCCGATGCCGGCCGCGATGTCGGTGAGGTTGTACTTGAAGCCCGGAGCGACGAGCTCGTAGTACCAGCTGCCCTTGTCGGTGAAGCGCTTCCACGCGTCTTTCGACATGCCGTGGAGCGACATGATCCGCATGCGCTCGGCGTGCTCGTCGGAGTCGGTCACCGCCATGCCGCCTTCGCCGCCGGTGGTGATGCACTTGTTCGCGTAGAAGCTGAAGCACGTGATGTCGGCGGTGGTGCCGACCTGCCGGCCCTTGTAGGTCGCGGGGAGCGTGTGGGCGGCGTCTTCGATGACGGGGACGCCGAGCTCCTTCGCGATCGACTGAACGGCGTCGACGTCGGCCATCTGCCCGCCGTAGTGCATGGGGATGATGGCGCGGAGCTTGGGTGTCTTCTTGGCGGTCTCGCGGAGCTTTTCGGGGTCGATGCAGAGGCTCTTGCGCTCGCAGTCGACCATCACCGGGGTGGCGTCGAAGTAGCGCACGACCTCCGCGGTGGCGGCGAACGTCATGGCGGGCACGATGACGCTCTCGCCGCGCTGCAGGCCGACGGCGTCGAGCGCGAGGTGCAGCGCGGCGGTGCACGAGTTCAACGCGACCGCGTGCTTCGCTCCGATGCGCTTCGCGAAGGCGGCCTCGAACTCCTTGGTGCGTGGGCCAGTGGTGAGCCACCCGGACTTCAGGCAGGCGACGACCTCGTCGATCTCGGCCTGCGTGATGGAGGGGCGAAAGAAGGGGACGGGCATGAATGGCGGCACCCTTTAGTGCTACGGGGCTTGTGTGCTCAACCTGCGAGCTGAGATTCAGGGCATCCAGCAGGCCCGGTCGGAGCGGGAGTGCGTGCGCCTGCTGGCGAGCGCTCTGACCGGGGGGCTCACGACCGAGGGCATCGACGAGGCGACCGGGAAGCTGCTGTTCGACGCCGCGCAGCGGCATGGCGTGCTGGGCCTGTTCCCCCTACGTCACCCGGCAATGGCGAACGCCCTCGCCGCCGCGCGCGCCCGAAGCCTGCGCGCCCTGAAGTTCACGCATCGCGTGGTGGGCGCGATCGAGAACGCAGGAATACCGGTCGTGGTGCTGAAGGGTGCCGCTGCTGCGAGCCGCTGGCCCGACCCCACCCTGCGGCAGCAGAGCGACGTCGACGTGCTGGTGCCGAAGCGAGAGAAGGCCGCTGCCGCAAGAGCGCTGATCGAGGCCGGCGTCTGCTCGAAGCGTTTTCTCGACTCGGATCAAATGCACAACGATTCGCTGCTCCCCTTCGACCGTTCGGGTTTCTTGGTTGAGGTGCACCACTACTTGAGCAATCACCACGAGAGCCGAGTTGATGTGAAACTGCTCCTTTCGCGGCGAGAACGAATAGACACATCGCTCGGCCCGGTGCCCTGCTTAAGCGCGACCGACGAAGCCGTGTACTTGGCGATGCACGCCACAACTCACGCGCTCCGCAGGCTCGCTTGGTTGGTCGATCTCGCGAGGCTATCGCCTGATTGGTGCGTCGCGGCGGAACGTGCGGTCGAATGGGGCGTCGCGCTCGCAGTTGGCCCTGCGTGGAAGCGCGCTCGGGAACTGCTGGGAGTACCGATTCCGTCGGTCGCGTTGAGGCGGGTAAGGGTCGATTCGGCCCACGCTCAGCTAGCGGCGACCGTTTTGCGACTAGCAGATGCCAGTGGCGCTCAGCTACAGCGCTTCTTTGAACGCAGCTATCGCGTCAGCTTGGTAGCCCTTCGGTCATTCCCCGATGTCCTACGGCGGAAACGACGGGCCCGTGATGAGGAACGCGCGGCCTACGAGTCCCTGCGATGAGTTCGCACGATTCTTCTGGCACCGCGCAAGATGTGCGCCAGAAACGGCGCGCCGTGCCAGCCGCCCCCCAAGCGCCACGTCATCCCAAGTCATCATTCGTATCGGCGTTTCTCGTTGCCTTCGCAACCACGCTCGCGGTTGTGGGCACGCTGAATGTCATCATTGACCCATATGGTGAGCTCGGGACCGGGGTCTGCCGGCCGCTCGTGCGTCTTGACCGCGGAGAGAAGCTCGACCTAGCCAAGACCATCTCACCGGCTCCCACAGGACTGATCCTCGGTTCATCTCGAACCGACGCGATTGACCCTGTTTGGATTCAGGAGATGACAGGCGCAAAGACATTCAGCTTCTCGGTCGGTTCGGCGCGTGCAGAGGATCATCTCGTTTTCCTTCGCGTCGCGCTCGAAGAACTGAGGTGGCCCCTCCGAGTCGTCGTGATTGGCGTCGATCTCGACACGCTTCACCCGTTGAGTCCGGTCGATCGGAGACTGCAACAGGGCATGTTGGAAAAGTTCCTGCCTGAGTACATCTCAACGTCGCGGCCATCGACGATTACCCCACTCACTTGGGAGATGACTGAGAGCTCCCTTCGGTCCATCGACTACGCCATCAGAGGCTATCCCGAGCAGGTGTCCGTCATGCGCGCCGACGGAATGCGCGTATACGTCCGGGACAACCGACTCATCGCCGAAGGGAAGTTCGACGTCGCCGCCCAACTCGCGAGTTCGGCGCACGCCTATGCCCAGGGCATGCGCGGTTACGTGGCGCCATCGGCCGACCGTATGCACGCTCTTCGCGATCTGTTCGAAGTTTGCCAACGATGGAAGATCAAGGTCTACGTCTTGATCACCGCGATTCACGACGTGGCCCGACCCGCGCTGCGAACGCAGTTCGATCTCGACCACGTGCAGACCGAAATTGTGCGCTTCCTCCGCCAGGAGCAGTCGAAGTTCGCCTTCTCGCTGTTTGACGCTTCGAATCCCGCTGCGTTTGGAGCCGACCCCGCCCTCTTCTACGACGTGACCCACATGCAACCCGAGAACATGCGCCGGGCGATCGACCGGCTCTTGTCGGCCGAGAGCCGTGCTCTTCAATAGCCACGTCTTCATCTTCGTCTTCCTTCCGATCGTGCTGGCCGTCTGGTGGGCCCGCTTCATCCCCACCCACGTCCGCCTTGTCGTGCTCACCGGGGCGAGCTACGTCTTCTACGGCTACTGGGAGTGGCGCTTCGTCGGGTTGATGTTCCTCTCGACCGTCGTCGACTTCTGGGCAGGCCACCTCATCGATCGCGCGCCGACCGAGAAGTCCCGCCGGTTCTGGCTGGTGATGACGCTCGTCGCGAACCTCGGCCTGCTCGCGTTCTTCAAGTACTCTGGCTTCTTCGCGTCGGTCGTCAACGACGTCAGCAACGCGCTCTCCGGCCGCGCACTCGTTCCGCCGTTCTCGATCGTTCTGCCAATCGGCATCTCGTTTTACACGTTTCAGTCGCTGAGCTACTCGATCGACATCTACCGCCGGCAGGCGAAGCCGGCCGCGAGCTTTCTGCACTTCGCCGCCTATGTCTCGTGGTTCCCCCACCTCGTCGCCGGGCCCATCGTCCGCTACGGGCAGATCGACGATCAGCTGCGCCACGTGCCCGTGCGTCTCACGTGGCAGGACGCCGGCCTCGGCATCCAGTTCTTCGTCCTCGGGCTGTGCAAGAAACTCCTGATCGCCGACCCGATCGCGACGCAGAGCGACGCGCTGCTGCTCGAGTGGCAGAACCTCGGACTCGTCCAATCGTGGGAGGCGATGCTCGGCTACACGCTGCAGATCTACTTCGACTTCTCGGGCTACAGCGACATGGCGGTCGGGCTCGGCTACCTCATCGGCTTCCGCTTTCCGCAGAACTTCGACTCGCCTTACAAGTCGGCGACGATCTCGGACTTCTGGCGCCGTTGGCACATGAGCCTCTCGGGCTGGCTCCGCGACTACCTTTACATCCCCCTCGGAGGAAACCGCGACTCGAAGCTGAAGGCCGCCCGCAACCTGATCATCACGATGTTCCTCGGCGGGCTCTGGCACGGCGCCGCCTGGACGTTCGTGGTCTGGGGCGTCTACCACGGCGTCCTCCTCGCCATCGGCCAGGCCTGGCGCTCGCTGTCGAGTTGGCGGCTGCCGCACCGCGCCGCCGTGCTCCTCACCTTCGTGAGCGTCGTCGTGGGCTGGGTCTTCTTCCGGTCGACGTCCTTCACGATGGCGGGCCACCTGCTGAAGTCGATGGTCGGCCTGCACGGCGTCGACCACGTGTACAAGCGCCTCGCCGTGCAGATCGCCATCGGCCTCGCGATCTGCTGGATGCTCCCCAACACTTGGCAGCTGCGCCCCTTCGCGTCGCGGTGGCGCGGAGTCGCGCTCGGCCTGCTCGCCGCGGCGTGCGTGCTGCTCATGTCGAAAGAGAGCCCGTTTCTGTACTTCCAGTTCTGATCGCAGCCCCATCGCTTTCGAGTCGGCGACATGCGCCCCTGCCCAATCTGCGACACCGAAGCCGCCCGCTCCGCCCGGTTGATGCCCCGACTGCCCCTGGTCGTCTGCCTGGGCTGCGGCGTGCTCTACCGGCCCGATCGGCCGACGAACGGGCAGGTCGCGCCGGCTGCTCCCGGCCCCCACTACGCGGAGTCGGAGCCCGCCGGGAAGACGACCACCGACCGCGCGCACACCCTCGCCGACTGGCTGAACGGCAGGCTTCCCCCCCGCCCGACGCTTCTCGAGATCGCGAGCGCCGACACCGGCGTCATGAAGCCGCTCGGGTCGCTGCTGCCCGGCGCAAGGCTGCGCGGCGCCGACGTGGCCGACTTCGCCCGCTCGGGCACCGCCGCCGCCGCGATGGAGCGAACCTCGCGCGGCTGGGAGCGCGGCACGGTCCGCGACGTGCGCTACGACGTCGTCGTCTTCCCCTACAGCCTCCAGCGCGTGCCCGACGTCGTCGGCGCGCTGCAGAGCGCGCGCGAGGCCCTCGACCCTGCGGGCTACCTCTACGTGCACTGCACCAACCTGCTCGAGCCCCACCCCCGAAAACGCCTGAGGACCTTTCTCGAGGCTCAGCACTGGAGCTGCCTATCCTTGTCGAACCTCGCCACCGCGCTGGCGCGCGCCGGCTTCGCCGTGGCCCGCCGCGCCGAGGACACGAGCCTGCGCGTGCTCGCGAGGCCCGCCGCGGCGGTCCGGCCCGCCGCGACGCCGGCCTTAGGTGGCGTTGCCGGAGCGCTCGTGCGGCACGAGCTGCGGTACTGGCCCGCCTACGTGCTCCGGGGGCTCACCCGCGGCTGAGCGCGCGGCGTGCGCAGATGTGGGAGCCCGGGAGGCGGCCCCCGGTTTTCCCCGCGTCGAAGATCTGACGTAGCCTCTCCGGCAAAGGGAACAACCTCATGCGCGCGTTACCCGGCCTGCTCCTCGTTGCCGCGGTGGTGGTGTCTTCGGAGATCCTCGCAGCCCCGTGCACTCCCGTCTGGGTGACCGTCGACGACTTCATTCCCCCAGGCGGCGAAGCCGCCGTCGCCACCTCCGTGCTGCTCGACGGCGACACCGTGTGGGTCGGCGGCATGGTCACCGACCTGCTCACCGGCCGGTGGGTGATGCGCAAGAAGGTCGGCCGCGGCGCGTTCACGACGGTCGACGACTTCATCTACACCATCGGCATGCGAAACCGGCCGATCGCCATTCTCGCGAGCGGTCAGACCGTCATCGCGGTCGGCGGAGCGAACAACGCCTCCGAGTGGGGGCGCTGGCTCGCCCGCCGCTCGACGAACGGGGGCGCGACGTGGACCATCGCGGACGACTTCGACTCCGGCTCGGTTTCGTCGTGGGGCACGGCGGCCACCACGCTCACGAACGGCACGTGGCTGAGCGGTGGCTTTCGCTACAACCAGGCCAACGGCTGGTACCACTGGATGACCCGCACCAGCACGAACTCCGGCGCGACGTGGAGCACCGCCGACGACTACACGCCGATTCACGGCGCGACCGGCCCCAAGGGCATGGCGACCGACAAGGCCGGCGATGTCTACGCCGCCGGCAGCAACTTCAACTACGTGCAGTACCGCTGGCAGACCCGCAAGCGCAGCGCGGCGACCGGTGCGTGGACGACCGTCGACGACTGGCAGTCAATTCCCGACTCCATGCAGATGTCGGTCGGCGCCCAGGCCGAGAGCGTCGCGACCGGCAAGCAGGCGGGCGTCGTACTCGTCGCCGGTCTCGCGCGACTGGCCGACGGCCGCACCCATTGGGTCGTCCGCCGGTCGATCGACGGCGGGGCGACGTGGGCGATCGTCGACGACGCGGGCCCCGACTGCCTCGCCAAGAGCATCACCTTCGACAAGAAGGACGAGAAGCATTTCTTCGCCACCGGCCGCTGCCTGATCAATGGCCGGTACCACTGGATCACGCGGCTGTCGGACCAGAACGGCCTGAACTGGACCACCGAAGACGACTTCTTGCTCAGCGCGACGGGGCACAGCATGCCCAACGCGGTCGACTACTCCCGCGACGGCATGTACGCGGTCGGAGTCGCCGACGACGGCGCCCGCCAGCACTGGATCGCGCGGGCCCGGGTCTGCGCCGGCGACACCACCCTGTCGGTCAGCCCCACGCGGCAGTCGGCCAAGGCCCGCTGACAGCACCAGCCCCGGCGGCGACTTGCGTGCTCGGGAGCGGCTCCGTATATGACGCGCGCCCGCTGAACGGGAGCTTTCCCGTTGGGCACGAGCCCACGCATGGCCAAGCGCACGACCCAGGGATTCTCGCCATGAGCGCCTCGATTCTCGTCGAGGGGCACGAGCTCGCGCTCGAGCGGGTCGCGTGCGACTTCTGCGGCGGCCGCGAGTTCGTCCCCGCCTGGCACCGCATGCGGCACAACGTAGCCCTCGACACGGTGTTCTGCGCGGCTTGCGCGCTGTGCCAGACCAACCCGCGACCGACCCCTGACGCGACCGCGCTCTTCTACCGGCAGCTGTACATGAAGTACTACGAGAACAGCAGCGACGACGAGGGCGACTACGTCACGCGGTCACTCACCCAGGCGCGCCCGCGCGCTGAGCAGCTCGCCCGGCTCGTCGGCCCGTCGCCGCGCATCCTCGAGATCGGGGCCGGCGTCGGCGGCTTCCAGCGCGTCGCGAAAGAGGAGCCCGGCTGGTCGGTGCGCGGCATCGAGCCCGGGCGCGAGCAGTACGAGTTCTGTCTCAAGCACGGCCTCGACGTGCGCAACCTGTTCTTTCACGAGCTCCCCACCGAAGACGACGGCGCCTACGACGCGGTCGCGTCGTTTCACGTCCTCGAGCACACGCAGTCGCCCGCCGCGTTCCTCCGCCGTGCCAACCGGCTCTTGAAGCCGGGCGGTCTCTGCTACCTTGAGGTCCCGAACCTGTCATGGCCGGGCGGGCCGTTCTCGCAGTTCCTCCAGCTCCCGCACCTCTTCAACTTCACCGCCCACACGCTGCGCAACTACCTCACGTGCATCGGGGGCATGCGCCCGCTCTGGGTGTCCGAGGGGAGATCGGCCCTCGGCATGATCGCGAAGAAGGTCTCGGCGCCGAACGACGGCGTCGCGACCGAGTGGGAGCACGTCGACCTGGCGAGCTTCCAGCGCAAGCTCAAGACGGTCGAGCGCGTCTTCCGCCTTGCGTCGATGGTGCCCGGGCTGTCCGTGTTCTCGAAGGTCCGCGCCACCCTGTTCGACGTCTGACCATGCTCCGTCGGCTCCTCAAGCAGGCCCGCGTCACGGTCTACGGCACGGCGGTCGGCCCCATCTGGGCGAAGGGCAAGCGCAAGGTCGAGCGCGTGCTGTACCGGGGGTCGAACGTCGAGTGCCCCGTCTGCGGCGCGCACTACCGGGAGTTCCTCCCGCTCCATCACCCGGTGCTCCAGACGAACATCAAGTGCCTGAGCTGCGAGAGCCGGCCCCGGCACCGCATGCTGTGGCTGTATCTGCGCGACGAGCTCCCGTTCTTCGGCCGCAAGCTGCGCCTGCTGCACGTCGCCCCCGAGGCCGCCTTCCAGGACCGCTTCCGCGGCGCACCCGGCATCGACTACGCGTCGTTCGACAAAGTGTCGCCGCTCGCCGATGTGCACGGCGATCTCACCGAGCTGCCCTTCCCCGACGGGTCGTTCGACGCCATCTTGTGCCTCCACGTGCTCGACTACATCGCCGACGACGCCCGGGCGATGCGCGAGCTCAAGCGCGTGCTCGCGCCGGGCGGCTTTGCGGTCATCCAGATTCCCATCGATCTCTCGCTCGAGCGCACCGACGAGGATCTCAGCGTCACCGACCCCGCCGAGCAGCTCCGGCGCTTCCGCCTCGAGGGCCACTTCCGCGTCTACGGCCGCGACTACGTGCAGCGCCTCGAGGCCGCCGGCTTCTCGGTCGAGACGGTGCCGTACCCGCAGCAATTGGGGCCCGAGGCCACCCGCAGGTACGCGCTGCCGCTCGACGAGCCGCTCTTCATCTGCCGCTGAAGAGGCGCTACCCCTGCCGGGTCCTGCCGAGCGGCGCCGCCGGCACGCCGCCGACCACCGCGTCCCGATGGACGTCGCGCGTCACCACCGCGCCCGCCGCGACCAGCGCGCCGGGGCCGATGGTCACGCCCTGCGTCACCACCGAGTGGGCGCCGATCCACGCGCCGCGCCGCACCACCACCGGGGCCTGCGTCGGAGGCCCGAAGCGCCACGAGCCGTCGCGCTTCGTGTGGTTCGACGATGCGATGACCGTGTACGGCCCCACCATCACGTCTTCATCGAGGCTCACGCCGCCGTAGCCCAGCACCCAGACGCCGTTCGCGAGCAGCACGTTGTTTCCGAGGTCGATGCTCGTCGTGTAGCTCAGCTTGACGCCCGAGCCGATTTGCACGTTCTCACCACAGCTGCGAAAGCACCGCTTCAGCAGCCGCCCGCGCAGCCGCATCACCATCGCGAAGTCCGGAAGCGGAGACGTCGCCGTCATCACCACGTGCGACCAGGCGTACGCGATCGCACGCTTGAGCTTCGATCCTTCGACCGTCGTGACGCCGCTCGTCATCGCGACTCCTCATACGCCATTCGTGCCTCGTCGAGCAGGGCCATGGCCAGCGCCTCGACCGTGCACTGCCGCGCCCGCTCGTAGCCGTTGCGGATCAGCTCGGCCTTGAGCGCCGGCTCGCGAGCGAGGCTCAGCGCGGCGCGCGCGAAGCCCTGGTGATCGCCGGGCTCGACGAGGAACCCGTCGTGGCCGTCTCGCACCGACGTGGGGATGCCGCCCACGCGCGAGGCGACGACCGGGCAGCCGAACGCGCGCGCCTCGACCAGCACCCGCGGAGTTCCCTCGCTGCGGCTGGGCAGCAAGAGCACGTCGGCCTCGGCGAACTCGCGGAAGAGGCGCGGCCCGAAAGGCAGGAGCCCCCGGAGCTCGATCTTCCCCACGCCTTGCGTCTGGCGGCGCAGGTCGGCCACCGCGCCGCCCTCGCCCAGGTCCTGGTCGCCGATGATCACGAGCTCCGCGTCGGGGAGCGCCGCCACGATCTCGCGGTAGGCTGCGACCAGCGTGTCGAGCCCCTTCTCGGGCCGCAGGTAGCCGCAGAACAGCACGCGAAAGGGCGCCGAGGCGGGCCGCTCGCGCTCGAGGCTCCCCACGTCGGCGAGCCCGAGCGACGACGAGACGACCGAGCGGCCCGGCGGGCTGCCCATGCGCTCGTGCAGCGCGGCGCCGTTGGTCACCACGCGCACCCCCCGCTCGCGGGCCAGCAGGTTCTGCCAGGTGTGCATGAGCTCGGCGAACCCCACCGCCGCGATGCGCCGCGCCCCGCGGTAGTAGGGCGACGCCGCGACCACGCCCGGCACGTCGGCACACGCGTGGTATACCCGGGGCCGCCGGCGCGGCACGAGGCCCCACGGCGGCGAGAAGGGCAGCTGCACGATGATTACGTCGGCGAGCTGCTCGAGCTGCTCAATCGCCCTGCGGCACGCGGCCCCCTGGCCGAGCCCCCGAATGGTGCTGGGAATCCACGGCAGCGGCACGAACCGCGCTCCGCCGAGCTCGAGCGCCACGTCGTGCTCCTTCACCGACTCGGGGGCCGCGCTGGTGGCGACGCAGGTCAGCCGCGCCCGATCGTGCAGCGCGTGAACGAGGTTCGAGAGGCCCGAGTGCGCGAATCGCACCCTGTCGCGCACCGAAGACATCCGGCCGGTCAGGAAGCCGATTCGCATCATGTCGCGCGCGGACCCTAACACGGCGCCTTCCGGATGAATGGTTGCCACCGTCGGGGCACACAGGCTATCTCGCCGAGGCCCGTTGGCAGGGGCGGCTTCATGTTTCTTCTTCGCCAGACCACACACCGACAGGTGATTCAGTACCACCCGGAGCTCGGGCACCTCTACGTTCCCGGTCTGTGCGCGCGCATTCCGCATGAGAACGGGGGCTACTTCGTGCGCACCAACGCGCTCGGGTTCCGCTCCGACGCCGAGTTCGAGAAGGCCCGGGGCGCCCGGCCGCGCATCCTCTTCTTCGGAGACTCGTTCACCGCCGGCGACGGCGTCGACAACGCCGAGCGGTTCACCGAACGCGTCGGTGAGGCGCTCGACGCCGAGGTGTACAACTTCGGGCTGTCGGGCTCGGGCACCGACCAGCAGCTGCTGATCTACGAGCGGTTCGCCCGCGACATCGCGTGCGACCTGGTCGTGCTGTGTGTGCAGGTCGAGAACATCGAGCGCATTCAGGCGCGCTACCGCGAATCGGTCGATCGCAGCAGCCGGAAGCGCGTGCTGGTGGCGAAGCCGTACTTCACCCTCGAGCACGGCAAGCTCCAGCGGCACCACGACCCGGTGCCCCGCGAGCGGCCGGAGGCCGGCGGCGCCGAAGGCAGGCACGCGACGTCGAACTTCCCAGAGCCGCTGCGGCGCTTCCAGAAGCAGTACGACCAGCACATCAAGGTCGCGCGGCCCGAGCTGCACCAGGCCCTGATCGAGACCCGCGGCCGCCTGCGGCGGTTGGGCCTCAAGGCCACGGGGCGCCAGCCGTACCCCGACTACGCGTCCGCCGACTCGGCGGGCTGGCGGCTGATGCAGGCGATCGTCGAGCGTTTCAAAGCCGCGCGCGCCGACGTTCCGGTGCTGATCGTGCCGCTCCCGACGCCCGAGTACCTCGACGGCGCCGAGCCGGTGTTTCAGCGGCGCTTCGAGGCGCTCGCCGACCCGCGCACCTCGGTGCTCGACGTCACCGGCCCGCTCCGCGCGCTCGCAGAGCCCGAGCGCAAGAGGCTGAGCTTCCCGAACGACGTGCACTACTCGCCGCTCGGGCACCGGCACCTGGGGAGACTGCTCGCCGCCGACATCGGTCGCCGCGTGAAGAGGCCGCCGGCTCCTCCGAGGGCCCGGCCCGCCCCCGCGCGGCCCGCGCCGGTGCAGCTGCTCGGCATCTCGGCCTGGTACCACGACTCAGCCGCGGCCCTCATCGAAGACGGGAAGATCGTCGCGGCGGCGCAGGAAGAGCGCTTCACGCGCATCAAGAACGACCGGTCGTACCCCGCGCAGGCGATCAACTACTGCCTCGAGCAGGGGCGCATTCACCCGCGCGATCTGACTGCCGTCGTGTACTACGACAACGCCGCGCAGACGTTCGAGCGCATCGTGCACTCCGCGCTCGCCGAGGGCGACCAGGGCGAGGGACTCTGGCAGCGGGCGCTCCCGTCGTGGCTGCGCCACAAGCTCCACATCCCGCAGATCATCCGCGAGCAGCTCGGCTACCAGGGCACGATCCTCCACGACGCGCACCACCGCTCGCACGCGGCCGCGGCGTTCTACCCCTCGCCATTCGACGACGCCGCGATCCTCACCCTCGACGGCGTGGGCGAGTGGGCGACCGCGGCGATCGGCGTCGGCGAGGGCAACCAGGTTCGGCTGCTGCAGCAGATGGAGTTTCCCTCGAGCCTCGGCCTGCTCTACTCGGCGTTCACCCAGTTCACCGGCTTCAAGGTGAACTCGGGCGAGTACAAGATGATGGGCCTCGCGCCGTACGGCGACCCCGTCTACGTCGACGCGATCCGAGCGCACCTCGTCGAGATCCGCGAAGATGGCTCGCTCGCGCTCGACCTGCGCTACTTCGACTTCCTCGGCGGCGCGCGCATGACGAACCGCAAGTTCGAGGAGCTGTTCGGCGGTCCCGCCCGCGCCCCCGACTCGCGCATCACGCGCCGCGAGATGAACCTCGCCCGCTCGATTCAGGTGATCACCGAAGAGGTGATGCTGCGCATGGCGCGCCATGCCCACGCGCTCACCGGCAAGAAGCGCCTCTGTCTGGCGGGCGGCGTGGCCCTGAACTGCGTCGCGAACGGCCGCCTGCTCCGCGAGGGCCCCTTCGACGACCTGTGGATCCAGCCGGCCGCCGGCGACGCCGGCAGCAGCCTCGGCGCTGCGCTCGACGCGTACCACACGTACTTCGGCGGCACGCGCGAGGCGGCGCCGAACGGGCGGCCCGCCCAGGGGGGCTCGCTGCTCGGGCCCGAGTTCTCCGAGAGCGAGATCGCCGCCTTTCTCGACACCCACGGCTACCCCTACGAGCGCCTCGACCCGTCGACCCGCGCCGACCGCGTCGCCGAGCAGCTGGCGGCCGGAAAGGTGGTCGGGCACTTCTCGGGGCGCACCGAGTTCGGGCCCCGCTCGCTGGGGGCCCGCTCGATTCTCGGCGACCCGCGCGACCCCGAGATGCAGGTCACGCTCAACGTGAAGATCAAGTACCGCGAGTCGTTTCGCCCTTTCGCGCCGTCGGTGCTGCGCGAGAAGGCGGGGGAGTACTTCGAGCTCGACGGCGAGAGCCCGTACATGCTGCTCGTCGCGGCGGTGAAGCCCGAGCGGTGCCTGCCCTTCGACCGGGGATCGGGCGAAGACATGCTCGAGATCGTCCGCATGCCGCGCAGCGACATTCCCGCGGTCACGCACATCGACAACTCGGCGCGCGTGCAGACCGTCGATCGGGCGGATCACCCGGCGTACCACGACGTCATTCGCGCGTTCGAGCGGCGCACCGGCTGCGCGGTGATCGTGAACACCTCGTTCAACGTGCGCGGCGAGCCCATCGTCAACACGCCGTACGACGCCTACCGGTGCTTCATGCGCACCGAGATGGACGTGCTCGTTCTCGGCAACCATCTGCTGCGCAAGGAGGGGCAGCCGGTCTGGCCCGAGCCGAAGGGGCACGTCGAGGCGTCGGAGGACGCGACCGCGAAGGCGTCAGGCGACGCCGACCCGCTGGCCCCGCTCTTGGGCCGCGTCTTTCGGGAGCAGGTGCTGCCGCTGGCGCGTCGGCTCGACGCCGCCGATCAGCGCATTCACCCCCGCCCGCAGGACGCCGCGTCGACCTGGCGCCCGACCGAGCCGTGGGAGCGGAGGATGTTCGTCATTCCCGGCGCGCTCGACCAGAGCAGCCCCGAGCCTGCGCGCATGGCCCAGGCCATCACCGAGAAGTGGCAGCCTGGCCTCGCCACCGAGGCGCTGCGCCCCGTCCTCGAGGCGCTGCTCACGCTCGTCGACAAGAACGGGGCGCGGGTGCGGGGCGAGCCGCTGCGCGAAGAGGTTTCCACCGGCACGTACGTGATGTTCTGACCCGGCATGTCGACGAAGACGCTCGAAGTCGGGGTCGTGCTCCCGTCGTGGACGGCGCCGCGCTGGGTGGCCCGCACGGTCGAGCAGCTCGCCGCGTCGGAGTTCGTGACGGTCGCGGTGGTCGCGCTCCGCGCCGGCGGCGCCGGGGCGAACGGCGCTCGCGGCCTGCTGTACCGCGCCTACAGCCGCGCCGACCGGGCGCTCTTCAAGCGGCTCGTCGCGCAGGAAGACGCCTTCGACCCGGTCGACGTGCGGCCGCTGGTGCCGGCGGGCGCGCGCACCGGGCTGGGCCCCTCCGAGCGCCTCGACGTGCTGCTCTCGTTCGCGGGGCGAGCGCCCGAGCTCGTCGACCGGGCCCGCTATGGGGTGTGGTCGTACCACCACGGCGGCGCCGGCCCGCGCGACGGCGCTCCGCCGTACTTCTGGGAGATGCTCGAGGGGCGCTCGCTGTGCGACGTCGAGCTGCTCGCCGAGACGGAGTCGGGCCGGCGCGTTATCTGCGCCTCGCACGCGAAGACGAACACCGTGTCGCTCCACCTCAACCGCAACGCGAGCCACTGGAAGGGCAGCGACTTCGCGCTACGGGGGCTGCGCGAGCTGTACCGGCTCGGCTGGGAAAAGGTGGCGGCCCGCGCGCCCGAGGCGGCTGCTCACGGCTCGAGCGGCGAGCGTGCCACGCCGGGGTCGGCGAGCATGCTCCGCTTCTTCGGCCGGCTGGCGACGTCGGCCGCAAGGAAGGGCTGGGAGAAGCTCCTCGACGAGCACTACTTCCTCGCGTACCGCGAGCGCGGCGCGTCGTTTCAAGACAACGAGCGCGCGTTCACGCTCGTCGTGCCGCCGAAAGATCGGTTCTACGCCGACCCGTTCATGCTCGAGCGCGACGGGCGGCACCACGTCTTCTTCGAAGACGCGCCGTTCGCCGCGCGGCGGGCGCACATCTCGCACCTGGTGATCGAGGCTGACGGCCGCGTCGGCGAGCCGCAGCGCGTACTCGAGGCGCCGTACCACCTCTCGTACCCCTTCGTGTTCGAGTGGCACGGCGCGGTGTGGATGGTGCCCGAATCTCGGGTGCACGGCCGCGTCGACCTGTTCCGCGCGGTCGACTTCCCGACCGGCTGGCGGCACGAGCAGACGCTGCTCAAGGTGCCGGCGGTGGACAGCACGCTCTTCGAGCACGACGGCCGCTGGTGGATGTTCACGAACCTGGCGGTCGGCGCGGCGTCGACCTCCGACGAGCTGCACCTGTGGAGCGCCCCACAGCCCACCGGGCCGTGGAAGCCCCACCCGTCGAACCCAGTGGTGTCCGACGTGCGGGCCGCCCGTCCCGCCGGCAGCGTGTTCCGGCACGAGGGCGCGCTGATTCGCCCCGCGCAGGACAGCGAGCGCCGCTACGGCTACCGCGTCGGGTTCCACCGCATCGAGGCGCTGAACGAGAAGGAGTACCGCGACCGCCTCGTCCACCGCCTCGAGCCAACGTGGAACGCGAAGAACCTCGGGTCGCACACGTACAACGCTGCGGGGCGGTACGAGATCATCGACGGCCGCTTCCACTCCGCGAAGTGGCGCCGCGCGCTGCCCGGAGCGGCCTCCAGGGTCGGGGCGCATGGCTGAGGAGGCACCGCTCGCCGGGGCGTGGGTCGTCTCTCCGTGGCCGGCGACGCTGCTGCTCGTCGCGACGCTGCTCCTCGCGGCGCTCGCCCGGGGGCGCTGGCCGCGCGTGCTGGCGTGCGCGGTGCTGGCGGTCAGTGTGGCGCACTACGCCTGGCACGGCCCGACGACCCTCGCCGCGGCGATCTGGCTGCTGACCGTCGGCTTCGTCGGCGTGCGGCGCGCCCAGACCGATCGTCCGCTGCGGCCGCTGTTCGTCTTGCTGCTCCTCTTGCCGGTGTTCGGCAGCAACCTGCTCGAGCTGCTCGGCCTGTTCGGGGCAGGCCTCCGCCTCGCCGTGCCGCTCCACTTCATCGGTACGTCGTACCTGGCGCTCGAGCTCATCGCGCACCTCGTCGACGGCCGCACGATGGAGCCGCAGGCTCACGCCGAGTCGGCCGCGCCGCTGCGCTTCTTCACCGGCCACGGGCTGTTCGCCAAGGCCCTCGCCGGGCCGATCTCGCGGCCGAAGGAGCTGCTGCCGGGCGGGCCGGCGACGCTCGACGGGGCGCTGCAGCTCGCGTACGGCGCCGTGCTGAAGCTCGTCGTCTCGGACAACCTGTGGGCCGCAGCGTCGGGGCTCGACCCGAAGGCTGGCCTCTTCGGCGCGTGGAGCTACGGCGCCGCCTACGTCGTTCACCTGTACCTCGACTTCGCCGGCTACTCGCACATGGCCATCGGCGCCGCCGCGATGCTCGGCTACCGGCTGCCGCCGAACTTCCAGCAGCCGTTCTTCTCGACGTCGATCTCGGAGTTCTGGCGGCGCTGGCACATGACGCTGTCGTTCTGGCTGCGCGACTACCTGTTCGCGCGGCTCGCCCGGCGGAAATGGCTCGAGCCGCGGCGTCAGGCGCTGCTCGCGAGCTTCCTGGTGATGGTCGTCTGCGGCGCCTGGCATGGCTTTGCCCCGGGGTTCCTGCTGTGGGGAGCGCTGCACGGCGCGGCGATCGTGGTCGAGCGCACGTGGCTCGCGCGAAAGCTGCTGCTCCCGGCCGCCCCGGTGCGGCGCGCGCTGACCTGGGCGTTCCTTGTGCTGAGCTTCCTCCCCTTCGCGTTCCCCGCCGACCTCCGCTTCGGCGCGGTGCAGGCGGCGTTCGGCCTGCGCGGGCCAGGCACCGCACCGGCGGCCGCGCTCGTGCCGGCGGCGGCGCTGGTCGCGGTCGCGGCCGTCGACCATCTCGCGGCCGCGCTGAACGCCCGCCACAGCCTGGCCGGGCGGCTGACGCCCGAGCTCGCCGCCTTCGCCCTCACGCTCGCCACCCTGCTCGTCTTCGCCCTCGGCTTCTCCGGTGCCCAGTTCATCTATGCCGGCTTCTAGAAGGGCCCTCATCGCGCTGCGGGTCGCGGCGGGCGTGCTGGCGGGGCTGCTCGCCGCCGAGGCGCTCTTCCACGTCGGCCCCGTTCAGCGCACCTTCGGCGACCGCTACCGCGAGAACTTCTACTCGAGCACCCCGCCCTGGCCGATCGCCGACCGCTGGCGCAGCGACGCCCCGCGCGTCGGCGTGCGCATGCGGCCCCACTGGAAGGGCGAGCTCGTCTACCCGTTCGGCACGCACACCTTCGAGACGAACCGCGACGGCTTCGCGTTCGCCGACCTGCCCTACGAGAAGCCGCCGGGCGTCACTCGCATCGCGATGTATGGCAACTCGGTGCTGCTCTCGAAGGAGATCCCCTTCGAGGCCCGCATCCCGACGCGGCTCGAGCAACTGCTGCGGGCCGAAGGCCTGGCCGTCGAGGTGCTCAACTTCGCCGTCGACAACACCGAGATGGACAACTGGATCATGTACCACCGCGAGTACGGCCGGAAGTACGCGCCCGACGTGGTCGTGATCGTCACCCCCCGCGGTCGCGCCCACCCCGTCGTCGTGAAGGACCCCGCGACCGGCGCCGAGCGCCTCTTCTCGGAGCTCAAGGAGCCGCCCCGGTACAGCACGTCGCGGGAGCTGATCGCCCGCCTCAGCACGAAGGTCCGACTCTTCACCGTCGGCGCGCGGGTGGTGGGTGAGCTGCGGCACAGCCACAGCCCTGCGGCGGCGCTGACGGCGGCCTGGCGCTTCGGAGCGAGGCGGGAAGAGAACCTCGCGCCTCCCGACTCGGCCACGGTCCGCGCCGAGGCCGCCGAGACGCTGCGCGCCTGGCAGCTGTTCGCCGAGGAGGCCCGGCGCGACGGCACCCAGCAGGTGCTCACCACGTGGGTGCAGTCGCCGAAGACCTGGAACCGCACCGGCGGCGAGACGCTCCGCTACGCCGAGCTCGAGCGGCTCGCCGCCGCGCAGGCACAGCCAGCCGGCTTCGTGCCGCTCTTCGCGAACCACGCCCTCGACGGCCGCCCCGAGTCGGACTGGTACATTCCCCGCTTCAACCACTTCCACGCCGCCGGCGCCGACGAGGCCGCGCGCTGGCTCGTGCCGCACGTGCGGGCCGCGATCGGCCGCGTCACCGCCGCGCGGGCGTCGGCCCGCGCGCTCGAGAACGACAGGCCAGGCGATGCCCGACCCTGACGCGGATACGGTCTTCGGTCGCATCGTCGCGGCCGCCGAGCAGCAGCCCTCGGCCCCCTGCTGGACGGAGGTCGACGCCGCCGGCACGACGCCCTGGGCCCGGAGCGAGCTCCTCGCGCGCGCGCTGGGGCTCGCCGACGTGCTCCGCGGCGAGGGCGTGAAGGCCGGCGACCTGGTCGCGTTCGTGGTGCCCCACTGCGTGCAGCTGCCCATCGCGTGGCTCGCGGCGGTGTCGCTGGGCGCGGTTCCGACGATTCTCGCGGAGCCGTCGGTGCGCATGCCGGCCGACGCGTACGCCGAGATGATGCGGCACCTGCTCGGGTACCTCGAGCCCCGCCTCGTGCTCGGCTCGAGCGAGAAGACCGTCACGGCGGTGCGCGCCGCGCTGCCCGACGCACGCCGGTGCCTCGACCTCGACACCGTCGCCGGCGCGCGGAGCGAGGCCGTTCGCGCGCCGCCCGCCCTCACGGCGGACGCGGTGGTCGCGCTCCAGCACTCTTCGGGCACCACCGGTCGCCAGAAGGGCGTGCTGATGAGCAACCGCCAGGTGCTCGCGCAGCTCGAGAGCTACGGGCGCGCGCTGGCGATCGACCCGGCCCGCGATCGCATCGCCAGCTGGCTGCCGCTGTACCACGACATGGGCTTCATCGCGGCGCTGCTGCTGCCGCTCGTCACCGGCGTCGAGACGGTGCAGATGTCGCCGTTCTACTGGGTCTCGAAGCCGTGGCGCCTGCCGCAGGTCGTCTCCGAGCGCCGGTGCACGCTGAGCTGGCTCCCGAACTTCGCCTTCCACCTGCTTGCGGCGCGCTGCGACGTGGCGCGGCTGGAGGGCCTCGATCTCTCGTGCTGGCGCCAGGTCATCGACTGCAGCGAGCCCTGCACGGCGTCGGCGCTCGATCGTTTCCTCGCGCGCTTCCAGCCGTACGGCCTGTCGCGGTCGGCGCTCGGGGCCTCATACGCGATGGCCGAGACGATCTTCGCCGTCACCGAAGGGGGCGTGCGCCGACCGCTGGTGCGCCGCACGGTCGACGGCCCGGCCCTGCGCGGTGAAGGCCGCGTCGCCGACACGACGGACGCAGGCGGTCTGCCGCTGGTTGGCTGCGGGCGGCCGATCGAGGGCATCGAGGTGCAGGTGCGCGACGACGCCGGCGGCGTCAAGCCGGCCGACGTCGTCGGCGAGCTGTGGGTGCGCGGCGGCTTTCTCATGTCAGGCTACTTCCGGCGGCCCGAGCAGACCGCGGCCGCCGTCGTCGACGGCTGGTACAAGACGGGGGACCTGGGGTGCCTCGCCGCCGACGGCGAGGTGTTCGTGGTCGGCCGCTCGAAGGACCTGCTAATCATTGGCGGCATCAACATTTATCCGCAGGACATCGAGGAGCTGGTCTCGCAGGTGCCCGACGTGGTGCCCGGCCGCGTGGTCGCGATCGGTCGCTGGAGCGAGGAGCTCGGTACGCAGCGGCTCGTCGTGATGGCCGAGACCGAGCTCAGCGACGAAGAGGCGCGGGGCCGCCTCAACGTCGCGATCCGCGCGAAGGTCGGCGCCTACACCGAGGTGCAGGTGTCCGACGTGCGGCTGTACCCGCGAAACGTGCTGAGGAAGTCGACCAGTGGCAAGCTCTCGCGCGCCATGAACGCGAAGCTGCTCGAGGAGGAGCGATGACGCCGTTTCAGGAGCGCGTGAGAGACTTCCTCGTCGAGAAGGCGAGCCTCAAGGCCTCGATGATCGGAGCCGACACGCCGCTCATCACCAGCTCGATGATCGACAGCTTCCTCATCATCGAGCTGGTGGCCTACGTCGAAGAGATCGCCGGCGTGCGGATTCCCGACGACTTTGCGACCCCAGAGCAGCTCGACAGCCTGAACAAGATCGAGAGGCTGAAAGACCGGCTGAAGCAGGCTTGAATCTGCCCACCTTCTGGAGTCACCCAGAGTTGGGTTATTGAAGACCTCTGCCGATGACTCCCGCCGCGCAGCTTGAGCTTTCGTACGCCATGAAGAGGGCGCAGCGGCCGGGCTTGGCGCGGTTCCTCCTCGTGTCGTCGACGCTCCTCGTCGCGGCCGCCACGCTGCGGGAGCTGCGGCTCGAGATCGGCGGCCTGTTCGTGCCGCTCCACGTCGTGCCCATCTTGTTCGCCGCACCCCTGGTGTTCCGCTCCATCGAGCGCATCCCGCAGGCGCTGCGTACGTCGATGATCGTCTTCCTCGTGCTGTTCTCGATCGCGGTGCTCCGCTACGGCGAGGCGTTCGGCGACATGGTGAAGATGATCACCAGCGTGGTGACCATCTTCGCGATCGCGCTGATGGTGCGAACGCGCCGCGACTTCGTCTACGCGACCGTCGGGCTGTGCGTCGCGCTGCTGATCGCGAACGCCAACGGCATTCGCGGAGGCTTCGTCGACTACGTCGGCTACCGGCCCCTCGGCGAGATGTCGAACAAGAACGGCTATTCGCTGTACGCGCTGCCGGTGGTGCTCCTCGCGGCGTACGTGCTGGTGCACTTCCCGACGGGCAACGTCACGCGCGGCCTGCTTGTGGCGACGATTGTTTCGTCGGCGTTCATTCTCTTCACCGGCGCCAACCGCTCGGGGTGGGGAGGCATGATCGTCATCGGCGGCGTGCTGGCGCTGCAGGCGCGACGCTGGCACGCCCTCGCCGTCGTCGGCGCCGTCGCGCTCCTGTCGTATGCGGCCTTCACCTACCTGGGCTCGCGCAAGACGTTCGAGCACCGCATGGAGCAGACCACCGAGGGCTATCGCTCGGATGACGTGCGCATGAGCCTCTTCACCACGTCGCTCGAGATCGCCCTCGAGAACCCAATCCTCGGGCTCACCCCCCAGGAGCTGATGCGTGAGCTCGCCAAGCGGCTCAACGAGGCCCAGATCGGCTCGCTCGATACCCACAACTTCATCGCGTACATCGTCGGGGGCTGCGGCTTCCCGACGATGCTCGCGCTGATGGCGGTCGGGTTCGTGCTCTGGCGGAGGCCGCCGCGCGCGTCTCCCCAGGTGCGCGCGGCGAACGACCTGATCCGCATCGTGATGCTGCTCTTCTTCGTGCGCGGGCTCTTCAGCCGCGAGGTCTTCTTCGTCGGCCCGTTCCCCATGGCGCTGGGGCTCGCGCTCGGCCTGATGCTCGTGTGCGAAGACGAGGCGCGGCAGGCGTCAGCTCCGCAGCGCGCTGCGTAGAAACGCGTCGAGCCGCCGGGCGATGGCCGTTCGGTCGTAGGTCTGCTCGGCCGCGACCCGCCCGGCCGACCCGAGGGCAGCGCGGCGGCGCCCGTCGCCGGCGAGGGCCTCGAAGTTGGCGCGAAGGCCGGCGGTGTCACCGGGCGCCGAGGCGAGCCCGCAGCCCGCGTCGAGCACCCGCCGCGCGGGCTCACCGTCGGCGATGAGCAGAATCGGCAGCGACGATGCCATCGCCTCGTAGATCTTGCTGGGCACCGCGCCGACGATGCTCATGCCGAGGCTGATCACCGCCGCGTCAGCCGCGCCGAGCAGCGCGGGGATCGCCTCGCGCGGCTGCGCGGGCAGCAGCTTCACCCTCCCGATGCCCTCGCCGGCGATGCGCGCCGCCAGCTTCTCGCGCACCGGCCCGTCGCCGACGAGCACGAAGCGGCCCCGCACCGCGGCGGGCAGCGCCAGCGCCAGATCGAGGATCGCGTCGAGCCCCTGGGCGAGCCCGAGCAGGCCGGCGAAGACGAAGACCGGGCCGGGCTCGCCGCCGAGCAGCGCCCGCGCCTCGGGGGTGGCCTTCGCGGGCCCCCACCGCGTCGGGTCGACGCCGTTGGTGACGAGCTCGGTCGGGGTCTCGGGCGCCTTCGCCCGCACCGCGTCGATGATCTCCGACGACTGGCCGGTGACGCCGGCCGCGTGGCGGTACAGCGAGACCTCGAACTGCTCGGCGAGCTTCGTCGCGAGCCCGGGCTTCACCACTCCCATGCGAATCGCCGACTCGGGCCACAGGTCGCTGACGTTGAAGACATAGGGGCACCGCCAACGCAGCGAGAGGGCCCGGGCGGCGTAGCCGATGAAGAGCGGCGGCGACTCGACGTAGAGCAGATCGGGCCGCTCCAGCAGCGAGGGGCCGAGCACCGAGGCCGAGGCCGCGAACGACAGGTAGCAGCCGAGGCGCGAGACGAAGCCCTGCTGCGACGGCACGAGCGGTACGCGCACCGCCTTGAGGCGGCCGATCTGCTCGGCGACGGGCCGCCACGGCGCGTACCCGGCCCGCACCCGGCCCTCGGGGTAGTTCGGCAGCGCGGTCAGCACGTCAACGTCCCAGCCGAAGTCGACCAGCCGCTCGCCGAGCTCCGAGAGCCGCGCCTGCGGAGCGCCCATCTCGGGCGGGAAGTACTGGGTGAGAATCGTCAGCCGTGGCATCGCTGATCAGCTCCTTCGCAAGAGGCCCAAGGGGCGCGCCATCGCCCTCTCGTAGGCGCTCGCCACGCCGTCACCGCATGCCTCGATGGAGTACAGCCGCCGGGCGCGCTCACGGCCCGCCGCGCCGAGCCGGGCGCGCAGGCGCTCGTCGCGCGCGAGGCGCTCGATGGCCGCGGCGAGAGTGCGCGCGTCGTCGGGGGCGACGACGAGGCCGGTCTCTTCGTCGGCGATCGTCTCCGACACGCCACCGCCGCGCGCGCCGATGGCTGCGCGGCCCGACGCCATCGCCTCGACCACGGTGCGCCCGAAGCTCTCGTTGTCCGCCGGGTGCACCAGCACGTCGATGTCGGCCATGATCCGCTCAGGGCGCTCGGGGCCCATCAGCGCGACGGCGCCGGCCGTACGCCTGAGCGTGTCGGCGTACGGGTCGCCCGGCGCGGGCACGTCGCCGTAGATGCGAAACGAGGCCTGCAGCCCGGCGGCCGCGGCGAGCCGCGCGGCCTCGATGAAGAGCGCGTGCTTCTTGGTTCGCGAGCTGAGGTGGGCCACCATCGCGAAGACCGGCGGGCGGCCGCCCTGCGGCGCAGCCAGGCGCTCGAAGGCGCCGAGCTCGATGCCGTTGAAGGTCGTCTGCACCGGCACCCCCCCGACCACCTGCGTCAGCCGCGCGGCGGTCGCGTTGGAGTTCGCGATCAGCATCGACGCGTGCGCGCGCACGAACCGCTGCAGCCGCCACCGCGGCCAGGCCAGCACGAAGGGCTGCCCCGGCCCCAGCAGCTCGCGGACGTGCCAGACGTGGGGCAGCCCCAGCCACCGCGCGGCCACCCCGCCTTCCGGGGTGAGGAAGTTGTTGGTGTGAACCAGGTCGACCCCGAACCGGCGCGCCGCGAGCGCGACGCCCGCGGAGGAACGCAGGCGCCACCCCGTGCGAACGAGCTGCCGGGCCTCGACCAGCGGCCGCTTCCACGTCGCGGTGCGCACCTTGCGATTCCACCAGTAGAGCGCCTGGCGCTCGAGGCGGCCGTCGAAGGCCTCGCGCAGCACCTCGACGTCGCGCGGCTGCCCGCCGAGATCGCAGACGCCGCTCGACTCGATGCCGCGCAAGCGCAGCACCCGCGCCAGCGCCATCACGCTCTGCGCGGCCCCACCGCTGGCGCCGTTGAGCACGTGCAGCACGCGCCGGGGCAGCGGTGCCACGCCGTCAGCGCCCCTCGGAGTCGCCGCGCTTCGCCCGTGCACGGTAGACGAGCTTGCTCAGCTGCTTGCCGACCGGGCCGCTCAGCAGGAGGCTCGCCAGGGCCCAGGATTTCCAGTTGGTGGCGACCTGGCCCGGGTAGGCCGCGGCGCCGAACAGGAGAATGCGCCGCGCCTTGGTCGGGTCCCCGCGCGCGAGCGTCGCGAGCCCGTGGCGGGCGATGTCGCGCTCGACGAACGCCCTCACCACGTCGGTGCGCGACAGGCCTGCCTTCTCGAGCAGGCCCCCCGCGAGCTCGAACGTGCTCACGTACTGATCGACGAGGTATTTCAGCGCGCCCGACGACGACTGCTGGGCCGTCTGGTTCGCGTTGTGCCAGCGGTACGCGAAGAGCGGCGCGTCGAGGTAGTAGCCGTAGCTCGCGACGCCGAGCAGGTTCCAGTTGAACCACTTGTCGGGGTTCACAAGGCGGCCGCCGCCGTAGCCCTCGACCCGCTCGTAGAGCGCGCGGGGCACCCCCGTGGCGAGGAAGTTAAACGGGCTCTTGAGCGACTCGAGCGCCCGCTTGAGCAGCACCCGCGCCGGCGCGCGGTAGACCGTGGTGCCCGGCGGCACGGGGAGCCCCTGGACGACGTCTTCGGACCTCCACAGCTCAGTGTCGGGCCCGATGCGGCCGATGACGCGGTCGTCGGGGTCGATGATGTCAGAGGCGCCCGACACGATCGCATCGGGCTCCACCGCCGCGAAGACGCGGCCGTAGGTCTCGAGCGCGGCGTCGCGCATCATGTCGTCGGACGACAGCATGATGATGACGTCGCCCGTCGCCATGCGCGCCGCGCGGTCGAGGTTCCCGGCGAAGCCCACGTTGAGCGCGTTGACGCGTAGGCGGATGCGGGGGTCGTTCAGCGCCCGAATCGCCGCGACCGACCCGTCGGTGCTCGCGTTGTCCGACACCAGGATCTCGAAGTCGGCGCGCTGGGCGATGACCGACTTCAGCGTGCGCACCAGATACCGCTCGTAGTTGTAGTTGGGAACGCAGACCGAGAACTTCATTTCGGCCGCCCTTCTGGCACCGGCGGGCAGGGCACTCAAGCTCACCACTCTCCGCGCAGCTTCTCGGCGACGTGCTCTTCGACCGGGCTGGTCTCGAGAGCGCGCGCGGTGGGAAACGGCAGCGTCGGGTGCGGCGCCGTCACCAGCGTGAAGTTCGCCACGGGGCAGCCGAACACCGTCGTGCCCGCCGGCGCGCCCGCGGCCTCGAGCTGCTGCTCGGTGAGCCCCTTGAGCTCGGGCGGCCGAATCGAGAGGTAGATGATGGTGTTGCCCGCCTCGGCCAGCCCCTTCACCGCGGCGAGCGCGGGCTCGTTCGGCTTGACCTCGTCGAAGCGCGGCTTGAACCACTGCGAGCCGCGGTTGAACAGGAAGCCGTCGAGCGAGACGAGGTACGCCTTGCGCGAGAACAGCGAACGGCGCCACTCGTGCACCGTGCCCCAGTCTTCGTAGCCGGTGATCTGCCGCGTCTTGAACGGCACGCCGTCGAGCGTCATCGCGCCGATCACGTCGGACAGGTAGAGTTCTCGCGACCACGCCGCGGTGTTGCCGCTCAGCCGCTCGTAGTAGTCGAGGAACTGGCCTGCGTCGGTGAAGTAGTAGCCCCCGACGTTGAACGTGTCGGAGATGACGATCTTCTCGCGGATGTTGGTGATGACGCCGTTGTGGTCGACCTGGAGGTAGCTCTTGTTGCGCGGGTTGATCGAGTCGTAGTTGTTCAGCGTATCGACGCAGACGTAGTTGTACTCCTGCGCGATGTCGTTCAGCTCGAAGACGTTGTCGGAGTCTTTCACCAGAAAGGGCTCGCGAAGGCCGGCGAGCTGCAGCGTCTTCGCCACCGTCTCGGTCTGGCTCTTCGTCGGGGTCTCGTGAATCACGACGCGCACCGCGCCGCCGAAGACCGCGTCGAGGCCGCGGGTCACGCTGAAGCGCTCTTCGTGGTCGCGGAGAATCGCGACGACGACGTCGCTCGACGCGACCTTCAGCCGCGACAGCGCCAGCGAGATCATCGGCCTGCCGTCGTGCCCCGGGAGCATCCACTTCGGGGGCTGGTTCGGGTACCGGCTCGAGCTGCCGCAGCAGGGGACGATCACTTTCATGGGGAGGCCTCGGTTCGATTGCACTGCGCCACGAAGTGAGCGACGCGCTCGCAGACGAAGCGGCGCTCCTCGGGGTCGGTGGCGTAGGGAAGAATGCGCACGAAGCTGCAAGCCACCAGCAGCGAGTGCACGCGGCGGTACGCCGGGTCGAGCTTCGCGGAGACGTCGACGAGCCGCCGGCTCACGTACTGCAACACGCCGAGCGCGATCGGCGGCTGCTTGCGCAGGTACCAGCCGCCGGCGAGGTCCTGGTGCAGCTTCGCGACGTCTTGCCAGTAGTGCTCGAAGGGTGCGTCGAGCAGGTCGAGCACGCACAGCTCGCCGCGCTCGGTCACCACGAGGTTCTCGAGCGTCAGGTCGCCGTGGCACAGCGTGGGCCGCTGCCCCGCCACGGCGCGCAGCGCGTCGAGCGCGAACAGCAGGCCGCCGAGCACGCCGTCGTCGAGCCCCGCCCCCTTGCGCTTCACCGCGCACACGCGGTCGTAGAGCGCGTCGAAGTGCGACGCCGCCGTCGGCGCGGTGATCGGGGTGCGGGCCGCGACCTCGACGTAGGCGCACAGCTTGTCGGCGAACGAGGCGACCTGCCCAAAGGTGGCGCCGCGCAGGAACGTCGCGCCGTCGGAGCCCCGCACGAACTCCATGTCGAACCAGAACCGCCCCTCGCGCTCCCCCTCGCCGAGAATCCGCGGCACGGTCACGGTGCCCCTCGCGGCGTCGCCGAACCACTTCTGCTTCTCGGCCTGCTTGCGCAGCCGCTCGCTGCCCGACGGAGCGAGCGCACCCTTGCGCACGAACCAGTGCCGGCCGTCGCGCGTCACGAGGTACACCTGCGCCCCCGACAGCCCGGGCAGCAGCCGGGCCGACTTCACGTCGGCGAGCAGCGGGTCGTGCACGCTCATGGCAGCTGTCGCAGGGATGGCGCGGGCGCCCGCCTGACGTCGAAGACCTGCATGCGGGCGGCGCGCGCCGCGGCGACGCCGTCGTCGGTGTCCTCGAACACCATGCACGCCGCGGGCTCGACGCCGAGCAGGGCCGCAGCCTTGAGGAAGCACTCGGGGGCCGGCTTGCCCGAGGAGACGTCTTCGCCGCTCACCACCGCGTCGAACAGCGCCGACCAGCCGAGCCGGCCCATCACCACCTCGATGCCGGCGCGCGAGCCCGACGAGGCGACGGCGAGCTTCAGGTGCGGCCGCAGCACCGCGAGCAGCCGGGCCACCTCGAGCACCGGAATCGGCTCGCTGCGCAGCAGCTCGGCGACCACGTTCTTCTTGCGGCGGTGGATCTCGCCGGGGCCCACGCTCACCTGGCGCCCCTTGAGGAAGCGGGGAATGGTCTCCGACGCCTTCCCCCCGACGTTCCCGAAGAAATCGGCGCGCGACAGCTCGACACCGAGCTCCGCGAACACGCGCCGATACGCCTCGTAGTGAAGCGGCATCGTGTCGACGAGGGTTCCGTCAAAGTCGAAGATGGCTGCCTTGATCGGGCTCTCCACGGCGGTTCTCGGGGCGGAAACTGCTTGGGGCTCTAGCCCTTCGTGCCCGCTACCGTCCAGCCATTCGCCGCTCAGCCGAGCAGCACGGCGGCGATTCGCGCCCCGGCCCCGCCGTCCCACATGGGGATCGCGGCGGCGTGCGGGTACCTCCCGGAGTCGATCTCGGCGAGCGCGGCGGCGATCTTCTCGGCCGACCGCCCCACCAGGCGCGACGAGCCGCGCTCGCACGTCACGGGCCGCTCGGTGTTCTCGCGCATCGTCAGGCAGGGCGTGTCGAGCACGGTGGTCTCCTCCTGTGCGCCGCCCGAGTCGGTGAGCACCACCTGGGCGCCGGCCATCATCGAGATGAAGTCGAGGTAGTCCATCGGCGGGAGCAGCCGGACGCCAGGGGGCAGCGCCAGCGAGAACTCGTCGAGCCGCTTCTGGGTGCGGGGGTGGGCGGCGAAGACGACGGGGCGGGTTCGAGCCACCGTGCCCAGGCACTCGAGGCTCTCGGCGAGCGCCGGCTTGGAGTCGACATTGCCGGGGCGATGGACCGTGGCGACGGCATAGGCGCGCTCGCCCAGCCCATGGCGCTGCCACACCTTCGCCGCCCTCGCCTCGTCGCGGAAGCGCAGCAGCGTGTCGATCATCACGTTGCCGACGAGGTGCACGGCATGCGGGGCGTGCCCCTCGCGGCGGAGGTTCTCGACCCCGGACGGCTCGCTCGCGAACAGCCAGCGCGCCAGGGCGTCGACGACGCGCCGGTTGCGCTCCTCGGGCATCTCGAGATCGAAGCTGCGCAGGCCTGCCTCCACGTGGGCGATCGGCACGTCGCACGCGTCGGCGGCGAGCGCGCCGGCCGCAGTCGAGGTGACGTCTCCGACCACGATGAGGCAGTCGAGCTTCAGGCCGGGCAGGAGCTTCGAGAGCTTCACGACCATCTCGCCGAGCTGCTCCCCGCGGCTCCCCGCCTGTACCCCGAGGTGGTGGTCGGGGGCAGACAGCTCGAGCCGCTCGAAGAACCCCTCGGAAAGCGTCGGGTCGTGGTGCTGGCCGGTGTGAATGAGCGACGGCCGCGCGCCCTTCGCGACGAGCCCGCGGATCACCGCGGCCGCCTTCACGAAGTTCGGCCGCGTGCCAACCACGATGCCGAGCTTCACCGCCGCCTCCGGGCGTGAATGTGCACCCCAGGCTGCGGGTACTCGACGGGTCGACTCATGACGGCTGGCGGCATCGGAGTGTGACAGTCAGTAGCACAGACCGCCCCGCGCCATTCACGCGCTCGTTTCGCGGGCGGAAACCCTGCGGTATGTGCTCACGGCGATGAAGCTGCGTCTGCTTCGACACCTGAGGTGCCCGGCCACCCGAGGGCCGCTCGAGCTCGTCTCGTGGGAGAGCTTCGAACGCCCGCTCGACGGCCCCGCGAGGCAGGCCGCCCGGGCGCGCGGCATCGATCCCGCCGAGCTGGCGACCGAGGTGCAGAGTGGCGTGCTGCTCTCGCGCGAGGCGAAGCTGGCCTTCCCCATCGTCGACGGCGTACCTCGCATGATCACGTTTCGCGCCGGGGTGATCGCCGACTTCGACGCGCGCGCCGGCGAGCGCCTGCGCCACGAGTTGCCCGGCTTTCAACTCCCCGACGGCGGCGCCATGGAGGGCGAAGAGGAGGTGCTTCGAACGTTCTCGTCGGAGTGGGTCAATTACGACTGGGACGGCCAAGCCTACTGGAACCTGAGCGCGCAGACCTGGTTCCGCTCGATGGACTACGTGCTCGACCTGGCGCCGGGCTCCCTCGACGGCAAGCTGGCGCTCGAGGTCGGCATCGGGATCGGGGGCGTCGCGGATCACGTCTCGAAGAGCCACGGCGCCGAGGTCGTGGGGATGGACCTTGGCTACGCTGTCGACGTCGCGTACCGGCACTTCGGCGCGAACCCCTTCCTCCACATCGTTCAGGCGTCCGCGTTCAAGCCACCGTTCGCCCGCGAGACGTTCGACTTCGTCTACAGCTTCGGCGTGCTCCACCACACGTTCTCGACGAAGACCGCGTTCGACGCCGTGTGTGCGCTCACGCGGCGGTCGGGGCGCTTTTTCCTGTGGGTGTACAGCCCCGCCAACGAGACCCGCTCGCTGCTGCGCCGCGTGCTCATGCGCATCGAGAACGTGGCGCGGCCGGTGATCACGAAGCTGCCCGAGCGCGCGCAGGTCCTGGCGCTCGCGCCCGCCGTGCCGGTCTACATGGGGTGGCAGGCGTACCAAGTCTTCACCGGCAAGGCCGACCTGCGCTACGGGGTGCGCGAGGCGCTCCACGCCGCGCGCGATCGGTTGACCCCGAAGTTCGCGCACCGCCACACCGAAGACGAGGTCGTCGAATGGTTCCGCGCGTCGCGCTTCGGCCGGATCCGCCGGGGCAGCGAGCGCGAGCGCCCGTCCTGGCTGCCGATCGGCTTCCTCGCGAACACCGCCGTCGACGGCGTGCGAGAGGGCTGACCGATGTGCGGCATCGCCGCGCTGTTCGGGGCTCCCCGCACGCTCGATGCCGCGGCGATCGTGCCGATGACGCGCAAGGTCGCGCACCGCGGGCCGGACGGCGAGGGCTTCGTCGCGCTCGGAGGCGCACGGCTCGGCGAGGTCGGGCTCGACAACCGCTCGGCGGTGCTCGCGCTGGGCCACCGTCGCCTGTCGATTCTCGACCTGTCGGAGGCGGGTCGCCAGCCGATGCGGCGGGGCGGGCTCTGGGTCACCTATAACGGCGAGATCTTCAACTTCGTCGAGGTCCGCGCCGAGCTCGAGAAGCTTGGTCACCGGTTCACGAGCGACTGCGACACCGAGGTGCTCCTCGCCGGCTGGGAGCAGTGGGGCCCGGGCTGCCTGCAGCGGCTGCGAGGCATGTGGGGCTTCGTGCTGGTCGACACCGCGCGGCGCCGCGCCTGGCTGTGCCGCGATCGCATGGGCATCAAGCCGCTCTACACCCGCCGCGTCGGTGACCGGCTCGGCGTCGCGAGCGAGCTCAAGCAGCTCGGCGAGCTCGCTGCGCTCGTCCCCGACACCGACGCCGTGGCGATGTACCTGCAGAGCGGCTTCGAAGACTCCCACCGCTCGTTCTTCGAGGGGGTCGACCCGGTGCCGGCGGGCACGTACCGGGTGCTGAACCTCGACGACGGAGCGCTCGCCGCCCCCGAGCCGTACTGGTTCCCCGAGCGCGTGCGCCCCGACGTCGACGACGCAGCAGAGGCCAGCCGGCTGCTCGACACGCTGCTGTTCGAGTCCGTCCGCATCCACCTCCGCAGCGACGTGCCGGTGGGCTGCGCGCTATCGGGTGGCCTCGACTCGAGCGCCATCGCCGCCCACGTCTGCGCCCAGGGCGCCCGGCTGGAGGCCTTCAGCGCAGTCTTCCCCGGGTTCGGGCTCGACGAGAGCCCGTTCATCGACGCGGTGGTCGCGCACACCGGCGCCCGCCGCCACACCGTCGCGCCCACCGCCGCCGAGCTGCTGGCCGACCTCGACCGTTTCCTGTGGTGTCACGACGAGCCGGTCGGCTCGCTCTCGCAGTACGCCGCGTACGCCGTCGCCCGCCTCACGCGCCTCGCCGGCGTGCCGGTGACGCTGAACGGCCAGGGCGGCGATGAGCTCCTCGGCGGCTACTGGCAGACGACCTTCGCCACGCTTGCAGGGCTACGGTCTCGGCCGCTCGAGCTCGTCCGCACGCTCGCCCCCGCGCTGGGGCGCGGCGGCAACGCCGAAATCTTCTTCCAGGCGCCGGCGATGCTGCGGCGCTACGCGGCCCGCCGGCGCCCCGGCGCGCACGTGAAGCTACGTATTCCGCCCTCGCGGCCGACCTCGCCCGCGCTCGGCATGCTCGACATGACCGACGCCGAGCAGCGCGTCTATGAGCTGCGCGAGCTGACGCTGCCCCGCCTGCTCAAGTGGGACGATCGCAACTTCATGGCGTTCGCCGTGGAGGGCCGGTACCCCTTCCTCGATCACCAGGTGATCGAGGGGTGCCTGCGCTTCGATCGCCGCGCCCTCTTCGTCGCCGGGTGGACGAAAGAGCCCCTGCGGCGCGCGATGGAGTCCCACCTGCCCGCCTCCATCGTCCGCCGCCGCGGCAAGGTCGGCTTCGAGACGCCGCAGCACCAGTGGCTCGGCGGCGCGCTCGGCGCCGCGATCGAGCGCTTCGTCGACCGGCCGTCGCCGCTCTTTCGCTGGGTGGAGCCCGGCGACGCGCGCCGGCTCGCGTCGGCCGCCCGCCGCCGAGGCTCGCGCGAGGCCGTGCAGGCGATGGTGCGGCTGTTCCTCGTCGACCGGTGGCTGCGCACGAAGGGCATCGACCCGTGAACGTGCGGCCCGCGACCCGTGGCGATCTGAGCGCCCTCGTCGACGTGCACGCCCGCGCGTTCGATGGGCAGCTGGGCCCGCTCCTTGGAAGTCGCTACCTGCACGCGTTCCTGGGGTGGTTCATCGATCAGCCCGGAGCCGTCTCGCTCGTCGCCGAGCACGCGGGCGCGCTGCAAGGCTACGTGTTTGGGGCGCTCGACGGGTATGGCCACCACCTCGGCCCCAGCGTGCGGCTGCCGGTCGTGCTCGGCCTGCTGCGGCAGCTGCCCCGCGTGGTGCGTCACCCAAGCTTCGGCCGCAAGCTCGCGACGCGCCTGCGCGCGCTGCTCCCTGGGCGCGCGTCGCCGAGCCCGATCTTCACGGCCACCCCGCGCGGCTGCTTCTGCTTGGTCGGCATCGGCGCCGCGCCCGAGGCCCGTGGCCGCGGCGTCGGCCGCGCTCTCGTCGAGGCGTTCTGCGCGGCCGTGCCGAAGCGACGCGTCATCCTCGACGTGTACCGGGACAACGCCCCTGCCCGCGCGCTGTACGAGCGCTGCGGCTTCCGCGTGCTCGCCGAAGACGGGCGGGTGCTCCGCATGATCCGCGACACGGCCGTGTGCTAAGCCCCGGGCGCGGCTGGCGCGGGAGGTGCGCGTGCGGTTCTCTCGATGTACGGTGGTGGCAGCAGTGGCGGTGCTCGCGGCCGCCTGCGGGCGCACCGGCCGCGGCACCGACACGATGTCGACGATCGTCCTCGAGCCCGGCGCGTCGGGCCTGGTGCGCACGCAGTTCGAGCCGGCCGGCTCGAACTGCCCGGCCGGAGGCGTTCGCCTGCTCACCGGCGCCGACGACGACAAAGACGGGAAGCTCGACGACCCCGAGGTCGAGCAGACCACGTTCGTGTGCAACGGCGTCTCGGGCGACGTCGACCGCCAACTCTGCCAGAACGGCCGCATCGTGCAGGGCCCGGTCGCGGTGCGCGCGCGCGACGACCTCGATGACCTTCAGGGCGTCTCGTGCATCGACGGCACGCTGCTCATCGTGGGCACTGCCCTGACCGATCTCTCGGGGCTCGACGGCCTCCGCCAGGTGAGCGGAGACCTCGCCGTCGTCGCCAACGATCAGCTCACCAGCCTCGCCGGGCTCGGCGGCCTGGTCCGCGTCGGCAAGGCCTTCTTCATCCAGAACAACCCGCAGCTCACCGCGCTCGCCGCGCTGAAAGCCCTCGAAGACGTCGGCGGCCGCCTCGCGGTGCTGAGCGACGCACGCCTCGTCGACCTGCGCGGTCTCGAGCGCCTTGCCCAGGTGTCCGGCACCATCGACGTCGATGGGTGCCTCGCGCTTCGGGCGCTCACCGGGCTCGACAACCTCACCGAGGTAGGTGGGAGCCTGAGGCTACACAACCTCGACGCTCTCGCGTCGCTCGACGCGCTGGCCCGGCTCGAGACCGTCGGGACCAACCTCGAGCTCGATCGCAACGACGCGCTCGGCGCCGTCGGGCCTTCCGCCCTGCGCACCGTGGGCGGCCTCATCTCGGTCACCGAGAACGCGGCGCTCACCCAGGTCGCGCTGCCCGCCCTCGAGAACGCGGGTGGCCTCATCCGCGTCGAGAAAAACAACGCCCTGCTGGACGTCGAGCTGAGCCGCGTCGTGAACCTGCCCGGCAGCTTGCGGGTGGCGAGCAACGCGAGGTTGGCCAGCCTGCGCGCGCCCCGGCTGCTGTACCTGGTCGGCACGTTGTACGTGGCGCTCAACTTCGCGCTGACCGACCTGAGGTACCCCGAGCTCGTCGCCGCCGGGGGCGAGGTCTACATCGCCGGCAATGACGCCCTGCGGTCGGTCGGAGCCCCGCGCCTGAAGACCGTCGGCGGCCCGCTCACCCTCGCCGGCAAGAGCTCCACCTCGAGTTGGGGAGGTCTGACCGCCCTCACCACGGTCGGAGGGTACCTCATCATCAATGACAACCCCCACCTCTCGGCGCTCGACGGCCTGTTAGCGCTCCAGACCGTCTCGGGCTACCTGTCGATTCAGCGCAACCCGCTGCTCCCCACCGCCGACGCCGATACCTTCAGCCGGCGGGTCTCGGTCGGCGGCGCCGTGACCATAGCCGACAACGCGACGCCGTGAATCGGCCGCGCTGTGACAGACACGAAGGTCGGGGCGGCGTTGAGGCGCGCGCCCAGCGCAGGTATGTAGCCCCTCCTTGGCTTCTCCGTTGCCCACCTACGACTACCTCGCCGGCCGCTCGGTGCTGGTGACTGGCGCCGCCGGCACCATCGGCAGCGCCCTGTGCGAGCGCCTCTCGCCGATCGTCAAGGCGCTGCGCTGCGTCGACCACTCGGAGAACGAGCTGTTCTTCCTGCACCAGCGCCTCTCGAACCGCGGCCCGGCCTCGCCGTTCCTGGGCGACATTCGCGACCTCGACCGCCTGCGCTTCGCGATGAGCGGGGTCGACGTCGTGTTTCACACCGCCGCCCTCAAGCACGTGGGCCTCGGCGAGTACAACCCGTTCGAGGTGGTGCAGACGAACCTGCAGGGCCTCAACAACGTCATCCGCGCGGCGCTCGAGGCGAACGTCGAGCGCGTCGTCTTCACCTCGTCGGACAAGGCCGTGAACCCGACGAACGTGATGGGCGCCTCGAAGATGATGGGCGAGCGCCTGGTCGCCGCCGCCAACGAGATCCGCGGGCCGCGGCGCACCCGCTTCGCCGCGGTGCGCTTCGGCAACGTCATCGGGTCGCGCGGGTCGGTGGTGCCGATCTTCGCCCGCCAGCTGCTGCGCAGCGAGCCCGTCACCATCACCGACGAGGGCATGACCCGCTACGTGATGACAATCGGCCAGGCGGCCGAACTCGTGCTCGAGGCGGGCGCGCGGCTGCGCGGCGGCGAGGTCTTCGTGACGAAGATGCGGGCGCTCAAGGTGACCGACCTCGCTCACGCGATGTCGGCGATCTTGAAGAACGAGCCTGCGCGCCTCGCCTTCATCGGCGCCCGAAACGGCGAGAAGCTCTACGAGGAGCTCATCTCGACCGACGAGCTGGGACGCTCGCTCGAGCTGGAGCGGCTGCTGGTGGTGCTGTCGCCGACGGCGAACGACTTCGGCGGCGCGACCCGCGACAGCTTCCCCGAGGCGCGGCCGGTCACCCGCGAGTGGCACTCCGGCAAGGACCAGCTGATGACCCGCGACGAGATCGTGCGGTACCTGCGCGAAGAGCGCGTGCTCGAGGCGGTGCAGGCCGACTGGGGCGCGCCGTCGTGAGGTGCCTCGTCACGGGCGGCGCCGGCTTCATCGGCCGCTGGGTGGTCATGAAGCTGCTCGCGGCGGGCCACCAGGTGAAGGCGCTCGACGATCTCTCGAACGGCCGGCGCGAGAACCTCGAGGGCGCCGCGAGGCACTCCGGCTTCCTCGGCCTCGTCGAGGGCGACCTGGTCGACCCCGCGGTGCTCGACCCGCTCTTCGCCGTCGAGCCGTGGGATCTCGTGCTTCACCTCGGCGCGTCGATTCACGTGCAGAAGTCGATCGACACGCCCGAGCCAACGTTCCGCAACGACGGCATCGGCACGTTCCGTGTGCTCGAGGCGTGCCGCCGCCAGTTCTTCGCGCTCAACGGGCTCGACGCCGCGGCCAGCCACTTCGACTTCGACCGCGACGTGCCGAGGCTGAGTGAGCGGCGGCCGCGCGTCGCGGTCATGTCGACCTGCATGGTGTACGACCTCGCCGGCGGCGAGCCGATTCGCGAGACGCACCCCTACCGCCCCGCCTCTCCGTACGCCGCCGCGAAGATCGGCGCCGACATGCTCGCGCTGAGCTATTTCCACGCCTACCGCATGCCGGTCACCGTCGTGCGCCCGTTCAACACCTACGGCCCGTTTCAGAAGAGCAACTCCGAGGGCGGCGTCGTGTCGATCTTCCTCAAGCGCGACCTCGGCTCCGAGCCGCTGCGGGTGAAGGGGTCGGGCGCACAGACGCGCGACCTGCTCTACGTCGAAGACTGCGCCGACTTCGTCGTGGCGGCCGCGGTCGCCGAGAAGACCGAGGGCCGCATCGTCAACGCCGGCACCGGCCGCGAGATCTCGGTGAACGACCTCGCGAAGCTGTGCTGCTCGAAGGGCAACCGCGTCGAGCACGTCGCCCACGATCACCCCCAGGCTGAGATCATGCGGCTGTGCTGCGACGCGCGGCTCGCGAAGTCGCTCCTCGGCTGGGAGCCCCGCATCTCGCTTGAAGAGGGCGTCGCGCGCACCCGCGCCTGGCTGGCCGAGAACCGCTGGGCCTGGTGACGAGATGCTCCCGTACGGCCGCCAGCTCATCGAAGACGACGATCTCGCCGCCGTCGCGGCCCAGCTCAAGGACGACTGGCTCACGCAGGGCCCCACCGTCGCGAAGTTCGAGCAGGCCCTGTGCGGCCTCACCGGGGCGAAGCACGCCGTCGCGGTGTCGTCGGGCACGGCGGCGCTCCACCTCGCGTGCCTCGCCGCCGGCCTGAAGCCCGGGGACACCGGCATTACCTCGACGATCACGTTCGTCGCCTCGGCGAACTGCATGCGCTACGTGGGCGCCCGGCCCGCGTTCGCCGACGTCGACCCCTCCACCGGCCTGGTCAGCGTCGACTCGATGCGCGAGGTCGCACAGCGGCTCGCTGCACAGGGCCACCCGCCGAAGGTCTTCGTCCCCGTCGATCTCACCGGCAGCGTCGCCGATCTCGAGGGCGTGCAGGAGCTCGCCGCCGAGCACGGAGCCCGGGTCATCGAAGACGCCGCGCACTCGCTCGGCTCGACCTACACCGCCCGCTCGGGCGCGAAGCTGCGGGCCGGCTCGTGCACGCACACCGACCTCGCCATTCTCTCGTTCCACCCGGTGAAGCACATCACCACCGGCGAGGGCGGCGCCGTGCTCACCAACCACGCGAAGCTGCGCGACGCTCTGCTCGAGCTGCGCACCCACGGCATCACGAAGGACCCGGCGAAGCTCGAGCAGAATGACGGGCCCTGGTACTACGAGCAGCACGCGCTCGGGTTCCACTACCGCATCACCGATCTGCAGTGCGCGCTCGGCCTGAGCCAGGCGAAGAAGCTCGACCGCTTCGTCGCGCGGCGCCGCGCCATCGCCACCGCCTACGACGCGGCCTTCGCCGCCCCGCGCTTCCGCCGCGTGCTCGCGCCCCTCGCCGTCCCGGCCGGCGTCGGCTCGGCCTACCACCTCTACGTGGTGCGCCTCGCGAAGCGGCCCGGCGAGACGCTCGCCGGCGTGGCGCAGCGCCGCCGCGCGCTGTTCGAAGGCCTGCGCGCCCGCGACATCGCCCCGCAGGTGCACTACATCCCGGTGCACCGCCAGCCCGACTTCGTCCGCGCCGGTTTCGGCGGCGGGTCGTTTCCTGGCGCCGACGCCTACTACGCCTCGTGCCTGAGCCTGCCGATGTTCCCGGCGATGCGAGATGACGACGTTGCGCGCGTCGTGGAGGCGGTGGGCGATCTGCTGCAGGGCGGGTGATGCGCCCGCACCTTCTGATCCGCGCCGACGCGCACCCCGCCATCGGCGTCGGCCACGTGATGCGGATGCTCGCGCTCGCCGAGGCCTGGCTCGAGGCGGGCGGCGCGGCCTCGCTGCTCGGCCGGCTGCCCGAGCCGCTCGCGACCCGCGCGCGGGCCGGAGGAGTGGACCACGTCGGCGCCGCGCACGAGCCCGGCAGCCCCGGCGACGCCGCCGAGACGGCGCGCGCCGCGACCGCCGCCGCCGCGGCGTGGGTGGTGGCCGACGGCTACCAGTTCGCGGCCGCGTGGCAGCGCGAGGTGCGGTCGGCGGCGCCGCTGCTGCTCGTCGACGACAACGCCGAGAACGCACCGTACGAGGCCGACGCGGTGCTGAACGTCAACCTGCACGCCGCGGCGGCGCAGTACGAGCGAAGGGCGGCCCGCACTCGCCTGCTGCTCGGGCCGGCGTACGCGCTGATCCGCGGCGAGATCCGCCGCGCGGCCGCGCGCCTCGCGCCGCCGCCAGCACGCGCCGCGCACTGGCTCGTGACGATGGGCGGCGCCGACCCGCTCGACGTGACCGGCCGCTTCCTCGAGGCCTACACCGCGTCGCCGCCGGCGGGGGTCACCCTCGAGGTGCTGGTGGGGGCTGCGAACCAGCGCCGGCGGCGCTACGAGCAGCTCGCCGCCGGTGCCGCGCGCGGAGTCGCCGTCACCGTCGACCCGCCCGACGTCACGGTTCCGATGCGCAAGGCCGAGCTCGCCTTCGCGGCCTCGGGCGGTACGGTCTGGGAGCTCGCGCTGCTCGGGGTCCCCTGCGCCATGATCGTGACCGCCGATAACCAGCGCGCGCTCGGCGCGGCGCTGGCCGACCGCGGCGCGGCCTGCCCGCTGGGCGACGCGCAGTCGACGGGGCCCGCCGATTGGCTCCGTGCGCTGGCCGAGCTCGCCGGCGATCCGCAGCGGCGCGCACACTTGGTAGGGTCAGCCCGCAAGCTGGTCGACGGCGAGGGGGCTCGCCGCGTGGTCAGCGCGCTCAGAGAGGCCATCGCGTGACGCCGGGGTTCGAGATCGCAGGGAAGCGGGTCGGAGACGGAGCTCCCGTCTATTTCATCGCCGAGCTGTCGGCGAACCACGGCCAGAGCCTCGACAAGGCGCTGCAGACCGTCGAGGCCGCGGCGAAGGCTGGCGCCGACGCGATCAAGCTACAGACGTACACGCCCGACACGCTCACCCTGAAGAGCGACGCCCCGCCCTTCGTGGTGAAGACGAAGAACGCCTGGGCCGGCCGCACGCTGCACGACCTCTACCAAGAGGCGATGACCCCGTGGGAGTGGCACCCGACGCTCGTCGAGGCCGCCGCCCGCCACGGGCTCGCGTGCTTCTCGACGCCGTTCGACGCCACCGCGACCCACTTCCTCGAGTCGCTGCACGTCCCGGCCTACAAGATCGCGTCGTTCGAGCTGACCGACCTGCCGCTGGTCGAGACCGTGGCCCGGCGCGGCAAGCCGGTGATCATGTCGACCGGCATGGCCTCGCTGGCGGACATCGAGGCCGCCCTGCGAACCTGCCTCGCCGCCGGCAACTCGCGCATCGCCGTCTTGCGGTGCGTGTCGGCCTACCCCGCCGACCCCGCATCGATGGACCTGAGGAGCCTCGAGCTCCTGCGCCAACTCGGCGTCGTGCTCGGGCTCTCGGACCACACGCGCGACAACGTCGCGGCGCTCACTGCCGTGTCGCTCGGTGCCCGGCTGATCGAGAAGCACTTCATCGTCGACCGCAGCTGGGGCGGCCCCGACTCGTTCTTCTCGCTGCAGCCCGACGAGTTCCGCCGGCTCGTCGACGACGTCCGCACCTGCGAGGCCGCGTTGGGCAAGCCGCGTTTCGGGCCATCGGTCGAGGAGCTCGGGAGTCTCGCCTTCCGCCGGTCGCTCTTCGTGGCGCGCGACGTGGCCGCCGGCGAGGTGCTGACCTGCGACAACGTGCGCAGCGTGCGGCCCTCGGTCGGCCTCGCGCCGAAGCACCTGCCCGACGTACTGGGCCGTGTCGCGGCGCGCGCGCTGAAGGCCGCCGAGCCGCTCCGCTGGGACATGATCGGCGAGCGCCCCGCGCGACCCGAGCTGACGCTGCGCCCGGCGGTGCAGGCCGACGCGGGCCTGCTGCTGCGCTGGCGCAACGACCCCGAAACGCGCGCGAGCTCGCACACCACGGGGGTCGTCACCGAGGCCGAGCACGCGCGGTGGCTGGAGCAGTCGCTCGCCTCGCCGGCGCGCAGGCTCGTCATCGCCCAGGCCGAGGGCTGCCCGGTCGGCCAGCTCCGGCTCGATCTCGAAGCCGGTGCCCTCGCCGAGGTCTCGATCACCGTCGCGCCCGACGCGCGCGGCCGGGGCCTCGCCGCCGCGATGCTGAACGCGCTCGCCGAGCCCGCGCTGGCGGCCGGGCTGACCACGCTGCGGGCCGAGATCAATACCGGCAACGCGCGCAGCCTGAGCGCGTTCAAGCGCGCGGGGTATCACGGCTTCGCCACCGTGCAGCGGGGCGGCGTCGCCCTCTGGGTGTGCGAGCGGCGGCTCGCGCCCTACTGACGCCGAGCGCCCGACGCGCGGCGCCGCTGCAGCTCGGTCATCAGCCCGAGGCTGAGCCACTGCCAGACGTGGAAGCTGTTGTCGCCGCCGCGCGTGCGGTAGTCGCTCCATGCGCGCTCGAGCGCGCCGCGGTCGAACCAGTCGCCTCCCGGGCCGCTGAGCGCGGCCTCGAGGCAGTCGGAGACCCACGGCGCCAGCGGCCCGCGCAGCCACTCCCGCTGCGGGGTCTGCACGGGCCGCTTCGGGGCCTCGTGGGTCGCCGGCGGAACCAGCCGCGCCGCGATGCGCCGCAGCAGCCACTTGTGCACCCCGCCCTGGATCTTCCGGCGCGCTGGCTGCCGGAGCGCGAGGGTCATCAGGCGCTCGTCGAGGAACGGCTCGCGCAGCTCGGTGGACGCCATCATCGACACACGGTCGTTGAAGCGCAGCGCGCGCGGAATCTTCGTGAACATCGCATCGGCGAGCTGCAGGTTGACGAGGTCGCTGGGGTGCGGCGACGGGCGGGCGAAGCGCTCGGCGAGGCCCGCGAACTGGGGCGTCAGCACCTCGGGCGCGCCGGCGGCCCGCGTCGACCCCTGCACCATGCTATGCCCAGCGGCGAGCCCGCTCGCGGCGCGCTCGTAGTAGTCGTAGCCCGCCCACTGCTCGTCGAGGCCCTGGCCGTCGAGCAGCACGATGACACCAAGCTCGCGGGCGCGTGCGAAGCACCTCGACAGCGCGAGCGTGGGGAGCCCGCCGAAGGGCTCGTCTTCGTGCTCGGCGACGCGGGTCGCCAGCACCGGCACGTCTGCCGGCGTGGTGAGGCACGGGTGATGCGGGTGCGCGGTGCCCTCGAGCATCCGCTCGACCCACGGGGTCTCGTCGTAGGCCGGGTCGCCGGTGACGAACGTGAAGGTGTGGAGCGCGGCCGCGGGCCCGAGGGCCCGCCGCACCAGGGCGAGCAGCAGCGACGAGTCGAGCCCGCCCGAGAGGTTGATGCCCACCGGCACGTCGCTGCGCAGCCGCAGCCGGATCGAGTCGTCGAGGAGCGCGGTGTACTCTTCTTCGACGGTCGCGTCGTCGCGCGAGTCCTCCTCGCCGACGTGATCCGACAGCCGAAACCACGGGGCGACCTCGACGCGGCCTTCGTGCCACCGCAGGAGGTGCCCGGGAGGGAGCCGGGTGACGCCCTTCCAGAAGGTGCGCTCGCCGTGATCGTAATGGCCGCTGGCGAGGTACGTCGCCCACGCGACCGGGTCGGGCTCGGGCGGCACGCCGGCGGCGTGCAGCCCGCGAATCTCGCTGGCGGCGAGCAGGCTGCCGTCGGCGCCGACGGCGTAGTGCAGCGGCTTGACGCCGAAGCGATCGCGCACCGCGAGGAGTCGCCGCTCGCGCGAGTCCCACAGCACGAAGGCGAACATCCCCCGCAGGCGGTCGAGGCATGCTTCCCCCCAGCGCTCGTAGGCCGCGAGCAGCACCTCGGTGTCGCTGTGGGTGCGGAAGCTCGAGACGCCGAGCTCCTCCCGTAGCTCGACGAAGTTGTAGATCTCGCCGTTGAAGGCGATCTGATAGCGGCCGTCTCGGCTCGCCATCGGCTGATGTCCCGCCGCGCTCAGATCGAGAATCGACAGGCGCAGGTGGCCCAGCCGCCCCCCCTCGCCCGACCAGTTGCCCCGGTCGTCGGGGCCGCGCGAGGCCTGGGCGTCGAGCATGCGAGCCAGCGTCGCCTCGGCGTCGGGCGCGCGGGCGGCAGGCCCGGCGAGGGCGGCTATGCCGCACATGGCGACCTCATCAGCTCGACCAGGGCGTCGGCGCAGCGCTGCGAGGCCCCCCGGTCGACGCGGTAGAAGTAATCGCCGAGGAAGCCCGCTGCGCGCGTGCGGAGCGCCGCGGCCGACGCGGGGTCTGCGACCAGCGCCGTCGCCGCGCGCACCAACGCCACCTCGTCGGTCACGTGCTCCGTCGCGCGCGCCTTGATGAAGTCGACGTCGGCGTAGTCGCCGGTGAAGTCCATCGTGACGACGGGGACGTCGAGCAGCATCGCCTCGAGCGCGACGGTCGAGGCGCCGGTCAGCAGGAGCGAGCAGCCCTGCAGCCAATCGAGGATCGTGCCGGGCCAGCCCGGCGCGTCATTGCGCACCACGACGAGGCGCTGCCCCGGCACCTCGCGGGCGAGGCGCTCGTAGTGGGCCGGAGAGTCTCCCCGGTGCAGCCGCGCGACGAGCGGCATTCGCAGCCGGGTGCTCAGGCCCATCACCGCGCGGATGGTGCGCTCGTGCTGCTGGAGCGTGACCATGTTCGCTGGATTCGAGACGGCCATGACCACGAAGGGCTGGCGCGGCCCGAGGCCGAGCTTGCGCTGCAGCCGGCGGTCGACCTCGCGCTTCTGCCGCTCCAGCTGGTCGAGGTACGGAGCGCCCGTCACGGCGATGCGCCCGGCCTCGATGCCCTGCCGGTCGACGAGGTGCCGGCGGTGGGCGTCGCCATAGACGAGCAGCCGGTCGACGACGTGGTGGCGATGGAGCGGGTCGAGCACCGTGCCGTGCATGATGCAGGCGCTCGGCACTCCGGCGGCGCGGGCGACGCGGGCGAGCGCCCGACCGCCGACGGTCAGATCGTTTCCCACCACCACCAGCTTCGGGCGCATCTCCTCCATCACCCGCTCGGCCGCGCGCGCGGCCTCGTAGGCCGACGGCAAGGTCGACCTGAGAGCGCTCCGCAGCCCGGCGAGCAGGGCCGCCGGCTCGCCCTGCGGGGGCGGCGGCAGGTCGACGGCGGGCGACCCGTGCAGCACCTCGAGAGCCCGGGCGCCGTCGCGACCCGCCGTGGCCACGTCGGCCCAGGCCGACTGCGCGAGCACCGGGCGAAAGCCGGCCTTCGCGAGGGCGTGCACGAGCAGCCCGCGAGGCGTGACGAAGCACACGCTCGCCCGGCGCGCGAGCGCCGCCGCGACGGGCACCTGCTGGCTGAGGTGGGTGGGCTCGACGGCGTGGAAGACGACGTCGACCCGCCCGGGCGGCCCGCCGCGCAGCGGCGCCGCGCGCTCGCGAATGCGGCGGCCCACCGCCCTCACGACCCTCGCCGGCAGCGCGCGCAGCGAGCGGACCGGCGCGGCAACGGCCACGCCCTCCATCGCCGGCTGCGCCTGCAGAAAGCACTCCTCGAAGCAGAGCTCGCCGACCGCATGGCCCCGGTACGTCAGGGCGCTGCTCCACCGCGAGCGCGGCGACGCGAGCACGTCGAGCGAGGCACGGGCCCAGTGAATGAGGGCGTCGTTGAGGCCCTCCGTCGGCCTTGGCTTCGTCGCCGCCAGCGTCGTACCCATGAGAGACCCGACCGGCCGCTCCGATCAGGTCGCTCCTTTCGCCGGGGCGCCGGCGACGCGGCGGGCGACCACCCAGAGGTGTGACGACAGCTTGTTCTCGCTGAGGAAGCTCTGAAACGCGGGGCCTGCGGTCTCCCACTCGTCGACGAGCACCTGGCGCAGGAAGGGCTGGCTCGAGACGTCGAGCTTCCCCGCGAGAATCTTCTTGCGCACCAGCTCGGCGTCGAGCTTGCCGGGAGTGGCGACCTCGACCACCTCCAGCCCCGAGCGCTGGAGCAGCAGCGACAGCGAGCGCGGGTGAAAGTAGTTGATGTGGTTCGGACCCAGGACGTTGTCGGACAGCTTGCCGAGCACCGCCAGATCGAACCCGCGGATGTTCGGCGTGGTGAGGATCAGCAGCCCTCCGACGGGGAGCGCCTGGGCGCAGCCCTCCAGGAAGTCGCGCGGCGAGAAGAGGTGCTCGACCAGCTCGAAGTTGGTGATGGCGCTCATGCCCTCGAGCCGGGCGTCTTCGATCGTCTGCTCGATGACCGTGAGCCCCTTGCTGCGGCAGGTGGCCGCGAGCGTCGGCGACGGCTCGACCGCGACGACGCGCCCGAACGCCCCGATCCGCACGACCTCTTCGCAGAACGTGCCGAAGCCCGCCCCGACGTCGACCAGGAGCTCCATCGAGGCTCCGTGGCGCCGGCACAGCTCGACGACGCGCTCGGCCCTGGGCGCGAAGATCTGCTTCCGCCGCGCCTCCTCCGACGACGGGAAGATGACGTCGTTGAAGTAGTTGATCACCTTCGAGCGCCGGTAGAACTCGCCGAGCAGCTCGGCGGTCGGTCGCGGGCTGATGTAGAGCGTCTCGCAGGCGAGGCACCGCTGGAACTGAAAGCCGTCGCGCTCGAACTCGAACCGGCGCGGCGACGACTCGCACGCCGGGCACGCGACCTCGACGAACCCGCGAGCGTGACCGCGGATCCACGCGACGTCTTCGTCATGCATGCGAAGCGACTGCTCGACCATCTGGTCGGTGCGAATGCTGGCTTCCTTCATGGCCAGCCCCCACGCGTCATGCCGACTCCGAAGCGACCGTGAGCCGGGCCCGCCGGGCGGCGAGGCGCTTCACGATCGCGCCCGCGTAGCTCGCGGTGTGCTCCTCGAGGGTCATCTGTTTGAACGCCACCAGGTCGGTCGCGTAGATGGCGCGCGTCAGGTACTTCTCCCGCATGAGGCGCTCGTACCGCCTCAGGTGGTCCAGATTCACGGCCAGCTCGCCCGCGGCGATCTTCTCGACGGCGCGGCGCACGGCCTCGACCCCGTCGACCTGCACCACCCCGGGAGCGTGGAGGTACCACGGCCAGCCGAACACCAGACCAGGCTTGCCCAGCTGCACGGCCTCCCAGGCGCTCGTGCCCGAGATGGTGGCGACGGTGAGCGAGCGGCGAATCAACTCCTTCGAGTCGCTCTCGAGCGGCACCAGCGTCACGTTCGGGAGCTCGGCGAGGCGCCGGTAGAAGTGCTGATTGCGCCCCTTCGAGAACAGGTCCTTGCGGTTGAACTGGTTCGCGTGCTCCTTGACGTAGACCGCCACGCCCGGCGGCGCGGCCGCGCTCAGGCTCCGAATCGTGAGCATCGTGTCCGAGAACGGGCCGCCATAGGGCAGCGTGCTGCCCTCGGGCTCCATCGCCAGCGGCGCGTAGATGTACGGCTTCTGCAGGTCCGGCGCCGCCGCCAGGGCATCGTACGAGGCGAGCGCCTGCCGGCACTCCACGCGACCGCGCGTCCACTGCCACCGGAGCTCGACGTGGCGCGGGGTCGGGTCGTAGAGCTGCTCCGGGTCGGGCCGGATGCGGCTCAGCATGTGGCGCCCCACCATGCCGCGCGCGATCTGCGCCCACGAGAGCTTGTGGCGAATCGTGCGCAGATTCATGGCCTGCCGGTGCAGGTGATCGTTGGTCGGCGAGGCGAACTGGGCCGGGTCGCTCGGCGCGGGCGGCGCGGCCTCGATCTCGGCGCGCGAGGGGCCCGCGACGTCGAAGATGTCGCCGCACACCATCACGTGGCCTTCGATGTGCGTGTGGCGGAACATGATCGAGAGCCGCCCGTCGGCGCGCGCGAGCTGGTGGAGCACGTGGTCGAAGCCGAACATCGGCGGCCCCGCCGAGAACACGATCGCATCGGGGTTCAGCGCGTCGAGCATCGACCGCCAGAACCCGATCATGTGCAGGTATGTCTGATTCAGCTCGGCCACCGAGTAGCCGCGGTGGTTCATGCGATCGAGCATCTGAATCGAGCGGGCGGCGGTCGACGCGAGCGCCTCGATGTCTTCGAGCCGGGCGGGCTTCGCCAGCGCCGCCAGGTCGCGCGGGAGCAGCATCGACCGGGCCTCGGTGGAGTGCAGCCGCGGCACGCCGGGCAACGCGGCCGCCCACGCCTCGGGGGCACCCTCGCCGCGCGTGGTCAGGGCAACGATGTCGACGCCCAGCTCGCGGAGCGCCGCGGCGACGGGCACCATGAACGGCTCGGCGTGAATGAAGAAGACCCGGCTCTGCATCGCTCTACGCCCGCTCGGCCCTAGCACAGTCATCAGCTCACCGCCCGCAACGGCCGGCGCACCTTCGCGGCCTCCAGCGAGCGCGCCCAGGTGCCGAACGTCGTCAGCGCCCAGCCGTGCGGAAACGCCTGCGCCTCGACGGGCGGGCTCACGTCGAGGCCGAGCCGCCTCGCCGTCTCGACGCCGGCCGCGTGCAGCTCGGCGAGCGGCCCCCTCAACCACTCGGCGTACGGCAGCGCGAACCCGCGCTTCGGGCGCGCGCCGATGTCGGCAGGGAGCACGTCGCGCACCGCGTGAACGAGAATGCGCTTCGCCTTCGGGACGAAGCGCTCGTCGAGCTTGAACGCCGAGGGGCAGCTGCGCGCGAACCGCGCGATCTCGACGTCGACCAGCGGCACCCGCAGCTCGAGCGAGTGCGCCATGCTCGTGACGTCGGAGTCGCGCAGGAGCTGCGAGCCCATGTACGCGAACACGTCGAGCTCGCAGGCGAGATCGACCGGGTCGTCCGACGCGAGGTCTTCGCCCATCGCGAGGCGCAGCCGGCTGGCCGCGTTCGGGGTGGTCGTCTTCACGCCCAGCGCCTCGATGCTCCTGGGGGTGAAGACGCGGTGCGCGTGAGCCCAGAGGTCGACCGCGCTCGACCGGGCCGCGAAGTCGTCGGCCCGCCGCGCCAGCCGATCTGGCACGTACGCCGAGAGCTGCGAGGCGAGGCGGCCCACGAGGTGGAGCGCGCGGCCGCGCGCCCGGCCGTCGAGCGTGACCATCCGGTGAACGACCGGGTAGCCGGCGAACCACTCGTCGCCTCCCAGGCCCGACAGCACCGCCTTGACCGAGCGCGCCGCCTCCCGCGAGACCAGCCACGTGTTGAAGCCGTCGGTCGACGGCTGGTCGAGCCCCGCCCCGAAGCGCTCGAAGGCCGGCGCGAGCTGTGACGTCCGCACCTCGACCTCGGTGTGATCGCAGCCGAGCCGCCGCGCGAAGTCGCGGGCGAGCGCCGTCTCGTCGGCCGCGCGGTCTTCGAGCTTGATGGTGAAGGTCTTGAGCTGGGGGGTGTGCTTCGACATCAGCCCGACGACGACCGACGAGTCGACACCGCCGCTCAAGAACGCCCCCACCGGCGCGTCGGCGAGCGCGTGGAGCCTCACGCTCTCGTCGAGCAGCCCGCGCAGCTCCTCTGCCTTGGCGTCGAACGAGTCGGCCGGTGACCACTCGGGCCGCTTCAGGCTCCAGAAGCGCCGCTCGTCGCGCCGCCGCCCGTCGCGCACCAGCAGGCTGCCGCGCCTCAGCATCCTCGCGCCTCGCAGAATCGTGCGCGGCTGCAACACGAACCCGAAGCTCAGGTAGTCGTACAGCGCCTCGTCGTCGAGCGCCCCGTCGAGCGCGCCGGCCGCGACCAGGGGCCGCAGCTCCGAGCTGTAGTGGAGCGGCCCGTGCGGCCCGGCGGGCTCCACCAGATACAGCGGCTTGATGCCCAGGGGGTCGCGGGCGAGCACCAGCATGGGCTCGGCGCCCTCGGGGCGACCCCGGTGATCGAGGATCGCGAGCGCGTACATGCCGCGCAGGTGCCGCACGAAGTCGAGGCCGTGCCGGAGGTACAGCGCGAGCACCACCTCGGTGTCGGTCGTGGACCTGAAGGGGTAGCCGTCGAGCGCCCTCCTCGACGCGGTGTGGGTGTACATCTCGCCGTTGAAGAGGATCGCGACCTTGCCGTCGCTCGACCAGATGGGCTGCTGCCCCTTCTGCGACAGGTCGACCAGGGCCAGCCGCACCATGCCGGCGGCACCTCCCGACCAGGCGTGAACGCCCTGCCCGTCTGGGCCGCGGTGCTGCATCGCGCGCAGCATCTGCTCGACGTAGTCGCTCGCCACGTCGCTCCCGAGCGAAGTCCCCCAGATGCCTGCGATGCCGCACACCTTTGGCTGCTCCTCTTGGAACCAACGAGCGGGAGCGACGGCAGACTCCCGACGCTGCCACGTTCCTCCCGGGTCGAGTACCACCGGGCCGACCGGCCGTTCAATAGTGCGGTCGTTGCATGAGGGTGCCAGCTGTGCGAGCAATCGCGAATGTTCGCCCCCCCGGCGGGCACCAGCCCAGGTCGTGCCCTGCCTCCCCTCAGCAAAGACGAGCCGCCGCGCTCGACCGCCCCCATGAAGCTAGGCCTGGGGACGGTTGCGTTCGGCATGCCGTACGGGGTCTCGAACACGAACGGCCAGCCATCGCACGACGAGGTCCGCCGCATCCTCGAGCTCGCGGGAGCGCGCGGCGTGCGTTGCCTCGACACGGCGGCCCTCTACGGCACCAGCGAGCACGTCCTCGGGCAGACGCTGCCGCCGCGGCATGGCTTCGACATCGTCACCAAGCTGCCCCGGGGCGTCACCGCCGCGACGCTCGACGGCGCGTTCGCAACCTCGCTGGAGAACCTGCGGCAAGCCCGCGTGTACGGGCTGATGCTGCACGACCCCGCGGATCTCGACGCCCGGGTGGCGCAGCGCCTGGTCGCCCTGAAGCACGCCGGCGCGGTTCAGCGGGTGGGCGTTTCGATCTACACGACCGACCAGGTCGACCGCGCCCTGCGCTTCGAGGGGCTCGATCTCGTGCAGGTCCCATTGAACCTGCTCGATCAGCGCCTCGTCGCGAGCGGCCATCTCGCCCGGCTGACGGCCGCGGGCTACGAGATCCACGCGCGGTCGGTCTTCCTCCAGGGCCTGCTGCTGATGCCGCTCGACGCGATTCCGGCGGGCCTGTCGTCGGTGCGCGAGCACCTCGGGCGCCTGCGCGCCGGCGCGGCGGCCGCCGGGGTCGGCATGCTGACGGCAGCCCTCGGCTTCGTTCACGGCCTCGCCGAGGTCGACCGCGTGCTCGTCGGGGTGACGACCGTGGCGGAGCTGCGCGAGATCTTCGACGCGCTCGACGCGCTGCCGCGCGCCTCCGGCGCGCTCCGAGCCCTCTTCCCGTCGGCGGCGTGGGCCGACGAGAAGGTCCTCAACCCTGCCCTCTGGGAGCGACGCTAGATGCTGACCGGAGAGCGCATTCACCTCAGGCCGGTGACCCTCGACGACGTGACCGACCGCTACGTGCGGTGGATGAACGACGCCGAGGTCACCCGGTTTCTCGAGGTCCGCTGGGCGAAGCAGACCGCCGAGACGATTCGCGCGTACGTGCAGCAGCTGCTCTCGAAGAGCGACGAGCCGTTCTTCGCCATCTGCGTCAACGGCACCGGCGAGCACCTCGGGAACATCAAGCTCGGCCCGATCAACCCGCACCACCGCACCGCCGACGTGAGCCTGGTCATCGGAGAGAAGGCCTGGTGGGGCAAGGGCATCGCCACCGAGGCGATTCGCCTGGTGACCGCGCACGCGTTCGACGAGCTCGGCCTGCGCAAGCTCAAGGCCGGCTGCTACGCCGAGAACCTGGGCAGCGCGCACGCCTTCGAGCGGTGCGGCTGGCGGCGCGAGGGGCTCCAGCGCGCCCAGGCCATCTGCGACGGGAAAGAGACCGACGTCATCCTCCTCGGCATCCGCGCCGGCGAGCACCGCGGCGACGAGTCGACGCAGCAGGCCACCACGACGAAGGTCGTCGCCGTGCTGCAGGCCCGCGCCAGCTCGAGCCGCCTGCCGGGCAAGGTGCTCCTGCCCATCCTCGGGCAGCCGATGCTGCTGCGGCAGATCGAGCGGGTACGCCGCGCGAAGCGCATCGACGCGCTGGTCGTCGCGTCCAGCACCGACCCGTCGGACGACCCCATCGAGGCCGCGTGCAAGGCCGCGGGCCTCGGCTGCTTCAGGGGCAGCCTCGACGACGTGCTCGATCGCTTCTACCAGGCGGCACGCCCCTTCCGGCCCGAGCACGTGGTGCGGCTGACCGGCGACTGCCCCCTCGCCGAGCCGGAGGTGATCGACCTCGCCGTCGAGCGGCACCTGCGCGAGGGCGCCGACTTCACCAGCAACGCGCTCGAGCCCACCTACCCCGACGGGCTCGACGTCGAGGTCGCCCGCTGGCCGGTGCTCGAGACAGCCTGGCGCGAGGCGACGCTGAAGTCGCACCGCGAGCACGTCATGCCGTTCATCCACTCGCAGCCGCAGCGGTTCAAGCGCGTCGCGCTGAAGCAGGAGCGCGACCTGTCGAAGCTCCGGTGGACGGTCGACGAGCCGCAGGACTTCGCCGTCGTGAAGGCGATCTACGAAGCGCTCTACCCCACGAACCCGGCGTTCGGCATGAACGACGTGCTCGCCCTGCTCGAGCAGAAACCCGAGCTCGGACAGCTCAACTCGAAGCTCGAGAGAAACGAAGGCCACGCGATGTCCATCAAGAAGGAGAACCTCGGCGCCCGGTACCAGGCCTCACAGGCCTGGCTCGAGCGCGCGCAGAAGACGATTCCGCTCGGCTCGCAGACGTTCAGCAAGAGCCGCACGCACTACCCGAAGGGTGTCTCGCCTCACTACGTCGCCCGGGGCAAGGCCGCCCACGTGTGGGATCTCGACGGCAACGAATTCATCGACTTCGTGAACGGGCTGTGTGCCGTCACCCTCGGCTACGACGACCCCGACGTCACCGCGGCGGTCAAGGCGCAGCTCGAGTCGGGCGTCATCTTCTCGCTCCCGCACCCCCTCGAGGCGCAGGTCGCCGAGAAGATCTGCGAGCTCGTGCCCTGCGCGCAGATGGTGCGGTTCGGCAAGAACGGCTCCGACGCGACGGCCGGCGCCATTCGCATCGCCCGCGGCTTCACGAAGAGAGACCACGTCGCCGTCTGCGGGTACCACGGCTGGCAGGACTGGTATATCGGCTCGACCGCCCGGAACCTGGGAGTGCCGCAGGCGACGCGCGATCTCACCCACACGTTCGCGTACAACGACCTCGGCTCGCTCGAGAAGATCTTCGCCGCGTGGCCCGGGCAGGTGGCCGCGGTAATCCTCGAGCCGATGAACGTCGCCGACCCCGCGCCCGGCTGGCTGCAGGCGGTGAAGGAGCTCACGCACCGCCACGGCGCGCTCCTGGTGTTCGACGAGACGATCACCGGCTTCAGGTTCGCGAACGGCGGCGCCCAGGAGCTGTTCGGCGTCACGCCCGACCTCGCGACGTTCGGCAAGGGCATGGCGAACGGCTACCCGCTCTCGGCCGTCGCGGGCCGCCGCGACGTGATGATGCTCATGGAGGAGGTCTTCTTCTCGTTCACCAACGGCGGCGAGACGCTCTCGCTCGCCGCCGCGCTCGCCTCGATGCAGAAGCTCCAGCGCGAGCCGGTGACGCGGACGCTGGCGGCCCGCGGCAACGCGATCATCGACGGGGCCCGCGAGCTGATCGGCCGCCACCGGCTGGGTGACGTGTTCTCGGTCTCGGGTCACCCGTCGTGGTCTTTCCTGAACTTCCGCGACGCCGGCGGCTACACGGTCTGGCAGATCAAGACGCTGTTTCTGCAGGAGGTCTTCGCCCGCGGCATCCTCACGGTCGGCTCGCACAACCTGAGCTGGGCACACACCGACGCAGACGTGCAGCGCCTGCTCGGCGTCTACGACGAGGTGTTCGCGCTCATACGCAGGGGCCTCGACGACGCCTCGCTCCCGAAGCTGCTGATGACGACGCCCCTCGAGCCCCTGTTCAAGGTCCGGTGATTCGCGTCGAGCTCCGCGTCGGCGAGAACCAGCTGCGGCGGTGGCACCTCCACCTCGCTGATCGCCTCATGCGGATGAGCGGGGGCGCGGTCGTCTCGTTCCGCCTCCAGCCCGGCGCCTCGACATGGCCCCGCTCGGCCGAGCGGCTCCTGAGGGTCGAGCGTCGGGTGCTGCGCCGCTGCCGGGTGGCGCTGTGCGACCGCCTGCTGCCGGCCGACGTCGCCGTAATGCGGTCGACCGGCGGCGCCCCCGACCTCGTCCTGGACCTCACCGGTGGGGGTGCGCCGCCCAAGGGCCACCGCGTGCTCCGGCCGCGGTACGACGGAAGCGAGAGCGAGGCCGTCGCCCTCGCCGCACTGCTCGACGACCGCAGCCCGACGATCACCATCGAAGAGCTCGGCAGCGGCCGCGTCTGCGCCAGCGGCATCGCCTCGCTCGAGGCATCGACCGGCTTGACGGGCCGCGTCGAGAACCTCTTCTCCCGCGTCGCGGCGCTCTTCGAGATCGCGCTCGCGTCGCCACGTGACGCGCACCCCGCGCTCCCCGAGCGCGAAGCCCCCGCGCATCGCGGCCCCGTCGCGTTCTTTCTCCGCGGCCTAGCGCGACACGGCCTCCGCACGATTCAGAACGTCTCGGTGCACGCGACGCACTGGCAGGTGGGCTGGCGCTTCAACTACGGGCCCGGCGTTCTCGAGACCGGGTCTCTCGACGGCCCGCGCTGGCACACCCTCGAGGAGCACGACGCCTCGTTCTTCGCCGACCCCTTCCCGGTGGTCTGGAAAGGCCGCCCGTGCGTGTTCTTCGAGCGCTACGACTATCAGACCCAGAAGGGCACCATCTTCGGGCAGCCGTTCGACCTGCACGGTCCCATGGGAGCGCCTCAGCTCGCGCTCGAGGAGCCGTGGCACCTCTCGTACCCGTTCCTCATCGAGCACGAAGGCGAGCTCTACATGGTGCCCGAGGCGTCGGCTTCGGGGGCGATCTCGATCTACCGGTGCGCGGGCTTTCCCTTCATCTGGGAGAAGGTGGCCGATCTGCTGACCGACATCCGCGCCGCCGACTCGACCATCTTCCGCCACGGCGGCCGCTTTTGGATGACCTCGGTCACGCGCGACGGCACAGGCGGCTACTCCGACACCCTCACGATCCACCATGCGCCCGACCTCCTCGGGCCGTGGCAACCCCACGCGCATCGCCCGGTGCTCATCGACCCGCGCGTTGCGAGGCCGGCAGGCGCCGTCGTCGAGCGCGACGGCGTTCTGCTCCGCCCCGTGCAGGACTGCTCGACTGCCTACGGCATGCGGGTCGCGGTCACCCGCATCGATGCGCTCACGACCGAGAAATTCGCGCAGACCCCGGTCGCGGTGATCGAGCCCGACAGCCGTTGGCCGGCCTCGCGAATTCACACGGTGAACCGCTGGGAGAACCTCGAGTGCATCGACGGGGCCGTCAGCACGCCACGCAGCACGCTGCTTCGGGGCGTAACGCGTGCGCTCAGCCCGCGCGAGCTTTGGCGCCTCGGCTGACGCCGCGTGGGTCGGTCAGTAGCCGGTCTTGACCGGGCTCTGCCGCGTGGGGATCTGGAGCCTCACCGCGAAGCGGATGTCGAGCTGGATCATGTCGCGCGTGTGGTTCGGCTCGCGCGGCCCGGCCCGATGCAGGCACGCGCTCGGGTTGAAGAGAATCGACTGCCCTGCCGGGCCCTCGTTGCGGACCCGACGCGGGTCGCCGAAGTCCTGCTCTTCGATCTCACGGTTGACGCCTTCAGGGTCGCCCCAGCCGACGGGCGTGAAACCCTTTCGCACCAGGAACCGCGTGTACTGCTTGTCCCAGAGCTCCGTCGCTCCGTTCTCACGCGTCATCGGCGTGAGCGGGATCAGGAACCGCATGCGCGTCGTGGAGCCGGTGTCGAAGTGCCAGCGATCGATGATGGGGTCGGTCGTGACCGTCGGCGGAACTGCGAACATGCGCCACGCCGCGATGCTCTGAACACGGAAGTTCGAGCGGAAGCAGCTGCGAATCAGGCGAATCACGCCCGGCGAGAAGATGTCGTAGATCTCGGGCAACGTGTGGTGAATATCGCGCAGGTGCTGCGTCAGCAGCACGCGCTCTCCGGCCGGCCGCTTGTACTGCCGGTAGAACGCCTCATCGGTATAGGCGCTGTCGACCTTCGACGGATCGCGGAGGGCTTCGTCGAAGCGGGACGCCAGCGTCGCCACGAGCTCTTTCGGAACCGTGTCGAGCGGGGGCCGGTAATACGCGTTCTCCTGGTAGAAGCGGCTCACCTCGCAGTCGACGTCGTCCGAGAACTGCTGCCGGGTCCAGAGGGCGGTGCCGACTCCCTCGACGTTCGTCCGAAGCCTCAGTGTATTCCCGAACAATCGGCGCGACAGCTCGGTGTCTGCCGCCCACCGCAGTCGGTTCACCCGCCCTGCGACATCTCTGACCTGACCCAACATGGATCCTGCCTCCGTGCTCGTCTCCGCTCGCGTCGCTGCCGTTCGATGAATGCCCGCAAGCGCCGGCGAAGTCCAGCCGCGGGCCCGGTGAATGCAGGCCGGCTTGAGTGACACATACGGCTCCAGTAAGAGCCCTGCCGTGGAAGGCGCAGCACTTGCCTGAGCCGAAAGCCAAGCCGTTCGACCGGCGCCTGCTCCGTCTCCTTACGGGGTCTTTCCGACCGTGGGCAGGCCCGATCCTCCTGGTTGCGGCGCTCGGTGCGCTCTCGGCAGTGCTTGAGGTGGGAGCCCTCACGTCGCTGGTGCTCTTCGCCAAGCTCACCGCCGAGGGCAAGTCCGTCTACACCGGCAATCTCGGTTGGCTGCATCAGACGGTGGAGATCGGCGTCGTTCGGCTCCTGACCGTCGGCGCCCTCGTGGTCGTGGCGCGCCTCGTCCTTCAGGTCTGGAACAGCTGGCTCGAAGCGTCGATCGGCGCGCAGTACCGCGCCGAGATGCGCGAGCGGCTGTTCCAGACGTACCTCGCGGCTTCGTGGGAGCGGAAGAACGAAGGCCACATCTCCGACCTGCAGAACCTCCTGATGGTCAACATCGAGACCACCGTGGCGCTGTTGAACAGCCTGTCGTCGGGTGTGGCGGCGCTCGGCAACATCCTCGTGCTGCTCCTGGCGGCGATCGTCGTGAGCCCGCTCTTCGCGCTCGTGCTCAGCGTCGCAGGGGCCTGCATTTTCTTCGCGCTGCGGCCGCTCACCCGCTGGGCGCGGCAGTCCACGCACGCCGACGCCGACCTCAACATGAGGTACGCGCGCGAGGCGACCGAGGCGATGCGGCTCGCACAGGAGATCGAGGTCTTCGGGGTCGCGCCGGCCGTCGCCGAGCGAACCAGCGCGACGGTCGAGAAAACGCGCAAAAGCACGCGCTCGGCGTACCTGACCGCGAAGCTGCTGGCCCCCCTCTACCAGAACCTCGTGCTGCTGCTGGCCTTCGGGGCGCTCGCAGCCGTCACCTTCACCGGGATCGTTCAGGTCGAGGTGCTCGGCATCACGGTGCTGCTGCTGCTGCGGACGGCCGCCTACACGCAGGGCCTGCAGTCGGTCTACCACCACGTCGTCGGCAAGGCCCCCTTCCTCGAGCAGCTCAACGAAGCCGAGGCGCGCTTCCGCTCGCAGCTGCCGTTTGACGGCAACGAGAGCATCGCACAGATCGAGCGGCTCTCGTTTCAGGACGTCTCCTTCGCGTACTCGCCCGAGCTCGGAGTTCTCAAGAACATCTCCCTGGAGATCCGCGCCGGAGAGATGATCGGCATCGTGGGGCCGTCGGGCGCCGGCAAGTCGACGCTCACGCGCGTGCTTCTCGGGCTGCACGCGCCGAGCTCCGGCGCGATCCTCGTGAACGAGGTTCCGCTCCAGAGCCTGAAGCGTGCCGTCTGGCAGCGGCGCATCGCGTACGTCGCGCAGGAGCCGCGGCTAATCGAAGGCACCATCGCCGACAACGTGCGCTTCTTCCGCTCCATGATCTCGCGCGAGCAGGTCGAGGCCGCGGTGAAGCTGGCGTCGCTCCACGAAGCGGTGGCCGGCGCGATCGGCGGCTACGACGCCAGGCTCGGCGAGGGCGTCGACCTCTCGGGCGGCGAGCGGCAGCGGCTGTGCATCGCTCGTGCACTCGTCGGCCGGCCCGAGCTGCTCATCCTCGACGAGCCCACCAGCGCGCTCGACGCGGTCTCGGAAGCCGCCATCCAGCGCACGCTTCGGGAGCTCCACGGCAAGGTGACGACGCTCATCGTCGCCCACCGCTTGAGCACGCTCGAGTTCTGCGATCGTCTGCTGGTGATGCGCGGCGGCCGTGTCGAAGCGTTCGACACGCCCGACCGCGTTGCGAGCACCAACGCGTTCTTCCGCGAGAGTCAGCAGCTGATGCTCAAGACCGCGACGTGACGTCCAAGTCGACGTCTTCCCAGTTGAAGACGTCGCGGCCGCCGACCTTCGCGGCGAACCGGCCCGCGTAGTAGTCGCGGTTGAGCAGCTCGACGTCCGACAGCGGCCGGAACGCCTGGCCGAGCGACTTCTCCCACTCGGGATACTCCTTCTGCACGAGCGCCATGCGCGCGGTGCGCGGAAGGTCGGCGAACTGCCGCAGCTCCCTGAGCTGGGCCGGCGTGATCGAGACGGGGCCGTCCCGGGTCTCGGCAGGCCCGAGCACGGTGAAGTGCCGCTCGACGTGCGTCGCACCGAGCGCGAGAGCGATCTTCGTCGCCCAGAGCCCCGTCGACGCCGGCGCCGTGTGATCGCTGAAGCCCACCTTGGCGGTGAAGCGCCGCAAGAACCCCATGCGCCTCAAGTGCAGCTGATCCATTGGGGTCGGGTACAGCGTCACGCAGTGCAGGAACGCGAAGTCTTTCCCCTTCAGCACCTCGGCGGCCCGCTCGATCTCGGCGTCGTAGGTCGCGCCCGTCGAGACCACGATGTCCGACCAGTACTGCGCCAGCTCGCGGAGCAGCGGGTACGACCGGCAGTCGTAGCTCGCCACCTTCACCGCCTCGAAACCCATGTCGCGCACCTCGCGCAGCCCCGAGCGCGTGAAGACCGTCGTCATCGGGACCACGCCCGCGCGCTGGCACTCGAGCACGAACCACGCCTCGTCATCGAGGCTCAGGTCGAGCTTCGAGAGGCGATCGACCTCGGGCTGGTATGGGCGCTTGATCGCCAGCTGCTTGCCGCTCGCGTCCTTCACGCCCTCTTCGAAGCGCTGGCGGAACGTCACCTCCCTGGAGCGGATCGTCTGAATCTTCACGTAGTCGGCGCCTGACTCCGCTGCCGCGTGGATCATGCGCTTCAGCGTCTCTTTGCTGCCGTTGTGGTTCTGGCAGCACTCGGCGATCAAGATCGGCTTCATCTTCGCTCCTTGCCGGCGAGGCCGGCCCTCTCGAGAAATCGGTTCACCACGTGCTCGCGCGTGCTGTGCAGGGCCGACGCCCCGTAGCCACCGATGTGCGGCGTCACCAGCGCCCGGCCCGCCCGCGCCAGCGCGAGCCACCTCGCCGTCGTGGCGTCCGCCGCGCTGACGGCTTCCCACCGCGAGTCACCCGACAGCACGTCGACCGCGGCCCCGCCGAGCGCACCGGACTCGAGCGCATCGAGCACTGCGACGTCGTCGAGCAGCTCTCCGCGGGCGGTGTTCACGAGCACGGCGCTGCGCTTCAGCTTCGCGACGCGCTCGCGTGACAGCCAGCCCGCCGTCTGCGGCTCGAGCGGGAGGTGCAGAGACAGCACGTCGCTCGACGCGAGCAGCTCGTCCGCGCTCACGGCTTCGAGGCCCGGGGTTGCTCGCTTCAGCGCGGCGACGGCCACGTCGTGAATCAGCACGCGCATGCGAAACGCCTTGCCGTACTCCGCCACCATGCGGCCGAGGCGTCCATAGCCGGCGACCCCGAGAGTCTGGCCCGCCAGCTCCCGGCCCAGAAAGGGCTCGCGGCGCCACTTTCCGGCGAGCACGTCCTGGTGGGCTGCCGGCACGTGGCGCAGCAGGGCGAGCAGCACCGCCCACGTATGCTCGGCCGTGCTGGAGATCCGGTCGAGAAAGTCGGTCTCGCCCTTGAGCGAGATGAGCTCGACGCCACGGGCCTTCAGGCCCTCGAGATCGACGTGGTCGTGCCCGGTCGTCGGCGTGATGACCCACTTGAGGCTTGGCGCCGCCGCCAGCACGGCCTGGTCGACCGCGACCCCGAGGCGCACGAACAGGGCGTCGTAGTCGCGCTCCTTCACTGCCGCGACCAGCGCCCCCTGCCCCGCGACGGCGCGGTAGTCGACGTCACCCGCCGCGGCGAGGCGCTCACGCAGCGCTGCCTCGTAGCGATCGGGCTCGACGACCAGGACCTTCACCGGCGGGCCTCGGAGAGCTGAAACTCCGCGAGGCGGAAGTCGGCGAGCGTGTCGATGTTCGCCGACCGCTCCTCGGGCATCACGAGCGCGCGGCTGTCTTTCCCCTTGAACGAACCGCCGCGGAGGACGGCGGCGCGCGTGAGGTAGATGGCGCCGTTGCGCAGGTACATCGTGCGCAGCTCCTGGCGCGGCTGGTTCTCGTAGGCCTCGCAGAACGGTGGGTCGATCAGCCGATCGCCCTCGAGGTACTTCATGCGCGCGGGGTGGTGGCCGCCGACGTCGATGACGCTGATGACGCTGTCGGCCCCGGTGCCCGCGAGCTTCTCGATGGCCGCGTCGATGTCCGCGCCAGTTCGAAACGGCGTCGTCGGCTGGAGCATCAGCACGGCATCGAACGGGGCTTCACCCGCCTTCTCCATCGCGTCGAGCGCGTGCTGAATCACCGGGATCGCGCGCGCGCTGTCGGTTGCCAGCTCGAGGGGGCGTGTGAAGGGAACCTCGGCGCCGAGCTCCTTCGCGGCTGCCGCGATCTCGGCGTCGTCGGTCGACACGATGCACCTCGTCAACCGCTTCGCGTCGCGCGCTGCACGAATCGTCCATCCGATCAGCGGCACACCGCCGAGGGGCTTCAGGTTCTTGCGCGGCACCCCCTTGCTGCCGCCCCGCGCTGGAATGACGCCGAGCACCCTCACCTCAGGCGCCCTCGGAGCGCCGCGTGAACCCGAGGCCCATGTAGACGCTGCGGCCCGTCGCGAGTACGTCCTCGGCCCGGAACTGGTGCCACCCGTCGAAGAGAATCGCCGGCTGTTTCATCGACCGCACGAGAGCGCCGATGTCGAGGCGCCCGTAGAAGCGGTGATTATTCAGCACCACCACGGCATCCGCGGCAGCGGCCCCGCTTGGGAGCCCAACGGGCTCGTAGCCGGCGGAGCGGATCTGTTCGGCGGGAACCACCGGGTCGTGCGCCAGCACCCGCCCGACGCGGTCTCTCAAGAGCTGGGCGATCTCTTCGCCGGGCGAGTTGCGCATGTCGGCCGTCTCGGGCTCGCCCTTGAACGCGAGGCCTGCCACCAGCACCGTCGCGTCTTTGGGCTTGCGGCCCTGCCGCTCGAGCTCGGCGACGATGCTGCTCGCCACAATGCCTTGCATCGATTCGTTCACCCGCCGGCCGTGCGCGAAGAGCGTATCGTCGAGCCCTGCCCCGCGCGCGACCGCCGCGAAGATCTGCGGGTCTTTCGTGAGGCATGGGCCGCCCACGCCCGGACTCGGCAAGGGTACCGGGTCGCGAACGTACCCGCGGTTTGCAGCACGGATCACCTCGACGCTGTCTAGGTTGAACTGGCTGCAGACCTTCGACACTTCGTTCGAGAATGCGAAGATGAGGTCGCGAAAGCCGTTGTTGACGAGCTTGATGAGCTCGGCAGCCTCGAGCGACTCGACCCGAACGATCGTCGGCGTCAGCTCACGAAAGAGCGCAACGGTCGCCTCTACGCTGTCTTCGGTGAGGCCGCCGATCACCTGGGGCAGTGTGCGCAGCTCGCTCAGCGCCTTGCCCTCGACCGTGCGCTCCGGGGCGAACGCGAGGTGGAAGTCGAGCCCTCCTTTCAGGCCCGTGCGGGCCTCGAGCTGCGGCAACACCACCGAGCGGGTCGTGCCGGCCGGAACCGTCGAGCGCAGCACGATCAGCGCGCCCGGAGACATCTTCGCCGCCACCATGTCGACCGACTCGCGCAGGGCGGCCAGCTGCGGCACCCCGTTCTTCACCGGCGTTCCCACGGCGATGACGTAGACCTCGCCGTGCTTCGGCACCTCGCGCGACACGTTGAATGTCTTGCCCAGCTTCTTCCTGAGGAGCTCCGGCAGCCCGATCTCGTGCACGTGCGAGATGCCCTTCGACAAGCTCTCGACCTTGTCGGCGTCGACGTCGACGCCCGTGACGTTGAAGCCCTCGTCCGCGAGGCCGAGTCCGAGCGTGAGGCCCACGTACCCCATGCCGAGCACCACGACCTGGCGGTGGGTCGCGACGCGCTGTTCCCAGAGCTGGTGGTAGTCGACGACCCGAATCGGGCGCCTCGAAGGATCCGTCAGAATCACCTTGCCGAGGAACCGGCGGTCGCGTCGGCCGCGCTTCGTGAGCTCGTCGGGGATCGCCTCGAGGATCTGGCGATACGACCACGTCGCCGGAAAGTGAATCGGGTCTCTCGTCATCGCCGAGCCTGCGGTGATGTCGAGAGTTCCCCGCTGGAGGATCGCGCGCCGCACGTCGCCGTCGGTGACCGAGCCCACGAGCTGCGATTGCTTGTCCACCACCAGCGCGATGCCCGCCGGGAGCCCGTGATCTTGTGCCCCGGCGTGCCGCCGCAGAACCTCGACGAGGGCGGCTTCTTCAGGAACGCACAACCAATCAATGTCGATACCGTTCATCGCGCTCTCTCGAGTTTCAGGTGTTGAAGAATCCACTCGGCGGCCACCACAAGACCGTCTCTGCGCTGGGCGGCGAAGGCCTCCGCATATGCCCTGCGCGCCGCAGTGTCAGTCATTTCCGCGATCCACTCCGCGGCGCGGGCCTCTTCGCCGCGCGGCAGCACTCGGCCCAGGCCCCTCTGTGCGACCGCGGCGGCGTTGTGCTTCAGCTCGGGGTTCCCGGGCTCGTCGAGCAGCAGCATCGGCACGCTCGACGCCACACAGTCGGTGATCGAGCCGGCTCCGGGCCGCACGATCGCCGCAGCCAGCCCGCGGTAGCCCCCCGCATCGTGCATTAGCGAGTCGTCGGTCACGACCCGCCACCGGCCCTCGATCGCGCGAGCCGCAGCAGCGAGCCGATCGTGCGAGGTGCCCGTCCTTCCGCCGAGCACGGCGACGGCCTCACCGTGCGCCGGCGGCCCCTGCCACTCGCACATCCACGGGACGAGCAGGGCGCGCGCGCGCACCGACGGCATCGCGAGCGCGTCGACGGCCACGATCGGAGGGGAGCACCGGCCGATGAGCGCCCGCTCGCGCTCGACGAACGCCGAGACCGCCGGAGTCGAGTGGACCTGCAGAACGTCGCTCCACAGAAACGAGCCGGTCAGAAACGCCTCGGGCCTGTGGGCGAGCACACCAGCGAGGTTGTCGCTCCAGACGTGCGTCGCCTCGCGGAAGGCGGGGAGCCGCGCGAGGCGCACCTCCCATGCGAGCAGCCGGCCGTCGTCGTACGTCGACGCAGAAGCCGACCACGTCACCCCCGGGGCCATCACCCCGTCTACCAGCGCCACCCCGCGCCTCCACAGCTCGCGCGCCACGCTCCAGTCGAGCGTCGCGTCGCGCTGCCATGCCTCGGCCACGACCGTGACCCTCGGTTGTTGCTGGGAGCGCTCGAGCACGGCGTGCAACAGCCGCAGCGCGCGCCGGAAGTGCCCCAGCCCGTTGGGGGCAATGACGACGCAGAGGTGCATCACGCCCCCAGCTCGGGGAAGCGCGCGACGGTCTCGTCGAGACCGGCCCTGACGTCGTGCGTGGGCGAATAGCCCAGCAGCTCGCGCGCCCGGCCGATATCGGCCTGCGAGTCGCGAATGTCTCCAGGGCGAAACGGCAGCCGCACCGGCTCGAGCACGCGAGCCTCGGGCTGGCGTGCGGCGACCCGCTCGCGAATGAGGCGGTACAGCGCGCTCAAGCTCGTACGCCCTCCGACGGCGACGTTGAGCACCACGTCGGTCGCCGCCGGCCGGGTCGCGGCCAGAAGGTTCGCCTGCACGACGTTCGCCACGTAGCAGAAGTCGCGGCTCGTCTCGCCGTCGCCGTAGATCTCGCAAGCCTCGCCGCGCATGAGCCGCGCGATCCACCGGGGCACCACCGCCGCGTACGCTCCGCGCGGGTCCTGCCGCGGCCCGAACACGTTGAAGTACCGCAAGCCGACGGTCGAGAGGCCATAGGCCTTCTCGTACGTGCTGGCGTAGACCTCGCCGATTCGCTTCGACGCCGCGTATGGCGAGAGCGGGCGCCCGATCCGCCCCTCGACCTTCGGCAGAACCGCGTCGTCGCCGTAGACCGAGCTCGACGACGCGAACACGAAGCGCCGAACCTTCGCGAGCCGCGCCGCGTCGATCATCTGGATGAAGCCGTCGACGTTCGCGCGGTGCGTGCGCAGCGGCTCCTCGAGCGAGCGCGGCACGCTGCCGAGCGCTGCCTGATGCAGGACGAAGTCTGCGCCGTCGCACGCGTCGCGGCAGACGGCAGCGTCGGCGCAGTCGCCCTCGACGAAGCGCCAGCGCTTCGCGGCGGCCTCGCCGGCGCGCTTCAAGACGTCGTCGAGATTCGCGCGGTGACCGGTCGAGAAGTCGTCGAGGCCGACCACCGACTGCCCGGCGGCGAGCAAGGCCTCGACGAGGTGGGAGCCGATGAAGCCAGCTGCACCGGTCACGAGCCAGCGCCGCGGCTGTTCGCCCAGCTGTGCCGTCAGAGACACCAGTACGTCACCCGGCCGGCCGGAAGCGTCGACGGGTCGACCATGCTCTTCACGTCGACCAGCACTCCGCCCTGGCGCAGCCGCTTGCAGAGCGCCTCACCCGACAGCTCGGAGTAGGCCTTGTGGGGCACGGCAAGCACGAGGGCATCGAGCTCGGTCAGCTCGTCCCACGTCGAGAGATCGAGCCCGTATTCGTGGCGGGTCTCGGCGGCGTCCGCGACCGGGTCGTGGACGAGCGCCTTGATCCCGAACTCGGCGAGCTCCCGGACGATGTCGGGCACCTTCGAGTTGCGAATGTCGGACACGTTCTCTTTGAACGTGAGCCCCAGTACGCCGACCTTCGCGCCCTTCACGGGAATGCCCCCGTTGACGAGCAGCTTTACGAGCCGCTGCGCGACGTAGGGGCCCATGTTGTTGTTGATGCGCCGCCCCGCGAGGATCACCTCGGGCTGGTAGCCGAGCTGCTGGGCCTTCATCGTCAGGTAGTAGGGGTCGACACCGATGCAGTGACCGCCGACGAGCCCCGGCGAGAACTTGAGGAAGTTCCACTTCGTGCCCGCTGCAGCGAGCACGTCGCGAGTGCGAATGCCCATGCGGTCGAAGATCAGCGCCAGCTCGTTCATGAGCGCGATGTTCAGGTCGCGCTGCGTGTTCTCGATCACCTTTGCGGCCTCAGCGACCTTGATCGACGCAGCCTTGAAGACGCCCGCTTCGATGACGGTGCCGTAGGTGGCAGCCACCCGTTCGAGGGTGCCGTCGTCTTCGCCCGACACGACCTTGGTGATCCGCTCGAGGGTGTGGAGCTTGTCTCCCGGGTTGATGCGCTCGGGGCTGTAGCCGAGCTTGAAATCCGCCCCCTGCTTCAAGCCCGAGACGCGCGCGAGAATCGGCCCGCAGATGTCTTCCGTCACGCCGGGGTAGACGGTGGACTCGTACACGACGACGTCGCCCTTCTTGAGCGCTCGCCCCACCGTCTCGCTCGCCTTGATCACCGGCGTGAGGTCGGGCGTGTTGTTCGCGTCGACGGGGGTCGGCACCGCGACCACGAAGAACGTCGCCTTCTTGAGCTCCTCGGCGTTGCTCGTCACGTGCAGCGGAGCGGACTTGAGCTCCTCTGACGAGATCTCCCCAGTCGGGTCGACGCGATTCTTGAGCGACGCGACCTTCTGCTCGTTGATGTCGAAGCCGATGGTGCCCGGGAACTTCCGCGCGAAAGCGAGGGCAACCGGAAGACCGACGTAGCCCAACCCGACGATGGCGATGCGCTCGCCCATCTACGCCGCCGAGCCGTCCTTCTGATGCGCCTCGGAGTCTCCGTAGTAGTAGCCGTACTTCGTGTAGTAGTAGTAGCCGCCGGCCTGACGATCTTCGAGGTCGATGTCGTTGAGGATCGCGCCGAGCACGCGAGCCTTCACGTCGCGCAGAGCGCGCACGGTGCGGCGGGCCATGTCCTTCGAGGTGACGCCCGACTTCAACACGAGCACCGTTCCGTCGACCTGAGTGCTCATCACCACGGCATCGGAGACCGCACCAATGGGTGGCGAATCGATGATCACGCGGTCGAAGGTGCCGGCCGCGAGCTTCATCAGGTCTACGAACAACTGGGTGTGCAGCAGCTCCGCAGGGTTGGGAGGAACCGGGCCGCAGGTCAGAATCGACAGTCCGTCGATGCCGGAGCTCTTCACCAAGCCATCGAGCGTCCCTCGGCCGAGGATCAGCGACGACAGCCCGTCGCCATTGGGCACCTTGAACGCGCTGTGAACGCGCGGGCGCCGCAGATCGGCGTCGACCAGGAGCACGCGGTTCCCGCTTTTGGCCATCGTGATCGCGAGGCTCACCGCCGTCGTCGTCTTGCCGTCGCGCGGGCCGGCTGACGTTACCAGAATCGTCTTGAGCGGCTTCTCGGGCGACATAAACAACAGGTTGGTGCGAATTGCGCGGCAGCACTCGGCGACCGCAGACTTGGGCGCTTCCGCGACGATGAGATCGCGGTGCCCCTCGCCTTTCTCCTTGTCGCTGAAGCTCGGGAGGATTCCAAGGAACGTCAGCCCAAGCCGCTCTTCGATCTGTTCCTGGCTGGTGATGGTGTTGTCCAGCAGCTCGAGCCCGAACGCGAGACCGAGGCCGAGGAGCAGACCGAGCAGCGCTCCGATCAGAAGCAGGTTTCGCGTGTTGGGCTTGCTGGGGCCACCAGGAGGAAGCGCAGCATCCAACATCGTCACGTTGTTCAAGCGCGTCGAGCCCGAGAGGCCGCTCTCCTTCAGGCTCTTGAGTGCGACGTCGTACAGCTTCAGGTTGAACTCGTGCGCCCGCTTCAGCTTCAGGTACTCGGGCTCGAAGTCGTTCGCAGCCATCGCTTCAGCCTTCGTGGCGTTGAGATCGGTGATCAGGTTCTTCTCGGTCGCGATGATGTCGGCGTATTCGGCTCGAGCGGTCGCGAGAGCGGTATCGACCTCGACGTTGAGCGCGCGCTCCGCCGAGGCCAGGCGCTGGCGGCACGACGCCAGCTTGGGATGCGCAGGCAGCATGCGCTCCTCGAGGTCCGCACACTCGGATCGCAGATCCAGCACCTTGAGCTTCATCGTCTGAACCGTCGCTGCGACGTTCGACGGCACGAGCGCGGCCCGCGACACCTGGTCTTCCGGAAGGTCTTTCTGGAGCAACGCGATGGCGTCCGCGCGCGCCTTCACCGCGGCCTTCTTGACCCGAGTGGCAGTCAGCTCCTCGTTGATGCGGGCAAACCGCTGGGCGTTGACGTTCTGCTTGTCCTCCCAGCTCGTCGAGACGATGTCGTGCTGCCTCTTGAAGTTCGAGAGCTCGAGCGCCGACCGATCGAGCTTCGCTTCGAGATCGGGCAGCTGCGTCTCGAGAGACTCCGACGCTTCACTGGTCGTCAGGCTCTTCGACGCGAGATTGTGCTCCATATACGCGCGCGCAAACGCATTCACGATCGCGGCGGCGAGGACGGGGTCGAGATCGTCCACACTCAGTCGTGCGATGCGCGAGTCCTTGACCGCCTCGACCTGCAGCCTTCCCGTGAGGACAGTGGCCGGCTCCGATGACGCGACGATCTGCGCTCGAAGGGACGCGAGCGCCTTGAGACCCGCCACCCGAGCCTCTTCGGAGGCTACGGAATCCAGCGCCAGGAACTTGTCGTCGCGAGCCGTGCGCACGAGCTGAGCGACGCGGTGCGCGACGGCGCGGCTCTTCATGACGTTGAACTGGGTCTCGTAGTACTCCTTGCTGACCCAGAACGGTGTCGACGACTCTGCGACGTCTTGCACATTGCCCGTGCCGAGCACCTTGGGGGCTGCGGTTTCAATCACGAGCGTCGTACTGGCCGTGTAAATCCTCGGCAGGCGAAGCGAGTACCCCGCAGTGATTGCTAGCGCAGCGAGAAAGGTGCCGACGATCAGCCAGCGCCGCCGGACGACGATGCGCCAATACAGGCGCAGATCGACCTGGTTCTCAGCCTGCGGGGCGACCGGAGCCGGGCCCTCTTGAAAGGTCATCGCCATCGCTAAGAAACGGCCCCAGCGTATACGCAAGCTGTGCGCTCAAGTCGAGTCGGCGGCATCGTTCCCTGGTGCCCGAACCCCCCGGCCCGATTCACGGTTTCTTCAAAAGCCGCATCGGCGCCCACACGTTCCGCCCCTTGTTCGCAGCCCGCAGAGCGGGGTCGAGCCCCGCCAAGTACAGCGCGGTCGCGTACACATGCCCGGCAACGCTCAAGAACGACATCGGCGACTTCGTACGACCCGCCATCAACAGCCCCGTGATCGGGTCATAGGCCGAGTGGAGACTCCCATCCGTCATCAGCGAAATCCCGCGCTGCACCGACCCGCCCAGGAACGGCACCGAGTGCACCCCCCGGTGCTGGCAGCAGTCCTGCTTCATGGTCTCCGCGTACTTCTCGGCATCGGTGGGGAACTTCACGTTGTCCGACAGGATCGCCGCCACGTCTCCACTGATCGTCCGCACCACCTCCCAGCGCCGGCGTCGACTTCAGCCGCGCGTCACTGCGTGCCGCCCTTGCGTCAATGTGGGTCGTTGGCGCTGATCACGGCGGTGGGCAGCCCCTCACCCTGTCCCTCTCCCCTACGAGGGGAGAGGGAACTCACGATGTGCTCCAGCGCCGCAATGCGCCGTCCCGCCCGCCCGCCGCTCTCCACCGCCACGTGACCGAGCTCCTCCGCAAACGCGTCGATTCCCCCCGTCGATCGAAACACGTGCTGCGAGCACAGGTGCTTCAGGTTCAGCGTGCGCGCCGGCACCTCGCCCTCGACCTCGAGCAGGTCCAGCGTGAACCCACCCCACGTCGCCACCAGCGCATCGCCCGCGAACGCGCGCCACCGCTCCAGCGCCTCGGCCACGCTCACACCCGCGAACAGCGCGCTCTCCGGCAGATCCAGGTGAAACGCCACCCGCGGAGCCAGCTCCCGCCGCGGCTTCAGCACCACCTCGAACCGCTCGCCCGTCGCCACCCGCACCGCCACCAGCTGGATCAGCTCCGGCCTCACCCGCGAGCCCGTCGACGACGGCAGCCCGTTGCCCTCCGCGTACGCCACCACCAGCGACTCATCCCGCAGCGCCGCCAAGAACTCCGGCCGCGACTTGTTCTTCTGCCTCCGCCGCGCGTGCCGCGACGGCCCCTGCCCCACGTGCTGCAGCTGCGTGTCCACCATGCGATCGAACACCGACAGAATCGGCCGGTACTTCTCGGGCTCCCCCTCAAACACCCCGAGCACCAGCGCCACCGCCTCGATCGTCGACAGGCAGTGCGCCTTCGGCTCCTTCCGGATCCGGTAGTTCCCCGGCCGCGACGGGTTCACCCGCACCCGCGGCAGCGCCCGCAACACCGGGTCGCGCTGCACCACCTTCCGCGCGTTCGACCACGTGCCGTCCACCACCACCAGCGTGCCCGGCGGCCGCTCCAGCGCTCCGACGTCGACGGCGTCGTCGCTGGGAAACAGCACCGCCGCGTCGGCCGGCGGGCGCGGCAGCCCCAGCCCCACGTGCAGCTCCGAGTTCGGCAGCGACAGGTGCGCCATGCGGCACGTCGAGATCGGCACCCGGCTCTCTCGCGGGTGCTGCACGAACACCACCCGCGTCGACGACAACATCGGTCGCAGCGCCCCGCACCAGCACACCGACTTCGGGCGACGGCAGGTGAGGCACAGGGCGCGGAAGGGCAGCTCGGACACTTCGCTCCGCATATCACCGGGCGGCGGAGCGAAGGGCGGCGTCGAGACGGTCTTCGACGCCCCACTCCCGGGCCCAGCGCCGCAGGTACGCTTCGTCTTCCGGCACGCGCTTGAAGCGGATCAGCGGGCGGCCGGCGATCAGCTTGTAGACGGCGAGATCGTCAGGGCTCACGACGTAAAGAGGGATCCGCTCCTTCAGCACCTCGAGCCGGCGCCGGCGGCTCAGCGCAGAGCGCTCGAACTCCGTTCCGGCACAGAGCAGATCGACGAACACCGGGCTCTCGCCTGGCGCCGCCGAGCGGAGGCGGACGACGCCGCCCTCCGCCGCGGCCTCGGCGATGCCTCCCTTCGCGGGTGAGAACCCCGCGCGCTGAAGCGCCATGTCGAAGCCCGTGTAGTCCGCGGGCAGCGCCACGGCGAAGTCACAGTCCTTCGTCCCGCGAACTTCCGTCCACGCACCCAACGCCAGGCCGCCGATCAGCATCCACGGCTGTCCCGACGCTTCGAGCGTCGCAGACAGGCGGCGCAGCACCGGGCCGAACACCACGTGGAGCTCCTCGGCCGCGTACACGCTCAGCGCCTCGCAGCCCGTCGCTGCTCCCAGATTCGCTTCAGCGAGATCTGCTCGTGCCCGCGGTTCAGCATCTCCTCGAGCTCCTTGCCGTCGCGCGCCTTGGCGACGAGATCCGCGAGCGTCACCAGGTACCAGGCGATCGCCTCCTCCGCCCGCTCCGACAGCGTCTTCGAGTTCGACAGCGCGATCGCGTCCTCCAGGTCGCGCTCGTTCATCTCTCTCATGCGCTGTCTGAACCGCTCTTTCTCGTCCATCACCTCAACCAGAACGCGAAACCCCCACGCCCGCAAGTCGACCTGCCTCTCTGGCGCGCCACACGGGCCCGCGCTATGTCGAGCCCCCTCATGGCCCCAACGCTCCAGACCACCGTCACCGGCATCAAGTTCGACAACCCGTACCTGCTCGGGTCGGGCCCCCCGGGCACCAACGCCAAGGTCATCGCCAAGTCGTTCGACCTCGGCTGGGGCGGAGTCGTCGGCAAGACCATCAGCCTCGACGCCTCCAAGGTCGTCAACACCGCGCCGCGCTACGGCAAGCTCAAAGACCCCAACAAGCCCGACGTCGTCGTCGGCTTCGAGAACATCGAGCTCATCTCCGACCGCCCCTACGCCACCTGGCTCGACGAGTTCCGCCAGCTCAAGAAGCAGTACAAGGACAAGGTCCTCATCGCCTCCGTCATGGAGGAGTACCGCAAAGAGGCCTGGCAGCAGATCATCCGCGAGGTCCAGGAGACCGGCGTCGACGGCTTCGAGCTCAACCTCTCGTGCCCGCACGGCCTCCCCGAGCGCAAGATGGGCATGGCCATGGGCGAAGATCCCTCCATCTGCGAGGAGGTCGTCGGCTGGGTCAAAGAGGTCTCCAAGATCCCCGTGTGGGCCAAGATGACCCCCAACGTCGGCAGCCCCAAGGTCCCCGCCATGGCCGCCATGAAGGCCGGCGCCGACGGCATCTCCACCATCAACACCATCCTCTCGGTCATCGGCGTCGACCTGCGCACCCTGCGCCCCATGCCCACCGTCGAGGGCTACACCGTGCCCGGCGGCTACTCCGGCCAGGCCGTGCGCCCCATCGCGCTCCGCCACGTCATGGAGATCGCCCGCGCCATTCCCGGCGTGCCCATCTCCGGCATGGGCGGCATCGAGACCGGCTTCGACGCCGCCCAGTTCGTCGCCCTCGGCGCCCACACCGTTCAGGTCTGCACCGGCGCCATGCTCCAGGGCTACGAGTGCATCGCCAAGCTCAAAGACGAGCTCCTCAAGGTCCTCACCGATCACAAGTTCGAGCGCCTCGAGGACCTGCGCGGCAAGGCCCTGCCCTACTTCTCCACCCACTTCGATCTCGTCGAGCGCCAGCGCGCCGCCAAGGCCGCCAAGACCGGCGCCAACAAGGACGCCGAGACCTGGAAGGGCGAGATCAAGGCCGAGACCGACTCGCTCACCGCGACACGTTGAGGCTCATCGTCATCGCGGTGCTCGCCCTCACCGCCTGCAAAAAGGACGAGCGCCGGTACAGCGTCGGGCCCGCCTCGATCGCGGTGCCTGAGGGCTTCCTCGACGACACCGCGCGTGCCGGCCAGCTCACCGCCAAGGGCTCGCTCGACAGTCAGGGCCGCGTCTGGGTCAACAAGGCCACCAAGATGCAGCTCGCGCTCAGCCTCGCCCGCCTCCCCCACCAGGACGAGTGGGACAAGGTCTCGAAGACCGTGCTCCTCTTCGAGATGTTCAACCAGGAGAAGGAGGCCGGAGAGAAGGCCGGCCTGCGCACCGTCGACTGGAGCAAGCAGATGGAAGACGACGTGCTCCACTACGCCATCGACGGCGACATGGGCGGCAAGCTCGCCACCTCGGCGCGCACCGTGCTCTGGCTCGACGCGCACGGCGACTGCTGGCACGCGAGCGCCGTCTGCACCGCGCAGCCCGCCGACCGCGAGAAGTGCAAGGCGATCATCGAGACCGCGAAGTTCGACGTCGCCGGCTTCGACGCAGGCACAGGCACCGGTTCGGCGAAGTGAACCTGCTGCTGCTCGAGCCCGCCGAGCTCGCCGCCGACGGCACCGCGCGGCTGCGCGACCGGCGGCTGCTCCACGCCCGCGAGGTCCTTCGCGCCCGCGAGGGCGACGCCCTGCGCGTCGGAGTGCTCGGCGGTCTCACCGGCACCGCCCGCGTCGCCGCCCTCACCCGCGAGGAGCTCGTGCTCGAGACGAAGCTGACCGAGCCTCCGCCCCCGCGCGCCGGCGTCGATCTGCTGCTCGCGATTCCGCGGCCGAAGGCCCTGAAGAAGGTGGTGCCGGCGATCGCGTCGCTCGGCGTCGACCGCGTCGTGCTGCTCAACGCCGCCCGCGTCGAGAAGAGCTACTTCGACTCCAAGGTGCTGGAGCGCGACTTCCTGGGCGGCCTGATTCGCCTCGGGCTGGAGCAGGGCCGCGACACCATCGCTCCGGAGCTCGTCGTGCGCGAGCGGTTCAAGCCGTTCGTGGAGGATGAGCTGTCGTCGTGGTTGAAGCCCGGCACCGCGTGCTTCACGCCCCACCCCGGCGCTCCGGAAGCCCTGCCCCGCAGAGCCGCCGGCCAGCGCGCCGCGCTCGCGATCGGGCCCGAGGGCGGCTGGGTGCCGTTCGAGCTCGCGCTCTTGCAGGAGCGCGGGTTCAAGCCGGTGTCGGTGGGCGCCCGCCCGCTGCGGGTCGAGGTCGCGGTGCCCGTGCTCCTCGGAGCGCTCGGGCTGTGATCTGGGCGCTGGCCGCGACCCTGCTGTCGGCGGAGGCACCGCCGGCACGGCAGGTGCGCTTCATCGCGAGCCTGTCGGGCGCCGCCGTGCTCGCCCCGGTGGGGCTCAGCAGCGACACGCCCTTCGCGATGAGCGTGAACCTCGGCAGCGAGACCTTCTCGCTGTGGAGGGTGCTCGTCGCGGTGGGCGTCGCCGACCTCGGCGGCGTGACGGACTCGGGCCCTCCGCGCAGCGCGAGCCCTTGGGTCTCGACGGGCGTCGAGGTCGTCGTGCCGCCGCTGCTCCCGGTGGAGCTCGCTCCTGCCGCGTCGCTCGGCGTGCAGTTCCGCACCGAGTGCAGTGGCGACACGTGCAGCGCCCTGCGGCCGGCGATCCGCGCGCAGCTGCGCCTCACAATCGGGTACCGCTTCCTCGACTGGCTGAGCGCTGGCATCGACCCGAGCTGGACGGTGCTGCCGGGAACACGCGGCCCGCTCGGCTGGTTCGAGCTCGGTGTGCGCATGACGCTCCGCCTCTGACCCCATGTCGGTTTCGCGCGCGGCCGACCCCCTCGTTACAATTCACTCCCGATGGTCGTGGTCGCTGTCGCTGCGGTGCTCCTCTCGGCTCCCCCGCCCGACAAGCTCACGGCCGTCGTCGACCCGCGCATTCGCCCGTGGTGCCAGGGCGCCTACGCGACCGACTTCAGCGCGCTGACGCCCAAGGCCGCCGAGCTCTCGGCCCGCCCCGAGAACCAGTTCACGTACTGCGTGCGCACCACCGCGATCTACGAGTGCGTCTCGTACGCCTCCGACGGCACCATCAAGCGCACCCGCAAGAGCGTCACCTCGCACGGCACCGCCTTCGGCTACCGCCGCGACAAGAGCGACACCCTCCTCGCCACCAACCAGCACGTGGTCGAGTACCCGGCCGTCACCGACGACGAGCACGTCGTCGACGGCGTGCCCGCAGGGTGCAAGCGCGTCAGCGACGGCCTGCGCATCGTCGAGAACGAGCGCGACGACTACGAGGCCGACGACATCGCCCTCTCGCGCGTCGTGTCCGACGCCGCCCTCGACTTGAGCGTCGTCAAAGCGAAGGGCCTCTCGCTCAACGTCATGCCCTGGCGCTTCGGCAAGAGCTCCGCGCTGCGCGAGCGCAACGTCGTCGACGTCCGCGGCTACCCGCTCGGCGCCTTCAAGGCCACGAACCTCGGCGCCGTCATCTCGACCTACGACCGCGACGACTACAAGGAGTGGGACCACGACGACTTCGTGATCGACGCCCGCCTCAGCCAGGGCAACTCGGGCTCTCCGGTGCTCGCCGTCAGCTGCGCGACCGGCGAGTACGAGCTCGTCGGCATCTACCACGCCGGTTATTCGCGCGGCGCGTCGCTCAACGTCGTCATCCAGATCGACCAGGCCCGCGACTTCCTCACCTTCCTCAAGAAGACGCCGGCGCAGCGGCCCGACACCCCGCCCGGCTCGCTCGCCAACGACGACCGCCGCCGCCTCATGGAGGCCGCCACCACCACCGGCATCTTCTTCCCCTTCGGGTCGCTGTCCGCCTCCGTCCGCGCGCGCGAGGGCAAGCTCGTGTTCGACGTCTACGGCAAGAACTTCCCCACCGAGTCGTGGCCCGGGCTCATCATCGAAGATCTCTCGACCGGCGACCCCCGGGAGTTCGGCGACCTCGGCCGCGTCTGGTTCGGCAACGCGCGCGGCCTCAAGGAGTCCCATCGCGCCGAGCGCAGCGCCGAGCAGCACGCCCAGCTCGACCGCGGCCTCGAGGTGCTGCGCCGCGCCGCGCTCGCCGCCGTCGACTACCGCCGCGCCGCGATGAAGGCCGACGAGTCGAAGGAGGCGTTCGAGCGCGCCAAGCGCCTCGAGAAGGCGCTCAAGCGCGCCGCGACCTCGAACCGCGAGATCATCGCGTCGGTCGCCGAGCTCATGGAGCGCGAAGGCCTCAAGCCCGGCGAGAAGCCCGACCTGCCGGCGCCGGCCGCCGAGCCTCCCGTCGACGCCGGGCCCTGACCAGAGTCGGCAGTCCGCAGTCGGCACCGGACGCTGCCTGCTGATAAACGGCTGTACGTGACCTACGACTCCGAGAAGCAGCCGCAGAAGAACGCGTACGACACCGCCGCGCCCGATGCCCTGAAGAAGTTCATGGTGCAGCAGTGGAGGCCGCGCGCGCGCAAGATCGCTCCGCTGAAGAACGCGCCCGTTCACGCGAAGCGCCGCGAGCTGCTCTCGAAGCTCTTCCCGAAAGACACGCTGCTCGTCCCCACCGGCCACGAGAAGATCCGCGCCAACGACACGGTCTACCGCTTCCGGCCCGGCTCCGACTTCTTCTGGCTCACCGGCAACCTGGAGCCCGACGGCGTGCTGCTGCTCGTCCCCCAGGCCGGCGGCGGCCACCGCTCGGTGCTGTTCGTCGAGCCGAACCCGGGCAAGACCGACGAGACGTTCTTCACCGATCGCCGCAAAGGCGAGCTGTGGGTCGGCCCGAGGCTCGGCGTCGACGAGAGCCGCGTGCGGTTCGGCGTCGACGAGGCCCGGCCGATCGCGTCGCTGGGCGAGGCCGTGAAGGGCGCGGCGAACCTGACCGTGCTGCGCGGGCTGTCGGCCGAGGCCGACGCGCTGTGCGGGCCCGGCAACGAGCGCGACGGCGAGCTGGCGATGGCCCTCGCCGAGCTGCGCCTCTACAAAGACGCGCTCGAGGTGCAGGAGCTGAAGAAGGTGATCGCCTCGACGCAGCGCGGGTTCGAGGACGTGATCCGGGGCTTGTCGAAGTTCACGAGCGAGCGCGAGGTCGAGGGCACGTTCTTCTTCCGCGCGAGGGTCGAGGGTAACGACGTCGGCTACGGGACGATCGCGGCGTCGGGGCAGCACGCGTGCACGCTGCACTGGACGCACAACGACGGGAAGCTCGGCCGCGGCGACCTCTTGCTGCTCGACGCCGGCGTCGAGGGCCACTCGCTGTACACCGCCGACATCACGCGCACGCTGCCGATCTCGGGGAAGTTCTCGAAGGTGCAGCGCGAGGTGTACGAGGCCGTTCACGCGGCGCAGGCCGCTGCGTTCACCGGCGTCGCGCCCGGCAACGACTTCATGGAGCCGAACCGCCGCGCGATGCGCGTGCTGGCGCAGTGGCTGATCGATCGCGGCATCCTGAAGTGCCCGCTCGACGAGGCGCTCGACGAGAAGAACCAGCTCCACAAGCGGTACACGCTCCACAACGTGAGCCACATGCTCGGGCTCGACGTGCACGACTGCGCGAAGGCCCGCCAGGAGTCGTACAAGCTGGGGCGCCTCAAGCCCGGCATGGTGCTGACCGTGGAGCCGGGCCTGTACTTCCAGGACGACGACCTCACCGTGCCGGCTCGCTATCGCGGAATCGGCGTGCGCATCGAAGACGACGTGCTCGTCACCGCGAAGGGGTTCGTCAACCTCTCGAAGGCGATTCCGTCGGAGGCGTCCGCGGTCGAGAGGTGGATGCAGAAGGCTCGACGCAGCGGAAGGTGAGGCCCGGGTCGCGCTGCACCGACGGGCGCATCACGGGCAGCGAGCCGCTGGTGAGGAGCACGTCGACGACGGCCGCCGCGTTCTTGAAGCGCAGCCTACGCGGCGCGCCGAGCGAGCAGATCGTAGCTGCCGGAGCGCAAGCCCATCTTCGAGAGCGCCACCGCGCGTGTCCGAGGAGATCGTCCCCTGGGCCGAGCTCGATCTCGGGGCCGCTCCTACCCGCGACGACGACGGCGCGGCGCGGGTCTGACCGCTGCCAGAGACCCTGCAGCGACGACCGCCGAGCTCGTTGCGCTGCACGCCGGCAAGCGAGAGACAGACGGCAAGGCCACCGTCATCGCGAGCTCCCGGCCGGCGAGGGTCATGGCCGCCATGCCGAGCGGGAGCTGCTTCGCGGCCCGCAGCTCGGCACGAAGTCGGGGCGCGCGGCGGCCGAAGCGGCCACCCGAGCCAGCGGGAACAAACGCACAAGAGAATCGCCGGCGTTCGACCCGGCGAGGCGAGATCGCGATTCTCTTGCGCTTTTGTTCCCGAGAACGGCCGTCGAACCCGGCGCTCGCCCCGCGAGCTCGGCATCGCGGGCGGGAAAGCCGGCCGTCTCTCGCCGAGCCGTCGATCAGCGCGCCGAGCTCGGCGGTCGTCGCCCCAGGCTCTCTGGCAGCGATCAGTTGATGACGAGCGACTGCACGACGGGCTCCGTGGTCGTGTCCTTCACGGCGGTGAAGCTCTTCCGCCCGATCTCCCGGTCGTCGCTCGAGCGGATGATCACGCGGTAGTCGCCCGGCCCGGCCAGCGTCGTATACGCGAGCGTGCGGAAGCCCTCGTCGCGGCCCTTCTGGCCCTTGCCGAGCGCGGTCTTGTAGCTGCCGCGCGACACCCAGCCACGCTTCGGGTCGTCGTACTCCCAGTTGAACGAGAGGGTGTCGTTGAACCCGCGCGGAGCGAACACGGCGATGAACGCGTACGCGCGCACCTTGTGGCCTTCGGCCGGCTCCCGGTAGAGGAACTCGGTACCGTCACGCCGCCAGAACGACGTCGGAGTGTACGCGCACTGGAACTCGAGGCCCTCGGCGCCGGTCGAGCGCGTCACGTCGGCGAAGATGCCGATGTACTTCAGCGACAGCGGCACCGGCGGCACCACGTGCAGGAAGTACAGCGCGAGCAGCAGCGCCTGCACGCCGAGGCCGGGCACGACGGCGCGCTTGAACGTCCAGTTCGGGTCGTGCGTGATGCGCGCGTACGCCTTCCACATGCCGATCGTGACGGCGGTGCCGAACACCACCGCCGTCATGAAGAGCGCCCAGTGCAGGAAGCCGATCGCGATCGGCAGCAGGTACGCCATGTACGAGGTCGTCGCGAACGACAGCAGCGCCACGCGCACGACGGGGCCGCGCTTCCTGAACCGCGGCAGCTCGTTCACGATCATCACGACGAGCAGCGCGGTGATGAACAGGAAGGCCCAGATGCCGCTCGAGGCCTTGAAGTAGAAGACCATGAACGCGTTGAGCAGCGTGCCGAGGAAGAAGTGCATCACCCAGAGCCGCACGCCGGCGATGCGGCCGAGCACCTTGCCGGTGGGCTCCTTGCCCTCGACGTAGATGCGGTGATCCCACGCGATGAGGCCGAACGTCAGCACGAGGTACAGCGCCTGGTGGATCAGCAGCGCGACGTTGTCGATGCGGTGCAGCAGCACGGCGTCGAACGCGAAGCCGGCCATGAAGAAGGCCACCTCGAACGCGACGTGGTTCTTCTCTTTGAACGCCTTGAAGCGTCTTCCGAGCGTCATCGGCCCCGCCGGTTCCGGCTCAGGAGTAGCGGTCGTCCCGCCAGGGGTCTGCGGTGTTGCTGTATCCACGTTCCTCCCAGAAGCCTGGACGATCCCCACGTAGAAACTCAATTCGATTTATCCACTTCGCGCCCTTCCACGCGTACAGCTGCGGCGTGATCATGCGCACCGGTCCACCGTGATCGCGCGGCAGCGGCTCACCGTTCCACTCGTAGACGAGCATCACGTCGTCCTGCAGCGCCGCCGAGAGCGGCAGGTTCGTGGTGTAGCCGTCATAGGCGTGGCAGAGCACGTGCGTCGCGGCGTCGACGGGGCGCACCAGCGCGGCGAGCGTCGAGAACTGCACGCCCTTCCACCTCGAGTCCATCAGGCTCCAGGTGGTGACGCAGTGGAAGTCGCTGACGTCTTCGACTTGAGGAAGCGCCCGGAACGCGGCCCAGTCGAGCGTCAGCGGCTCTTCGACGGCGCCGTCGAGGCGCAGCGACCAGTCGTCGAGCGAGACCTCGGGCTTGATGCCGAGATCGAGCACGGGCCAGTTCTTCGCGTACGTCTGCCCGACCGGGAGCTTCGGCATGCCGTGCCGGTTCGGAGGCCCCTCGCCCATCGGGCGATCGGTGGGCTTCGACGCGTGGCGCGCCTTCAGCGCGAGGCGCGCCGCGACGATGCGCCGGACCCGTTCGTCGTCATCCATCTACGGGTTGACGAGCTTCTCGAGCTCACCGCGCTCGGCGAGATCGGCGACGATGTCGCTGCCGCCGACGAACTTCCCGTTGATGTACACCTGGGGAATCGTCGGCCAGCTCGAGTACTCCTTGATGGCGTCGCGAACGCCCGGCTCGGTCAGCACGTCGACGGTGTGCACCTTGCCGAAGGGCTTCAAGAGGCCCAGCGCGCGCGCCGAGAAGCCGCACGCGGGGAAGAGCGCGTTGCCCTTCATGTAGAGGACGATCTTGTTCTCGCGAATCTCTCTGTCGAACCGCTCTTTGAGCTCGGGGGTCATGGCGGAACCCACATAACGCGTTCAGCGCGTCATTTCTTCTTGTCGACGAGCCTCTGCCACTGCTCCGGCGAATAGGTCTTGAGCGCGAGCGCGTGCAGCTCGCCCGTCTTCAAGAGGTCCTGCAGCGGCGCGTAGACCTGCTGGTGCTGCTCGACGAGCGTCTTGCCGCTGAACGACTCCGACACCACGCGCGCCTCGAAGTGATCTCCGGTGCCGGTGAGATCGCGGATCTCGACCTCGGCTCCCGGCAGGCCCTGCTCGATGCGGCGCTTCAGGTCGGCGACGTCAGGCATGGCGTCAGTGAATACCACCGCCCGCCACGATCATCGCGGGGTCGACGCCCATGCCCTTCAGCGTCTCGTTCCACAGCTGCGAGGGGTCTCCGTCGAGCGTCGGCTGCGCGGTCGCCTCGGTGAACAGCCAGGCCCCCTGGGCCAGCTCCTTCTCGATCTGCTGCGGCCCCCAGCCCGCGTAGCCGAGGCAGAACCGCACGCGCGCGTCGGTGCTGACGAGCAGCGGCTCGAGCGCATCGGAGGTCACCGACAGAAACAGCCCCGGGCACACCTGGTGGCGCTCGGCGACGCCCAGCGAGTCGTGCAGCACGAAGCCGCGGTACGGCTCGACGGGCCCGCCGAGATACACGAAGTCTTCTTCGCGGTGCCGCGCGACCTTCAGCTGCTGGCCCTTCGCGAGATCGCCCAGCTTGAGCGGCGCCTGGCGGTTGATCACGAGCCCCATCGCTCCTTCGTCGCTGTGCTCGATCATCAGCACCACGGTGCGGTGAAAGTTCGGGTCGCCCAGCTGCGGCATCGCGATGAGGAAGCCTGGAGCGAGTCCCTTCACCTTCGGGAGCATGATTCTTCATAACCTTGGAGGCAACCTCGAACGTGCTACATGCACCCACGGTGCGCGCGCTCACGCTCACGAAGCACGGTGGCCCTGCGGTGCTGCAGGTGCGCGAGTCCAGCGACCCGGTTCCGAAACCCGGCGAAGCCTTGATCGCCGTCAAACGCGCGGGCCTCAACTTCGCCGACATCGCGGCGCGCGTGGGGCTGTACCCCGATGCGCCTCCGCCGCCCACGGTGCTGGGCTACGAGGTCGCCGGCACCGTCGCCGCGCTCGGCGAGGGCGTCACCGGCCTGCGCGTCGGAGAGCGAGTCGTCTCGATGACGCGCTTCAACGGCCAGGCGAGCCACGTCGCCGTCGATGCCCGCCTGGTGCGGCCGCTGCCCGAGGTGATGTCGTTCGACGAGGGCGCCGCCCTGCCCGTCAACTACCTCACCGCGTGGCACATGATGTTCCACGTCGGCACGCTGCGGCCGGGCGACACCATCCTCATACACATGGCGGCGGGCGGCGTCGGGCTCGCGGCGATCGAGCTGTGCAAGCAGGTCGAGAACGTCACGATCATCGGCACCGCCTCGGCCTCCAAGCACGAGCTGCTCCGCCAGGCCGGCGTGCAGCACCCCATCGACTACCGCACGCAGGACTACTTCGGCGAGGTGCAGCGCATCACGAACGGGCGCGGCGTTCACATGGTGCTCGACGCGCTCGGCGGGCCCGACTGGCACAAGGGCTACAAGCTCTTGCGGCCGGCGGGGCACCTCATCGCGTTCGGCTGGGCGAACATGGTGCAGGGCGAGAAGCGGTCGCTGCCCACGGTGATCCGCCAGTACTTCGGCATGCCGAGGTACTCGCCGTTCCGGCTGATGAACACGAACAAGACCATCTCCGGGGTGAACGTCGGGCACATGTGGGGCGAGATGGACCTGATGGGCTCTCACCTGAGCCGGCTGCTCGAGCTCGGAGCGCTGCGCAAGGTGAAGCCGCACGTCGACAAGGTGTTCCCGCTGTCGCAGGGCCCCGAGGCGCACCGCCACGTTCAGGCGCGCAAGAACGTCGGCAAGGTCGTCTTCGACTGCGAGGCGTGAAGGGTTCGCGGTGGGCAGTCAGCAGCTCGCAGTAACTGCAATCTGCCGACTGCCGACTGCCAACTCACTGCGGCGTGCAGCCCTTCGGCCCGCATGCGCGGCACACGCCCGTCGTCTCGGCCGTCGCGCCGCGCGCGCCCTCGGGCACGACGAACGGCCCCTTCACGACCGACACCTTCAGGCACTCGTAGTGCTGCGGGCACTGCAGGCTGCTCTCGCAGACCTGCGCGCACTCGCCCTCGGTCACGAACGGGTCGTCCTTCGGCAGCACGAAGCAGCGCCAGCCCTTCGCGCACGAGCGGTCGGTCAGGCACGGCCCGGGCCGCGCGAAGCCGCCCTCGGCGCGGTCGCCCGTCTTGCCGCCGCCCATTCCCCGGGCCGCGACGAACGCCAGCAGCACCGCGCTGCCCATCAGGAAGATCCACCGCCCCTGGCTGACCAGGCGATCGCCGCGAGCGCGCGGATCTTGGGGAGGCTCCTCGTCGGGCGGCGTCTGCCTGCTGCCGAAAGGAGCCTGCCCGAGAGGCATCTCAGCTCACGGACTGCGAAGGCTCGACGGTCGGCGCAGGCAGCGGAGCGGTCGTCGTCGACCCGGAGCCGAACAGCAGGTCCGCCTTCTCGGCCACCAGCGCCACCTTCAAGATCTCGTCGACGTGCTTCACCGGCATCAGCCGCACGGCCTCGCGGATCTTCCGGGGGATCTCCTTCACGTCCTTCCGGTTGCCCCACGGGAACAGCACCGTCTTGATGCCTGCACGGTGCGCCGCGAGCACCTTCTCTTTCAGCCCGCCGATCGGCAGCACGCGGCCGCGCAGCGTCACCTCGCCCGTCATCGCGACCTCGCGGTGCACGGGAATGCGCGTGATCGTCGACATGATCGCCGTCGCGATCGTCACGCCGGCCGAGTTGCCGTCCTTCGGGATGCCCGTCGGGCAGTGCACGTGAATGTCGTTGTTCTCGAACACCTTCTCGTCGATGCCGAACCGCTTCGAGCGCGAGCGCACGTACGACAGCGCCGCCTGGGCGGACTCCTTCATCATGTCCGAGAGGATGCCGGTCACGATCAGCTTGCCCTTGCCGGGCATCAGCGTCGCCTCGGTCGCCAGGGTATCGCCGCCCGCCTGCGTGACGCACAGGCCGGTCACGAGGCCGATCTGGTCTTCCTTCTCTTTGCGGCCCGGCTCGTACTTCGGCACGCCGAGCAGCTTCATCGTCATCTTGCGGTCGACGATGATGTCGCGCTTGCCGTTCTTGAGCACGTCGCGCGCGACCTTGCGGAAGATCGACGCGAGCTCACGCTCGAGCGAGCGCACGCCCGACTCGTACGTGTAGCGGTTGATGATGGTGCGAATCGCGCTGCCCGTCGGCTTCACGTTGACGTCGGCGAGGCCGTTCGCCTCCTTCTGCTTCGGCACCAGGTACTTCCTGGCGATCGACATCTTCTCGTCTTCCGTGTACCCGGCGATGCGGATCACCTCCATGCGATCCTGCAGCGGGCCCGGGATCGAGTGCATCGAGTTCGCCGTGCAGATGAACATCACCTTCGACAGGTCGTAGTCGAGGTCGAGGTAGTGATCGTTGAACGTGTTGTTCTGCTCCGGGTCGAGCACCTCGAGCAGCGCCGCGGAGGGGTCGCCGCGGAAGTCGGTCGACATCTTGTCGACCTCGTCGAGCAGCATCACCGGGTTGTTCGACTCGGCCTTCTTCAGGCTCTGGATGATCTTGCCCGGCAGCGCGCCGATGTACGTGCGCCGGTGCCCGCGGATCTCGGCCTCGTCACGCACGCCGCCCAGGCTGAGCCGCACGAACTTGCGGCCGAGCGCGCGCGCGATCGACCGGCCGAGCGACGTCTTGCCGACGCCGGGGGGGCCCACGAAGCACAAGATCGGGCCCTTCATCTTCTGAACGAGCGTCTGAACGGCGAGGTACTCGAGGATGCGCTCCTTCGCCTTCTTCAAGCCGTAGTGATCTTCGTCGAGCACGCGCTCGGCCTCGACGATGTCGTGCCGGTCTTTCGTCTCTTCGTACCAGGGCAGCGAGAGCACCCAGTCGATGTAGTTGCGGACGACGGTGGCCTCGGCGCTCATCGGGCCCATGAGCCGGAGCTTCTTCAGCTCCTTCTTCACCTTGAGGGTGGCCTCTTTGCTCATGCGCTTCGTCTTGAGCTTCTCTTCGATCTCCTGGATCTCGCCCTTGCTGTCGTCTTTGTCGCCCAGCTCCCGCTGGATCGCCTGCATCTGCTCGTTGAGGTAGTACTCCTTCTGGTTCTTCTCCATCTGCTTCTTGACGCGAGACTTGAGCTTCTTCTCGACCTTCAAGATCTCGATCTCGCCCTGCATCAGCTCGTAGATCTTCTCGAGCCGCTTCACGGGGGACTCGAGCTCCAGGAGGAGCTGCTTGTCGTTCAGCTTCAGCGACAGCTGCGCGGCGATGATGTCCGACAGCCGCGACGGGTCTTCGATCGCCGCCACCTGCTGCTGCACCTCCGGAGGCACGCGGCGCGACAGCTCGGCCCACGCGCGGAACGTCGAGCCGACGGCGCGCAAGAGCGCCTCGAGCTCGATGTTGCGCTCCCACTGCTCCTCGATGTCGGTGGCCTCGACGACGAAGTGCGATTCGTTCGGCTGGAAGCCGACGATCTTCACGCGGCGCACGCCCTCGACGAGCACCTTCATGGTGCCGTCGGGCAGCGGCAGCAGCTGGAGGATGTTGCCGAGCGTCGCGACGTGAAACACCTCGTCGGGAGCCGGGTCGTTGGTCTTCGCCCGCTTCTGCGCCGACAGCACGATCTGCGGCTTCTCGTCGGGGCCGGCGCCCTTTCGCGCGCGCGCCGCGTTCAGGGCCGCGATCGACTTCTCGCGCCCGACGAACAGCGGAACGACCATGTGGGGGAACAAAACGATGTCACGAAGAGGAAGGAGCGGCAGCGTGGCTCGCTTCTCCTTGTCATCACGGCTGAAGAACATTCGACCTCGGCAAGGGCTACAGGGTTGTTGCGACTTATACCATTGGGGTAACGCCGCCTCGACTTAACGGCCACCGGTCGGTGACACGTCGGGAGCTCGGGCAGGCTCCGCGGTCTGGGGCGCGGGTGCAGGCGCTGGGACTTTGACGTCCAGCGTGCTGAGCAGAAATGCGACCCAGTCGGCGCTCGCCTCGACCGTCTTCTTCACCTGGTCGGCGCCGCCGTGCCCCGAGTTCATCTCGATGCGCAGCAGCGCCGCCTCCTTGTTCGGCAGCACCGCCTGCAAACGCGCCACGAACTTGCGCGCGTGCATCGGGTCGACGCGATCGTCGTGGTCGGCGCTCATCATGAGCAGCGTCGGGTACTGCGCACCCTTCACCACGTGGTGGTAGGGCGAGTAGGCCTCGAGCACGGCGAAGTCTTCGGCCTTCTCGGGGTCGCCGTACTCGGGGATCCACGTCTTGCCGCTGCCGAACTGGTGGTAGCGCAGCATGTCGAGCAGCGGCACCGCGCAGATGACCGCGCCGAACAGCTCGGGCCGCTGCGTCATCGCGGCGCCGACGAGCAGGCCGCCGTTGCTGCCGCCGCGAATCGCGAGCTTCTTCGGCTGCGTGTACTTCTCGCGGATGAGGAACTCGGCGGCCGCGATGAAGTCGTCGAAGACGTTCTGCTTGTTCGCCTGCTTCCCGGCGTCGTGCCAGCGCTTGCCGTACTCGCCCCCGCCGCGCAGGTTCGGCACCGCGTAGACGCCCCCGGCCTCGAGCCACGGGAAGATGCCCGCGCTGAACGCCGACGTCAGCGAGATGTCGAAGCCGCCGTAGCCGTAGAGCAGCGTCGGCGCGTTGCCGTCGCGCGGCAGGCCCTTCTTCAGCACGACCCACATCGAGATCTTGGTGCCGTCCTTCGACGGGTAGAAGACCTGGCGCACCTCGTACGGCGACGGGTCGACCGGCACCTCGATCTTCGCCCAGACGCTGCTCTTCCCGGTCTTCACCGACGTCTTGAACACTTGCGGCGGCGTGAGGAACGCGCTGTACCCGTAGTACGCCTCGTCGTCGTCCTCGAGGCCGATGAGGTTCGACGCGGTGCCCTGCCCCGGCAGCTCGATGCGCCGCAAGAGCTTGCCGTCGGCGAGGCCGTACAGCTCGATCTCGGTCGCGGCGTACTTGAGCGACGTCGCGGCGATCGCCCCGCCGACGATGGTGACGCTCTCGATGGCGGCGTCCTTGTCCTCGGGGATGAGCTCCTTCCAGTCTTTGCGGTCGGGCTTGCCCGGGTCGACCTTGAAGACGCGCTTGTTCGGAGCGCCCTCGTCCGTCGTCACGTAGAAGACGTCGCGCCAGGCGTCGACGCTGTACTTCGCGTCCTTGCCGAGCACGAGGGTGCGCCACTCCTTGTCCTTGCCGACGCGCTTGAAGAAGACGTCGTTCTCGTTCCAGCCGCGCACGACGTACGAGAACAGCCAGTGGCCGTCGCGGCTGATGTTGCCGCCCAGAAAGGTCTTGGGGTCGCCGGTCTTCGGGCGGACGATCTCGTCTTTCGCGGGGTCGGCGCCGAGCACGTGGAGGCGCAGCTCGCAGTAGCCCGGCCGCTCGGAGATGGGGATCTTCGGGTCGACGGGCAGCCACTCGTAATAGAAGGCCTTCGAGTCGGGCGTCCACGACGGGCTCGCGTACTTCGCGCCGGGGATCACGTCGATCTTGGAGCGCTGGCCGGAATCGACGTCGAGCACGAACAGCGTCGCCTCGTCGGCGGCGTTCGGCTTCTCGGCGAACACCACCTTCTTGCCGTCCCAGCTCGGCACCCAGGTGCCCAGAGAGACCGTGTTGTCGGTGGACCAGGTGTTCGGGTCGAGCAGCACCTTCTCGGGCGCGTTCTCGGCGGCGCGCCAGTAGACGATGGCCTTCTCCTGCGTCTTGAGGCGGCGCGTGTAGAAGTAGCGGCCGCCCCGCTTGATGGGGGCGCTCACGGCGTCGATGTAGAAGAGGTCGTTGAAGCGCTTGATGAGCTCTTCGCGCCGCGGCAGCGCGTGCAGCTTCGCGCGGGCGACGGCGTCCTGGGCGACCATCCAGTCCTGCACCTCCTTCGTCTTCTCTTCCTCGAGCCAGCGGAACGGGTCCTTCACCTTCGTGTTGAAGATGATGTCCTCGATGAGCTGCTGGCGGGTCGGCGGCAGCTGGGGCGGCGGCGGCTTCGCCTCGGCGGCGGCGGGCTTCGGCTCTTCGGCGGCGGGCGTCGGTGTGGGTTCCGTCACGGGTGGGTCGTCCATCATCGTCTCTTTGGGAGATGCGCAGGAGAGCGCAAGCAGCGCCAGAGCGAGTCGGCGGGTCATGCCGGGCGTCATAGCGCCGCTCGCGCGGGTCGTGTAGCTGAGTGTTCCATGCGGACACTGATGGGGGTCGTGCTGCTTGCGGCGTGCGCGACGGCGTCGAACCGGCCCGGCCGGGAGCTGCCGGCGCCCGAGGTGCTCGCGCTCTCGCCGTTCATGAAGACCGAGCTGCGCACGGTCGAGGTGTCGGTGGGCGGCCGCCCGCTGCGCTTCCTGTTCGACACCGGCGGAGGCATCACCGTGATCTCGCCGCAGGTCGCCGAGCTCGTGGGGTGCATGCCGGCCGGCCGGCTGACCGCGCACCGCATGAGCGGCGAGCGCATCGACGCTCCGCGCTGCGACGCGGTGCCGCTGAGGCTCGGCAGCGTGGCGCTGGTGCCCGACGCGATCGTGATGGATCTCGCGAAGCTGATGCCCCCCGAGTGGGAGCGCGTCGACGGCCTCGTCTCGCTGCAGACGATCGAGGAGCTGCCGTTCACGCTGTCGCTCGCCGAGAACCAGCTCGTGCTCGAGACCCGGTCGAGCCTCGCGGAGCGCGTGTCGGCCATGGAGCCCCAGACCTTCCGCGTGGCGCGCCCCGCGGGCGGAGCGGCGGTCGACGTCTTCGTGCAGCCCAGAGCTGGCCTGTGGATGATCCTGGACTCGGGGAACATCGATCGGGTGGTGCTGGCGCCGCACGCCGCGAAGCAGCTGGGCGATGGCGCGACGTTCGAGGGCCTGCCGGCGCGGGAGCTCGACATCATCTACGACGGCAACCTGGGCACGTCGTACCTCTCGAAGCGCGTGGTGTCGGTGGATCTCGCAGGTGGCCGCATGTGGATGGGGCCGGCCCCACGCTAGGCTCGGGGCGTGCTCGCGGTCGTCGTCGCGTCGTTGCTGGAATTCGGAGCCGACTGGTGCGACGCCGAGTGCTTCGAGCGCGCGCACCCGATTCTGACGCGGTGGCCTTTCGGGAGGCTGTTCGGAGGCCCGGAGGCGCAGTACGGCTTCTCGCTGAGCACGGCGCGGCGCGAGCGCGTGCACCGCTTTCAGCTCTCGTGGGCGGTGCCGGCGGGGCCGACGCTCGAGGTGCTGGCGGGGGCCGCGTTCACGAGCGAGGAGCGCCTCGAGGCGGTGCCCGGCGTGCGCTACTCGCCGTTCAAGTTCGGGTCGCTGCTGGTGCCGGCGCTGGCGGTCTCGGCGCCGCTGTCGTGGCGGGCGGGGGCGCTGGAGCTGCGGGTGCGGCAGGCGCTGGAGCTCCACGTGGGCATGGCGGCGATGTCGCTCGCGCTGGAGCTGGACGCCGGCGGCGGGGTCGGGCCGCGGTTCTGGTGGAACGTGCTCGTGGGGATCTGAGCGGAGCGCGGTGAAATGGCCTCCGGCACCGGACGTCGCCACCCGCCGAGCCGTCGATCAGCGCTCCGGTCTCGGCGGTTGTCGCGACAGGCTCTCTGGCTGCACGACGCCTACGCGATCGCGTCGACGAAGCCGTACCGCAGCGCCTCTTCGGCGCCGAACGAGCGCCCGCGCTCCATGTCCGCCACGATCTGAACGTGCGGCCGGTGGATCGCGCCGACCAGCAGCCGCAGGAAGATGTCGGTCAGCCGCTCGACCTCGCGGAGCTCATCGGGAGACTTCGCTCCGCCCGCGAGCGGCACGAGGCTCACGACCGCCTCGGGGCTGCACCGGCGCCGGCCCCGCGCCCCGCTCGCGAGCAGCAGCGCCGCACCGCCGCCCGCCCGGCCCGAGCAGAACGTCGCGACCGGCGGCTTCAGCATGTGCATCGCGTCGTGAATCGCGAGCGACCCGATCACCGACCCGCCCGGAGAGTTGATGCGCAGCTCGATCTCGCGCCCCGCGTCTTCCGACTCCAGCAGCAGCAGTTTCGCGACGACGGTGGTCGCGACCCCCTCGTCGATCTCGGCGCCCAGCATCACGATGCGCCGCCGCAGCAGCGCGTCGTCGGCCTCGGTCACCCGGTGGCCTTGGTCGGCCCGTCCTGCTCCTGCGCGTACAGCACCACCGGCTCGACCTTCCGCACGATCGTGTCTTCGCTGACCACGACCTCCTTCGCGTTCTTCCGCGACGGAATGTCGAACATCACGTCGAGCATCGCGTGCTCGAGGATCGCGCGCAGGCCGCGGGCGCCGGTCTTCCGCCGAATCGCCTCGGTCGCGATCGACTTCAGCGCGCCCTCGGTGAACTTCAGCGCCACGCCGTCGAGCTCCAGCAGCCGCCGGTACTGCTTCGTCAGCGCGTTGCGCGGCGTCTGCAGAATGTCGACCAGCGCGGGCTCATCGAGCTCCTCGAGCGCCGTCACCACCGGCAGGCGGCCGATGAACTCGGGGATCATGCCGAACTTGAGCAGGTCCTCCGGCTCGACGCGCGCGAGCAGCTCGGACATCGAGCGCTCCTTCTTCGACTTGATGTCCGCGCCGAACCCGAGCGAGCGCCCGCCGAGGCGCCGCTCGACGATCTGCTCCAGGCCGCCGAACGCGCCGCCGCAGATGAAGAGGATGTTCGTGGTGTCGACCTGCAGAAACTCCTGCTGCGGGTGCTTGCGGCCGCCCTTCGGGGGCACGTTCGCGATGGTGCCCTCGATGATCTTGAGCAGCGCCTGCTGCACGCCCTCGCCGCTGACGTCGCGGGTGATCGACGGGTTCTCGGACTTGCGCGCGATCTTGTCGATCTCGTCGATGTAGACGATGCCCTTCTGCGCGCGCTCGATGTCGTGATCCGCCGCCTGCAGCAGGTTCACGATGATGTTCTCGACGTCTTCGCCGACGTAGCCGGCCTCGGTGAGGCACGTCGCGTCGGCGATCGTGAACGGCACGTTCAAGATGCGCGCGAGCGTCTGCGCCAGCAGCGTCTTGCCGGAGCCGGTCGGCCCGAGCAGCAGAATGTTCGACTTCTGCAGCTCGACGTCGTCCATCTGCACCTTCGACTCGATGCGCTTGTAGTGGTTGTGCACCGCCACCGAGAGCACCTTCTTCGCGCGCTCCTGGCCGATCACGTACTCGTCGAGAATCGACTTGATCTCGGAGGGGCGAGGAATGCGCAGCCGCGTGTCCTTCGTCTCTTCGCGGTCGATCTCTTCGGCGATGATGTCGTTGCACAGCCCGATGCACTCGTCGCAGATGTAGACCGTCGGGCCCGCGATGAGCTTCTTCACCTCTTTCTGCGACTTCCCGCAAAAGGAGCAGCAGAGGGTCTGGTTCGCGTCCCGGTTACCGGGCCCGCCGACGTTCTTTGTGGCCATGCGGTGACAACCTTAATCGGGGTTCCCCGGCGTCTCCAGTCGACTACTTCTTGTCACTGGATGCCGGGGGCTTACGGTTCTGGGCGACCACCTCGTCGATGAGCCCGTACTCCTTCGCCTCGATGCCCGAGAGGAAGTAGTCGCGCTCCACGTCCTTCTCGAGGCGCTCCATCGGCTGGCCGCTGTGCTTCGCCAGGATCTGATTCAGCGCCTTCTTCAGGCGCAGAATCTCTTTCACCTGGATCTCCATGTCGGTGACCTGGCCGCGCATGCCGCCCAGCGGCTGGTGAATCATGATGCGCGCGTTCGGCAGCGCCTGCCGCTTGCCCTTCGCGCCGGCCGCCAGCAGCACCGCCGCCATCGACGCCGCCTGCCCGATGCAGATCGTCGACACCTGCGGCTTCACGTACTGAATCGTGTCGTAGATCGCGAGCCCCGCCGTCACCGACCCGCCCGGCGAGTTGATGTAGATGTTGATGTCCTTGTCGGCGTCTTCGCTCTCGAGGAAGAGCAGCTGCGCCACGATCACGTTCGCGACGTCGTCGTCGATCTCGGTGCCCAGCATGATGATGCGGTCTTTGAGGAGCCGCGAGTAGATGTCGTACGCCCGCTCGCCGCGGTGCGTCTGCTCGATGACGGTAGGGGGGTAGTAGGGCATGGCGTCTCCGTACGGCGAAAAGGGTTACGAATAGGTAGCGGCCGACTTCAGGAAAGCAATCGTCTTCTCTTCACGGATGCGCGAACGCAGCGCGCTCTTCGACTCGGAGTCCTTATACGCCTTCCGCACCTGCGACAGCGGGCTGCCCGACTCCTCCGACAGCGCCTCGAGCTTCTTCTCGATGTCCTCGTCGGCCACCTCGATCTTCTCCTGCTTCGAGATCGCCTCGAACAACAGCTGCGCGCGCACCTCGGTCTCGGCCTTCGACCGGAACTCCTCGCGCAGCTTCGCCCAGTCGAGGTTCAGCTGGTTCGGGTCCATGCCCGACCGCGCCATCATGTTCACCGCGCCTTCGAACATCATGTCCATCGCGCGCTCGATCATCGCCCGCGGAACGTCGAACGCGTTCTTCTCGACGAGCCCCTTCACCAGCTCGTCACGCTCGGCCGTCTCGTTCTGACGCCGCTGCTGCCGCTCCAGGTCCTTCTTGATGCGGTCGCGCAGCTCCTTGAGCGTGTGCACGCCCGCCCCGCTCTTCTCCGCGAGCGCGTCGTCCACCGGCGGCACCTTCTTCTCTTTCAGCTCCTTCACCGTGACCGAGAAGCGCCCCACCTTTCCCTTCACCTCGTCGACGCGGTAGTCGGCCGGGAACGCGTAGTCGAGCTCCTTCGTGCCGCCGACCTTCACGCCCTCGAGCGCCGGCAGGTGCCCGTTCACGAGCTCGCCCGGCGAGAGCTCGAGGTGCACTCCGGTGCCCTTGTCGCCCGCGAAGCCCTTGCCGTCGATGGTCGCCGTGAAGTCGACGACGGCGATGTCGCCCGCCTTCGCGACGTCGCGGTCCTTCACCGCCTCGAGCTCGGTCAGGTTCTGGCGGATCATCTCGACGCGCTCGTCGATCGTCTTCTCGGTGACCTCGGCCTCGAGCTTCTTGAGCTTCAGCCCCTGGTAGTCCTTCGCGACCACCACCGGCTTCACCTCGACGCGCGCGGTGAACGCGAACGGAGCGCTGGGGTCGAGCTTCGGGTTCGTCACGTGGGGGTCGGCGACCGCCTCGATGTTGTTCTGGCGCACGGCCTCGAGGTAGCTCTTCGACACCACGCGGCGGATGACGTCGTCTTCGACCTCCGAGCGGAACCGCTGCTCGAGAATGCGCCGCGGCACCTTGCCCGGACGGAAGCCCGCGATCTTCACCTGGCGAGACAGCTGCGCGTACGCCTGGTCGAGCTCCTTCGCGACCACGGCCGGCTCGACCTCGATGGAGAGCGATTTTTCGATGGGGCTGAGCTCCTGAACCTGAACTTTCATGGCGAGCGGCCATAACACACACCGGTCGAATGGGTAGGCAGCAGGAAATGCGGTTTGGGCAGGAGGGGACTCGAACCCCTACGTCTTTCGACACGGGCTTCTAAGGCCCGCGCGGCTACCAGTTACGCCACCTGCCCTTCGAAGGTAGGAGTACCACGTGCCCGACCTCGAAGCCCTGCGCCGCTACGCCGTCACGCGCACGCTCTTTCCCCCGACGACGCTCGCCCGCGCTCTCGACAAGCTCGGCTTCGTTCAGGCCGACCCCATTCGCGCGCCCGCCCGCGCGCAGGATCTCGTGCTCCGCCACCGCGTTCGCGGCTACCGCGCCGGAGATCTCGAGCGGCGCTACCCGAAGCTCGACGCCGACGAGACGTTCTTCATCAACTACGGCTTCCTCCCGCGCCGCGTCTACGCGCTCATGCACCCGCGCGAGAAGAAGAAGTCACCGTGGTCGGCCCTGAAGCGAAGGCCCCACGCGCGCGCGCTCGCCGTCCTCGACTTCGTCACGCAGAGGAAGCTCGCCCACCCGCGCGAGGTCGACGCCCACTTCGCGCACGGCACCGTCACGAACTGGTGGGGAGGCCGGTCGAGCGCCACCACGCACCTGCTCGACGAGCTGCACTACCGCGGCCTGCTGCGCGTCGCGCGCCGAGACCGCGGCATCCGCGTCTACGCCCCCGTCGCCCACCGGGAGCACCCGCTCACCCCCGCCCAGCGCGTCGACGCCCTCGTCGACGTCGTCGTCGGGCTCTACGCACCGCTGCCCCTCTCGAGCCTCGCCACCACGCTCGGCCGCCTGCGCTACGCCGTCCCCCACCTGCTCCCCGAGGTCCGCGCGGCCATCCGCCGCGCGAAGGAGCGCCTCGCCCACGACGGCGGCTGGTACTGGCCCGCGAACGAGACGTGCGGCGGCGAGCCCGACGACGAGGTGCGGCTCCTCGCTCCGTTCGACCCCATCGTGTGGGACCGCCGCCGCTTCGAGCTCCTCTGGAGCTGGCCCTACCGCTTCGAGGCCTACACCCCCGCTGCGAAGCGCAAGTGGGGCTATTACGCCCTGCCCGTGCTGTTCCGCGACCGCGTCGCCGGCTGGGCCAACGTCGGCAAGAAAGTCGAGCTCGGGTGGATCTCGCGGCATCGTCCCCCGAAGCGGGCCGTCGACGCCGAGCTCGAGCGCCTCCAGGAGTTCCTGGGCACCTCATGAACCTCTTCATCATCCGCCACGCCATCGCCGAGGAGCGCAGCGCCGGCAAAGCCGACGAGAAGCGCCGGCTCACCAGCGAGGGGCGCGAGAAGTGGAAGCGCGAGATCCGCGGGCTGAAGGCGCTCGGCATCCGCTTCGACCCCGTCTTCCACTCCCCGTGGACGCGGGCGGTCGAGACGGCCGAGCTGCTCGACGGCGAGAAGATCGAGACCACCGCGCTCGCGCGCCCGCCGCGCGACGAGCTGCTCCACGAGCTGCGCGGGCCCAGCGCCGCCGTCGTCGGTCACGAGCCGTGGCTCGGCGAGCTGATCGCCTGGCTCGTCACCTCGGATGCCGCCCTCGGCCCCCGCTTCGTGATGAAGAAGGGGGGCGTCGCCTGGCTCGAGGGCACGCCGAAGCCGGGGCGCATGAGACTGCTCGCCCTGCTACCGCCGAAGGCTCTTCGCGCTGCGGGCCGGTGACGCGCGGCCCTGGCGCTGCTTCCGCACGGCAGGCGCCTCGCGCTGCGCCTGAAGCTCCCCGGGCCATTCGTCTCTCAGCCACTCCTCGAGCTGGTCGTGAACGATCACGTGCGAGACGTAATAGAGCGCGGCCGAGTGGCTCAGCGACGTCGGGAGGTCGATCATCGGCGCGCCGGGCACTCCGACGCTCGGGTCGTTCGGCGGGTGCCCGAAGATCGGCGCCATCTGCACGTCGCCCGGCAGATCGGTTCGCAGCTGGATCACGCGCACGCCCTCGGCAGGCTCGGGGTACTCGAGCGGCCGCGCGAGATCGAAGAAGAAGTGCGCGGCCTGCCGCCGGCCCGGCATGTGCCCGATCGCGCCCGACAGCGGTGCGCCCACCGTCAGCAGCGTCACCGAGGGCTTCCCTTCCCGCAGCGGCGCGTCGATCGACCCGCCCGCGAGCGCCGCCAGCACGCCGCCGGCGCTGTGCGCGATCACCAGCACCTCGCGATCGCCCGCGCAGCGCGCGAGGTGGCTGACGCCGCGCGCGAGGCGTCGAACGAGCTTCCGCTGCGTCTCCCACGCCGACCAGCGCAGCACGTACAGCGCCGTCGGCGCGCCCGACGCGAGCAGCGGCATCGACTTCTGAATCTCGGGGCCTTCCCCACCCGCGCCGTGAACCACGACGTAGATGGGCCGCCGCCCGGGGCGCCAGTCTTCCGAGAGCCGCTCGCACGGCACCTCCTCGATGCGCGCTGCGACGAGCTCGAAACCCTCGGCGTACGGCCTCTGCTGAACCGTCACGGTGCTGTGGAACCAGCCGTAGCCATCTTTCCCGGTCGCCGCGCCGGTCGTCGCACAACCCGCCGAGAGTACGAGCCCCAGCACCATGAAGCGTTGCATCGACCTCACTCATTGAAAACGGCGTGCCACTGCGCGCGACGTTACGGTTGAAGCAGACCGTCATGAACGAAGACCCCGACAAACGGCTCACGGCGCTCGTGCGCGAGCTGCCCGATGCCCTCGATCGCGAAGAGGCGCTGCTGCCGGCGCTCGAGCGGCTCGGCGTCAGCGAAGACGAGCTGAAGGTGCTGCAGGGCGACGAGCACCTGCTGCGCATCCTCGCCGAAGAAGCCCGCACCACCGCAGACCCGGCCACGAAGGCCGAGCTCGAGCGCGTGATGCGCTGGCACGCCGCGCGGCTCGCCCGCGTCGCAGGCGACGCCGTTCACTCCAGCCGCTGAAGCGTCAGCGGCTGGCGGGCCTGAGGAACGTCGGCCGCTCGTCGTCCCCGTGGTGGAGCGCGTACCACTTGAGCAGATCCGCGCGCCTCACCAGGCCGAGGAGTCGATCGCCGTCGACGATCGGGATCTGATCGACGTCGCGCTCGGCGAAGACCTCGAGCGCGCGCTCCGACGAATCGCCCGCCTGAAGAGTCACGAGCTTGTCGCGCGCCGTCATCACCTCGCGAATCGGCGTCGACGCCCAGATCGACTGCGGCAGCCGCCGCACGTCGTCCCAGACCACGAGCCCCTCGAACACGCCCTGCGACTCGACCGGCCACGCGCGCTGGTCCGACGCCATCAGGTGGTGCGTCACGAAGTCGTCGACCGACACGAGCGGCGAGACCTTCGCCACGTGCGTGCGCATCAGCCGCGAGATCGGCACGTCGTGCAGCGCGTCGCGCAGCATCACCTGCTGGTAGCTGAACCGCGCCGCGCTCAGGAGGAACCAGCCGATCAGCATCAGCCAGATGCCCTGCCCCACGCTCCCGGCCAACAGCTGCAGCGCGCCGAGCGCGATCAGGCCGCCGCCCACGAGCTGCCCGCCGCGTGCCGCCCAGCGCGTCGCCTTCGTGAAGTCGCCGGTCAGCCCCCAGAAGATCGCGCGCAGCACGCGCCCGCCGTCGAGCGGGAAGCCGGGCACGAGATTGAACAGCGCCAGCACCACGTTGATCGGCCCGAGCCACATGAGCAGCGTCGCGACCGGCCCCATCGAGCTGACGACCAGCTCGGCCTGCTCGGCGTCGGCCCAGTCGAGCTCGAAGGTGCGCGACAGGCCCATGCCCAGCGCGGTCGCGCCGACGCCGATGAGCAGGCTCGTGATCGGCCCGACGCCGGCGATGAGCAGCTCCGCGAGCGGGCGCTTCGGCTCTCCGTGCATGTGCGCCGCGCCGCCGAAGATGAACAGCGTGATGCGATCGATCTTCACGCCGAGCCACCGCCCGACGATCGCGTGCGACAGCTCGTGCGCGAGCACCGAAGAGAAGAACAGCACCCCGGCCGCCAGTGCCGTGCTCCAGCGCAGGGCCGGGCTCCAGTCGGGGTGCCAGTAGCGGAACAGGCCGGCGCCGAGGTTGAAGACGATGAGCGCGAACACGAGGAACAGGCTCCAGTCGAGGTGCAGCTCCACGCCGAACAGGCGACCCAGCCTGATTCCCGGAGCTCGCGCGCGTGCAGTTTCGGTATGCATTCCCCTGGGTCAATGCATCCCCGAGGCCGGGTGTCCCGCGCACGCGCTCCCCATCGACGCGAGGAAACCGGCGCGGTTGGGCCGCGCCGGCTCGCCTCAGGTTGGCAGTTCACCTCACTGCGTCACGGGTTCGACACACGCAGGCGTGCCGTCTTCGTTCTGGGGAACGGCGTCGATGCCCTGCGTGCAGCGCGTCTCGATGCGCGCGCAGAGCTCGGCATCGAGCTCGCCCGCGGCGCAGGCGGCCCGCTCCTCGGCGCAGCGCGCGGCGAAGATGGCCGCGAACGCGTCGCGCACGCAGGCGCGGCCCGTCGCGAGGCACGCGTCGCGATCGGCGCTCTCGGCGGCGAGGCAGGCGTCGAGCGCATCGCGGCACGCGATGAGCTCCGCGGGCGGAGGCCGCGGCTCACCGCGGTGGCCGCCGTGACCGCCGGGACGCCCCGGGCCGCCGATCGGAGGCGGAGGACCGAAGCCGCCGTCCGGCCCGCCGCGCGGCCCGCCGTGGCAGCCCACACCCCGGCCTTCGACCGGCGGCGGAGGAGGCGGCCGGCACGCGCGCAGGGCTTCGCGGCACGCCTCGAGGTCGGCTCCCTCGGCGGCGGCGCAGGTCTGGAACGTCGCGGCGCATTCGGCCTCCGCGGTGTCCACGCTCTGGAAGGTGCACTGCGCGCTCTGCAGCGCCGTGTCGGCGCTGAAGGCGTCGGTCAGCGTTTCGGGGTGGCAGGCGGACATGAGACACACGATCGGCAGGTAGGTTCGTTTCATCTGGGTTGGTTTCCTTCGAGCTCCGTGAGGGAGGGGCCGGCCGCCCCACCCGCTCCTCACGTGCTCGCCAGCCGCCGAGATCGATCACGGGCACGGATCGGGCTCGACGCGCGGCGCGCAGCGCCCGTGCGGATCGAAGCACGACTCCTTGCGGCAGAACTCCCTCGGCAGGCACTGCGAGCTGTCGTCACACGGCTTCCCCGGCGGAGGCGGGCGGCCGCCGTCGGGCAGCTGCCCGATCTCGCCGACGACGACGTCGTACGGGCCGCACGCCGCGAGCAGCAGCACGAGCGCGAGCAGAGGCCGCGTCACGGCGCCGCTCCGATTCTGCCGCGGTACGGGTCGGGCCCCAGCACGTTGAACGAGAACCCGAGCACCAGCGACGGGCGCACGCGCCACGGCTGGAACACGATCTCGCGATCGTCGGTGATGAAGCGCGGAGGCCGCAGGTCGACGTCGGCCGCGACCGCGAGGTGCAGGTCGACCGCGCCGCCCAACGCCACCCGCCCTGCGACGAGCGCGCTGAGCACCGGCGCGGGGCCGATCGTGGGCCGCAGCCGGTTCACCGGCAGGTTCATCGACTGCGGAGCGGTGACGAAGAGATCGACGCCCGCGCCGAAGCCGCCTTCCACGCACCACGCGTCGCCGCGCAAGAAGTCGAGCGAGAGCAGCGCGCGGAACGGCACGTTGCTCACGCGCAGATCGAGCCACGGGCTCTCGACCCCGAACGCCGCGTCGTAGCCGCCCTTCAGGTGCAGCGCGGGCCGGAAGCGGCCCACGCGGTACGAGAACGCGAGCTCGAGGCCGCCGCCCGCGTTGATCGGTGGGCCCCCGAGCGCCTTGCCGCCGAAGAAGCCGCCGAGGTCGATGCCGAAGCGGCGGTCGTCGGGCGCCTTCGGCGCCGGGGCCGGCTCGACCCGCGTCTCCACGAGCGGCGGCCTGGCCGGCTCGGGAGGCTCGGGCTCCGGCGGGGGCGGCGGCGCCGGCGTCGCGAGCAGCTCCTCGACGATGGCGTGCACGACGTGTGCGGCGGCCTCGGCCTGCAGCGCCGTCGTGGCCGCGGGCGGCATGCGGCGCATCAGCACCTGGCGGCCGGTACCGTCGACGATGGTGAGCTGCACGTACGGGTCGCTGAAGTCGGCCTCGACGGCGGCGATCGCGGGGCCGTCGGTGCCGTCGATCGAGACCTCGAGGCGGCCGAGCAGCTCGCGCAGCGAGGTGGTGAAGGCGCCGGCGCGGGCGGCGTCGCCGGCGGTGACGAGCGTCACGCGCGAGGGTGCTGCCCATGCGCCCGTCGCGAAGATGAGCACCGCGGAGGCGAGCGTTCGCGTGCTCACTGCCTCGGAGCATGCCGCGCATGGAGCGAGTCCGGGAACTCCGCAGCGAGCGCGCTCCACGCGGCGGCGGCGTCGTCGGTGCGGCCGAGGACGCCCAGGCACCGCGCCCGCGCCGCCATCGCCTCTTCACGCAGCGTGGGATCACCCGAGGACAGGTACGCCTCGAGCTGCTCCAGCGCGCCGCGGCAGTCGCCGCTGTCGAGCAGCATGCGGCCCAGCACCGCGCGCGTCAGCTGCGCCTCGTCGGAAGACGGGAAGCGCGCGAGCAGATCGCGGTAGCGCAGCGCCGCCGCCGCGAGGTCGCCGCGCACGCGCGCCCCGTTGCCCTCTGCGAACAGCTCGGCCGCGCCGAGCGCCGGAACGACCACGCGCCTCGCGGGACGTGGAGCGACCACCGGGGCCGGCGCCGGCTCCGGCGACTCCGGCACCACGACCTGCGCTTCCACCGGAGGCGGAGCGACGACCGGCGCAGGAGCCTTCGGAGTCTCCCGCGCAGGAACCGGCTCCGGCTCGTGCCCGCGCCCCGAGACGATCTTGGCGATCATCTTCGGCAGCACGCCGGTCACCTGGCCCACCGCCGCGAAGCTCGCCACCGCGAAGAACATCACCGCGGCCGCGGTCATCGCACCGAACCGCCGCCCGCCGCGGGCCCGCGCCGGCTCGCGCTGCGGCATGCCGGCCAGCGCCCGGGCCACCACGTCGTCGACGTTCACCACGGCTTCGGGCTCCACCGCGGCGGCGAAGTCGGCCTTCGCCTTCGCTTCGAAGCGGCACACCGCGCACTGCGCGAGGTGGCCGTCGAGCCACGTGCGCTCGGCGTCGGTCAGCGTGCCGGCGGCGGCCTTGTCGAGCAGCTCCTCGGGGTGCAGGTCGGCCGAGATCACGACTCCACCTCCAACAGCTCGAGCAGCGCGGGGTCGGCGTCGATTCGGCGGCGCAGCGCCTCTTTCGCGAGGCGAATGCGGCTGCGCACGGTGTTCAGCGGCACGCCGGCGGCGGCCGAGACCTCGGGCAGCGAGAACCCCAGGGCCACGCGCATCGCGAACGCCTCGCCCTGCTCCTCCGGCAGCTCCTCGAGCAGCTCCCGCACGAGCGCGCGGCGCTTCTCGGCGACGAGGCCGTCGTGCTGCGACGGAGCGGGCGACGTCGCCGCGTCGACCTCGGCCTCCTCGTCGTGGTGCGCGCTGCGCGACTTCGTGCGCCGCTTCGAAGCGATCACCGCGCGCGCGACGATGCGCGAGGCGTAGTGCTGGGGCGTGCACTCGCCGCGGAACTGGGGCAGCGCCTGCACGAGCGCGATGAGCGACTTCTGTACGACATCGTCCGCTTCGGGGTGGCCCTTGCCCATCAGCGCCGCCACCGAGCGGATCATGCCCGGCGCGAGCGCCTTCAAGAGCGCGCCCGTCGCCTCGGTGTCGCCGCGCGCCGCCCGCTCCGCGAGCTCGGCGAGAGGTGAGGGTTTCCGGGCGGTTGGCGCAGGTGCGGACATGATGGAGCGCGTCGAGAACCTAGTGTTCGCGACGCGCGCCGATCGATCAAGGCCGCCTGAACGCCTCGAGGCCTACCACTGCAGCGCGGCGTTGACCGTGTAGGTCGTCGCGAGCCCGAGGCCGACGCCGAAGTGCACGGTGCGCATCACCTTCGAGAACATCGGCCGGGCCTCGGCCGGAATGCCGATGATGGCCGGGTGCGCGGCGATGAGGCCGAGCACCGGCTGCGTCGCGAACAGCGCGACGTTGGCCCAGCGCAGGCCCTGTGTGCGCCGGTCACGCTCGTAGTCACCCGTGCGGTACGGGCTGTCGTTCATCTCGGCCGCGATGACCTCCTGCGCGATGAACAGGCCGAGCGTCGAGGCCGCGAACACGAAGTGCACGATGCTCAGGCCGCCGTTGCAGCCGAACTCTCCGCCGATGCCCTTGCCGGTCGAGCACAGGCCGTCGCCGAACAGCGTCGGCTTGTTCGCGAGCAGCATGAAGCCGATCGCACCCGACACCGCGAGCGTGCCGAGGCCGACCTTCTGCACGACGCTGTGCGCGCGATCGAGCTGCGCGTCCGGCGTCTCACCGGGTGAAGTGACCTGAGCCCAACCGCTCGCCGGAACTGCGACCGCCACCGCAATCAAGAGGAATTTTTTCATGGGGCGACGCCAGTGCATCGCCCGTTCCGCGACCGCGTTCGCGGCCTTTAGCCCCTCTTTCGCGTGGCGAATCGCCCCAGGGCGTCAGAACGCGACGTGCACGTGATCCGAGTGGCCGCCGATGGCGCCGATCTGCTGGCCGTGCTTGATGCCGCCGAGCGGGTCGTAGAACAGCTCGGTCGGGTTCTTCTGCGCCATGAAGCGGTAGAACTTCGCCATGATGCTCGGCGGCCCCGCGACGTCCACCGCGCGGCCCGAGTAGTGGTACGAGCCCGGCGCGTGCTGACCGCCGGTCGTCGACGTGACGGTCAGGCCCATCTTGCGCGCGACCTTCGCGGCCCAGGTGGTCTTCGCGTTGAGGCCGCCCAGCCCCGCGCCCGACACGCCGCTGACGTCGCCGGGCCCGCGGTCGGGGCGGATCACGTGATCGACCGGCTTGAGGCCGAGCTCCTTGCGGGCGCGGTTCGTCGCCTTGAAGCCCATCTCGTACTGGGCGGGCCGGAGGTGGTCGCGCGCCTCCTCGCGGCGGTCCTTCACGCGGTCGCGCGCGCGGTCGAGGCGCTTCTCGTCGCGCTTCACCTCCTTCACGTCGCCCTTGATCTCCTTCTTCGTGTCCTTGATCTCGCCGCGCTGCCGATCGAGCGCGCCCTGCAGCTTCTCGATGCCGTCGCGCTTCCCGTCGATGCGCTTGTCGAGCGAGGTCTCGAGCGCGGCGTGCCTCTGCTGAACCGCGCTCAGCTGCGCCTGGAGGAAGACGTCGGGCTGGCCGGTGAGCGGGTCGACCGACGCCGCGATCTGCCGCTCGAGGTTCGCCTCCTTCTCTTCGAAGGCGTCGAGGCGCTTCTCGCCGCCGGCGCGGATCTTCGACAGCTCCTTGCGGTCGCCCTTGAGCTCCTTCTTGTTGTCCACGAACGCGTCGCGGACGTGCTCGATGTGCTTGCGATCTTGCTTGAGCTCTCTGCGATCCTTCTTGAGCTCGCGCAGCAGGTTGTCGCGCGTCTTCTCGGCGCGGTTGAGCTGCTTGATGTCTTGGTTCAGGCGGCGGACGGCGGCGGGTGCGCTCATGGTGAGCGCGGGACACTGCTTCGCTCACGCCACGTTCAACCGCGCGCAATCGCGCGTGTAACCGCAGTGCACTCGGGGAACCTGTCACCCGGAGTAGTCGACTCAGCGCTCGGCGAGCTCCGCCTTGACCCACGCGGCGGCGAGCGGGTGCAGCGCCAGCTTCTGTGTGACCCTCAGGGCGTTGTTGAAGCTGACCCGCGACCGCTTGGGCTCGGCGACGATGGCCAGGTACGCGTAGGCCTGCGTCGCGCGCAGCCGCGTATACGCGTCGGAGTCGGGCGCTTCGACGATGCCCGCGAGGACCTTGCGCATCGCAGGGGCCTTCCCCGCCTCCGACACCGATCGCGCCCAGCGCCAGGCATCGAGCCACGCCGTGCTCTGAGGCCGCGTGATGAGAAGCCCGAGCATGAACTTCTCGAAGTCGATGCCCGTGCTGAGCAGGCGGTCGGCTTGCGTCTCATGCGCTTCCTCTCCGTAGCTCGAGTAGGCCACGCGGCGGAACTGGTCGCCCATGATGTTGACCTGGAGCCGCAGGAAGTTGCCGAGGTCGCCACGCGCGTAGGCGAGCTCCGCCTTGAGCCGCGCGGCGTCGGCTGGCGTGTCATCCATCGAGCAGGTGCCCATCGGCTCCCACCGCAGCAACCGGGTGAACATCGCGTCGTCGGCCTTGTTCGCGCCCAACCACGCAGTGAGCCTCTCCGGAGTGTCGGTCGCGCGAAGCACGTCATGGAGCGGCTCATCGAACTGGACCCGGTCCGCAGGCGCCGGCTTCACCAACGTGGACACGTAGGTCCACGCGACGAGATCGGCGTCGGACATCTCGTTCGGCAGCCGCTCCTCCTCTTCGAAGGTATTGCCGTCGCTGTAGAACAGCCTCCACGAAGATGGGGAGCTCGGGCGCGGAGGGTCGAGCGCAAGCGCGTGCGCGACGCCGTCGGTGATGAGAAACCAGCCCGCGAAGCGCCCGCCGCCGGACTCCTTCACCGTACCGCGCACGACCTGGTGGCCCTCGGCGTCACGGCGTGCCCAGTTCTTCCGGAAGTCATCGGGCGCGGGCCACTCGAAGCGTTCGACCTTCGCGAGAACCGGCCGCGTCAACGCCTCGGGGTACGTCGTCGGAGCGGCGATCAGCATCAGGACGAGCGTGTGCATGGCGCCTCCGACACCCGCCATCGTAGCCGCGTTCCCGGCTCGTTCCTGCACTGCTGCGACACGCACGTCTCGCCGTTCGAGGCGCGGCACGCGCGGCAGTCTTCGCCGCGCCGGCGGCCGGTATTTCCCCGAACCTGCGAGCCGCATTTACACCCTCCTCCCAGTCACCCCCCGGAGGTGGAGCGAGAATGTTCCCATGGTCCGCACCTCGGACATGCCGGCGCCCGCCGACGAGCGCGACCGCCTCTCGGGGCGCGTGCGCGGTCTGGCCAACCGGCTCGCCGTCGTGCGGCCCGTGGGCGCCGGAGGTCTCGGCGCGGTCTACGAGGTTCAGCACCGCTTCACCCGCCACCGCCGCGCGCTGAAGGTGCTTCACGCCCGCCTGCGCGGCAACACCGACGTCGTCGAGCGCTTCTTGAAGGAGGCCTCTGCCGCCGGCCGCATCAAGAACCCCCACATCGTCGAGACCTTCGACGCCGGCCTCCTCGACGACGGCTCCCCGTACCTCGTCATGGAGTATCTCGAGGGGCGATCTCTGCGCGACGTGCTCCGCGCGCACTGCACGCTCGACGCGCGGCTCGCGTGCACGCTGCTCGTGCAGATCTGCGGCGCGGTCCAGGCCGCCCACGACGCCGGCATCATCCACCGCGACCTCAAGCCCGAGAATCTGTTCGTCTGCGAGCGCGCCGGCGCTCCGTTCGCGAAGGTCCTCGACTTCGGCGTCTCGAAGTTCGTCGCCACCGACGGGCGGCTCGTCGAGACCCGCTCGGGCATCACGCTCGGAACACCGCTCTATGCCGCTCCCGAGCAGCTGATGGATGCGAAGGCAGCCGACGCGCGCTCCGACGTGTACAGCCTCGGCGTCGTCCTCTTCGAGCTGCTCTCGGGTGACGTCCCGTTCACCGCCGGGAGCTTCGCCGAGCTCGCGGCCAAGGTGCTCGCCGGCGGCGCGCCGCCGCTCACCGCCAAGGTCCCCTCCGCGCTGCGGGCCGCCGTCGCCCGCTCGCTCGAGCGCGACCCGGCGCGGCGCTTTCAGACCGCCCGCGAGCTGGCCCAGGCGCTCGCGCCCTTCGTTTCGACGCGGGGCCACGACGCCGCCGACGTGATCGGCGACACCCTGGCGGACACGCACGTTCCCCGCCCAGCCCTCCGGCCGCTGCCACGAACGAGGTGGCTCGCAGCCGCGGCAGCGGCGATCGCGCTGCTCGCAGGCACCGGCGCTGCCGTCTGGGGCGCCCGGCAGCCCGCGCTCCGCTCCTCGTCACCGCAGCCGCGGGCCGCGCGCACCGTCGAGCCGCAGGCGCTCGCGCACTACCAGCGCGGCCGGCACTTCTGGAACAAGCGCACCGCCGACGGCCTCACGCGCGCCGCCGCCGCCTTCCAGCAGGCGCTCGACCTCGACCCCGGCTACGCGCTCGCCTGGGTCGGCCTCGCCGATACCTACGCGCTCACCGAGCAGTACGCCGGAGTCCCCTCGGAGGAGAACTGCCCGCGCGCCAAGGCCGCGATCGCGCGCGCCCTCGAGCTCGACCCTTCGCTCGCCTCGGCCCACGCCACCCGCGGCCTGCTGCTCGGTCACTGCGACTGGAGCTGGGGCGAAGCCGAGCGCGAGCTCCTCGCCGCGATCGCCCTCGACCCCGGCTACGCCTCGGCGCACCACTGGTACGCGCTTCACCTGACCTATCGCGGCCAGTTCGATCGTGGCCTCGAGGAGGCGCGCACCGCCCACCGGCTCGACCCCCTCTCGGTCATCGCGCAGAACTCGGCCGCCCTCGTCGCCGGCAGCGCCCGCCGCTGGGACGACGCGCTCGCACAGAGCGAGCGCCTCATCGCGCTCGAGCCCGACTTCGCCATGGCCTACAAGTGGAAGGGCCGGGCCTTGCGCGCCCGCGGCTCGTTCGCCGAGGCACGCGCGGCGTTCGAGAAGGCGTTCGAGCTCTCGGGAGGCAAGGCGTTCGAGCTGATGGGCGAGCTCGGCGCGACTGCGGCGCTGGCGAACGACGCGCCCGGAGCCCGCGCGTGGGCTGCCCGCATCGAGCAGACGCTGCCGCAGAACCCGGCCGGTGCGCTGCACCTCGCGATGATCTCCGCGAGCCTGGGCGACACCGAGGCGGCGATCGGCTGGCTCGAGAAGGCGTTCGAAGCCCACAGCTGGTTCCTGGTGCTGCTCCGCACCGAGTCGCTGTTCGACCCGCTGCGCGCGGATCCCCGCTTCGTCGCCATGGAGCGGCGCGTCTTCGCGCCCTGAACCTGTAATACCCCCGCAGCTTCCCCGTTCGCGGCGTCGAGTCACTGACGACTCCACCGAGAACGAGGAAGTCCAATGCGCCGCTTCGCCCTGCTGTCACTCACCGTGCTGACCCTCGCCGCGTGCTCCGCGGCGCGCCCCGTCTTCATGGCCGACTGCCCGAAGGTCGACGACCCGCAGGCCGGCGCGCGCGTGCCCGTCGCGCTGAACCTCGGCACCGTCGCGGGCGGCCAGCCGTTCGCGCTCGGCGCCACCCTGCGCGCGCAGACCGGCGCCGAGTACGAGGTCAGCAAGCTCCGCTACTACCTGTCGGAGGCCGCGCTCGTGGACACCCGCGGCGCCGTCATCCGCGTGCCGCTCGCGAAGGCCGACGGCAGCCCCTTGCCCTACGGCCTCGCGCTCGTCGACGCCGCCGTGCCTGCGAGCCAGTCGATCGCGATCATGGCTCCGCCCGGCACGTACAAGGCGGTCAACCTCTCGGTCGGCGTGCCCGTCACGTGCCCGACCGGCGAGGCGCTGAACCACGGCGACGCCTCGATGCGCGCGGCGCCGCTCGACGTCGACACCGACATGTACTGGTCGCGGGACCCGAACTACATCTTCCTGAAGATCGAGGGGCAGGTGCAGACCGCCGGCGCGTGGAAGCCGTTCTTCTTCCACGTCGGTGAAGACGCGCGCCGCGGCGACCTGCACCTGCACGTGCCGCTCACCGTCTCGGCCGAAGAGCCCGCGCGCCTCGACGTCACCGTCGACGTCAACCGCCTGTTCGTGAGCCCCAGCGGCGAGGCCGCGCCCGCGCTCTCGGGCGGCTCGCACGGCGGAGCCCCCATCGATCAGATGGCCGAGAACCTCTCGAAGTCGTCGGTCTTCACCGCCGTCGCCCGCTGAGGAGCCGCCATGAACCGCACCGCGCTCTTCTGCTTCGTGCTCCTGACGGCCTGCGCCTCACAGCTCGCCGTTCCCAGCCACTTTCCTCCCCTGCCGTCGCCCGCCGGCAACGAGCCGACCGCCGCGCGCATCGACCTGGGGCGCAAGCTGTTCCACGACGCCCGCCTCTCGCGCACGCAGGAGGTCTCGTGCGCGACCTGCCACCTGCAGGCGAACGCCTTCGCCGACCCGAAGGCGGTCAGCACCGGCGTCGAGGGCCGCACCGGCACGCGCAACGCGCCACCGCTCGCGAACCTCGCGTGGAACACGAGCTTCTTCTGGGACGGCCGCGCCAAGACCCTCGAGGAGCAGGCGCTCGGGCCCATCACGAACCCCCTCGAGATGGACATGACGATCCCCGAGCTCGTCGCGCGCGTCGCCGCCGACCCCGAGTACGCGCGCATGTCCCAGAGCGCCTACGGCCGCGCGCCCGATCAGGAGGTCGTCGCCAAGGCGCTCGCGTCGTTCATGCGGTCGCTCGTCAGCGGCACCAGCCGCTACGACCGCCACCTCGGCGGAGACACCACGGCGCTCACGCCGGCCGAGAAGCGCGGCGCCGCCATCGCGCTCGGCGAGCGCGGCGAGTGCTTCCACTGCCACGTCGGGTTCAACCTCACGAACAACACGTTCGCGAACAACGGCATGAACACCGCCGACCGCGGGCGCGAAGAGGTCACGAAGCGCGCCGACGATCTCGGCAAGTTCAAGGTCCCCACGCTGCGCAACGTCGGCGTCACCGCCCCGTACATGCACGACGGCTCGGTCGCCACGCTGCGCGAGGTCGTCGAGCACTACGCGAACGGCGGCGCCGGCCACCCCAACACCGACCCCGTCATCCGCCCGCTCGAGCTCACCGAGCAGGAGCGCCTGGACCTCGTCGCCTTCCTCGAGGCCCTCACCGACGCGCCGTTCATCGGGGTGAAGCCGTGAGCGCCGCGACCTGGGAGCGGCGTGAAGAGCTGCTCGTCGGCTGGCTGGCGGAGCACGGCCTGTTCCTGCTCCGCCTCAGCCTCGGCATCGTCTTCCTGTGGTTCGGGGCGCTGAAGTTCGTGCCGGCGTGGAGCCCCGCCGAAGACCTCGCCGGCGCCACCATCGCGAAGCTGACGTTCGGGCTCGTGCCGCCGAAGCTCGCCCTGCTGGTGCTCGCGACCTGGGAGTCGGCGATCGGGCTCGCGCTCGTCTTCGGCGTGCAGCTGCGCGCCGCCATCGGCCTGCTGCTGCTCCAGCTGGCCGGCACGCTGACGCCGCTCGTGCTGTTCCCGGCCGAGACGTTCGTCCGCTTCCCCTTCGCTCCCACGATGGAGGGCCAGTACATCTTGAAGAACCTGGTCCTCATCAGCGCGGCGCTGGTGATCGGCGCGACCGTGCGCGGCGGGCGGCTGATCTCGGCGCCTGTAATGCGCGAGCGGGTGGTGCGTGAGCGTGTTCGAAGCCGGCAATCGAGCCGGCTCACCACGAAAGAGGATGACCATGTGCGAGTGCCCGAACGAGACCTGTGGCTGCGAGCAGACCGGCGTGTGCCTGTGCGGAACCGCGTGCGAGTGCCGGGAGCCCTGTGACTGCACCGGCGCCGGCTGCACCTGCAGCCGCTGATGCGAAAACGGGGGGAGGGGCTCGAAAGGCCCCTCCCCTCACTGCTTGGGGTGCCCGCACCCGGTGCTGCCCGGCTCGCCGCAGGTGCAGTCGACGCAGCCGCGCGAGGCACACGCGCCGCACCACTTCACCACGCGCTTGCGCAGAGTCTCTCGCGCGCGGAACACGCGCACCCCGGCGTTGTTCGCCGTGATGCCCGCCTCGGCCGCGTAGGCCTGCACCGAGAGCCCGTCGACGTCGATGCGCTTGAGCGCCGTGGCGTACTCGGCCTTCAGCGTGTCCGAGAGCCGGGCGACGCAGTGGCACACCGCATCTTTCTCGTCGGGGCTCGGCGCCGCCGCCTCGTCGAGCTCGCGCGTCAGCGCCGCGAGCGCCTTCTCGCTGGTGCCGCCGCGCCGGTAGTGATCGATGACCGCGTTGCGCAGCACCCGGTAGAACCACGTCACCGTGCTCTCGCTGCTGTCGAACGGCAGCTTGTCGAGCGAGCGCGCGAACGCCTCCTGCAAGAGATCTTCGGCCGAGGCGGCGCTGCCGACGCGCCGCTCGAGAAACGACAGGAAGGTCTTCCGGTTGTCGGCGAGGGCGGTGAGCAGCTCGTCGCGGGAAGGCGTGCGATCGGGGGTCATGGCGTGCGCAGGAATTGCGACTGTAATGCGCGGCGGGGCAGCGCGTCAGCCGGTACGAAACCCGCATCCCACGAGAGAGCCATGACCCCGCACGCGCACCACGAGCCCGAAGACGCCGGCATCGCCATCGACCCCATCTGCGGCATGAAGGTCGACACGAAGCACCCGCGGGGCGGCTCGGTCGCCCACGGCGACCACACCCACTATTTCTGCAGCGACCGCTGCCGAACGAAGTTCCTCGACGGACACCGGGAGCCGCCCAGGGCCGCCGCTCCGCCCGCCGGCGACGCGCTCTACACCTGCCCGATGCACCCCGAGGTCGTCCAGACGGGCCCGGGCAGCTGCCCAATCTGCGGCATGGCGCTCGAGCCGAAGACGATCACGGCCGACGATGCCGAGGACGCCGAGCTCGCCGACCTGAGGCGCCGCTTCGCCGTCAGCGCGGTGCTCACGGCCCCGGTGGTCGTCCTCGCGATGGGCGAGCACGTGCTGCCCGTGTCCGCACCGGGCTGGGTGCAGCTCGTGCTCGCGGCGCCGGTCGTGCTGTGGGGGGGCTGGCCGTTCTTCCAGCGCGCCTGGAGATCGATCGTCACGCTGAAGCTCAACATGTTCACGCTGATCGCGCTGGGCACCGGCGCCGCCTTCACCTTCAGCGTCGTGGCGACGCTCTTCCCGCACGCGCTCGCCCACGGGCTGTACTTCGAAGCGGCCGCCGTCATCACCACGCTCGCGCTGCTCGGCCAGGTGCTCGAGCTGCGCGCGCGGCACGCCACCGCCGGCGCGCTCAAGAGCCTGCTCCGGCTCAAGCCCGCCAATGCCCGCCGGGTGCTCGACGACGGCGCCGAGATCGACGTCCCGCTCGAGCACGTGCGGCGCGGCGAGAAGCTGCGCGTGCGTCCCGGCGAGAGCGTGCCCGTCGACGGCGTCGTCACCGAAGGCCAGAGCGCGATCGACGAGTCGATGGTCACCGGCGAGCCGCTGCCCGTCGAGAAGCGCGCGGGCGACGCCGTCACCGGCGGCACCGTCAACGGCCGGGGCACGTTCATCATGGAGGCCACGCAGGTCGGCGACGAGACGCTGCTCTCGCGCATCGTTCAGCTCGTCAACCAGGCGCAGCGCAGCCGCGCGCCCGTGCAGCGCCTCGCCGACCGCGTCTCGGCGTGGTTCGTGCCCGCGGTGCTGCTCGTGGCCGTGGGCACCGCGATCGGGTGGACGCTGCTCGGCCCCGAGCCCACGCTCACCCACGCCCTCGTCAACGCGGTCGCGGTGCTGATCATCGCCTGCCCTTGCGCGCTCGGCCTCGCCACGCCGATGTCGGTGATGGTCGGCATCGGCCGCGGCGCCCAGCTCGGCGTGCTGGTGAAGAGCGCCGAGGCGCTCGAGCGGCTCGAGCGCGTCGACACGCTCGTCGTCGACAAGACCGGCACCCTCACCGAGGGCCAGCCGAAGGTGATCGCGGTGTCGGCGGCGCCGGGCTTCGACGAAGCCACCCTGCTCTCTCACGCCGCCGCGCTGGAGCAGGCGAGTGAGCACCCGCTGGCGTCGGCGATCGTGGCCGCCGCGCACGACGTCCCGAAGGTGCACGAGTTCGAGGCGCGGGTCGGGCGCGGAGTCGTGGGCCGCGTCGCCGGCCGGCGCGTCGTGGTCGGCACCGAGACGCTCCTGAAGGAGGAAGGCATCGACCCAGCGCCGCTGGGCGAAGGGCTCGCCGGCCGGACCGCGGTGCTCGTCGCGATCGACGGAGCGCCGGCGGGCGTCATCTCGATCGCCGACCCGGTCAAGGCGAGCGCGGCCGGGGCGGTGCGCTCGCTGCAGGCCGCGGGCGTCGAGGTCGTCATGCTGACCGGCGACGCCTCGGGTGCGGCCGCCGAGGTCGCGCGGCACGTGGGCATCGCGCGCTTCGAGGCCGGCGTCTCGCCCGAGGGCAAGGCCGGCTTCGTGGCGAAGCTGGTCGCGCAGGGGCGCCGGGTCGCGATGGCCGGCGACGGCATCAACGACGCGCCGGCGCTCGCGGCCGCGCACGTCGGCATCGCGATGGGCACCGGCACCGACGTCGCGATGCAGACCGCCGGCATCACGCTGGTGAAGGGCGACCTCGCCGGCATCGTGCGCGCCGTCGCGCTGTCCCGGGCCGCGATGCGCAACATCCGCCAGAACCTGCTCTTCGCGTTCCTCTACAACGTGCTCGGGGTGCCGCTCGCGGCGGTCGGCCTCGCGGGGCCGATGATCGCCAGCGCCGCGATGGCGCTCAGCTCCGTGTCGGTCATCGGCAACGCCCTGCGCCTGCGCCGGGCCGTGCGCTGAAGGCACGCCCTGGAGTCGTTCACAGCCGCTGCATGACGCGGACGAGCCGCTCTCGCACGCCCGCAGCGAAGGCGGCGAGGTCGGGGCCCGCCTGAACGGCCGCCGTCTGCAGCGGGTCGACGGCCGACACCACCGCCTTGCCCTCGTCGTCTTCGTAGACCGCGACGTTGCACGGCAGCATGACGCCGACACCGAGGTTCTTCTGCAGCGCCTCGTGCGCCAGCACCGGGTTGCACGCACCGAGGATGCGGTACCGGCGGAACGGCACGCCGAGCTTCTTCGCCAGCGTCTCCTTCACGTCGATCTCGGTGAGGACGCCGAAGCCCTCTTCCTTCAAGACCGCGGGCAACCGCTCCAGTGCGGCGTCGAAGCCGATGCTCAACTTCTTCCGGATCCCCAGCTCCATGGGCTCCTCCTCTGCGCCGGCGCCGGCGCCTGCTGCTCCTGGCACCGGCAGCGCTGCTCAGGCGGTACGTTCGCGAGCGCCTGTTCGATGTGTGCGCCACAGCCGGACCACGTCGGCTTGCCGCAATTCCTGCACTTCACCTGCATGCACATGGGGATGCACCTCCGATGCCACCTGAGAGCCGGGCCTTACGGAAAAGGGTTCAGCTGAAACCCTTCGGCCGGCCGCTGGCTCTCACGGACATGAAAGAGCCCACCGAGATCCTCGTGACCCTGCCCGGCGGCCGCCGCGTCGACGCGCAGGTCGGCGCGCACGTCGTGCACACCGATCAACCGCGGAGCAACGGCGGCGAAGACAGCGCGCCCTCCCCGTTCGACCTCTTCCTCGCGTCGCTGGGGACCTGCGCCGGCATCTTCGTGCAGGGCTTCTGTGCCGCACGCGGGCTTCCGACCGACGGCATCCGCATCCGCGAGCGCGCGACCTTCTCCGACGACGGAGTCCTCGCCGCCGTGCACCTCGACCTCGAGCTCCCCGCGACGTTCCCCGAGAAGTACCGCGCCGCCGTCGCGAAGGTCGCCGAGCAGTGCAGCGTGAAGCGCGCGATCGCTGCGCAGCCGGCCTTCACCGTCACGAGCGGCGTGCCGGCTCAGGGAAGGGACAGCCAGCCGCTGGAGACGACCGCGCGCTGGCGGGCCGCGTCGTAGGCCATCGCGTGCCGGCTCATCTGCGGAGGCCTCGCCGCGCGGGCGGAGCCGGCAGCGCCGCGCGCTGCGCGCCCGAAGCGGTCACTCCGCCCGAGCCGGCGATCTCGACGCCGCCGAGTGCTCGTCGCCCACGTACGTCTCCGGGAAGCCGAGCTCCGCCGGCGAAGCCGCAAGACGCAGGGGCTCCGGGTCGACGAGCGGCGGCCTGCACGCACCGGCCCTGACGGCCGCGAGCACCGGGTTCGCCGCCGTGCGCGCCTCGCCCGGCCCTCACGGGCCTGTCGCCCGAACGCCGGTCAGGGCGCACACGTGGCGTCGCTGCACAGCCCAGCGTCACACGTGCCCGTGGCGCACTCTCCGCTCGTCCGGCAGGTGGCGCCGAGCGCGCGGTGCGGCGCGCACTGGCTCATTTCGCACAGCCCCTCGCCGCACACCCCGGCGCCGTCGCCGCACGCCTCGTCGAGGCAGCGCCGCTGGACGCACGCGTACGTGCCTGCATCGACCCCTTCACAGTCGAGCCCCGCCGAGCACTTGCGCGTCGACGAGTCGCACGGCTCCTTGAGCCCGGGCAGTGGAACGCACGTACGGGCGCCCTGCACGACTCCACAGTGGAGCCCCGCCGCGCAGTCTTCCAGCGTCTGCTGCCCGCACGGAGCCCCCGCCGGCAGGGGCGACGAGCAGCGGCCCCGCCCGAACCCGGCGTCGCTGTTGGGCCCGCACACCAGGCCCCCCTGGCAGTCGCGACTCTCGTAGCACGGGCCACCCGCCGCGCTCAGCGGCAGGCAGCTCCCGACCGTGAAGTGATCGTCGCACCACCCGTCGGCTTCACACTTCGGCTCGTCCCTGAGGCCGAGCCACGTACAGCGCGCGCCCAGTGCCGCGGTGCCGCGGCAGACGCCTGCGTCGATCTGGCAGTAGCTGCTCTTGCAGTCGTCGTTCCCGGTGCACGCCGTGCCGAGCTCACCGCCGCCGCGGCACTGGCCCCGGCTGCAGTTCAAGCCCTGGCGGAAGTTGCAGAGCGACGCGCCGCCTCCGACCGTGCACGCGGCGCCCTTGCCGAGCCAGGTCAGGCAGGTGCCCGGGCAGCGCGCGTCGAACACGCAGTACGCCTCCGCCGCGCAGTCGGCCACCGAGGCGCACGTCTGGCCCGCAGTGCGCTGACCGGCGATCGCGCCATCGCACGCCGCCAGAACCTGCGCCACCGTCGGCACGGTGAACGACACCAGCCCGAAGCCGCACGGGTCGGCGGTGAAGCGCTCGTGGCACGCGAACGCAGCGACCGGGTCGTAGCGCGCCCATCCTGCGTCCAGCTCGGCGATGAGCGACTGCAGCCCGCGAATCGCCTGGTCGCGGCGGCAGTCGCCGACGCTGCAGTACCTCCACTGGTAGCACTGGATCAGGGCAGCGCAGACGTCGGCGGCGAAGACCTCGTCGACGAGCTCGATCGGCACCGAGCCGTCGAGCGGCGGCAGCCCCGAGTCCGGACCATCGGGAGGCCGGCAGTTGCACCCCGCCACGGCGAGCGACAGCCCACAGACCGCGGCGAGCGCGTGGCGCATGCCGCGAGCAAACTCCCGAATTGCACCCGTTGCAAAGATTTCAGGATGCGCGGGTCAGCGCGGCACGCGCATCACGGCTCCCGCTCCGTCGTGCACGCCGGTGAAGTAGACGTGCTCGCCGTCGACCGCGAGCGAAGCGCCGATGGTCGGGCCCTCCGCGACCAACACCGGCGCTCCGGTGCAGCCGGCGACGGGGCACGTGTAGATCCTGCCGCTCGCCGCCGGCGTCGGGTTCACGGCCCAGTAGACGCAGCCGTCCGCGACCGCGAGCCCCGTCGGAAAGCCGGCCTGCTCCGCGAGCAGCGACGCGGGGCCGCCGCCCTTCGGCGCCGACGCGAGCCGCGCGCGCACCGGCGTCGCATAGTCGATGCTCGTGAAGAACACGTCGGCCCCCTCGATCGCGAGCGCGCAGCACGCGACCCCCTCCGGCACCGCAACCACGCGCTCGGTTCCGACGGCGCGATCGACCGAGCGGACATCCTCGTTCCTCCGGTCCATCCAGTAGATGCTCTGCGCGTCGACGGCGAGCCCGGTCGGCATCGTCACCGCCGGGCCGAGCAAGGTGCGGCGGCCCGTCGCCACCGACACCGAGGTGAGCGCGGTGGACGAGGCGACGACCACCGCGTCCTCCCAGGCCGCGAGGCGCTGCACGCCCTTCAGCTCCGCCCCTCCGGCCGCGAGCTCGCCCGAGCTCGAGACGATGCTCGCCTCCTTCCCTGCGAAGTCGCTGCCGTACGTGCCGACGTTCGCCCAGAAGACACGGCCGCCGGCGGCGGCCATGACGCTGGGGTGATCCTGCCCCGTCGCGGCGCGCGACGGCTCGCCGCCCGCTTTCGCGCGCCGGTACACGTCGCCGGTCTTGTCCGTCCACCACACCCGGGTGTCGTCGAGCACCAGCGCGACCGGCGCCGCGTCATCGAGCGAGCGCGGCCGATCGGAGTAGAGCACCTCGAGCGCGCCCGGGTTCGCGCGCGCGCCGCAGCCGGCCGGCGCCGGGTCGGCGTCGTACAGGCCGCTGCGCCCGCACGCAGCCAGCGCGAACGCCGCTGCGGCTGCTGCTCTTCGGGTCATGCCAGATTCTACGGCGCCGCGCGCGCCCGGAGCACCGGCGTGCGGTACGGCGCGAACACCGGCGGGATGATGTCGCCCGAGCTCACCGTCGCGTTGCTGAAGACGACCCCCCGGGTCTCGTCGACGGCGATCGACGGGCGGCCGATGCCAAGCGCCGCGAGCGGAAGCTCGTAGATGACGTTGCCGAGCGGGTCGAGCGTCGCCAGGAGCCCCGCCCTCGCGCTGGGGAAGTAGCCCCCGAGCGCCACGTACGCCGAGCTGTCGGGGCTCACGTAGATGTCACGGAGCTGCATGCCTGCCGCGAAGCCCGCGAACGTGATCGCCCGCCCCGCCGGCGCGTCGAGCCCCCGCACGCCGAACGACGCCAGGCGGCCGTCGAGGTTCCCCATGAGCAGCCGCTCGCCGGCGGCCACGTACGCGACGGCCGAGACCGTGCCGGTCACGCCGAGCCCGTGCGCGAACGTCGAGATCGGCGCGGTGATGCCCGCCCGCACGTCGGCCGTTCGCCACACCGAGACCGTGCGCTCGGTGACGGCGATGAACAGCTCGCCGTTCAACGGTGCGGTCGGCAGCGGGTTGCCGATCGCGATGGCCGAGATGCCGGGCTCGCCGCCGGTGGTGTCGACGGTCAGCATCGCGCCGGCGAGGAAGCCGCTGGTGTTCGCGTCGAGCACCCAGATCTGGCACTGCGTCGCGTTGCACGACGGCTGCGCGGGCGTGATGCGCCCCACGGGGAAGAACGCGAGACCCGCCCCGGGCGCGATCGCCGGCTGCGCGCTGAAGCGCGGCAGGCCGGGTGGCGTCGACGCCGTGACGGTGGGCGGACCCGTGGAGAGATCGATCGTCACCAGCGACGTCGTCCGTACACCGCTCACCACCGTCTCACTCGCGGTGAAGACCTTCCGCCGCGCGGCATCGAGCGCAGGCGCCGCGACCATGTTCGCGACCGTCACGGTCGGGAGCGCCACCGGCGGCCCCGCCACGCTCACCGCGAGCAGGCCCGAGCGCGCCGGACTGCCGACGTCGAAGAACGGCAACAGCACCTGCGAGCCGGGGTCGTCGACGAGCACCGAGAGCGGGAGCTCGGCCGCGCCGAGCAGCCCGTCGAGCACGAGCTCCCCCGCCCCGTCCTTCGACAGAAGGTTGTGGTCGACGACCGACAGCACCCGGCCGCCCACGGCGAAGCGCGTGTAGAACGTCTTCTTCAACCCCGAGCTGCTCGCCACGCCATGAATCGGGCCGAACCCGGCCGCGTTCGGTGACGGCATGCGATCGAGATCGAGGAAACGGAAGGCGCCCGACCCCGCGCCGATCTGCCCGACCGCCAGCGACTGGCGGCACGCGGGGCAGAACAGCTGCCGCCCGGTCTGCTGGCGCATGACGCAGTCGAGCTGCGACCGCATGGCCGCCCTCGGGAACATCTGGTCGCCACCCTCGTAGTGACCGACGGTCACGAAGTCGTTCGCGGTCGACGGAAACGGGAGAAGCGTGTTCACGAACGTGCTCCACGGCGAGCCCGAGAGGAAGGTGATGATGCTGTCGTCGCTGCCGTCGCAGATCGTGCAGCCCGTCGCCACCGAGCGCGGCATGATGTTGTCCCAGCCGCCGAACACCCCGCGCGTAGGCGAGTCGTTGTCGTACTCGTCGCCGACCGCGTTTCCCGAGAGGTGGCCGAACTCGTGCTGGAACACGTAGTACTTGTCGCCGCCCCCTGGCGGGTTGCTGAAGTTCGGCGCCGCCCGATTGAAGTCGTGCGTCATCAGAGAGTGGCTGCCGGGGAGCGCGAACGCCCTCAGCCGCCCGTCGCCGGTGTGGTACAGCGCCATCGGGAACATTCGCGGGCTCAAGGTGGTGAACGGCACGGTGACCCCGGTCGTGGCGCTCACGAAGCGCGCGAGCCCGTTCAACGCCTGGAACCGCTGCTGTGCGCCCGAGCCGGGCATGTCGATCATCGTGCGACTCGGCCCCTGGAATCGCCCGAACAGCGTGTGCCGATCGATGTCGGCCGTGTTGTCGGTCAGCTCGAGCAGGAAGACGTTCTGCTGCGTCGCCCAGATGGCGTTGAAGACGTCGGCATGAGTCGCCATCCAGCGCGTCGCCTTCAGGGCGAGATCTTCGGCGTTCCTCATCTCCTGGCCGTTGGTGCGCACTCCCTCGGTGACGAAGACGATGTTCTCGCGGACCTGGTCGGCCCGCGCGTTCGCGAGTTGCAGTGCCACGATGCGGCCGGTCGCGATCGTCGCGCCGCAGACTCCGCCGACGTCCGACGGGTTCACGTGACAGACCCCTTGCGGGCTCACCGAGCAGAGCTGCGGTGACGCGCAGCACGTCGCCGACGTCGCGCAACGGCTCGAGCACCGCCCGGCGACGCAGATGAGCCCGTCGACCGGGTGCGCCGCCACGCAGTCGGAGTTCATCGTGCACGTGCCACCGGTGCACGTGCCTCCGACGCAGGTGTAGCCCGTCGCTCCGGGACATGCGGCGTTGCTCGTGCAGGTCTGCGCCGTCGCCGCCATCCCCGTGCCGTTGAACAGCTGGCAGCGCCCGGCGACACACCGCAGCGCCGTCGTGTCGCAGTCGCTGTTCAGAGCGCACGTCGGCTGGGCCCCGGTGGAGCTCAAGCCGTAGTCCTTGACGTAGGGAACCGACACGACCGGGTAGCAGCCGCCCGCGACGCAACCCTGCCCGCTCGGGCACGCCGCGTCGGTGGTGCAGGCCGTGACGCAGAACCCTTCAACGCAGCTGAGCCCGCCCGCGCACATGCCGTTCTCGTCGCACGGCAGCGGGTTCAGCGCGAGCGCGGTGGAGGAAGCGAGCGCGACCACGACGGCCACCCGTGCGTTCATGGTGCCTCCTGGCAACAGCCGAGCTGACGGGTCCACTGCGGGGGAGCGGCAGGGCAGCCAGCATCGGCCGCTCCGCCGTCCAGCGGCTGGAGCCGGTACCAGTGCACCTGCTGCTTGAACGTGTAGAGATCGCTCTTCCGGCCGGGGCACTCGAGCGCGGCCTCCAGCCCCTGCGCGGCGGTCTGGGGAGTCGCGGACGCGACCAGCGGCTCGAACGAGGGAATGCAGACCGTGATCGAGACCGCCTGAGCCGAAGGCGCCAGACAGTACGTCGACACCGGAACGGGGGTCTGCCCGTCGACCGGCGGGAAGCCGTGACCCTGGCTCGCCTCGCAGAGCGCGGCGCCGCACAGCGGCCACTGCCGCAGCGTGCCTGAGTCGGCCAGACCGATCTCGACGAACAGGCACGCGTCAGGGAGCGCCCGGAGCACGTCAGCGACCCCCGGCCTGCTGCAGTCGGTGTAGACGGCCACCGGCAGCGCTTCGATCGGCGCCTTCTTGGGGGGACCCGAGCAGGCGCAGCCGGTGAGCAGCAGGGTGAAGACCGCGGCGCGCATACACTAGAAGGGCTCCTCGCCGAGCTGGCCGTCGGCCTCGTCGAGGAATTGGATGCGGGCCGCCCCCGGCACGGCCGGCACCGTGACCATCGTCGCGTACGCCGGAGCCGGTTCGGTGAACCCGTGCGGGTCGCCCGGGTCGTTCTCGACCTCCTGAATGTACCGCCCGCCGGGAATGCGGCCGCGGTGCAGCTCGGCGCCGCCGGCGTCGAGCAGCCGGTACTTCATGTTCCCCGTCGACCGCAGGGCCTCGGTCGACGACGCCGTCGTGCGCGACGTGATCGTGACCCGGCGGAGCGGGTCGACCGCGAGCTCGAGGATCTTCACCGGCAGCGAGCCGACACCGAAGACGAGGGGCACCGACACCGTGTCACCCCCCGCAGAGGTGACGTCGACGCGCACCAGGTTGAGCCCCGGCGAGGTGGGCACGCCCGTCACGTAGAACGCCGGCGGCAGGAAGGTGCCCGTACGACCGCCGGCAGCGACCGCCGACGGCGCCGCGACCGACGACACGCGGCCGATGACCTCCACCGGCCCGGCCGGCATGACGCTGCCTGGCAACGGCGAGGTGAAGGTGAGCGTCACGTCGTGGCGCACGCGAACGAGCCGGCACGCGTTCGCCACCTGCCCCCCGCAGCTCCGCGCCACGATGCAGACCGTCGTCGCCTCGCCGTCGGTGCGCAGCCGGGCGCCGAGGCTGAACGCTCCGCTGGCCAGCAGCGCGACGTCGCGGGTGCCCTGCGCGTCGACGAGCTGCACCGAGTCGACCGGTACGTCCCTCGACACCGACCCCGACACCGTCACATGCATCGTGCCCGGCGCCACCGCGGTCTCGACCGGCCCCGACGGGTGCGCGATCGTCACTCCCGGCAGACCCAAGAGGCCCGGGCACTGGAGATAGCGCTTGTCGAGCCTGAGCTTTGCCTGGCTCCGCACCGAGACGTCGTACGCGACCAGCGCGCCGTCGAAGTCCGCTACGCCTGCGAGCGATACGCCGGGCGCGTAGAGCAGCCCCGGCCCGAACGTGACGTTCGGCGACCAGTCGACGCGCGCGCCGTCTGCGAGCACCGCGATCAGCGCGTCGCGAGACGCCGCGCCCTCCTGCACGACCTTCGCGCCCGGCTTCAGCTCGACACGCCCGGTCGCGTACAGCAGCAGCCGCCCGCCCGCCGCGACGACGAGCTCGGCCTTCGGCTGGAGCTCGAGCGAGCCGGTCACCTCCAGAGCGCTCGCTTCCGAGATGGTCAGCCGGGCGCCGTTCTCGATCACGAGGCGGCCCACGCGGCGTCCGCCCCCGGGCAGAGCGACGCGCCGGTGCGCCGGCACGACGAGGTCCGGCGCGGCGTCGCCGAAGTCGCCCGGCTGCCGCCGCAGGAACTCGGCAGCCGTCGGCAACACGATCGGCGCCACGAGCGCATGCTCGACCGCGGGCCCGACGACGGTGGCGCCCGAACCCCGGGTGATCGTACCGGCCGTCGTCACGCTCCCGATGACCGACGCCTTCGCGGCGAGCTTGACTCCGCCGTGTACCTCGACCGTCGCGGCGGCGATGGCGTGGCTGTCGAGGGTCACGCCGCCGTTCGACAGCACGAGGTCCGCCTGCACCTGGTCGTGTGCCGACAGCTCGATGCTGGCGGGCGCGGCGCTGAGGGTGATGAGCCCGGCCAGCGACTCGGCCGGCGCAGCCGGGGGCATCGTGCCGGCCCCTCCGGCGGCAGACCCTCCCGCAGCGCCTCCGCCGGCTCCGCCCCCCGGCGGCGGGCAGCCCACCAGCGCGAGGACCGCGAGCGCGGCCGCCGCGGCGCGATTCATCGCAGCCACCTGCGGCGCCGCAGCGCGAGCGCGGCAATCAGGGCTGCGGCCGGGAGCCCGCCCGTGGCGTCGCAGCCCGAGCGCGCAGCTGGCGGCGCGAGCATCGCCCCGGAGCTGCCCGGGCTCGAGGCGGTGAAGTCGCAGCGGGCATCACCGTCGTCGATCCAGCCCTCGATGGGGTCGCGGCACGCCCCGTGGCCGCGATCGTGCGGCACCGAGATGACGGCCGTGCCGCTGCCCGGGGTTCCCGAGGGCGTCACGACGCCGACCGTCACGGTGTACTCGCGGCCGGCGCCCGGCCCCGCGCGCTCGCTGCGGACACAGAGCGCGCCGCCGCCCGCCGCGAAGAAGACGTCGGGCACGGTGTGGCCGGAGCCGTTCACGAGCGCCGGCTCGCTGCTGCGAACGTCGGTGATGGTGGCGGTCGCGGCGACGTCGCCCCAGCAGCGGCTGTAGGCCGACGCCGAGATCCCCTCGCCGACCTCGTAGTACGCGAGCCGGTGGTTCGGCGGCCAGAGGCACGCGCTCGCGATCGAGACCCTCACCTCGGGGGGAAGGTCGTCCACCACGGTGATGCGCACGTCGGCCAGATCGATGGCGCCCGCCCCGTCGATGACCATGAGCGTCAGCGTGTGCGCGCCGACGCCGAGGTTCACGACGGGCGTCGCGCCGGTCGCGAGCAGCGTTCCGTGGCCCGTGTCGCGGTCGAAGCCTTCGTACCAGCGCCACTGCGTGATGAGCGGCCCCGGCGCGCGATCGGAGGACGCCGAGCCGTCGAGCGCCACCGGCGTGGTGCCGTTGCCGCCGGTGCACGAAACCGTGCGGTCGGAGCCTGGGCGCGCGACGGGCGGGAAGTTCGTCACGTGGCCGTTCAGCGTCATCGCGACGGTCGCGGGCCCCGAGATCACGCCCCCCTGGAGCTGAAAGTCGCCTGCCGTGAGCCCGATGTGGCCGTTGAGCACGCTCGTGTTGAGCAGATTCGTGCGGTAGCGCGTGCCCGAAACGACGTAGGAGACGAGGATCTCGAGGCCGCGGCGCGGAATGCGGTAGTCGCCCGTGCCGAACCCGTCGAGGGTGTGCGGCCGCACGGTCATCACCTTCGACGGTCCCACCGAGACGGGGTCCGATCCGGTCGAGACGGCGAACGGCGAGCCATCGGCCTGCAGGTGATTGAGTCGCATCGTGCACATGACGCCCGGGCAGTCCCGTACGATCAGCTCGACGGTGCCGCTCGACAGCTGCGCGTGCCCGCTCGCGCTCTCGCGTGTGAACGTCAGCTCTGAAGACGGGTCCAGCGCGATGCTGTACGCGCCGTAGAAGCGGTCGAGGTAGATCTGCACCAGGCGGGGGTCCGCGCAGGTCGAGCCGGCCGCCTTCGGCTGGCAGATGCCGACGCTGCCCGCGGGGAGCTCGCAGAGGTCGCAGCCGCAGTCGAGCTGGGACGTGCACGATCGGCCGCACACGCGGCCGGCGGTGTTGCACGCCTCTCCCATCGGGCACTGCGAGGTCATCGTGCACGCATCGCAGTGGTTCGCGAGACAGTTGCCGGCGACCGGCGTGGCCGTACAGCCCGTCATGCCGTAGTTTGCGCAGAGCGTCTCGCACTGGGTCTGCACCGCGGCGCCGTCGCTGCAGTCGAGCCCGGTGGCGCACCCGCCGAGCCTCGTCGTGCCCGGAATGCCGTCGCAGCCCGTGCAATCGCACATCGTCCAGCTCGATGTCGGATTGGGGTTGATGCCCGGGGGCTCCGGGTCGATTCGAACGTTGGACGGCGAGCAGCTCGCGGCAACGAGCGCAGCGAGCGTGAGCAGACGGCGACGCGGCAAAGCAGCACTTCGCACGTGAAGGCCCCCTTCCGTACGAACCCCTAAAAGCTTCAAACCGCCGAAGACTGCGCAGAGTGCGCGGATCGACGTGTGGGGGTCAAGGGACGGCGTGGGGTGGTGTCGTCAGACTAGAGCGCGTACGCGACGCCGAGGTGACCCGCGGGCACCAGCGACGGCCGCACCTGAGCGTCGACCTTGAGCCACGACACGGCCAGGCCCGCCCCCGCGCGCAGCTCGAAGCCCTTCGGCAGCGGCAGCCCCAGCCACGCCTCGGCTCCGAGCGACGGCCCGAGCGTCCACCCCTCCGTGCGGGTGGGCCCCAGGCCCGCCTGCTGGAGCCGGTCTTCCTGCACGTGGCGCGCGCTCGCGTACAGCGCCACGAGCTCGACGGCGACCATGACGGCGGCGCGAAACGCGCCGAACGAGAACGCGAGCCCCGCGGCCGGCCCCAGCGTGAACTCGCTGTGCCGCGCGTCCCACACCTCGCCGCGCGCCTGCGCCGTGCCTCCGCCGGCCCTCAGGCTCAAGAACAGCGGCCCGTCGATGCGCAGGTCGACCCCGAGCCGGCCGCCGGCGCTGACGCCGCCGCCGAGGGCGCGCGGCTGCGCCACCAGCCCCTGTGCCCACAGCCGCCACGGCGCCGGGTCGAAGCGGCTGCCGCGCTGCAGCGCCGCCAGGCGCGGCTGCTCGGCGAGGCTCGCCGCCGACACCGCCTGCGTGCGCGACCAGAGCAGCGTCACCTTGCCCGCCCAGATGCGCGCACCGTCGCGGCGAATCACCCGGTAGTCGCCGACCGGCAGCGCGAGCTGCAGCGGAGCATCGCCCGACGCCTTCAGCTCGGCGATCACCCGCGACGTCGCGTCGTCGACCACGAGCACGTCGCCCTTCACGTCGCCGAGCAGCTCGAGCGTCGCTCCGGCCCGGTTCAGCGCGGTGACGACGAGCTCGCCCTCGCCCTCGAAGTCCGCGCTCATCGACGGGTGCTGCGCGGCGTCGGCCGTGCCGAACGAGGCCGACAGCGTGCGGTGGTACGCGTAGCGGTAGGCCTCGGCGACCGACACCTGCCGGTCGCGGTCGGCGTCGGCCGCTCCGCGCAGCCCGGTGAGCAGCTGGTGCGTGAAGAAGCCGCCCTCGAGATCATCGGACTCCTGCGCGACCTCGTCGGCGCCGGCCGACTCGATCAGCACCCGCCCGCTCGGGCCGGCCTGCCGCGCGAAGCGCACGTCGAACGCCGGAGCGTGCTGCATGCCCCGCGCCGCCCCGCTGCGCACCGCGCCGGTGCGGCACGCGTCGATGAACGTCAGCACCGCGTCGGCGGGCACGGCCTCGAGCCACTCCTCGAGGCGCTTGCGCGGCAGGCGCTCGTCCGACAGGTGCAGCGTCGCGCCGTCGCCGTGCCCCGAGTAGTAGACGAACACCTCGGTGCGCTCGCCGCGGCGGCGGGCCTCGGCGACCTCGCCCGACAGCCGCGCGACCGCGAGCTCGAGCGCGCGCGCCGTGGCGCCCGCGAGCAGCGTCGCGCGGTGCGCGTCGACGCCGCCGAGCTCGATGAACAGCCGGTGCACGCGCGTGGCGTCGGCTTCGGCCCAGCGCAGCGCGCGGTCGCCCTCGGCGCCCACGTTCGCACCCGCCACGAGCGCGAACCTCACCGCCGCGTGCGCCGGGCACGCGAGCAGCAGCGCCAGCGCCGCGACCCGCGTCACGGCACGCCCTTCGCGAGCTTCACGACCGTCGCGCCGGCCGCGGCGTTCTTCTTCACGCGCTCGAGCAGGTCGGCCGCGGGCGCGGGCTGCGGCCTCATGAAGAGGAAGAGCTCTTCGGAGCCGGGCGTGTCGTCGAGCTCGAGGCTGTCGGGGAGCACGGTCTCGGCCTCGACCTTCAGGTTCTCGTAGAGCACCTGCGACACGCCTCGCGCATCTCGGCCCACGACGGTGAGGAAGCCCGGGGCCGCCACGCGCACGGTGAGGCGGATGCGATCGTTCGGCTGCAGGATGACGCCCTCGCGGTACTCGAACACGTCCGCCCCGCGCTGCACCGCGACGTGCGCCGAGACCTGGGCGTCGCCGCGCATCGCCACGCCCCCACCCTTCGGCAGCGTGGCGAGCACCACGGCCAGCACGAGCGCCGCCGCCGCGACGGCCACGAACGCCCAGCGCGCGAAGAGGCTCCGCTCGGGCTCCTTCGGCAGCGGCAGCGGCCGCATGCGCAGCTTGAACGCCTCGCGCTCGGCGCGGCGCTCGCGCAGGTGGGCGTCGAGCTCGGGTCGCGCGACGGCCGCGTCTTCGATGCGCCGCGCCTCGGCCGGCTCGAGCTCGCCGGCGAGGTAGCGCTCGAGCACGAGATCGCTGAACGGGTGGAAGCGCGCCTTCACGCGGTCACCCCCGCGTAGCGCCGCGCGCCTTCGAGGAACAGCTCGAGCTTGCGCCGCACCGTGCGCTCGTTGACTCCGAGGCGGTCGGCGATCTCCTGCAGCTCGAGCTCGTCGAAGTAGCGGTGCATCACGATCGCGCGCGTGCGCTCGTCGGCCCGCGCCAGCAGGCCGGCCACGAGGCGGTGGTGCACGAACGGAGGCTCCTTCGGGTCCGCCTCGCTCTCGAGAAACGCCTGCACCTGCTCGGGCGTCGTGATCGTGGGCCGGCCCTTCACCGCCGTCAGCGAGGTGCGATCGGCGATGGTGAGCAGCCACGCGAGCGGCGAGGGCCCGCGGTAGCTCGACTGGTACCGGTGCGCGCGCAGAAAGGTCTCTTGCATCAGGTCCATCGCCATCGCGTCCTCTCCGACGATGCGGAGGCACCGGCGGAAGACGGGCTCCGCGTACTGCTGGTACCAGCCGTTGATGTCGACAGCGGTCACGCGCTCCTTCGAGGTTGGAGACTCACGGCCGGCGCCGCAGCGGACATAATGTCCGGTGAAATGCGGGAGGACGGTATCTCACCCGTGGCGCGCTGCCTGGTTCTGCTGACGCTCATGGCCTGTGGGCCCGGAGTGTATTCGGCGGCCAGCAAAGGCCCTCCGCTCGTGACGCTCCACGCCGACGTGGTGACCGCGGCCCCGCAGGGCACTCCGTCGAGCGGAGTGCAGGCCGCGGTGCTGTGGGCCTCGCTGCCGGCCGACGTCGAGAGCTGCCTCGAGCAGGCCGCGACCGCCGCCGCCGTGATCGAGTGCACCGGCACCGACTTCCGGCCCGAGCTCACCTCCACCACCGTCGCGGTGAAGCCTGCCTTTCCCGCGGCGTTCGAGCTCCCCATTCACGAGGCCCCGCCGCTCGAGGCGCTGGGCCGCGGCCGGCTCGGCTACGGCCTCATCGTCGTGCTGCACGACGGCAACTCGAACGGCGAGCTCGACCTCATTCCCGCGGGCGCGACCGACGGCCCCGACACGGTGCTCGGCACGTCGCTGCGCGCGGGCTCCGACGTGGTCGGCGACTACCTCGTCTACCGCGAGGGCGAGGTGCCCGCGATGTGGCGCGCGTTCGAGGTGCTCGCCGGCTGCGGCCAGCCGCCGCACGGCTTCTTCGTGATGCGCCTCGCGCAAGACGGCAACGCGCTGCGCTGCACGCTCGAGCCGCCCGAGGCCGCCCTCACGCTCGAGCTGTCGGGCACCCAGCGCGTGCGCAGGCGGGCGTGCCAGCACGCGCCGGTGCCGGCGGCGCTCCCGGCGCCCGCGACGCCGCCGCCGCAAGGCAGCGCGGTGCAGTGCTGGGGGCCCGAGTCGGTCGAGGTGGTCGAGGCGCCGGCGGCCACGTGCCGGCGCGTCATGCGCTACGACCTGGGCAGCGCGGGGCCGCCCGCGTGGTGGCCGTGCGCGATCGACCCGAACCAGCTCGAGCTCGTGCCCGCCCGCGCTCCGCTGACGCCGCAGGTCGACGAGCTGTTCACGCTGCACTACCGCGCGGGGCCCGGCGCGTTCAGGCTGGGCGATCTGCGCGTGAAGGTGGGCGACGTCGTGCTCCGCACGCTCGACTCGACGGTGATCATCGGAGCGCCGACGTTCGTGCTCACCGACCGCGACGGCGCGGGGCTCTTCAGCGCCGGCGACTCGCTGCTCGTGAGCGAAGAAGACAAGGGCTCGTTTCAGGGCGCCGTGCCCGGCCCGCTCGAGGTCCGTGTCTGGGCCGAGGCGAGCGACGGCCGCGTGACGACGCTGGGCGCTCCGCTCAGCTGGACGCCGTAACGAACCGACGGCCGGCCGACCAGATCCGTCGGGCGGCGGTCAGCGATGAGCGACAGCGTCACAGCGGGCCGAAGGACCCGGAACCCTGACCGCCGGCCGACCAGATCCGTCGGGCGGCGGTCAGCGGTGACGCGACAGCGTCACAGCGGGCCGAAGGACCCGGAACCCTGACCGCCGGCCGACCAGATCCGTCGGGCGGCGGTCAGCGGTGACGCGATAGCGTCACAGCGGGCCGAAGGACCCGGAACCCTGACCGCCGGCCGACCAGATCCGTCGGGCGGCGGTCAGCGGTGACGCGACAGCGTCACAGCGGGCCGAAGGACCCGGAACCCTGACCGCCGGCCGACCAGGAATATGTCCGCCGGAAATCGGTGCGCAGGTCTCTCACCTCGAACCAGGCCGAGGGAGAAGACACATGTCACGCATCATCGCCGTCGCAGTGCTCATCGCCGCTTGCGGGGTCGAGGCCCCCGAGCAGGAGCCGGTCACCGAAACCGAAGGCACAGTCGAGGGTGCCGTCCGCCGCGCGTCCTGCCCCGACCCGAGTGACCCCGACGTCCATTACGTCTCCAACCGGCCGCGCGCGTGCCTCGCCGCGCTGTTCCAGTGCGCGCCCGCGCAGAAGACGTTCAACGACCACTGCGGCTGCGGCTGCATCGGGAAGCCGGCGCCGGCGTCGTGCCCGGACCCCAACGACCCCAACGTCCACTACGTGAGCCAGTCGGTGCAGTACTGCTCGGTCGTGCTGTTCGGCTGCGCCGCGGGACAGACCGGGTTCAGCAACGCGTGCGGCTGCGGCTGCCTCGGCCCCGCGGCGCCGCCTGCGTGCCCGAGCCCCGCCGACCCGAAGGTCCACTACATCAGCCAGGACGTGCTGCAGTGCGCCGCCCTGCTGTTCCAGTGCAGCGCGACGCAGACGAGCTTCACCGACTCGTGCGGCTGCGGCTGCATCGACCCTTGAACCCTTGAACCCTTGAACCAGGAGGAGCACCACACCATGCAGATCCGCCCCACGCAGCGCCCCGCAGTCATCGACAACCCCGCCGGCCTGCTCGCCCCCGGCGCGCAGAAGCAGATCGAAGCGCGCATCAAGACGATCGATCGCATCCTCACCGCCGGGCTCGTCGAGCCCCGGCTCGAGCGCGCGCTGACCGCCGAGCGCGCCCGCCTCCAGAAGACGCTGCTCGCCGGAGTCGCGGGGCCCGGCGCTCGCCTCGTCTCGCCGGACTTCCAGAAGAAGCTCGAGGGGCGCCTCCAGGAGATCGACCGCATCCTGATGACCGCGCTGCTCACGCCGGCGGCGGAGCGGAAGCTCCAGCGCGAGAAGTCGGCCATCGAGAAGCTGCTGCGCGCGTCGGCCGCCGGTCAGCGGTGACGCGATAGCGTCGCAACGGGCGGAATGGACCCGGAACTGCCGGCGGCCGACCTCAGCGGAGCGCCGACGCGGCCTTCACCGCCGCGTCGTGCCGCCGCTGCACCTCTTCCCACTTCACGTTGGCCATGAAGGCGTCGACGTACTTCGCGGCCGCGGCCCCGTGGTCGAGCGCATACGCGTGCTCGTACATGTCGAGCACCAGGAGCGGCACCGCGGAGGCGAGTGCCTGCGTGTGGTGGCCGCTCCAGCTCACCGTGACGTCGCCGGAGTCGAGCTGCAGCCCGAGCACCGCCCACCCGCTGCCGCCGGCCAGCGCCAGCGCGCAGCTGCGCAGCGGCTGCTCGAAGCGCGCGAAGGCCGCCGGCACCTTGCCGTCACCGCCGAGGTTCCCGAAGTAGGCCTCGTGCAGGATCACCGAGTTCTTGAACGTCAGCTCCCGCTCTTTGAGCCCGTGCACCACGAAGCCCGGCGTCTCGGGCGTGACCCGCGCGAGCTCTGCTTCGACCTTCACCAGGTTCTTCAGCGCGCCGCCGTAGTTGTTCTCGTGGTGCGACGTGAGCAGCTTCTCCGAGAGCCCCTTCAGCTTTCCCGGCTTGAACGGCAGGGGCTTGAGGCTCCGCGGCGGCGGCGGCGCAGCTCCTCCATCTACAGCGGCTACGGCAGGGGCCGCGCCCAGGGCGAGCAGCATTTCGCGACGGTTCATGCGCCGAGCGTATCCGCGACTGTCCACTCCTGGAGGACGGGAAAAAGCGCGCGGATGCTCCATGTGCTCGGGTGTTTACCGAATCACGGGTATTCACCCCGCCCCGCGACCCGAGAAGCAGCACATGGAACTTCTAACGCGACGTGTGACGACGGGTATCGCCGACCAGGTTCGCGCCGACTTGAAGGCGATCGACGCGAAGGTCGGCGGCGGCGAGACGCTCGGCGAGACCGACTCGGGCAAGGCCGTCGAGGCGCTGCAGCGTCACCTCAAGGCGACAGGCGTGTACACCGGCCCCGTCGACGGCGTGTTCAGCCCGGCGGTGAAGGACGCGCTCGCCGCGTTTCAGACCGCGAAAGGCCTGACGCCGACCGGCGAGGTCAACGGCAAGACGCTCACCGCGCTGCGCCAGATCAACCTGTTCGTGAAAGACGGCTTCGAGGGCACGCCAGCCCGCCTCAACCAGCGAGGGCGCGACATCGCGAAGGTCGAGGCCGCGCTCGAGAAGCTCGGCTACCAGCCCGGTACCGTCGACGGCGTCTTCGACGCCGACCTCGGCAAGGCGCTCGACCGGTTCCGCCGCGCCGACCGCCAGGTGCCCGACGAGGGGAACAAGATCGGCGGCGTGCTCGCAAAGGAGCTGCGCACGGCCTCGGCCGCGTTCGACCACGCTCCGCGCCGGCGCCGCGAGGTGCTGACGACGCAAGGCGCTCGCGATCGCGCGAAGGCCCGCGACGAGCTCACCGCGCGCGCTGCGGCGGCCGGCCTGTCAGTCGGCGCCACCGGACGCGCGGTCGAGAACCTCGAGCGGCACCTGAACGCCGCCGGCTACTCGGTCGGCACCGCGAACGAGAGCTTCGGAGCGCGGACGGCCGCGGCGCTGAAGCAGTTCCAGGCGAAGTCGGGGCTGACCGCGACGGGCGAGCTCGACACGCAGACGTGGGCGAAGCTGAAGGGCGCGCTGTTCACCGCCACGAGCGGGACGTCGCCGAAGCAGAGCCAGGGCGAGCTCAGCGGCGCGGTGCGCGGCAGCGAGAAGATCCTGAAGCAGCTCGGCTTCGAGAGGGTGAAGGTCGACGGCCTGTTCGACTCGAGCACGGCGCGGGCGGTGCGGGCGTTTCAGAAGAACCACGATCTCGAGGTCACGGGCGAGATCGGCTCGGGCACGCTGAAGCGCATGAAGAAGGTGCTGGCCGATCGGCAGCGCGTCGAGAAGCCGCCGGTGATCTCGCGGCCGTCACCGAACTTCAACTCGCGCGACGGCGCCGACATCGACGCGGTCATCCTGCACCACACCGCGGGCTCGACGGCCGAGGGCGCGATCTCGACCATGAAGAACGCGGGCATCAGCGCGCACTACGTCGTCGACAAGGACGGGAAGATCTACCAGCTCGTGAACGACAAGATGGAGGCCTTTCACGCCGGCGTCGCGGCGATCCGCGGCGACAGCAGCCCGACGGTGAACCAGCGCTCCATCGGCATCGAGATCGTGAACCTGGGCACCGGCCGCGATCCGTTCACCGAGAAGCAGATGCAGGCGCTCGAGAAGCTCGTCCCCTGGTTGATGAAGACCTACAAGGTGCCGATGCAGAACCTGCTCGGCCACAAGGACGTCGCGCTCCCCAAGGGCCGCAAGATCGACCCCGCCGAGAACTTCCCCTGGGAGCGCGTCCGCCGCGCCACCCGCCGCGCGCTCGACTGACGGCCCAACTCCCCCTCGACGTTGGCCCATCCGGCACTGTGTGCGTGCGCGCGACCTCACGACAATGTGCGCATGAAACGGAAACTGCTCTGGGCCAACCACGTGCTCATGGTGTTGTTCGCGCTGAACAGCGGCGTGTTCAAGGTGCTGAAGGGCCCGCCCGACGTCGAGGTCTTCTCGCACCTCGGAATGTCGGTCGTGATGGTGCAGCTGTTCGGCGCGATCCAGGCGCTGGGCGGCCTCGGCCTCGTCTTCGCCCGCACCTCGAAGCCGGCGGCGATCGCGGTCGTGCTGTGCAACGCGCTCGCGACGGTCGGCCTCTTCGCCGCCGGGGTTCAGCCGTTCGGCGCGATCTCGATTCTCTTCATCGGCATGGCCGCGCTCGAGCTCAGGCTCGTGCCGCGCGGCGCGCTTGCGGTGCCGCCGGCGTGACGGCCCGCCCGTACCTCGCGCGGTAGTCGGCCGGAGTCAGCCCCGTGATCTTCGCGAACAGCCGGCGGAAGGCGACGACGTCGGCGTAGCCGACCCGCGCGGCGATCTCGCTCACCGGGTGCCGCGACGACTCGAGCGCGCGGCGCGCAGCCTCGACCCTCACCCGCTGCGCGTAGGTGCGCGGCGAGTTGCCCGTGACCGCCGTGAAGCGGCGAACGAAGTTGCGCCGGCTCATCGCCACGCGGCGCGCGAGCACGTCGACCGACGGAGCGCTCTCGACCTCGCGCTCGATGATCTCCTGCGCCCGCAGGATCTCGTCGTCGCCGTGCGTCTTCTGCGTGCCGAACACGGCGTACGCCGACTGCGGCGCCTTGTTGGGGTCGATGAGGAACATGCGCGACGCCGAGCGCGCGGCGTCGGGCCCGAGCAGCCGCTCGACCACGTGCAGCGTCAGGTTCAGAAACGAGGTGGCCCCACCCGCGGTGATGACGCGACCCTGGTCGACGACGATCGCCTCGGGCTGCAGCCGCACCCGCGGGTAGCGCTGCGCGAACAGCCCCTGAAAGGCCCAGTGCGTGGTCGCCGCCTTGCGGTCGAGCAGGCCCGCCTCGGCGACGAGGAAGGCGCCGGTGCAGGCCGAGGCCACGTGCGCGCCCGCGAGCGCCCGCCGCTTCAGCCACGGCACGGCGGCGCGGTTGAGCTCGAGGTTCGCCGGCACGTCGGGGTCGACGGGCGGCACGAGCACGAGATCGCACGGCCCCGCCTCGGCCAGCGTGACGTCGCACGTCACGCGCAGGCCGCCGGCGCCGTCGACGACCCGCCGCTCGGTGGTCGAGACGAGCGTCACCTCGAGCCTGCGCTCCGGCGCGAACGCGGCTGACTTGCGCAGCAGATCTGCGTAGCCCAGCGGAACGAACGCCGTACAGCCGCGCAGCGCGAGAACGTGGATGCGGGTGGCGGCGGGCGGCATGGCCCAAAGATACTTGTCGGCTGTCTCATGGGCCAACGCCCGGCGGCACGCCGCGGTGAGCTTCCTGGCGGCGGGGCCCACCGACACGATCCCCACGGTGCTGCTGCGCCGCTCCAGCACCGGGGTCAGCCGGGTGCTAAGAGCCGTCATCGAGGCGGGCCGGGTAGACGAGGCACGGCGGTGAGAATCGCGTGGTCGCTGCTGGCGGTGTCGCTGAGCGCGCTCGCGTGTGAGTGCGGCGGTCGCGTCGCGGCGACGGGTTCAGACCCGTTGAGGGTCACGCCCGCGGCCCTCGATTTCGGCGAGGTCTACTCCGGCACGTCCCGCGAGCTGCGTCTCGCGCTCGCCAACCCGAACCGAAGCTCGACCGTCGTCGAGGTCTCACAGCCCGCGGCGCCGTTCTCGGCCGCGTCCGGCCAGGTCGGCCTCGCGGGTGGACAGGAAGCCGGGCTCGCCGTCGCCTTCGCGCCGGCGTCGCCCGGGCCATTCGACGGGCGGCTCACGCTCACCGAGGAATCGGGGCGCAGCGTCGTCATCCCCCTGCGGGGCACCGCCCTCCCCGTGCCGGAGTGCGGCGCGGCCCCGGCCTGTTGGGCCACGTCCTTCGACTTCGATGCGGGTGCGTGCCTCAGCGCGCGACGCGCCGACGGCACGAGCTGCACCAGCAGCTTCGCCTGCTTTGCCCGCGCCGAGTGCCTCGGCGGTGCCTGCGTCGGCACGCTGACGACGTGCGACGATCGCAACCCCTGCACGCTCGATGCGTGCGGCGAGAGCGGTTGCCTCCACCTCGAGGGCTCCGTGGAGTGCCCGGTGCCCGACCCATGTCAGGCCGCGTTCTGCGATCCCGCGGTGGGCTGCTCGACGCAGCCGCTCCCCGACGGAACGCTGTGCGGCGCCGCGAGCTGCCGAACGGCGAGGGTGTGCATCGCCGGCCGATGCGTCGAGCGGCCACAACCCAACGCCGCCGACGAGTGCACCGGGGTCGCCATCGCCGCGTCCGGCGACTCGACGTGCGTGCTGACCCGCGCCGGCAGCGTCCGCTGCTGGGGCGCCGGGTTCGGCCAGCCCTACCGCGTGGGGTTCGGCACCCTCACCGCAGGGCAGGCGAAGGTCGCCCTCGTCGACCGCGCGACCGGCTTGAGCATGAGCGCGTCGGCCTGCATGCCGCTCGCCGCCGGCGGCTTTCAGTGCATCGGCAGGTCGGAGCTCGTGCGCGACGCCGGCGCGGGGGCCCAGGTCTCGGCCGTGGGCAACATCGGCGTCGGCTACGGCGCGCTCACCTGCTGGGCGCTGCTGAACGGCTCCGTGGAGTGCGAAGCGCAGCCCGCGGGCGTCGCCAGCACGCCCTTCGATGGGGGAATCGTCAGCCTCGCCGCGCAGCCTGCCGCGTTCTGCGGGGTGCGCGACGACGGCGGCGTCGTGTGCTGGTCCGGCGCCGCCTCCGCCGAGGTCCAGGGCCTGCCCGCCCCGGCCCGCGCGCTGCGTCTCGGAAGCGATCTGAGCTGCGCGCTCCTCGACCCGGGCATCGCGTGCTGGGTCGGGGGAAACGTCTACGGCCTTCCGCCCGACCTCATCGACCTCGCGGTGCCCTTCACCACCGGCCAGCGGCCGTACTACGCGGCCGGCCCCCTCGAAGACGGGGGCGCCGTCGAGTGCGTGCTCGACTTCTCCGACGGAGGCTTCACGTGCGTGCCCATGTTCGACGCCGGCGTGCTGCCGGCGGTGCGGGCCGTCGCGGTCGGGTCGAGGCACCGGTGCGTGCTGACCATGGCGGGCGACGTCGCCTGCGCGGGCGAGAACCGCTCCGCGCAGCTCGGCGACCCCAGCGTCGCTCCTCCGGGAACTCACCAGGTGCCGATCGCCGGAGCCCGCCTGGTCGACGTCGGCCACTACGGCATGGCGGTGGCGGTTCTGCTCGACGGCGGCGTCACGAGCTGGGGCAGCGCGGTGCCCACCTCGGGGCTGCCGGGAGCCACCGCGATCGATCTCGCGACGGACGGGGTGGGCGTCTGCGTGCTGAGCGCGACGGGTGAGGTCCGCTGCTCGAGCGCCTCAGGCATCGCGGTGATCGCCGGGCTCCCGCCGATCGCCGGCTTCGTGAGGGGCCCGCGAGCGACCTCGGGCTTCGTCGCGCTGACCGACGGCGGCTCCCGGTGCGCCTTCTCCGCCGACGGCGCCCAGGTGAGGTGCTCGACGGCGGACGCGGGGGCGCGGCAGCAGGTCGCGGGCGACGACGTGGCCTGCTCCGTCGTGTTCGACGCCGGGGTGGTGTGCGAGGGCAACAACCGCTACGGCCAGCTCGGCACCGGCACGACCGCGCCCATCAGCGGGCCGGTGGCGGTCCAGGGCCTCGGAGCGGTGCGGAAGGTCGCCGCGACGCTCAGCAGCGCCTGCGCGCTCGAGGTCGGGGGCCGCGCGCTGTGCTGGGGCCGCAGCGAAGACGGCGGAGCGACTCTGCCGGCGGCGGTGCCGGGCGTCCTCCCGTTCGGCCGCGACCTGGCCTGCGCGCACTCGCACTGCTGCCTCCTGGTGGGCGACAACGCCGTCAGCTGCTGGGGCGACAACCTGCTCAACCAGCTCGGCCGCGAAGGCCCGTCATCGCCGCAGCCGGTCGCGGTGCCGATGCCGGGCCGCGTGGAGCAGCTCGCGGCCGGTGGGTACACGACCTGCGCGCGACTCAAGACCGGCGCCGTCTGGTGCTGGGGTGACAACGCGCGCGGCCAGCTCGGCTTCGCCCCGCTGCTGCGCTCTGACGCGCCGGTCTGGGTCCTTCACTAAGACGCTCGAAGGCCCGGCCCACTTCTGCAGCGAGCCGGGCCTTCTTAGTTTCCTTCTATGAGAGCGGAGGGAATCGAACCCACAACCTATGGATTAAGAGCCGAATTTCGAGCTTCGGAGCCGCGATTCTCCCTCTGAGCGGTGGCCGCCGGTGGCCGTGGTTGGCCGGCAGCCTGGGGGATATCTGGGGGACGGAATCGCTCTTAGGTTTTTCCTAATCGGGTGTCCCTTCCTCCTGCCGAAGCTGGTCGCGCTCGCCTTCCCTCATCAGCCGCGCCGCGCATCGAGCTGGACGCAGGATCGCGTTTTCCGTGTGGCAAGGGTAGCTCCAGCTGATCCAGACTTCCTTCCCACGCTCAGCTCGGAGAAGGAATGCCGGCGACCACGGGGGTAACAGTCGAACCGCTCAGCGCCTCGTTCGGGCGCGTTCGAAAGCGGCTCCTCGATCTCAGCCTGAGGAATCAGCTCCTCAACTTCCGGTTCCCACAGGGCAGCTGTGGAGGAGGCGTGGTCGCGCGTGCTGGCCGTCCTTCGCGAGTTTCGTGATCGGCCCATCGTGGGCTTCTACAGGCGGCAGCTCGAAATCGAGGGAGTCGACACCAAGTTCATCGAGAACAACAGGCAGCTGTTGGCCGAGCTTCTCGATGTGATCTTGCCGCCCGATCGAATCGTAACGGAACGGGGCGCATCGTTCGACCGCCGGTACGGTCTGCGCGAGAAGCCGTCGCTGATCCGTTTCCGGATTCTGGACCCGACCCTGTACGTGCAGGGGCTCTCAGACGTCTCGGTGCCGGCAGAAGAGCTCGCTCGGTTCCACGTGCGCGGCGACGACGTCATTGTGACCGAGAACGAGGTGAACGGCCTCGCGCTGCTGCCGCGTACCAACACACTCGTGATCTTCGGGCAGGGCTACGCGCTCGAGCGGCTGGGTGAGATTCCCTGGCTGCGGTCGAGGCGGCTCCATTACTGGTCGGACATCGACACGCATGGGTTCGCAATGCTCGATCGCTTCCGCGCACATTTTCCCGAGGCGAAGTCATTGATGATGGACAGGGAGACGCTTCTTGCCCATCAGCCCCTATGGGTCACTGAGCCCGAGCCGAGCACGGAGTCATTCAGCCGATTGGCGCCGAGCGAACACGAGTTGTTGCGAGCGCTGCGGCGAGGCACTTTCGGCGAACGGATCCGGCTCGAACAGGAGCGCATCTCGTTCACGTGGGTCCGCGCTGCCCTCTCGCGGTTGTGATGCGGGACATTTCGGTCGCGGCATGGAACGTCGGCGGCGCCGCGCGGACCATCGCAGGCGCCCCCCGCTGCATTCGACCTGCGCTCGCTCTGCGAAACAGCAGCCATCAACTTGCCCTACGGTTTCTTCTCGAGCTCCGGCGAGGCGGCGATCTGGTCCGCCTCTTCATCCGTCTCCGGCCCGCACGGCTTCTAAAACACCCTGCGTAGCGCGCATGCTCGATTCAAGAGGCTGGCTGTGCCGCCGGCGAGGTCGGCCCGCCCTCGACTCGCGCTTTCAGCGCGAGGTTCAGCGCCCTGAAGTCACGCTCGGTCTTTCTCAGCGTGCCCTTCAGCAGCGGCAGCATCAAGCCCGAGAACTGCTCTGACTGCACGAGCCGCGTCTTCTCGCCCTCGGGGTAGAGCTCGAAGCGGTGGCGGGCGTCGAAGACTCCCGCGACCAGCAGCTTGCCCACCCACTCGAGCTCACGGCCTTGCGCGACCTCGGTAAGCGTCGGCTTCAGCGTCATCCCGTTGTTGAACTTCACGCGCAGGCGGCTACCCACGGTCGCAACGCCATCGATCTTCACCAGGAATGGGTCCCACGACGCGTGACCGGCGAAGTCGACGAGGACATCCCAGACGGCGGCCGGCGGTGCGTCGATCACCACTTCGCTTCGAATTCTGGCGACGCGCTTCTGGGTGGGGGTGACCTGCAACGTTCCTTCGTGCGCTGCCGTCTGTCCGTTGGAGTTCATGACTGTACTGACGCCGCCGGGCGGGACGCCTTACATCCGGCTCGCCGCACCACGCGGCTGTAATGCCCCCGCCTGAAGCCCGTCCTCGGCGCATCAACCCGTCCTGAGGAGGCCAACCATGTTGCGCCGAATTCTCCTGTCCCTGACTGCGCTCGCGCTCATTGCGCTGGGCATCGCAGCATTCTCGTTTCCTGCGGCGCCTGACGGCGACCGGCCTCCGCCGGAAGCCATCGCTGCCGACGAGCAGGCCGCGCTCATTGCTTCCATGCGGCCGCCGAAGCGCGCTCGACCGCTCATCGCCGTCCTCGCCCAGAACGCGGGCACCGAGACGACCGACTTCCTCGTGCCCTGGGCCGTGCTCACCGAATCCGGCGCCGCCGACGTCCTCGCCGTCGCCGCCGAAGCGCGCCCGATACGCCTGACCCCGGCCCTCACCGTCGACCCACAGCTCACGCTCTCCGCATTCGATGCGCTCCATCCGGACGGCGCCGACTACGTCGTCGTCCCCAAGATCCAGGACGCCGCCGACCCCACCCTCGTCTCCTGGATCCGCGCACAGGCCGCGCACGGCGCCACCATCGTCGGCATCTGCAGCGGCGTGAAGACGCTCTCCGCTGCCGGCATGCTCGAAGGCCGGCGAGCGACCGGGCACTGGTTCGATCTCGACGGCCTCAGGAAAGACAACCCCACGATGCAGTGGGTGCCCGATCGCCGGTACGTCGCCGATCGCGGCGTCGTCACCACCACCGGCGTCAGCGCCTCCCTGCCCGTGTCGCTCGCGCTCGTCGAGGCCTTCGCCGGCGGGGAGCGCGCTGCCACAGTCGCCGAGCAGCTCGGCGCGGGGCCGTACAGCGCGGAGCACGACAGCGCGGCGTTCCGCCTCGATCGCCGCTCGCTGCGCGCCGCGCTGCTCAATCGTTACGCCACCGGCACAGCCGACCTCCGAGCGATTCCCGTCGCCGAGGGCATCGACGAGGTCGGCCTCGCATTCACCGCCGACGCCTGGGCCCGCACGTTCCGTACTGCGGCGCTGACCGTTGGAAACGCGCCGGGTCCCATCGTCATGCGCCGCGGGCTCGTGCTGCGTCCCGACCTCGTCGCCTCCGCTCTCCCGCCGGAGACTACGTACGCGCCGGCCATCTCCAGCTTCGGACCGGCGAAGGCCTTGCCCTCGGCGCTCGAGTCCATCTCCGGCCACTACGGCGCCGCGACCGCCGAGTTCGTCGCGCTGCAGCTCGAGCTGTCGTGGCGCGCGGAACCGTAATGCCCCGCCACCTTCCCCGTCTGCCACGCCAAACCCGCAGTCACCGAAGGAAGCACCTCATGCGCCCCATCAATCGCCTCGCCCTTGCAACCCTGTTCCTCGCTTCACTTTCCCTCGTCGCCTGCGGCGGCAAGTCGCAGCCGGCGCCCGAGGAGTGCATCCCGCATCTGCCGATGGATGCCGGCATGCCTCTGCTGCAGACGAGCGTCCGCTTCGTCGCCGGCGGGCAGACGCTGCAGCCGGCCGCCCAGGCGCGCCTGTTCGGCACCACCGCCTTCAGCCTGACGAAGGCCCGGTTCTACGTGTCCGAGCCCGCGCTGATCACCGCCTCCGGTGAGCGAGTCCGGGCCGAGCTCGTCGGCTCCCAGGGAGAGCGACTGAAATACGGCGTCGCCCTCATCGACATCGACCGTCCCGCATCGATGGCGCTGAAGCTCCGTGCCCCGGCCGGCGAGTACAAGGCGATGGCGCTCTCCATCGGAGTCCCCGGCCGCTGCGAATCCGGCGAGACGCTCAACCACTCCGACGCATCGGCGATGCAGGCGCCGCTCGACGTCGACTCCGACATGTACTGGAGCTGGAACCCCGGCTACGTCTTCCTCAAGTTCGAGGGCCTGCTCGAGCGCGAGGGGTTCTTCTTCCACGTCGGCGCCGACGAGCGGTTCGCGAAGCTCGAGCTGCAACAGGCGTTCACCGTGACGGCGCAGGGTAACGACGCCCTAGAGCTCGTGGCCGACTTCGATCGGCTGCTCACCTCTCCTACCGGCGAGGCGCGGCCCGACGTGAACGACTCGCGGCAGCGCAAGGTGCACGGCGGCGAGGGGGCCGATGCCCTGGTCGAGAACATCCGCGGCTCGGGCTTCCTCAGGCTGCAGCCGGCGCAACGTTGACCCGCATCCACAAGGAGACCTGCCATGAGAACGCTCATCATCGTCGTCGCCGTCGCCGTCGCTGGTTGTAATGCGGGAGAAGTGGTGACGACTCCGCCCGGCTTTCCACGGATGCCGGTCCCCGAGCAGAACCCGCTGACCTGGGAAGGCGTGCACCTCGGCAAGCGCCTCTTCTTCGACAAGCAGCTCTCGCGGACGGGCGAGGTCGCTTGCGCGACGTGTCACCTGCAGCAGAACGCGTTCGCAGATCCGCAGCGCGTCAGCACGGGCGTCGAGGGCCGCACCGGCGCGCGCAACGCTCCCGCGCTGTTCAATCTCGCCTGGAACACCTCCTTCTTCTGGGACGGCAGCGCGCCGACGCTCGAGCACCAGGTCATTGGCCCCATCGTCAACCCGCTCGAGATGGACATGAAGATGGAAGCGGTCGTCACCCGTATCGCCGCAGACTCGACGTACCGCAGGGATTTCCGCGGCGCGTTCCAGCGGGAGCCCGACCCCGAGGGCGTCACCAAGGCCATCGCCTCGTTCATGCGAACGCTGGTCAGCGGTGACAGCCGAGCCGATCGCTTCGACCGTGGAGAAACCGGCGCGCTGAACGACTCCGAGCAGCGCGGGCGCGAGCTCTTCTTCTCGGAGCGCGCCGAGTGCTTCCACTGCCACGTCGGCTTCAACCTCACCAACAACGGCTTCCACAACAACGGCACGTCGCCGGAAGACACGGACCTCGGCCGCGAGACCATCACCGAGCGCGCCGCCGATCGCGGGAAGTTCAAAGTCCCGAGCCTCCGCAACGTCGGCGTCACCGCGCCGTACATGCATGACGGATCGCTCGCGACGCTGTCCGACGTGGTCGACCACTACGCGCGCGGAGGCCGCGGCAGCTCCAACACCGACCCGACCATTCACGCGCTGGACCTCACCGAGAGCGAGAAGGCTGACCTCGTCGCGTTCTTGAATGCGCTCACCGACGAACAGTTCCTGAAGGATCCGCGCCACGCCGAATGACGTGCAGGCTGCGCAGTTGGTCGCAACACGGAGGCCCGGCTCACACACGTGAACCGGGCCTTCGCCATTTCAGCAGGTGAGCTGTAAGCTGATCGCGCGAGCGCCGTCCTCACGAGCACCATGACTCGTCTCCTCGCTCTTGCTGCTCTTCCGCTTTCACTGATCGCCTGCTCCGGAGTCTTCCCAGCCGACCCCGACGGCGGCCCAGATGCTGGCGATGCCGGTCCCGCCGACGCCAGGCCACCCGATGCGGGCACGCCCGACGGAGGGCCACCCGACGCGGGGTCACTCTCCTGCGACGACGCCGTCTACGACCCGGTGCTCGGCACCGCGCGTCTCGGCGCGGGATACCGCATCGTCGACTCAGCGATCCTGCCGTTCACCTCGTTCGTCCCGGTGGCAGCGCAACATGAGCTGCTGCAGTCCGCGGTCCCGGTGCTCGGCATCTACGGCTACGCGGGCAATGGAACGGTGCACCGGCTCGGCACGTGGCCGCAGCTGAGCTCACCGGCAGCGACGAACACGGTCTTCGACGCGATCCCGACGGAAGATCGCGCGCTGCAGTTCCTCACGGCTCCGCTGTTGCCAGCGGCAGACGGAGAGCTGCTCGCCGCGTACCAGACCATCCGCGGTGGCGGTTTCGTCGACGGAGGCATCTCGCTCTTCGACACCACCCGCCCTGATGCCGGCACCCGCTGGCTCGCCGCCCCAGGAGTCGAGTCGGCGCTGGCGCTCGGCTCCTTCTTTCTCGTCGGCGGCGACGACCTCGGCGGAATCGGTGGCACGCGCGGCGTTTACGGTGTCCACCGCCGCGAGTCAGTTCTCCGACCGGTGCACGTGGCGAGCTACCCGCAGCTCCCGGACGAAAACGTCCGCCCCGGCCTCATGGCCCTGACGTCGAACGGCGTGGTCCTCATGGGTTACTACCTCGACGTCGCGGGGCGGCACTCCGTTCGCCTGCCGGAACCTGCGGCGGTCGCCACCGCCTTGAGCGGAGGTTCGCCGATCGATCTCACGGCGGCTCCGGAGCTGTCGCAGGCCGATGACATCGCCAACCTCACCTCGTTCGGCCAGGGCGCCGCGGTGCTGCACGCGAAGGGACGCCTCGGAATCTTCCCGACGCTCGGCCGGCTCGAGCAGTACGCACTGATCCGCGTCGACGGCGGAACCACCGTCGGCACTCCGGTGCCCGTGCTCGCCTCGGACGACGCGTGCACCGCCGTCACGCAGCTCGTCCCCGTCGCAGGAGGCTTGGAGCTCATCGTCGGGCTGTGGGACGCACGCGGGCAGCGGCTGCTACGAATCGCCGCGCGCTGAGGTCAGATGCGTTACCTCAGCGCGTGGAAGACGCAGCCCACCCGCTGGAGGACAACCGATGTCGCTGCCGCGATTTCCCCGTCTCGAAGAAGTGCTCGGCGCCCGCCTCGACGCGTTGGACGAAAACCACCTTCGCTCCATCGTCGAGCGCGCCGACACCAACCCCGTCCACGAAGACGCAGACCTCGACTTCAAGCGCGAGCTCTACGCCAACAGCGACGACGGGAAACGTTCTCTCGCGGCTGACGTCGCGGCGATGGCGAATACGCGCGGTGGCGCGATCTTGATGGGCGTCGACGAGAACGCGAGCGGGGCCGCCGGCAGCCTCACCCCCGTCGAGCTGTCGGACGCCGAAGTCCGTCGCATCCACCAGGTGGTCGCGGGGCTGGTCGCACCGCTGCCGCCGATCCACCTGCGCCCGGTGCGCGTCGGAAACGACCCGGCGCGCGGTGCGCTCATCCTCGCCGTCCCCGCCAGCTCGTGGGCGCCCCACGCCATCCGCGTGAATGACGCGCTCCGCTACTACCGCCGCGACGGCGCGCGGAATCGGCTCCTGGCCGAGAACGAGGTGGCGATCGCGTACCGCGATCGCGCGCGGGCCGCTGAAGCCCAGCTCGATCGGCTCGGCCGCGTGGATGAGGAAGGCCGCGCAGTGCTGGATCCCGACGGAGTCTGGTTGACGCTGTCGATGGTTCCGAACGTCGCCGGGTCGATGCCCATTCAGCACCGGACGCGCGTGGGGCTCGAGGACTGGGCGCGCCGATTCTCAGGGGGCCACGTCGGCGACGGCCCGCTCGATCGTCACGCCGTCGTCGGCGTCGCCGTCCGGCGGCTGACACTCCGCAGCCGCCACGGTGCCATCGTTCAGCGCGCCTACGCCGAGCTGTACGACGACGGCAGCGGCTTCGCCGCGAGGGAGATCTTCCGCCGCCTGGGGCCCTCGCCCGAAATGGAGCGGCGACTCATCGCCGACGAGACCCTCGTGCTCACCATGAGCGGACTCCTTACGATGCTGTCGGACCACGCGCTCCGCAACGCCGGGGCCAGCGGCGACTGCGCGGTACGTAGCTCGCTCCATGGGAACCAGCAGACGCGGGGCCAGTTCGCCCCACCGCTCGCGCTCGGGCATTACCGCCACTTCGGCACACCCGATGAGTGGAGCGACACGCGTCACATCATGTCGCTCGTGCAGAGCGACCGCACGATGAACGTCGAAGCCATCGCGACGAACAACATCGAGCGCATGCTCGCGACCCGCGAGCTCCTCAGCGAGCACTTCCAGGCCTTCGGCCTCGCCGAAGTTCCACAGATCGACGCTCTTGGCAGGCTGCGTCGGCCCTACTGGGAGAACGGCACCGTGCCCACGGGCTGGAACGGCCGGGTCGGGGTCTCCGAGACGAATGAACGGCTGGGGGAAGGCGACGGCGCATAGCCCAACAGTGTCGGGCCCCTGGCCCTCGAATAATCCCTGCGTAATGACCGGAAACGGGCCACGTCTGCCGGCATGAAACCACCACTGGAGACGCCCATGGAATCGTCGCACCACCACCACGCCAAACACGACCCGGAAGACCCGAACTTCGCCATCGACCCCATCTGCGGGATGAAGGTCGACAAGCGGAACCCTCGCGGCGGCACGATCGCGCACGGCAACCACGCCCACTACTTCTGCAGCGACCGCTGCCGGACGAAGTTCCTCGACACGCCGCACGGACGTTCGGCGATGCGCTCGCCGCAGCCTCCGGCTCCCGCGCCGGCGCCGGCCGCACAGGGCGACGAGGCCCTCTACACGTGCCCGATGCACCCCGAGGTCGTGCAGAAGGGCCCGGGCAGCTGCCCCATCTGCGGCATGGCGCTCGAGCCGAAGACGGTCACCGCAGCCGACACCGAAGACGCGGAGCTCGTCGACATGAAGCGGCGCTTCACGGTGAGCGCTGCGCTGACGGTGCCGACCTTCCTGCTCGCGATGTCGGATCTCATCCCCGGGCAGCCCGTGCAGCAGCTCATCTCGCCGACCGTGATGACGTGGACACAGCTGCTGCTCTCCACGCCTGTCGTGCTGTGGGGCGGCTGGCCGTTCTTCCAGCGCGGCTGGAAGTCCGTCGTCACGCTCAAGCTGAACATGTTCACGCTGATCGCGTTGGGCACCGGCGCCGCGTTCGCGTTCAGCGTCTTCGCCACGCTGTTCCCCGAGATGCTCCCGCACACGCTCACGCACGGCGGCATGGCTCCCGTCTACTTCGAGGCGGCCTCCGTCATCACCACGCTCGTGCTGCTCGGCCAGGTGCTCGAGCTGCGCGCGAGGCACGCGACCGCCGGCGCGCTCAAGAGCCTGCTGCGGCTGAAGCCGAACACCGCGCGGCGCGTGCTCGATGACGGCGCGGAGGTCGACGTGCCACTCGAGCACGTCAAGAAGGGCGAGAAGCTGCGCGTGCGGCCCGGCGAGACCGTCCCCGTCGACGGCGTGGTGCTCGAAGGCCAGAGCACCATCGACGAGTCGATGGTGACCGGCGAGCCGATCCCCGTCGAGAAGCGTGAGGGCGAGGCCGTCACCGGCGGCACGGTGAACGGCCGCGGCTCCTTCGTCATGGAGGCCACCCGCGTCGGCGACGAGACCCTGCTGTCGCGCATCGTGCAGCTCGTCAACGAAGCGCAGCGCAGCCGCGCTCCCGTTCAGCGGCTCGCCGACCGTGTGTCCGCCTGGTTCGTGCCGGCAGTGCTGCTCATCGCGATCGGTACCGCCATCGCATGGGCGGTCTTCGGCCCCGAGCCGAGGCTCACCCACGCGCTGGTGAATGCGGTCGCCGTGCTCATCATCGCCTGCCCCTGTGCGCTCGGCCTCGCGACACCGATGTCCGTGATGGTGGGCATCGGCCGAGGCGCGCAGCTCGGCGTGCTCATCAAGAGCGCCGAGTCTCTCGAGCGGCTCGAGCGCGTCGACACGCTGGTGGTCGACAAGACCGGCACGCTGACCGAAGGCAAGCCGAAGGTCATGAGCGTTTGGACGGGGGCCGGCTTCGACGACGCCACCCTGCTCTCGCATGCGGCGTCGCTCGAGCAAGCGAGCGAGCATCCCCTCGCCGCGGCGGTGCTGGCTGCAGCGACGGCGCGCGCGGTGAGCATTCCCAAAGCGACCGACTTCGAGGCGCGTGTCGGTCGCGGCGTCACCGGTCACGTCGCCGGACGGCGCGTCGCGATCGGCACCGAGAAGCTCCTCGGAGAAGAAGGTGTGGACGCTTCGTCCCTCCTCTCTCGCGCCGAGGCTTCACGGAACGACGGACAGACCGTGATCATGGTGGCCATCGACGGCAAGGCCGCGGGAGTCATCTCGATCGCCGACCCGGTCAAGGCGACCGCCGGCGAAGCGATTCAGGCGCTGAAGGCCACCGGCATCGAGGTGGTGATGCTGACGGGTGACGCTCCCGGCACCGCCGCGGCGGTCGCGCGCAAGCTCGGCATCGCGCGCTTCGAAGCCGGCGCCTCGCCGGAGTCGAAGGCAGACTTCGTCGCGAAGCTCGCCGCCGAAGGCCGCACGGTGGCGATGGCCGGCGACGGCATCAACGACGCTCCGGCGCTCGCCCGCGCGCACGTCGGCATCGCCATGGGCACCGGCACCGATGTCGCCATGCAAAGCGCCGGCGTGACGCTCGTGAAGGGCGATCTCAACGGAATCGTCCGCGCCGTCGCACTGTCGCGCGCGGTGATGCGCAACATCCGCCAGAACCTGTTCTTCGCGTTCGTCTACAACGTGCTCGGCGTGCCGGTCGCGGCGCTCGGCATCCTCGGGCCGATGCTCGCCAGCGCGGCGATGGCGTTGAGCTCCGTGTCGGTCATCGCGAACGCGCTGCGGCTGCGGCGCGCGGTGCGGTGAGGGTTCACTGCTTTACGGGCTCCAGAGGCATGGCGCAGTGCGGACACGTGCCCGGTGCATCCCGGACCACATCGGGATGCATCGGGCACGTGAAGCGCGTTGAGACCACCGCCTTCACCTTTGCAAGCAGCTCGTCCGAGGGTCCGCTGCCTTCGAATGCCACGCTGCCGTCCGGCGCGACGAGGCGAAGATGCGGGAGCAGCGCAACCCCGGACAGCTCACGGGTGGCGATGAGCGAATCGAAGTCCACGATGTTCACGCGCCGGAGCGCCAATCGCGAGTCGGCTCGCACCCACGCGCGGAGCTCAGTATCGAGCGCGACGCACGCCTCGCACCACGGGGCCCAGAAGTCGATGATCGTCCACTTGCCCGGCACGCCTTCGATCGGCGCCAGCTCACCGGCAACCACGAGCTCCGCGACGTCGCCGGCGGGCGCGGTCGAGGTGTCTTCGTGCCGGCCGGACTCGAGGTGGAAGAGGCGCCCAATGCTCAGCTGCACGATGACGGGCATGTCGAGCTGCGCGCCGATCATCTGGCCCCAGACTCGAGCACGGAAGTCGAGGCTCGCCGACCAGTCCCCAGCGAACGGCATCGTCAGCCCCAGCCCCACGAACAGGTCGGTGCGGCCCCGATTGCCGTCGTCGTCGCGGACGGCGCCGCGCCAACGCTCGGCGAGCTCTTGCAGCGCCGTCACGCTGAGACGGAAGATCGGCCGCTCGAGACCAAAGCTGCTCGACGCGACGAGTCCCGCGGCGATGCGTGTGCCGGCCTGATACCCCTTGTCGCCCTCGTAGAAAGGCACCTGCGAATAGCCGAAGAGCGCCAGCGTGAGCGGCCCGAGGTCCCGGGCGACGTCGACCGCGACGATCGGGTCGAACGTGCCGGTGCCGAGTTGGATGTGCTGATGCGGCAGGCCCTCTTCGCCGAGCCGGAAGGGATCTTCGTGGACCTTCCCGGTCGGGATGCTGAAGCCGGCGCGCCCGCCGAGGCGGAATCCTCCGAGCGTCGTCGCCGTGTGCACGAGCAGCTGGGCGTCTCCGAGACCGGCCAGCGTCTGGTTGCGGTGATGGATGTTCTCGTAGTCGAGCTCGACGGGCGTCCCCGCGAGGTCGGTATACCGGGTGCTCTGACCTACGATGCGGAAAGGCACCATCGCCTGCAAAGCCAAGTGGCGCGTCAGGCCGTACTCAGCGAGAAGCCGGACGTCGGTCAGCCAGAGCGTCGTATGGTGCCGCTGCGGGGGCTCGTGCCGCATCGCGCAGACGGGGCCGATCTCGGGGCACTCCGAGTCGTGACGGGCGACGAGCCGGCTCGACACCATGTCGAGATCGATGCGCAGGTGATCCGGCTGGACGATCGAAGCTTGTGCGCCCCCGACCGGGAGCGTGGGGTTGCTTCACCCCGCTCACGCACCGGCGTCGGCTGCTCCGGGAAGAAAGAGCAGCAGCAGCACGACGAGCGATGTTCCGATCCGCCGCTTCACGCCGGTGGCGTAGCACAGCTCACGGCATCACCATCAGGTCGCCCATCATCCCGCGCTCGGCGTGCTCGAGGATGTGGCAGTGGAACATCCACATGCCGAGCTCTTCGTAGCGAACAGCGAACCGCAGCTTCGATTCTTTGGGCACGTTCACGGTGTCCTTCCAGCCGAAGTGCTCGGGTGCCTTCCCGTCGAGCGGTTGCACCTCGAAGAACATGCCGTGCAGGTGGAACGGGTGATCCATCTCGGACTTGTTTTCGATCTCCCAGATCTCGAGGTCGCCATTCTTCACCATCACCGGGTCGTTGAACGGCCACGCACGGTCGTTGATGTAGAAGACCGGTCCGTCGGGCTGATCGAGCTCCGCGAGCGTGAAGGTGCGCACCGGGGTCGTCGCCGGCACGCTCGTCGGCGTGAGCTCTCGCCACGCCCCTGGCAGCGCGCCGGCGGGCTTCGTCGACGGCCCGTACGCGACCTGAAGCAGGTCCAGCGGGCCCGGATCGGGGATGTCGTGGCCGCGATCGTAGTGAAGGGTCTTCAGCCAGCCGCCCTCCTTCTGATCGAAGTCGACGAGGATCTCGTAGCGCTCGCCCGGCGCGATGAGCAGCGTGTCGACGCGGTAGGGCGTCGGGAGCATGCCGCCGTCCCACGCGATCACCAGGAACGAGTGCCCGGCGAGCGAGAGGTTGAAGTACCGGCCGTTCGCGGCGTTGATGAAGCGCCACCGCTCGCGGCTGCCGCTCGCCACTTCGATGCCGGCCTTTCGCTGGCCGTTCACGAGCAGCACGTTGCCCTGCCGGCCGAGCATCATGTCGAGCTGGTCGGTCGTCTGCGAGAGCTTGCCGTCGGCCTCGACCTTCACGTCGTCGAGGATGAAGGTGCGGTCTGCAGCGACGTCGGGCTCGCTGGCGCCTCGAACGATGAGCGCGCCGTACAGCCCCTTCTCGATCTGCAGATCGGCGCGCACGTGTGGGTGGTACCAGAACGTGCCGACGTCCCGTGCTTCGAAGCGGTACTCGTACTTCTCGCCCGGCTTCACGGCGACCTGGCTCGAGTTCGAGCCGTCGGCCGCGTTGGGCAGGCGCAGTCCGTGCCAGTGAATCGTCGTCGCCGCAGTCAGCTGGTTTTCCAGCTCGACGATGATGGTGTCGCCCTGGTTCGCGACGATGGTCGGTGCCGGCACGAAAGCGGAGCCGTTCGCGGCATCACGGTAGGCCCAGACGTCCGCAGGCTTGCCGGTGAGGTACTCGGTCTTGCCGTCACCGGCGATGAGCCGCACCTTCACCGTCTTCGCATCGGCGTCGACGTCGGTCGCGAGCGGGACGGCGGTGAGCGGCTTGTCGAGCGTGGCGCCGCGGGGACCGCAGGCGACGAGAGCGAGCGCAGGGACGAGGTATCGCATCGGGTTCAGTTGTTCAGGGCGCCAGCAGCGATCCACTGCCGAATCTTGTCGAGGTCGGCGGCCGGAATCGGCGGCGCCGACATCATGGTAGCCGGATCCTTCGGCATGCGGGCGAGCGGCGACCCCATGCCGTCTCGACACGCGCCACCCATGCTCGGGTCTGGGCCGAGGTTCTGGTGGAGCAGGCTCGCTGCGGGGTTGCCCGGCACGACGTACCGCTTTCCGCCGGTGCACATCCAGGGCTCCAACTGGAGCAGGCGCTGGTGGAGCGTCCGGTCGGGGCAGTTCGTCGGACGGCAGCCGTTTGGACCGCAGTACATCGCGCCCAGCGCCTTGTCTTCGAGCGCGAGCCAACCGCGGCAGTTCTGATCGGAGTTCGCGAAATATGCGATGGCTGCGTGGCACTGCGAGTTCCCCGAGCCGCACGAGCGCCCGAAGATGGGCACGATGTCGCGCGAGAAGGAGACCAGGCCCGCCGTCCCGCCACCGGTACCCGAGCCGCCGCTGCCGCCCATGCCGCCTGCGCTGGCGCCGCCGCCAGCAGTGCCACTGCCGCCCGCCGTCCCGGTGCCGCCGCCGGTCCCGCTGCCGCCACCTGACCCGCCCGCCGCGAGCGCGAACATCACTTCGTTCGACAGGGCGGAGGCGCCCTTCGCGTTCTCTGCGCGGACCCGGTACCAATACGTGGTGCCTCGAACGATGGAGGCGTCGTGGTACTGCGTGATGTCGAAGAGCACCGTCGAGATCTTCACGTAGTCGCTGCCGTCGACCTTTCTCCAGATCTCGAAGTCGTCTTCGTCGGTCGAGTTGTCCTTCCAGGTCAAGTGGGCGCCGCCGGCGACCTCTCCGACTTCGAGACCGCTCGGTGCTGCGGGCCCCATCGGCGCCGGTTCCATCGGGGTCCCACATGCCACGACCAGAATCGAGACCATCACGCTCAGTCGCATCGCGTCTCCTCGCGAACGGGGAAGAATCCTCCACAGCACCCGCGAGCCGCGAACGGGTTTCCTCGCGGGGAAACTCGACGCGCGCACGGGGATGCTCTGCGCTGGAGGCCTCAATGCACCTGCGCGTCACCCTCGTTGCGTTCGCGATGCTGTGCACCTGTTCTCCAGCGGTTACGGCGCCGAGCGCGCCCGCTGCTCCCAGCGACCTGCGGGCCGAGGAGGAAGGTGGAGGTGCACATCTCACCTGGAAGGACAACTCGAACAATGAGGACGAGTTCGAGGTGTGGCGCCAGCTCGGAAGCGAGCCGCAGAAGATCGCAACGGTCCTTTTCGATGGCCGCCAGTACCACGACCTCACGCTCTCCTCTGGCGTGAACTACATCTATCGGGTCCGCGCGACCAACGCCGTCGGCGAGTCGCCCTACGGCAACGACGTCTCATTCCGGCTCAGCGGCGGCGCTGGCGGCGGCTCGGCCGGCGGCGGCACGGCCGGCGGCGGCACTGCGGGTGGAAGCGCTGGCGGCGCGGCCGGTGGCGCTGCAGGCGGCAACTCCGGCTCGCCGACGTGCACGGTCACGGCACCGCCAGGGGGAACTTCGGTGCCGTACGATCAGGTGGTCACTTTCGTCGCGAGCGCAAGCGACCCGGAGGACGGCAACTTGAGCGGCGGCAGCGTCATCTGGCGTACGAACCTGTCGACCTCGCCGCTGGGCTCTGGCCTTTCCGTCGCGACGATGCTCCCAATGCCGGGCATGCACGCGGTCACGTGCACGGCGACCGACAGCAACGGCAATACCGGCGTGGGGACCGTGATGATCACGTCCGCTTCACCCGTCGCGCTGTTGAATCACCCCAGCGACGGCGAGGTTCGGGCGGCGGCGAACCCGATACCCTTTATCGGCAACGGAAAGGACTTCGAAGACGGGATGCTCCCGGACGCGGGCCTGGTCTGGACCAGCAGCATCGACGGGATGATCGGAACGGGGCGCAGCTTCAACCGCACGCTGTCGGCCGGAACGAACGTGGTGACGCTGCGGGTGACCGACTCCAACGGCAACACGGCCTCCAGGTCGATCACGCTCACGATCACGCCTTGAGCGACTCGGCAGCCTTGCGCTGGCCGTATCGCGTCACACCGCGAGGCTTGTAGACGGAAAGCGTCGTGGTGAGCAGCAGCACCGCGAGGGCAAGCACCGAATCGGCGACCAGCTGAATACGGACATGCTGAGCCTCCGGGCTGTCGAGGGTCGCCTGCGCCGCAGCGCTCGCGGCGCGATCGATCGGCCGCTGGTGCACGAACAGCAGGCCCGTCGCCAGCACCGTGACGACGAGCTTGATGGTCACCCAGTAGTGACGAATGAGTCCCCACGGCGTTGTCAGTCCCTGAACGAGCCCTGTCGCGACGGACATCAGGCTGAGCGGGAGGATCAGCGCTCGACCCAACAGGCCCATCGCGATGTACGCCGACGTGACCTCGAGCGACTGTTGTCCCTTGAGCCCAATGACCGCGAGCACCAGGAAGGCGAGCACCGCGCCGAGCCAGCCGACCGAGCTGGCGACGTGCAGCGCGAGCAGTCCCTTCTGGACACGCGGCGGCAGTTTTCGAGACATCGTGTATTCATCAAAACACAGTGTCTCGAGGGTGTCGCAACCTATGATGCGCCTGCGTGCCTAAGCTCTGGAGCCAGACGATCGCAACCCACCACCGCGAAGTGCGGCAGGCGATCTTGAACGCGACCGCCGTTCTCGCCGAGCGGCATGGACTCCACGCGGTGAAGATGGCGCGGGTCGCGAGGCAGGCCGGCGTTGGCCGCGCAACCCTGTACAACTACTTTGGCGACGTCACCGAGCTCCTGCGGGCGTGGCACGAGCACCAGCTCGAGCTCCATCTCGAGCACCTCTCCGAGCTCGCTACCACCGGAGGGTCGCCGCTCGAACGCTTGGAGTCGGTCCTCGAGACGTTCGCGGCGATCTGCCAGCGACATCACGGCAGCGAGCTCGCAGCCCTGCTCCACCGCGGTCCGCACGTCGCGCGCGCACAGGAGCAGCTGCGCGACTTCGTCCGGCGCGTCCTCGCCGAAGGCGCCCGCAGTGGAGACGTCCGCCGCGATGTGTCGCCGGCTGAGCTCGCCACGTACTGCCTCCATGCCGTGACGGCGGCGTCCACGCTGAAGACGGCTGCGTCGGTGAAGCGGCTGGTCGCCGTCACGCTCGCCGGCGCTCGGCGCCAGAAGTGAGGCTGGCCCGCTGATCGATGGTCGGCACGACGTGCCGGCGGCAGCACGGCGGCATCTCGGAGCGCAGAACATCGAGCGCCTGCGCCGCCTTCTCGAGGAAGCTCGCGCTGCTCTCGATGACGAACCGCCGAGGGTGGCCGGCCCACACCTGTGCGATGCGATCGTCGATCTCGGCCGCCTCGAGCGCGCTCTCGATCCGCACCGGGTTGCTGTGACCGTAGCCGTGCGCGGCGGGCGGCGTCTGCAGGTGCAACACCGCGTCGTAGCGGGCGAGCTGTTCATCGCGATCGGCGTTCATCGCGGCGAAGAAGCCTTCGGGTCCAGGCCAGTAGGCCGAACCGTCGAGCGTGCCACGATCGCAGAGCACGATGGCCGCACCACCCTCAGCGTCGGCAGCGGCCTCGAGCTCGCATTGAACGTGGAAGATGGCGCGCTGTGCCGCTTGCCTGGCGCCGAGGCTCGTCCCGCGACGAAAGCCTCCGCCGAAGAGAATCGTCGCGGACTCGGGCAGCACATCGACGTGGCGGCAGAAGTGCTGGCGCACGAGCTCGAGGACCGCGGTCTTTCCGGCCCCTGGGCCACCGGTCAACACGATGCGCTTCCGCGCGTGGGGTTCGCTGCACTGACAGTCGACCATGGCTGCTCCTCCTGCTCAGGGCGCTGCCCCCCGCCGCGCGGCGCGTACGTGAAACGCCCGCCACACGACGTATACGGCGGGCACCACCACGAGCGTCAGCAGCGTCAGCGACACCAGCCCACCCCACATCGGCGCCGCAATGCGCTTGGCCACGTCGGACCCGACACCGTCATCGAGAAGGATCGGCAGCAGGCCGAAGACGTTCGTCATCACCGTCATCAGAAGCGGCCGCACACGCTTCGACGCCGCCTCGAGCGACACCTCGACGAGGCGCTCTGTCGAATCGACGTGGCCGTCGTTCCAGGCGTCCTCCAGGTACACCACCATCACGCTCGCGGTCTCCGCGGCGACTCCGAGCAAGCCGATCATTCCCACCCAGACGGCGATTGAGGTGTTGAAGCCCGCGATCCACAGCGTCCAGATCGCGCCGACCGCCGCGAACGGTACTGCCGTCATCACGATCAGCGACTGCGCCGCGCCTTTGAAGTTCATGTACAGGATGACGAACACGAGCAGCAGCGTGACCGGCAGAATCCACGCCATCCGCGCGCGCACCCGCTCAAGCAGCTCGTACTGTCCGGTCCACTTCAGGACGTAGCCGGCGGGCAGCTGGACCTCGGAGGCGACCTTCTTCTTCGCGGTCTCGACCCACCCACCGACGTCGCTCGTGTCGATGTCCACATAGATCCATCCCGCGAGCTGGCCCATCTCGCTCTTGATCATCGGCGCCCCCATCACGGTCTCGATCCGCGCCAGTTGGCCGAGCGGAACGAACGCAGATTGCGCGACCATGCTGGTGGCCGCAGGCGCAGCAGCCGGCGCATCAGACATCGCCCCGCCGCCGCTCCCCATCCCCGTGGTCGACGTCATCGAGGCTCCGCCGGCCGGGCCCGGCGCCATGCCGTCGGCTCGCCGTCCTGCCGCCGGCAACGGACGCGGCATTAGCGGAGCGATAGGCACCAGCACGGCCTTCAGGGCCGCGATGTCGTCGCGGAGCTCGCGCGGGTACCGAACGTTCACGCGGTAACGCTCTCGGCCCTCGTACGTCGTCGTTACGTCCATGCCGCCGATCGTGGACTCGACGACGTCGAGCACCGCCTGCACGGTGAGGCCGTAACGCGCGATGGCCTCACGGTCGGGCGTCACGTCGAGGAATAAGCCGCCGAGCTCCCGCTCTGCATACACGCTGCGGGTGTTCGGCAGCTCGCGCAGCGACCGCTCGAGCTCGTCGTTGATGCGGTTGATCGTCTCGAGGTCGCTGCCCAGCACCTTCACGCCGATGGGCGTGCGAATGCCCGTGGACAACATGTCGATGCGCGCCTTGATCGGCATCGTCCAGGCGCCCTGTACCCCGGGCAGACGCGTGCGCTCGTCGAGCTCTGCGATGAGGTCAGCGACCTGCTTGCCCGGACGCCACTGGTCCCTCGGCTTCAGGCGCACGACGGTCTCGAACATCGACAGCGGCGCCGGGTCGAGCGCGGTCTCGGCGCGGCCCGTCTTCCCGAACACGAGCTCGACCTCCGGCACCGACCGAATCTGCTGGTCCTGCCAGACGAGCAGCCGCTTCGCCTCGGCGATCGAGATGCCGGGGACGGTGATGGGCATGTACAGCAGGTCCTCCTCGTACAGCGGAGGCATGAACTCGGAGCCGAGCCTCATGAACGGCCAGGCCGTCGCGACCATGAGCGCCACCGCCGCGGCAATGACGGCGTACCGGTGCTTGAGCGCCCCCCGCAGCACCGGCCGGTAGGCCGCGATGAAGAACCGGTTCAGCGGGTTCTTCGCCTCGGGCGTGATGCGGCCCTTCAGCAGCGTGACCATCAGCGCGGGCACGAGCGTCACCGCGAACAGCGATGCGAACGCCATCGAGAACGTCTTCGCGAGCGCCAGCGGGCCGAACAGTCGGCCCTCTTCACCCTGCAGAGCGAACACGGGGAGAAAGGCGATGGTGAGCACGAGCAGCGCGCCGAACATCGACGGCCCGAGCTCGCGGGCCGCCGCGATGACGACCTCGACGCGATCGGGCTTCTCACCTGCCGCCTCGGCCTGCTCGATCTTCTTGTGCGCGTTCTCGACGAGAACGCACGCCGAGTCGACCATATCCCCCAGCGCGAGGATGACGCCGGCCAGCGACATGATGTTGATGCTGATGCCGAGGTAGTGGAACGTGATGAACGTCGCCGCGGTGGCTGCCGGTAGCGCGATCGCCGCGACCAGCGCCGAGCGGAAGTGAAACAGGAACAGGCAAATGACCGCGATGACGACCGCGAGGATCTGCAGCAGGTTCACGGACAGGGTCTTCACCGAGTCGGTGATGAGCTGGCTGCGGTCGTAGGTGACGACAACCTTCACGCCTTCGGGCAGCGACCCTTCGACCTCGCTCAGCCTCGCCTTCACGCGCTCGATGACGTCGAGCGCGTTCTGCCCCGAGCGCATGACGACGATGCCGCCGACGACCTCGCCGCGACCGTCGAGCTCGACCAGCCCGCGGCGGATGTTGCCTCCGACCGTGACGTCGGCCACGTCGCGGATGCGAATGGGAGTTCCCTGTTCGTCGGTGCCGACCACCGCGAGCTCGAGGTCCTCCTTGCTCTCGATGTAGCCGCGGCCCCGCAGCGCGTACTCGTGCTGCGCCATCTCGATCACGCGCCCACCCACCTCCGCGTTCGCGCCGCGCACGGCCTGGGCGACCTGACCCACCGAGGCGTTGCGCGTCTTCATGCGCACCGGGTCGACCTGCACCTGGTACTCCTTCTCGAAACCGCCGACCGAAGCGACCTCGGCCACGCCTGGCACGCCCTGCAGCCAGTAGCGCAGGCTCCAGTCCTGGAACGTGCGGAGCTCTTGCAGGTTGTGCCGCCCGATCTCGTCGACGAGCGCATACTGGAACACCCAGCCGACGCTGGTCGCGTCCGGCCCGATCTGCGGAGTGACGCCCTCGGGCAATCGCCCTTGCACCTTCGCCAGGTACTCGACGACGCGCGAGCGCGCCCAGTACAGGTCCGTGTCGCCTTCGAAGATGACGTACACGAACGACATGCCGAACATGGTGAAGCCACGCACGGCCTTCACGTTCGGCGCGCCGAGGAAGGTGGTGACGATGGGGTACGTCACTTGCGTCTCGATGAGCGTGGGACTTCGACCCATCCACTCGGTCGCGACGATGACCTGGGTGTCCGAGAGATCCGGCAGCGCATCGAGCTGCGAACGCTGGGCGCTGACAACGCCCCAAACAGCGAGGCCCGCCGTGACGATGAAGACCAGCGCTCGCCGGCGCGCCGCGACGTCGATGATGCGCTGGATCAGGCCGGCCGCACGCGGGCCATCAGTGGCCGGCATGAGCGCCTCCCGGCCGCGAGCTCGCGCGAATGCGGCTCTCCGAGTCGAGCAGGAACTGGGCTCCGGTCGCGACTTTCTCGCCAGCGGCGAGCCCCGCACTCACCACGTAGACATCACCGGCACGGGCGCCGAGCTGCACCTCGCGAGGCTCGAAGTGCGTCGCCGGCTCACCGTGCGCGACGAAGACGATGGCGCGCTGCCCCGTGCGAATGACGCCGCTCTCTGGCACGGTGAGCGCGTGGCCGAGCGCCACATCGAGCTCGACCGAAACGAAGGCCCCAGGCAACAGCGTCCCGCCGCTGTTCGGCACCTCGAAGCGCACCTTGCGGGTGCGGGTCGCCTCGTCGAGGGTCGGGCTCAAGAAGGCAACGGTCGTATCGATCGGCGCAGCCACGCCCGCGACGCGCAATCGCGCAGCGGCCCCTTCGGTGACGTGCGGTACGTCGGCGTCGTAGACGTCCGCCAGTACCCATAGCCGCGACAGATCCGAAAGCGTGTAGAGCTCGACGGACGCGTCGACGTACATGCCCTGCAACGCCTGCCGCGCGATGACGGTACCGGCGCGCGGCGCAAGCAACGGGAACGTACGCCGCGCCTGGCGCGAGCTCTCGAGCCTCGCGATCTCCGACTGGGGAACGTCCCACTGCGCGAGGCGCCGGCGCGCCGCCTCGAGCAACGGGCCGCCCTGCCCCAGCACGGCCAGGAGCTCGATCTCGGCGGCGTAGACCTCCTGGCTGTAGATGGTGCAGAGCACCTCGCCTGCCTTCACGTCGCGGCCGACGAAATTGACGGAGATGGCGTCGATCCACCCTCGGACCTTCGAGTGCACGTGCGCGGTGCGGGTCTCGTCGAGGGTGACCAGGCCCACCGTCTGCACCGGCCTCGTCACGTCCTTCTCCTCGACCGTGGCCGTCGTCACCGCAAGCGGCGCCAGCTTGGTCGGCTCGATCTGGACTGCCGCGTAGCCAGCGGGCATCGGCGCCGAGCCGTGACCGGCGTGCGGGTCAGCCGATGGCACTGAGACTCCGTGACCGACGTGAGCATCACCAACGGGAGCCCGTGACCCTCGGTGGAGGAGCAGCGCGACCACCACGGTGAACGCCACGCCGATGATCACCCACGGCAACCAGCTGCGGCGCGGCAGTGTGAGCGTCGTCATCGAATGCCTCCTCCACGCGCACCGAGGGCGCGATCGAGCCGGGCCCACGCGATCCCCAGCTGCGCCTCGGCCATGATCACGTCGCCCTGCGCCATCCACAGGGCCTGTGCGGCCTCCACCACGCTGACGAGCGGCAGCTGCCCCGACACGTAGCCGGCCAGCGAGGCGTCGACGGCCTGCTTGGCCTTCGGCACCACGCGGTCGCGCAGCGCGACGTACCTCTCCCGCACCGCTACCACCTGCTCCCGTGAGCGCGCCGCTTCGCCGGCGACCATTCGCTCCATCGCGGAGACATCTGCGCGCGCCATGTCGGCCATCGCCTCGGCTTCCGCGACTCCCGCGTTGAGCCGCCCTCGCCACAGCGGAATGCTCACGCCGAGCATCACCATCCACCCGAAGCGGTCGGTCATCGTGTACGCCGGACCCGTGCGCACCATCGCCATCGGCAGGTACATCGAGCCCATCACCCGTTTCTCCGCATCGGCGCGGTCGATCTCCGCCCGCCCGGCGTAGAGCTCCGGTCGTGCGTCCACGGCAGACCGCGCCACCTCGGCGGCGAGGGGAGGCTCCCCAATGGATGGGCTCGCGTCGAGCGTCGGCACCGGCGCGGTCGCATCGCGGGCGATGCTGGCGTTCAGCATGGCCTCGGCACCTCGCACTTCGGCGGTCGCTGCACGGCCGAGCGCCTCGAGGCGCGCCAGCTCGATCTCCGCGCGGAGCACGTCGGCCTGCGCGCCGCTGCCGGTGGAGTACCGCGCCGTCGCTGACGCGACCATCTGGCGCGCGAGCGCGACCTGCTCGGTGAGTACGCGCGCGATGCCGCGGCGCTCCTGCAACATGAAGAACGCGGTGACAGCCTCGAGCTCGACGTCGAGCTCCACCCGCTTCGCATCTGCGGCCCAACGCCGGGCCTCTGCTTCGGCCGCGCTTGCCCGATGAGACAGCACGCGCGACAGCGGAAAGCGCTGCTCGAACTGCACGCTCACGTCGGCGCCGCCGCCCATGAAGGGCAAGTGGTCGACCGACGGCGAGATCATCGGGTCGTCCGGGGCCGAGACGATCGCCGGCCTCTGCGCTGCTGCCCGGGCACGGGCGAGCGCCGCGGCGACCTCGGCCCGGCGTCCGCTGGCACGTTGCACCACGTCGCTCAGGCGGAGCGGCTCGGGTAACGGGTCGGGGGGCTGCGCGGCGGCAGCCCCGGCGAGCACCGCCAGCACGAACAGCTTCCTCTGGATGTGGCGCGCCATGAAGCAGGGTCCTGCGGAAACCACTCTTCAGAAAGCGTGCCCTTTCGGGCTCTCGGCGCGGCGGCGAGTACCGGCGCAATGCGTGCGGGCGCGTGACCGGCGGCGCACCTTCTGCGCCTCGCGTGTCACCGGGCGGAGGTGTGACGATCGACGTCACAGTCCTCAGCACGATCGGTGCCGCGGCACTTCTCGAGGAGTGCCAGGTATGCCAGCCCCGGATCGCGAAGCTGCGCATGCCGCAGGATCGGCCAGTGGTTCTGCAGGTGCGCCCTCAAGAACGCGACCACGTGCTCGAGAGACACGGTGTGCCATCGGGAATTTCCCGGAGCGGCGCTGGCTCCGAACGCCACCATTCGAACCGCATGGCCTACCGGAGTCTGGGCCCTCCCGCGAGACAACAGCTCTGCGACGACGTGGTCGAGATGATCCGCGGGACAGCAACCGAAGCGCGCCAGCGCGACGCGGAGCACCGAGGGGTCGCGTGTCGCCGGGTTGAAGCGCGCGCGGCCCTCCTTGATCTCGCCGATGATCATGTCGGGCCGATCGGCGGGCGCTCCGAGCGCCTCATCGACGTCCGTCGCGATTGCTTCGTGGCCGTGTCCGCGTACGACGTGATGTCCTGCGTGCGGGAAGCGAAACGCCATCACGTCGAGGTCGGTCACCGCCCGCCCACCGACCCGATGCAGGGCCTCGAGAACGGGGTACTCGCTGACGGTGAAGTATCCGTTCACGTGGAGCTACGCCTGCACCAGAGCGACAGATGGGTCCATTCTCACGCTCCGGGTTTCAGCGCGACCACCATGGGCCGCTTACCTCCCGCGCCAGGCGGGATGGCGTCGACGCGCTTCACCGCGATCTCCAACCCCTGCGCGCCGGTGGCCTCGAGCGCCGCCTGCAGCTGTGCGACGACCTGCGCGTCCCGAACTTCTGCGCCCGGCTGGACGAGCAGCACGTCGAGGCGGTTCGCGCTCTGCCGAACCTGCCAGCCGTGCGCCGGTAGAGGCTCGAGCACCCGGTGGAACAGTACGGGGTGCACGCGTACCCTCCTTTCCTCGGTGCCGTGAAGCTCGAGCACGTCGTCGCTACGGCCATCGACCGAGGCGATGAGCCGGAAAGGAAGCCCGCAAGTGCACGGCTTCGTCGCGAGCGTCACGCGATCGGTGAGCTCGTAGCGAATGAGCGGCACCGTACGCGACGGCAGCACCGTCACCAGCAGGCGCGCGGCCGACACGCCGTCGGGAACCGGCCGATAGGCGTCATCGACCGGCTCGACAACGAGCAGGTCCTCGAACAGGTGGAGCCCGTTGTGCTGAGCACACTCGGCCCCGATGCCTCCGGTCTCGGTGGCCGCGTAGACCTCGAACACCCGAACGCCCCATGCCCGCTCAGCGAGCGCGCGGCTCTGTGCCGTCAACACCTCGGACGAGCAGTTCACTGCGCGCGGGCGAATGTTCAGCCGGCCTTCGAGCTGTTCCGCCGCGAGGATGCGCAACATCGAGGCGTATGCGACGAGCACCTCGGGCTGGAACTCGTCGAGCTGGCGCGTCACTGCGCTCAAGTCGTCGGCGGCGTCGAGCCGCAGCGTCTTGACCAGCGGGCTGTCGATGCTCCGCGCCACCACGTTCGACTGGTGGAACTTCGCCGTGGAGCTGACCACCGCCATGCGTGGCCGCACGCGCGCCGAGATGCGAACGCCCGCCCACTCGTTCGCGCGGGCATAAGACGCGATGACCGTCGCCCACTCCGTCGGGTCGCTCGCGATGACGGAGCGGCTTCCGGACGACCCCGACGTGGCAGCCACACGGTATCTGCCCAGGTACAGCTCGTCCGTCACGTCCGGCCGGTCGAGGAAGCTGACGAGATCGCGCAGGTGGATGCGCGCGTCGGTCACGATCTCATCGAATGACGCCAGCAGAGTCGACTTCGTGAGGATCGGCTGCTCGGTGAGCGGCCCGCCGCCGGTCAGCACGCGCCGGTAGTACGGCGACTGTTGACGAGCGAATTCGAGCAGCCGCTCCAGGTCTTGCGTCTGGTGATGGAGGACACGCTCCCGCGACCACCGCGTTCGCCTCCGGAGCCGCGCCCGCATCGCGAGAATCCGCGCCATCTCGGTCAGTCTCATGAGCCCAGACACAGCATCGCCCGTGCCCGTTCACTGCCTCAGCGGTGGCGTCGAGCCCGCGCAAACAGTGCGTCGGTCACGGACGACACCGGTGGCGCCTAAATCAGGTAATGCTCGAAGGCCGAGCAGATCGTACATGCGGAGCTCGTTCATCATCCTCGCCACCCTTGCGAGCTGCGCCCGTAGCCCGGCCGAGTCCCCGGAGGCGCGCCTGCTCGCGGAGTTCGACGGCGCGCTGGCGACCGAGGCCCCGAAGGGCGGCCCCGTGCGCGAATTCGCACTCGAAGCCGCCCAGACCGAGACGTCGCTCTACGACGGCGCCCCGCGAACACGGGTCTGGGCCTACAACGGCACGGTGCCGGGCCCGACGTTCCGCGTGAAGCTGGGCGAGACCCTGCGCGTTCGCTTCCGCAACCGACTCCCCCAGCCGACGACGGTGCACTGGCACGGCGTGCGGGTGCCGAACCCGATGGACGGCGTGCCGCACCTCACGCAGCCGCCCGTCGAGCCTGGCGGCGAGTTCATCTACGAGTTCGCTCCGAAGGAGGCCGGCACCTTCTGGTTCCACCCGCACCTGCGCTCGAGCGAGCAGGTCGAGCGCGGCCTCTACGGCGTGCTCATCGTCGAGGACCCGAAGCCGCCCGCCTACGACCAGGACGTCGCGTGGATGCTCGACGACTGGCTGCTCGACGCCCAGGGCCAGGTCCATGGCGAGTTCAACACGCGGCACGACCTCGCCCACGACGGGCGCTGGGGTGGCCTCGTTACCGTCAACGGCCGCACCGACACCCTGCTGCGCGTGAGGTCCGGCGAGCGCGTGCGGCTCCGGCTTCTGAACTCGGCCAACGGGCGCATCTTCAAGCCCGACTTCTCAGGGCTCGACGCTCGCATCATCGCGGTGGACGGAAACTACACGCGACAGCCGCTGCCGGCCGAGGGCTTCGAGCTCGCCCCCGGCAATCGCCTCGACGTCGAGCTGCGATTCGCCGAGCCGGCGAGCGGCCCGATCGAGCTCTTCGACCGCTTCGTCGAGCGGCGGCCGAACCGTCTCGGCACCATCGTCGTCGACGGCGTCGTCGAGCCGCGCGCCGCGTTCACTTCACCCACGAAGGAGAAGGTGCCGGCCTGGAGCGATTGGGCCAAAGCTCCCCTGTTCCACGACTTCCGGCTCGACGCGCGCCAGGGCGGCCAGTTCGGCATCGAGTGGACGATCGACGGCAAGGCCTTCGCGGGCCACGAGGCTCACGCGCACGAGGCTGCGCTGAAGCTGCCACTGGGCCGCTTCGTCCGCTTGCGCTTTACGAACGACTCGTACCGCCTTCATCCCATTCACCTGCACGGCATGTTCTTCCGCCTGCTGGGCCGCAACGGCCGCAGCGTCGACGAGCCCTTCTTCCGCGACACCGCGCTCATTCACGCCAAGGAGTTCATCGACATCGGAGTCGTCCCTCTCGACGCCGGCAAGTGGATGATGCACTGCCACATCCTCGAGCACGCGGAAGCGGGGATGATGACGACGCTCGAGGTCGCGCCCGCGCCGTAGAACCGCGCTCAGACGCCGACGCCGCGCACCGCACCCGGGGCCGACTTTGGCTCGGAGCCCGGATCGATGCCGTCGCGCTTCAGCTCGTCCTCCGTCGCAACCGTGGTCAGCGTGCCCTTGGGATTCTCGTACCAACCCGGATCCTCGTAGCTGTCGAGGCGATCGCGAACCTTCAGGATCGTGAACATGCCGCCCATGGTGATGTAGTCGTGCTTCCCGCGCTGGCCGACCATGGGGATGCTGTTGTGCGGCACCGGCATGCCCATCTCGCCCATGTCGGCCATGCCGCGCTCGCCCATCGTCATGTAGCCGGGGAGGATCTTGCGGACGTCGTTGTCGAGCTGCCCCTTCTCGACGCCGATCATGTTCGGGAAGCCGTGTCCCATCTGGTTCATCACGTGATGAGTCATGTGGCAGTGCATCGCCCAGTCGCCGGGGATCTGCGGCACGAACTCGATCGTGCGCGTCTGGCCTACGGCGACCAGCACCGTCGTCTCAGGGAGCTGCGCGCTCGGCGGAATCTGCCCGCCGTCGGTCTCCGTCACGCGGAACTCGAGCCCGTGCAGGTGAATCGGGTGATGGTCCATCGCGCTCAGGTTGCCCAGGCGAATGCGAATGCGCTGGCCCGTCTTCATCACCAGCGGCTCCGTGCCGGGAAACGCCTTGCCGTTGATGGTCAGCACGTTGAAGTCGGTCATCTCGTTCGGGTTGGGCCGCTTGGAGCCGGCGTCGATGCGGTACTCGTGCAAGACCAGCGCGAAGTCGCGGTCGACCTTCGTCAGCGGCCGCCGCGGGTGGACCACCACCATGCCGGTGAGCCCCATCGCCATCTGGGTCATCTCGTCGTGGTGCGCGTGGAACATCAGCGTCCCGTGCTGGCCGAGCACGAACTCGTAGCGGAACGTCTCACCCTTCTGAATCGTGCGCTGGTTGAGCCCGCCCACGCCGTCCATTCCGTTCGGGATGAGGAAGCCGTGCCAGTGCACCGTCGTCGGCGCCTCGAGCCGGTTCGTCACGTAGATGCGAACGTGGTCGCCCTCGACCATCTCGAGCACCGGCCCGTTCACCTGGCGGTTGTAACCCCAGCAGTACGCCTTCAAGCCGGGAGCGAGCTCGTGCTCGAACTCCTCGACGAAGAGATGAAACACCTTCACCCCGTCGACGATCTTCCACGGGCACTTCGTGCCGTTCGGAACGATCACCGGCTGGTAGTCGCGGTTCGGCATCCCCGGCGGCATCTTCTTCGGCGCGAACACGCCTGCGCTCAACTGCGTGATGGCCGGCGTGGTCGCCGCTGCAGACCGCGCCATGAGTCCCGTCGCGCCTGCGGCCACCAGGCCCGACGTGGCGAGCACAGTCCGGCGCGAGGGTCCGCTATCGTCACGATCATCGTTCATCGAGTCCTCTTCATTTGGGTTCTTGCGCCGCGACGACGGCGCGATCGAGCGGGCCTCCGATGGCGCGCTCGAGCTCGGCGCGCGAGGCCCAGTACTCCGCGAGCGCGTCGATGTACGCACCGTAGGCCTCGGTCTGCTCGCGCTTCGCCTCCGCGAGCTGCACGAAGCCCACCTGCATCGCGTTGTACTGAAGCTGGGTCTCGCTCAGCACCCGCTCGCGCAACGGCATGAGCGAGCGGCGATACGACTCGATCATGTCCCGGGCAACCAGGTAGCGCGCCTTCGCCTTCCGCACCTCGGCGCGAACGCGCACGCCGGCGCCCGCGAGCTGCCGCTCGGCCTGGCGCTGCTGCGCTTCGAGGCCGGCGATGTAGGCGGTGCGCTGGTCGAAGAGCGGCAGCTCGAGCGTGAGGTTCGGCCCGGCGACGATCGGGCCGTCGGGGTCCTGATGGATATCGACGCCGATCTCGAGGATGCCCGTGATCCGCGACGCACGTGCGACGGCGACCATGCGCCGCACCAGCGCCGTCCCGCGGCGGAAGGCCGCCAGGTCCATGCGCTGGCGGATCGCGCGGGCCTCGAGGCCGCCGAGGTCGGGCTCCTTCTCTTGTGGCTCCTGCAGCTCGGCGGCGAGCTTCCACCCTGTCTGCTCGCCGAACAGACCGAGCAGCTCGTTGAGCTCCTCACGCTCGAGCGCGAGGTGCTGTTCGGCTTGTGCGAGATCGATGCGCGCCTGGGCGAACGTGGCGCGCTCGTGCGCGAACTCGAGATCCGTGATGTTGCCGGCGTGGTGCTGCCGCTCTGCCATGCCCGCACGTCCGCGCGCGGCCTCGGCGACCACGCGCCGCAGCTCCACCTGCTTCTGCGCCGCCTGCACGTGTGCGAGGTGCTCGGCGGTCTGCGCGGCGACCTTGAGCGCCTCGTTCGCGACGCGCGCGACGGAAACTGCAAATGCCTCTGCAGCGACGCCCCTGCGCAGAGGCAAGAGGAAGATGCTCATGAAGTCCATCACGAGCGAGCCCTCGATCTCGGCGACGGAAGCGCCTCCGCTCAGCGGCGTCCCGAGCGCTCCCGAGATGCGCGGGTTCGAGAGCAGGCCGGCCTGAACCATGTCGGCCTGCGAAACGCCGAGCTCCTCATAGGTGGCCTGCAGGTCGCGGTTGTTCACCAGCGCGATCTGCACGGCACGGTCGCGGTCGAGCCCTTGCGCGAGCATCTCATTCACGCGCTTCGCCACCGCGGCGTCGTCGGGCGTTCCCTGGTTCCAGCCGGTGTCGAAGCCGGTGCGCTCCTTCACGCGATCGGCCACCTCGTCATGGCCCTTGCGAGGGTCGATGGTCGCGCAGGCGGCGAGCACGTTGAGCGCGGCAAGAAGGCTCCGCTTCATGGGTGCTCTCCGTGACCGCCTGCCGCGGGCTCGAGCTTCATGCCGCACTTCGGACAGCGGCCGGGCTGGGCTTGCTGGATTTCGGGGTGCATCGGGCACGTGTACACGGTCGCCGCCGGGGTCGGCGTCGGCTTCGCCGCGCCCGGAGCCGCCTTCCTCGGCGGTGGAGAGCCCGCATCCGGCGCCGTCTCGGCGACGAGGCGCATGCCGCACTTGGGGCACTCACCCGGCTCGCCCTGCCGCACCTCGGGATGCATCGGGCACACGTACGCCTTCGCAGCAGGATGGACGGGGGCTGGTGTAGGCGCCGGACCCTTCGTCGCCTGCGGCTCCGCCTTCCGCTCGTCGAGCGGCTGCGCCTCGCGAGGCACGTCGCCGGCGAGCGAGCGCTCGAGCGACTGAGGGCTGTCGGAAATCTGATCGCTCGCGGGGTCGAGGTGCGCCGGTATGGCGGGCGCGTCGGTCACGCAGGACATCAGCATCGCGACGACATTGACAACGCCCAGAGCTCGCATGGTCTCCTTCACGCGTCAGCGGCGCGCCACAGCCGCGCCGCGGTGAGGGATAAGCCCATTCCTGCGACGAGTCCCGCGATTCCGCCGAACCCAACGCAAGAGCAGCCGAACGCGCCGATGAGCGTGGCGGTCGCAGCGCCGGAGCCCATGAAGTGCCAGCCTCTCTGCGACCGTGTTGAAGCGATCGCGACGATAAGGCCCGCCGCGCTTCCTCCGAGCACGCAGGCCGGCAGGCAGAGCGACGTGCAGCCGCTCGCCGTGCAGACATGGCCGTAGAGGTTTGCCGCGTGGCCCATGACCAGCGGTACGAAGCCTGCCTTGACGCCGAGGCCCAGGCCACGCCCGAAGGCCTGGCCCCGCCACAGCAGCCCGATGCCGACCGCAAGCAACGGGACTCCGAGCACGACGGATGACACCAGGCGGTGATCGACCGCGAAGGACGCCAGCGGGACGGCAGCCAACGGCAGCGCTGACGCGACCGCCCACCGCGCCCTGCCCCACTCGTATGCTGCCGTAGCACGGTCGAACAGCGCTTCGGTCGAGTACATGTTCGACCTCTAGGCACGACCCGTCCCGACCGTGACGCGGACTCACAATGCGATGCCGTCGGCCTTCATGCGCTCGGCAGAGGCAGCCTCGGCGACCGTGCCCTTGGGGTGCACGTACCAGCCGGTGCCGTCCTCTTCCTCGGGGCGCTCACGCACCTTCAGCAGCGTGAACATGCCCCCCATGTCGACGCTGCCGAACGGCCCTGCGCCGCCCCGCATCGGGATCGAATTCGGAGGCACCGGCATCGACATCTCGCTCATCGTTCCCATGCCGTCGTGTCCCATCGTCATGTAGGAAGGGACGAGGCCCTGCACGCGCCGATCAATGCGCTGCGCGTCCGCGCCGACCATCACCGGGAAACCGTGGCCCATCTGGTTCATCACGTGATGGGTCATGTGGCAGTGCATCGCCCAGTCACCCGGCTCCGTCGGCGTGAACTCGAAGACGCGAACGCTGCCGACCGGAACGAGGAACGTGGTCTCCGGGTGCCGCGCCGACGGCGGGACCTCGCCGCCGTCGGTCCACGTCAGCTCGGCGTTTACTCCGTGCAGGTGAATCGGGTGGTGGTCCATCGGCGAAAGGTTGCCGATGCGAATGCGCACCCGTTCACCGACGCCCATCACCAGCGGCGCCGTGCCGGGGAAAGCCCTCGAGTTGAAGGTCAGGACGTTGAAGTCATCCATCGCGTTCGGATCGGGGCGCGCGGCGCCCGGCTCGATACGCCACTCGTGAGCCATGAGCACGAAGTCGCGATCGACGGGCCGGCCACGTGGCGTGCGCGGATGCACGACGATCATACCGTTCATGCCCAGCGCCATCTGCGTCATCTCGTCGTAGTGCGGGTGGTACATGAACGTGCCCGCGTCCTTGAACGTGAACTCGTAGACGAACGTCTCCCCCGGAGGGATCGGCCGCTGGTTCAGCCCCGAGACACCGTCCATCCCGTTCGGGAGGATCACACCATGCCAGTGCACGGTCGTCGGCTCGGGCAGCCGGTTCGTCACATAGAGGCGGACACGGTCGCCCTGCGTCACTTCGATGGTCGGCCCCGGCGTCGACCCGTTGTAGCCCCACGCCTTCGCCGTGAGCCCCGGCGCGAACTCGTGGTCGAGCTCCCCGGCAATGAGGTGGCCGACCTTCACACCGTTCACCATGCGCAGCGGCAGCGTCGAGCCGTTCGGCGTGACGACCGCGCGCTGGCCACCCGGCGCTACCACAGGCCGGCGCGGTGCGATGGCGGCGGCGAGCGCGTCTTTCGCCAGCATCAAGCCGCCGGCTCCCAGGGTGAGCTGCATCAACTCTCGTCGGTTCATGGTCTGCCTCGTCAATGAGCCGCGTCCGAAGCCGCGGCGGTGGATGGAGTGGACGGCACGCTGCTGGCTCTCAACGGCGTCGAGCGGCCCGCGAGCAGCAGCTCCAGCGACGCGCGCGCCCGCCAGTAGTCGAGGGTCGCGTCGACCTGGGCGATGGCCGCGTCGGTGACGCCGCGTTGCACCTGCAGCACCTGGAACACACCGACCTGCATCGCGTTGTACTGGAGCACCGTCTGCTCGAGCTGCTGCTGCCGGGCCGGGACCAGGCGCTCGACGTAGTGGCGCGCGCGGCGATCCGCCGACTCCACGCGGTTGAGTGCCGCACGCACCGATGACCGCAGGTTGACTGCGACGGCCTCAGCGTTCGCGCGAAGGCCCTCGTACTCGCTGCGGGCCGACAGCTCACGTCCCTGCGCGCGGTCGAAGACCGGCAGGCTGAGCGTCAGGTGCGCGCCGAGCTCCCAGAGCTGGCCGTCCCGCTCGCCGTGGAACCCACCCGAGATGTGCGGCAGCCACCCCTCGGTGTTCGCGAGGCGGACCTTGCGGCTCGCGGCTTCGATGCGCTCGCGCATCGCGAGCAGCTCGAGGCTCGCCTCGACCGCGCGAGCCTCGGCCTCGCCGGCGGCCGGCGCGCCGGCCGGGAGCGGAAGCGCGTTCGCGATCGCCCACGTGGTGCGCTTCCCGGACAAGCCGAGCTTGCGCGTCAGCGCCTCCCTTGCGTCGAGCAGCGCGTTCTCGATCTCTGCCACCTGCACACGCGCGAGCTCGACCGACGCGCGCTCGTTGGCGAGGGCCACGGGCGCCAGGTTGCCTCTTTCGAACAGCTCCAGCGCCGACGCGTACGACGCCTGCTGGCTCTCGAGAAAACGCTGCCGGAGGTCGAGCTTCTGCTCCAGCGCCTGGACCTCGAGGAAAGCCAGGCGCGTCTCGAAGACCAGGTCCAGCAACGCGCCGGCTGCCGAGAGCCGCTCGGCCTCGAGCTCCGCTTCCGCCACCGACGCTCGAAGTGGCGCCAGGAGCATCGCCGTCAAGCTGTACTCGAGCCCCAGGTCGAGCTGCAGCGGCTGATCACCTCCGGGACCGCGGACGCCGATCTCCACTTCTGGATTCGGCAGCAACCCCGCCTGCACGTATCGTCCGCGCGCGACGCCAACCTGTGCCAACGCGGCGCGGCCCTGTGGGTTCGCGAGCAGCGCGACGCGCACCGCGGAGTCGAGCGTCAGCGGCTCCGCCAGCAGGCGATCGACCTCTTCGGGGACCTCGGGGTCCACCGCCACCGTGGTGAGCACGAAGCCGGGCAGCGCCCCGCGGGCTGCGACGTTCCGCGAGATCGAATTCAAATCTCCACCGAGCCGGGTGGTGGCGCAGGCTGTAACCAGGAAGAGCAGCGACGCGTGTTTCATGGCACGCCTCCGTCGATGGTCTCCGGGCACGAATCAGTCGAGATGGGGTCGTCGCTGCACAGCACGACCGCGATGGGGCCGCGGCTCGAGCCGGGGCTCTGTGGCGAGCTCGCGGCGCCGAGCGCCGGCCGCTGATGCGCCGAGGGCGCACAGGCCGCGAAAAGAATGAGGAGCAGCAGAGTTCGTGACATGGGGCCTCGCTTGGAATCGGAGCCGCCGTCTGCGTCTCCGAGCGCAAAGACGCGCGACCCGAAATCGCCTTACAGCTCCGCCGCTGACGGAGCCTTCTTGCACGAGCAGTCGATGCAGCCGTGGTCGGCGCACCTTCCGCAGCAGGCCTGGACCTGCTTCTTGAGCGCCTGCCGCGCCCTGAAGAGACGAACGCCTGCGTTGCTGCGGCTGATGCCGGCCAGGTCGGCAAAGTCCTTCAGCGATTGGCCTTCGACTTCCACCGCCGCGATCGCCGAGGCGTACTCCGGCTTCAGCGTCTTCGCGAGCTCGCCCACGCAGCGGCAGATGGCATCGCGCGTGTCGGGCGACGGCTCCCAGTCGTCAGCCAGCTGGCGCGCGAGGCGCTCCGTTGCGGCGGCGGAGGTGCCGCGGCGCCGCGACAGGTCGACCATCGCGTTGCGCAGCACCTGGTAGAACCACTGCACCGCGGACGCCGGCTGCACGCCTTCCAGCTTCGGGAGGCCTCGCGCGAACGCGTCCTGCAGGAGGTCCTCGGCCAGCGCCCGGTCGCCGAGCCGATGCTCGAGAAATGCGAGGAACTCGCCCTCGCGATCCAGCAACCGGACAACCACTTCGTCCGCGGCGCTCATCGTCAGGCCGCGCGCGACTCGTAGCCGGCTTCCCGCAGGGCTTCGATGAGATCGGCCCGCGCGACCGCCTGCGCGTGCACGACCGACACCTTGCCCTCCTTGAGCTTCACCTCGACGCTCTCGACGCCGTCGAGGTCTTTCAGCGCCTCGTCGACGTGAAAGACGCAGCTCGGGCAGCTCATCCCCTCGACGGTCAGCGTGGTCTGGGTCTTCTCGGTCATGGTTCATCTCCTTGTTGAGTGCCGGCCGCATGCCGGCTCACCCGATGAACGCAGCCGCCGCACGAGCATTACGCTTCGGGCGAACTGTTGTGTTTTCCGCGCTGGCGCGTCTTCCGCGACGAACCCAACCGCGGAGATGCAATGACCCCTGTAGGCGCGATCCCCCACGAAGAGCAGGCGATTCAGGTCATCGGAATGACGTGCGCGGCGTGTGCGCGCCGAATCGAACGCGCTCTGACGAAGGTACCGGGCGTCGAGTCAGCGTCCGTGAACCTCATCACCGAGAAGGCGACCGTGCAGTTTGACCGGTCGGTCGCGACGATGGCCCATCTCGCCGCCGCCATCCGGAAGGCGGGCTACGGCGTCGCGACGCCGGCGCCGAGAGACGAAGTCTCGGAGCTCGAGCAGCGTGAAGCGCGGGAGCACGCGGACCTTCGCCGGGACGTGGTCGTCTCGGTGCTGCTCGCGGTCCCGCTCTTGGTGCTCGGAATGTCGCACGGCGCGATCCCCGGCAGCGACGGCCCGATCGGCCGGGTCGTACAGCTCCTGCTCGCCACCATGCTCGTCTTCGGCCCTGGCCGCCGGTTCCTGAAGCTGGCGTGGATCTCGGCGACCCACCGCGCCACCGACATGAACACTCTCATCGCGCTAGGAGCCCTCTCGGCGTGGGGGTGGTCCGCGGCGGTCGTGCTGCTGCCCGACCTTTTCCCGCATGCCGGGCACGGCCAGAGCCCTCACATCTTCTTCGAGGCGGCCGGCGCCATCATCACGTTCGTTCTCATCGGCAAGATGCTCGAAGCGAGAGCACGCAAGCGCCTCTCCGAGTCGGTGCGCGGGCTCGTCTCCCTATCGCCGAAGGAAGCGACGCGTATCGAAGGCGGGCGAACCATGACGGTGCCCGTCTCGGCGTTGCGGCTGGGCGACGAGGTGCTGGTGCGCCCTGGAGAACGCCTCCCGGCGGACGGGGTCGTGGTCGAAGGCGCTTCGGCAGTCGATGAGTCGATGCTCACCGGCGAGAGCCTGCCGGTGGACAAGCGCATCGGCGACGCCGTGTACGGGGGCACGCTCAACGCCGAGGGCGCGGTCAAGGTGCAGCTCACGCGCACGGGCACGGACACGGCATTGTCGCGGATCGTCGAAGCGGTTCAGGAGGCCCAGGGCAGCCGCGCGCCGATCAGCCGCTTGGCCGACCGGGTCAGCGCGATCTTTGTCCCCATCGTCGTCGCCCTCGCCACGCTCACCTTCGCCGTGTGGCTCGCGTTGGACCCCACTGCCGCCGGGGTGGCAGCGGCGACTCAGCACGCGATCGCCGTGCTCGTCATCGCCTGCCCCTGCGCCCTCGGGCTCGCGACGCCGGCCGCCGTGGCGGTCGGCGCTGGCCGTGGCGCCGAGCTCGGCCTCCTCGTGAAGGGCGGCGCAGTGCTGGAGGCCGCGAGCCGCGTCGACACCGTGCTGCTCGACAAGACCGGCACGATCACCACGGGCAAGCCCGTGCTCACCGACGTCTTCGCGTTTGCCGACGAAGCCGCAATGCTCGAGCAGGTCGCCGCCGTCGAGCGGCTCAGCGAGCACCCGGTGGCCCGCGCGATCGTCGAGGGTGCCGAGCGTCGCGGCGTGGGCCCCGTCGATGCGACCGGGTTCGTCAGTGTTCCCGGACACGGCGTCGAAGCGATGGTCGCCGGCCATCGCGCGCGCATCGGCACCGCGCCGTGGCTCACCCGCGCCGGCATCTCGACGTCCGCTCTCGAGCACCGGGCCGAGACGCTGGCTGCAATGGGCCGAACGCCCTCGTTCGTCTCGATCGACGGAGAGCTCGCGGGCCTCGTCGCCGTCGGCGACCGCCCGACACCCGGCGCCGCCGAGGCCATCGGTCAGCTGCGAGCGCTCGGCGTCACCGTGCGGCTCGTGACCGGCGACCGGCGACGGACGGCGCTGGCCATCGCCGCCGAGGTCGGCATCGCCCCCGAGCTCGTGCACGCCGAAGTTCGCCCGGACGGCAAGGCCGAGGTGGTGAAGGCAGCCAAGGACGAGGGGCGTGTCGTCGCGATGGTCGGCGACGGTGTCAACGACTCGCCAGCGCTCGCTGCCGCCGACATCGGCGTGGCGATCGGAGCCGGGGCCGACGTCGCGATCTCGACCGCGGACCTCGTGCTCCTGCGTGGCGGCGTAGCAGCCCTGCCCCGGGCGTTGAAGCTGGCGCGTGCCACGTTGCGCACCATCCGTCAGAACCTCTTCTGGGCCTTCGCCTACAACGTGGTCGGCATTCCGCTCGCCGCGGGCGCGCTGCTCCCGGTTCTCGGCATCGAGCTATCCCCGGTCTTCGCGAGCGCTGCCATGTCGCTGTCGAGCGTGTCGGTGCTCGCGAGCTCGCTTCGCCTGCGGCGGTTCGGGCAGTCCGAGAGCCTGTAATGCCGCGCGAGGTGTCCCGTCTGCGGCCACGAACCGCAGCACGGAGGACAACATGGCCGAGACGTGGAGCTTTTTCATCGTGGCGCTGACGACGCTCTTCGTCATCGTCGAGCCCTTCGGGGTCGTCCCGATGTTCGCCGCGATGACGGCAGGGCGCCCGCAGGCCGAGACCCGCCGCATCGCCCTGCGGGCGAGCGTCATCGGCGCCGCGGTGCTCGTCGGCTTCGCTTTCGGCGGGCGGATGCTTCTGGATCTGCTCGGCGTGCGCATCGACGCCTTCCGTATGGCGGGCGGCCTGCTGCTGCTGCTGACTGCGATCGAGATGCTGCGGGGGAAGCGCCCCGCCTGCAGGTGCAACCCGGCCGAGCTCGACGACGCGAAGAGCAAAGACGACATCGCCGTGGTGCCGCTCGCGATCCCGCTGCTCGCCGGTCCGGGCTCGATGGCGGCGGTGATGATGCTCATGTCCCGCGCCCCGGGTCCGGCAGCGGTTGCCGCGATTCATGTCGCGATCTTCGTCACCTTCGCCGTCTCGTTCGTCGTGCTGCGCGGCGCCAGCGCGGTGAGCCGCGTCCTCGGGCCGTCGGCGATGGCCGCGATTCAGCGCGTCCTGGGTCTCGTGCTCGCCGCGATGTCGCTGCAGTTCATCGTCGAGGGCGCCGTCAACCTGCTCGGCTCGATCAGCCGGTGACGCCGTGCTACTTCCAATCGCAATGGAAGCCGTTTCCGAGACCGACGACGCCCTGCTGCCAATCGACCAGGACGTGGTGCAGACCCTCGTCGCCAATCACCGCCAGTTCCTTTCGTTCCTCGAGGCGCGCGTCGCGAGCCGCGCCGTCGCCGAAGAGATCCTCCAGGCCGCGTTCGTTCGCGTCGTCGAGAGAGGCAGCTCTCTGCAACAGAGCGAGAGCGCCGTCGCCTGGTTCTACCGCCTGCTCCGTAACGCGCTGATCGATCACTACCGGCGCGGCGCCACCGAGGCGAAGGCCATCGAGGCGAGGACGCGCGAGACCGAAGAGGGCTTCGAGCTCGAGCTGAAGGACGCGGTCTGCGCCTGCATGAAGAGCCTGCTGCCGACGATGAAGCCCGAGTACGCCGAGATGATTCGCCGAGTCGACCTGGAGGAGACGCCGCTCGCCTCTGTCGCCGCCGAGCTCGCCATCACCCCCAACAACGCGACGGTCCGCCTGCACCGCGCCCGCCAGGCGCTCAAGCAGCGCCTCGAGCGCAGCTGCGGCACGTGCGCGAGCCACGGTTGCCTCGACTGCACTTGCGGCCAGCCGGGCGGCGGCTGCGCCTGACTTACAGTCAGGGGCTCACTTCGTACGTCCCCATCATCCCGCCCTCCATGTGCGAGGGCACATGGCAGTGGTACATCCACTCGCCGGGGTTGTCTTCGACCCAGTCGAACGTCGTGTACGTGCCGGGTCCGAGTGTCACGTTGTCCGTGATGGTGCCGTCCGCGAGCGTCCAGCGATGACCGTGGACGTGAAACGTGTGGAACTCGCTGCCGATGCTGAGGATCCGCCAGCGCACGCGATCGCCCACCTTCGCTCGGAAGCGCGGAGCCCACTCGTGGTACGCGCGCCCGTTGAGCGTGTGCATGTACTGATGCTCGCCGTGGTACTCGCCGTTCGTCGCCGGGAACGTGCCAATCGGCATCTCCGGGAGCCCCTTGTACCGGCTCATGTCCATGTCGGAGAGCACGACGACGTTCTCGACGTCTGATCGTGGCGCGTCGGGTGCGTGGACGACGAGCGCACCAAACAGCCCCGCGGCGACGCCGTCGGACTCGCCCGTCGCGCCGGCGTGATCGTGATACGGAAACGTGCCGGCGAAGACGGCATTCCACTCGATGGTGATCGTCTGTCCCGGCGGAGCGATGCCCAGCTTCGCACCGTCGTTCGCCACATCGAACTTGACCACGTGGGTGTGGATCGAACGCGGCTGCGAGGTGTTGTTCTTGAGCCGGATGACGATGCGATCTCCCGCCTCCGCCTCGATGATGGGACCGGGGATCGAACCGTTGTACCCCACGGCCCGGTACACGGCGCCGGGCGCGACATCCCAGTCGAACTCGGTGATCTCGATGTCGTAGCTGCGCGCGCGGCCCGTCAGCGGGTACGGCTCGTCGGGCTTCCGTTCGGGGCTTCCGCAGGCAGCGGCGAGAACAAGGGCGAAGAGTGTGTTGCGTCTCATGATTCCGTCGGGGCTCCCTGATCGATCCAGTTCCGAAGCTCGCCGGTCGCAAAATCGAGCTGCTCGAATCCCGGCAACAGGACTTCGCGCAGGGCCGAAAGCAGCGCGGCCTCGATCATCTCGAGCGAAAGGGCTCCCTGCTCCACCAGGTCCGGGCGGCTCGGATATGTGCGTGGCGTCGTCCGCCACATGTGGACGTTGGCTTCGGCGAGACGCGTGAGGCGCTTTCCGACGGCCTCGCGTGCCACGGGAGTCGCAGCGAGATACCCCCAACCGATGCGAGCGTGATCGATCTCGTCGGAGAGGAGCTCGCGAAGCGCGGCCTTCGCGAAGGCTCCGGTGGTCGCCGCCAATGATGCTTCGAGCACCGCGCTTGCGAGCGTCTCGTTGAAGCAGCACTGGCCGGCAATCCACAGCGCGTGCTTCTCGAACGACGTCGCGCCGGGATGCTCGGGAGGAGTCAGCGGCAACCGCGGTGGCAGCTCCATCTCTATTCCGGCGAAGCGCGAGGCGGCGACGCGAGAGAGCTCTGTATGTCGCCGCTCGTCGTCGACCGCGCGCTCGGCCAGCGCGATCAGCTGCGGCGGCGCCGCGACCTTCTTCAACGAGTCGGCGATGATCGCGAACGACTCGCCCACCCTGCGCTCCGCGGCGGCGCGCTCGATCCAGTGCTGCGCAAGCTCGCGTCGCGCGGCCTCATCGAGGCGGTCGATTGAAGGGTCGTGCTCGGGCAGCGGCCGCCCCGTGAGCTTGTCGCCCCAGCGCGAGGGTTGAGCGCTTACTTCGTCGTGGGCCATCCGCCATCCCGCGGTGGGCGACCGCCGTCGAGCTGTCCCGCATCCGGCTGCATGCCGGCATCGCTCATGTCGACACTGCCGCCGGCGGCACCACCCGCTGTGCCGCCCGCCATGCCACCTGCGGAGCCACCACCCGCGCTTCCACCGCCAGCGGTTCCGCCTCCACCGGCGCCTCCGCCACCAAATCCACCGCCTCCTCCGAAGCCGCCGCTCCCACCGCTGCTGCCGAAGGCTGCGCGATCACCGTAGGTAGGCGTCGCGTGCTCACCTGTTCCGTCGCTGCCGGGGCCGCAAGACGTCATCGCGAGGACGACGATCGCGTGGAAGAGCTTTGAACCTCTCATGCGGCGGCTTGTTCCACGACACCGCTGGCGAAGTAAAGGTGCCCGCCGGCGACACCGTAACCGTTCTCATCACAGGTCCGACGGACTTCGAGAAGTGATCCGGCGCCCGCTGCGGCGAGCCTCGAGCATCTCTTTCATCTGCGCGATCTCCGCCTTCTGGCCGTCGATGATGTCGCGACAGAGCCCCTGGATCTCAGCGTCCCGCACGTTCGCGCGCTCGCACATGAGAATGGCTGCCGAATGATGGGGAATCATCGACTGCAGAAACTGGCCGTCTCCGATCCCCACCTGCTGGCGTATCGCGGCGAAGAAGACGCCGCCGACGATTGCAGCGCCGGCGATGAGCGCGGCGTTGAGCCGTTTTCGGGGGAACATGTGCCGCATCAACAGGAGCTCGATGATGACCATCGGCGCGGTCATGAGCCCCGCCATGTAGACCTGGTTCAGGTTCGAGAGCACGTCCGCGCGGCGATCGACCATCGCGTACATGAGCGCGTACATCGCGACGAACGACAGCACGGCCATCACCGCGAGATGAAAATAATGCCGATCAGCGCCGCGAACGCGGTGCTCGTGAGCCGAATGTTCCACGATCAGGACTCTTCAATGAGTCTCCTAACGGGGTGCTGGCAGGCCGGCGGCTTCTTCGTTCACTCGACGACGATGACACCGCCGACCATCTTCCCCATTCCACAGCCGTACTTCAGCTGACCGCTCTTTCTCGGAGTGAACGCGACGGTGACGGCTTCATTCAGCGGCAGCTCGGCGCGCACCGGCGGATCGTCGATGACCAGCTCCTTCGCACAGGTCTTGTCGGTCTTCCGCGTCACGACCAGCTTCACGGGCTCGCCTTTCTTCACCGTGAGCTTGCCCGGCTCGAAGCCATCTTCGGTGACGGACAGCGAAAGCGTCGGGCCGCCGGCTTCGACCTTCTGCGCCGGCGCGGAACCGATCTTCACGACAGTCGCCCGCGCCGGACCGGCGCCCTCAGCCTTCGCGGTGTGAATGACGACACGGGCTCCAATCGCCAGGTCGCCGGCCGTCGCGGCGCCCGACTCCTTTTCGAACTTCGTCTTCTCGTCGAAGAGGACCGTGACGTCCTCTTTCTCCTCGGTCTCGATGCTGAGCTGCTTGTCCCCCACCGCCTTCACCGTGCCCTTGTAGTGGGCGCCTCCGCCATGGGCGAGAGCGAGTGCTGCGATGGCGAGCGCGGCAACGGGAATACAGCGAACGAGTTGGTTCATCTTGGATCTCCAGTTCCGTGACGATGTGGCTGCCCTGTGGGCGTCTCAGGCGATGACTCACCACCCTTGAGAAAATTCTCCTCGTCGAGCTCCTCGCGCCACTCTTCCAGCGACTTGGGGTTCAGCTTCTCCATCTCGCGAAGCTCGTCATCGCTGAGCTTCGGCAGGTGGCGGATGAGCGTCACCAGCTGCCAGGTCTCGTGGTCCTGCTCGCCGCCCGTGCCCCACGCCGGCATCCCAGTGAGCCGGATGCCGTTCTCGATCACGGCGTAGAGCTCGCCGTCGGTCAGTCCCTGGGTATCGGGACCGCGCATGTCGGGAGCGCGCGGGTACAGGTTCTTGCCAATCGGCGTATCGCCGCTGCCGTCGTTCGCGTGACAGATGGCGCAGTGATCGGCCCAGTGTGCCCGTGCCGCCGCCAACACCTCGGGTGTCCCTTCTCCGGGTTGACGAGCGCCTTGGTGCGAGCCGGCATCGAAAGCGAACGCATGGCCCGCGCGATCATCGCCTCCGCAGCAGTCGGCGTATCGCGTGCGCTGAAGCCGCCCCAAACCATGAAGAGCAACGAGACCACGCCCACTGCGGCTGCCGCGATCGCGACGGTCCCGACCACGGCGAGGAAGCGGACGAGTCTCGAGGTCACGGAGTCGCCGACGATAGGCCCGACGGATGGTGCCGGTGACGCGTTTCCGCAGGCCGCATGTAACCGGGCGAGTCACACCACTATCCAGGAAACTCCGAGCCCGCCCAGGGATGCTCCGATGCCGGACCTCGCCCGAGAGGGGTAGCCATGTCACGACAGGTCGTCGCCTCGTTGCTCCTCGCCGCTTCGACGGCCCATGCCACGGAGGCGACCCCACAACAGGTCGCCGACTTCTGGAATCGGGTCTTCAAAGGCCCCGCTCCCGAGGGAGTTCCGGCCTTGAATGCTTCGCGCACGAACATGCGGATGGTCGGCAACATCCGCGTGTGGGACGTCGCCTTCGACTCCTACCGCGACTCCTCGACGAACATGCCGGCACGCCTCCGCGGCTTCTTCGCGCTGCCGCCGACGACCATGACTGCGCCCGGACCGAACGGCACCTGGCCCGGCTTCGTCAACACGCACAGCGTCGGTGGGTGCGCGACCTGCGGCGGCCCGGCGGAGGGACTCGACACCGCCGTCTACTTCGCGCAACGGGGCTACGCGTCGCTGGCCTTCTATGTTCGCGGGTATGGCACGAGCACGCTGAGCAACGCCGCCGACAACGCGATGACCAGCAACACGTTTTTCTGCCGCTATCTGCCCGACGACACCCAGCAGCCGTTCAACGTCTCTTGGACCGGGTACGCCGTCGACGTCTATCAAGCCGGGGAGCTCATGGCGGCGCAGCCCGAGGTGTGGGCCGGTGACGGACTGCGGATGGACGGCCACAGCCTCGGCGGCTACGTCGCGGCGATCGCCGGCATCTTCTCGGAGCGCTACCGAACGATCGTCGCGTCCGCGCCGCCGAAGACGGGCGCCGACATCGCCGCCTGGATGGCGTCGGGCAACCCGATCGCGTCATGCCTCGCAAATCTCCCCGGCGGCTACGCGGGCAACGTCACGAAGGCGATTCGCATGGTCAGCTTCTCCGGCGTCTACCAGGCCATCAACAGCCCGCTGCTCGTCGCGCGCGACCCGACCTGGAAGCTCGATAACACCAACACGTTCTATTACGGCGGGCAGAACGATACGGCGGTCCCGGCCGGCGACGTGCAGGCTTCGTATCGCCGCGCCGACCCGTTGAACAACTTCGCCTTTCACTGGAGCCCTACCGGCGGCCATGGCGGCCCCGAGTCGTTCTTCCGCATGGAGGCGTGGTTCCGCGGGCACTACCCGGGCATCAGCAAGACGCCGCCCGTCGCGGCGCTGCAGGTGACCTCACAGACCGGCCTCACGGTGAGCTTCTCGGCGCGCGCGAGCGTCGCGAACGACACCGTGATGATGCCTACGACGCCCGTCGGCGACGGCGCCTTGATCGCGTACGACTACGAGTTCGGCGACGGCAGCATCCGCAACTGGGGCGACGTCGTCACCTACTCGTATGCCGACGCCGGCACATACACCGCGCGCGTCACGGTCACCGATGGAGAAGGCCTGCGCAGCACGGCCCAGGTCGCCGTCACCGTCGGCGGAACTTCGCAGCTCGCGCTCGTGCTCACCGCGGCGTCGCCGCTGATCGTCGACGAAGGTGCGAGCGCGACGGTCCGCGTGAGCCTGTCACGAGCTCCGGGTGGCACGGCCACGGTGAACGTGGCGCGCGCGAGCGGCGACGTGGACCTGAGCGCGATGCCGGCCTCGCTCGTCTTCAACGATACGAACTGGAGCACGCCGCGCACGGTGACGCTCTCCGCCGCACAGGACGCGGACCGCGCCTCGAGCGCCGCGCAGTTCGCGTTCAGCGCGACCGGCGTGGCAACGGTGACTGTCGACGCACAAGAGAACGACGACGACGCGCAGTTCATTGTGCGCGTCGCCTCGGTCACCTCCGCACCCGGCGCCAGCGCTGCGGTGCCCATAACGCTCGACAACCCCGACATGGCTCGCGTCCGCTCGCTGTCGCTGACGCTGGGGTACGACGCGGCCGCACTGGGCCAACCCACCCTGACTCGCGGCGCGACGGTGCCCGGGCCGGCCTGGTGGAACTTCGGCGCCACGACCCCCTCACCGGGCGTGCAGGTCGTCTCCGGCGTGCAGATCGCACAGCCCGAGGGTGCGGTGATCGACGGCTTCATCGCTACGAACACGTTCGCGATTCCCGCTGTCACTCCCCCTGGCCGCTACGATCTGACTTTGAGCTCCGCGACGATCGACGGCCGCACGGCAACGATGACGATGGGCGGGTCCATTACGGTCATGGGCGGCGGCGCTGGCGGCGGTGCTGCTGGAGGTACGGCCGGTGGGACGGCAGGCGGCACCGCCGGAGGAGTTGGCGGCGGCACAAACGGAACAGCAGGCGGCAGCGCGGGCGGCGAGGCAGGAGGAGCGGCAGCGGGCGGCTCCGCCGGCGGCCCTCCCGCAACCGGCGGAGGAACTGAGCCCGCTCAACCGCAAGGATGCGGCTGCGGCACCTCATCCCTGCCACCGGAGATCCTCCTCCTTGCCATGCTGGTCCGCTGCGTCCGGCGCCGAGCGCGACCTCTCTGAGTCAGCACGATCCGCTTCGGCAAACCTTCAGCGGCCCGGTCATCTCGGGGCAGCAGCTCTCGCCTGTGCCGCACTCGGCCTGAGTCGCGCAGATGCGGTTCGTCGCTGCGCAGCTCGCGCCGCACTGGCTCACGGCTCCGCCGCCGCAGCACTGTTGCCCGTTGCTGCAGTCGGCCTGGCCCGCGCATTCGATGCTCGACTGTACGCTCGGCATCGGGCACCGCTGGCCGGGCCCCATCAAGCTCGTGTTCGGAGTCTCGCAGGTTAGGCCGGTAGTGCCCACGTTGAAGCAGCACACCTGGCCGGCGCCGCACTGAAGGGCAGCTCCGCACTGCAGCTGCTGCGGCGGCGAGCAGGTAGAGAGCAGCGCTTCGACCGCGCCGTGGTACGCGTTGCCGACGGCCAGGTCGTCGACCCCGTCGCCGTTCAGGTCGCCCGCGGCGAGCGAGACGGCCGCAGCCTCCATGCTGCCCTGCCGAATGCCGACCCGGCGCGGCGACGCGAAGCCGCCCGCGTTGAACAACAGCGTCACCTCGTAGCCGCGAGCGGTCGCCAGGTCGGGCCGGCCGTCGCCGTCGAAGTCCCCGGTGGCGAGGTGGTCACCGCTCACCATCAACGGCGCCGCCGGCGAGAAGCCCCCGTCGAGCTGAGCCGTCACGAGCTGCAGCTGCGATGCGCCGTCGAGGAGGGCGATGTCGGGCCGCCCGTCCGCGTTGAAGTCCGCGGCCACGACCGCGTTGCCGTCGCCGGTGAGTCCGAGGCTGCGGTGTGCGGCGAAGCCGCCGTCACCGTTGCCGGGCAGGATCGATGCGGCGCCAAAGCCCATGCCGGCCACGACGGCGTCGAGGCGGCCATCGCGATCGAAGTCCGCAACCGCGGCGGCGCGCGGCACGTAGATGCCGGTATAGGTGAGGGGAGCCAGGAAGCCGCCGCCTGCGGCTGACGGCGCGACCGACGTGTCCCAGGGGTAGTTCGCCGCGAGCACGTCGGGCCGGCCGTCGCCGTTGAAGTCTCCCAGCGCGAGCGCGCGATTCGTGCTGCTCATCTGCCCGGCCGTCACGGTTACGGGGTTGTCGAACGTGCCGTCGCCACGGCCGTAGTAGACGGTGACCCGGGCGTTGCCCGAGTGCGAGAGCACCACGTCGCCCTGCCCGCCTGTGTTCACGTCGGCGATGCGCACATGCAGCGCGCCGCCGTTGGGCCCCGTAAGCGTCGGCCCGGCAGTGAACGAGCCCGCGTCGCCGCTGGCGAGCAGCACTCGAGCTCCGGTCGGACCGGCGGCGGCGATGTCGCCTCGTGAATCGGCGTTGAGCTTTCCGATGGCAACGGCGTACGGGCCGAACGGCACCGGCGTCGAGCCGGCGTGCCTCAAGCTCAGCGACGAGCCCGCCACGCACTGGTTGCCGCAGCGGGTGAAGCCGGCGTTACAGGTAAAGCCGCACGCGCCCGATGCGCACGTCGCGGTCGCGTTCGCCGGAGCCGTGCACGGCGTGCACGACGCGCCGCACGTCGCGGGGCTGCCGTCATCAGCGCAGGTGGCTCCGCAGAGGTGGAAGCCGGAGCTGCACTCGCAGCTGAGCGTGTTGGTGTTGCACGTCGAGTTCGGGAGCGCGCCACAGCCCGCGTCGACGCAGCCGCCAGCTCCGCAACGGTTGGGAGCTCCGCCGCCGCCACAGCTTTCGGGCGCAGTGCACCCGCCACAGTCGAGCATGCGCCCGCAGCCGTCGGGCACCATCCCGCAGGCGGCGCCCAGCTGTGCGCAGGTCGAGGCCACGCAGCCATCAGGAGCTCCGGAGTCACCGGACGACCCGCTGTCGGGCTTTTCGGCGACGGTGGAGATGAACACACAGCCGGGCAGCACGGCCATGAACAGCAGCGACAGGGTGAGCGCTTTCCTCATGCCTGCGCTCATTGCGGGGTCACGGAATTTCCGTCACGCGGCACCACATTTTCGATCACCGGCTCGAGAATGCTGGTTGGCCACCGCTTCCGGAAGGCCGCGGCGCGCCCCACCGCCGCTCTGCGGTCGGTCGTTCCAAGCGCTTGAATGGCCAGCGCCTCGCGCTCCTCCGCAAGCGCGCCGTTCGGGAAACGGGCCTCGTGCTCGGCGACCGCGGTGAGAGCCTCAGCCCACGCGCCCGCGACGACGTGCGCACGTGCCCCGTCGAGCAGGCGCCGCTCTTCCTCCAACGTCGATGCCGGCGGTGGCGCCGGCGACTTTCGGGCCGTCGGCTTCGGCGGCGGCGGTACCGGTAGGTCCTCGACGGCCGGCGCCGCGGGGGCGGGTTCGACGGGCGCTGGGATGGCGAGTGCCGCCGGCCGCTCGACGACTGCGACGATGGGAGGCACGACCGGAACCGCAGGTCGCGTCGCCCATACGACGCCGCCTCCTGCGAGCGCCCCGACGACGAACAAGAGCCCGCCGCCCGCGAACAGCGCGGTCTTCGAGAAGGCGACGGCGCCGGCGCCAGGCGCAGCCGCCACGGCGTCGAGCCGTCCGATCAGCCGCGACGCCACGTCGGGCGGAGGCCCTGAGACGTCCCGCGCCGCGCGGATGAGGGCGTCGAGCTCGTTCGGGTGAGGAGTCATGGCCGGCCACCTGCTTTCTCTCTCACGGCTTTCACCAGCTCCTCTCGCGCCAGCCGCAGGCGCGAGTAGACCGTGTTCAACGGGACATCGAGCTCCCGAGCGATGTCAGGCGCGCTGTGTCCGTCCACGTCGTGCATGATGAACACGGCACGGCGGTTGGGCTCGAGCAACGACAGAGCCTCTTCCACCATGCGACGCTCCTGTGCGCGGGCGAGCTGCGCCTCGGGGCTCGCGCCGGGCGCCTCGACGTCCGGCGCGTCGCCGAGCTCCTCGCGGCCGCCCTTGCGCCTGCGACCGACCCAGACGCGGAAGGCGATGCCGAACAGCCACGGCCGCACCGGCCTCGCCGTGTCGAACTGCGGCAGCCGCTGGAGCGCGATCACGAACACCTCGTGCGTCGAGTCTTCGAGGTCCGACGGTGCCGTTCCCAGCCGGCGGAGCGTGGCCCATACGTAGCCCAGCTCGGCGCGATAGAGCTCGCGCCCGTCGACCACCGGCGGGACCATCTTCACGGCTGCGGACATCTCTGTACCGACGATTGCGGGCTGCCACCCAATCCGTCACGGCCCACCGAAAAACACCCCCACGCCACCCCCGGCCCAGGCCGGTGGCGAGATCCATACCTCGGTATCTCCCACGAAGATTGACGTGCGCGCCAGGGCGGCGGCTCCTTCCACGAACGCAAACGGGCGAATGCGACCGAACACGAGCTCGTACGACAGGCGTGCGCCAAGCGAAGCGGTCGGACTGACTCGCGTGCTCGCGGCCGGTAGGCCGGCCGCCGCCGCGATGAACGCACCACCGAGGACCTGCCCGCATATGGCAAGCCCTCTCCAGTGGAAGCACGGTACGAGACCGGCCTGAACCGGTGTCCCGCTGACGGCGCCGTCGCCGACCGCCAGGCTGCCGAGCAGCTCAGCGCGGAGCTGCAGCCCGATCGAGAAGAAGCTCCAACGAAGTCGGCCCTCGCCGCGAACGCTGAGCGCAACTCCGGGCGCCAGCCCCCATGCCGCGCCGGCAGCGAGGCCACCGGAAGGCTCGGTTACGACCGCGGGAGCCGGCGGCGGAGGCTCGACGACCGGTGTGCCGGCATCGATCGGTTGCCCGGCGTCGATCGGCGCCGTGTCCACCGCGGCCCCGGCGTCCACCTCGGCGGTTACCGGTGCGTCCGCGCCGGCATCCGCGGGTCCGCGGAACAGCACCAGAGGATCGATCGCGACGCTGATCGCGAAGGCGAGTGTCTCGCCGAGATCGGAACAGTCGTCGCGCGGAGTGTAGAGCTCGCGCTCTCCTTTTCTCGTGCCGTCGGAATTCGTCCGGGCAACGCGCGCAACGAAGCCCGGCGGCTTGCGCGCGACATCGACGCGAAGGACGTCGGTCGATGCGTCGTCGAACGGGACGTACCCGAGTCGGCGAACCACTGCGGCGCGTAGCTCCTCTTCTCCGATGCACGGGCTCGCGTCGGCGGCCCGCGCGTATTGCAGGTGCACCGGCGCTGCCGTCAGAACCACAAACATGAGGAGCATCACGCGGTCCGCACGCCGCGTGGATATCAACTCGGCTCTACGGCGCGAAGAAGCGAACGAGCGTGTCCGCCCAGTCGCGCGCCGACTGCCGCAGATCGCAGTGGCCGGCACCTTGAATCACCTTGAGGTCTCCGCCTGCGGCAGCCGCCACTCGTGCCGTCATGTGCGGCGGCACGACATCGTCGGTGGAGCCGAGCACGAACAGCGTGCGCCGGCCCTGCAGGCGCTGCGCCGCATCGACGGGCCGCAGGTTGCCGCCGTCGATGTGCTCGCCAACGACGAAGACGGCCGGCCACTGCCGAATCCAGCCCCAGCTCCGGTACTCGTAACGCGTGTGCTCGATCGCATCGGCCCACGGAGCGACAGCCAACAGCCGCTGAACCCGCGGATCGTCGGCAACGAACGTCGTCAGCAGTGCGGCACCGTTCGAGAAGCCGTAGGCGTCGATGCGACGCACGTCCGAACGGGCGACGAGGAAATCGACGACCGCACCGAAGGCCTCGCGCTCGGGTCCGCTGAAGCGAATGGGCCCGGTGCTCTCGCCGGATCCAGGCCAGTCGAAGGCGACAACGCCGTAACCCGCGCCCACGAGAATCTTCACGTCCTCCCACATGTCGAGCCGCGACCCGGTGCCGTGCGCGACGATCACCGCGACACCGTTGCGCGGCGCAAAGAACGAGGCGCTGACGCGGTACCCGCTCTTCGTGGAGAGCGCCAGGGATTCGATGCCGGGTGGATCAGCGGGCGGAACGAACGCGCGGGGTGAGGGGGCGAAGTCCGAGAGGGCCTCGCGATAGGCGCGCCAGACCCGGTTCCCCGTGAAGAGGAATGGGACGAGAATGGCAATTCCAAGAACGGACTTCATCGAGCGGCCGCGTGTGCGTAATCGAGAAGGCACGCGTCTACCAGTCGATCAGCCGACCCTCCGTCACAGCCGCTTGAACGCGTACCGCATCGTGCCGGACGGGCCGACCAGCACGTGGACGGCGTTTCCGTCGGCCACCATGTTCCAGGGGTGGTTGGAACCGACCGTGGTCCTCGTGTCGACGGCGAACTCCGTCGAGCGCCACGACGCGCCATTGTCGGGCGAAAACCGATACCCCGCGGCGTCGGGCGTCGCATCACCCGAATCGCCGTGTCTCCACAACACGTGGAGCGCCCCGTTCGGGCCCATCCAGATCTGGTGGTGATTGCGATCGATGCCCGTGTCGCCGGGCACGATGGCCGGCGTGCTCCACGTGATGCCGCCGTTGAGCGAGACGGCGTAGCCGAGCCGATCGGCCGGCACAGGCGCACCCGTAAATGAGCCCTCGCGCTGCCAGCAGGCGAACACCCGCCCGCCTTGCGCAGCGAGTTGCACGCGGGCCTGACGACTGCTCTGCATCGAGCTCTCCCCGATGGTAACCGGCGAGCTCCACGTGGCGCCGTTGTCGGTCGAGCGGACGTAGAGCGTCGGGCCAGCGCCGACGCCGTTCATCGCCTGCGTGTAGGCGATGTGCACGGTCGCACCGTCGACCGCGACCGTTTGCCCGCCGCCATACGCGCCGAGGTTCATCGCCAGCTGGGTGCTGGCAAAGCTCGTCCCGCCGTTCGTCGATCGGAAGTACCAGAGACTCGCGTTCGTCTCAGGATTGCTCACGCCGGCAACGTGGACGAACTGGCCGCTCGCGGCGATGCGCGCGCGAAAGATCGGGTTCGAGGCTCCCGTGATGCGAAGCGGAGCGCTCCATGTCAAACCGTTGTCGGTCGACTTGCGGAAATCGAGCTGACGGCCGCCCACGGATGCCGACGAGGACATGTCGTCCGGCGCGGTGACGAGGAAGACGTTGTCGCCGTCGGCCGTGAGACCGCCGTACATCGCCGGGAAATTGCCCGCGGCCGACGCGATCACGGTCTGGCTGGTCCAGGTGACGCCGTTGTCGGTTGAGCTGCGGTGGATGAACTGGCCATTGCGGTGGCCGACGATGTGGACGCGGTTTGCAATCGCGAGGCGGCCGATATCGTCGACCAGTGAGACCGGCGTTGACCACGTGAAGGCGCCGCCCGCAGCGCCGCCCGCCGACCCGCCTGCGGTGCCGCCCGCCGCGCCGCCTGCCGCTCCACCCGCCGCGCCACCTGCCGTTCCACCTGCCGCGCCGCCTGCCGTCCCGGCGCCACCTGCGATGCCGCTACCGCCGGCTGTGCCACCTGCCGCACCGCCAGCGACTCCTCCCGCTGTGCCCCCAGCGACGCCACCGCCGGCACCACCTGCCTGTGCTCCGCCGGCGGTCCCGCCCGACGAACCTCCACCGACGCCTGACCCGCCAGGCGGCGTGCCGCATCCGGCGAGTGCAATCAGAGCCGCAATGATCGGAGTGCGCATCGTGGCATCAGCATCCCCGAGCCCGCGATGAGTTTCCTCATGGCGGCGCCCCGCCACGGATCCAGGTCTCGATCGTGCAGAAATCCTCGGGCAGGTGCAGGAGCCCGTCGTTGCCCGGCGGCATGTCCGGGAACCGACCGCAGCCGCAGGCACGATTCGCGATCTTGAGCCAAAGCACACTCTGCTCGGGCTCGCGCGGCCGCACGAGCACCCGCGCCGCATCGCAGTTCGATTGAGCGAGTACAAGGCTCGCGTAGGACTCGTCCGGCGTCAGCAGGATTCCACCGAAGATCTTGGCACCCGGCTTGTGGCACCTCACGCACAGCCGATTGAAGACGTCCTGTACGCGCGCGTAGGGCACGCCGCCGTCTGGAGACCCGCAGCGCACCGCGCCCGCGTCGCTTGCCGTCGCTCTGCATCCCGCGTCGGTCACAGCGGGGAGCCCCGCGTCTTCCTCCGCGCCTCCCGCCTCCGGCTCTGCTGCGCTGTCTGCATCGAGATCGGGATCCGGGCGATAGACACAGGCCGACGCGAGCACGATGAAGGTCAGAGCAGCCCGCTGCACGCTCCGCGCTGTTAGCACGCTCGTTCGACCCGACACTGCTCAGTGATCGGCACGAACACTCTGTGACGTGGGGCATCACAGTGGATATGCGGCACACCGCACGCGTCAAAATGACTTCCAGTTCGACTCAGGAACGGCGCCGACGCCGGTTCCGACACTCCGTACATGCACGGAGGCGTCGATGGACTACCAGATCAGGCGCGGTGACACGCTGTCGGCACTTGCACAGAAGTTCGACACGACCCTCCGTGCGCTCGCGAAGGCGAATCACCTCGAGAATCCGAACCTCATCATCGCCGGAGCGCGCCTCCACATTCCCGGCCGCTCCGACGGCTTCGGCGGGCGTCCCGCTCCGCGGCCATCGGACGATGACGGCTTCTCCCGGCCGCAGATCGATCGGGACGCCGCGACGGCCCCGCGCCAACGGGTGACGAAGCCCGACGTCGTCTGGAAGCCATCGCCGAACTTCAGCTCGCGCGGCGGAGCCGACATCGACAGCGTCGTGCTGCACCACACGGCCTCGAACAACACCGCCGCCGATCTCGCCACGCTGCGCAGCCGTTCGGCCGAGGTCAGCGCGCACTACCTCATCGGGCGCGACGGAAAGATCTACCAGCTCGTGAAGGACGGCATGAAGGCCTGGCACGCGGGCGTCTCCGCGCTGCGCGGCGACTCCTCTCCGAGCGTCAACGCCCGTTCGATCGGCATCGAAATCACGAACGCCGGCGACGGCCGAACTCCCTTCACCGAGCGCCAGTACAAAGCGCTCGAGCAGCTCGTTCCGTGGTTGATGAAGACCTACAAAGTGCCGATGCAGAACCTCGTCGGACACAAGGACGTCGCGCTTCCGAAGGGGCGCAAGATCGACCCCGCCGCAAACTTCGACTTCGCGCGCATCCGCCGGGCTGTCCGCCAGGCGACCGGCTGAGCCGCAGGCGCGCGACCACTGCCGCGAGCGCCAACAACGCGGTTCCTTCTCCAGCGGCACTACAGCCGGGTGCCTCTGAAAGCTCCACCGTTGCGCTTCCACCATCGGAAACCAGTGCCGGGCCAACCACAACCGACCGAGTGAGAGCTCCGAGCTGGTCGAGGGTGTTCATGCCATTCCCATTCGCGGCGACCGCGTAAAGCGCGACCTCGTAGTTGCCGACGGCCCGCGGAGCGACCAACGTCATCTCCCAGATGGCCTGCCCACCCTCGAAGCGCTTCGGCGCCGAGTGCGTGAGCTCGGTCGTATTGATGATCCGCGTGCCGTCACCCGGCTGCAGCGAAAGCCCGTGCCCGAAGCTCTGGAGCGAAACGAGGTTGAAGCCGCCCACGGAGGCCGCCGCAGTGAGCACGATGCGGACGCGCGCGGTTTCCCCGGCGCGGACCTCGTCAGGGACCTCCACCGATAGTCCGGACCACGAAGGCGCGGAGTGGCAAGCACCGCAGCCCTGCACGCGCGCGCCCTCGGCTACGACCGAGACGCCCGCGGAACGCGCCAGCGCAGGAAGCGCGACCACGAGGGCAAGGATTCCCAGCGCGCGGCTCGAAGGGAACATGCCGCCCAGTTCAAGCGCATTCCCGGTGTTCGTGAGTCGGTACTTTGTTGCTCTCGGCGTAAAGCCGTCCCATACGCTTTACGAGTCGCGTCGAGTTCATACTTCGCCGATAGTTGATTCATGGAATTGATGTCGCCGACGGCAGCATCCGAGCCGCTCGACCTGCAGCGTCTGCAGACGTTCTACGAGGTCGCCCGCCTCGGCGGGGTCCACGCCGCCGCGCAGGTGCTTCACCGCACCCAGCCAGCGATCTCGCATCGCCTGCGGCTCTTGCAGGATGAGCTCGGCGTCCCTCTGTTCGAGCGCGTGGGCCGCCGTTTGATCCTCACCGATGCGGGGCGGCGGCTCCAGGAGCACTGCGGCGAGATCTTCGCTCACGCGCGCTCGCTGCGTGAGGTGGTCACGGCGACCGGAGAGCTCGAGGGGCGGGTCGGTGTCGGCACGTTGCCCACGGTCGCTGCGCACCTGCTGCACGAGCCCATCGCACAGCTCATCGCACGGCATCCGCGTCTGCAACTCTCGTTCACCTTCGACATCGTGGGACCGCTCCTGCAGGCCCTTCGCGCGGGTCGGCTGGATTTCGTCGCGATGGTCGGCGAGGTCGACGCCTCGGGCCTGAGCTCGCGACCTCTCGGGACGACGCGGCTCGTCGCGGTGGCCGCTCCGCGAGTGCTCCCCGAAGGCCGGGCGCCCTTGCCGCTGTCGCGGCTGCGGAAGCTGCGGCGCCTCGCGTGGGATGGGCCGGCGGATCCCACGTTCGACCGGGTTCAGCGGTTCGTGACGAGCAACGGCCTCGCGGGTCCTTTCGACCCGCGCATCCCCAACATCGAGACGCTGCGAGTGCTCGCCGCGAGCGGCGCTGGGTACACGATTCTTCCGGAGTACACCGTGCGGCGCGACGTCGCTCAGGGCCGCCTGGTCGCGCGCTCACCCGCGGGGCTGACCGACACCATTCCCATGGTGCTGCTGCGCCGTTCCAGCACCGTGGTAAGCCGGGTAATCGGAGCCGTCATCGAGGCGTTCGCGCAAGTCGGGGCGAAAACACGCCGTGGGGCCGGGTGAGAGCGAGGCACTCCATTGAGGACCGGGTGCGCACTGCTGGCGACGTCGCTGTGTGCGCTCGCTTGTGATTGTGGCGATCGCCTCACCGGAACGGGCGCCGACCCGTTGAGAGTCACCCCTGCGTCGCTCGACTTCGGCGACGTATACGTCGGCAGGACGCGAGCGCTGCGTGTCGAGCTCGCCAACCCGAACCGAGGCTCGACGATGGTGGGCGTCCGAGACGTCGCGGCGCCCTTCTCCGCCGCTGCGAGCCCGGTCAACGTCGCGGGTGGGCAAGTCGTCGAGCTCGTCCTCGATTTCGCGCCGAGCTCGATCGGCCCGTTCGACGGACGGCTCACGCTCACCGATTCGACCGGACGCAGCGTCGCCGTGCAGCTGCGAGGCACGGGCATCCCAGTTCCGGAGTGCGGCGACCCACCGACATGTTGGGCCACGTCTTTCGACTTCGATGCGGGCGTGTGCCGCAGCGCGCGACGCGCCGACGGCACGAGCTGCACCAGCAGCTTTGCCTGCTTTGCGCGCGCCGAGTGCCTCGGTGGCACGTGCGTCGGCACGCTGACGACGTGTGACGATCGCAATCCCTGCACGGTCGACGCGTGCGGCGAGGACGGCTGTCTTCACCTCGAGGGCTCCGTGGAGTGCCCGGTGCCCGACCCCTGCCAGGCCGCGTTCTGCGACCCCGCTGCCGGCTGCTCGACGCAACCTCTTCCGGACGGAACGCTGTGCGGCGCAGCGACCTGCCGAACGGCGAGGGTGTGCATCGACGGCCGATGCGTCGACAGGCCGCAACCCAACGCCGGCGACGAGTGCACCGGGGTCGCCATCGCCGCGGCGGGCGACTCGACGTGCGTTCTGACGCGCGCCGGCAGCGTCCGATGTTGGGGCGCCGGGTTTGGCCAGCCATACCGTGTGGGCTTCGGCACCCTGACCGCAGGACAAGCGAAGGTCGCGCTCGTCGACCGCGCGACCAGCTTGAGCATGAGCGCGTCGGCCTGCATGTCGCTCGCGGCCGGGGGCCTCCAGTGCGTCGGTAGGTCGCAGTTCGTCCACGACGCAGGCGCAGGTGTCCACGTGTCCTCCGTGGGCAACATCGGCGTGGGTTACGGCGCGATCACCTGCTGGACGTTGCTGAACGGCTCCGTGGAGTGCGAAGCGCAACCCGCCGCCCTCGGCGCGCGTTCGCCCTTCGACGGCGGAATCGTCAGCCTCGCCGCGCAGCCCGCCTCGTTCTGCGCAGTGCGCGACGACGGTGGCGTCGTGTGCTGGTCCGGGGTCACCGCCGCCGATGTCCAGGGCCTACCGGCACCCGCTCGCGCGTTGCGTCTCGGAAGCGATCTGAGCTGCGCGGTTCTCGACCAGGGCGTCGCGTGTTGGCTCGGAGGAACCGTCTACAGCCTCCCGCCACAGCTCACCGACATCGCGGTGCCCTACACGTCTGGACAGAGGCCGTACTACTCGGCCGGCCCCCTCGAGGATGGCGGAACCGTCGAGTGCGTTCTCGACTTCTCCGACGCCGGCTTCGCGTGCTGGCCGATGTTCGACGCGGGCGTGCTGCCCGCAGTCCGTGCCGTCGCAATCGGGTCGAGGCACCGCTGTGTGCTCACCACAGCAGGCGACGTGGCGTGCGCGGGGGAGAACCGCTCAGCGCAGCTCGGCGACCCCAGCGTCGCCCCGCCGGGGACTCACCGGGTGCTCATCGGCGAAGCCCGCCTGGTCGACGTCGGCCACTACGGCGTTGCGGTGGCGGTTCTGCTCGATGGCGGAGTCTCGAGCTGGGGAAACGCAGTCGCCACATCAGGCCTGCCGGGAGCCTCCGCGATCGATCTCGCGACGGATGGCGTTGGCGCCTGCGTGCTGAGCGCAAATGGAGCGGTCGTCTGCTCTGGTCCTGGAGGCACGGGAGCGATCGCCGGGCTCCCGCCGATTGCCACCTTCGTGAGAGGCCCGCGAGCGACATCGGGCTTCCTCGCGCTGACCGACGGCGGCTCGCAGTGCTCATTCCCAGCCGATGGTGCTCAGGTGACGTGCGCGCCAACGGCCGGGGCGCGCCAGCAGGTCGCGGGCGACGACGTACTCTGCTCGGTCCTGTTCGACGCCGGAGTCGTTTGCGAGGGCAACAACCGCTACGGCCAGCTCGGCACCGGGAGCACAGCACCCATCAGCGGGCGAGTGGCGATTCAGGGTCTTCGACCAGCACGAAAAGTCGCCGCCACGCTGAGCACCGCCTGTGCGCTCGAGCTGGACGGCCGCGCGCTGTGTTGGGGTCGCGGCGAGGACGGCGGAGTGTTTGCGCCGACGGCGGTGCCGGGAGTTCTTCCGTTCGGGCGCGATCTGGCTTGCGGACACGGGCACTGCTGTCTCTTGGTGGGGGACAACGCCGTGAGCTGTTGGGGCGACAACCTGCTCAACCAGCTCGGTCGCGAGGGCCGCTCGTCGCAGCAGCCGGTCGCCGTACCGATGCCCAGCCGAGTCGAGCAGCTCGCCGCCGGCGGCTACACGACCTGCGCGAGGCTCAGGACTGGAGCCGTCTGGTGCTGGGGCGACAACGCGCGCGGCCAGCTGGGCTTTGCTCCGCTGCTTCGCTCTGAAGCGCCGGTCTGGGTCCTTCACTGATGCGTGATGAACATCGTGCCCAGGCACATCTCGTCTGTGGTGCCGCCTCCCCAGCGGACATCGCGCAACGGCGGACGCGAATTGTCCCATTGGCACTCGATGCGAAGCCGATCTCCGGGCTCCAACGAGATCGGGTTGCGAAGCAGATACGACCGCTGCCAGTCGAAATCCCATCGCGGGATGTCCAACAGGCACTCACGCGCACCGTTGCTGCGCTCGATGGAGAGCATTCCGCGCGTCCCGAGCTCGTGCATGTGAAGGCTCACGCCGCGGACGACGATGGGTTTGCCGTTCGAGACCAGCGGGGTGGGATCCGCCGAGTAGGAGTGAACGACCGCGCGCTCTCCCGCCGGAATCAGCATCCCGTCGTCGGTGGTGATCCACGCCGGATCCGCCCACGGGATGACCTCCGCTTCGCGTTCCACTTCATCGTCCAGCTTGAACTCGAACGTCGTCCGGTCGGAGCCGCTGCCACCGGTCGTCGTGTCGTAGTGCATCTGGATAACGATGGCGGATCCCGGCACCACCGCGAAGCCGGTCGTCTCCGGGTACTCGTCGCCGGGGCTCCCCGGCTCCCAAGCACCGAGCCAGGTGACGCGCCGATCGACGAATCCCGGACCTGCAGGGCAGTCGTACCCCGGTCCCGGGTCCGCGTCGTCGAGGGCCTGGAAGATCGCGCGCTGCTCCGGCCGGACGACGTACGCGATCGCGTGATGAACGAGCGCGGGGTTGCCAGGGCGCGCTCGAAACCCCGTCACGAACTGCGTCGTCGTCCGCGGCCACTCGGCGATGAAGCACCGGTAGTCCGTGGCGCCACCTTTCGGGGCGTAGTCCTCCGGCATGCGGAGCTCGAGGTCGACACGACTCAACCCGGCGGTCAGCGGCCCGCCTGGCGGGTCGGAAGTCTCCGTCCCCTCGCGAGCGCCGGAGTCCACCCAGGCGGCGATGGTGGCAACCTGGTCGTCGGTCAGCGACCAATCTCCGTCGTACTTCGCGCACGAGCTGCTCGCTCTCCACGGAGGCATCGTTCGTTCGACCACGGCCTCCCGGATTCGCGCCCGCTCCCGATAGGCGTCGTCGAAGCTCGACAGGCGGAATGGCGCCAGGCCCGAGCCGTCATGACATGGCGCACAGTGCCTCATCACCGTGGGCGCCACATCGCGGTGGTAGGTCGGGGCGGAGCCGTCGCAGCCCGCGCACGCCAGCAGGCCCAGCACCACCCCGATCGCCCGCCAGTCCATGCCGGTCAATCGCAGCGGCGCGTCAGCGTTCCGTCGGCGGTCATCCAATAGACGCCGGAGGAGTCGCCTGCGAGCGCCACGGGCTGCTTGAGCCCGGTGGCCACCGGAGTCGGAGTCGGAGCGCTGAGCGCGAGGCTCATCAGCGACGCGCCGTCGGGCCGGCTGACGCCGAAGTGCACGCGCCCTCTGCTCGTGACTGGAGCGCCTGTCACGCTCTCGTTGGCAGCCAGCGCGCGGAGCCCCGTGCCGTCCTTCGCGACGCGAAACAGCCGGTCGGGGGTGGTGACGTAGACGTCGGTTGCGTCCAGCGCGAGGCCTCGCGCGAAGGTCTGGTCCCCGACGACGCTCACTGCGGCGCCGCCCCCAATGGGCGCCTTCATCACGGTGAACGCGAACACTTTGTGCTCGGACCCGTTGTTGAGCCAGTAGACGTGCGTGTCATCGAGCGCGACCGCTTCCGGTCCGCGCTGTCCCGTCGCGATGACCGTCTTTCCCGTTCCGTCCGCAGCGACCCGGTTGACCGTGCCGCCCGCCGCATCCACCCAGAACACGCCGTGGCGGTTCACCGCGAGCTGCACGGGGTACCCCGCGGCAGCGACGAGCTCCGTCGGGCCGGTCGAACCTTCCGCGTGCTTGAAGATCTTGCCTGCGGGTGAGGTCACCGACCAGTAGAGGTCGCCCTCGAACGCTGCAATCGACACGAGGTACGCAAGGTCGCGCACCACGAGGGTCGGCTGGCCGCCGTGCTTCGGCAGCTTCCACACAGCCTGCAACTGTGCAGTCACCGAGCTCGAAGCCGACCAGTAGACGTGTTCGGCGTCCAGCGCGAGGACCTTGGGGTTCCCCATCCCCACAGCGAGCGGTACCGACTGCGCCGGGGCATCGCATCGGGCCGGCGGCGCCCCTGGGTCTCCACCCGTTTGCGGTGGTCGGTCGGCGATGACGCCATCGTCAGGAGTCGCGGGCGGAGGAGCGATCGCGACCGGGAGATGAGAGCTGTTTCCGCACCCACTCAAGATCAGCGCGACAAGCAACACGGGAAACGAACGAGACATGGAGCACCTGCATCGAATGCCGGCCCGTCGGTTTCGCTGCTCGATAGCCCGCGGCAGGTCGCTCGTCGAATGCATTGTTTGTTGAAGACTGATTCACGAAGCGAATCAATGGTGGGCGCACCGAAGGGTGACTTCACACCCGGCGCAACTGCCACAGCCGCGCGGCACAGATCGCAGCTGCCGTCCCGAGAAGCATGCCCGTGATGCCGCTGAACCCCACGCATGAGCAGCCGAACGCCCCGACGAGCCACGCCGTCGCGACACCCGACCCAAGCACTCGGACCGGCGCCACCGACCGCGCGGCCGCCAGCGCTACGATGAGGCCCGCCGTTACCCCACCCAGCGCGCATGCAGGCAGACACAGCGATGTGCAGCCCGCAGGCGTGCACACGTGGCCGTAGAGGCTTGCCCCGTGCGCCAGCACGAGCGGCACGAGGCCGGCCTTGAGCCCCGTCGCCAGGCCACGGCTCAACTCCTGGCCACGCCACAGCAGCAGGACGCCAAGAAGCAGCAGCATGGCGCCGAGCACGATCGTGCTGACGAGCCGCTGGCCAATGGCGAACGACGCGAGCGGCACGACGATGAGCGGCAGCGCCGACACGATCGCCGACCGCATGCGGCCCCGTTCGTAGGCGGCGGATGCCGAACGGAAGACCTGGTCAGGACTCATGCTGGGTCCTCCACAAGAGCTTCAGCCGCGAGAGTGCGCGCTCTCGGCGCTTGCGCCAGGTCGCAGGCGCGATGCCCGCTTCCGCACCGGTCAGGCCTCCAACGAGCGCGCGGCGGTCGTCATCCGACAGGTCCTGGAGCGCCGAGCCGAGGGCGGCTTCGAGGTCTCTTCGCTCGGCCTCGGCATCGGGGCCTGGTGCGCCGTCTGCGACGGCGAGCGCCACGGCCGACAGCGCACCTTCGCGCGACCGCTGGCGACGCCGCGTGAGCGTGCGGCACTCCCACAGTGAGATCTCGAGCGCCCACGCGAGCCCGTCGCGCGTCACGTCATAGTCGGCGGCCTGTTCGAACATCCGAATCACCGCCTGCTGCGCCGCGTCCTCCGCGTCGCCGGGGCCGCCGAGATAACGCCGGCAGAACTCGCGCATGACCGGCCACACCGCGTCGAACACCTCGCGCTGCACGGACCGGTCACCGCCTGCCATCCGGGCAAGCAGCACGCTCAGGGCCGCGCGTCCGCTGCGGTTCATTGCTCGCTGCTCATTACCTCATCGGCGCACGGACGCCATGCGTGCCAGCCCTTCACGTCACGCAAGGCGCTGCAGGCGCCTACAGCGGGCACATGAACGTCTGGCTGCTGCTCCTCGGTGCGATCGCGTACGAAACCGTCCCCGCGGGTCCGGGAGCGCTCGCGCCCCGGCTCACCCCCACTCCCGACGGCCTCGCGCTGTCGTGGCTCGAGCCCACCGACGCCGGCACGCACCGTCTGCGCCTGTCACAGCGAACCGACGGAGGCTGGTCCGGCCCGGTCACGATCACCGAGTCCTCGCGGCTGCTCGCGAACTGGGCCGACGGGCCCTCGGTGCTGCGCGCGCCGTCGGGCACGTGGCTCGCCCACTTCGGCGAGCGCCAGGCGACCGAAGGGCACGCGGTCGACGTCGCCGTCGCACGCTCCCCCGACGGCCGAAGCTGGCAGCGGCTGGGCACCGTCCACGACGACGGCACCGCGAGCGAGCACGGCTTCGTCTCCCTGCTCGGCGAGGCGCCCGAGCCCCTCGCCATCTGGCTCGACGGCCGCGAGACCGTGAAGCCGGGCGGCGCCATGACGCTTCGGGCGGCCACGATCGCCGACGGAGGTATGGCCTCGGGCGCCGTCCTCGACGACCGGGTCTGCGATTGCTGCGGTACGGGTGCAGCCGTGACGCGGGACGGCCCGCTCGTCGTCTACCGCGACCGCTCCGCCGACGAGGTGCGCGACATCTGGGCGGTGCGCCGCGTGAAGGGACGGTGGTCCAAGCCTCAGCGCGTCGCCGCCGACGGCTGGAAGATCCCCGGCTGCCCCGTCAACGGCCCCGCGGTCGCGGCGCTCGGCAGCTCGGCCGCCGTCGCCTGGTACACGTACGCCGACAGCCAGCCGCGCGTGAGGGTCGCGTTCTCGAAGGACTCCGGCGCCTCGTTCGGACGGGCGCTCGACGTCGACGCCGCCTTCGAGCGCAGCGCCCCAATTGGCCGCGTCGGCGTCGTGCTCGAGCCGGAGGGCACGGCCCTGGTGAGCTGGGTCGCAGCGGACCGCGAGAACGCGCGCGTGATGGTCCGCCGCGTCAGCCCCGCCGGGCTCGCAGGCGATGCCGTCACCGTCGCTGACACGAAGTCCGATCGCCAGTCCGGCTTCCCCCGCATCGAGCTCTGGCGCGACGACCTGTTCGTCGCCTGGACCAGCCGCTCCGAGGCGACGCGCATCGAGCTGTCGCGCGTGCCGACCGCGGAGATCCCCGCTGCGAAGGTTGCCCCGACGGCGCGGAAGCCGGCGGAGCCGGTCACACCGTCGGTCGCGCCCGCGACTCAGGTGTCGACGCTGGACGGCAAGCCGGTCAGCCTCGACTCGCTCCGAGGTCGCGTGGTGGTGCTCAACTTCTGGGCGACGTGGTGCGAGCCCTGCCGGAGCGAGCTGCCCGAGCTCGTCGCTCTGGCCGGCCGCCATCGCGCGCGCGGCCTCGAGGTCGTCGGCGTCAGCGTCGACCGCGACCTGCCGGGCGACAAGATCCGCGCATTCGCGGAGCGCCGCAAGGTGACCTTCCCTCTGTGGCGAGACCCCGATGAGACCCTGGCGAGTGCACTCGGCGTGACGCAGCTCCCCGCCACTTTCCTCATCGATGCCGAAGGTCGAATCGTGTGGAGCGCTCGGGGCGCGATCTCCGCAGCCGATCCCCGACTCGCCAGCGCGCTCGAGAAGGCGCTGCGGCGGTGACAGTGTGACGTTTCGCATCACACTTCTCACCCGTGCACCCGGCGCAAGTGTCGATGACGAGGACACCGGCCGCGGCGGCGCGACCTTTGCTGCCGGCGCGCGCGCATGAAAGCGTGGTCCGGCGTCTCGCGGCGGCTGCTCGTCTCCTTCGGAGCGCTCGTCTCCTTCTTCGCCGTCGCGACCTACCTCGCCATCACCGGCATGGCGGACATTCACCACCTCGTTCATCACGCGCAGGAGAGCGAGGCAGCGGTCCGCACCGCACTCGAAGCGGAGCTCGCCATCGACGAGCTCCCAGCCGGGTTGCCGCGCCTTCGGAACGCAGTTGCACGCCTGCAGGAGCGAACATCGTCGCCCGAGCGACGTCGAGCTCTCGGCGACCTGCTCGCGGCAGCGGAGAGGAACGAGGACGGCCCGTCCCTTCACGCCCGCACGCAGCAGATCCGCAAGGACCTGGAGAGCTCGATCGGGCGATTCGAGGACCACGCTGCTGCCACCGAGCACGCGACCTTCCGTTACATGCTGATCGCGCTCATCGGAGCGACGCTCTTCGCGATCGCGGTCGCGCTCTACATCGGCCGGAGCATCGCGCGGCCGATTGCGAGGCTCGAGGCCGGCGCCGCGCGAATCGCCCAGGGCGATCTCGACACGCGCATCGACGTCAACACCACCGACGAGTTCGGTCGGCTCGCGGCGCAGTTCAACGCGATGACCGACGCGCTCCGGGCGAACCAGGAGCAGCTCGTCCGGAGCGAGAAGCTCGCGACCATCGGCCGCCTCGCCGCCGGCGTCGCCCACGAGATCAGCAACCCGCTCGGCGTCATCATCGGCTACGTCCGGCTCCTCGAGCGGAAGGCCGAAGGCGGCGTCGCCGACGATCTGAAGGTCATCGCGGACGAGGCGCTGCGATGCCAGGAGATCGTCGACGACCTCCTCGAGCTGTCGCGTCCGCCGCGCGAAGCAGCGGTTCCCTGCCCGTTGCGCGATCTCTGCGAGGAGGTGGTCGAGCGACTGAAGGAGTCCGACCAGCTGTCCGGCGTCACTGTCTCCATCGAGGGCGACGCCACCGCTGCCGGCCACCCCCAAAAGCTCCGCCAGGTCGTGTTCAACCTCATCAAGAACGCCGTCGAAGCCGCCGGCGCCGGAGGCACCGTTCGAATCCGCCTGCACGCCGACGCCACCGGAGCGTCCGTCACCGTCGCGGACAGCGGCCCGGGGGTGGCAACACCGCTCCGATCGCGGCTGTTCGAGCCGTTCTTCACCACGAAGGCGTCGGGCACCGGGCTCGGCCTTGCGGTGTCGCAGGCGATCGCGCAGGCCTACGGCGGCAGCATCGCGTTCGAAGCCGGCCCCCTCGCGGGCGCGACCTTCAAGCTGAACCTCCCCAAGACATGAGCCTGCCGAGCGTGCTGGTCGTCGACGACAAGGAGAACATGCTCAAGCTGTTCGTCCGCATCCTCGGACCGGCGTACGAGGTCGTGACGGCAGGCGACGGCGAGCGAGCGATCTCGCTGCTGGCTTCGCGGCCGTTCGACGTCGTGGTGACGGACATCCGCATGCCGAAAGCGGACGGCTTCGAGGTCTTGAAAGCCGTGAGGGAGAAGTCTCCGCTGACCGAAGTGGTGTTGATGACCGCCTTCGCCTCGGTCTCGAAGGCCGTGGAGGCCATCAAGCTCGGCGCCTACGACTACGTGCAGAAACCGTTCGAGCCCGACGAGGTCTCGCTCGTGATCGCGCGTGCAGTCGAGCGCAAGCGGCTTCGTGAGCAGGCGGCCAACCTGCAGAAGGAGCTCGAGGGCGTCTACGGCTTCGACAACCTCGTCGGCAAGAGCGCGTCGATGCGCGAGCTGTACGCGCTGATCGAGCGCGCCGCGCAGGTCGACATCACCGTGCTCATCACCGGCGAGACGGGCACCGGCAAGGAGCTCGTGGCGCGCGCAATTCACCGGCGCAGCGCGCGCGCAGAGCAGCGCTTCGTCGCCGTCAACTGCGGAGCGCTGCCGCCCGAGCTCGTCGAGAGTGAGCTGTTCGGCCACGCGAAGGGTGCGTTCACCGGCGCAATCGCGTCGAAGGACGGCCTGTTCCAGGAAGCCAACCGGGGCACCCTCTTCCTCGACGAGGTCGGCGAGCTGCCCGTGGGCGTTCAGGTGAAGCTCAACCGCGCTCTGCAGGAGCGGGAGATCCGCCGCGTGGGCGAGAACACGCCGGCGAAGATCGACGTGCGGGTGATCGCCGCGACGCACCGCGACCTCAAGGCCGAGGCGCAGGCGGGAAGGTTCCGCGAAGATCTTTTCTACCGGCTCAACGTGTTCGCCACGCGGCTGCCGCCGCTGCGAGAGCGCAAGGAGGACATTCCGCTCCTCGCGGCTCACTTCCTCAGACGCTACGCGAAGATTCACCAGCGCGAGGTCGACCGCTTCGAGCCCGACGCGTTACGCGCCCTCACCGGCCACTCGTGGCCGGGCAACGTCCGCGAGCTCGAGAACGCCGTCGAGCGCGCGGTCGCGGTTACGACCGGACACCAGATCACCGTCGACGCGCTTCCGCCGGAGGTGAAGGGCCAGAGCGGCACGCTGCCCGCCGAGCTGCTCGTCAAGATGCCGTACCGCGATGCCGTCGAGCTCACGCGCGATCGAACTTCCCGCGATTACCTCGTCGCCCTGATGCGCGAGTTCAACGGCAACGTCACGCGAGCCGCCGAGCGCGCCGGCATGGAGCGCGAGAGCCTGCACCGGCTGCTGCAGCGCTACGGCGTACGCTCGAACGACTTCAAGCCGCGAGACGCGTGATTACCACCGGTCACCGTCAGGGCATCACCATCAACGCTCCCATCATCCCGTATTCCGCGTGCTCGAGGATGTGGCAGTGGAACATCCACATGCCGACGGGCTCGTACTGCACGACGAAGCGCACGGTCGCGTTCTTCGGGATGTTGACCGTGTCTTTCCAGCTGCGGGCCCCATCGTTGGGCAACACCTGGAAGAACATGCCGTGAAGATGGAACGGGTGATCCATCGGGGCCGCGTTGCGCACTTCCCAGATCTCGGTGGCCCCCTGTTTGACGTGGATGTGCTCGTTGTCCGGCCAGCGCTCGCCGTTGATGGTGAACACCACGGGGAATCCGGGCCGTGCATACTCATCGAGAACGAAGACGCGAACCGGAGTGGTCGCGCTCACCGGGAGCCGGGGCACCTCAGGCCACGACACCGGAAGGGGGTCGGCCACCTTCCCCGGCGAACCGAGACTGAGCTTCATCAGCTCCAGCGGGCCGGGATCCGGAAGATCGTGCCCACGGTCGTAGTGGATCGTCTGCAGCACCGGGCTCCGGCCCGCGCGCTCATCGAAAGTGACGAGCACGTCGTAGCGCTCGCCGGGTGTCACGAGCAGCGTCCGGGTGCTGTACGGCTGCGGCAGCAGTCCCCCGTCCGTCGCGATCACCAGAAACTCGACCCCTGGAATCTGAAGATTGAAATAGCGGCCGTTGGCGGCGTTGACGATACGCCAGCGCTCGAGCGTCCCCGCCGCCACCCGCAGGTGCACCGGGGCGCGGCGGCCGTTGACCAGAAGCACGTTGCCCTGGCGGCCCATCATCCGGTCGAGCTCCGTGGTGTCCTCGTTCAGCGATCCATCGGAGTTGATCTTCACGTCGTCGAGAACGAGGTACCGATCCGCCGCCACGTCGGGAGCGGTACCCTCTTCGATCACCATCGCTGCGTACAGGCCGCGCTCGATCTGCTCGTTGCCCCGCACGTGAGGGTGAAACCAGAACGAGGCGGCGTCCCGCGCTACGAAGCGATACTCGAACTCGCCGCCGGCCGGTACCGCTGCCATCTCGAATGACGGCGCTCCATCGAACTGCGCCGGCAGGCGCAGGCCGTGCCAGTGCACCGTGGTCTCCATGTCGGGCAGGTCGTTCTTGAAGTGCACGATGACCTGATCGCCCAGCTTTGCTTTGAGCATCGGTCCGGGCACGGTGCCCCGGTCGTCAGCGACGGCACCGTCCCGGTAGGCCCAGACTTCGGTCTGCTTCCCCTCCAGGTACTCGGTTCTCGAAACCCCGGCTACCAGGCGAACCTCGACGACGTCCGGATCGGGATTCAGGTCGGTGAGGACTGGGGCTTCGAACAGCTCCGGCAACCCGAGCGTCGATGGGTCGGCTCCGCCGCAGCCGATGACCGCCGAGAGACCGATGTAGCGCAGCGTCCGCATGGGTCAGTTATTCGGAGCCCCTTGCAGAATCCAGTCACGGATCTTGTCGATCTCGGCGGTCGTGAGCGCGCGCCCACCCGGGTTGACCATGGCGTCGAGCCGGGGCATCCGGCTGACGGGGGTCCCGTTCACGGAGCATTGACTTCCGAACGAGGCGTCGCCCGCGATGACTTGGTAGAGCAGACTCTGCTGCAGGTTACCGGGGACCACGTACTTGGCTCGAGCCTGCCAGGTGGCTCCGTTGCACAGCATGCTGTGCAGCTGCAGGAGGCGATCGTACAGGCTCAAGTTGGGGCAGCCCGTCGGTACGTTGTTGGTCGGGTAGTCCGAGTACGCCCCGAGCGGGGCATCCACGGACGAGAACCAGATGACCTTGCACGGCCCGTATTGCGCCATCGTACGGCCCGTTGCCTGGATGGCCGAGTGACAGCTGCCGTTGTTGGTGCCGCACGTCGCAACCAGAGCGGGGACCACATCGGTTCTGAACGACACGACGGTGGCCATGCCACCCCCTGTTCCGGTCGAGCCACCGGAACCGCCCGCCGTGCCGGTCGTGCCGCCTGCCGTGCCGCCCGAGCCGCCCGCCGCACCGCTCGAGCCGCCCGCCGTGCCCGTCGAGCCCCCCGCCACGCCAGAGCCGCCAGAACCCCCAGTCCCCGAGCCTGCGCCGCCGCCGGCTCCGACTATTCCGCCAGCCGTTCCACCGGCGCCGCCCGAGCCCCCCGAGCCCCCCGACCCGCCGGGATCCGCCGTGGCCTCGTTCGAGTAAGTCGAATAGCCGGAGCCGGCCTTGGCGCGTACGCGATAGGTGTATGACGTTCCGAAACTGACGTCAGCGTCGTGGTAGGTCGCGGTGTCGAAGGGGACGGTGGCCATCATCCCGAAGCCGGGCGCGCCGTTGATCTTGCGCTCGATCTGGAACTCGTCCTCGTCCATCGAGTTGTCCTTCCACACCAGGTGGACGCCACCTCCCATGGGGACCGCGGTCAGATTCGACGGAGCAGCCGTCGAGCCGGCACCCGGGTCCACCGAGCCCATACAGCCCGCGATCAATCCCAGGCAAAGCCAATACGCTCCCCGCTGAGACATGTTTTCACGCATCTTTCTCCCCCACGTTGTCGGCTTCAGGTGCAGCACGTTCGATGGCATCCCCGACGCGCGCCAAAGTTTCCCCGCACGCGATTTTTCGCGCGCCGGCATCGAGCGCTACGGCGTCCCGTCGGACCTGACCGCCACCGCGGTGTGCTCCGCGACCGAGCGCTCGAACGCCTCCCACGTGGCACGCACCGAGATCTCCCCCGACAGTGGCGCGACGACCGCCTCGCGCTTCGTGACACTGTCGATGAAGCCGGCCACGAGCTCCCGCATTGGTGCGGCATAGGCGTCGACCGTCGAGCCCGGCACCTGCGCAGGCGCGAGCTGCTGCTCCTTCAGCTCGCCCTTGCCGAGGTACTGGAGCCTGCGCGCCCCGCCGAACGGCAGCGCGACGCGAAGGCTCGCGCCCTCGGCGCTCAGCAGCAGCTGGTACGCCGACGACGGCGGCGCGTGCGGCACGGGAACGAGCGTCGTCACCACGCCCGAGGCGTGCTCGAGCACGACGGTGGGGCCGAACGCCACAGGCCGGCGTTCCCGCCGCTCCTTCAGCTCCGGAGGATACCGGTTCGCCACGAAGACCCGCTCGACCGGCCCCGCCAGATCGATCGCCAGGTCGACCCCGATCACCATCGTGCGGCTCGGGGTCTCGATCGCCACCCGCAGCAGCGCGCCGCACCGGCCGAGCTCCTCGCGCGCCGAGCGATACGCGGCGGTCAGGCGCAGCGAGTAGTCGGTCGCAGCGACCAGACCCTTCGAGCGCGCGAGCGCGTCGAACCGGGCAACGTCGTGCGCGGCCGGCGCGACGGGGTGGGAGCACAGCACGTGGCAGCCGGCGGAGAGCAGCCGCTCGACGAGCTTGACGTTCACGGTCTCGTGCGCCGCCACCGACGCAATCTCGGGCGAGATCGCGCCAATCGCCGTCTCGAGCAGGGTGAATGACGCGACGCCGAGGTCCTTGGCCAGAGCCTCGCTGCGAGGAGACCCGGTTCCGACGATCCCGCACAGCTGCACCCGGTCGCTCGACGCAAAGACGCGCGCTGCGTGAGCACCCCACCCGCTCCCGATGGCGATCGCGCGGAGCTTCACGCGATGACGTGCGGCAGCGGGTTCAGCGACGCGCCCTCCGCCAACGGGCGCGTCAGGCGTGGGCTCGCCAGCCGGCGGTACGCCTGTCCCCAGGAGATCTCGACCGCCCCCGGTACCAGCGCGCGCACGACGTGCCACTTCGGATCGAAGACGTCCGGCAGGCTGCGGTCGACGATCCACGCCGTCAGGCCCGCGCGCTCGATCGCTGCGGTGATCCGGTCCGTGGTCTGGCCATCATCGCAGCGTGGCCAGCGCTTGCCGAGCGCAGGCAGCTCGACGGTCTCGCTCATCTTCCAGAGGTGATCGAGTGCGGGGCGGGCGCGCTCCGGATCCAGGTAGTACTTGAGCTGGTCGAGCGGACCGTCGCGACGCGCGGGATCGTTCAAGTCCGACGACACGCCGGCTGAACGACCCGGCGCGCTCGCCTCGAGCCCCGATTGCAGCTCGAGGGCGACCTTCCGCCAGGCTTCCTCGAAACTGACCGCCGCCGAAGCAGCGGCGCGCAGGCTGCCCTCGGGCAGCCGCGCCACGGCGAGCACCACCGGCAGCTCCACGTCCGAGGTCGCGAGAAAGCACCGCACCTCTGTGTCAGCCTGGGTCGGCCGTACTCGCAGGTCGCCGAGGATGCGGGGCATCGGGCGGCTGAGGTACCAGGAGCGAAGAACGGCGTCGCGCTCGACGATCTCGAGCACAGCGAGCTGCACCGCGCGCTCTCTGTCCGTGTGCGCCGCGTACCCGTTCGACGAGGCATCGACGAGGCGCGGGCTCCCCGCCGAGGGGCGCCCGATGAGCGAGGTTGGCACGAGCGCCCGCGTGCCGGTGCGAAGTTGCGTAGCCCAAGTCCAGTCGAGCTCCAGGCTCGTCGAATATCTGGGATGTCGAAAACGCGGCGCTTCGTACTCGGACTCGCGGAACAGCAGCGACGCCAGGTCGTCGTGCTCGATCGCAGGCTGGTCGAGCCGAAGTCGCGCCGTACGAAAGATGTCGGGCCAGGCGTGGAGCATGCAAAAGCGCTCCACGCCTTCTGCGAATGCGCGCAGCGTCGCAGCTTCGCCGGTGGCGCTCGCCACGCCGAAGTCGTCGACGGTCTGATCCGATGCCGAGCGCGACTGGCGAAACAGCGCTCTCGCAGGCCGTCCCGCACCGCCCGCGTCGACGCAGACGACCGGCGAGAAGCGTCGAGCGCGTGCATCGTCCCAACCGGCGGGCCCCGGCTGTGCTGGCTCACTCGGGCCGACGCAGTAGCAAGACGGGTGCGCTGCGAAGGGCTCCCAGGCCGTTTGCCACTGCGCGACCTCGAGCGAGAGCGCCAGTCCAATGGCCGGTCGAGCGGCACCGGGTTGAAGGAGCGCGGCAAGCCACGAGAGCGCGAGCTGCTCGAGCGGCCGTCGATCTGCCTCGCCGATGGCGGCCGCTTCGAAGCGTGACCGGGCACCCTCGGCGACCGCGTCGACCCGGTGGGCCGAGCTGCGAGAAGAACCATCGAAGAGCAGCGCGCAGTGCACGCACGGGCGCTTCACACCATCGTCGAACGCGAAGGCCAGCGAATGGGCACCGGAGATCCAACCGGCCAGCGTGGGAATTCCAGCCGTGCGCGCTGCGCGGAGTACCTCCGTCAGCGTCGGGTTCGATGGCTCCGACAGGACGACCGCGAGATCGGCGGCCTTGACCTCGTCGGCGCGCGCGACGTTCGTAGCGCCCTCCAACCCGGCGCCCGAGACGAGGTTGACGAACAGAACGACGGCCGGAGCCGGCGCAATGATGCCGGCGTGAACCAGAGCAGTCAGCGCGCGGGAGACCGAAGCCTCTGAGTACCAGCGCGCGAGCTCAGCGAGCGGCTTTCCGCTCGTCAGACGTGAGACGAGCTCCCTCTCGAACTCGCGGCTACCCAGGTCGACCTTCCGCATTCGATGACCGGCGGCCCACAGGCCGTCGCGCATCGCGAACAACGTCGTACCCGGCGCGATCCGGTATTGAGGGAGCTCGCCTCGACTCGATTTCAGTCCGAGTCGCCCCAGCAGTGATCGCAGCTGCAGCCCAGCGAGGCCCACTCGTCTTCGAGCTCCTCGATCTTCGGCTCGGGCAGAACGACCGGCTCAACAACCTCGGTATCGACGACGTCCATGTGCAACCTCCTCGGGAGTGTGGAGTTCACTCGTACCAGGCAGAGGCTGAGAGCACAAGCCGCAAACCCAACAAATTCAGACTGTTACGACTTCGGATTCACTGTAACGCCCTCGCTCACGCCGACGCTTCTCGCAACCTCCAGTATGCGCCGCTGTACGAAGAGACGTGAAGATCGCGCCGCAAGTAGACGAGGCAGTCGAGCCCGGGATTCTTCCACGCGTCGATCCGCTCGTAGCCCAGTCGGGCGAGCTCGTGCTCCAGCGTGCCGCGAGCGACCACCGAGTACGGGTGGAATGAGGCCCCAGCATCCTGGATCGTCACGAAGTCGCGGCTCTCGTGCACCGGCAACTTGTTGAAGAGCAGATGCCGAGGCCGGCGCTCGAGCGCACCCAACGCATGCCAGAGGAAGCCCGGCTCGAGATACTGCACCGAGCCTGACGCGACGAAGACCCCGGCGCCGTTCGCGTCCCGGACCTCCGTCGTGAACGACAAGCTGCCCTCGGCGTTCCGTTCGCGCGCGACCGCTCGCCCCGCCTCGACCACGGCCGCAACCTCACCGACTGTCCACCGCAGCCCTTTGGGCCACGCCACCAGGCGCTGCCATGAAAAATAGTGCAGCCCAACGTGCCCGCCGAAGTCGAACACCGTCTTCACCTCGGGCACAACGCGAGCGAGCCAGAACAGGACCGGATAGTCCTCAGGCTGAACCGCATCGAGGCGCTCGCGGTACCAGCTCGCCATCTCCGCGCTGTCGTAGCCGACGGGGCGTCCCGCCGGGATCGCCGCGCGCGCCTCGGCGAACGAGCCGAATTCGCCGGTGTACAGGTTCGGGTTGCGGTACCGCCCAACGAGCCGGTGACGCACTCGGCGCAGCGTCGAGCTCTTCGCGAGCTGGTTGATCAATGCGTTTCGCACGGCGCGCTTCTACCAGGGGCCGGTTGCGCGCAAGCCAAGAACCACGCCCGGAAAGGACATCACGTGTGACGTGTGCGGTTACAGCTTTCATGCGGCAGTTCGGCGAGGCCCGCGAGCACCTCGATTGAGGTCATCATCGTCTCTTGAAGCTGAACTTGAAGATCTGACTCCCGGCGAACGGCAGCTAACCTCCCCGCTGTGACCTGGTTGGGGTTCCTCGTCGTCGCTGCCGCGCCACACACCGTGGCAGTGGACATGAGCGACCTCGACCGCCGCGCCTACGTCGAGCTCGACGCCGTCGCGCTCGAGCGCAGCATCGTCATCCGGCTCGTCCAGGAGGGCTTCGCGGTCGTCGCCCCGAACGCAGCGCCCGAGCTGCGCATCCGGCTGACGCGCTCTGGCCGCCGCGTGCAGCTCGCTGTGCAAGAAAGAATCACCGAGGTCGAGGTCGATCTAAGGCGCCTTCGCGAATTCCACCTCGAGGTCGCCCAGAAGGCCGTCGAGCTGACACGTGCCGCGGCTGCGGCGCTGCCGCCATTCGAACCCGCGAAACCACCGGAGCCAGAGCCAGAAGCCCCGAAACCACCGGAACCGCCGCCGCCACCACGAGCCCCGTCGCCGAGACCACAGTGGAACGTGCTGGCGGCCGGAGGAGTGCTGCTTCGAGCACCCGGTGTGGACCCGAGGTTCGTGCTGGCCGGCCGCTTCGCTCCGTCGTCGCTCGTCGGTGTCCACCTCGAGGCCGGCCTCGCACCGATCCCAGGCTCCAGCCTCTCGGCGTACGACGGCGCGCTGCTGCTCGGCGCCGGGTTGCAGGTGATCGGCGGCGTTTTCCGTCTGGAGGTCGGCCTGAGCCTCGGCGCGCAGCTTCACGTCTTCGCGGTGGAGCTCCCGATCGCCGAAGAGCGGATGGGCTCTCGCGTCGACTTCGTCGGGCGTCCCTTCGTGCGCGCCGCGCTGAACCCGGTGGGCGGGTTCCTGGTGTGGCTGCAGGTGGGAGCAGGGCTGTCATCTCGCCCCCGAGAGCACAGGCTTCGAAACGAAACGCTCTATGTGCGCGGGGCTTTATGGCTCGACGCCGTCATCGGTTTGGGATGGGAAACTTAGAGGGCGCCCGGCGGTGCTCTAGGTTGAGATGAGTGCAATCACCCGACCAGGCATTTGCGAGAGCCTACGAGCTCCACTGCCAGCGGGTGCTGCGCCTTTGCCTTCGTTACGGCGGCGGCTCACTGGCGTGGGCCGAGGATGTGACCCACGACGTCTTCATGCGATTGATGAAGCACCTGCCGTCGATGACGGAGAAAGAGGACGTCGAGGGCTGGCTGGTGACCGTCACGACACGGCTGTGCCTGAAGCGGCTACAGCGCGAGTCGTCGGTGGTGGGCCGGGCACTCTTGAAGCTGTCGGGCGCCTCGCCGGTGGCGGTGTCGGGGCCCGACGAGATCTTCGAGCTGAGGGAGTCTGCCCGGCAGGTGCTCGAAGCGCTTCGCCGACTGCCGGCACGCGAGCGGGTCGTGATGACGCTGCTGCTCACCGAGGGGCGATCACAGCAGGAGATCTGCGCCACGTTGGGCTTCTCGAAGGGCTACGTGTCGAAGCTCGTCGCCCGTGGCCGCGCGCTGCTCGAGGAGCTCGGTTGGGAGGTTGGCGATGACGACGCGTGATCCACGCGAGCCCCTCCGCGAGGCCGATGCCGCATTTCAGACGACGCCGCTGCCGCCGCAGGTGCTCGCGCGCCTGCGCAGGCGAGTGTTCGATGCACCACCCGCCCCGAGGGCGCGATGGCTGCTCGCCGCTTCCGCGGTTGCCGTCATCGCCGCCGTGGCGGCGTGGTTGTTCTTCCCCGCGACAACGGTCGAGGACGTTCGGCTCGCGGCCGGTGAGCGCTACCGCACCCCAAGTGTTGAGGTGCTCGCGATCCAGCCTTCACGCCTTCGTCGCGATCACGCGATCCTGACGATTCACGCCGGCGAGCTGTTGGTCACGGTCGCGAAGCGCACCGCCGGCGAGGATGCCGTCCGGCTGCAGGTGTCGCACGGGTGGATCGAGATACTCGGCACGCGATTTACCGTCGAGCAGCGCGCGGACGGCGGTCGCGTGACGCTGCACGAAGGGAGCATTCGCTTCATCGCGCCCGAGACGGAACGCACTTTGAAGCCCGGGCAAGTGCTCGAGTGGCCGCTCGCTCGGACGGCAGAAGCGCAAACAGACCCGCCGGTACCTGCCGCAGTCCCAGAACCCGTGCCGCCGGCGCCTCCGAAGACGAAGCGTCCAGCTGCGAAGTCACCGCGGGTCGAGCCGGCGGTCATCCGCGAAACAGATGCACGATGGCTGCTCGAGGAGGTCGAGCTGCTGCGCAGCCGCGGAGAGTACGTCGAGGCCGTGCGGCTGCTCGACAAGGGCCTCGACGGCCTCGTGTCGCCAGCGACGCGCGAGCGCTTCAGCTTCGAGCTCGGCTCGATTCTGACCTACCAGCAATCGAATGCCACGCGGGCCTGCGCGCACTGGACCTCGCACAGGAGGACCTTCCCCGCCGGCCGCTATGAGCGTGAAATACGATCCGCCATGGAGACTGCCCAGTGCGAGCCGCACTGATCTTGATGCTGACGCTCAGCGCGTGCCTCGAGGTGATCGAGCACACGCCGGACGGCTCATGCACCACCGATGAGGACTGTCCCTGCGGACAGGACTGCAGCGTGCGCGACGCCGGGATCCCGCTGTGTGGGCCCCGCCTGACTCACAGCTGCACAGCAAATCATGAGTGTCCGGTGAGTCATCCGCACTGTGCTCCGCTCACACGTGACGGTGGGACGTGCGGGTTCCTCGTGTGCCAGTGAGGGGCGTCCGGGCGATCGATTCACTCCCACCTGCCCAAACACATGCGTCGGTGTTATCGGCTTGCGATGGCGACCGACGACAGCACACGTGCGGCACGAGGACTGGACGCAATGGCTCAGGGGCGACCGATCGATGTCGAGTACGTCGACGAGCTCGCAGGCTACATGCGCACCCGCCGTGCTGACCTTCCTCCCGCTGAGCAAGAGCGTGGCCCATGGACCGATATTTCGACCGAGGACCTCACGGCTCGGGCCTTCTTGCACGAGGCTCGTGTACGCAAAGCACGTTGGGAGGCGGCAACTCCACAGGTGCGTGCCCTCGCCATACGAGCGGCGCGTGCGTGTGCGGCCATGGGGCATGCAACCTACTACTTGCTTCAAGGGCCAGGCGGCACAGAGCCCGACCTCGTGCTGCAGAACGCCGCGACCCAATACCTGGACCGCGTGGTACGCGACTTCGAAAAATCCGCCGCGGACGCAAACGGGTTCGAGCGCCAGTTCGAGCGTTTCATGTTCCTCGCGCGCGCGAACGACGTGCTCCCCGAGCTCGAGCACATGCTGGATGGTGTGAAGGACGGCCTCGAGAATGTGCTGGAGGACGATGAGACGTGGATCGCCGGTACGATCGTGAGGGTCATCGACGTCTTGAAGCCAGTGCGTGCCGAATTGCTCAGCGAGCTCCATTTGCTGCTCCCTCCGCAGCTCAGGCGCCTGAAGAACCGCACGAATCCGGGCACGGTCGCCGTCGCAATCATTGCGTGTGCATTCGGCCTGGCTGAAGACGACGTGAGGACAGGAGTTCGGCGACACAGGCCGAACACACGCTGACTCACGGCAGGCAGCACCACACACCGTTCGCTACCAGCGTGCAGCTGTTGCAGCCGAACTTCTCGGTCGTGCAGTACGCGGACGCGTTCGTGCACGAGTAGCACTGCCCGTCGGTGCTCTTGCATGTCCCCATGCTGCACCCTGTGCCTGCAGTGCGGTTGCAGAGCGACCCCATCACGCACGTGCCGTTACGTGAAGAGTCAGCCGAGCAGTTCTCGGTCGCGGCGCAGGCGGCACACTTCTCACCGAACGATCCGCACCGGCTTCGAAGGTGCCCGGAAACGCATTCGCCGAGCTCGTCGCAGCACCCATCGGAGCACGTCGAACGACAGCCGGGCGGAGGCGGCGGAGCCGAAGAGCACGACGCGAACAGCACGAGGATGAGCACGGCGCGCATGAGACCTCCGGCCTGCGAAGACTACACATATATGTTGTGAACGTATATCGGGATTGCGCCGCGTAGCCGCACAGGTAGCCCTCGCATTCGCGATGACGGCGACCGCGACCACGGCGTTCCTCAAGCGGCTCGGTGAGCGCATCGCGAAGCTGCGCGCCGATGCCAAGCTCACGCAGCAGCAGCTGGCCACGAGCGCCGAGGTGACGACCAAATTCGTGAGCGAAGTCGAACGCGGAAGAACGAACGTCTCCATACTGGTGTTGCGTGGGATGGCCATCGCGATGAACGTGACGCTGTCGGAGCTCTTCGCGGACATGCAGCAGCCCGCTGAAGAGCGACCGCGGCGACCGTGAGGTTCTCGAGCGCGGATCTCTCTACACGGTGTACCAACGAGGTAGACGGAAAGACCGCGTTGCTCACGGCACACGGGGCAGCCGAAAGCATGCGATCGTGGGCAGGGCCTCGCGTCCGCAGCTGCACACGCGTCAGCGCGTGAAGTCGTCACTCACACGCGGAGCGAAACGAAGACGAGGCACATGCCGGAATTCAACCGCGACGTGCCAGTGAGTCTCGGCGCACAGGCCACCTGCGCTTTCTATCCCTCGCGCGTGCTGACGACATGCTCCGCGTGTGGAGCGTGTGCTCGAAAAAGCACGCAATGAGCTGCAGCACACGCCGGTTGACGTCATAGGGAATCTGCAAGCACAGGCGTGTGCAGGCTGAGCTCCAACATCGTGCGGAGCCCACAGAGGCATTCACCGACGTGCGTGAGGACCTCACGATGCCGCACACGCGCATGATCACCCCGAACGTCGCCGTAAGGCTCCTTGCTCACGTGGGCTTGTCCGAGGACGGCGTGGGCACCCGTGTCTGCTGCTTGAGGCCGAACAGGGCGTGAAGTCCCGGCAGGGTCGGTGGGGGCCCTCCAGGACTTTCAGTTGCCACACTGAGGGCGTGCGCAACACGAGCGCCCTGCTTCCCGCCCGGCATGACGCCCTTCGTGGGCTCGGCCGAGGTGTGCGCTGCGATGGGTTGCTCAATCGCGGAGGCGGAGGTCCACCTTCGCGCAGCGGCGGCACTGTGCCCCTCCGCGCCGCCTTCCACGCGCATCCCGCTGTATGTGTGGGAGCACTACATCCGCACGCTCTACCCCGACCCCGCAGCCGGGGGTCGCGCCCGCCGCCCGCGCATAGGCGCTGTGCTTCTCTCGAAGCGCGAAGCCGCTCGACGCCTCGGGGTCGACCGCAACGGCACGTTGAACACGCTGATCGCCTCCGGGCAGCTCAGGGCAGTGCCGAAGAACGGGCAGCAGGCGATTCCGACCGCCGAGGTCGAGCGGCTCGCGCGCGAAGGCTTCGACGTTCACCACCGCCGCGGCACGCGCAAGCGCCATCGGGCGCCGGAGTCGGTGAAGCCCGTCGCCGAGTGGAAGCTGAAGCTCTGAACGCTCAGGCCAGCGTGCTCACCTTCGCGGCCACCGAATGCACCGCGTAAAACCGGCGCGTCGTCCTCGGGTCCTTGTGGTTCAGGAACGCCGACACCTTGGCCGGGTCGTCGCCCGCGTTGATCGCCGCCGTCGCCACCGTGTGCCGGAAGCGCCCGGGCTTGAACGGCGGGACCCCGGCCGTCTTCGCCGCCTCGGTCAGCGCCTTCGTGTACGCGCCGTACGTGAACGAGCCATAGGCGAGCAGCTCCTTCGCAGCTTCGACGACGGCCTCGGACACAGCCGTCTTGAGCTGGTTTCCGCCCTTCGTCTGCGGGCACACGAGCACGCCGCCGACGCCCTTCCGCTTCTTCGGCGGCGTCTCGATCGACCCGCCGCGCGCGAAGCGGATCGTCTCCGTCACGTGCCAGCCAGTCCCCGCCTGCACCAGCATCGCGGCCCGCCAGTGCGCCTGGCTCTTCGCGTCGAGCGCGCCGAGCACCGCCTGGTAGTGCTTCTTCGGAATCACCTTCGTTTTCGTCCACTGCTCCGGCCGCGCCTGCGGCACCGCGAGCGTCGACAGCGTCGGGTCGTCCTTCGGCTCCACTTCGTGCCGCACCTTGCGCAGCCAGCCGTAGAACGCCTTCAGGACCGCGATGCGGTGGTGCCGGTTCTTCGGCTCCGCGTCCAGCGCCGGCACGATGTGCTCGACCAGCGACACCCCACCCCGCAGGTTCAGGTTCTCCAGCTTCGTCGCCCACCACTTCAACGCCCAGGCCTGGGTCCACCGCCACTGCTCCGAGTTCTTCTTCTCGTCGCGGCTCCAGTCGAGAAACTGCTGCACGAGCTCCTCGGTCATCAGCAGCGCGTCCGGCGCCGCCTCGCCCTCGGGCTTGTAGTTCTCCGGATCCGCCTCGAAGCGCTTCAGCTGTTCGAGCGCGCCCCGCCAGGTGCCGGCACGCGTGCTCACCTCGTAGCGCGTGCCGTTCACGCTCCGGCGGATGATGAACGTCTTGCGACCCTTCGCATCGAGGCGGATGTACCCGCCATCCCACGTGTCATCGATCTTCGGCATCGCTCGTCTCCGCATCCTGGGGGATGCGTGGGGGACGAGAATAGTTCGGCCCGATTCACCGAAGCGAACCGGGCCGAAAATCACTGTATATTCCGTTACTTCCTGATGAGAGCGGAGGGAATCGAACCCACAACCTATGGATTAAGAGTCCATTGCTCTGCCAATTGAGCTACGCTCCCGGACGACTGAGGCGGCGGCTCTTACGGGCTTTGCCCCTGGCGTGTCAACGCTGGTGACGGGGCCTCCGCCGGTTTCTGACGGGCCCTCCAGATGAGCCACACGCCCACGGCGAAGAGGCCCACCACCACGTACTGGGCCGGGGTCAGCCCGGCGTAGCGCTTGTCGACGAAGCCCAGGTCCGACGCCCGCAAGAAATCGAGGCCGAACCGGCTCACCGAGTAGATGACGGCCAGCAGGCCCATGAGCAGGCCGCGGCCGTAGTACTTCTTGCGCAGCGCCCAGATTAAGGCCGCGATCGCCGCCAGCACGAAGAAGTCGTACAGCCCGAGGTCGTGCCGGGGCCCGCCGTACGTGACGTGCAGCCGCGCGTCGTACTCGGGGTAGGCCACCGCCAGCGGGAAGTCGGTGCGCACGCCCGGGTGGTCGTGCACCAGGTAGCAGCCGATGCGCGCGATCGCCCAGCCCGGCGCCGTGCCGAGCGCCAGGGCATCGAGGTACGGCGCCAGAGGGATCTTCTCTTTGCGGAAGAAGATGAAGATGCCGAGCAGCGCGCCGAGCACGCCGCCCGTCGACGCCAGCCCGTCCCACGCCTTCACCGCCGTCATGAAGTCCGCGTGCCGGTCGGGGAACGCGCTCTGGGTCACCAGGTAATAGACGATGCCGGCGCCGATCATGATCGCCCAGCGCGCGTTGTCGCTCGCCTTCATCCGGTAGACGTACGCGCCCAGGGCCGCGAACACCGCGACCGTCAGCATCGTCAGCGGCACGCTCCGCACCAGCTCCGGGTGGTACGCGAAAATGTGCATGAAGTGGCCGCCGAACAGGCCGATCACGACCGCCCACGGCACCACGTCACGCAGCGGAGTGTCGTCGCCCGGCCCGAACTTCTTCGCCGCCCGCGCCGCGAGCAGCGCCCCCGTCACCACGCCGGCGGTCGACATCACGCCGAAGATGTCGATCTTCTGACCGAACGGCAGCGGCAGTACGGGCAAGTCGATGTAAGGGAACACGGGCTCTCTTTAAGGAACCTGCCAACAAAAGCGCGCCGTGTCTTCATCCTTGGTGGTCCACCCCCACTTTCACGCGCGGTACACGGGCGCCTCCCGCCACGTCGAGACCGTCGTGCCCGCGCTGAAGGCCGCCTCGGTCGACGCCCGCGTCATGGGCACCCTGCGCGACGCCTCGCTGCCGCGCGTGAGCCTCGGCGAGCTGCTCCGCCATGACGGCGCCGTCGTCTGGCACGCCCACCGCGTGAACGAGCTGCTCGCCGGCCTCGTGCTGCGCGTCTTCAAGCGGCACCTGCGCGTCGTGTGGACGCGGCACTCCGCCGGGGCCCCGGCGTGGCTCACCGCGTTCCTCGCCCGCCGCGCCGACCGCGTCGTCAGCGTGTCCCCCGAGGCCGCCGGGACGCTCGGCCTGCCCTCGACCGTCATCACGCACGGCGTCGACACGGCCCGGTTCGCTCCCGCAGTGAGATCTCCCACGGGCGAGCACGGCATCGGCGTCGTCGGGCGCGTCCGCCGCGAGAAGGGCCAGGGCGACTTCGCCGAGGCCGTGAAGCCGCTGCTCGCGAAGTACCCCGCCTGGCGCGCCACCCTCGTCGGGCTCGTGAAGAGCGCCGATCGCGCGTGGGCCGAGTCGCTCGGGCTTCCCCTCGCCGGCGAGGCCCACGACGTCGAGCGCTGGTACCGCGCCTTCACCATCTGCGTGAACCCGTCGCACGACGAGAGCTTCGGGCTCGCGCGCGCCGAGGCGCTGGCCGCGGGCTGCTGCCTGGTCACGACGCGCCTCAACGCGCTCGATCGCATGATCGAGCACGGCAAGACCGGCTTCGTCTACGCGCCGGGCGACGTCACCGCGCTCCGCGAGATCCTCGACGGGCTGATGCGCGACCCGCAGCGGGCGCTCGACGTCGGAGCCGCCGGCGCCGAGCTCGCCCGCCGCGAGCTGGGCGCCGACCGCGAGGCCCTCCGGCTGCGCGAGCTCTACGCCGGCCTTCTCGAGATCTGAGAAGGCGAGCACGCAACGGCCGCGCGCGGGCCGCCGATACCCCTCCATGCCCTCGCTCACCGATCTCTTCGTCTCGCGGAGCAGCCGCACCTTCCACGTGAGCGACCCGGTCGAGCGGTCGCGGCGCGCGGTGAGCGGCATGACGGTGCGTGACGGAGCGCCGGGCGGTCTGCCTCCGGGAGTCGTCGCGGCGCGTACGGGCGACGGGCGCTTCAACGCGGTGAGCCCGGTCGCAATGTTCGACTCGCAGTTCGAGACGCGCAGCGACGGCCGCGGCGGCTCGTGGGTGACGGAGCACAAGACCGCGTTCAGCCCGATTCCCGGGATGGCGTACCTCGCGGACCTGATCCACGACGTGGCGACCGACCCTTCCGACGCCTACCGCCGCTCGCGCTCGCGCGGCTAGAAGCCACGACCGACCTCAGCGCGCCCAGAGGGATTCGAACCCCCGACCCTCGGCTTCGAAGGCCGATGCTCTATCCAGCTGAGCTATAGGCGCCGACCTGCTTTCGATGAACTGCTGCTCTACGAATCGAATGAAGAAGGGCGACCAACCGGGCTTGAACCGGTAACCCCAGGAGTCACAGTCCTGTGCTCTGCCAGTTGAGCTATGATCGCCGTGCAGCGGGCACGTCCTAAACGTCGTTGAGGCGTGACGCTAGTACCGTGCACAACCCTGACACGTCAACGAAACAGCCCAGGGCCGTGCTGCTACGGTGCGGGGCGTGAGGGGCCTCATTCAATGACGGTGCTCGCGGTGGTCCTGCTTGCTGCCCCCATCAGCGTCGCCGCGCCGGGCCTCAAGGGCGTGGGGGTCAAGCCCGAGCTCGTCGCCTTCTTCTCCGACCATCTCGCCCAGCAGCTCGGAATCGCCGGACTCAAGGTCACCACCGCCACGCAGCTCGAGGCCATGCTTGGCCTCGAACGGCAGCGGCAGCTCCTCGCGTGCTCGGGCGAGAGCTCTTGCATCGCCGAGCTCGCCAACGGGCTGGGCGTAGAGGCGCTCCTCGTCGGCAGCGTCGCGCGCGTCGGCGACGGCTTCCAGGCAAACGTGTCCCTCATCGCGGCGAACGACGGCCGTGCACTTTCGCTGCGGTCGCTCAAGGCACGCTCCGACGCCGCGCTGCTCGAACAGTTCAACGACGCCGCACCCGAGATGGCCTCCGAGCTGCGCGCTCGGCTCCACTCGCCAGCCACCGCACCCGTCGAGGCCACGGCTTCCCAGGGCCCACGCTCCACGCGGCTCTGGGCGCTCGTACCCGCTGGCGTCGCAGTGATCGGAGTCGGTGCCGGCATTGCCCTCGCCCTCTCGAGCCAGCGCCAGCACACGCGCCTCAACGGCTCTGACCAGGCCTCAGGCATCTCGACGCTCGGCTACGACGAGGCCGTCGCTGCGCGTGCTGACGGCGAGCGGATGCAGGCCATCGCCATCGCAGCGTTCGGTGTGGCCGCGCTCGGAGCCGGCCTCGCCGCCTGGCTGTTCTTCCGCAGCGACGGCAGCCCCTCCGCCGCCCTCGTGCCTCTCGACCGCGGCGCCGCGTTGACCCTCTCGGGGGCCTGGCCGTGAGCGGCGCCCGGCGCGCCGCGTGGCTCGTCCTCGCCCTCGGAGGCTGCCAGTTCGGTTCCGCCTTCGACGAGTACTGCGAAGAGACGGGCCGGTGCCCCGACAGCGGCACCGCGGGTGGAGCCACCGCCGGCGGCGGAGCGACAGCCGGTGGCGGCACTGCCGGCGGTGGAAGCGCCGGCGGCGGCGCCACTGCAGGCGGCGGAAGCGCCGGTGGAGCCACTGCAGGTGGCGGTACGGCCGGGGGCGGCGCAACCGCAGGCGGTGGGAGCGCTGGCGGCGGCGCGACGGCGGGCGGCGGAACCGCCGGCGGAGGCGCCACTGCTGGCGGCGGAACCGCAGGCGGCGCCACTGCCGGCGGCGGCGCGCCGTCGACCGGCTGGCTCTCGGTAGCGGCCGGCGATCAGCACACGTGCGGCGTGCTCGGGCCGGGCACGCTGTGGTGCTGGGGAGGTGGCTCCAGCGGCGCGCTGGGAATCGGGCCGGTTCCGTTCACCACGACCCGGGTGCAGGTCGGCACGAACGCCGACTGGGTCAAGGTCGCGGCGGGCGACGTTCACTCGTGCGCCATCAGGAGCAACCAGACGATGTCGTGCTGGGGTCAGGTCGCCGGCGGCGCGGACGCGCCGGTGCTGCAGCCCGGCCTCTGGTCGCAGGTCTCGGTCGGCGGGCACGTCTGCGCCATCTCGACGAGCTCCGACCTGTACTGCATGGGCCAGAACAACTTCGGGCAGCTCGGCATCGGCACGACCATGCCCGCCGGCTCGCTCACCCAGGTGAGCACCGATGCGGGCACGACCTGGGCGAGCGTGGCCACCGGGTCCTTTCACACCTGCGCGGTCAGCACCACCGGCGAGCTCTGGTGCTGGGGGAGCGCGGCGAACGGCAAGATCTTCGTCATCGGCGATCGCCAGGCCCCCGAGCGGGTCTTCTCCGCCAACGTCCGCGGGGTCGCGACCTCGGCATTCGACACCTGCGTGCTGTTCGACGATGGGGGAGTCGACTGCAACGGCTCCACGCTTCAATTCGAGGACTCCGCGATCAACGCGGGCGGGCCGATGGACACCCTCTACGGTGGCAAGAGCACCTCGATCTGCGCGCGAAGAACCACCGGGCAGCTCGTGTGCTTCGGCGCCAACCCGCGCGGCCAGCTCGGCAACGGCATGTCCAGCGTCTTCGTGTCCGTGCAGCCGCTCGCGCTCCAGCCCGTCACCACCGCGGCCGTCGGCGAGGGGCACGCCTGCGCCGTGGTGGACGGCGGTCTGAGCTGCTGGGGCCGGAACAACGAAGGTCAGATCGGCATCGGGGTCCGCGGCCGCCATCCCACGCCGGTGCAGATCCCCGGCGACTGGTCGCAGGTCGCCGCCGCGAGGGAGCGCACCTGCGCGGTGAGCACCGACGGAGGGCTCGCGTGCTGGGGCCGACGCGGGCTCACCGGCAACATCAGCGAGCTCGCCAGCGCCACCCCCGGCAACGTCCAGACACCGCTCTTCTCCGCCGGCGCCACCTATCTCTCGACGTGCATCGCCGAGGCCCACGGCTGCGCGGCGACCACCGCGGGCGGCGTGAGCTGCTGGGGCACCGGCACCTTCGGCCAGCTCGGCCAGGGGGCCAACTCCACGAGCGCCACCACACCCGTCGCCGTCGCCGGCGTCGGCGGCATCGTTCGCGTCGCGTGCAAGGGGCACCACACCTGCTCGCTCGCCTCCGACGGAGGGGCGTGGTGCTGGGGCTTCAACGGCAACGGCCAGCTCGGGACCTCGAGCATCGGCACCCAATCGGGAACCCCGGCGCCGCCCGACGGCGGCCGCGCCTTCCAGGCGATCGCGACGGGGACGTCCTACACGTGCGGCGTCTCCGGCGGGGCCGTCTACTGCTGGGGCTCGAACGCCAGCGGGCAGCTGGGCATCGGCATGACCGGCAGCGACATGCGGGCGCCCGCGCCGCTGCCGGCCGCGAGCAGCGGCTTCACGCAGATCGAAGCGGGCAACGATCACACCTGCGCCCTCAGGGGCGGGGAGCTCCACTGCTGGGGCGCGAACTCGTCCGCCCAGCTCGGCCTCGGAAACACGGCTTCACCACAGCCCTCCCCCCAGCGCGTCGGCACCTTGGCCGGCTGGCAGGCCGTCGACTGCGGCTTCGGCTTCTCGTGCGGCCTCGACTCTGCCGGGCTCGCGTGCTGGGGCAGCAATGGGTCTGGGCGCGGGGGCACCGGCACCGTCACGGATCCGCTCCTCACCCCCTCCATGGTGATGGGCGGTGCGTGGAGAGAGGTCAGCCCCGGCACCGATCACGCCTGCGCCATCCGCAACGACGACACCCTCTGGTGCTGGGGTGACAACCTCAACGGCCAGCTCGGCGACGGCACCGCCTTCGTCTTGACCCCGACGTCCGTTCCCTGACGGCCCAGCGCGCCCGCCGAGATTCGAACTCGGGACCCCCGGCTTAGAAGGCCGGTGCTCTATCCAACTGAGCTACGGGCACATTTTTCATACTGACGAGTCGGGGCGGCGGGATTCGAACCCACGACCTCCTGCGCCCAAGGCAGGCGCGCTACCAGACTGCGCTACGCCCCGTACTCTCGCTTCAGGCTCTTAGCGCGGTGACCACGCGCGTAAAAGCCCGACCTGACGCCTTGCGGGTCATCGGTCATCGGGTGGACCTCCCGACGCCCGATGTCGGCGCGCGCGGCCCGCCGCGAGAATCCCCCTGCATGCCCGAAATGAAGGAGCTCGGAGTCGTCCGCGTCGCCTCGCCCTGCCGGCAGCAGTGGTCCCGCATGATCGGCGACGAGCGCCGGCGCTTCTGCGCCGCCTGCAAGCTGAACGTCTACGACCTGTCGGCGCTCACCTCCGACCAGGCCCGGGCCCTCGTGAAGAACGCCGAGGGCCGGCTCTGTGTCCGCTTCTGGTCGCGCGCCGACGGCACCGTCATCACGCGCGACTGCCCCATCGGCGCCCGCTGGAAGACTTGGAAGTGGAGCGCCGCCGCCATCGCCGCCGTGAACCTCTTCGCCGCCGCCGTCCACGCGCTCTTCAGCTCCGAGCCGCCGCAGGTCGCCCAGAAGCCGCGCGTCGTCAGCCCCGTCGAAGCCCGGACCGGGATGCTGAGCTTCCGCCAGAACACCGAGTACTGACCATGCCCGACATGCGCGAGCTCGGAGTCGTCCGCATCGCCCGCCCCTGCCCTGCGCGCTGGTCCACGATGGAGGGCGACGACAAGGTCCGCTTCTGCGGCTTATGCGGCCTCGACGTCTACAATCTCTCGGCCCTCACCGCCGACGAGGCCCGCGCCCTCATGCGCGAGCGCGAGGGCGGCCGACTCTGCGTCCGCTTCTGGACCCGCAGCGACGGCACCGTCATGACCCGCGACTGCCCGCGGCGCACGTTCGAGACGGCGCGGGCGACGCCCGGCGGCCTGCTCGTGGTCGCCGCCGCGATCGTGCTCTGGGTCGTCAGCCTGTTCGCCATGAACGTCCGCCGCCTGTACGCGATGACCGGCGTGATGGTCATGGAGCCGCGCAAGTGAGCCCCGAGCTCGGCATCTTGAAGATCGGAAGCCCGTGCTCCGAGAAGTGGTCGAAGATGACGGGCGACGAGCGCGTGCGCTTCTGCGGCAAGTGCCAGCTCAAGGTCTACGACTTCACGCGCATGGACACCGAAGAGGTCCGCGAGCTCTTGCGCGCCCACGAGGGCCGGCGCGTCTGCGCGCGGTTCTTCAAGCGCCGCGACGGCCGCGTCATGACGCGCGACTGCCCGCGCCCCGAGCACGCGCTGCTCTACAGCGTGCTCAACGTCGGCGGCATGGTGACGCTCGCGCTCTTGCTGCTCGTCTCGCTGATCACGCTGTTCGGCGATCACATCCGCCGGCAGTTCGGCATGTCGGCCGGGGCGCTGGCAGGCGATGAGCCACCAGCGGCCCAGGCCGACCGGCGGCGCTAGCACTGCCAGCTGCCGACTGCCGACTGCCGACTCCTACACGTCGAGCTCCTTCACTTCGCCCGCGCGCTCCATGATGAACTTGAAGCGGGCCGAGACGTCTTTCCCCATCAGGTCGTTGATCGTCCGGTCGGTCTCGAGCTCGTTGTCGACGACGACCTTCAGCGCGATGCGCTTCTTCTTGTCGAGCGTCGTGTCCTTCAGATCGTCGGTCGTCATCTCGCCGAGGCCCTTGAACCGCATCACGTTGGGCTTCGCGTTGCCCTTCACGTTCTTCAAGATCGCGTCTTTGTGCGCATCGTCGAGCGCCCAGTGCGTCTCTTTGCCGATGTCGATGCGGTAGAGCGGCGGCTGCGCCAGGTACACGTGGCCCGCGCGCACCAGCGGCCGCAGGTGCCGGTAGAAGAACGTGAGCAGCAGCGTCGAGATGTGGTGCCCGTCGCTGTCGGCGTCCATCAGCAAGAACACCTTGCCGTAGCGCAGCTTCGCGAGATCGACCGTCTCGCCGATGCCGCAGCCGAGCGCCGACACGATGTCCTGCAGCTCCTTGTTCGAGGTCACCTTCTCGCCGCTCGCCTGCTCGGCGTTCAGCACCTTGCCGCGCAGCGGCAGAATCGCCTGCGTCTTGCGATCGCGCCCCTGCTTCGCCGTGCCGCCGGCGCTGTCGCCCTCGACGATGAACAGCTCCGACTCGTCGGGGTCCGTCGACGCGCAGTCGGCGAGCTTGCCCGGCAGGTTCAGCTTGTGGCTCACCGCGCTCTTGCGGCTCACCGCCTGCGACGCCGCGCGAGACGCCTCGCGCGCCCGCGCCGCGAGAATGATGCGCGCCACCACCGGCTCGGCGATCGTCTTGTTGTCGTTCAGCCACTTCTCGACCGCCGGCCGCACCACGTTGTCGACGTGGCCCTGCACCTCGGGGTTGTTGAGGCGCTCCTTCGTCTGACCCTGGAACTGCGGCTCGACGACGTACGCCGAGAGGATGCAGACGATGCCCTCGCGAATGTCCTCGGCCGTCAGCGTCACGCCCTTCGGCGTCAGGTTGTGCGTCTCGATGTAGTTGCGCACCGCCTTCACCACGCCGGCCTTGAAGCCGTTCTCGTGCGTGCCGCCGTTCTTCGTGGGAATGCCGTTGACGTAGCTCTTGATGTGCTCGTCGGTCGCCTCGGTCCACGCCAGCGCCAGCTCGAGCCGCACGCCGTTCTCGTGCGACTTGTAGAACGCCGTGCTGCCCGGCGGCACGAGCGCCTTGCCGCGCTCGGTCACCACCTTGGTGATGAACTCGGCGATGCCGCCGTCGTGCTTGAACGTCGTCTCGACCTTCGGGCTCTGGGTCTCGTCGATGAAGACGACCTCCATGCCCTTGTGCAGGTACGACTTCGCCTCGAGCCGCTCGCGAATCAGCGCCGTGTCGAACCCGAGCTTCGCGCCGAAGATCTCGGTGTCGGGCTCGAACGTGATCAGCGTGCCGGTGCCGCGCGCGGGCCCGACGGTCTTCAGCTTCGACTTCGTCTTGCCGCGCCCGTACGTCTGCTCGTACCGCTTGCCGTCGCGCTTCACCTGCGCGACCAGCTCCGACGACAGCGCGTTGACGACCGACGAGCCGACGCCGTGCAGGCCGCCCGAGTGCAGGTAGTTCTCGCCCTCGAACTTCCCGCCCGAGTGCAGCGTGGTGAGGATCACCTCGAGCGCCGGCTTCTTGTACTTCGGCATGACGTCGATGGGGATGCCGCGCCCGTCGTCTTCCACGCTCACCCGCTTGCCGCCCTTGTGGAGCGTCACCGTGATTCGGCTCGCGTGCCCGTTCATCACCTCGTCGACCGAGTTGTCGACGATCTCCCACAACAGGTGGTGGTAGCCGACCGCGTCGGTGCCGCCGATGTACATCGCCGGCCGCTTGCGAACCGGCTCGAGCCCCTCGAGGACCTGAATCGCGCTGGAGTCGTATTTCTTCGCAGCCATTACTTCTTCTCCTTCCCGGCGGGCTTCTCGTCGGCCTTCGGCGGCTCCGGCAGCGCCAGCCGCTCGAGCACGCGGTGCACGACCTTCACCTTGTCTTTCTTCGACATCTCGCGCCCCTTGCCGCCGCGCGACGTCACCTCGTACTTGCCGGGCGACAGCTTCAGCTTCTTGCCCTTCGTGGTCTCGATCTCGAGCTCCGCGTCCTTCTTCGACGTGCAGAGGAACGCCACGACCCCGTCGTCGGGCGCCGTCTTGATCACGGTCACCCCGCGGCCGGGCCCGCTGAGCTCGTTGATCTCGTTCGCCTTGCACACGAGCGCGTGCGTCTTCTGCGTCACCACCGCCACCAGGTCGCGATCGCCGCACGGCGAGATGCCGATGATCTCGTCGTCTTTCCCCGCGCGCGCGTAGCGCCTCCCGGCTCGCGTCGACAGCTCGGTGTGCGGCGCCAGCGCGAACCTCAGGCCGTAGCCGCGCTTCGACACCGCGATCATCTTCTCGGGAATCGGCAGCCGCTTGTCGAGCGAGAGCCCGCCGACCACGCGCTCCTGGTCGTCGAACTTGAACAGCTTCTGCACCGGGTCGCCGTAGCCGGTCGACGCCGGAATGTCGTTGAACCGCGTCACGTACGCGGCGCCCGCCGACGAGAAGAACACGAGGTTCGACTTCAGCGACCCGCTCAGCACCGCCATCACCTCGTCGCCCTCGCGCAGGCGCGTCTGGGTCGGGTCCTTGATCTCGCGCACGCGCTTCACCCAGCCGTCGCGCGACAAGATGACCGTCGAGTCTTCGTCCGAGATGAACGCCTCTTCGGTGTACTCGACCTCTTCGCCGACGCCGCCGATCTTCGTGCGCCGCTTGTCCTCCGGGTTCGCGGCCTTGATCTCCTTGATCTCGTCGCGGACCACGCCCCACATCGCCTTCTTGTCCCTGAGCAGGGCGGTGATGCGCTTGATCTCGGCGCGCTTCTCCTTCGCCTCTTTCTCGATCACGAGGATCTCGAGGCGCGCGAGCTTGTAGAGCTTCATCTCGAGGATCGCGTCGGCCTGCTCCTCGTCGAGCTTGAAGCGCGCGATCAGCTTCTTCGCGGCGTCGTCTTTCCCATCCGACTTGCGGATGATGCGAATCATCTCGTCGAGGGCGTCGTAGACCTTCTCGAACCCCTCGAGGATGTGCAGCCGCTTCTTCAGCTGCTCGAGCTCGTACTCGTTGCGCCGCCGAACGACCTCGAAGCGGAAGTCGAGGAAGTACTGCAGCATGTCGCGCAGGTTCAGCCGCTTCGGCGTCCCCACCTCGGGGTTCGCCGTCGGCACCAGGCACGTCAGGTTGACGTTGAAGTTCGTCGCGAGCGGCGTGTGCTTGTACAGGTACGCCATCACCAGCTCGGGGTCGGCCTCGCGCTTGATCTCGAGCACGATGCGCACGTCTTTCGTCGACTCGTCGCGCACGTCCGTCAGCGGAGCGAGCTTCCGCTCCTGCACCAGCGCTCCGATGCGCTCGACGAGGTTGCCCTTGTTCACCGCGTACGGCACCGACGTCACGATGATGTTCGTGCCGCCGCGCGGGCGCTCCTCCAGCTTGTACTCGCCGCGCAGGCGAATCGAGCCCTGGCCCGTCTCGTAGATCTCGCGGATCTCTTTCTTCCCGTTGAGGATCTGCCCGCCCGTGGGGAAGTCGGGCCCCTTCACGTGCTTGAGCAGGTCCTTCGTCTCGAGCTTCGGGTGCGCGATGAGATCGAGCAGCGCGTCGCACACTTCCGTGAGGTTGTGCGGCGGAATGTTCGTCGCCATGCCCACCGCGATGCCGGTGGTGCCGTTCATGAGCAGCTGCGGCAGCCGGGCCGGCACGACGATGGGCTCCGACAGCGTGCCGTCGTAGGTCGGCCGGAAGTCGACGGTGCGCGACGCGATCTCGTCGAGCAGCTGCGAGGCGATCGCGTCGAGGCGGCACTCGGTGTAGCGCATCGCCGCGGGGGCGTCGCCGTCGAGCGAGCCGAAGTTGCCGTGGCCGTCGATCAGCGGGTACCGGAGGCTCCACTCCTGCGCCATGCGCACGAGCGCGTCGTAGATCGCCGTGTCGCCGTGCGGGTGGTACTGGCCCATGATGGTACCGACCACCTTCGCGCTCTTCTGGTACTTGGCGTCGCTGGTGAGCCGGTGGTCCTTGTACATGCCGTACAAGATGCGGCGCTGAACCGGCTTCAGGCCGTCGCGCACGTCGGGCAGCGCGCGCGAGGTGATGACCGACAGCGCGTAGTTGAGGTACCGGCGCCGGGCCTCTTCGGCGAGGTTCGCGGGCAGCTCACCGCCGCCGCCGCCGGCCGGGGCGTCGCCGCCCTTGCCGCCGCCGCCTCCACCGCCGCGGCCGCCGCCTCGCTTGCCCCTGCCTGCCTTCGTCTTCGCATCCGCCGCGTCGTCGGCCACCGGCACCTCACTCGAGCTGCCCGCGGCCTTGCGCTTCCCCTTGTCGGAGGGCGCCGAGGCGTCGGCGAACATGCTCAGCTGTTCAGTCATCCGCAGAGTGTCTTCCACGTTCGACCCCGTTTTCCAAGCGCTTGTAAGGCGCTACAGGTCTGTACGGCGCGGACGTTACCCGCCGACGGCGCGGCGGCAAGAAAACGGTCGAGCGGTGTGTCCGCGTTAGACTGCGGGTGTGCCGACGGCGCTGGTGCTCGAAGACGACGACGCGGTCCGAACGCTGATCCAGAAGCTGCTCGAGTCCGACGGCTTTACGGTCACCACGGCGGCGGACGGGCTCGAAGGGCTGATGCACCTCGAGCAGGCGACGCCCGACGTGATCCTCTGCGACATGATGATGCCGAACCTCGACGGCATGACGTTCACCAAGGCGATCAAGAAGAACGCGGGCACGCGCAACGTGCCGGTGATCTTCCTCACGGCGAAGACCGACACGCGCACGGTGGCCGAGGGAATCAGCGCCGGGGCGAAGTTCTACCTGACGAAGCCGTTCAATCACGCGGAGCTGCTGCAAAAGGTACGGAAGGCGCTCGGCTCGAAGTAGGCTCGCCGCGGCATGCTGACGACAGCCCTCGTCCTCCTGCTGTCCGCGGAGCCAGCGAAGACGGCGCCCGTGCCCTTCGTGGCCGTCTTCATCCAGCCCGACGACACCGTCGCCGAGCACGTCGCCGGAAAAGTCGAGGTCGAGCTCGCGCAGCGCCTCGCCAGGCGCGGCGCCCCCCTCGTCGATCTCGCCGCCCGCTACCCGCAGCCGAAGACCGACGCCTCCGAGGGCCTCAACCTCATCAAAGAAGGCAAAGAGGCCTACGACAACCTCGACATGGACGCCGCGATCCAGAAGCTCACCGACGCGGTGCTCTACTTCATCAAGCACGCCGAGGCCGCCGACCCGAAGGTCCTCGCCGAGGTCTTCGTCTTCCTCGGCGCCGCCGAGCTCCAGAACGGCAAGAAGGCCGAGGCCCACAAGGAGCTCCTCCGCGCCGTCACGCTCGACCCCACCTACCAGCCCGACCCGAAGTTCTTCGCTGCCGACGTCCAGAAGTCGTGGGCCGCCGCCGTCCACGAGCGCGAGACCGCGCACAAGGGCATCGTGCTCCTCATGTCGGTCCCCGCCGGCGCCACGCTCGAGCTCGACGGCAGGCAGCTCGGCCTGACGCCCCACCCCACCCTCGAGCTCTCGCCCGGCCGCCACCACGTCCGCGCCTCGCGAGCCGGCTACGTCACCGCCGCGAAGTTCCCCGACGTCACCTCGGGCGGCGAGCTCGACGTCCGCCTCGAGCTGCAGCCGCTGCCCGCCTACGCCGGCTCCGTCGATCTCGCGAAGCGCCTCACCAACCGCAACAACTTCGACGCCAAGGTGCTGCCCCCGCAGGCCTCACAGCTCGGCCAGGAGCTCGGCGCCCGCTACCTCGTGCTCGGCAAGGTCGCCACCATGAAGGGCTCGAACAAGGTCGAGGTCCAGGTGTGGGACGTGCTGACCGGCGACCGCTTGCGCGAGCTCAAGTTCGACGCCGACGAGTTCGGCCTCGACAAGGCCGCCGAGACCATCAAGGTGTGGATCGACCGGCCCGTCGCCGAGGTCGTCGTCGAGGCGAAACCGAACCCCCTCGCCGGGGTGTTGAAGAAGCCATGGGTCTGGGCAGTCGTCGGGGCCGTCGTGGTCGGCACCGCCGTCGGTATCGGAGTCGGCGTCGGCACCTCTCCGAGGCACCGGCCAGATTTCATTACCACTGGAATCCCCTAGGCCTCGGTGCGTCCGTCCGGCTGCCTGTCCGACTGTCCCCCGGCAGCCCGTTGAGGCTATCGTCATGACCATGAAGCTCCGTGTCGCCGCCTGTGCGGCGCTCTTTTCCGCAGTCGCTCTGGCCGCTCCTCCCCCGACCCAGCGCCGCATCGCCGTTCTCCTCGTCCCGATGGACAAGGGCGCCGAGGCCTGGTCGACCAAGGTCGAGGCCTACATGAACGAGGCCCTCAAGGAATACAGCGGCCTCTCCATCAAGACCTCCGACGATCTCTTCGGAGTGCCCCCCGACGACGAGGCCGAGAGCTCCTTGAAGCGCGCCGAGACCGGCTTCAACGAGAGCAAGGCCGCGTTCGAGAAGCGCGAGTACGAAGACGCCGAGCGCAAGCTCCGCGCCACCATCAAGGAGTTCGGCAAGGCCGCCGCCGCCATGAAGGCGTGCGCCCACCTCTGCGACGCCGTCGCCATGTACGCCGCCGTGCTGCAGGCCCGCGGCGACACCGAGGAGGCCAAGATCGCCACCCTCGATCTCGTCTCGCTGAACCCCACCTACGAGATCGACCGCAAGAAGTTCCCGCCCGACTACATCGCGCTGCGCGCCTCCGTCGCCACCAGCCGCAACGCCCAGCTGCGCGGCAACATCCTCGTGAAGACCCGCCCCGCCGGCGCGCGCGTCTACCTCGACGGCGAGCAGCACGGCTTCACGCCGGTGAAGCTCGACACCCTGCCCATCGGCAAGCACCTGCTGCGCATCGAGCGGCCCGGCTTCAAGAAGTACGGCACCGTCGTCGAGGTGACCCCCGAGGACACCGAGATCGCCACCGACCTCACGCCCACGCCCGGCTACAAGGCCTACGACGGCCTGATGGACAAGCTCGCCGGCGAGGCCCGCGCCGACAAGGGCGGCAGCACCATGGCCTCGATCGCGAAGACCCTCGACCTCGATCGCGGCGTCGTCGTCGTGCTCAAAGAGGTGAACGAGGCCGGCGGCCTCGAGATGCAGGTCTCGCTGTTCGACCTGCGCGGCGGCAAGCGCCTCGCCACCAAGAAGAGCAACTTCCAGGGCGACGAGTACGGCCAGCTCAAGAGCGAGATCGCCCGCGCCGTCAACCAGGTCATGAACCAGGCCGAGGGCGGCGGCGAGAAGAGGTCGGCGTCGTCCGACCCGCTCGAGAACCGCCACGGCATGGACGACTGGAGCGAGAGCGATCGCGGCGGCACCCGCACCCAGAAGTCCGGCAAGGGCGGCGACCCGCTCAACTCCAAGAGCGGAATGGAAGACTGGTGACGTGCGGGTTAGACGAGGCGCTCCATGCGCCTCGTCACCCTGCTCGCTCTCAGCCCGTCACTCGCCTTCGCGCAGGTCGACGCGGTCGTTCACAGCGACCCCTCGCGCGGCATCACGCTGATGCCGGCCGGCACCGCCTGGGCCGAAGGAGCGACGGCCCCGACCTACAACCCCGCCGGCCTCGTCCACTCCGGCATGTTCGAGCTGTTCTACGCCCACGAGCGCAGCCTCTCGCGCGGCGTCGGCATCATCGGCGACGGCCTCTACTTCGGCCTGAACCCGCTCGACTTCGTCGGCGCGGGCCTGTCGCTCGAGTGGATCCGCTCCGACGGAGTCTCGGACTTCCGCAAGACCAACTTCTCGCTCGCGTTCGGCGGCGAGGGCCTCTCGGCCGGCATCGGCTTCAACTGGTTCGGCAATGGAGCAATCGCGAACGCGTTCAGCGTCGACCTCGGCCTGCAGACGCGCTTCTCGCGCTACTTCTCGCTCGGCGCCTCGATCAAGAACGTCGATCAGCCGACGTACAACGGCGTCGTGCTGCCGCGCCGCTTCCAGGTCGGCGCCGGCATCCGCCCGTTTCGCGAGCACCTCACCTTCGGCATCGACTGGATCCTCGACGAGCTCACCGGCCCCGGCGGCAGCCGCATGGCCTACTCACTCGACGCCATGATCGTCAGCGGCCTGCACATCTTCGCGGGCGCGAGCCACGGCTTCAACGGCGCCACGCCGTTCTCGGTGCAGCTCGGCCTGCGCCTCGACACCTCGCACTTCGGCATGGGCTACACCGTCGGCGGCGCCACCCAGGCGCCGGGCCTCAGCCACCTCGCGTACGCGCGCATCACCGCCGACAACGTGCCCGCGCTCCCGATTCGCGACGGAGTCATCGCGCTCATCGACATGAACTCGCTCGGCGAGACCCAGGGCACCGGCACCGTCGGCACGCTGCTCAACGTCACTCCGGCCGATCGCTACGTCCGCACCGCCGCCCTGCTCGAGCGCGCCGCCAGCGACCGGCGCCTCCGCGGCGTGGTGCTGAAGGTCGAGCTGTCGAGCCTCGGCATCGGCCGCGCGCAGGAGCTGCGCAAGGCGATCTTGAAGCTGCGCGCCGCCGGCAAGACCGTCGTCGCGCTCGTCTTCTCGTGCGCCGATCAGGACTACATCGTCGCGAGCGCCGCCGATCGCCTCTACGCGGTGCCCGAGGCGATGCTCACCATCGACGGCCTGCGCTCGAACGTCCTCTTCTTCGGAGGCCTCGCCGAGAAGCTCGGCGTGCGCTTCGACGTCGCGCGCTCCGGCCGCTACAAGAACTCGCCCGATCAGTTCACGCGCTCCGACATGTCGCCCGAGCAGAAGGAGGCCATCGACGCGTACCTCGACGTCGACGCCAAGGTGCTCGAGAACGCCGTCGTCGAGTCGCGCAAGCTGACCCCGGAAGCCTGGCGGTCGGCCGTCGCCGAGGGCCTCAAGACCCCGAAGCGCGCCAAGGAGCTGAACCTCATCGACGACGTGCTCACCCCCAACGAGCTCGAGGAGCGCCTCCCCGACCTCATCCCCGGCGGCCAGCTCGTCAGCGACTACCGCCCGTTCGATCACCGCGAGGAGCGCTGGGGCTTCAAGAGCCGCATCGCCGTCATCCCCGTCATCGGCACCATCAGCGGCGGGAAGGACTCGGGCGACCCGATCGGCCTCGGCTTGTTGCAGAACGCCGGCGCCGACACGTTCATCCGCGCGCTCGACTCGGCCGCGGGCGACCCGCAGGTCGCGGCGATCGTCGTGCGCATCGACTCGCCCGGCGGCGACGGCCTCGCGTCCGACCTCATGTACAGGGCCATCCTGCAGGCGAAGAAGCGCAAGCCCGTCATCGCGTCGATGGGCGACGTCGCGGCGAGCGGCGGCTACTACGCGGCGATGGGCGCCGATCAGATCTTCGCGAACGCCGGCACCCTCACCGGCAGCATCGGCGTCTTCTATCTGAAGCCCGCGGTGAAGGACCTCGCCGAGAAGCTCGGCGTGAACCAGGTCGCCGTGACGCGCGGCGAGCTCGCGGGGCTCACCGACTACTACGACCCGTGGACGGAGCCGCAGCGCGAGGCCGCCCAGAAGTGGATCGACGCGTTCTACGACAACTTCATCACCGAGGCGGCCGCGAACCGGAAGAAGACGAAAGAAGAGCTCCACGCCCTCGCCCAGGGCCGCGTCTGGAGCGGCGAGGACGCGAAGGCCAAGGGCCTCGTCGACGAGCTCGGCGGCCTCGCCGACGCGCTCGAGGCCGCGCGCGAGCGCTCCGGCACGCAGTGGCGCGATCTCGACATCGTCGTCTACGGCGGCAGCGGCGGCCTGCTCGGCTCGGTGCTCGGCGCGAGCGCGTACGGGCGCGCCGCGATGAACGTCGAGCTCGAGCGCCCGAAGCCGACCGCCCTGCAGCGGCTCGCCGGCTCGCTCGGCCTCGAGCTGTGGATGATGGAGGCCGGCGCCAAGGCGCACCTCGGGTACCAGCTGAAGGTCGAATGAGAACCCCCTCTCCCTCGTAGGGGAGAGGGCCGGGGTGAGGGGCCGTTCGAGCGAAGGGCCTTCAGACGAAGTGGTCGAGCAACACGACCGGGTCGTCCGCCGTCAATTTGATCGCCGCACCCTTCGGCAGCAGCGCTTGAAGTCGCGCGCGATCTTTCGCGACCGCAGCCGTCCCGCCGATCGCCACCCACTTCAGCGACTTCGCCCCGCTCAGCACCTCCAGCCCCCCAACCGTGATCGCGCGGTTCGCCCTCAAGTCCAGGTGTGTCAGCCGAGAGAAGAACGGCGCCTGCGCGAGCTGCCGCAGCCCTTCGTCGGTGAGCTCCGTCTGGTTCAGCGCCAGCCGTTCGAGGCCCGGCAGCTCGAGCTTCGCGAGCTCGGCTGCCGCCGCCGGCTCGCCGAACAGGTTCCCCCACAGGTCCAGCCCCCGCACGCGAGAGAACAGCTTCGCGCCCAGCACCTTCATCGTCTTCGCGTCGAGCCGGTTCGTGCTCATCGTGATGAAGCGCAAGGTCGGGTGCCCCGGCGCCGCCATCACCGCCGCGTGGTCCTTCGGCTTGAACCCGCCCAGCTTCGCCGACTCCAGGGGAACCAGGGCGAGGCTCCCCACGCCCTTCGCGAACGGCGCCACCTCCGCGAGCACGGACGAGAGGAAACCGCGCCGCCACGCCCACGTGCGGAAGCACCGCTCCTCCGGCAGCCAGTGCTTCTCGTGGCGCTTGATGAGCTCGACCTCGCGCTCCTTCAGCGCCTTGACCTCGGCCTCCTTCTTCCCCGTGGTGCCCCGGTACCGCGCCTGCGCCCCACTCAGAGTGCGGCCGAGCGCGCACTGCAAGAGAATGAACTCGCCCCGCGGGTCACCCCGCTCCGTCAGCCAGTCGGCGTAGACCTTGCGCGGGCCGTCGTCGTCCGGCGCCGCGATGATCGCCTGCAGCAGCTTCTCATTCGGAGCCAGGTGTACTGGCTGCGGCTCCGCCTTCTTCTCGGCCCTCCTCTTCGACTTCGCCCCGGCCGCCGCGTCGAGCCACGCGTGCTTCCACTCGAACTCGTACTGATGGAGCAGCAGGCCCATCGCCAGCGCCAGCTTCGGTGCCTCGGCCCAGCCCGCGGGTATCCCCGGCGCTGCGACGAGCGCGTCGAGAGACGGCCCCATCGCCGCAACCAGTGCGCGCGCTCCCGCGAACGCGTTCGTCTCCCACCGCGCGAGCTGTTGGCCCGCGGTGAACACGCGACCCGTGCCCGGCGCTCCGCCGAACATCACCGAGCCCAGCGCGTAGCCGTCGTAGAACGCCTGCACGCTGGCCGCGCTCACCGCGACCCACGCGGCTTGATCCAGCTCGTCGTTGCTCCCTTCGATGCACTTGCGAACCGAGCCGTTCGCGACCATCGACCAATCGCCGTAGCTCACCGGGTGGCGCGCGATGCCCAGCTGCGTCTGCACCTCTTCGCGCCAGCCCTTGCCGCCCCAGCCTTGCTGCTGCAGCTCGGCGAAATCGCGCTTGTGCTCCGCGGTCTTCGGCGCCCGCGCCTTCCGCGCTGCGAGAACGGCAGCAACGGCCTTCTCGTCGAGACCCCTCATGGGTGCCACTTTACCGGCGGGAGCCTTTTCGCTGCGCGGCCCCGTGAAACCTGCTATTTCAGCCGTCGCCTGTTCGCTCGGTCGCCGCCGAACGACCCCGGGCACCTCCCCCCGATGAGTCCTGACCCCAACGATCCGAAGGATCCGCCCCCTCCCGGCGACGACGCGCCCCCTCCTGCCGAGCCGGCCGAAGACACCGGCGACGACGGCGGCGATGATGGCGACGACGACGGCGGCCCCGACGAGGGCCCCGCTCCCTCCGCGCCTGCGCCCGGCGGTGGCCCCCAGCAGCACGGCCAGCCCGGGCAACCCGGCCAGCCCGGCAGCGGCAAGCGCAAGCGCCGGCGCCGCCGCCGCAAGGGCAACCCCGTCTTCTTCACGCCCGAGGGCCAGGCGTACCGCATGGTCACGCAGCCCGACGGCCAGCAGGCCCAGGTCTTCCTCACGGCGCAGGAGGTCGAGGCCTACAAGCAGCGCGTTCAGCACCAGCAGGCGCTCGCCGCACAGCAGGCCGCGCAGCGGCAGGGGTCGCAGCCCGGCCAGCCGCCGCCGCCCGGCCCCACCACGACCGTCGAGGGCGTGCTCGACACCGACGTGAAGGGTCCGAACGCGTACCTGCGGCAGCTCAAGAAGAACCTGCTCGCCGCGCCCGATGATCCCGAGCTGCCGAAGAACCTCGTGCAGAAGCTCCGGTTGCGCACCGGGCAGTACCTCACCGCGCAGGCCCAGATGCGTGGGCTCAAGGGCATCATCCAGCGCGTCGACACCGTCGACGGCAACCCGCTCGACGTCGCGACGCGGCTGCCGCACTTCGGCGATCTCACCTCCGTCGACCCGGTCGAGCGCATCCGCCTCGAGCACGGCGACAAGGAGCTCGTCACCCGCGTGCTCGACGTCATCGCTCCGCTCGGCCGCGGCCAGCGCATGCTGATCACCTCTCCGCCGAAGGCCGGCAAGACGGTGATGCTGCAGAAGATCGCGCAGGCGGTGCTCGCGAACCACCCCGAGATCCACGTCATGGTGGTGCTCATCGACGAGCGGCCCGAAGAGGTCACCGAGATGCGCCGGAGCATCAAGGCCGAGGTGCTCGCCTCGAGCTCCGATCGCCCCACCGCCGATCACCTCAAGGTCGTCGAGCTCGCCATGGAGCGCGCCAAGCGCATGGTCGAGAGCGGCAAAGACGTGCTCGTGCTGCTCGACTCGATCACCCGCGTCGCCCGCGCGTTCAACAAAGAGGTCGAGTCGTCGGGCCGCACCATGACCGGCGGCGTCGACTCCCGCGCCCTCGAGCGCCCGAAGCGGCTCTTCGGCGCCGCGCGCGCCACCGAAGAGGCCGGCACGCTCACCATCATCGCCTCGGCGCTCATCGACACCGGCAGCCGCATGGACGAGGTCATCTTCGAGGAGTTCAAGGGCACCGGGAACAGCGAGGTCACGCTCGACCGCCTGCTCGCCGAGAAGCGCATCTGGCCGGCCATCAACATTCCGCAGTCGGGCACGCGCAAGGAAGAGAAGCTCTTCAACTTCAAGGAGTACGAGAAGGTGAAGAAGCTGCGGCAGATGCTCTTCCAGGTGAAGCCCGTCGAGGCCATGGAGGCGCTCGTGAAGCGCCTCTCGCGCTACACCTACAACGACGAGTTCCTGGAAGAGCTCTGACCGGGCTGACCTTCGACGGTCTCTACCTCGCGCAGCACTGGTTCCCCAGGCCGCAGAGCTCGATGCCCCCGAGGATCTTCATGCACGCGAGATCCTGGCTCTGGCACATGCCGCCGCTGTTCCCGCACGCGGTGCCCTGCTTGTTGCAGCACGTGCCCTGGCTCGGACACGTACCTCCGTCCACCCGGTTCGTGCCGGTCTCGCAGAGGTGCCCATTGCTGAAACAGACACCCGGGCACGAAGTTCCGGCATCGCCCGGCGCCGAACCCACCGGCGCGCAGCACTTGCTCTTCGACGCCTCGCACACCGCGTCGTACCCGACGAACTTGCGCGCCGGGCCGCAGTCCACGTTCGTCGCGGTGCAGGTGCCTCCCTGCGCCTCGCACGGCGACTGGATGCTGCAGGACGACGACATCAGCAGCGCCCACAGGTAGGCTGAAGGTCGCATGATCGCGGGCTCCGGCCGCTGTTTCTATCACCCCGACCGCAGCGGCATCGGCATCTGCGTCGAGTGCCGCAACGTCATCTGCGCCGAGTGCACCACCCAGTTCGAGGGCATCAACCGCTGCGCGAAGTGCCTCGCGAAGCGGCTCGCCGAGGCGAAGAAGCTCGTCGAGCGCAACGACTGGAGCGTGGGCTCCATCTTCCTCGCGCTGGTCTCCATCACCATCGTCTTCGGCGTGGTCTACGGCCTCGCCGCGATGTTCGCGAAGTGACCCATGGCCGTCGACGCCCTCGAGCTCAGGCCGCGCACGACGCTTCAGCTGTTCGACGCCGCCATCCGCCTGTGCAGCCGCAGCATGGGCGTCTGGGCGCTCACCCTGCCCGCCGGCGCCGCGCTCGTCGCCGCCACCTTCCACATCGCCGAGGCCATCGCCCACCACCGCGCGCTCGGCGTGCCCGCCCTGCTCTTCACCGCCGCGTGGATGTTCCGCGCCATCTCCCAGGGCGCCGCCTCGCACTACCTCGAGCAGCAGATCCTCGAGCCGCACGAGCCCTCGGCCCGCCGCTCGCTCCTCGCCGCCCTCAAGCGCGCGCCCGCGCTCGTCTACACGGCCGGCTTCAGCCTGACGCTGAACACCCTGATCTGGTGCTTCTCGCTCGGCATCGGCTTCTTCCTCGTCACCGCGCACCTCGCGGCGTACGCGGTCGCCATGAAAGGCCGCGGCAGCCTGCTCGGCCTCTACGGCACCTGCTCGAAGATGCTCGGGCCCGCGCGGCACACGGCGTCGACGCTGCGCCTGTGCGGCCTCTTGCAGCTCATCCTCTTCTACAACCTCCACCTGCTCGTGAACGCGTCGCTCATCGCCGGCTCGAAGCTGCTCGCGTTCGACGTCACGTTCCTGAACCGCTTCGTCTCGTTCGACAACCCCACGTGGATGGCCGCGCTCGTCGCGCTCACGTTCTCGCTGTTCGAGCCGGTGCGTGCCGCCAGCGCCGCGCTGCTGCTCATCGACGGCCGCGTGCGGCAAGAGGGCCTCGACCTGCTCACCCAGCTCGAGCAGCTGCCGCGCCGCCGCAAGCCGAAGGCCGCCGCCGGGCCGGTCGCCGCCGCCCTGCTCGCGCTCGTGCTGCTGCCCGGCATCGCCCACGCGCAGGCGCCGAGCGACCAGAAATCCGACTGGAGCGGCACCTGGGTCCCGGGCCAGCCCGCCGCCGGAGGCCACTCCTCGGCGATGAGCCAGCGCCTCCACGATGTCGTCGACGACTGCGGCCTCGGCCAGCGCTTCACCCGCCGCGAGCTCGAGGCCGTCGATCGCCTCCCCGAGAGCAGCGCCGCTTCCCTCACCCGCTTCGTCACGCGCGTCGAGCGCCTCTCGTTCGACGAGGAAGACTGCGAGGCCGCCGGCGACGAGCTCGAGCGCGGCTTGAAAGAGCTCGAGCAGATCAACCCCAGCGACGCGGACTCCACCGAGGCCCGCGACGCCGCGAAGGCCGTGCTCGCGCGCCCCGAGTTCGCCGTCGACCCGCCCCAGCCTCCCAAGCCCGACGAGAAGCCCGACGACGACGAGGAGGACAGCTGGTTCAAGAAGATCTTCGGCGACTGGCTCGAGCGCTTCTTCAAGTGGCTGTTCGAGCCCGATCACGACCGCCGGCCCACGCCTGCGCCGCAGGTCGACCTCGGCTTCGCGACCGGCCTGTCGAACCTCGTCATGTTCGCGGCCATCGGCCTCGTCGTGGGGCTGTTGCTCTGGCTGCTCTTGCGCGGCCTCTCCGGCAGGTCGGCCGAAGAGACGACCGGCGACGAGAGCGGCGTCGTCGAGGCGCCGCTCGCTCCCGACCCGATGAACGCGCTGTCGCGCCCGCCCGAGGGCTGGGCCGGGCTCGCCGACGAGCTCGCCGCGAAGGGGCTGTTCCGCGAGGCCATTCGCAACCTGTACCTCGCGCTGCTCTCGCGGCTGCACCGCGACGGCGCCATCGACTACGACCCCTCCAAGAGCAACTGGGACTACTTCCGCGGCTTCAAGGGCCCCCTGACCGCGCTGCAGCCCTTCAAGGAGCTCACCCGCCGCTTCGACTTCGCCTGGTACGGCAACCTCGAGGTGAGCTCCGACTCGTGGTCGGCCTTCCGCTCGATCACCCGGCCCCTGCTCGACCCGGCGCCGACGGAGCCCGCGAATGCGTGACCGGTTCCCGCTCGTGATGATCGGCGGGCTGCTGCTCCTCGGCGTGCTCGGCGCCTTCATCTTGAAGGGCGCGGCGCGCGGTGCGTTCGCCGACCGCCTGTCGACGTACCGCAGCGAGCCCGACGGCGCCCGCGCGATGTACCTGCTCGCCGACGAGGCGTGGAAGCTGCCCGTCACCCGCGCCCAGCAGAGCTTCGAGGCCATCGAAGAGAAGCAGAACCTCGTGCTCCTCGGCATCGACCTCTCGGAGCTGTCGATCGACGAAGAGCTCGAGGCCGCTCCGAAGAACCCCTTCTTGAAGCCCGACGGCGGCTTCAGCTTCGACGACGACGCCGACGAGGAAGAGAAGCAGGCCCGCGAAGAAGAGGCGAAGGGCAAGTACCGCAACCTCGAGGTCAGCGCGAAGGAGCGCGAGCAGCTGCTCGAGCACATCCGCCAGGGCGCTACCGTCATCTACGTGCCGTGGGGCTCGCGCGAGAACCCGCTGCTCGCGGCGCTCGACGTGCACCTCTGGCACGGGGAGCGCGCCCTCGGCCTGCGCACCCTCGAGCCCTCGCAGCCCTCTCCGTACACGCTCGGCGTCGAGCGCGTCGAGGCGAAGGTCCACAGCTACCTCGACCTGCCGGCCGGCTCGATTCCGCTGCTGCAAGACGCGGTGCTGAAGGAGTACGTCGCCGGCGTGGTGCCGCACGGCCAGGGCCGCCTCATCGTGATCGGAGCGCCGCACCTCGCGATGAACGAGGCGCTGGCGTTGGCCGACAACGCGCAGTTCTGGCGCTCGCTCCTGCGCACGACCGCGAAGACCGGCCGCCTCGGCTTCGACGAGTTCCACCACGGCTTCACGGGCGACCGGTCGATCGCGAGCTTCGCGGCGCGCTACGGGGTGCAGTTCGCGATCGCGCAGCTGATCCTCGGCGTCTGCCTCTGGGCCGGAGCCCTGCGCCGGTTCGGCAGGCCGAAGCCGCCGCCCGAAGACGTGCGCGTGGGCGGCACCGACGCGCTGTTCGCGACGAGCCGGCTGTACCGCGAGGGCCGGCACTTCGGTCACGCCGCGGTCGAGATCGTGAAGCAGCTCACGGCCGAGCTCGCGAGCCTGGCGGGGATGCCGGCGAGATCGGAAGCGAGAGACGTGGCGGAGGCGCTGCGCACGCGCGGCCGCCCCGACCTGGCGTCGGCGCTGGCCGACACGCACACGAGGGCGCAGACGGCGGGCTCCGACGCCGACGTGCTGGAAGTGGCGCGGCGGGCGGCGGCGGCGAGGAAGCTGTCGGCGCACCGGCGCAAACGCACACCGGCAGTGCCGTCCTAGCCGCGCAAGCCTCCGTCCCCGTCTTTCAGCTGCGCGCACGGCGCGAGCTTTCTCCTTTCCTCACCAACCCGCCCGTCGCATTCTCACAGCTCCGATGACGCCCTATCCGCCGACAGGTGCTCCACCCGCTCCGCCCCCGATGTCGGCGGCGACCGGCGCCGCAGTTCGAATCGCGAACCAGGTTCGTGACGCGTCGCTCGCCGAGGTGCGCAAGGCCGTCGTCGGCCAAGACGAGCCCCTCGAGCTGATGCTCTGCGGCCTGCTCGCCGGCGGGCACGTGCTGCTCGAGGGAGTGCCCGGCGTCGCGAAGACGCTGATGGCCCGCGCGCTCGCCCGCAGCGTCAGCGCCGAGTTCAAGCGCATTCAGTTCACGCCCGACCTGATGCCCGCCGACATCCTCGGCACCAGCATCTTCGACTTGAAGTCCCAGAGCTTCGTGCTCGTGAAGGGCCCGATCTTCACCGACCTCCTGCTCGCCGACGAGATCAACCGCGCCCCCGCGAAGACCCAGTCCGCGCTCCTCGAGGCCATGCAGGAGCGCAGCGTCTCGCTCGAGGGCAAGTTGAGCTCGCTCTCGCCGCTCTTCACCGTCATCGCCACCCAGAACCCCGTCGAGAGCGAAGGCACCTACCCGCTGCCCGAGGCCCAGCTCGACCGCTTCCTCTTCAAGATCGACGTCGGCTACCCCGCCGACGCCGAGGAAGAGGCGATCCTCACCTCCGTGCACAAGGGCTTCGACGCGGGCGATCTCGGCCGCGCCGGCGTCAACCCCACCACCACCAAGGAGCAGGTGCTGCAGGCGCGCGGCGCCCTCCACGAGGTCAACATCGAGGCCCCGGTGCTCGCGTACATCCGCAAGCTCGTCGCGGCCACCCGCAGCTCCCCGCGCATCCGCCTCGGAGCCGGCCCGCGCGCCGGCGTTCACCTGCTGCTCGCCTCGAAGGCGCTCGCCGCCCTGCGCGGCCGCAGCTTCGTGACGCCCGACGACGTCCGCTACCTCGCCGGCCCGGTGCTCAAGCACCGCCTGCTGCTCTCGCCCGACGCCGAGCTCGACGGAGCGACCCCCGCCGACGTCTTGAAAGAGGTCGTGAACGCGGTGGAAGTGCCGCGGTGATCCCGTCGGGGAGGCTGTGGATCACGCTCTGCCTCCTCACCCTGCCGACCCTGGTCGCCGGCTTCGTGCCCGGCATCCGCGCCCTGGTCCTGCTGATGGACTTCGCGCTGCTCGCCTTCGCGCTGGTCGACTTCACCATCGCGAGGCGCGCGAAGATCAAGGTCGCCCGCCGCGTCCCGAACCGCCTCTCGGTCGGCGTCGGCAACAAGATCGAGCTCGACGTCATCAACTCGAGCGGCCGCCCGTGGCACCTGCGCGTCAAAGACGACGTCCCCGAAGACTTCGCCGCCGACCCCGAGGAGCTCGCCATCCGCATCTCGGCCTCCAGCCGCGCCCGGCTCGCCTACCGCGTCGTGCCCGCCAAGCGCGGCAAGTTCGCGTTCGGCCCGCTGCACGTGCGCGTGCGCGGCCCGGCCGGCCTCATGTGGCACGAGCGCACGCTCCCCATCGGCGAGTCGGTCGCCGTCTTCCCCGATCTGCGCGGCGCCTCGCGCCTCTTGCTGTCCGACGCCGCGCTCGATCTCGTCAACCTGGGCCTCAGGCAGCTGCGCCGCGACGGCCGCGGCTCCGAGTTCGCGCGCCTGCGCGACTACGCCCAGGGCGACAGCGTCCGCGAGGTCGACTGGAAGGCGACGGCCCGCCGCACGAGACCCGTCACGCGCGTGTTCGAGTCCGAGCGCAGCCAGACCCTGCTCATCGGCGTCGACGCCGGCCGCTCGATGGCCGCGCGCGTCGACGGCCTCACGAAGCTCGACCACGCCGTGAACGCGGCGCTCTTCCTCTCGTTCGTCGCCATCAAGAACGGCGACCGCGTCGGCCTCGTCGTGTTCGCCGACGGCGTGAAGTCGTACCTGCAGCCGAACAGCGGGCGCACGCAGTACCGCAAGATCGTCGACGCCCTCTACTCGGCGCGGCCGCACCTCACGTACGTGGACTACCTCGCGCTGTTCAAGGAGCTGAACGTGCGGCTCCTGCGCCGCTCGCTGCTCTGCGTGTTCACCGACTTCATCGACGAAGATCAGGCCTCCACCATGGTCGACCCGATGCGCCGGCTCGCCAAGCGGCACGTGCCGCTGTGCCTGAGCGTGAAGGACACCGCGCTCGGCTCGCTGCTGGCGACCCAGCCGCCCGAGGCCGAGACCGCGTACCAGCACGCCGTGGCCTCCGAGCTGCTGCTCGAGCGCGAGGCGATGAAGCGCAAGATCGGCCAGGGCGGCGTGCAGATGATCGACGTGAACCCCGACGAGCTGTCGCTCGCCGCCGTGAACAAGTACCTCGAGATCAAGGCCCGCGGAGTGCTGTGATCCGCCGAGAGGCCCCCGCTGAGATCGCCGCGGCCTTGAAGAGCGCGCGCGAGGCCCCGCTCCTGCGGCCCGCTCCCGTCGTCATCGCGGGGCTCGCGTTCGTCTGCGCCCAGCTCTTCGCCTTCATGCAAGAGCTGCGGCTGGCCGTCATGCTCGGGGTCACGCTTCTGTTCGGCCTCGTCGGCGGTGCCGCGTTGGCCAACCTCTACACGGCCCGCCGCCGGCTGATCACGGGCCTCGAGCAGGCCTCCGGCGCGCTCCTGTGCTTCCGCGACCTCGTGTACGGCATCGTCTACGTCGACGCCCGCGGCGTCTTCGTCGAGCAGGCTGGCTGGCACGTGCCCTGGTCGGCTCCGCCCGGCAAGCCACGCCTTCAGGACCTCGAGTACGACCCCGCCCGCCACGCGCTCGTCATGACCGTGCAGAACCTGATGCCGCCGACGGTCGAGCTCACGCTGCCGCCCGACGTCACGCCCGAGCAGGCCCTACGCGTCGCGGCAGCGCGCCCGGCTCAGTCGCTGCAGACGACCTTGCCGTAGTTGGCCGCGCACACGCCGTTCGGCGACGAAGCGCACTTCACCGTCCCGTAGTTCGCGACGCACGAGTACCCGCACGCGATCTTCCCGTAGTTCGCGATGCACTCGGCCTTCGGCGGCGCCCGGCGCCCGTAGTACGGCGGGTCCCAGCACACGACCTTCCCGTAGTTCGCCATGCACACGCCCGACGGAGTCCGCGCGCACTTCACCTGCCCGTAGTTCGCGATGCAGTCGTAGCCGCACGCCGTCTGCCCGTAGTTGCTCACGCACTTCGCGCGCTCCTGCGCGAGGGCTGAACCCGACACCGACAGCGCGACCATCAGAACCAGCAGTCTCATGAACAGTGCCTCCTCCCGCGTGCTCTTACGCAGAAGGCGGCGCTGTATTCAAACCGGCGCAGTGCCGCTGTCGCGTCTCAAGAACCCCGAGAGCAGGTACACGTAGACGCCCGTGCCCACCACCAGCGCGAACCCGATCTTGAACGCGATCGACAGCCGCGGCGGGTGAATCTGCGAGATCGTCCCCTCGATGCAGCCCGCCAGCACGAACAGCGCGAGCGTGCCGAGCAAGAGCTTCACCGCGGTCACCGCCTCCCGCCGCACCGCCGATCTCCGCGACAGCCCCTTCGGAGCGATCATCCCCCGCGCGATGATGAACCCCGCCGCTCCGGCGATGCAGATCGCGGTCAGCTCGGGGATCCCGTGCGGCAGGATCCACGCCCAGAACCACCCCATCAGCCCCTTCGACGCGTACACCCACGCCAGCGAGCCGAGCAGAATGCCCGTGATGAACAGCATCAGCGCGCTGCCCACGCCCGCCGTGATGCCCAGCGCGAACGTGAAGAACGCCACGCCGATGTTGTGCGTGAACAGGAAGCTCGAGAACGCCGCCTGCGACTGAATCGACGACTTCTCCTCCTTCGCCTCGTTCTCGGCGCGCTTCACCGGGTCGAGGTGCAGGTGCTGCTCGTCGACGAGGTACAGCGCCGCGTCGGGGTCGAAGACCATGCCCACCCAGCCGAACCCGTAGCCCGCGAACATCACCAGCAGCGCCGCCACGAACGCGCGCCACTCGCGCCGCATCAGGTCGGGAAACCCCGTGGTCACGAACGACGTCACCTCGGCGAATCGGAACTGCTTGCCGGGGTAGGTCAGCGCGTACGCGCGCGCCACGAGATCGTTGAGGTAGCCGTTCACGTCGGCCGAGCCCGCGCGCGAGCGCACCCAGAGCAGGTCCGACGACGCCCCCCGGTACAGCCGCGACAGCGCCCGCGCCTCGTCGAGGTTCAGCTTCTTCAGCCCCTGCGACTCGGCCTTGTCGAGCAGCCGCTCCAGCGCCGCCCACCGCGGCCGCTTCAGCTCCACGAACTCGGCGATCTCCATCGCGAGAAAAGCCTAGTACGACAGCCCGGAAGTTCGTGCCGTGATCGGTGGTCGAGGCGCCCCGCTGGCAAGGCGTCGCGACCGAGTCGCACTTGTCGGTGCGTTGCAGGGAGCGCAACGCAGCCAGCGGGGATGTATCGGCCGCCCAGCACGGCACGAACTTCCGGGCTGTCGTACTAGACTGGAATCGATGGCGGGAGAACGACTCCTCGATGGGCAGCACGCCGTGCTCACCCCCGAGTACGTCGAGTTCGACTTCGTGCTCGCCGGCCTGTCGAGCCGCATGCTCGCCTGGCTCATCGACACCATCGTCATCATCGGCATCGTGCTCGTCACCAGCATCGTGATCTCGATCGCCGGAGCCGCCCTCCCCGGCTTCGCCTCCGCCCTCACGATGATCGCGTACTTCCTCGTCGACTGGGGCTACTTCATCCTCCTCGAGGCGATCTGGTCCGGTCAGACGCTCGGCAAGAAGGCCCTCGGCCTGCGCGTCATTCAAGAGAGCGGCGTGCGCATCGGCTTCCTGCAGGCCGTCTTGCGCAACCTCACCCGCCCCATCGATCGCCTCCCCACCGTCATCCCCCAGGCCGCGTACCTCGTCGGGCCCGCCCTCTACTTCGTCGGCGGCTCCGTCGCGTTCCTCTCGAAGTCGCACCAGCGCCTCGGCGACATGCTCGCCGGCACCGTCGTGGTCCGCGAGCGCCGCCTCAAGATCCCCGCCTCGCTCGCCCGCCCCGACGTCGAGCTCACGCTCCTGCAAGATCCCACCTTCCGCGCGCGCGTCGCCCGCCTGTCCGCCGAGGAAGAGGCGCTCATCTTCGCCGCCGCGCTCCGCCGCGAAGAGCTCGGCATGGAGGCCCGCCTCTCGCTCTTCCAGACCCTCGCCCAGCGCCTGCAAGACGACGCCGACTTCCACAAGCCCCCGCACCTCTCCGACGAGAAGCTCGTGCTGCTCATCGCCGCCGCGCTCGTCGCCCGCAACTCCGAGCGCACCAAGGCCTCGAAGGGCCGCGGCAAGCAGACGCGGTTCGCCCTTCAGAAGTAGAAGTGGATGTTCGCGTACCCGCCAAAGGTCGGGCGGAACACGTTGCGGTTGTTGATCGCGATGTGCGCCGTGAAGTACCCCCGCGCCCCGATCGAGACCGTGTCGACGATGAAGTAGTCGATGCCGCCGAACGCCTGCGGCCCCCAGAACACCATCTGGTTCGCGCTCGTGTCGCCCATGATCTGCCCTCGCAAGATCACGAGCACGTCGATCGCCAGCCCCGCGTACGGTCTGAACGACTCCTCGCTGAACAGGTAGCGGAAGTAGAGCTGCCCGCCCGTGCCGAACTCCTGCTTGTTCGACAGCCGCGTCAGCATCAGGATCGCGGGGATCCGCACCCCCACGTCGAACCCGTTCTCGATGTAGTAGTTGCCCTCGAGCTGCACCGCGAGGCCCGCCGTGATCTCGGCGTCGTTGAACGAGAACCCCCCGAGCTCGAAGCCGAGCCGCTTGTTCGCGAACTGCGCTTGCGCCTCCAGGCCGCCGAGCAACGCCACGACGAGCACCACTCCGAAGCGGGTCTTTCGCATGGGAAAGCGCCATCGTACACTCGGCCAGCCCAAGATGAAGCGACACTTGACGCTGATTTTCGCAGTCGGAACAGCCGGGTACCTGAGCGCAGGCTGCCTCCACACCCCCCCTCCGCACCCTCGCGCCATCGAGGCCGCCGACCTCTGCGCCGAGTACCTGAACGCCGGCGACCTCGTCACCGCCGAGGTCCAGTGCGACCTCGCCCTCCAGTTCGCCCCCCAGTTCGCCGACGCCTGGGTCAACAAGGGCCTCATCGCGATGCGCCGCGGCCAGGAAGACAACGCCAAGGACTACTTCATCAAGGCGCTCCGCTACAACCAGGAGCACGCCGGCGCCTACAACGACCTCGGCTTCATCTATTACAAGAACCACCAGTACGGGAAAGCGCACGACAACTTCCAGCGCGCCCTCAAGGTGAACCCCGACTTCAACGAGGCCCGCTACAACCTCGCCCTCACCTTCATGGGCCTCAACCAGAACGACAAGGCCAAGAAGGAGTTCCGCACCGTCATCGCCGTCAACCGGAACCTCGCCGACCCCTACGCCATGCTCGGCAAGATCGCCCACGACGAGGGCGCCCTCGAAGACGCCGAGGTCCAGCTCCGCCAGGCCGTCGAGCTCGCCCCCACCTTCGCCGACGCCTGGCTCGAGCTCGGCAACGTGCTCGCCGAGGCCGGCAAGGCCGGCGAGGCCAAAGACGCCTACGAGTCGTGCATCGAGGCCGACCCGAACAAGGCCGAGTGCCGCCGCAACATCGCCGTCGTCAACAAGAGCGCCAAGCTGCAGGAGGAGTCGCTCAAGAACATCAAAGAGGCGAAGGAGGGCAAGAAAGACGCCCCCAACGAGTACGCGATGGCCCGCACCTACCGCGACAAAGGCCTCAAGAACGACGAGAAGCGCGCGTACTTCCGCTGCCTCAAGTTCGATTCCAAGTTCGCGCCCTGCCACTTCGGCCTGTTCGAGATCTTCAAAGACGATCGCGACGACAAGCAGGCGAAGACCGCCTGCCAGAACTTCCTCAAGTTCGCCGAGGGCGCCGAGTACCCGAAGGAAGTCGAGACGTGCGAGAGGTACGTCAGCGCCAACACGTACTGAGCGCCTCTCGCCATGAGCGTCCGTCTCACGGTCAAACAGCGCAGCGCGGAGGGCGGCGCCGACAAGCCCTCCACGGTGATGCTCGACGACGACGTCATCACCCTGGGTCGCGACCAGGTCTGTCAGGTCGTGCTCGCCCAGCAGGCGGTGTCGCGCAACCACGCGCGCATCAGCCGCGACGGCTCGCTCTACTTCGTGGAAGACCTGGGGTCCTCCTTCGGCACCCAGATCAACGGCCAGAAGCTGCCGAAGGGCGAGAAGCACCTCTTGCGCAACGGCGACGTCATCGCCATCGCGCAGTTCGACGTCACCTTCGACCGCGTCGCCGGGGAGCAGAACGCCGACGGCGTGAACAACACGCAGTTCGTCGCCCGCAAGGTCGTCAAAGACGTGATGCGTGGCCTCTCGGCCGGCGGCGAGCAGCCCTACTTCCGCATCATGAACGGGCCGCGCGAGGGCGAGCGCATCGAGATCGCCGACGCCCAGGAGTACGTCATCGGCCGCGACGAGAGCGCCGACATCATCTTCAAAGACGACCTCGTCTCGCGGCGGCACGTGAAGGTGCGCCGCGACTGGTCGGGCGTGCACGTCGAAGACCTGGGCTCGCGCAACGGCATCAAGATCAACAAGAAGCGCAGCCCCGGCAAGACCCTGCAGGATCGCGACGAGGTCGAGGTCGGCGGCGTGCGCCTGCTCTTCCTCGACCCGAACGAGGTGCGCGAGGCGCCCGTCGTCCTCCCCGACAAGGACGAAGAGGGCGAGATGACGTCGCGCGAGCAGGACGAAGAGGTCGCCGAGAAGCAGCGCGCGAAGAAGAAGTCGAAGGCCGGCCTCGGCAAGGTCGAGAAGAAAGAGGAAGAGGCTCCGCCGCCCGAGGAGGCCCCTCCGCCCGAAGAGGCCCCGCCCGCCGAGGAGCCGCCGTCCGACGAGCCGAACACCTCGCAAGATCCGCCCCCCGAAGAAGAGCCGCCGCCCGACGATGCGCCCCCCGACGAAGGCGGCGAGGGCGAAGAGGGCGAAGACGGCGGCGCCGTCAGCGGCGAGATGCAGGCCGCGCGCGGAATCGACCTCTCGAACAAGTCGACGATGATCGGCATCGCCATCGGGGCGTTCGCGCTGCTCATCGGCATCGTCGTGCTGATCCTGCTGGTCGCAGGCGCGTGACCGGCCTCAGCCCTCGCTGACGAGGCGCACCAGCGCATCGACCCGCACGAAGCTGGCGAAGCCCCGCGATGGAGCTCTCCCGGTGGCTCGGGCGGGCGGTGGTGCAGCTCTCGCAGCTCCAACCCGTCGAGGAACGCGCGGGGCGGATCACCGCGTCGAGATGCGCGCCACCGGCTGGATGTTCAGCTCGGGCGAGAGCTCCTGGAACGACACCACCGAGAACGGCGGGTTGAACTCGTACTCCAAGAGCTTGCGCACGTACCGGCGAATGTCCATCGCCGTCAGAATGACGGGCCGCTGCGCCGTGGGCGGCAGGTGCCCGCACTCGTTCTTCACCGCCTGCACGATCTCCTGCGCGATGTCGGGCTCGAGCGCGAGGTGCGTGCCCGCAGACGTGCGCTTGATCGCCCCGCGCACCGCGTCTTCGATCTGCGGATCCAACAGGTACACCACCAGCGTGTTCGTCCCGCGCGCGTACTTGTGAGACACGTACCGCTTCAGAGAGCTGCGCACGTGCTCGGTCAGCATCACCGAGTCGGCCTCCACCTGCCCCTGCTCCGCGATCGCCTGCAGAATGCCGCGCAGATCGCGAATCGAGATCTCTTCTTCGACGAGGCGCCCCAGAATGTCCGTGAGCTTCAGCACGTTCACGACCTTCGGGATCACCTCTTTCACGATCGCCGGGAAGGCCTTCTCGAGCTGGTCGAGCATCGTCTGCACTTCCTGCACGCCCACGAACTCTCTCGCGTGGCGCCGCAGCACCGCCGCGAGGTGCAGAATGATGTAGCCCGGCACGTCCCACGTCGTCAGGCCGGCCGCCTCGAGCATCTCCTTCGAGCCCTCCGGCACCCACGCCGCCGGCTGACGCGTCGCCGGGTTGATCGCCTCGAAGCCCTGCACGTTCATCAGCCGCAGCCGATCGACCGTGTCGTTCACCAGGATGTGACCGAGCGTCGCCTGCCCCGTCACCACCGGCACCTCGTTGATCTGGATCTGGTACGCGCCGGGCGGCAGGCCCGGGTTGCCGCGCGCGCGCACGCCGGGGAACCTCACCCCGAGCTCGACGAACAGGCCGTCGCGCATGAACGGGATCAGCTCGTACAGGAACCGGCCGTTGTCCTGCCGCGAGTCGACGTACGGCACCAGCGCGTCGCTCACCTCGAGCACGATCGGCGTCACGACGGGGATGAACAGCTCGCTGTCGGGGTTGATCGGCTCCTTCGGAGCGGGCTCCGCCGCCTTCGGCTTCGCCGGCTCGCCGTTCTCGCCGTTCTCGCCGACCTCATCGCCGTTCTCGTCGATCTCGCCCGCCTCCAGCCGCTTCTGGCGGTTCAGCATCACGTACGCGCCCGCGCCCGCCCCGATCGACAGCACGAAGAACGGCACCTTCGGCAGACCCGGAACCAGCGCGAGCACGAAGATCATGCCCGCCGCGATCGCGATGGCCTTCGGGTACGCGGTCAGCTGGCTGCCGACGTCTTTGCCGAGGTGGGCGCCCTCTTCCTCGCCGCCGACGCGCGTCACGATGATGCCGGCGGCCGTCGAGATGAGGATCGCGGGGATCATGCCGACCAGGCCGTCGCCGATCGTCAGCAGCGAGTACTTCTTCGCGGCGTCACCGACCGCCATGTTCTTCTGCATCACGCCGATCGCCAGGCCGCCGACGATGTTCACGACCGTGATGATGATGCCGGCGATGGCGTCGCCCTTGACGAACTTCATCGCGCCGTCCATCGCGCCGAACAGCTGGCTCTCGCGCTCGAGGTCGCGCCGCTTCTGCTTGCCCTGCTCCATGTCGATCGAGCCGGCGCGCAGGTCGGCGTCGATCGACATCTGCTTGCCGGGCATGGCGTCGAGGGTGAAGCGGGCGGCGACCTCCGACACGCGCTCGGCGCCCTTCGCGATGACGATGAAGTTCACCACGACGAGGATGACGAAGATGATGCCGCCGACCACGAAGTTGCCGCGCGCCACGAACTGACCGAACGCGAGCACGACCTCGCCCGCGTCGCCCGTCGACAAGATGAGCCGCGTCGTCGAGACCGTCAGCGCCAGCCGGTACATCGTCGTGATCAGCAGCAGGGTCGGAAACACCGACAGCTTCAGCGCGCTCGGCACGTACAGTGTGATCAGCAGGATCACCACCGACAAGCTGATGTTGAACGTCAGCAGGATGTCGAGGAGGTGCGTCGGCAGCGGCACGATCATCATGCCGACGATGGCGATGACGACGACCGCGAGGAGGATGTCCGAGTACTTGTTGAGGAAGGTGTTGCCGCCAGCCATCGGGCCGGGAGCTTACCTCAAGGGTCCTACTTCTTCTTCTTCGCGAGGTGCTTCGCCATCTTGATCAGGCGCTTCGCCCGCTCGACGAAGGGGTCCGTGGAAGCCCCCAGAGACAGGGCCCGCTGCAGGTCCTCCATCGCCGCCTTCAGCTTCCCCCGGTTCAGGCGGATCTCGCCGCGGTACACGACCGCCGCCAGGTCATCGGGGTCGAGCTTCAGCGCCGCCTGGAACAGCGCCAGCGCCCGGTCTTGCGCGTTCAGCGCCAGGTACACCGTGCCCAGCATCGTGTGCACGAAGGCGTCGCGGGTATCGGCGCCCACCAGCTTCTCGAAGATGACCCGCGCCTCGTCGAGCTTGCCCATCTCGAACAGCTTGTGCCCGAACGCGGCCAGCTCGGCCGCCTCCTGTGGCGTGTGCCCGCGCTTCAAGTCCACGTGCGCGACGTGCGCCTCCGGCAGCGGCACCTCTTTCGACTTCGTGCGCTTCGGCTTCGCCTGCGGCCCGCTCGGCCGCTCGTTCGCCTTCGGCTCCGGCGTCACCACCACGTGCGGGTCGGTCGCGTCTTCGTCGCGCCCCACCGCCTTCAGCTCGGTGATGCTGACGGTCGGCCGCCGGGGCGCCTGCTTCCCCACCTTCGGGAAGTGAATCACCGTGACCGGCTTGGGCTTGCCCTGCTGGAGACCGGACATCGCTTCTCGCTACTTCTTCTTCTTCGACTTCGAAGACGAGGACTTCTTCTCGGCCTTCTCGCTCTTGTCGGCCGCCTTCTCTTGAGAGTCACCCTTCGCCGTGGCGTTCGACTGCAGCACCTCCATCGCCGCGGCCCACAGCACGCGCGCGCGGTGCACCACGCCGTCGTTGCCCGTCGGGTCGAGCTCGACCGCCGCCTTGAAGTCCTTCGCGGCCTCTTCGACCATACCCTTCTGCAAGAAGACCTCTCCGCGGTTCACGTACGCCGCGATGTCCTTCCCCGAGAGCGAGATCGAGTACGTGAAGCAGCGCAGCGCCTCGTCGAGCTTCTCTTGCGCGAGGTACGCCGCGCCCAGCGCCGTCATGTAGTACGGCTCTTTCGGGTTCAGCACCGACAGCGCGCGAAAGGCCTTCTCGGCGTCGGCGTACTTGCCCTGCTCGTACAGCGTGAAGCCCCTCACCGCGGCGTCGAGCATCTTCGGGCCCGTGATCTTGTACAGCTCGCTCAGCGTCAGCTTGCCGACCGCGAACGCCGCCTGCTCCGGCGCCGGCGGCTTCTCCGGGAGCCCAGCCTTCTCCGGGAGCCCAGCCTTCTCCGGGGCCTTCTCGTCTTTGACCGCCTCGGGAGTCTTCGACATGGCCGCGCTCTGTACCACAACGCACAAAAAGCAAAACGGCAGAGGCCGCGAAGCCTCTGCCGTAATGAGCTCGAAACCGAGCTGAGTTCTGTTTAGCGGAACCGAGCCAGTTCGCCCTGGACCTGGCCCTTGGAGTCGGCGCAGGACTTGAGGCACGTGAACCACGCCTGGTACGCCTGGGTCGCGATCTGGATCTTCGCGAGCAGGCCGGGGGGCGGGTTGTCACCGGCCGCCTCGAGCTGGCGCTGCAGATCGTTCAGCTTCGCAGCCGCGCGGTCAGCGTTGCGGCCGGCCGTGTTGATCAGCGGGTCCATCGGCGAAGCGTTGTTGACGTTCTGGCCAGGAAGAGCCGCCGAGTACGCGCCGACGCCAGCCGCCTCCTCGAAGGTCGACTTGGTCGACGTGTAGAGAGAGCCGAGGACGGGGACGTTCTTGACGCCCTCCTCAACGCGGAAGCCGAAACGCTCCAGCATCTGGGCCGCAGGCTGCGTGATTGCACGAAAGACGCCGTCGACTGCCATGGGAGTAACCTCACTGAAAGGGTTGGAAAACGAACAGCTGATGATGGTTTATCGACTGACCACGACCAGAGTTTCTCAGAAACGGAAAGCGCTGGAAACTACGTGTGAACAGGTCGGAATTTCAGGGGGATGGCCGGCAGACGTAAGGTGACGTTACGAAGTCACGAGACCTCGAGCGGCCAATCTTCCAAGAGACCTTACCTGCGCCGATCTTGATCGAGCTTTCGATCGAGCCCCTGCCGATCGAGATCGGCCTGCAGCTTCCGATCGAGGTCGGCCTTCTGATCCAGGGCCTGGGCCTGCCGCTGAAGGTCGGCCGCCACGGTGCTGCTGCCGTCCGGGCGATCCACCGTCCCGTCGGCCTTCAGCCGATCTTTCGCCAGCCGCTCTTTCCGAGCCTGCGCCTGCACGTCGAGCGCGCTGGGCGCCAGGCTCGACGCAGGCTGGCTGAGCGGCATCGCGCCCGTGAAGGCCACCTGTGGGTCCTGCGCCGACACCGTCGGAATCGGCTCGCCGCGCGACCAGGTGTCGAACGTCGCGAGCAGGCTGCCCTCGTACGCGTTCAATAGCAGCGTCGGCACGGCCCCGTTCACGACGACGTTGAGCCGCTCGAGCTGCTGCAGAACGATGCCCGGGTCGACGCCCTGCTCCGCGTACCACTTCACCAGCGCGTCGGTCGCGACCGCAGACGCTCCGGGCTCGACCTGCGCCGCCTTGAACTTCGTCGGCTTGCCGGCCCAGGCCAGCGCCTCGGGCATGACGGAGTACTCGATCTGCTCCATCACCCGCTCGCGCACTTCCTTCACGGTGAGGTCGGCGCCCGCCTTGCCGTAGACCACCTCGACCGCGTGCAGCACGATGCGGTTCGCAGCCGACTCGGCCTCTGCCGGTGAGAACTTGTCTGCCGGCTCGAACTTCGCCTTCAGCTGCGCGACCACGTCTCTGACCGCGCGCTCGGAGCCCTTTGGCATCGGCTTCGGGTCGAACGCCGAGATCGGCTTGGCCGCCGCCGGCTTCGTCGCATCCGGTGCCGCCCCGTCCGGCTTCGCGTCGTCGTTCTTCGGCGTCACCGCGCCGCCGAACAGATCTCCATCGGAGGCCTGCGGCGGCGCCGTCTCGCCCGCCACCGGCGTGTCGGTGCCCGTCGTCGGCGCCGGCTGCTGCTGCCCGAACTCCGACTTCGCCGCGGCGCGGGCCTTCAGCGCGTCGGCCGCCTTCAGCGCCGTCGCGCCCCAGCTCGGCGCGATCGTCGCGATGATGTTCGCCGCGATCGTCGCGAAGCCGACCCACCGCTCGCTCGACGTGCCGGTCGCCGCCGTCTTGCCGTGCTTCGCGACCGAGTCCGCGAGGCCCACCACCGGGATCTTCTCGGACAGCTGCTCGACCACCTTCGCCGTGCCGCCCGCCCCGTCGATCAGCGCCTTCACGTCTTTCGCGTGCGCCGCCGTCGACGCCACCGCCGCGCCCAGCCCGCCCTTCGCGAACGCCGACAGCACCGCGCCGATGTGGCCGCCCAGCGAGCCGCCCAGCTTGTCGCCGAGCGCGCCCTGCAGCTCCTTGCCGATGCGGCTCTTGAGCTCCTTGCTCGCCGCCGCGTCCTGCAGCGACTTGATGCCCGCCTCCGCCGTCTTCGAGCCCTTCAGCGCGGCTTCGGCGCTGCCGAACAGCTTCTTGAGCTGCGGCTCGACCGCCTTGCGCGTCTTCGGGTCGTTGACGAGGTGCGTGAGCACCGACGCGATCGCGCTCGCGACCGTGCCGCCCTTCGCGATCGAGTCGAAGCCCGAAGACAACAGCGTGTCGACGGCAGCCTTCTGCTTGCCGCTTGAGACCGGTTGCTGCCCCTGGACTTTGATCGGCATCGGGATCTTGTACCCCGATTGTGGGCCCGACGCGCATCAGAGTTGCGCGCAGACCGTGTCGTTCTCGGCGGTTGAGAAAACGAGAGCTACTTCTTGGTCGGCTTCTGCGCCTTCTCGAGCATGGCGAGGTAGCCGGCCGCGTTGCTCGCGAAGCCCGGGTCCACCTTCGGAGTCGTCGTGACCGCCCGGAAGTCGGCGATCGCCTCTTTGCTCTTGCCGACGCCGAGATACGCCTGCGCCCGGTTGAAGAGCGCCTCGAAGTTCGTCTTGTCGAGCTTCACCGAGATGTCGAGCACCTTGAGCGCCTCTTCGTACCGCTTCTCGGCGACGTAGATCGCGCCGAGCGCGCTGGCGTGGAACGAGTTGTTCGGCTCGCACATGCGCAGACCGATGAAGACGAGCTCGGCGTCGCGGTAGCGGCCGGATACGAAGAACGTGTGACCGATCTGCATCGCGAACTGGGCGGTGACCGGGTCGAGCATGTCCTTGTGGCCGAGGAGCTCGGGAAGGTTCACCTCGCCTTCGACGAGCTTTGCGATCTCCTCGGGAGGGAAGTTGTCCTTCCAATTCTGCCAGTCATCTTTCGGCACGTGCGCCTCCGGTCGCGCGCACTAAAGCACCCACCTGCGCGGACATTCAAACTTTTTGTCACCGCCTCGACGGCGCGAGCCCCGCGAGCAGCGCAGAGATCTTGGCCTTCAGATCCGCGTTGTCGCGGCACAGCTGCTGCGCGCGCCTCAGATCGTCCGCCGCCTGCGCGCGCTGCCCCATCGAGATCTTCACCTCGGCGCGGCCGACGTACGCCACCGCGTCTTGCGGCGCGATCTTGAGCGCGACGTCGAACGCCGCCATCGCACCTTGAGGGTTGCCCGCCGCGTGCTCGACCACGCCGAGCGCCTTCGCGACGTACGGATCCAGCGGGTTCACCGCGTACAGCCCCTGGAAGAGCTTGCGCGCCTCGTCGAGCTTGCCCTGGTAGAAGAAGTAGTAGGCCATGCGCGAGATCGAGAACAGCTCCTCGTCGCTGTAGCGCCGCACGTCTTTCAGCGTCGCCTTGCCGTCGGCCCACTTCTGCAACGTCTCGATCTGCTGCCGGTCGCTCTGCTCCGCCACGGCCGCCTAGAACCCTTCTTCCTTCTGCTCGTCCATCCGCCGCCGGTGGATCTCTTCGACCTCCTGGCTCACCTGCCCGACGAGCTCGAGCATCGCCGCCTCGCGCGACAGCAGCGCCTTCAGCCGCTCGATGCGATCGGGCGGAGCGCGCACGTGCGCGAGGTTCCGCTCCAGCTTGCCGCGGGCGTCGGGGTCCTGCCGCTCGGCGACCGAGCCCAGGTTCTGGCGGTCGAGGTAGCCGTCGATGTCGGCGTCGTGCCCTTCGGGGAACGCCGGCAGCGGCAGCCGCAGCTCTTCCGAGCTGTGCGCCGGCCCGATGAAGTCGAGCAGCGCGGCCGAGGCGAGCGCCGGGTTCTTCGGGTCGCCCTTCTTCTTCGTCTTCTTCGACTCGAGCTGCGTGCGGTCGATCAGCTTGTCGCGCACCGCCCGCGGGCCGCCCCACGGCCACATCGGCGCCTTGGGCGGCTGCTGGTTTACTTTCGCCATGGGGGTTACTTGCCCTCCTGCTGCAGCGCGAAGACGAAGTTCAGCACCTCGGCGACGGCGTCGTAGAGCTCTTCCGGGATCTCCTGACCGACGTCGACCCGGTAGAGCGCGTTCGCGAGGTTGACGTTCTTCATGATCGGCACGCCCGCGGCCTTCGCGATCTCGCGGATCTTGTCGGCCTTGAGCCGCATGCCCTTCGCGATGACGCGCGGCGCGTTGTCCGCGTTCTTGTCGTACTGGATCGCAATCGCGAGCTCGGCGTCTTCAGCCACGGCCATCACGCTACCACTTTCTCGACGGGCTCTTTGAGCTGGTAGACGAAGTTCAGCACCTCGGCCACCGCGTCGTAGAGCTCCTCGGGGATCTCCTGACCGACGTCGACCCGGTGCAGCGCGTGAGCGAGCGGCACGTTGCGCAGGATCGCGACCTCGCTGTCCTTCGCGAGCTCCTTGATCGCCTCGGCCCGCTTGCCCATGCCTTTCGCGATCACGCGCGGCGCTCCGTCGGCGCTCTTGTCGTACTGGAGCGCGATCGCCATGTGATCCGGGTTCGTCACCACGACGTCGGCCTTCTTCACGGCCTCCATCTGCGCGCCCTCCAGGATCTCCATGTGGAGCTCCTTGCGCTTCGCCTTGTGGTGCGGGTCGCCTTCCGACTCCTTGTACTCTTTCTTCACCTCGTCCTTCGACATCATGAGGTCCTTCATGTAGCTGTGCCGCTGCCACCAGATGTCGAAGATGGCGAACAGCACGAGCAGGCCCGTCACCCGCACGCTGACCCGGTAGACCAGCTCGCCCATCACCATCATGGTGAGCGCGGTGTCGCCGCGAATCGTGCCCACGACCATCGCCATCGCGTCGCGCACGACGCCCCACACCACGTAGCCCGTGACCCCGATCTTGAACATCGACTTGAGGAACTCGACGATCTGCTTCTTGCTGATCAGGTTCTTCATGCCGGCGATCGGGTTCAGCTTCTCGAGCTTCGGCATGAGCGGGTCGAGCGTGAACAGCGACCCGACCTGCAGAAACTCGACGAGCGCTCCGATCACCGCCGCTCCGCCGGCGATCGGCACGGTGATGAGCAAGATGTCGGTGACGGCGATCAGCATCGCCTCGGACGTCGCCATCTCCAGGTTCTGCGGGTGCGTCATCGCGTCGATGGTGAAGTGAAACAGCTCGCTCACCTTCGTCTCGAGCTTGGGGAACGTGGCCTTCACCACGCTCATGCCGACGCAGAAGACGGCGACGCCGGTGAAGTCGCGGCTCTTCCAGACCTGACCCTGCTTGCGCGAGTCGTCGATCTTCTTTTGAGTCGCTTCCTCTGTTTTTTCGCCGCCTTCACTCATCGCTTCGTCCCGTGCCTCAGCCCATCAACAAGATCGCCTTGCGCACCCACTCGAACATCACGCCGTACTCCTTCGTGACGCGCGCCATGATGAGGTGAATCGACACGAACACGATCAGCACCGAGACCGCTGGCTTGATCTGCATCGCGACGAAGAACACCTGAACCTGCGGCGCGACGCGGTTGATCATGCCGAGCGCGAGATCGGTGAGGAACGTCGCGAGCAGCACCGGAGCCGCCAGCGCCATCGAGATGCGCATCATGTCGGCGAACACGCGAATGACGACGTCGAAGAACGGCCAGAAGCCGTGGCTGAAGCGCGGGTAGGCCTCGAGCGGAATCGTCTGAAAGCTCTCGGCGAGCGCGCCGATGACGATGTGGTGCCCGTTCAGCGTGAGGAACAGCGTGATGAACAGCTGCAGCTTCAGCGACGCGTACAGCGACACCTGCTGCTGAATCGACGGCACCATGATCTGCGCCTGGTTGGTGCCGGACATGTTGTCCATCAGCTGCCCCGCCACCTGCGCGGCATCGAAGACGATGCTCACGATGAACGAGATGGTGAAGCCGATGAACAGCTCCTTCATCAAGATGCCCATGAACGTGATGGGCCCGGTGGGAATGTTCCTCAGCGACGGCTCGATGATCGGGAAGCACACCAGCCCGATCAGCACCCCCAGCCCGAGCTTCACTTCCGTCGGCGTCGTGTCGCCGCCGATCATCGGCGTCAGGATGAACGTGGGCAGCAGCCGCGCCAGCAGCAGCGCGAAGCCCATCAGCACGAGCGTGAACTCGTACTTGAGGCCCATCGCCTCCTTCGCCTGCTGAATGACCTCGGTGAGGTTCATGTGCCGCCTGCCGCTGGTGAACCAGCCGCTACTGGTGAATCAGGTACGGGAACCGGTCGAAGACGTGGAAGGTGAAGCGCAAGAGCTGAGTACCGATCCACGAGCCGGCGAGCGCCAGCACTCCGAACACGATCACGACCTTCGGAGCGAACGACAGCGTCTGCTCCTGAATCTGCGTCGTCGCCTGGAACACCGCGATCATGAAGCCCACCACGAGGCTCATCAGCACCGCGGGCGCCGACGCGATCAGCACCAGGTACAGGGCCTGCTGGACGATGAAGGTGAGTTGATTCATTGCCTTTGAGACCTCTCGTTCACAGGTAGCCGATGACCAGGCCCTTCGCGATCAGGTACCAGCCGTCGACCAGCACGAAGAGCAGGAGCTTGAAGGGCATCGAGATCGTCGTCGGCGACAGCATGTGCATGCCGAGCGCGAGCAGGATGTTCGCGACCACCATGTCGATGACGATGAACGGCACGAACAAGAGGAAGCCGATCTGGAACGCCTCTTTCAGCTCCGAGACCACGAACGCCGGCACCAGCACGAGGAAGTCGGTGGCGCCGATCTCGTCCTTGTCCTTCTGGTTCGTGCGCATCTTCACCGCGAGCGAGTAGAAGAGCGTGCGGTCTTTGTTGCCGACCTTCTTCATCAGGAACTTGCGCAGCGGCTCGCGCGCCTTCTTCGAGGCCTCCATCAGCTGCTCGACCGTCTTCGGCGACAGGAGCCCCTCCGAGTTCTTGAAGCTGTCGGGGTCCGCCGCGCGGTACATGTCGGCCCCCACCGGCGCCATGATGTAGACGGTGAGGATGATCGCGAGGCCCGTGATCACCTGGGTCGGCGGGATCTGCTGCGTGCCCATCGCGCTGCGCACGATCGACAGCACGACCGAGATCTTCACGAAGCTCGTCACCATCAGCAGCACGAACGGCGCGAGGCCCAGCGCGCCGAGCGCGATCATCAGCACCAGCGGCCGGCTCGAGATGCTGTCGCTGTTCAGGTTCTCCACCGCGGAGCCCGCGTCGTCGCCACCCTTCTTCGCGAGCGCGATCGCCGGCGTCAGCGCCGTCGCGACCGTGAACAGCAACAGCAGCGCGCGCTGCTTCGCGGTCAACCGAGTCGGAGTGAGCTGCTTCACTTCGTCGCCCCCTTCTTCGCGAGCAGCTTCTGCAGCAGCGGGCTCAGCGTGAGCGGCGGCGGTGCCTCCGCGCGCAGCTTGTCGACCTCGGCGGTGTCGAGCTTCGAGATGAGGCCGAGCGAGCCGTCGGAGCCCCCCACGAGCAGGTACTCGCTCGCCGCCTTCACCACGAACAGCGTGTGCCGCTGATCGAGCGGCACCCGCTCGATCACGTTGACGACGTTGCCGCCCGCGGCCGCCGGCTTGAGCCCGAGAATCTTCCGCAGCCCCCAGTTCAGCGAGACATACGCGAGCATGACGACCATGCCGAGCACGACCAGCGTGCGGAAGAGCAGAAAGCCCATCGACTCGTCGCTCTCTTTCAGCACTTCGTCGGGCACGTCGGCGGGAGGAATCGCAGGAGAAGGTGTCGAGGGCGCTGGCGCAGCGAGGCTCGGCGGCGCCCCGGCCTCCGCGGGTGCGGGCGAACCCGCCTCCGCGGCTGCGGGCGAACCGGCCTCTGGCGCAGGCGGGGCGGGAGCCGCAGGCTCGGCGGCGAGGATCGCAAGGAGCAACAACGTCATTTTCGGCTCGAAGGGTAGTCAATCCACCGCGAGGTAGCCAGAGAGCGGCCGGACGCCATCGACTCCGGCCGTTTCCCCTGCAGTGGCGTCAGCCCGCCAGCGAGAGAACGCGCACACCCAGGTTTCCGTCGACCTCGACCAGCTCGCCTCTCGCCACGATCTTCCCGTTCACGGACAGGTCGATCTGCTCCCCCGCCACCCGGTTGAGGTCGATGACCTGGCCCACCTTGAGGCCCACGACCTCTTCCGCGGTGATCGGCACCCGCGCGAGCTCGACGGCCACCTGCAGGGGGATGTCGTTCAGCAGCTCGGCCCCGTCGGAGCCCTTGAGCGTGTCGTCCACTTTCAGATCCCTCGCTTTCGGGTCGGTGCCGGGGTTCGTCGAGTCTTCGCCGCCCTCGTCACCCAGCCTCTCTTCCTCGCCGCCGTCACCGTCCAGCTCCTCGAAGCCTTCATCCGCTCCGTCACGCTCGCCTGCCACCAGCGCCGTCAGCTTCGCCGAATACCGCTTGTTCTCTACCACCACTTCGGCGTCGAACCAGCTGTAGCCCGCTCCGATCTTGATCTTCGCGGTGCCGCCCTCGCCCTTGTGCGGCTGCGCGGTGAGGTTGTCGACCAGCACCACGTCGCGCTCGCGGATCTGCGTCAGGTCGGCCGACGAGATCTGCACGTTGCCGATCTCGGCCCGCAGCCACGTCTTCACCGCCTTGAGCCGCGACACGTGCGCCACCGCATCGGAGGCCCGCCGCGCCCTCCGCACCGCGGCGTCGGCCGGCGGGTTCGCCAGGCTCAACACCGCCTGCGGCACGAACACGCGCAGGTACCCCGTGTGGGTGCCGAACACCGCCTTGAGCTGCACGACCGCGAGGTGGTGCTCGTCGCCGAGCAGCTGCACCGCCTCTTCGAAGTTGCGGCACACGCCCTCGAGCCTCAGCTTCGGCAGCGAGGGGTCGACGCTCGGCGCCAGCGCCTTGAGCGTCTCGAGGATGACGTAGGTCATCACGCCCTCTTCGATGTCGGTGAGCGGCCGCAGCGAGACCGCTTCGCCGGCGCCGCCCAGCAGCATGTCGATCGCGACGTGCGCGAGGCCGAGCTCGATCTCGAGAAAGCCGCGCGTCTTGTTCGGCTGCGGGGCCAGCACCGCGAGAAACGTCGGGTCACCCACGTAGCGCCGCAGGTTCCGCGTCGGCACCACGTGCACGTAGTCGGCGGTGAGGTGCACCTCTTCTTCGAGCAGCTCGCGCAGCCGCTTCTGCACGGACGAGCTGACCTCGCCGGTCGAGGTGACGTTCGGCATCATCCACTCGAGGCGGCGCACCAGCTGCGCCTGCAGCCGCGACACCTTCTCGAGCTGACCCCAGCGAAACGGCTTCCACGGCCTCCCTGCCGGCATCGGCGGCGGCGGCGGTGACGCCGGCGCGGTCGGCGCCTGCTTGCGGTTCAGGTTCTCGACCTGCACGCGCTCGACCGGCTTCACCCCGAACTGTGATTGCCGCTTCGGCTGCGGAATCATCAGGGTCCGGTCGCCCAGGTTGGCGCCGTGCGGATCCTTCGGGTTCGGCGGGCTCACGCCTTCGCCTCGACCTTGAAGTTCTCGAGCTGCAGGCCCCGGCTCGACAGCGCGCCTTTGAGGGCCTCTTCCTGCTCTTGCAGCATCTTGAGGACGTCACGGTCTGAGCCCGAGAACACCGCGCTGATCCGGCCGTTCTTCGCCGAGACCTTCACCGACAGCCCCGACAGCACGTTGCTGCGCAGGTCGATCTGGAACTCCGCGTTGCCGGCCGCGTTCGTACCCACGCGCACGCGCTCGACGATCTTCTGGGCGATCTCGCTCGCCATGCGCCGCAGCCGGTCGGAGCCCTGCGTCTGGTTCTTCTGCGCCACCGGCACCGGCGCCATCAGCGCCGGGTTGAAGCGGAAACCCGCCGGCACCTCGCTGCCCTTCTTGTCGCCGCCGCTGCCCTGCTGGCCGCTGCCCTGCCCGCCCTTGTCGGCGTCGGTCTTCAGGTCGCCCTTGTCGCCGGCGCCCGCCGACGACAGCCCCTCGGCGGCGGCCTCGCCCGCCTTGTCTTGAGCCTCGTGGCGCGCCGCCAGCGTCTCTCTCGCCGCCTTCGCGTCCGCGGCGCGGCCCGAGGTGCCCTTCGCCTGCGCCGCCTGGTCGGCCGAGCGGCCCGACGCGGCGTTCGCGTTGCTCTTGTCGGAAGACTGCTTCAAGGCGCCGGCGCGCTGGCCGTCGCTCTTCGTGCCCTGCATCAGCTTCTCGCCGAGCGACTTCTCGCCGTGCGACTTCAAGCCCATGCGCGAGCGGAACGCGCGGGCGTCGCCCTCTTTCGCGTGCTGCTCGTGCTCGGCCTGGCCGGCCTCGAGGTGCGAAGCCTCGGCCTTGTTCTCGGCCTCGGAGTGCTCGATGAGGTGCGCGATCGCCGAGCGGGTCGACATGTCCTTCTCGGTCTTCTGCGTCTGCTCCTTCTGCTGCCCGACCAGCTTCGCGAAGTTCGAGTCCTGCGCGGTCTTGTCTTTGTTCTTCTTCTGCTCGAGCAGCTTCTGCTGAATCAGGCGCTGGGCCGCCCGGTCTGCTTCGCGGTCGTCTTCGACGCGGCTCATTCGTCACCTCCCGCCTTCGCCGCCGCCCGCGTGCGCTGCAGGTGGAGCGTGTTGCCGATCTCTTCCTGGTTCAGCTCTTCGCGCGCCTGGCGCTCCTTCTTGACTTCCTTCTTCCAGTTGTCTTTGTGCTTTTCGATCGCCTTCTTCTCTTTCGCGGCGTCGGCCATCTCGGCCCGCCGCACCTCGACCAGGGCTTCAGCCTGGCGCACGGCCTCTTTCTGCCGCTCGATGTCGAGCGCGACCTGCTTCTCTTCGTCTTTGAGCCGGTCTTCGAAGCGGTTCATGGTGCCGATGCCCGAGGCGCCGACGCCCTTCTTCATGACCTCGGCCATGAACTCCTGCACCTTCTGCTTGCGGGCCGCCTTGCGCTGCTCGAGATCGTTCTCGAGCTTCACGAGCGCGTCTTTCTCTTTGGCGAGCGCCTTCATCGCCTCGGAGAAAGCCTGCTTGGCTTCCTCCTCCGTCCGCTCGCGCATCTCGAGCAGGGTCTGTAGGCGGTACTGCGGCACGGCACTTACCTTATCAAAGCGTTTGGATCACCGAGCGTTTGGATCACTGAGCGTCTTCGAAGATGGCGATCAACGACGAGACTGTCTCCTCGAAGCTCACGTTGGAGTCCGTGGATTGCTTGAGGAAATCGATGATGGCGTCGTACTTGTCGATGGCGTAGTCGGTGCGCGGGTCGGTGCCGTACTGGTAGGCGCCGAGGAGAATCAGGTCGCGCTGCTTCTCGTACGTCGCGAGCGTCTCGCGCAGCTTGCCGGCCGCCTTCTTGTGCTCCGGCGTCACGATCTGGCTCATCACGCGAGACAGCGAGGCCAGCACGTCCATCGCGGGCCACTGGTTTCGCTCGCCGAGCGCGCGGTTCAAGATGAAGTGGCCGTCGAGAATACCGCGGACCTCGTCGGCGATCGGCTCCTCCATGTCGCCGCCGGCCACGAGGCACGTGTAGATGGCGGTGCACTTGCCCTTCGCCGAGTTGCCGGTGCGCTCGAGGATCCGCGGGAGCATCGAGAACACGCTCGGCGGGTAGCCCTGGCGGGCCGGAGGCTCACCGACCGCGAGGCCGATCTCGCGCTGGGCGCGCGCGAGGCGCGTCACGGTGTCGAGCATGAACAGCACGTTGCCGCCCCGCTCGCGGAAGTACTCGGCGATGGCGGTCGCGACGAAGCCCGCGCGCAGGCGAACGAGGCTGGGCTGGTCGGACGTCGCGCAGACCACCACGCTGCGCTTGAGGCCCTCGTGGCCGAGCGCGTCTTCGACGAACTCCAGGACCTCGCGGCCACGCTCGCCGATCAGCGCGATGACGACGAGCTCGGCGGCGGTGTTCCGGGCGATCTGCCCCATGAGCGTCGACTTGCCGACGCCGGAGCCTGCGAACAGGCCGATGCGCTGACCTTCGCCGACGGTGAGCAGCCCGTCGATGCAGCGCACGCCGAGCGGCAGCGGGTGCTCGATGCGCATGCGCGTGAACGGGTCGGGGCAGTCGCGGTCGACGCTCCAGTCGACGAGGCCCTCCTCGGGGAGCGGCTTGCCGTCGATGGGCTCGCCGATGCCCGAGAGCACGCGGCCGAGCAGGCCGTCGCCGCACTTGATGGTGAGCGGGCGCCCGGTCGGCAAGACCTCGGAGTCGGGGCCGATGCCCGAGAGCTCGCCGAGCGGCATGAGCATGACCTCTTCGCCCTGGAAGCCGACGACCTCGGCGCGCACGCTGCGCGTGGGGCCGGACTTGATCCAGCACAGCTCGCCGACGCGGACGTTGGGCACGGCGGCCTTGATGACGAGGCCGGTGAGCTCGGTGACGCGGCCGCGCACCTGCACGGTCTGCGTCTCTTTGATGAGCTTGTAGTACTTGGTGAGATCGATCTGAGGCAGCTCGCTCATGAAGGGCGCCTCCGGCGGGGTTGGGGGCACGCCCCCGGGACGACGGTGAGATCGATCTGGGCCAGCTCGCTCATGAAGCGCGCCTCCGGCGGGGTCGGGGGCAGGCCCCCGCGACGACGGTGAGATCGATCTGGGCCAGCTCGCTCATGAAGCGCGCCTCCGGCGGGGTTGGGGGCAGGCCGCCCGCGCCGACGGTGAGATCGATCAGCGCCGGCTCGCTCATGAAGGGCGCCTCCGGCGGGGTTGGGGGCACGCCCCCGGGACGACGGTGAGATCGATCTGGGCCGGCTCGCTCATGAAGGGCGCCTCCGGCGGGGTCGGGAGGCAGGCCCCCGCGACGACGGTGAGATCGATCAGCGCCGGCTCGCTCATGACTACTTCGGGCCTTCCTTCTTGGCCGTGTCGGGCTGCAGCACGTTCGCGAGCATCTGGTACTGGGTCTTGATCTGACCGTCGATCGTGCCGAACTCGGTCTGAATGACGCAGCCGCCGGGCTCGATGTCGGCGTCGTCGCGGATCGAGACCTCGACGGTGCGGCCGATGAGCTCCATCAGCTTCGGCTTGGCCGCGCGCAGCGTGGCGCCGTCCTTCGGGTTCACCCGGAGGATCATCGCCTTCGAGGCGCGCGCGACCTCGATCGCGGTCGCGGCGATCTCGGCCACGACCATCGGGTCTCTCTCGAGGTCGCGGCCGATGATCTTCGCCGCGATCTTGAGCGCGAGGTCGATGATCTGCGGCTCCATGCCCTTCAAGAGCTCGCCGGCCTGCATCTTCGCCCGCAGCAGGATCTCGCTGGCCTCGGGCGCCACGCTCGCACGCCCCTCTTCGGCCGCCTTCTTGAAGATCTCGTCCTTCTGGACGTTCGCGTCCGCGATGATCTGCTCGGCCTGCCGCTTCGCCTCTTCGATGATCTTGTTGGCGGTCTGCTTGGCCTCGAAGTCCTCGCCGCTGACCACGCCCCGGCGCGCGGCCGGCTGCGCCGGCTCGGGCTCGCGCTTCACGACGGGCTGGATGTTGGCGCTCGACGCGGCGCCCCCGCGGAGCACCTTGCCGCCGATGATCCTCGGCCTGTCCTGCTCGTTCTCTTCGGCCATTCGGCACCGACTTTAGCCCGGTTTCGGGTCGTCCGCCGGTCAGCGCCGGGCCTTTTTCGCCCGCTACTCGTCGGAGCCAGGCTTGGGCCCCTTCACCACGGGCGAGCGGTAGAACCCGCTCACCTGCCGCCCCGACGCCTGCCTGTCTTTTCGCTTCGGTATCGGCACCAGGGCCGGCGACGTCACCGCCTTGCCCTTCACGCCCGGCAGCTGCCGCACCTCGCTCTCGACGCGCTGCATCGGCTTGCCGTCGCGCAGCACCCTCGACTGCTGCGGCGGGTTCGACGGCCCGCCGCGCGGGTCGGTCACCGCCCTGATGCGCGGGTCCATCGCCTTCACGCTCGGGTCGTGCGAGCGGTTGAGCCGCGAGCTCGCCGCGCCGGCCATGCGCGCGTTGCGCTCGGCCATGAAGTCGCGCCGCGGCCGGGGGCCCGTCTTGCGCAGGCCGCTTCCGCGCGGCGAGCCCTGGCCGCGCTCGGGCACCGGCCCGCGATCGAGCCCGCGCTGAACCGACGTGCCGCCGAGCGGCAGGAGCACCGACTTGCGCTGCGGCGGCGGCGCCAGCACCTGGCCCGGGTGCGACTGCGGCTTCGGCGGCGGCTGCACCACCGGCGCGTTCGGCGGCGGGGGCAGGCGCACCGGCCGGTCGAGCACGCCGCGGTGCGCGAGGCGCTCCATCTGCTCGACGATGTCGGCGCGGCCGCCGTCGGCGCGAATGGGGCGGTGGCGCTCTTCCTTCACCCACTTCGTGAGCAGCTTGCCGAGCTCGCCGGGGTGGCGGTCGAGCAGCTTGATGGCGAAGTCCTGGCCCTGCGCGATGCAGGCGCGCGCGAGCCGCTGGGCGCCGGCGCTGCGCAGGCCCGCGCTCGGGTTCTCGATGGCGCCGTACATCTCGAGCACGGTGCGAGAGTCCCCCTCGGTGAGCTTGCGCGCCTTGCCGGCCTCGGCCGCGCGCTGGGCGAGCGACTTCTGGTCGGGCGGCAAGGCGTTGAACAGCTTCTGCTGATCTTCTTCGTTGAGCCCGGCGAAGGCGGTGGCGAGCGCGCGGGCGCCCATGCGGTCGCAGATGGTGAGCAGGTCGCGCTGCTGCAGCGTGAGCAGGTCGCTGAACTTGAACAGGCCGACCTTCGGCGAGGCCTCCTTCAGCGCGTCCTCGAGCTTCCAGCGGACGATCGACAAGATGTCCTGCCGCACCTCGCGCTTGAGCTTCACCGGAGCGCGCTGCGGCAGGTCTCTGCGCACCGCGACGGCGAGCGAGACCGGCAGCGCCTTCAAGATGACCTCGACGAGGGCCGAGCGCTCGCCCGCCAGCACCTTCGCGAGGCGCGCAGGCTCGCCCGAGCCGAGCTGCTTCCGGCGCGCGGTGATGAGGCGCTTGATCTCCTGCACGAGCAGGGGGATGCGCTTGTCGCGCGGGATCTCGAGGAGCCCCCTCGCGCGGTGCTTGAGGATCTCGCCCTCTTCGTCGGGCAGGTGATCGAACGCCTCGACCGACTCGTTGCCGCCGAAGGTGACGGCGGTCAGGAGCAGCATGGTCTGCCGCTTCGTCAGCGACGCGAAGAATTGCTCGACCAACGCTCACCCTTCTGTGGGGGCGCGCTTCTTACCGTTGCCGTTGCCGCTGCTGCCGCCGCGGATGAACGTGAACGCGAGCATGCCGGCCATGGCCATCAGCAGAAACGCGGCGACGCCGATCATGATCTTGAGCTGGTCGGCGCTGCCCTTGCCCGCGACCATGATGCCGAGCACGTTGACCCGCTGATCTTCCTTGTTGATCTCTTCGTCGGGCTTGTCGGCGGTCGCCAGCACGGTGACCCGGTCGGGGAGCAGCTCGGGCACCGCGTTCGCGACGAACTTCTGCACGGCGGTATCTTCGATCGGCGACTTGCTGCGCCCCTCGGCGTACTTGATGAACACCGACGCCGACGGCAGCGGCTTCTTGTCGGGCTGGGTGAGATCGTTCACCTCGGGGATGTTCACGATCACCTTGGCCTCGAGGATGCCCGGGTACCGGTTCAGCGAGTTCGAGACCTCGCCGGCGAGCGCCTCGTGGAACATGGCGCGCTCCTCGGTCGCGGTGGGGATCATGCCCTTGCCCTTGCGGAACGCGGCGAGCCCTTCGGCCTTCGGGCGGGGCAGCGCGTACTTGCGCAGGGTGGTGGTCGCGGCGGCGACGTCGGCCTTCGCGACCGTGATCTTGTAGCGGATCTCGTTGCCGCCGCCCTCGTCTTTGTCTTTCGTGGCGTTGATGCCGGCGTTCTGCAGCTTCACGTAGATGTCGTTCGCGTCGTCCTCGGTCAGGTCGTGCTGCAGCTCGACGCTGCACGCGGAGAGAACGAGCATCGAGACCAGTAACGCGCGAGACATGGGGCCCCGGAGGCTAGCAAAAAAACAACGGGCCCGCGCTTTCTGTAGCGCGAGCCCGCGGTGAATCACTTCGGAGCCGCCTTCAGACCTGGGTCTTGAGCGTGTCCTTCAGGCCGGACGTCGCCTTCTCGACGACCTTCGAGGTGAGCTCGAGCTCCTGGGAGTACTTGTACATGCCCGCCTGCATCGCGAGCAGCTCCTGGTTCGAGAAGTTCTTGCCGCCCAGCGCGCCGCTGATCAGCTTGTCCATCTGAACCTGGCCGCGCTCGATGCCCGAGAACAGACCGGTGATGGCGTTGTTCGCCTTCGAGACCTCGGTCTTCTGCGTCACCGGGTCCGTCTTGGTGCCGCGCTGATCGGAGGCGCTCGCCTGCGTCTGGATCTTGTCGAGGCGCGCCTTCTCGGTCTTGTTGATCTGCTCGACCTGCCGGAGCTGATCAACCTTCTGGGCGTGCTGGACCTGACCCACCTGATTGGCCTGATGGGCCTGATCCGGACCCTTGGACTTCAGGGCCTGATCGAACTTGCTGGGTGACTGCTTTTGGGCCTGCTGCGCTGCCTGGTCGGGCAGCTTCTGCTGGGCGATCTGAGCCGCCGAGATTCCTGCCAGTGGACCTGCCATGTTCTTTCCTCCTGCCTACGTCTGGAAGCCTGTCTTTGTCTTCTTCGTCCAGAATCTCTTTCAACCGCTCGACCGCCCGCGCGTGAAGCCTCGACGCCCAGCTCTTGCTCTGCCCTATCTCCGCGCCCGCCTCTTCCAGCGTCTTCGCCTGGAAGTAGTACCCCTGTAAGAGCTTCCGTTCCTTCTCGGGCAGCTTCTCGATCGCTGCCCTCACCCGCGACTTCATCTGCTCGAGCTCCAACCGCTCATCTGCCGGAAGCTGCTCGTCCGACAGCTGCAACCCTTCTGTCCCCTCGAGGCTGGTGGCAAACACCATCGCCAGCCCCGTCACCGCGCTCGAGATCTCCCTCACATCATCGGCCGCATCCGAGCCCCGGTTGCTTCCATGGTCCCGATCCGACAGGTTTCCTGCGTACGCGTTCGCCCGCTCCGCCGCCCCCGCCGATCGTGCTTCCGCACCCTTCAAGACCCCCATCTTCCTCAACCCATCGAAGATGGCCCCCTTGATCCGGTAGTGGGCAAATGTAAGGAAGTTGGCTCCAACCTTGGGGTCGAAGCGCTCGGCGGCCTCGAGGAGCCCTACCTGACCATACGATACGAGCTCATCCATCTCGAGGGTCGAGTTGAACTGCTTGCGCACCTGCGCCGCGAGGCTCCGCACGTACGGCCCGTACTTGGTGAGGACCTCCTGGCGTGTCTCGTGGAGCGCCAAGTCGTTCAGTCCTCGGCCGCCCGGCCCCAGAGGCGCTCCAGCGCCTGACTCAGGCGCGGGTCGTCTTGCAGCGTCTCGGCGATCTTCGCCGTCAGCGCGCGCGACTGCATGCGCACCTTCTCTTTGAGGATGTCGGCGACCAGCTTCTTGGTCGCCTCTTCCTTCGTCTTGATCTGACCGCTCTTGAGCTGCTTCGCGATGTCGAGCGCGTTCGCCGTCACCGGGTCGAGGGCCTGGACGTTGCCCGACGCGGCCGCGCCCGAGGGGCCGACGAGGCCCTGGCTCGCGTCGACCTTGCCGGCGAAGCCGGCGCCCTTCGCTCCACCGACGGGGCCACCGCCCTTGACGCCGCCCGCGCCGCCGGCAGCGCCCTTGCGGCCACCGCCTCTGACTCCTCCGACTCCCATGTGAGGCTCCTTCGCTTACTTCTTCTTCTCGCCGACACCCGTGAGCTGATTGATGTCGTCGATGAGGCTGTCGAGCGGCTTCTTGCCGCCGTCGTGGATCTTCTTGAGCGCGCCCGAGAGCTTCTGCAGCTCCTTCGCGACCGGCTCGCCCTTGTTGAGGTTCACGAGCAGGCCTCCGACCAGGTTGCCCAGGCCGCCGGCGAGCTTCGCGCCGTCGCCGTCGGGCTCGATGGCCTGAGCGGTCTTGAGCTCCTTCATGGCCTCGACGACCTTGCCCATGAACAGGAGCGCCTCGCCGCAGTGCGCGTGCGGCAGCCCCGACTTGGGTGCGAGCCGCTGCGCCTGCCGGTACGCCTGCAGCGCTTTTTCGTGCTTGCCCTGCACGAACTCGAGCGTGCCGAGCGCGAGCTGCGGCACCTCGCTCTTCGGCATCAGCGTCGTGCAGCCCATCAGCACTTCGCGGGCGGCGTCGAAGCGGCCCATGTCCATCCACAGGTGGCCGGCCTCGAGCATCAGCACCGCCTGGACCTTCTGCATCGGGACGAGGCTGCCGTTGATCTCCGATTCGGGAGCTTTTTCGGGCATGTCCCCTTCTAACACGAAGGGCGGCCCCATCGGCCGCCCTTGTGTGAAACGAAGCTGAGGAAACGAAGCGCTTAGCGGACGTTACCGATCGAGTTCTTCGCGGTGTCGTGGCGGAGCTTGAGCACGTTCGAGACCGACGTGAAGACCATGTTCTCGCGCTGCATCGACATCTGCAGCTTGATCATCTGCACGTTCTCGTTCTGGGTCTGCTGCAGGCCGTTGTTGATGTCGCCGATCGGGGTCGTGCCGCCGTTCGGGACGTAGTTCGGCGAGCCGCCCGCCGCGCCGACGCTGGTGCTGCCGCCGCCCGCCGTCGTGTTGAGGCCGCCGACGCCGCCGAGCTGCTGCACGCCCGACGCGCCGTAGTGCGCGCCGACCATGCCGCCGCCGCCGCCGCTCGGGGTGACGTTGTTCGTCATCGCGCCGACCGACGAGACCGCGGCCGAGATGATCGCGCCGCCGGGGACGATGCCGCCCACGACCGCCGCGCCGTTCGCGACCACGCCGGCGGCCGTGTCGAGGCCCGCCTTCATGCGATCGCCGAAGTCCATCTTCGGGGTCTGGCGAGCGATCGTGATGTTGTTGGAGATGCGCATCGGAGTCTGATCGATGCGGTTGTTCATCATGTTGGGACCTGAGGCCATGTTGCGAATCCTTTCGGTGCTGCGAAATCTTCGGGGAACTTCATGTGCGGGGCTGCTGCAAGGCCCAGGGCTTTCTCCCCAGGCACCCCACCACGTTATCGACAACGGAGGTTATCACGTTGCCGCTAGCGCCCCGGCTTGCGCTCGGCCTTAAGCTTTTCGCGTACTTCGAGAAGGTGCTGGAGCAGCTCCTCCGTCCGCTCCACGCTCTTCACGGCTTTCTTGGCGGCGTCGGCGCGCGGGCCTTTGACATGGGCCAGGCTCTCTTTGAGCGGAGCGAAGACCTCGATCACGTCTTCGCTCCCCGCCTGCTCGGCGAACGCCTCGATGTGCGGGTACTTGGGCCCTTCGACTTCCGGCGGCGGCTCCTGCTGCGCGGGCTTCTTGGGGGGCATGCGCGCACCGTAGAAGAAGAGAACCGAGGCGGCAAGATTGATTTATTAAAGCTCTATCTTGACTTTTTTAATCACAGTGCGTATCTCCTACGTCATGATTGAGAACTCGCACCTGATTCCTGCACAATGTCCTGTCTGCACGCGCGCGTTGTACGTGGAGCGGGTGCGGTGCGCGACGTGCGGGAGCGCGGTCGAGGGGCGCTTCACGCTCGATTGGCCGGCGCGGCTGACACGGGAGCAGCTGAACTTCGTACGGGTGTTCCTGACGTGCGGCGGGAAGATCAAGGACGTCGAGCAGGCGCTGGGCGTCTCGTACCCGACGGTGGTGTCGCGGCTCGACGAGATCATCGCGGCCGTCCAGGGCACGGCGGCGGCGCCGGCGCCGGCGCCGGTGACGCGGTCACGGCGGGAGGTGCTGAGCAGGCTCGCAAGCGGAGAGATCGACGCGCAGGAAGCCGAGCGATTGCTGCGGAAGGAGCGCCCGTGAAGCAGAAATCGTGGGGTCTGCCGTTCGGGCCGCGGCCGATACTGGACTTCGAGGCCGGAGCGTCGAGCGTCGAGGTGCTCCCGGTCGAGCCCGGCGGGCAGCCGCGCATCGAGGCGAAGCACGCGCAGCTCGACGTGACGACCTCAGGTGAGAAGGTGCTCGTACGCATCGCGGGGTTCCGGGGGGCTCCGGACCTCGGGCCCGGGCTGATCGGGGGCGCGGTGAGCGCGCTGCTCGGGGCCCGCTTCGGGGGCGAGTTCAAGCTCTACCTGCCGCCGAACGTGCAGGCCCGCATCGCGGCGAACGCGAGCGAGGCGCGGATCCGCGGGCTCGCCGGCTGCGATCTCGACGTCAGCACGCACGCGGGCCAGGTCACGCTGGAAGACTGCCGCGGGCGCTTCACGCTGAAGGCGAACGCGGGGCAGATCGTCGGCAAGCGCCTCGGCGGCACGTTCAAGGTCGAGTCAGGCGCGGGCGAAGTGCTGCTCGACATCGTGCAGCTCGACGACGGCGAGCACAGCGTGCACTCGACGATGGGCGCGGTGAAGATCGATCTGAAACCCGGGCTCGACGTGCGCATCGAGTCCCGCACGGTGATGGGCAGCACGCGCACGAAGTTTCCGTCGAACCCCGACGCGAAGGCCGTGCTCCGCCTCGAGGCCGAGCTGGGGGCCGTGAAGGTGCGCGAGGGCGAGCCTTGCGAAGATCCGCGCCACGGCGACTGGCCCGACTGGCGAAAGCAGTGGGCGGTGGAGGTGGAGGCGCCTCCCGACGAGCTGCGCACCATTCTCGAGCTCGTGCGCCAGAAGAAGCTCTCACCCGAGGAAGCGGATCGTCTGATCGATTCCCTTTGACCGTCTCACCCGTTGAATTAGGGACCTAAGCGCCATGGCAAACAACATCGTCTCCATCCGCGACGTGGTGAAGGAGTACCGGCTCGACAAGGTGGTCGTGCCCGCGCTGCGCGGCGTCTCGCTCGAGGTCGAGCGCGGCGAGTTCATCTCGATCGCCGGCCCGTCGGGCAGCGGTAAGACCACCCTGCTCAACCTCATCGGCTGCGTCGACACCGCGACGCGCGGCACCGTCGAGGTCGCCGGCCACAACACGGGGTCGCTCTCGGAGCGCCAGCTCACCCAGCTGCGCCTCGACACGCTCGGGTTCATCTTCCAGAGCTTCAACCTCGTCGCGGTGCTGACGGTGTACCAGAACGTCGAGCTGCCGCTGCTGCTCCAGAACAAGCTGGGCGGCGCTCAGCGCAAGCAGCGCGTGATGGAGCTGCTCGCCGCCGTGGGCATCGACACGCACGCGAAGCACCGGCCCTCGGAGCTGTCGGGCGGGCAGCGGCAGCGCGTCGCGATCGCGCGCGCGCTCGTCACCGAGCCGCAGATCGTGCTCGCCGACGAGCCGACGGCGAACCTCGACTCGGCGACGGGCGAGGCGATCATCGACCTGATGAAGGACCTGAACCAGAAGAAGGGCACGACCTTCATCTTCTCGACGCACGACCACCGGGTGATGAAGCACGCCGACTCGGTGGTGCGGCTCGCCGACGGCAAGGTGATCGGCAAGGAGTCGGCCGACGCCGCGGTTCAGCACGCGCTGCAGAGCGCAGTGGCCCACGCTCCGGCGGCCGCGTCATGATCTCGAAGCTGGCGGTGCTGGTCCGCATCGCGCTCGCGAACCTGTTCGGGAGCGGCATCAACATTCTCGTCGGGGTGGTGCTGTTCTTCGGCGCCGGCCTGCTCGTCGTCGGCGGCGCGCTGTTCGGCACGCTCGATCGCTCGCTCTCGAAGAGCATCGTCGGCAGCGTCACCGGCCACCTCGAGGTGTACTCGGCCCGGAGCAAAGAGAAGCTCGAGGTCTACGGGAAGTTCGACGGCAGCGACTCGAACCTGGCGCCGCTCGGGAACTTCGCGGAGCTCAAAGCCAAGCTCCTCAAGATCCCGAACGTGAAGAGCGTGGTGCCGCAGGGCACGAGCGGCGCGATGCTCGGCTCGGGCAACACGATCGATCTCACGCTCGAGAAGCTGCGCGGGCTCTACCGCAGCCAGAAGGACCCGAAGACCGCGCTGCCGGAAGAGCAGTTCAAGGCGCAGGTCGAGAGCACGAAGGGCCACGTGCGGAACATCGTCGCGCTGCTCGCGAAGGACATGGAGAAGGTCACCGAGCTCGGCACCGCCGAGTCGATCGACCCCGAAGAGAAGGCGGCGCTGCAGACGACGACCCGCGAGGAGTTCTGGGCGACGTTCGACGAAGATCCGTACGGGCACCTCGAGCTGCTCGAGAACAAGATCGCCCCGCAGGTCGCCGACGCCGACCTCTTGTTCATCCGCTACCTCGGCACCGATCTCGACGCCTACCAGCAGACGTTCGACCGCCTGCAGATCGTGCAGGGCGAGCCGGTGCCGAAGGGGCGCCGCGGCATCCTGCTCCCGCGGTTCTTCTCGGAGGAGTACCTGAAGCTCAAGAACGCGCGCCGGCTCGACAAGATCCGCGACGCGCGCGAGGCCGGCCGGCGGATCTCGAACGAAGACGACAAGGAGCTGCAGCGCTGGCTCCGCGAGAACCAGAGCCAGCCGCGCGAGATCGTGCTGCAGCTCGACGGCGTGCAGACGCAGAAGGCGGTCGAGAAGCTGCAGGCGCTGCTGAAGTCGCAGGAGACCGACCTCGCCACCCTGCTCTCTTCGTTCTTCAAGCTGACCGACGAGAACTTCGATGCGCGCTACAAGTGGTTCTACGACGAGCTCGCTCCGATGCTGTCGCTGTACCGCGTGAAGGTCGGCGACACGATGACGCTGCGGAGCTTCGGGCGCAGCGGCGGCTTCGAGGCGGTCGCGGTGAAGGTGTACGGCATCTTCGAGTTCAACGGGCTCGAGAAGTCGCCGGTCGCGGGCGCCGCGGCGCTCATCGACATGGTCAGCTTCCGCGAGCTCTACGGCTTCCTCACCTCGGACAAGGCCGCCGAGCTGCAGGCGCTGAAAGAGACGACCCAGGCGAAAGAGGTCGACCGCGAGAACGCGGAGGCCGATCTGTTCGGCTCGGACGATTCGGTGGCGGTCGTCGAGATGAAGGAAGAGAAGATCGCCGACCTCGAGAGGGCGAGCGGCCTGCGCGAGACGGCGGCCGAGAAGGCGGCGCGCGTCTACACGCAGGACGAGATCGACAACGGCGTGGTGATGCACGCGGCGATCACGCTGAAAGACGGGTCGCCCGAGGCGATCACGGCGACGCGGGCCGAGATCGCGAAGCTTTTGGCGGCCGAGAAGAAGAAGCCCGACCCGCAGGTGATCGCGGCAGCGCAGCAGCTGCTCGACGGGCAGAAGCTGTCGTTCATGCTCGCCTCGGCGCTCGGCCCGATCGTCGAGGGCGAGAAGCAGCGGGCCGCGGGCGGTGCGGGGCCGAACGACGATCAGCTGATCGGCTTCAAGGAGGCGCTGCACAACGAGCGCGCGCGCCTCGACCCGGCCGCCCACGCGACGCTCAGCGCCCTGATGGAAGGGGCGCGGCCCGAGACCTGGGTGGTCACGTGGAGCCAGGCGGCGGGCGCGCTCGGCCAGTTCATCGACGTGTTCAGCCTGATCCTCGTCGGCATGGTGGTGGCGTTCGCCCTGGTAGCGCTGATCGTGGTGACCATCGGCGTGACGATCGCGACGCTGCAGCGCACGCCGACGATCGGCACGCTCCGGGCGATCGGAGCGCAGCGGCCGTTCGTGGTCAGCATGGTGGTCACCGAGACGATCGTGCTGACGCTCGTCTTCGGCATGCTGGGCGCGATGGTCGGTGCGGGCGTGGTGCTGTACCTGCACGCGACGGGCATTCCCGCGTTCCGCGACGAGCTGTACTTCTTCTTCTCGGGCCCTTCGCTCAAGCCGGATCTCGACGTGGCGAACCTGGTGTTCTCGGTGGCGACGACGCTGTTCGTCTCGCTGCTGGCGGTGCTGGTTCCGGTCTTCCTCGCGATTCGCGTCGCGCCGGTCACGGCGATGCAGGCCTCGGAGTGACACCATGAACGCGCGACGGATGCTGCTGTGGATCTTCCTGTTCCCGGTGATGCTCGTCATCACCGCGCACCGCTGGGCGCCGTTTCTCGGCCGCGTGCTCTTCGACATGCTGACGAAGATCACGGTCTGGCGGGTGGCGGCGCTGAACCTCTTGCAGCACCGGCGGCGGCTGTTCGTGCTGGGCTCGTCGGTGGCGTTCGTGACGATCATCATGATGACGCTGCTGGGCATCGCCGAGGCGATGAATCGCACGCTCATCGAGTCGTCGACGACCCTGATGAGCGGGCACGTGAACGTGGCGGGCTTCTACAAGGTGACGGCGGGCCAGGCGGCGCCGGTGGTGACGCACTACAAGAGCGTCATCGACGTCATCAAGAAGGCGGTGCCGGACCACAAGTACATCGTTCAGCGCGGGCGCGGCTGGGCGAAGGTCATCTCGGACTCGGGCACGAACAAGATGTTCGGCCTGACGGGCATCGACGTGAAGAACGAGTCGGGGCTCGCCTCGGTGCTGAAGATCAAGGAGGGGAAGATCGAGGCGCTCGAGAAGCCGGGCACGATCCTCCTGTTCGAAGACCAGGCGCGCGATCTCGAGGTGAAGGTCGGCGACGGGCTGACGATTCAGGCGCCGACGCCGCGCGGGGTGAACAACACGCTCGACGTGACGGTGGTGGCCATCGCGCAGAACATGGGGATGATGAGCCAGTTCTCGAGCTTCATCAACGAGCAGAGCCTGAGGCAGCTCTACCAGCTCAACGACGATGCGACGGGCGCGCTGCAGATCTACATGCCGACGACCGACCTGGAGGCGCTCAAGGGCACGCAGAACAAGCTGCGCGACGCGCTGCACGCGGCGGGCTACCAGACGATGGAGGAAGACCCGCGGGCGTTCTTCTTCAAGTTCGAGAACGTCACGCGCGAGGCGTGGACGGGGCAGAAGCTCGACATCACGAACTGGAAAGACGAGGTCAACTTCGTCGCGTGGACGGTCGACCTGATGAACTTCCTCTCGTTCTTCATCGCGATCGTGTTCATGGGCGTGGTCGGCATCGGCATCATGATCGTGATGTGGATCTCGATTCGCGAGCGCACGCGCGAGATCGGCACGCTGCGCGCGATCGGCATGCAGCGCCCGACGGTGTGCGCGACGTTCCTCGCCGAGGGGTTTCTGCTCGGGCTCGCGAGCACGGCGGCCGGCGCGGCCTTTGGCCTCGGGCTCGCGGCGCTCATCAACGGCGCGAACATCGCGCTGCCGCAGGGCTTCCAGTTCATCTTGATGGCCGATCACCTGAAGGTGATTCCGACGGTGGTGTGGACGATTGCGGCGGTGGGCTTCATCACCGCCGTCATCACGGCCATCTCGCTGATTCCTTCCGCCATCGCGGCCCAGCTCAAGCCGGTCACCGCGATGCAGCACGTGGGGTAACCGTCTATGCGTTCATCGATCATCGCTCTCGCACTGCTGTTCGCTCTTCCCGCTCTCGCGGACATGCCGAAGGAGGAGCTCGTGAAGCTCCTCGCGGAGCAGGACCAGCGCCAGAGCGCGACCGGCGACTACAAGTCGCTCGTCTACCTGGAGCAGAGCGAGAAAGACAAAGCCGACGTCGTGCGCGAGCTGATCATCTACCGGCGCGACAACGACGACAAGCTGGTGCTCTTGTTCACGAAGCCGAAGAGCGAAGAGGGCAAGGGCTACCTGCGCCTCGACAAGAACCTGTGGATGTACGACCCGAACGTCGGCAAGTGGGAGCGCACGACGGAGCGCGAGCGCATCGGCGGCACGAACTCGCGCCGGCAGGACTTCGACGAGTCGCGGCTCGCGATCGAGTTCGACCCCGAGCTCGTGGGCGAAGAGAAGCTCGGCAAGTTCGACACGCTGCACCTGAAGCTGAAGGTGAAAGAGGGCATCGACGTCGCGTACCCGGTGGTCGAGCTGTGGCTCGACAAGGCGTCGCACAACCTGCTCAAGCGGCAGGAGTTCGCGCTGTCGGGGCGGCTCGCCCGCACGTCGTACTACCCGAAGTGGCAGAAGCTGTACTCGGAGTCGAAGAAGGCCGACGTGTGGTTCCCAGGCGAGATCCGCGTGTTCGACGAGATCGAGAAGTCGAACAAGACGATGATCATCTTCAAGTCGGTCGACCTGAGCCCGCTCGACGCGAACCTCTTCACGAAGGCCTGGCTCGAGAGCAAGTCGCGATGATCTCGTGCCTGCTGTTGGCGCTCCTTCAGCAGACCGACCCCCACGACGAAGCAGAGATGTTCGGGGAGACTCCGGTGGAGCTGGCGGCCGACGCCGGCGCACCGGAGCCGGTGTCGAGCGCGAAGGAGCGCGACGACGTGCTGTTCGGCAACGGTGCCACGTTCACGAGCGACGGCGGCACCGACGAGCGCGACGAGCGGATGCTCGGGGCCGTGGGGAAGAACCGGTTCGACACCGGCGAAGAGAAGACGGACCCGCTGAAGATCGGCGGCACGCTGTACCTGCGGGCGCAGGCGTACTGGGCCGAGAACCAGCCGATCGACAAGGTGACGTTCAGCGCGCCGAACCTGCTGGACGCGTGGCTCGACGCGCAGCCGATCGATCGGGTGCGCGGCATCGTGGTGGGCCGGCTGCTCTACGAGCCGACGCGCGCGACGGGGCAGTCGTCGGGCTTCTCGGGCCAGGGCCTGTCGACGGTGGCGGCGCCGCAGCAGAACCTCGCCGTGTTCCTCGACCAGATGTACCTGCGCTTCGACATCGCGCGGACGGTGTTCGTCACGGTGGGGCGGCAGAAGATCAAGTGGGGCACGGCGCGCATCTGGAACCCGACCGACGCGATCAACGCGCAGCGGCGCGACCCGCTGCAGCCGTTCGACCTGCGCCTGGGCGTGAACGCGCTGAAGCTGCACGTGCCGGTCGAGAAGCTGGGCTGGAACTTCTACGCGTACGGGCTGCTCGACAACAACGGGCCGGCGAGCACGCTGGGGCAGCTCGGCGGCGCGGCGCGCGCGGAGTTCGTGATCCCGAAGGTGCGCGCTGAAATCGGGCTCGACGCGGCGTTCGTTCAAGGGCGGCGGCCGCGGTACGGCATCGACATCTCGTTTCCCCTGCCCGACCCGATTCCGATCGACCTGTACGGCGAGATCGCGTTCCGCGACGGGCGCGACTTCCGCGTGCGCCGCACGATTCCCGGCGTCGACCCGACGACGAACCCGGGCGGCTTCTTCACCGACGAGCCCGGCCGCGGCGTCGTGCCCCAGGTCGCCCTCGGCATGGCGCTGGCGATTCCCTTCCTCGACATCAACGTGCTCACCGTCGGGGTCGAGTACTTCCACAACCCGGTGGGGGTGAACCACCCGTCGCTGTACCCGATTCTCTTCGCGGCCAACGACTACCTCGCGTTCTATGCGGCGCAGCACTACGCGGCCGCGTTCGTGCTGCTCGCCGGGCTGCCGCAGGCGCGGTGGATCAGCGGGAACTTCTCGGTGCTCACGAACCTCACCGATCTGTCGGGCATCGTGCGCCTCGACATGTTCTTCCGCGTGCTGACGTACCTCTCGGTCGAGGCGTTCGCCGCCGCGAACTTCGGCACCAAGGGCGGAGAGCTGAAGCCGTACTTCCCGCCGTTCGCCCTGCCCGATGGGTCGCTCACGCCGTTCGTGCCGCCTCCGGCGGCGTCGTTCGGGCTGGGCCTGCGGGTGAACATCTGAGGGCCTCATGAGCGACGCGATCGTCGAGCGGCTCCGGGTGCTGGTTCCGCGGTGCTTCGAGCTCGAGCAGGAGCTCGCGCGCGCGCGCGGGCTCGACGACGGCTTCGCGTTCGACGAGGCGGTGAAGCCCGGCGCCACGGCAGAGCAGCTCGCCGCGCTCGAGGCCCGGTTGAAGCGCCCCCTGCCTCCGAGCTACCGGGCGTTCCTCTCGCTGTGGAACGGGGCGAGCTTCGGCTTCGGGGGAGGCGCCGCAGTGCTGGGGACGGAAGACCACCACGCTCCGCACCTTCAGCAGCGGCTGCGAGACAAGCAGGCGCTGTTTGCGGAGCTCGCGGCCGCGAGCCCGTTCGTGTCGGAGCCGATTCCGTTTCTCGTCGGCGACTCGCGAAACATGATCCTCTTCGAGCCGCCGGTTCGCGACGACGGCGAGCTCGATCTGGTCAGCTACTACCTGACGACCGCCGAGCACCGCGACCGGGACGTCGTGGCGTTCTTCACGCGCCAGATCGCGGAGCTCGAGGCCGCTCTGCCCGCCAAGAAGCGCAAGAGCGCGCCGAAGCGCACGCGCTCGCCCCGCTCGCGGAAGTAGCCGTTGACGAGGGGTGCGACATTGGGATACCTGCGCCCACATGCGCTTCTCAATCGTCCTTTTCGCAGTTTTGGCAGCAGCTTGTGGGGTGAACAGCGAGTCGGTCGTCGAGTCCTTCGACGAGAACGACACGCTGGCCGAGGGGGCCGAGCTGTCGGCGACCTCGCGCACGTACGTGGGCGTGCGCCGCGACTACCGCAAGTGCATCGCGCCCCTGTGCGGCGGCTACTGGGTGCACGATCTCAACCGCGTCAACCTGAACGAGGTGTACGTGAGCGGCCTCGACTTCAGCGCGTCGGGCCTGTCGGACGAGGATCAGGGCCGCATCGCGGGCGGGGAAGAGGTCGTGCTGCGCGGGAAGCTGGGGCCGAAGGAGCCGCAGTTCAACACGCGCCCGTTCATCGTGAGCGAGGCGTACCGCGGCCTGCCGGGCAAGCCGGTGGGAGCGGCCGACAAGTTCGTGAAGATCGAAGACGTGAACATCCAGTGCTTCAGGGCTCCGTGCCCGGACCTGGGCGCGCGGCGCGTGAACTACACGGCGCAGACGCTGTTCCACAGGCTCGATCTGTCGGACGTGACGGGCCAGCTCGTCGACGGCCGCTGGCTGCGCAAGCGCGCGATCGTCGATGGCGCGATCACGAGCGGCACCTACGTGCGCCGCGGCGAGGAGCTGATCTTCGAGGCCACGAACGTGTTCCTGCGCCTGCCCGAGGTGGCCGGGCCGTGCCCGCTGTTCAAGCTCGCGCAGTGCCCGGAGGGCCAGACGTGGTCGTACACGCGCACGGCCGACCGCTGCATCGTGCCGGTGACGTGCGTGACGCAGAAGTTCTGCGCCGCGTACGTACCTGCGTGCGCCGAAGGGTACTCGCTGCAGAGCTGGGCGAGCACGAACGGCGGCTGCTCGGCCTACGCGTGCGACCCGACGTGGGTCGTCGAAGAGTAGGCGCGGCCGCTCAGGGGCAGGCGCCGCCGTCGGGGTGCCCGATGCCATCGAGGCTCACCGAGGCCGGCAGCTCGACGCCGTTCTGCCGGAGCGTCACGACAGCGGCGCCGCCGTTCCAGCCCGAGAGCCCCGGGTTGAACTGCACGTTCGGCTGAGCCCCCTCTCCAGGTGCCAGCACGCGCGGGGGCCAGCTCTCCAGCAGCGAGAAGGGCCCCTGCGTACGCACGCCAGCGAGCTCGACGGCCGCCGGGCAGCCGTTCGCGATGGTGAACGCGCGCGTCAGGCTGCAGCCGAGGCTGACCTCCCCGAACGACAGGAACTGGGGAGAGACGCCGAGGCAGGCGGGCCTCGTGATCGCGCTCAGGGTCACCTCGGTGCCGCCGACGTCGAGCGTCGCGGTCTCGTGGCTGACCGTGGTGAAGGCCGACGGGTCGGCGCGAACCTTCAACACCCCGGTCATGCCGGCGGCGACCACGAGCGGCAGCGGGTCGGCGAGCGTGAAGATCGGCGATACCCCTCCGGCGAACGCGATGTCGTCGAGCCAGCACTCGCCGGGGCCGGTGTTGACCACCTTGATTTCCACCTCCGCGACGCGCGCGATGACCCCCAGCTCGACGCGGGTCGGGGTCACCTGGAACACGCACGCAGGGACGGCGTAGGGCTCGGACGTCAGCCTCACGCGCACGGGCTCGAGGCCCCGGGCGCTCAGCACCAGCTCCGCCGACTTGAGGCCGGGCCTCTTGCGCAGGGCCGTCACCTCGAGCACGGCCGCGCGGCCCGGCGGCAGCTCGAACCCATCGAGCGGCGAGACCGAGAAGTCGGAGGAGTCGAGCCGCGGCGGCTCGACGTGCAGCACCTTCTCGCCCGCGTTGCGCACCTGGAGCGTTCGAAGCTGCGGAGCAGTGAGCCGGCCGAAGTCGAGCTCGGGAGGGTCGACCTCGAGGCCGGGCAGGCGCTCGCTCTCGGGCTCGATGCAGGCGGCGAGCAACAGCGGGCCGAGGACGAAGCGCAGGCGCACGGTCGGGTCAGTGCTCTGACCGGGGTGAGGTGAGACCTGCGACGAACGCTCCTCCCGCTGCGACGCGCAGCCTCGCCGCTTGCGGTGGTCGACGGGCCGGTGGGCCCGCCTCCGCTCCGCACTCCTCGGGTGCGCCGTCTCGCTTCGGTCTCATTCGTCCCGGTGCCATCACTTCACCCCGGTCAGAGCAAAGACGCGCTCCGAAGTCGAGCCCCCCAAAGGCCGCCGAGGGTCACGGCGCGGGCGGCTGCACCTTCCAGCGGCGGTGCAGCCACAGCCACTGGTCGGGGTAGCGGCGCACGAAGCCCTCGATGATGCGCGTGAGCTCGGCGGTGTGAGCGGCGACGTCGGCGCGGCGGTCGCCGGTCTCCGGCAGCGGCACCGGGCCCTCGAAGAAGAAGCGGTGGCGATCGCCGTCGCGCACCGAGACCACCACGAACACGGGCGCCTTCGTGCGCAGCGCCACCATCGAGATCGCGGGCGTGGTGCTCGCGGGGCGGCCGAAGAACGGCACGAAGACGCCGGCTGAAGCGGGCAGCGACTGGTCGATGAGCTGGACGACGCAGCGCCCTGCCCTCACCGCCTTGATCATGTTCTTCACCGCGCCGCGCTGGAGGATGAGCTCGACGCCGGCCTGTTGCCGCGCGGCGACGACGCGGGCGTTGAAGGCGCCCTCGAGCGGGCGCACGACGGCGGTGACCTTGACCTTGCGGCGGGCCATGACCTCGGCGAGCAGCTCCCAGCTGCCGAGGTGGGCGGAGGCGACGAGGACTCCGCCGCTCTCGAGGGCGCGGCCGAGCGCGCCCCAGTCGTCGACGACGACGGCCGCCTCGAGCTCGGCGTCGGAGATCTGATCGGCGCAGACGCTGTCGAGCGCGGTGCGGGCGAGGTTTCGATACGCCTGGTGCGCGGTCTGGCGGCGCTGGGCCTCGGGCCACTCGGGGAAGGCGGCGCGCAGGTTGTCCCACGCGACGCGGCGGCGGAGGCCGAAGAGGTAGAGGGTGTCGGCGAGAAGCCGCGCGAGGCCGCGGCGGAGCCACGCCGGCAGCAGGCGAACGAACCCGATGAGGAGCGCGGCGAAGAGCGTCGCGATCGGCCCGCCTGGCTTGATCAGAGGGCGAGGCGCGGTCGCGCTCACGGATCGAGCGACGTCGGCAGCGACCCGGCCTTGCAGGCGGCGAGGCCGCTCCTGGCGTCGGCGATCTTCGGGTTCAGCTTCAGCACGGTGTTGAAGTACCCCATCGCGGCGCCGCAGTCGCCGCGGCCGTGGGCGCCCTTGCCGGCCCTCAGCCCGTCGCGGATCTGCTCGACCTTCTTCACGTACTCGTCGGCCTCGGCCCTGAACGTGGTGTCCTGAGGCACGTCGCGGAAGTAGGTGTAGGCCTCTTCGACGTCGCCGCGGTCCCACGCGTTCTTGCCGCGGGCGCTGTAGTCGCGGGCGCGCTCCTGGTCGCGATCGGTCTGCGCCGGGTCGACGGCGGGCGAGGTGGGGAGCTCGGGGGGCTTCACCACGACGGCGGGCGACTCGGGCACGCGAGGGGGCGGAGGGACGACGACGTCGTTGGTCTTGAGGAAGCGGTCTCTCATCAGGTAGCCGCCGGCGCCGAGCAGCGCGACGAGGCCGAGGCTGAGCACGACCCAGGGGGTCTTCGACTTCGGGACGACGTAGAGCGAGGGGTCGCTGCGCACGGCGCCGTCGGGGGGCGGCGCGTTGATGGTCTTGTTGAGCAGCGCGGGCTCGAGGTCGGTGGCGCGCGGGGCCTTCTCGGGCGCGAGCGAGTCGGCGCGAACGATGGTGCCGGTCGTGCCGTCGTCGGCGGCGCCGATCGTGGGCAGGGGCGTGCCGGCGTTTCGCGAGGGGCTCGGCGTCGAGATCGCGGGGATCGAGGCCAGCGTCGACGGCTTGCCGAGCAGCGTCGGAGTCGCCTGCGCCAGCGCGCTCGCGAACGCGGTCATGTCGGGCCAGCGGTCGGCCTTGCGCTTCGCGCACGCCTTCTGGATGACGGCGTCGAGCTCGCGGTACTCGAGGTCGGCCGAGATCGACCAGAGGTGCGGCATCGGGTCGAGCACCTGGCGCCGCAAGATCTCGGCGATGGTGTTGCCGTCGAACGGCTGCGCGCCGGTGAGCGCCTCGAACGTCACGATGCCGAGCGCGTAGATGTCGGCCTGGGCGTCGACGTCTTTGCCCTCGACCTGCTCGGGGCTCATGTAGCGCGGCGTGCCCGCGATGGCGCCCTGCACGGTGAGACGGGTGCCCTCGTTCATGAGCCGCGCGATGCCGAAGTCGAGCACCTTCGCGTGAATGCCGCGGAGGCCCTTGCGCAGCATGATGTTCTCGGGCTTCAGGTCGCGGTGAACGACGCCCTTGGTGTGAGCGTTCGCGAGCACGTCGGCGACCTGGAGGACGATGTCGACGGCGTCGGGCACCGGCAGGCGCTTCTGCTCGGCGATGACCTTCTTGAGGTCGACGCCCTCGCAGTACTCCATGGCGATGAAGAGGTTGCCGTCTTCGTCCTGCCCGAAGTCGTGGAAGACGACGGCGTTCGGGTGCGCGACCTTGGCGTACGACTTCGCCTCGTTCATGAAGCGGCGCGCGATCTCGACGTCGTCGCTGAACTCGCTCTTGAGGAACTTGATGGCGACGCGGGCGCCGATGCCGAGCTGCTCGGCGAGGTAGACGGCTCCCATGCCGCCCTGACCGAGCTTGCGGACGAGCTTGAACTTGCCCTTGATGACCCGGTCGATCATCTTGTCGTGGGCCTGGTTGAGCTTGATGATCTCGGTCTGGCCGCACTTCGGGCACTTCCCCTCCCAGGAGGAGTGCTCGTTTCCACACGACTGACAGATGAACACCGCCACTAGGCCATCCCGCCTGAAGCCCGATACGCGGCGCGCTGCTTCGTTGGCGACTCCAGTGCGTGCTCGCGTACAAACGACGTACGCTCCGCGCGCGCTTCGGCGCCGCCTCGCATCGCTTGCGTCTCGGGCTTCATGCTCACTGCCACGTAGAAATACCTCGCCGAGATGTCACTTCTCAGCCGGGTATCTCCGAGAGAAGAGCAGGCGCTCGAGCTCGGTCGCGCCAGCCTCGGGAGAATCGCCGAGAGCGAGCGACGTGCGCAAGACCTCGGTCCGCGGGTCGTCTTTGAGATCGGCGTCGAGCACCTTGAGCGCGCCCTTCTTGTCGCCGGCCTGCACGAGGGCGACGGCGCGGTAGAAGGTGTACTCCTTGTTCTCGGGGGCGGCCTTGGCGGCCTCGGCGAACAGGCTCTCGGCCTTCTTCAGGTCCTTCGCCTGGAGGTGCGCGAGGCCGTCGCAGAACGCGCTGGCGGCGGCGGCGTGGGCGACGTTGACGCTGACGTCCTGCGCGACCTGGTAGAGCGCGCGGGCCGACTTGAGGGCGTCGGCCGAGAGCTTCTCGTAGCCGATGGCGCGCTTGTGAATGTCGTCGGCGGCGGCTTGAGCGGCGGCTCCGAGCTTCTGCGCCATCTCGCCGAGGTCGGGGCCCATGTAGCCGTCTTTCACGAGCGTCTTGAGGGACTCGTAGGCGCCGCCCTTGTCGAGGATCTGGCTCTGGTCGAGGGCGGCGAAGAAGGCGGCCTTGGTGTCGACGTACTTGCCCGAGAGATCGGGAGGCTGCTTCTTGGCGGTCTTGAGCTGGCGCTCGCACTGGTCGCTCTCGGCCTGGGCCTTCTTGCGGTCGGGCGTGTCGGGCGTGGCCTTCAGGTAGACGCGGTAGAGGTAGCAGGCGCGCGAGATCTGCTTCGCGGCGAGCAGGCTGCGCGCGAGCTGGAGGTACGGCGGCAGCAGCGCGGGGTTCGCGCGGGTGGCCTTGGTGAAGTTGTCGATCGCCTTGGGGTACTGCTTGGCGTTGTACTGCTTGGTGCCCTCGGTGATGAACGTGTCGGCGTTACCGACGCCTGCGCCGACGAGCGGCTCGGAAGCAGCCGAGAGGGCGATCAGGACGAGGAGACTAGAAGGCATAGCCGAGCCCTCCGGAGAAGCCCTGGTTGAACGGCGAGACCTTCTGCTTGGTGGTGCCGTCGGCGTAGAGCGCGCCGTCGGGGTCGAAGGGGCTGACGAACCAGCCGGCGAACTTGTAGTTGGCGTACAAGAAGAGCCCGTCGACGATGTAGAAGCGGAAGCCGGCGCGGGCCGAGACGCCGATGTCGAGCACCATGAAGCCGTCGTTGTACTCGATGGTCGGCTTGGTGTCGGTGGGCTGCTCGGTGAGGTGGCCGATGCGGACCTCGAAGCCGGCCTGCAGCATGAACATGAACCGCCAGACCTGGTACTTGAACGCAGGCTGAATGAAGCGGAGGTTGAGCATCATCACCTTCGCCTTGATCTGCGTCGCGTGGCAGACGTTCATCATGACGTCGTCGTGGAAGGTGTCTTCGCCGGTGGGGCAGCCGGCGGCGGAGCCGGTGAGCGTCTTGTTCACGACGCGGCCGATCGTCATGTCCCACGAGCGCTCGAGGAACATGATGCTGCCGCCGATGGCGGCGAGGCCGAAGTACTTGCCGAGGTAGCCGAACTCGAACGTGGCGCCGAGCAGCTGGCGGTTGCTGGAGTCGATGTACGCGCTGCGGGCGTTGCCCTCGTCGCCGAAGCGGTGCGAGATGAAGCCGCCGCCCTGGAGCCGGTCGTACTCGAAGCCGATGTAGAAGTAGCTCTTGCGCGCCTCGAGCTGCTCCTCGAGGGTGGGCGGAGGCGGAGGCGGCTGCGGCGGCGGCTGGTTCGGCGGCGGCTTGTGGACGACGATGATCTCTTTCGGAGGGGCCGCGCCGGCGATCGGCTCGAGCGTCTTGTCGAGGATCAGCTGATCGTCGGCCTTCACCACGACGGTCTGCTCGAACGCTTTGTGATTCTCGGCGGTGAGTCGAATCGTGTGCGTGCCGGGCTGGATGCCGCGATCGACGCGGTCTTTGCCGAGCGCCTGGCCGTCGACCGAGATGGTGGTGCCGGCGGGCTGCGCAGTGATGATGATGCGCGCTGCGACCTTCTCGAGGCTGCGCTCGAGCTTGACGGAGCCGCGCATGGGGACGACGACGGTCTCTTCGACGCCCTGGTGGAGCTTCAGATCGAGGCGGACGACGCGCTCGCCGGGCAGCACCTGCGCCGAGACGGGGGTGACGCCGACCTTGCGGTCGTCGACGAACACGGTGGCGCCGGGTGGTGTCGTGGTGACGTCGAGCACGGCGGTGACGGGGACCACTTTCGCGACGGCGCCGAGCAGCGCGTTGTCGAGGTTGGTGTCGGTGGCGCTGGCGGCCGACGTCTTGCCGGTGCCGGGCTCGTAGCTGACGACCTTGAACTTGAAGCCGCCCTCATCTTGCCCGCCCTGAATGAGGACGACGCGATCGAAGCCCAGCGACGCGACGAACGGGTCGATGGGGTCGGCGCAGCGGGTCTCGCCGAGGAAGCAGGGGAGATCTTCGGCCTTCTTGCCGGTGAGCGCCTTGACGAGCTCGGCGCGGCCGATGACGTGGTTCGCGCGCAGGATGGGCGGCGTGAGCTTGTCGAGGGCCTGCTCGGTGCGGCCGGCGAGGGCCTCTTGTCCCGGGTAGAGCGGCCGGACGAGCCAGAGCGTCTTCTCGGGGCCCGCGCCTGCTGCGAGCGAAGCGGATGGAAGGGAAGCGAGGAGCGACAGAAGGAGCGCGGCCTTCATCTTCATCTTCCTCGCGGGTTTACCGTGTGCCGGCACGGGTGGCCACATAATCCTCCAGCTCTTCCAGGGTCTTGGGCCAATCTTCTTTGAGCAGCCGCGACAGCGATCGATCTGCGAGCAGCCGGCCCTGGTTCTGGCACCTCGCACAATAGTTCGTCTCGTTCTCGGCGTGCACGATGCGCTGCACCGGCGAGCCGCACTGGGGGCAGGGCTGCTTGTACTTGCCGTGCACGGCCATCTCGGGGCGAAAGGCGGTGACCTTCTCGGGCCAGCCCCTGCCTCCGTCGGCCTCGGCGATGAGGCGGTCGGCCCACTCTTTGAGGACGGCGTGGGTGGCCTCGTAGAGGCGGGCGATCTCTTCGCCGGTGAGCGCCTTCGTCTGCTTGATGGGCGACAGACGCGCGCGGTGGAGGATCTCGTCGGAGTACGCGTTGCCGATCGCGGCGAACAGGCGCGGGTCGGTGAGGCTGCGCTTGAGCGTGTGGTTCTCTCTGCGCAAGGCGTCGGCGAAGGCGTCGAGGCCGGCGGCCATCGGCTCGATGCCGCCGCGATCGATCGCCTGGAGCGCGGCAGCGCCCTGCACGATGGTGAGCGAGGCGCGCTTCTTGGTGCTGACCTCGGTGAGGATCAGGGTGCCCGTCTCGAAGTCGAAGCCGGCCAGGCCGGCGCGGCCCGGGAGCTTCGCGCCGGAGTCGTTCTTCCACTGGAGGCGGCCGGCGATCATGAGGTGGATCACCATGAACAGGCCGCCCTCGAGGCCGAAGACGAGGCGCTTGCCGAGGCGGCGCAGCTCCTGGACGCGGCGGCCCTCGCAGGCGGCGAGCGGGGGCTCGACGCTGCGCAGGAGGAAGGGGCTGCCGAGGCGGACCTTCTTGAGCGGCCGGCCGAGCACGCGCGGCTCGAGGCACTTCAGGTACACCGTGAGATCGGGATACTCGGGCACGTGCTCACAGCTCCTTCGCGAGGGCCTCGGCCCACTCGAGGTGCGCGGCGGCGCTGGGGTGCAGGCCGTCGGGCGCGACCTTCTTCGCGTCGGCCTGCTTGCGCATCAGCGGCCAGAGATCGAGGTAGCGGGCGCCGGCGGCCTTCGCCTCCGCCTGGAGGATCTCGTTGTACTGGACGATCTTCTTCTGGAGCTCGGCGGGGTCTCCGAAAGCTTCGGCGACGGGGCTCCTGCTCCAGTCGGGCTGGGGGATCGCGACGACGCGGGTGCCCTTGGGGATGGCCGCGAAGATCGCCTTGAGGTTCGCGCGGTAGGCGTCGGGGCCACGGCCGCGCACGATGTCGTTGGCGCCGACGGCGAGCGTGACGAGGGTCGGCTTGAAGGCGACGAGTTGGGGGAGCTCGTCGTCGATGAGCTCCTGCGTGCTGTAGCCGTTGACGGCGGGGTTCAGCAGCTTGACGGTGCGGCCCTTCTTCTCGAGCAGGGCTTTGAGGCGGGTGGGAAACGCCTGGCCTTCCGAGGAGCCGGTGCCGATGGTGAACGAGTCGCCCAGGGAGAGGTAGCGGACATCGGGGGCAGCGGCGGTGAGGAGGAGGAACAGCCACATGTTGAATTTTTCCCCAGGGGCGTCCGTTTTATCCCCGCATGCTGAGACCTGCTGCGATCTTCGTGGTTTTGGTGGCGCTGGCGGGGCCCGCGGAGGCCCGCTTCGGCAAGGGCGGGAGCGGCCGGGGCACCGGGTCGCCCCCTTCGAGCTCGGGCTCTGGCAGCAGCGGCAGGCGCTCGTCGCCGCCTTCGAGCTACCACTCGGCCCAGCCGGTTCCTTCGTACCGGGCGCAGCCGGCTCCGCCGTCTCAGGGGTTCTCGACGACGCGCTACGCGTCGCGGCCGTACTACCGGCGGTACCGGGGCTTCGGCTACGGCTACGGCTACTCGTACTACTACGCGCCGCCGGTGGTGGTGGCGCCGGCGCCGGTGCCTCCGCCGACCGAGCCGCTGCCGGAAGCCGAGGCGGTGTCGCCGATTCGAGTGTCGCTGGGCATCGAGGGCCAGGGCTTCATCGGAGGCGCGAACCTCGGGGTGAACGCGATGTTCGAGGGTGAGCGCTGGGGTGTCTCGCTGTCGGCGGCCGACATCATCGTGCGCACGGACGACGGCACGGAAGGCTTCGATCACATCGGCGACTTCACGGCGCACCTCACGTTCGCGTTCCTCACCGGGCAGTACGGGCGGCTGCGGCTCGAGGCGGGCGCCGATGCGTTCGTGGCTCCGCACCTGATCACGATCGGCCCGACGTTCGGCATGTCGGGCGTGGTGTGGTTCGGCGGGCCGGTGGGGCTCGAGGGCTCGGTGAACGTGACGCCGTGGCCGTTCACGCAGCTCGACGGCAAGCTCGGGCTCGCGGTCGGCATCGAGAACTGGGGCCTGAGGGCGGGCTGGCGCGTGCAGGTGCTGAACGACCGCGGCCTGGTCGACGGCGTCGCCCACCAGGACATTTTCAATGGCCCGTACCTGGGGCTGTCGTATGTGTTCTGAGTGGCCCAGGTCGACCGCGACTTCGTCATGCGCATCGTCAGGCAGCTCGCCGAGCTCCTGGCGCGGGCGCTGAAGCTCAAGCGCGAGAAGAAGTTCGACGAGGCGGCGCAGACGATCGAGGGCGGGTGCGGCGATCTGCTCGGGTTCGACTTCGGAGCGCTCGCGCTGGTCGACTCGGCTTCGTCGGCGCAGCTGCTCGCCGAGCCGGCGCGCATCCGCGCGTTCGCGCGCCTGCTCGAGGAGCTGGCCGAGGTGCACCGCGCGGCCGGAGACGTTGCGAAGGCGCGGGCGCGGGGGAAGCACGCGGCCGAGATGTACGGCGAGGTGCTGAAGCGGAAGGCTGGCGACCCCGAGTCGACCGAGGCGCTCGAGCGGCTGCTCAGAACCGGACCGTGACGGCGCCGAACGCTCCGCCGGGCGTGGGCGCGAGCGCGGCGCTGACGCGGCGATCGTGGTGGAGCTCGATCATGAAGATGGTGGCGGCGAGCGAGAGCACCGCGCCGCCGGCCCCGGCGAGGACGGCGTACTCGGCGCGGCCGAAGTTCGAGACGTAGCCGTAGAGCGCGAACGCGGCGCCGCCGAGCACGACGCCGAACAAGGTGCCTCCGAGCGCGGCGGCCCAGTAGCCCTGCCCGTTCATCTTGCGGTGCACGAGCCAGACCGAAGTGGCGAGCGAGACGGGCGTCAGCGAGAGGCCGGTGACGAACATGAACAGCAGCGGCGTCTGCTGGGCGGTGGGGAACGCGAAGAACGGCAGCCAGAGGGCCTGGGGCAGGAGCGCGCCGAGGACTCCGGCGCCGAGCTCCGCGGCGACGCGGCCGATGCGGTCTTGATCGGTGTCGACGTGGATGACGTCGTCGTCGGCGGCGAGGGCGACGCTCGAGAGCGCCAGGCTCAGCAGCACCGCGCGGCTCAAATACCCACTCGGGCGGCGAGCTCGGGCTTGCGGAGCTTCCAGATGACGCCGTCGAGCCAGTAGTGCGAGAGGGTGAGGCTGATCCACACGATGCCGGCCCAGGTCCACTCGTTCCACCCCTTGCCGGTGTACTTGAACACAGCGGCGCCGGCGAAGATGACGAGGTAGCCGGCGCCGGCGAGCGCGAGGAGCAGCGCGCAGTAGAGCGCGAGCCGCAGCTTCCCCGGCTGCGAGAGCCACGAGATGATCTTCGCGTCGGGGTGGACGCCGGCCCTCCAGGTGTTGAGGTGGTAGAAGCGCATGATCCCCAGGTACTGGATGCCGTGCCAGCACGCCGCGGCCGCGAACGCCGAGGTGTCGTCGGTCTTGATCAGCTGAAAGGGCACGAAGAAGCCGATGAAGGCGCAGAGCAGGAAGGCGCCGCGCAGCCAGGCGGCCTTGGCCCAGGGCTCGTTGCGCTCTCTGAGTCGCTGCCAGAGCCAGAAGGCGATGAGGAACCCGAGCGGGCCCCACATGCCGTCGACGACCGCGGTGGGCAGCCGGTAATAGAAGACCTCGGTGCCGAAGAAGATGCGGGGGCCGGTGTCGACGCGCTTGAGCAGGCACCACAGCACGAAGAGAAAGAGGATCGGCTTCTCGAGCCGCATGGCGACGGACTTCGGGTCTTCGCCCGACTTGCGCTGGTAGATGCGCATGATGCCCCAGTTCTGGGCGACGAAGTGCCAGGTGGCCCAGTAGAGGATCGTCGAGTTGAGGAGCCGCTGCCCGGTGCCCTCGAGGAAGATGAGCAGGCTGATGACCGTGGCCGCGATCATGATCGGCATGCCGACGATGAGCAGCGGGCGCTCACGCCACTCGCGCTTGTCGAAGTAGACGCGCGTCCACGTCGAGGCGAGGTGCGGGCCGTTCGCGACGACGGCGACGGTGGCGAGAATGTAGAAGCTGTCGACGTGCAGCACCGCCGCGGCGAACCAGGCGATGAGCACGACCGAGACGCTGAAGAAGTAGAACGTCAGATCCTTCAGCGGCGTGGAGATGAAGATGCGCGGCGCGGGCGCGGCGACGGGGTTTTGAAGCTGGGCGACTTCGACCGCCATGGTAGGTCCCGGTGCTTACCATGCCCACGCGGATCGTGCTGATGCGCCCCAGAAACGCGGACAACCTCGGGGCGATCGCGCGGGCGATGAAGAACTTCGGGCTCAGCGACTGGGTGGTGGTGTCGCCGAACCCGAAGCTGCTCGAGGTGCCGGGCATGAACCGGCTCGCCGTTCACGCGGGCGAGCTGCTCGAGTCGGTGCGGCGCGTCGAGACGCTGGCGGAGGCCGTGGCCGACTGCACGTGGGTGGTGGGCACTGCCATGCAGAGGCGCGACGTGGGGCGGCCGCGGGTGACGCCCGATCGCATCGCGATGCGGGCGCCGAACGAGAAGCTCGCGCTGGTGTTCGGCGACGAGCGCAGCGGGCTCACCAACGAAGATCTCGCGCAGTGCCACGACGTGTCGTTCATTCCGACGTCGGAGGAGCAGCCGTCGCTCAACCTCGCGCAGGCGGTGCTCGTCTACGCCTACGAGCTCACGTACAAGAAGCAGCCGGAGGCGCCCGGGCCGCAGGCGGCGGACGACGCGCTCCTGCGCCGGGTCGCGCAGTCCCTGGCCGAGGTGCTCGGCGGCGAGCACCCGGAGCTGATGCGGACGCTGATCCGCGCGCGGCTGTCGAAGAAGGAGGCCGAGCACTGGCAGGCGTCGCTGCGGGCGGCGGCGAAGCGTCACTGATCGACGGTGAAGATGACGTAGCGCTTTGCGGCGGCGGCCTTCTCGAAGAAAGCGGGGAGCTGCCCGAACCACGACCACGCGTGCTCGAAGTCCTGCTCGCCCTTCTGGCCCTGGTAGCCGCCGAACTCGAGCGAGAAGTACCGCCTGCGCAAGAAGGCCTCGTCCAGCGGCGCGATAGCGCGCGCGACGTCGGCGACCTGCGCCGGCTCGAGTAGCACGACGAAGTAGCCGTCCGACTCGTTGAGCACGCGGCCGCCGAAGAAGACCTGGTTCAAGGGCGGCTCCCCGCGGCTCGCGTCGAGGCTGCCGTCGGACAGCGTGCGGTGAAGCGCATCCCACGCCTTCTCGGTCTCGCAGAGGAACTCCTCGTCCCACGCCGGCTCGATCTGCTCCTTGACGTAGTCGACGAGCGCGGCGTCGTCGCCGGCGAGCTCGAGCAGGCGGTGAGCCTGGGCCTCCGTGATCGCGAAGTGAACGCCGAGGCACCCCATCGGGGCGAAGCCTACCGTCTCATGTGGGCGACGAGCTCGTCGACCTTGCGCTGCAGCACGAAGCCCCGCGCGCGGCCGGCCTCGAGATCGACGAGCTCGCGCTCGACCATGTCGACGGCCTCGCACTCGAGCGCGCGGGCGATCGCGCGCAGCGTGGGAAACGGGTCGCCCTCCCCTTCGACGCTGACGCCGACCGACGTGGCGCGGATCACGACGCGGAAAGCGCAGCCGCCGAGCACCGGCCGGAGCTTCGCGATGACGGCGTCGCGCGGGCCGAGGTCGAGCCAGCTCGAGCGCAGGGCCGGGTCGGCGCCGCGGCGGCGGCGGATGAAGTCGACGTCCCAGGCCATGTGATCGCTCCTTGCGTTTCACAAGATGGTGGGACATACGACGCGCGGTTTTGAATCTCATTCCCGTGAAAGGCAGGTGAAGTTCTAAGTGACGACGATCCGCGTGAAGGACGGCGAATCGATCGAGGGCGCCCTGAAGCGCTTCAAGAAGGCCACCGAGAAGGCTGGCATTCTCTCCGAGATCCGCAAGCGAGAGCATTACGAGAAGCCTTCAGTGAAGAAGAAGAAGAAGGCGCTCGCGGCGAAGAAGCGCGCAGTGAAGAAGCTCCGCAAGAACTTCTAAGAGGCTCAGTGATGGCGACCCTTCGAGAACGACTCGACGCTGATCTCAAAGACGCCATGCGGGCGAAGGACGAGCTGAAGACGTCCGTCATCCGCATGGCGAAGAGCGCCATCAAGTACAAAGAGGTGGAGGGCACGAACAAGGTGCTGGACGAACCCGGCATCCTGGCCGTGCTCACCACCATGCTGAAGCAGCGGCGCGACTCGATCGCCGAGTTTCAGAAGGCGGGGCGAAACGATCTCGCCGAGAAGGAAGAGAAAGAGGTCGCCATCATCCTCGGCTATCTGCCGCAGCAGCTGTCTGCCGCGGAGCTGACGGCCGAAGTGACGAAGGCGATTACCGAAGCGGGGGCGAAGGGCCCGAAGGACATGGGCAACGTGATGAAGATCGTGACGCCGCGGCTCAAGGGCAAGGCCGAGGGCAAGGCGATCAGCGAAGAAGTGAAGGCCCAGCTCGCGAAGCTTTAGCGGTTGAGTCCCGGGACAGTGCTGCGGTGCGCCGGCGCCGCATTGCTTTCGAGGTTTCGTACGTGCTGCCCCGCGCCACTTCACGCCTGTCTTTCCGTTGGTGGACGTCCGACGACGTCGAGCTCGCCCGTGCCCTCTGGGGCGACCCCGAGGTGACCAGGCTCATCGGCGGCTTCGACTGGCGCGAGCGCCTCGCCACCGAGCTCGAGCTGCAGCGCACGCACGGCATGCAGTACTGGCCGATCTTCCACGGCGACGCTCACGCCGGCTGCTGCGGGCTGCGGCCGAAGGCAGAGGGCGTGCTCGAGCTCGGCTTTCACCTGCGCCGCGAGCACTGGGGAAAGGGCCTCGCCGAGGAAGCCGCACGCACTGTGATCGCGCACGCGTTCGGGGCGCTGCACGCAAGCGAGCTGTTCGCCGGCCACCACCCCGAGAACGACGCTTCCCGGCGCACGCTCTCGCGGCTCGGCTTCCGCTTCACGCACGACGAGCTTTACGCGGCCACCGGGTTAAGGCATCCGTCGTACTCGCTCTCGCGCCCCCCTCACGCTGTTTCTACGGCATGCTGATCCCCGAACAGAAGATCGACGAGATCCGCGCGCGCATCGACTTCGTGGCGCTGGTGCAGCGGCACGGCGTCGAGCTCAAGAAGTCGGGGCGCAGCCTCAAGGGGTGCTGCCCGTTTCATGGCGAGAAGACGCCGAGCTTCTACGTCTACCCCGAGGACAAGCAGTTCCACTGCTTCGGCTGCCAGGTGCACGGCGACGTCTTCACGTTCGTGCAGCGCCTGATGGGCAAGACGTTCGTCGACACCGTGCAGGATCTCGCGAAGGAGGTCGGCGTCGATCTCGAGGCCGCCGTCGACCCCGCGATGAAGGAGCGCGGGCAGATCAAGCAGGCCACCGACTTCGCCGCAGAGCACTACAAGCAGCGCCTGTGGGACCCGATCGTCGGCAAGACCGCGCGCGAGTACCTCGAGTCGCGCGGCGTCACGCAAGACGTCGCGCGCCAGTTCGGCCTCGGCTGGGCCGTGAACGCGTGGAGCGACCTCGCCGACCGCATGCGCGAGCACGGCTACCTCGGCTTCGCCGAGAAGGCCGGCCTCGTCTCGGAGCGCGCGAAGAGCGAGGGCTTCTACGACATGTTCCGCGGGCGGCTGATGATCCCGATCCGCTCCCCTGAAGGCCGCACCATCGCGTTCGGCGGGCGGCTGCTCGAGGGCGACAACGGGCCGAAGTACCTCAACAGCCGCGAGTCGAAGCTCTACAACAAGAGCGAGACCCTCTACGGCATGGACCTCGCGCGCGACGAGATCCGCAAGAAGAAGAGCGTGGTGCTGTGCGAGGGCTACTTCGACTGCATCGGGCTCCACCAGGCGGGCATCAAGAACGCGGTGGCGCTGTGCTCGACCGCGCTCACCCCCGGGCACATGGGCGTGCTGTCGCGCGCCGACGCGAAAGAGCTCGTGCTGCTGCTCGACGGCGACGCCGCGGGCCGCGCCGCGGTCGAGCGCCTCGCGGGGCCGATTCTCGCGGCGGGCGCGCAGGCGAAGGTGGCGTCGCTGCCCGACGGCGAAGACCCCGACACGTTCGCGCGCAAGGTGGGCCCCGCCGGGGTGCAGGAGCTCATCTCGAAGGCGAAGGGCCTGACGGTGTGGCTGTTCGAGACGGTGCTGCCCGAAGGCGCGGCGGCCTCGTTCGAGGCGAAGATGGGCGCGCTGCAGCGCATCAAGCCGATCGCGTCGCAGCTGCCGGTCGGCGTCGCGCGCTCGGCGTTCTTCGCGTCGATGTCGAAGCACTTCGGGCTGCCGGCGGCGGAGCTGGAGCTGGAGCTGAGGGGCAAGCAGGCGGCTCCGCAGTTCAAGCCGGTGGCGAAGCCGGCGGGGCCGGAGCGGCCGCCGGATCCGCTCGAGCGCGACTTCGTGGCGGCGGTGCTGCGCAACCGGGCACTGCTGCAGAGAGACACGGCGCAGGTGGCGTCGGGAATCAAGCACTCCGGGCTGCGTTCAGTGCTCGCCGCGGTGACCAGCGGCACCCCCCCAGAAGATGCGCTGCACGACGCGTCGGAGAAGTTGAAGCAGGAGTTGAACGACGCCATTTCGCGGCTGCCCCCTGAGGACGAGCTCCTGGAACGGGGATTTGGCCGTGCTTGTCAAATGCTCGAAAAAGCAGCCCTGCAGGGGCGGAAAGCGATGCTCGTGAGAGAGATTTCGCAGCTTCCAGACCCGAACAGCCTCTCCGAGGAGGTCGTCGAGAAGATGGAGCAGATCCGGCGACTGTCAGAAAGGCTGCAGCAGCTCGAGATTGCCCTTAAGAAACCGGCTTAACCGTTTGTAACTGTCCCGTAACTTGGGCTAACTGCCCACCCCTTCCACCCAGGTTCCTTTCCAAGAACCGCATCCCTTTCCAAAGCAACGGAGAGCCCCACCACCATGGCGAAGAAGCCCGCGAAAGCCCCCAAGTCCCCCGCTCCTGCGAAGAAGGAGAAGAAGGACAAGGAGCTCGAGAAGAAGAAGAAGCTCTTGGCGGCGGCGACGCCGAAGAACGGCGCGGCGAAGGCCGACGGCGCGAAGGTCGCGGCGCAGGCACCGGCGGTCGACGTCGCGGCCGTGGCGCGCGAGAAGCTGAAGAAGAAGGGCAAAGGCCAGGGCGAGGTCGAGGGCGACGAGATCGAGGAGCAGGCCGAAGAGGCGATGCTCGGGGCCGAGGTCGACCCGGACGCCGAGAAGGAGCAGGTCGAAGAAGAGCCGATCGCGGACCGCAAAGAGGTGAAAGATCTCATCGAGGCGGGCCGGCAGAAGGGCTTCCTCACCTATGACGAGGTGAACGACGCGCTGCCGGCAGACGTCGTGTCGTCGGATCAGATCGACGACGTGATGTCGATGTTCGGCGACAACGACATCGAGATCGTCGACGCGCAGAAGGCGGCGGCGGCGACCGAGACGAAGCCGCAGGTGGCGGCGTCCGAAGAGGGCGAGGCCGAGAAGAACAAGGAAGAGGAAGAGGAAGAGAAGGAAGAGGAAGAGCCGGGCGGCAAGTCGAACGACCCGGTGCGCCTGTACCTGCGCAAGATGGGCTCGGTGTCGCTCTTGACGCGCGAGGGCGAGGTCGAGATCGCGAAGCGCATCGAAGAGGGCGAGAAGGAAGTGCTTCGCTCGCTGCTGGCGTGCAAGGTCGCGGTGGCCGAGATCATCGAGATCGGCACGAAGCTGAAGGCGGGCAAGCTGCGCATCCGCGAGGTGGTGAAGGACGCTCCGGAGGAGCCGGCGGCCGAGGGCGAAGGCGAGGCCGAGGTCGCGGACGACGCCGAGGGCGAGGGCGCGGCGGGCGAGATCCAGCTGAACCAGAGCGAGCTCAACCGCATCGAGAAGATCTGCAAGGACATCGAGAAGATTCGGAAGCACGCGAAGGACGTCGAGGGCATCGAGGCGGCGCTGCTGAAGAAGATGTCCGAGGTGAAGAAGAAGGAAGCGAAGCAGGAGGTGAAAGAGCTCCGCGAGAAGATGATGGAAGTGCTCGAGGACATGCGGCTGAACAAGAAGCAGATCGACCGCGTCGTCGCGTACATCCGCAACATGATCGACACCGTCGGCAAGGCGGAAGACGAGCTGCGCGAGATCGAGCGCAGCTACGGCGTGCCGATTCGCGAGCTGCGGCCGATGCTGCGCGACGCGGCGTCCGACCCGGCGGCGGCGAAGAAGGTGCAGCGCAAGCTGAACATGACGCCGGAGCAGGTCGAGATGCTCGACCGCGACGTGCGCAACGCGATCAAGAAGATCAAGAAGGTCGAGGAGGACGCGAACCTCCCGATCGACGAGCTGCGGCGGAACCACGACGCGATTCGGCTCGGCGAGCGGCGGGCGGAGCGCGCGAAGAGCGAGCTGGTCGAGGCGAACCTGCGCCTCGTGGTGTCGATCGCGAAGAAGTACACGAACCGCGGCCTGCAGTTCCTCGACCTGATTCAGGAGGGCAACATCGGCCTGATGAAGGCGGTCGACAAGTTCGAGTACAAGCGCGGCTACAAGTTCTCGACGTACGCGACGTGGTGGATCCGCCAGGCCATCACCCGCGCGATCGCCGATCAGGCGCGCACCATTCGCATTCCGGTGCACATGATCGAGACGATCAACAAGCTCATCCGCACCTCGCGCTACCTGGTGCAGGAGATCGGCCGCGAGCCGACGCCCGAAGAGATCGCCGAGAAGATGGAGCTTCCGCTCGACAAGGTGCGGAAGGTCTTGAAGATCGCGAAGGAGCCCATCTCGCTGGAGACGCCGATCGGTGAGGAAGAAGACTCCCACCTGGGCGACTTCATCGAAGACAAGACGCTGGTGTCTCCGTCGGATGCCGTCATCAACATGAACCTGGCGGAGCAGACGCGCAAAGTGCTCGCGACGCTGACGCCGCGCGAAGAGAAGGTGCTGCGCATGCGGTTCGGCATCGGCGAGAAGTCGGACCACACGCTCGAAGAGGTGGGTCAGGACTTCGAGGTCACCCGCGAGCGCATTCGGCAGATCGAGGCGAAGGCGCTGCGCAAGCTGCGTCACCCGTCGCGCTCCAAGCGCCTGCGCTCGTTCGTCGAGAGCTGAGGCTCACATGCCGAGGGGGGCGCTGGGCATCGCAGTGCGGGGCCGGTGATCGGCTGGATCGTCGCCGGCGTCGTGGCCCTGCTGATCGTGCTCGTCGTGGCCGCGCGGCTCTCGTTCGGCCGCACCGCGCGCGGCATGGCCTCGTACGGCAAGGCAGAGGCGCTCCGCGAGCTCTTGGCGAAGCAGCCGGGGGGGGCGACCGAGGCCGACGAGAACGGCGAGCAGCCGATTCACGCGGCTGCGGGCCGCGGGCACGCCGACGTCATCGACGTGCTGCTGGCCCACGGCGCGTCGGCGAACGCGCGGTGCACCGGCGGGGGCACGCCGCTCACGATGGCGGTGTTCTTCGGCAACGCAGCCGCAACGCAGCGGCTGCTCGCGGGAGGCGCCGACCCCGACGACTGCGACGACACCGGCATGACGGCGCTCCACGCGGCGGTGGCGAAGGGCAACGCCGAGCTCGCGGGCGTGCTGCTCGACGCCGGCGCGCAGGCCGATCTCAAAGACGCGGCGGGGCGCACGGCGCTCGACGTCGCGGAGCAGCTGAGCCAGCCCGAGCTCGCGAAGCTGCTGACGGCGCGGGGCGCGCGCCGGGGGAGCCAGGTGCGCATGAGAGAGCTGAAGCCGCCGAAGAGCGCGGGCGGCATGCACCGCGTGCCCGAGGTGCTGGGGCTGCCGACCGACTCGCCGGCCCTGCAGAAGGCGAAGGCCGAAGCGCAGGCGTCGCTGCCCCAGCTGCGCGAGCTGTTCGGGCAGAAGCTGAAGACCGCGGTGAAAGGCCCCGTCGACCCGCGGCAACCCGACGAGAAGATGTGGATGGGCGTCAACGTGCTGAGCGACACGGCGGCGTTCGGCTTCCTGATGTCGAACCCGCTGCAGTCGGGCGAGAAGCCGGGCGCCGCGGCGCAGCTCGCGCTGCCGCAGATCGAAGACTGGCTCGTGGAGCTGCCCGATGGGCGGCTGCGCGGCGGCTATGGGCTGAAGGTGCTGTTCGAGCACGCGCGCGAGGAGTACGGGGCGCTGCCGGCGTCGTACACCGACGTCGCGGGCAAGCTGACGCCATGAAGCTGAAGCTCGCGCTGGCGCTGCTCGCGGTGCTGCTCGCGTACCTCTTCTTCTGGCCGATTCGCCACGAGCCGGCCGCGTGGGAGCCGCCGCCCGGCGTGCCGCTTCAGCTCAACGATCGGCTGAAGACCGGCGAGGTGATGCACCCCGAGCTGCGCGGGCCCGAGGCGATCGCGTTCGACCCCGAGGGCCGCCTCGTCACCGGCCTGCGCGACGGCCGCATCGTTCGCGTGAGCGGCGACGGGGGCGTCGAGACGCTCGCCGCGCGCGAGGGGCGCGTGCTGGGGCTGAAGTACGGCCCCGACGGGCGGCTGTGGCTGTGCGACTCGTACCTGGGGCTCGGCGTGATGGGCGACGACGGCGGCGTCGAGTCGCTGTTTCGCGACGCGGGCTTCGCCGACGATCTCGACTTCGGCGACGACGGCTCGGTGTACTTCTCCGACGCGACGCTGCGAAACGACGTCGGCCACGCGGTCGAAGATCTGATCGAGCACCAGACCACGGGGCGCCTGCTGCGCTGGAAAGACGGCGTCACCACGGTCGTGGCCGACGGGCTCTCGTTCGCGAACGGAGTCGCGTTCGGGCCCTCGCGCGAGTGGCTGCTGCTCGCAGAGACCGGCACGTACACGCTGTGGAAGGTGCACGTGCCGAGCGGCCGCAAAGAGAAGTTCGCGGTGCTCGCGGGCTTCCCCGACAACATCACGTGGTCGCCGTCGCGGCAGGTGTTCTGGGTCGCGCTGGGGTCGCCGCGGAACAAGCTGGTCGACGCTCTCGCCGGCGCGCCGTTCGTGCGCAAGGCGATCTTCCGGCTGCCGAAGATGGTGCAGCCGGCTCCGGTGAAGCACGCGATGGTGCTCGGCTTCGACGCGCAAGGGGAGCTCGTGCACGACCTGCAGTGGAAGGACCCGAGCGCGTACTCGCCGGTCGCGAGCGCGATCGAGCACGGCGGGGCGCTGTACCTCGGCAGCTACTTGATCGACGGATACGTTAAAGTCCCGCTCCCATGAGCTACTCGAGCGGGGATTACGTCGTCGCGCGCGGTCAAGGCCTGGTGAAGGTGCATCACGTCGATCGCGACGGCACCGTGGTGGTGCAGCTGTCGGTCGACGACAGCGACGTGCAAGAGATTCCGCCCGCCGAGACCGACAAGCGACTGCGGGCCTGCATCGACAAGGCAGCGGCCGAGAAGCTCGTCGCGCTGATCTCGAAGAAAGACGTGAAGCCCGACGCGAGGCCGTGGGGCGAGCAGTACGTCGACATCCAGAAGGCGATTCGCAAGGGAGACGCGAAGGGGCTCGCCGAGCGGCTGCAGCTGATGCTCAGGGTGAGCGCGCCGCTGCAGCCGACGGTCGAGCGCGCGCTGTTCTCGGTCGAAGACGCGCTCCTGCCCGAGCTGGCGCACGCGCTCGCGATTCCGGTGAAGAAGCTGCGCACGCGGCTGCACAACGGGACTCCGGCGTTCGCGTACCAGGATCAGGCGACCGACGTGCTGCCGGCGCTGGTGCCTCCGCCCGAGAAGCTGCCGAAGGGCTGGGAGTACCTCGGCCACTTCAGCTTGAGCTCGGGGAAGCTGGTGGCGGGCGAGGTGGTCGAGCCCGACATCGAGGCCACGTTCGCGGGCAAGTCGCTGAAGCTTTCGGTGACCCTGAAGGCGAAGAAGGGCGCGTGGTGGGCGATCAAGCCGTCGGGGAAGGAGTGGGCAGGCATCTTCCTGCACAGGGAGGCGGGCGGCGGCGTCGAGAAGTGGCTGAAGGCGGCGCGCGAGGCCGCGAAGGTGTCGCTCGAGCACGGGGCGTTCTGCGTGCTCGACGTCGAGCTGCGCGACGACCGCGCGTTTCAGCGCTCGCCGTCGGTGACGCTGAACCACGCGATCGAGGGGCGCGGGTTCGCGGTGGCGGCGGAAGACGGGCCGTGCCCGGTGCGGGTGGCGTACGACGGCGCGGATGCGGTGCTCGTCGCGGTACCGCGGGCGTGAATGCGTCGCGCGGCCCCGCGTAAGGGGTTCGTATGCGAGCGCTGGTGATCGCGATGCTGGTGGCGGCCGAGACCGGGTCCACGGCCGCCGCGGCGGGACGGGCCCTGCGTCCCGCGCGGGGGCTGGTCAGCTTCCTCGCCTGGGAGCCGAAGCCCGCTACGGCGCAGGCGAGCCCGGCGTGCGCGGCGGCGGCGGCCCGGGCGTGCCCCGGCTCGGGCGGCTGCGAGCTCGCGCGGCGGCTCGAGACGGGCACGTGGGCGGTCGCGATGGCGTACGGCGGCGGCCCTCAGGCGTGCGTCGCGCTGGTGAACGAGCCGCCCGACGGCGGCGTGCAGGTCTGGTCGGGGGCCGTCACGGCCGGCTACTCGCAGCGCTACGACGAGCACTCGGCGCCGGAGCTCTGGCCGCTGCACCTGACGCTCGGTGGCCGCGTGCTGCCGCTGATCTCGATGACCACGATGGGGCACGCCGGCGGCGGCGGGTCGACCCTCGCCGTCCTGGTGCCGCGCGACGGCGGGCTCGTCGAGCAGGCGGTCGGCAGCTTCGGCGGCGGCACCTCGCTCAACACACTCGTCGTGACCCAGGGCCTCTGCACCGACTCGCTGAGCGTCGAGGCGGGCCGCCTCGTGCTCCGCAGCTGCTTCGACGGCGCGCTCCAGCCCCCGCAGGTGTACGAGTGGACGGGCAGCGGCTTCAGCGCCCGGAGGTGATCGCCGATGCGGCGCGGGCCGCGTTGCTGGCCGGCCTGGCGGCGGCGAGGCGGCGGCACTTCGAGACCACGCGCTCGGCGAGCCTCGGGGCCGCTTCCGCGAGCATCTTCTTCTGCAGCTCGGTGGAGCGGCGCGACTGCGTGGTGGGCGCCGCGCTGTCGGTGGCCGCGATGCGCTCGTTGACCGTGAAGAGAATCGTGCCGGTCTTCACGTCGTAGAGCGTGGCCTCGAGCACGCCGTTCGACTCGAGCTGCTGGCCGGGGAAGAACAGCGCCCCGATGACGGTCGCGTAGCCGGCCGCCCAGCCGTTGTGGTTCACCTCTTCGACGAAGCGGTGGCGGTAGAGCACCAGGTACTCGCTGCGGTAGCGGGCCGCGAGCTCGCGCAGCCCGGGCAGGCCGCGATCGGTCGGCCACTCGGTCGAGATCTCGGAGGCCATCTCGAACATGCCGCTCTCTTCGAGCGCGGTGACCAGCTCTGCGGGCACGGCCGTGGTCGGCACCGCCTCGTCGGGCGCGTAGCGGACGACGACGGGCACGACGCCGAGGCGCGCGCCCTCTTCGAGGAAGACCGGCGCGGCGAGGATCTCTTTCAGGTGGTCTTCCGAGACTCCGCCGATCTGGTCGCGGGCGAAGTGATCGTTCGTGAGCACCGGCGCCGCCTGCTTCGTCTCTTCCGCGGTGAAGACCAGGGGCGCCAGCTCGGCGGACCTGGTCATCGAGGAACAGCCGGCGGCGAGCATTGCGATCGGCAGGAGTCGGTTCATGCGCGCTAGTGTGCTGCCGCCCGCCGCATCGAGCTTCATGGGACCTTCATGAGAACGTCATCGTTCGTGCAGCTCGTCGCCTCGGTGGTGCGGGCGATTCCCCGCGGGTCGACGCTGTCGTACGCAGGCGTCGCGCTGCGCGCGAACAAGCCCGGCGGCGCCCGCCAGGTCGTGAGGGCGCTGAACGCGCTGAAGGGCATTCCCTGGTGGCGCGTGATCAAGAGCGACGGGACCCTCGCGAAGGAGATGGTGTCGAAGCAGGCGCCGCGGCTGCGCCGCGAAGGCGTCGAGGTCGTCGGGCGGCGCGTCAGCTCCGCGGCTTCGTCAGGTGGCGCAGCGCGAACGCGAACAGCGAGGGGTTCGCGATGAGCCGGTTCAGCGCGGCTCGCCGCAGCGCCGGCCGCCGCGCCAGCGCCACCAGCGACGAGGCGAGCCTCGCGTAGCTCTTGAACGCCCGGCGCGACGCCGCCTCGTACGCCTGCAGCTCGCGCGGCTCGCTGAGGGCCGCCGGCAACAGGCCACCGAGCACCTTCGCCTGGTCGAACGCCAGCGTCAGCCCTTCGCCCGTGATCGCATCGACGTAGCCCGCGGCGTCGCCGAGCAGCACCAGCCGGCCTCGCACCGCGGCGTGCACCTGCTGCAGCAGCGGGCCCGCGCCGATCGCCTTCGAGTCCCGAGGCGCTCCGGCGAGCTGTTTCTTCAGCAGCGGGAAGCGATCGAGCATCGCGTCGTACGAGATCGGGGGCGGCACCTGCCCGTCTTCCCAGAGGAACGCGATGCCCACGCGGTTCGTGCCCGCCGGCGTCACGTACGCCTCGAGCCCTTCGGCGAAGTGCACCTCGACCCGCTCGCCCCACGGCTTGCAGGCGAAGTGCTGCCTCAGCCCGAACCGCCGCGGCCCCCTGGGCTCGTCTTCCAGCCCCGAGATCTTTCTCAGCGGCGAGTGCAGGCCGTCGGCGGCGACGACGAGGCGCGCTCTCACGGAGCCCGCGGCCGTCTCGAGCTCCACGTGATCGGCCCGCTGCTCGTGCGCCTTCACCGCGCAGCCCTCTCGCAGCTCGGCTCCGGCGGTGCGGGCGCGCTTCGCCAGCGCTTCATGGAGCGCCAGGCGGCGTACGCCCAGCCCGCCCGGCGCCGGCAGCGGCGCTTCGACGTAGCGGCCGTCTTCCTGCACCCAGCGGATCGCCGTGAACCGGCCCGTTTCTTCCGGAGGGATGGGCACGTCCCACGTCCGCAGCGCGGCGAGCCCCGGCGGCATCAGGCCCTCGCCGCACGCCTTGTCGACCGGCGTGTGCTGGCGCTCCAGCACGACGCACGCGTGACCTCTCGTCGCGACCTCGATCGCCGCTGCGAGGCCCGCAGGTCCTCCTCCCACGATCGCCACGTCGTACGTCACCGCCGAGCCCCCTCACCCCGGCCCTCTCGCCTACGAGGGGAGAGGGAGCGCGGTCTCGATCGCGTGCGGATCACTTCAGCCGGCTCTTCGCGAACGAGAGCATCGACTTCGCGACCTCGGCGCTCACGTTCAGCGCGTTCACCGGCTTCGGCGGAGCCAGCTCTCCGCTCAGCCAGCGCTTCAGCGCCTCCTGCCGGCGCAGCTTCCCGCTCGACGTCCGCGGCAGCGTGCCCGGCGCCAGCACCGCGACCGCGTGCGGCTTGATCGACGTGCGCTCGACGACCGCGGCGGTGATCCGCTGCTCGAGGCCGTCGCCCTCGCCTTCGACGAGCAGCGCCAGCGCCTCGCCGTCGTGGCCCTTGGGCACGTAGCCCACCGCGACCGCGCAGCCGGTGCGGACGCCGTCGATGCCGTCGAGACACTCTTCGAACACCTGCGGCGCGTGGTTCGCCCCGCGGATGATGACGACGTCCTTCGCGCGGCCGCTCACGTACAGCTCACCGCCCTCGATGAAGCCGAGATCGCCGGTGTCGAGCCAGCCGTCGACCAGCGCCGCCGACGTCTCCGCCGGGTTCCCGAAGTACTCGCGCATCACCGAGTGGCCCTTCACCCAGATGCGCCCGATCTCGGGTCGGCCGCCAGCCGGGCCCCCCTCTGACGCCGGCTGTGATGCTGGCGCGTCACCGCTGGCCGTCGGTCTCCAAGGGCGCACCTCGACCGAAGTGCCCGGCACCGGCGTGCCGACCGACACGATGTCGCGCCCGTCACGCTCGACGTCGCGGGCCTTTGCTCCACGCTTCGTGAACGAGACCGCGAGCGACGCCTCAGAGAGCCCGTACACGGGCAGCAGCGACTGAGGCTGAAAGCCCCAGCGCGAGAAGCGCTCGACGAAGCGCTGCTGCAGCGCGGCGGTCACGGGCTCGGCGCCGTTCAAGGCGTAGCGCCAGCACGAGAGGTCGACTCCGTCGAGCTCGTCGTCGCGAATGCGCTTCACGCACAGCCCGTACGCGAAGTTCGGCGCGGGCGAGACCGCGCCGTGGTGCCGCGAGATGGCCCTCAGCCACAGCGCGGGCCGGGCGAGGAAGCCCTCGGGCGGGAGCAGCACGAGATCGCCGGGGAAGTGCACGGCTTCGAGCAGACAGCCGATGAGCCCCATGTCGTGGTACAGCGGCAGCCACGAGACGCCGCGGTCGCGCGTGTTGTCGAGCTCGGACATCTGCTGAGCCAGCATCGCGACCTGAGCCATGAGGTTCGCCTGCGTCAGCGCCACCGGCTTCGGGTCGACCGTCGAGCCCGACGAGAACTGAATGAGGCCGAGCGCTCCGGGCGAGACCGTCACCTCGGCCTCACCCTGCTCTTCCATCAGCTCGGCGACGGTCGGGCAGCCGAGCGGTGGCCGCGCGCGCTCGACGGCGCCCCCGAGCAGCAGGCGCACGCGCCGATCGCTCAGCACGACGCGCGACTGCGTGAGCTCGAGCATGCGCGCGGTCGAGCGCACGTACTCGTCCATGCGGCCGAGGCGCACCGGCGGGTACAGCGGCACCGGCACCGCGCCAGCGAGCAGCGTGCCGAAGAACGCATCCATGAAGTCGGGGCCCGTGGGCAGCACCATGGCGACGCGCTCGCCGGGCTTGATGCCGCGCTCCTGCAGCGCCGCCGACATGCGGCGGGCCCGCGCGTACAGCTCGGCCCAGGGCAGCTTCGTCTCCTGCTCGCGCGCGTCGACGAACGTGAGCCCGAAGCGGCTCTGCGCGGCGGCCTTCAGCGCGGCGTTCACGGTCGCGTGCACCGGGACGACGAGCTCGGGGCCGTCGAGCCTCATGCCGCGGCCCTCACGCGAGCGGCGACGCGCTCGACGAGATCGGCGACGGTGACGACTCCGACCGTGTCTTCTTCGGTGAGCTTCACGCGGAAGCGGTTCTCGAGGCCGACGGCGATGACGATGGCGGCGAGCGAGTCGACGTGCAGCTCGCGGAGCAGATCGTGCTTCAGCTCCACGGGCTCCTCGCGCTCGAGCTCGGCCGCGAAGATGCGGCGGATCTCGGCGAGCACGGCGTCTTCGAGGGCCTCAGGCACGGGTGGGCCTGCTGGGAATGAGGCGTGACTTGCCGGCGAAGGCCTGGCTCCAGCTCTCGCCCAGCGCGCGCTCTTCGGCGCGGATGCGGACCCAGAGCAGGGCCGCGTTGCCGAGCGTGAACACGAGCGCGGTGAAGTACGCGCCCATCATCATCGGCACGCAGAACAGCTCGATGACGACGGCGAGGTAGTTGGGGTGCTTCATCCACCGGTAGGGCCCGCGGGTGACGGGAGCCTCGCCGGGCACCACGATGACGCGCGTGTTCCACCGCTCGCCGAGCGTGCGGATCGCCCACCAGCGCAGGCCCTGGGCGGCGAGCGCTCCGGGGAGGAACGCGAAGAAGAGCACCGGGTCGAACGGCCGCGCCTCGATCGCGCAGGCGATGAGGAACAGCGTGTGGAAGGCGGTCATCACGCGGTAGTGAGCCTGCCCGACCTCGACGCCGCCGCGCGCGAAGGCCTTCGCGGCGTTGCGCTTCGACAGCACGAGCTCGACGACGCGCTCGACGACGAGCGCCACGAGATACGAGCGGCTCACCATTGCAGGAGGATCAGCTCGGCGCAGAAGCCGGGCCCCATCGCCATCAACAGTCCGTACTCGCCCTTCTTCGGCTCCTGGCTGTCGAGCAGCTCGCTCAGCACGAACAGCACCGACGCGCTCGAGAGGTTGCCGACCTCTTTGAGGCTCTGCCAGGAGCGGGCGAGCTTGTCCTTCGGCAGCTCGAGCGCCTGCTCGAACGCCTGGAGCACCTTGGGGCCCCCGGTGTGCGCGACCCAGTGGGTGATGTCGCCGCGTGAGAGGCCCTGCGACTTCAGGAAGCCGTCGACGTCGTGCCGCACGTGGGCTTTGACGACCTCGGGCACCTTCGCCGAGAGCACCACCTTGAAGCCGGTGTCGACGAAGTCCCACCCCATGACGCGCTCGGTGTTCGGGTAGAACGACGAGGTCGCGGCGACGACGCGGGGGCCGCTGCTGCCGGTCGAGTCGCCCGACATGACCATCGCGGCGGCGCCGTCGCCGAAGAGGCCCGAGGCGATGATGTTCGCGATGCTCAGGTCCTCGCGCTGCAGCGTGAGCGAGCAGAGCTCGACGGCGAGCAGCACGGCGTGCCGGTCGGGGAAGCCGCGCAACCAGTCGCTCATGCGCGCGGTGCCGGCGGCGCCGGCGACGCAGCCGAGGCCGAAGATGGGGGTGCGGCGGATGTCGGAGGGCAGCTCGAGGCGGTTGCAGAGCCGGGCGTCGATGCTCGGCGTGGCGAGGCCGGTGACGGTGACGAAGAAGATGTGGCTGAGATCTTTCGGAGTCAGGCCCGCCTTCTCAAGGGCGGCTTCGACGGCCTCTTGCCCCAGCTCGACGGCGCCCTTCGTCCACGCGTCGTTGCGGGCCTGGAAGGAGACGAGCTCTTGGTACTGGTCGAGCGGCAGGGCGAGGTGGCGGCCGCCGACGCCGACGGCGCGGTGCAGGTCTTCGAGGCGGTCGACGTTGAAGTGCTGCTTGCTCCAGGCGTCGCGGAAGGCCGCGATCAGCTGCTCTTGATCCGCGTAGTGCGGCGGCAACGCTCGGGCGACGCTGCGGATCGTGGGCACGGCGGTTCCTAATCTCGGGTGAGTGGCTCCGCGAGCCTATATTACGAAAGGCCGACGAATCGAAATAGGGGTGCTGCGTTTCAAAGGGAATGGGCCCTCCTGGATTCGAACCAGGGACCAATCGGTTATGAGCCGACAGCTCTGACCGCTGAGCTAAGGGCCCCAGCGACGCTGTCGACCCTAGCACCGGGTTTCAGACAAGTCAGAAGTAGACCTGCGCCTGGGCGCGGAGCTGGTGCCTCACGTCGCGGAAGCTGCCGTCGTCGAGCACGAAGTAGTCGAGCTGGAGCTTGAGATCGTGCTTCAGCACCATGAAGTTGATGCCGCCGCCCATCTCGCGAATCCGCACGAACCTCGGGTCCGTACCGCGCATGGGGCGCAGGTCGCCGAAGCGCCCGACGATCTCGAGCCAGTCGAGCACGTACGCGCCCGCTTGAACGAAGTAGCCGAGCCCCGAGCGCGACCACTCGGTGAGCACGCCGTCGGTGCGGAAGTCCCGGTCGGCCTTTCGGTAGAAGCCCTGGGCGAGCAGCGAGAAGCCCCACCCCTTGAGGTGCAGGTCGACGGTGCCGTGCGTGTAGTCGAAGCCGCCGAGGGTGAAGGTGGCTCCCTCGGTCGAGCGCTCGCGAACGGTGCCCACGTTGCGCGCGATGGCGCCGCCGATCGCGAAGCGGAAGCGGTGCTCGCGCTCGGGGTCGCCCTCGTACTTGTCATCCATGCGGCCGAGCGGGCTCACCACGACGCGCGCGACGTAGAGCAGGCCGACGTTGGTGCCGACGCGGTTGCGACCCTCGCCGCCCATCACGGCGACCGTGTAGCGCAGGCGCTCTGAGAGCCCGAGCAGGTCTTCGGAGAAGACCGCGAGGCCGATGTCGCGCTCCAGGTTGAGCTCTTCGGTGACGACCGAGCGATCGGGGAACTGCAGCGCGCTCGACGAGATGACGCGCTGTACGTCGAAGGGGACCTTGAACTGGCCGAGGCGCACCGAGGCGCTCTTGAAGCGGCGCCACTCGACCGAGTAGTCGCGGAGCACGTTCGGCTCGTCGAGCTCCATGTCGTTGCGCGAGAACGCGAGCTGCAAGTAGGTCGAGAGGTGAAACGGCAGCTTCGTGCGGAACACCAGGCGCGCCCGGCGGATGTAGATGGCGTTGACCCGCTCGAAGTCCTCGTCGGCGGGGACGATCGAGAGCGCCTGCACCTGGATCCGGCCGCGGACGTTGAGCTCGAACTCGCCGACGCCGATCGTGCCGCCCTCCCCCATGCCGCCCTCGAGGCGCACACGCTGGAGCAGATCGAGCGTGCCGGCGTCGGAGACGGCGGTGGCTTCGGCGGTCGGATCCACGCCTCCATCGGGGTCGAGGGCCGCGCAGGCAAGCGCGGCGAGCGTCAGCAGCACGACGCCGATGTAAGCCGCCCGGCTCATTCAGACAACGAATCCGTCACAGCGAGGTCACGGGCGCGTCACAACCCCGAGCCCCGCCGGAGGTCGTGACGCGGCTGGGACATTCGCTTTGCCGCGATCTCACGGCGGCGTCGCGAAGGAGGGAATTCGGTCACGTACTCCTCGCGAATGCTCATCGGCCTCGTGACGTTGCTGGCGATCGCACAGGCACCGGACGCGGGCTCGACGCCGTCGACCGAGGAGCTGTCGCTCCGCCTGCAAGCAGCCCTCGACCAGCTCGCCCGGCACGAGGCCGAGCTGAAGCAGCTGCGCGAGCAGGCGGCCGCGCCGCCCCCGGCCGTGCCCGAGAAGCCCGTCGAGCCGGAGCCGGCGCCCAAGCCCTGGTACGAGAAGATCCGCATCCGCGGGTACACGCAGGTGCGCGTGAACCTGCCCGGCGCCGTCTACAACGACCGGCTCATCAACGAGCAGGGCGACCGCTCGATGGGCGGCAACGGCGGCTTCCTGATCCGCCGAGCGCGCGTGATCTTGTTCGGCGACGTCCACCCGCACGTCTCGATCTACCTGCAGCCGGACTTCGCGAGCGTCATCGACACCCAGCTCGGCATCGCCATCCTGCGCGACTGGTACGCCGACATCTTCCTCGACAAGAAGAAGGAGTTCCGGATCCGCGTCGGCCAGTCGAAGGTGCCCTTCGGCTTCGAGAACATGCAGTCGAGCCAGAACCGCCTCGCGCTCGACCGCAACGACGCCCTCAACAGCGCGGTCAAAGACGAGCGCGACCTGGGCATCTTCTTCTACTGGGCGCCGGCGCACATTCGCGCGCGCTTCAAGCACCTCGTCGACTCGGGGCTGAAGGGCTCGGGCGACTACGGCGTGGTCGGCCTGGGGCTCTACAACGGCCAGACCGCGAACCGGCTCGAGCTCAACAAGTTCCCCCACGTGATCGGCCGGGTGACGTGGCCCTTCGCCATCGGGAGCCAGTTCTTCGAGCTCGGCGGCGGCGGCTACTGGGGGCAAGCGACGGTGAACGTCGGCAAGCACCCCGACGGCACGCCGATCGAGTCGATGCGCAGCACGAACACGTTCCGCGACGCGCGGGCTCACGTCAGCGCGGTCTGGTACCCCAAGCCCTTCGGAGTCGCGTTCGAGTACAACGTCGGGGTGGGGCCGCAGCTCGGCACCGACGCGCAGAAGTACGTGCTCGACGACCGGCTGCTGTACGGCGGCTACCTGCAGCTGATGCTGAAGCTCGACGATCTGTTGGGGACGGTGGCGCTCGTGCCGTTCATCCGCGGCACGATGTACGACGGCGGGAAGAAGTTCGTCACCAACTCGCCCTCGTACCGCGTGCGCGAGGTCGAGCTCGGCCTCGAGTGGCAGATTCTGCCCGCGCTCGAGGTCGTGCTCGCGTACCAGCTGTCGAGCCGCACCAACGACAAGACGTACGCCCAGGAGTACGGGCACTGGACGCGGCTGCAGGTCCAGTTCAACTACTGAAGGCGACGCTCACCGCGACGCCACGAGCACCGCCGCGGTGTGCACAGCGCTCGCGTGCAGGTGGAACGCGACGACCGCGAGGTACGCGACGAGCGCCGCGGCCAGGCCGGCGCGCGCGATCACCCGGTGGCCGTGACCGCGCAGCACCAGCACCACGATCATGCCCACGGCGAGCTTCACGAACATGAACGCGCCCAGGCCCTGATCCAGCGCGCACGCCATCACCGGGTTCGCTTCGGTCGCCAGCCCCGAGCACACCCACCAGGAGGTGAAGACCGCGTCCAGCGCATTCAAGACCAGCAGCAACTGAAGACCACGCTGATAAGCCGACACCGAAAAACACCTCTCAATACATTGTCGGATGCGCCTGCTTAGAGGTGCGTCCCCCTGAGATCTCGACCACCTGGCCGAGACGAAGATCGTAGAGTCGCCGCGCCCGTTGCACCGGAGGGGACCCTCACCATGAATAAATCGCTCCTGTTTTGCCTGCTGGCCGTCACCGCCCACGCCCAGGATTCGGGCTTCGACGCCGCCGACAAGTACCTGCGGGAAGAGAGCAACGCGCGCGCCTGCGACGGCTTCACCGCGTTCTTGAAGAACAACCCCGAGTCGCCTCTGAGGCGCGAGGCGACCGCGAAGCGCGCGAAGGCCTGCGCCCGGGTCGGCCGGTCGGGCAACTGGTACCAGGAGCTGCAGTCGATGGCGACGACCGGCGAGAAGGACTTCGCCCGCGCCTACGCGTGCACCGTCATCGCCGAGCAGGGCTACGTCGACTTCGCGACGCAGTGCCTGCCGCTGCTCAAGCAGGCGATCGGCGACGGCCGGGTCGGTGACGAGGCGCGCGGGCTCTTCATCCGCGGCGCGTTCCGCGATCTCGACAACTACACGTACGACCGGAAGCGCACGTTTGCGCGCGTCGATGACATCCTCGAGATCAGCACGAAGGCCGGCGAGAAGGCGCGCGCCCGCCTCTACCGCGCGCGCTTCAACCTTCGCGAGCCGAAGACGTTCACCGAGGGCGAGAAAGAGCTGCGCGAGCTCGGCGAAGGCAACAGCGACGTCGCCGACGACGCCCTGTTCGAGCTGGGCCAGGCCTACGAGAACCAGCAGAAGTTCGTGCCGGCGCTCGAGCTCTACGACCTCGTGGTGAAGAAGTTCTCGCCGCAGACGAGCAACGTGCGCGAGTCGGCGCAGAGCCGCGCCGCCGAGATCCGCCGGCCGTCGGCGAGCATCTCGGTCTCGTACATCGAGATCCCCGGCTCGAAGCCGCAGGTGTCGTTCAGCTACCGCAACGTGGCGAACGCCAGCTGGAAGGTGCGCAGGGTCGACCCGCTGCAGCTGCCCGACGTGAACGAGGCCATCAGCTACGAAGAGACCGCGTTCGGCAAGGCCGCGAAGGAAGCCGTCAGCACGTGGACGGCGAAGCTCACCGTGCCGTCGAAGCACGCCTACGGCAGCTCGACGTTCGACCTCGACGTGAAGGCTCCGGGCGCGTACCTGCTCGAGGTCGACGCCGACGGCCAGCACGACCAGGAGATCGTGCTCATCACGCCGCACGCGACGGTGATGAAGATCGAGCGCGACTCGGCGCTGACGTTCACCGCCGACGCGCTGACCGGCGCGGGAGTGCCCGGCGCCGACGTCGCCCTGTACCTCAGCACGAACGACGGCAGCGGCTACGAGAAGCTCAGCGCGAAGGCCGACGCGACCGGCGTCGCGCGCTTCGACTTCCGCGGCAAGAAGGCCTACCAGGCGGTCGCCTGGGTGTCGGGCGCGGGCTCGTACAGCTACACGCGCGGCTACGTGGGCGGCTGGTACCAGCCCTCGCGCGAGCACCTGGGCTACATCCTGGTCGACCGGCCGCTGTTCAAGCCGGGCGAGACGGTCGGGTTCAAGGTGTTCTTGCGCTCGCGCGAAGACGGCCCGTCGGTGCCGCTCGCCAACGCGAAGGTGCAGCTGTACGTGCGAGACCCGCAGGGCCGCGAGCTCGCGCGCCCGAACCTCGTCACGAACGCGTTCGGCACCGCGCACTTCACGCTCCCGCTGAAGGCCGACGCGCAGCTCGGGCAATACTGGGCGACGCTCAACGTCGAGGGGTACTCGGTCAACCAGTCGCAGGCCGGCTTCCGCGTCGAGGAGTACAAGCCGCCCGAGTACACCGTCAGCGTCTCGCCGATCGGCAAGCCCGAGCTGGGCAAGAAGCTGAAGTTCAAGGTCTCGGCGTCGTTCTTCTTCGGCGGGCCCGTCGCGAACGCCGCCGGCCGCGCGATCGTGCAGGTGCGGTACTGGCAACACCAGTTCGGGCCGTGGGGCGACGAGCCGGTTGACGATGATCCGTACGGCGGCAGCTACGGCCTCGGCTACCGCAAGAGCCGCGGGTACGACCCGTACGGCTACGGCTACGGCTACGGCGGGGTCACTCACACGCTGCAGTTCAAGACGGGCGCCGACGGCACCGCCGAGGTCGAGGTGCCCGAGCTCAAGCCCGAGCAGTACAACGGCTGGCCGGGCATCGAGTACGCGGTGCAGGTGCACGTGACGGACGCGTCGCGCCGCGAGGTGACGGGCGCGGGGTCGATCAAGACGTCGGCGCAGCCGTTCTTCGCCGATCTGCGCTCCGACCGGTTCCTCTACAAGCCGGGCGAGCGCGTCGAGGTCACGCTGCGCGCGGAGGACGCGAACGGCAAGCCCGAGAGCCCGGAGCTGTTCGTGCAGCTCGTGCGCGTCACGCAGACGGGGCCGAGCGCGCCGATCGCGAAGGGCAAGGTGAAGCTGTCGGGCGGGCGCGGGGTGCTGAAGCTCGACGCCGACGCGCTGGGGCCGGTGCGCATCGAGGCGCGCGCCGCCGACGCAGCCGACTCGCCGCTGCTCGCGCAGGCCGACCTGTGGCTCACGAACGACGCGAAGCCGATGATGCCCGAGGGCTACGGCTTCCAGCTCTTCACCGACCGCGCGCCGCTCAAGGTGGGGCAGACGGTGCGGGCGCTGGTGGTGGCTCCGACGGCGGGCGGGCACGTGCTCGTGACGATCGAGAACGAGCGGCTGCACTGGGCGAAGGCGCTCGAGCTGAACGGCCGCGCGAAGTTCGTCGAGATCCCGCTGTCGGCCGACATGGCGCCGAACAGCTGGCTGCACGTGTTCCGCTTCGAGCAGGCGACACAGCTGCAGAACCAGCTCGAGATCCGCGTGAAGGGCAGCGAGGTCGAGCTGCCGGTGAAGGTCGCGTTCCAGAAGGGCGTCACCGAGCCGGGCACGACGGTGCCGCTGACGGTCGAGGCGCCGGGCGCTCCGCGGGGCGCCGACAGCGAGATCGCGGTGACGGTCGTCGACGAGGCGCTGTACGCGATCGAGCCGCCGCGCGGCGACTTCCTCTCGTTCTTCGGGCGCAAGCGGCGCGAGCAGCGCGTGCAGACGTCGTCGACGATGCAGCAGAAGACGTACCGCAGGCCCCAGCCTCCGAAGCAGCAGGTCGCGCAGAACGACAAGAAGCCCGAGACGAAGGCCGCGAAGGAGGAGCCCGCTCCTCCGCGCGACGAAGACCGCGAGATGGCGCGGGCGGCTCCGGTGGCGTCGCAGCCGGCGCCGGCGGCCGAGAAGCAGCTCTCGCTGGGCGATGACGCGGTGGGCGGGCTCGCGGGCGTCGGAATCGCCAGCGGCTCGAAGGACCTCGCGAAGCGCAAGGCGGGCGGGCCCGGCGCGGGCGCAGGGGCGGGTGAGCTGGCCGAGGGCCAGCTGGGCGCCGCGCCGGTGAAGGTGCGCACCGACTTCGGCAGCTCGTCGGGCTGGTTCGGGGCGCTGACCGCGAAGGCCGGCACGCCGGCGAAGCAGGACGTGCAGCTGAAGGACTCGCTCACGTCGTGGCGCGCGACGGCCTACGTGGTGACGAACGGCCCGCACCTCGGCGTGGGCCAGGGCAGCATCCGCACCGAGAAGCCGCTGATGGTGCGGCTGCAGGCGCCCCGCTTCTTCACCGAGAGAGACGAGGTGACGCTGTCGGCGATCGTGGTGAGCCGCATGACCGCGCCCGCCGACGTCGACGTCTCGATCTCGGCGCCGGGCCTGAAGGCGCTGGGCCCTGCTCAGAAGATCGTGAAGGTCGCGCCGGGCGCCGACGTGCGCTTCGACGTGCGCTTCCAGGTCGTCGACGTCGGCGAGCGCACGGTGAAGGCGGTCGCGCGCAGCGGAGCGATGGCCGACGCCATGGAGTGGAAGCTGCCGTCGATGGTGCACGGCTCGGCGCAGCGCAAGGCTTTCGCGGGCCGGCTGTCGGACAAGTTCACGCTGGAGCTCGAGCTGCCCGAGAAGCGCAAGGCCCAGGCGACGCGCTTCGAGCTGACGCTGTCGCCGTCGCTGCTCTCGGTGATGTTCGACGGTCTGCCGTACCTCGCGCAGTACCCTTACGGCTGCGTCGAGCAGACGCTGTCGCGGTTCGTGCCCGCGGCGATCGCGCGGCGCGCGGTGAAGGACCTGAACCTGCCGGCGACGCGCGTGCCCCCGCAGCTCGACGACATGGTCGACGCCGGGCTGAAGCGGCTCTACGGGTTCCAGCACGCGGACGGCGGCTGGGGCTGGTGGCAGAGCGACAACACGAACAAGTGGATGAGCGCGTACGTGGTGTACGGCCTGGGCCTCGGCCGCGAGGCGGGGCTGACCATCGACGCGTCGGTGCTCGAGCGCGGGCGCGCGTACCTCAACACCGCGCTCGGAGCGGCCCGCAACGAGCCCGAGACGCAGGCGTTCATGACGTACGCGCTGGCGTCGACCGGCGGCGCGCCGAAGTCGGCGCTCGACTTCGCGTTCGGGGCGCGCACCAAGCTGTCTCCGCGGGGGCGGGCGCTGGTCGCGCTGGCGCTGCTGGCGGCGAAAGACGGGCGCGCGCGCATCGCGGTCGAGAACCTCGACGACGTCGTGAAGGCGGCGGCGTCGCGGCCCGACGCGGCGGTCGGCGAGGTCAACGACGCGTGGAGCACCTCGGCGGCGATCGAGGCCACCGCGTACACGCTGATGGCGATGGCGCGGTACGACCTGAAGAGCCCGAACCTGAAGCCCCTGACGGACTTTCTCGTGCTGCGGCGCAACGGCGGCAAGTGGCGCACGACGCGCGACACGGCGTTCGCGATCTACGCGCTGTCGGACCTGGCGCGGCGCGAGGAGGCGAGCGGCAGGAGCGGCGGCTTCGTGGTGATGGTGAACGGGCGCGAGGTGAAGCGGCTCTCGTTCACGAAGGGCGGCATCGATCTCACCGCGCCGGTGGTGCTCGACGACTCGGCGTTCAAGGCCGGCAAGAACGTGATCGAGGTGCGGAAGGACGGCGGCGCGGCGACCGGCTACTTCGCGGCGATCTTCGACGTGTTCAACCAGAACGACTTCATCAAGGGCGTCGGCGGCGACGTGGTGGTGACGCGCAAGTACACGCTGCTCGGGAAGCCGTCGGCCGAGATGGGCTCGGCGCCGACCGAGTACGGCATGCCGCTCGAGTCGGGCACGCGCGTGCGCGTCGACCTCGAGGTGAAGGCGAACAAGGCGGTCGAGTTCGTGATGATCGAGGACCTCAAGCCCGCCGGGCTCGAGGCCGTGATGCTGAAGAGCGGGCCCGAGGTGTGCGCCTTCCGGTGCGCGCACGCGGAGCTGCGCACCGACCGCGTCGCGATGTTCCTTCAGGCGATCCCCGTCGGGGTGACTCGCTTGTCGTACGAGCTCCGCGCCGAGGTGCCGGGCAAGTTCGCCGCCCTGCCCGCTCGCGCCGAGGCGATGTATGCCCCCGAGATTCAGGCGACGAGCGACGAGATGAGGTTCGAGGTGAGGGACGTCGCGGAGCCCAACGTCGCCGGGCGCTGAGCGGCGGCGATGCCGCCGAGGGATTTGGGGCTGGGATTTGGGGCTGGGATTTGGGGCCGGGTTTCGGGCCCCGGGCCCGGGCCCCGTTTCGGGCCCGTCAACGGTCCCGCGTTCGTTCAGCGGCCGGGGTTCGTGATGGGCTCACCGGCCGGGTTTGTCATTCGCCTTCTTGATCCGTCACGTCGTTGTAGTCGTTGAAGGGCTGCCCCGCCGGGATGCTCTTGCCCGACGCCGTCTTCCGATCGTCGGTCGAGATCGTCCACACGTCGACCTGCTCGTCGTTGTCGACGTTCGCGCCGCACGCGATCGTGATCGCGCACTTCGGGCACTGGCCGCGCACGCCCAGCGGGCCGTTCGCGTGCACCTGGATGGCTTGCGCCAGCTGGTCGGGATTCGCACCGCGGCCGACCGGCTTGCCCTCGTTCGAGAACAGCAGCACCGAGCGCGTGCCGTCGGACGTGAAGAACACCTCTTCCGGGTTCTCGGAGTACCGGTCGTGCTCGGCGAAGTACGACTTCTCGGCGACGTACGCCGACTTCACCGCGGTCTTGCACTCCATCTGCTTCGATCGCCCCTGGAACTTGATGAAGTTCGGGATCGCGATCGCCGCGAGAACGCCGATGCAGCTGCACAGCACGAAGCCGGCGGCGAGGACGATCAGGATGATCACCCACACCGGCATCCCCTTCTTCGGCTGCGGCTCCCCCTGCCCTGGTGTCATGGCGGTGCGCCTTACCTCACCGCGGAGCCTGCGTCCGCATCGTCGCCGCAAAAGATTCGAACAGCGCCCGGCGCGGGTCGTCTTCGCGGAAGTAGAGGCGGAACCAGTCTTGCTGAATCGGCTGCTTCGGAAGCAGGCGCTGCAGCCGCTTCGCCTTCATGTCGGGCTCGACGAGGTACTCCGGGAGCACCGCCAGCCCCTCGCCCCACAGCACGAGCTCGCGCACCGAGGCGATTGTGCCCATCGCGATCGTCTGCTTGAAGCGGAACGAGGCGCCGCCCGGCGAGTCGCGCAGGTAGCTGAACAGCGGCATGCCCAGGTTCACGTCGAACAGCGTGTGCTCCGCGCAGTCGCCCGCCGAGCGCACCGGCTTGTCGCGCAGCAGCTTCGGGCTCGCGACCAGCACGTAGCGCTCGGGGTGCAGCGCCGCGGTCGCGATGATCGGGTCGCCCACTCGCATCGAGCCGACCGCGCAGTGCACGTCGAGCGCGCGCACGCGCACCAGCAGATCGTTTCCCGAGCCGAAGTAGACGTGAAACGTCACGCCCGGGTGCGCCTTGCGCAAGAGCGGCAGCATGGGCACCACCCACGACATGCCCAGCTCGTGCCGGGTGCCGAGCACGACCTCCTGCGGAACCGGCCCGAGCTCGCCACGACCCGCCTGCAGGCACCGCTCGGCCGCCGCCAGCGCCTCTCGCGCGTACGGCACGAACGCGAGCCCCGCCTCCGTCAGCACCACCTTGCGGCTCGTGCGCGTGAACAGCGACCGGCCCACGATGTCTTCGAGCTGCTTGATGCGCTGGCCGAGCGCCGCCGGCGTCAGCGCCACGACGCGCGACGCGGCGCGGAAGTTCAGCAGCCGGGCGGCCTCGACGAAGCAGCGCAGCGAGTCGAGCGGAGGGAGCATGGCTTCGTATGCCATGCGTTTACGGTGCTGTTCAAAACATATCGATTTTCTTCTTCATGGCCGCGGCGACAATCACCGGCATGAAACGTTGGGCGTTGATCCTTCTCACGGCGTGCGGCGGCGATACGGCAGAGACTTTCGAGGCGGAGATCGCTCCCGTCGTCCGGGACGAGCCGCCACCGCAGCTTCCGCAGCCCGTGCAGCCCGTGCCGCCCGTGCAACCGGTGCTCACCGGCTTTCCGTGCGACGTCGGCGCCGCGCTGCAGGCCGCCTGCGCCGGCTGCCACGCCGGAGCCACGCGCATCACCGCCTTCCGCACCCGCGACGATCTGCTCTCGCTGCAGGCCCGGGTGGGGCAGCGGCTCGCCAGCACGACGGCGCCGATGCCGCCGCGCGGCTCCTCGCGGCCTCTCACCGCCGACGAGCAGACGCTGCTCGAGAGCTGGGTCGCCCAGGGGATGCCGGCCGGCGAGTGCGGAGCGCTGCAGTGAAGCGCCGCCCGCGAATCGTCGTGGCCCCGTTCGAGCTCGAGGGCACGGTGGAGCACTGTCGCCCGCTGATTGCACACGCGGAAGACTGGCCGCAGGCCAACGCGGTGTCCTGGTACTGTGGCGCGCGACGCGATGACGACGCTGCTCGAGGCCCAGGGACGACTGACGGCGCAGGACTCGAAGAGCGTCCGGGTTCACGCGTTCGACGTCCCTGAGGGCATCGCCGCGCTCGCGCTGCGCTTCGACTACTCGCCGCGCAAGGCGACCGATCGCACGCGCAACGCCGAGCTCGTCGAAGCCGCGCTCAAGAAGCACAACGACCGGCGCAAGGTCGAGCTCGACGCCGCCGGCCTCGAGGACCAGCGCCAGCGCATCGGCGCCTACAACCTCTACAAAGAGCTGAACAACCTGATGAACGTCGTGCTCATCGACCCGCACGGCGTCTGGCGCGGCCGGTGGGATCGCAACCCCTCGTCCGACGCCGGCGACCTCGTGCTCACGCGCGGGCGCTCGTCGCCGGGGTTTCTGCCGGGCGACATCGCCGCTGGCCGGTGGCAGGTCGCCGTCGAGTGCCACGGCATCTTCGGCGACCCCGTGCAGTACGAGGTCTCGGTGCTGAAGGCCGAGCCGCGCGCCCTCGCCGACCCGCCGCGCGGCACGCCCTCTCCAGCCCGGAGATCCGGCCCCGGCTGGTACTTCGGCGAGCTGCACTCGCACACCGTTCACAGCGACGGCCGCCACGAGCTGCCCGAGCTGTGCCGCCGCGCCGCCGCCCTCGGCATCGACTTCCTCTGCCTCACCGACCACAACACCACGAGCGGGCTGCTCGACCCCGGGCCGCTGCCCGTCACCCTCGTGCCCGGCTGCGAGCTGACGACGTTTCACGGCCACCACCCCGTCTACGGCTTCACCGACATCGTGCCGTGGCACGTCGACGGGCGCGTGCGGCCCCTCGAAGAGCTGCAGGCCGACGTCCGCAGCCGCGGCGGGCTCGTCAGCGTCGCCCACCCGTTCAAGGTCGGCGACCCGTACTGCACCGGCTGCCGCATGCGCGACGACCTCCCCCCCGAGTCGTTCGACATGATGGAGGTCTGGTACCGCGCCTGGGACGCCGTCGAGACCGACAACCTCACCGCGTACGCGCTGTGGAACAACTACTGGAAGCGCGGGCACCGCATCATCGGAGTCGCCGCCCGCGACTGGCACGGCCCGGGACAAGAGAGCCCGTGGCCGGGGCCCGCGCCGTTCACCGGCGTCTGGGCGGAAGACAACACGCCCGCGGCGATCCTCGCGGGCCTGCGGAGCGGCCGCGTGATCATGAGCGGCGGGCCGATCCTCGACCTGCGCAACGAAGACGGGAAGCTCGTGGTCGGCGCCGAGCGCCTGCCCGAGGGCGCCGAGGTGCGCGTGCTGCGCTGCGGTGAGATCGAGTACGTCGAGCCCGCGGACCTGATGCCGTTCTTCGTCAAGCCCGTCGCGGCCGGCTGGTGGCGCGCCGAGGCCTGGCGCGACGGCAAGCCGCTCGTCATCACGAACCACGTGATCTTCGAATGACCGCCGTCGACTGGGTCGTCGTCGGCGTCTTCATGATCGCGACGCTCGCGGTCGGCCTCGTGTTCGCGCGGCGCGCCTCGAAGAGCACCGAGGACTACTTCGTCGGCGGCCGCTCGATTCCGTGGTGGCTCGCGGGCACGTCGATGCTCGCGACGAGCTTCGCGTCAGACACTCCGCTGCACACCACGCGCGCCATTCGCGAGGGCGGGCTGTCGGCCGCGTGGTTCTACTGGAACGGCATCATCGGCGGAGTGCTCGTCACGTTCGTCTTCTCGAAGCTGTGGCGGCGCGCGGCGGTCGTCACCGACAACGAGCTGATCGAGCTGCGCTACACCGGCAAGGCGGCGGCCTCGCTGCGCGGCGGGCTCGCGGTGTTCAAGTCGTTCTTCCTCGAGATCATCACCATGGCGTGGATCACGCTCGGCATGGTGAAGATCGTCACGGCGATCATGGGCCTGCCGCCCACGCTCGGGCTGTTCGGCGCCGCGGTTCCCACGAACGTGCTCGTCGTCGCCACCCTGCTCGTCGCGACGATGCTCTTCTCGGTGGCGTCGGGCTTCTGGGGCGTCGTCACCACCGACCTGATCGAGTTCGCGGTCGCGATGACGGGCGCCGTCGTGCTGTCGGTGATCGCGATGGTGAAGGTCGGCGGCGCAGAGGGGCTCAAGCAGGGCCTCATCGCTCACGCGCCGATGGGCGAGCGCTCGCTCGACTTCACGCCGGGCTTCTCGATCGAGAGCTCGGGCATGCTGGTGTTCGGCATCTACCTCGGCATGCAGTGGTGGGCGCGCTACGAGGCCGACGGCAGCGGCCAGCGGGCCCAGCGCTTCCTCGCCTGCAAGGACGAGAACGCCGCGATCGCCGCCGGCATCTGGAACCTCGCGGTGCAGTGGCTCATTCGCTCGTGGCCCTGGTACCTCACCGCGCTCGCGTCGCTGGTGCTCTACCCCGCCCTCGCCGATCACGAGTCGGCCTACCCGCGCATGGTCGCCGACCTGATGCCCATCGGGCTCAAAGGCCTCATGGTGGCGTCGTTCTTCGCCGCCTTCATGGGCACGATGGAGGCGCACTACAACATGACCGCCTCCTACGCGCTGAACGACGTCTACCGGCGCTTCATCGCGAAGAAGAAGGACGAGAAGCACTACGTGAAGGCCTCGCGCTACCTCACGTTCTCGATCGCCGTGATGGCCGGCGTGGTCGCGCTGCTGCTGCCCTCGGTGATGTCGGCCTTCCGCTTCAAGATGGAGCTCGTCGCCGGCATGGGCCTCGTGCTCATCGGCCGCTGGCTGTGGTGGCGCGTGACGGCAAAGACCGAGATCGCGGCGCTGCTGACGTCGATCGCGAGCGCGCTGCTGCTCAACGGGCTGCTGGTCGCTCCGAAGGGCGAGGAGGCGAAGTACTCGGCGCTGCGGCTGTTGCTCGTGTGCACGTTCTCGGCGATCGCGGCGGTGGTCGCGACGCTGCTCGGCAAGCCCGAGCCCACCGAGCACCTGATCGCGTTCTACACGCGCGTGAAGCCGCCGCCGTTCGGCTGGGGCCCGATCGCGAAGCAGGCCGGCGACGTCGGCCCCACCGGCATCGGGCGCGAGGTGTTCGGGCAGTCGGCGCTCGCGCTGGTCTTCGTGTTCGGCGGGATGATCGGCATCGGCAAGCTCCTGCTCGGCGACGTGGCGGTGGGCGCGGCGATGATCGCGGTGGCGGTCGCGGCCGGGTGGTACGGCATCCGGTGGGTGTTCACGAAGCCCGCGGCCTGACGCGCAACCCTCGCGCAGCTCGAGGCGAAGGTACGCAACGCCTGCGCGCCGCCCGGGGCCGCGCGGCGCGCCAGCGGTGGCACGCGCGATGCTGCAGCCGCCCGTCGCATGCTGACGCTGGTGCTCCACGTTCTGCTCGGAGCCTCGACCGTCGAAGCGGCGCCTTCGGCGGCGGAGCCCGCGGTGCTCGACCGCACGGCGGCGCGCGTGGGGCTCGACGTCAGCCTCGTCGGCCGAACCGTGCGCGACGATCTGCTGATCCCGCTCTCGTTTGGCGGCGGCGGGCTGCGTCTCGGCGGCCGCTTCGAGCGGCGCGTGGGGCCCGGCGAGCTCGGCTTCTCGCTGCGCGCCGACTTTGCCGCCCACGCGAACCGCTTCGGCCACCTCGCCGCCTCGATCGGCCACGCGGTGCGCGGGGCGTACGTGCTGCCGCTGTGGCGCGGCCCGGCCTGGGGCCTGTGGCTGGGCCCGGCGGCCGGCCTCACCGCCGACGTCGCCTACCTCGCGAGCTGGGACGACGCCCATGGCTACTGGGCCGGCACGCGCTGGCTCGCTCCCGAGCTGCGCCTCACGCACACGCTCGCGTCCGGCGAGGGCCTGGCGTTCGCGATCGACTTCGGCGTGATCGGCTGGGTGTCGCGGCCCCCCGTCTACCGCTACGCGAAGCAAGATCCGATCACGAGCCCCGAGTTCTACCTCGTCGACCCCTACCGCGGCGGCCAGCTCGCCTGGCCGGGGAACTGGCAGCAGGTGCACCTCACCGCCGAGTGGGTGGGCCGGCGATGGTCGGTCGCGCTCGACGCGCGGGCCTTTCACGTCACCGCGCCGGCAGATGCAGTCTGGGTCGAGGTGGGCCTGCGCAGCACGTGGCGCTGGGAGCCGTTTCGATGAGAGCGCGCGTCTCACTTGCCGCGCTGCTTTGCTGCGCGTGCTGCTTCGACGCGCCGTTCAAGCACCGGCTCCCCACCGAGCCCGCCCGCCTGGGCGACGGCTGGGAGATCGCGGCTCCGCGCGACGTCGGCCTCGACGATTCGACGCTCGCCGCCCTTCACGAGCAACTCCTGCGCGAAGACCGCGACCAGGGAGCGACGGCCGTCTTGATCGCGAAGAACGGCAAGCTCGTCTGGGAGACGTACCTGCACACGACGGCCGACCGCGATCGCGTTCACCACGTGCAGTCGATCACCAAGAGCATCACCTCGGTCGTCTTCGGAATCGCGCGAGACCAGGGCCTGTTCGGCACGCTCGACGAGCGGCTCGACGCCCTCTTTCCCGAAGAGATGGCCGGCTTTCCGGGCCCGAAGCAGGAGATCCGCCTCCGCGACGTGCTGACGATGCGGTCGGGGCTCGACTTCGAGAACCAGCAGTTCAGCATGGAGATGTGGGTCGGCAACCCTCCCGACCCGCTGCGGCACATTCTCGGCAAGCCGCTCTACGCGAGCCCGGGCGAGCGCTTCCGCTACCGCGACGTCGACCCACAGCTGATCGGCTTCGCGCTGCAGCGGCGCGCCGGCGTCACCGAAGAGGAGCTCGCGCGCCAGACGCTGTTCGAGCCGCTCGGCATCACCGAGTGGTACTGGGGCGCCGGGTCGACGGGGGTCAGCATGGGCGCACACGGCCTTCACCTGAAGCCCCGGGATCTGCTGCGCATCGGGCAGCTGGTGCTCGACGGTGGCGAGCACGGCGGCGTGCAGCGGGTCTCGCGGGCGTGGCTGCTCGAGTCGACGGCCGCCCAGGTCGACACGCCGTACTTCGACGGCGACGGCAACGTGCGGCCCTACGGCTACTACTGGTGGCTCGTGCCGGGCATCGGCTACGCGGCCTCGGGCCACGGCGGCCAGTACGTGCTCGTCGTACCGCGGCTGAGCATGGTCATCGTGCAGCTCGGCATGCCCGACGCCGCGGTCGAGGGAGACGAGCTCAACGCCTTCGTGGAGCTCGTGAGGCCCCTCGTCGGGCCGTGACGGCCGTCACTTGACGGGCACGGCCTCGGCGCGGCGGCGGTTCTCTTTCGAGAGCTGGAGCGACGACTTGCGCTGCGCTCCGCGCGCGAACACCGCGGGCACCGCGCCGCCGACGTCGCTGAACATGCGGTAGTCGAAGCGGCACCCGCCCTTCGGCTCGGGCGTCACGAGCACCGAGCCCACGAGCTTCAGCGGCACCGAGCCCTCGCGCGGCGGCTTGCGCGCGTCGGCCACGCTCTGGAAGCGAATGTGGAAGGCGCCGGTCGCGTCGTCTTTCCAGCGCGTCATCTTCATCACGTACTCGCGGTCGCTGACGAGCGGCGCGCTGACCAGGTCCCAGTAGAGGCGCTCGTTCTCGCCGTCGACGAAGACCTCGCGCTTCACCACCTCGGGGGTGGCGCTCCTGTCGCTCGCCTTGCCCCACCACGTGCTCCAGAAGACCTCGGGGCTCGCCTTCGTGGTGCCCGTGACGCGCACGTTCTCGTACGACGAGCCCTCGACCTTCTGCGTATCGAGCACGAGGCCGTCTTCCTGGGTCTGGACCTCCCAGGAGGGCTCCGCGGTGAGGGCCACGGCGATCAGGGTCGCGGTCAGCACGCCCGCATGACGTACGAACCCACGCCACCCGGTCAAGCAGAAGGATACTGTTCGCGGCAATGCGCCCCATCGCCCTGATCGCAGTGCTCGCCTCGAGCACGGCTGCGTACGCCGAGCACGACGCCATCATCTGGACCTCCGAGACGACGCCCGAGGCCGCGGCCGCCCAGCTCGCCAAGGCGCAGCCGGCGCTGAAGGCCACGGGGCTCGTCCTGGCCGAAGGGTGGCCGCGCGTCATCGACAGCGCCGACTTCAACGGCCTGAAACCGGGCTTCCGCGTGATCCTCATCGGGCTCTGCCCCTCGAGCGAGACGACGCGCGTGCTGATGCGCGCGAAGTCGGCGCAGCGGCTGTCCTACGTACGCAAGGTGAGCCTCACCGACGCGCAGGCGGCCGAGGCCCAGTGCCCCGTGCTCGACGCGAGCGTGAAGCCGCCCGCGGTGCCCGCCTACCTCGTGGCCGATTCGAAGAAGAACAAGCTCGAGCTCGAGAGCCGCATCGAGTCTTTGAAGAGCGGCGGCATGCTCGAGCTGCCCGACGGCTACCCCAAGGTCGTCGAGACGAAGACGCTGAAGATCGCGGTGCCGCCCGGCAAGACGGCCGAAAAGTTCCTGCTGCTGCTCGGCGTCTGCGAGGTCACGCGCGCCGAGGTCGTCCTGGGTGCCGCCCAGCTCTACGCCGACTGGCCCGCGTGGGCCCTCGGCGATGCGGCGCTCGCCTGCCCGCGGGTCACCGACAAGGGCGTGCCGAAGGCGCTCGAGAAGGCGATCGACATCGAGGACCCCGACCTCGTGCGGGAGCTCGCCGAGCGCACCTCGGCTCCCGACGCGCGCAAGGCCGCGGCGAAGCGCGCCGCGCAGCGCAACGCGAACGTGGTGCTGAAGACGCTGCTCTCGACCTTCGGCAAGAACCCGGCCCTCGCGACCGAGCTCTTGCCCGTCGCGGTCGACACCTGGGCTGGAAACCCCGCTTCGATCGCGCGCCGCCGTGAGACCGTGAGCATTCTGCTCGAGGCCGGCGGCACGCTCTCGCCCACCGTGCTCGAGAACGCGGTCTATCGCTGCGACCTGGGGCTCGTGAAGCTGTTCCTCGAGAAGGGCGTGAAGCCCGACGCGAAGTCCGACCTGCTCTCGAAGACGCTGTACTGCTCGAACGCCGACGTGGTGAACCTGCTGATCGAGAAGGGCGCCGTGAAGCTCGGCGGCGCCGACGACGGCCACACGCTGATCTTCGCGCAGCCCCCCCTGCGCGCGACGCTGCTGAAGGCCGGCGCGTCGCTCGACGCGAAGGACAGGGGCGGCCTGAGCCTCCTCGACCTCGTCGTGCTGTTCCCGAAGAAGGACGACAAGGCGCGAGCGCAGCTGCTCGAGGCGAGGCCTGCGCTGGCGGCGGCGTTCGCGGGCGACGGCAAAGAGGCGATCGGCGGGTGGACACCGGTCGCGCTCGCGGCGTCGACGGGCGACGCGGCCGCGGTGAAGAAGGCGCTGGACCAGGGCGGCAAGGCCGACGCGGCGGTGTCGCTGGGGAGCTCGCCGCTCGGCTCGGTGACTCCGCTGGCGCTGGCGATCGACGCGAGGTCCGACGCGGCGGCTGCGGCGCTGCTCGAGAGCGGAGCGAGCGCGACGGCAGCGTCGGGGCTGTGCTGCGAGCTGCGCTCGAAGTACTCGCCCGAGATGCCGACGACGATCTCGTACCTCGCGGCGCAGCAGGCACACCCGTACTACCCGTTTCAACGCGAGGTCGTTGCGTCGAGCGAGCCGGGGCCGGGGTGGAAGCCGACCAGCGGCTCCGGCGAAGAGCGGTGGCCGGTGAGCATCACGCCGCTCGGGCGCGCGGCGTTTCATGGGCAGCTCGCGACGGTGAAGCTGCTCGTCGAGAAGGGAGCGTCGCTCGAAGACGGCATCGCGTCGCTCGGGCTCACGCCGCTGATGCTCGCGGCGCAGCAGAACAAGGCCGACGTGTTCGACTATCTGCTGTCGAAGGGCGCGAAGTTCGACGCGGCCGACGCGAAGGGCGGCGTGGTGCTGACGCACCTGGCCTACGGCAACACCGACGTCGCGCTGGTGGACAAGGTGCTCAAGAAGAAGAAGGGCATCGCGGTGGTGAAGGGGCTGCTCACCGCCGCGGCGCTGTACTCGAACGAGGCCGTCGTCGAGGCGCTCATCAAGGCGGGCGCGGGCAAGAACGGTGAAGGCAAGGCGGCGGTGACGCGGCTGTGCAGCTCGGGCAACCCGGACCGCGAGGGGAACTTCATCGCGCTCGAGGCCGCGGGGTTCAGGTCGGGGCAAGATTGGTACGGCGGCTGCGTCGTGGAAGGTGACTGATGCTCCTGCTCGCGCTGCTGCTGATCACGGGCCAGTACGAGGACCTTCCCGAGGGCGCCAGCCCCGCCACGCGCGCGCTCTTCAAGGCGGTGTGGGCGGGCGACACGGCCGGGGTGAAGCGCGCCGTGAAGCAGAAGGGCGTCGACCTGAACGCCTACACGAAGGTCGGCGTCGACACCGCGCTGATGCTGGCGGCGAACCGGGGCGAGCTCGAGATGGTGAAGGCGCTGCTGGCCGCGGGCGCCGACCCGAACCTCGCGCCGCACCGCCGCTACAAGACCGGGCCGCTCGCGTACGCGGTGATGGGCCGCATCGACGGCGGGAAAGAGAAGTCGCTCGAGACCCTCAACGCGGTGCTGAGAGCCCTGCTCGACGGCAAGGCAGACCCCAACGCCGAGCTGATGATGGGCGAGTTCCAGCCGCGCACGACCGTGACGCTGCTCGCCGTGACGCTGATGCCCGAGACGCTCGCGGTGCTGCTCGAGGGCGGCGGCGACCCGAACCGCGTGCAGAGCGACGGCAAGAGCGGGCTCGACCTGGCCGCGGGGATCAAAGACGAGGCCGAGGCGCTGACGAAGCTCGAGCTGCTGCTGAAGGCCGGCGCGAAGGTGCCGGCCGACGAGAAGAAGCGCCTGCTGCTGCTCGTGCGCGCGCTCGACCACGCGAACGTGAAGGTGGCGCGGGCGCTGATGGCGGCGGGCTGCACGGTGTCGCCGTCGTCGGACGCCGCGAGCCTGCTGCTCGCCGCCGCTGCGGCGACCGGCGACGCCGCGTTCTATGACGAGCTCGCGAAGGGAGTCACCTGCACTGGCGACGTCGTCTCTGCCGCGCTGACCGGGCTGAAGTGCGACGACGCGAGCCGGCGCGAGCGCGTGCTCGGCCTCGCGAAGCGGCTGCAGGCGTGCGGCGCGGGCATGAAGGGCGCCTCACGCGCGGCCGCGCTGGCCGGCGACGCGACCGCCTTCGAGTGGGCGGCGAAGCTCGAGAAGGAGCTGCCCCCCACCCTGCTGAAGGACGCCGCGATCGGCGGCGACGCCCGCATCGTGAGCCTGCTGCTGGTGAAGGGCCAGTCGCCCGACGGCGATGAAGGCCCCCTCGTGACGGCGGCGAAGCGCTCGCAGGCCGAGGCGGTCGAGGCGATGTGGACGAAGGCGTCGCCCGTCACGCGCGAGGCGGCGGTGAACGCCGCGGCCGGCGCCGCGTGCGCGAGCGACAAAGATCTCGCGCGCATCGCCCAGCTGTTCGCCGTGCTCGCGCGGCTCCACGTCGAGACGGTGCCCGAGAAGGTGCGGGACTGCAGCCCGGAGGGCTGGCTCGCGTTCCACGCCGGGCGGCGCGACCTCGAGGCCGCGGGCGAAGGCACGCGCGAGCTCGACGCGCTGGTGTTCGGCGGCGACGCGGCGTCGGCCGAGGGCTGGGAGAGCGGCGCCACGGCGCTGCTCGAGAGGGCGGCGCCGTGGGTGCTGCCGCTCGGGCCCTACCCTCGCCGGGTGAAGAGCGACACGGTGAAGGGCATGAACCCGGGCTTCGACGTCGTGCTGCTGGGCATGTGCGCTCCGGAGCAGAGCGCGTCGCGGCTCGAAGCGCTGAAGGGCTTCTACGCCGGGGTGTACGTGAAGCGCGTCAGCGCCCCGGTCGCCGAGCTGGGGTGCCCGCTCGTGCTCGAGCAGCCGCTGGTGTCGGCGACGAAGAACGGCAAGGTGGGAGCCGACGACGTGACGGCGTCGATCGTGCGCAGGGGCCGCGAGAGAACGTGCGTGCTGGTGAAGCTGTCGCCGAAGGGCGAGCTGGCGTCGTTCGCGAGCGAGGCGTTCGACCCGAAGGGCTGCGAGGGCTACGACGAGACGGTGGCGCTCGACGGGTGCACGTGGCGGTGCGGCGGCAAGACGACGCGCGTGCGGCCCAGGCCGGGCAGGTGACGCGCCGTCACGGCCCCCACGCGCGAAGCTCGGCGAAGCCCGGGCCGCTCGACTCGGCGGTGATGACCTCGAGCTTCACGCTACGGGCGGTGATCGAGGCGGGCAGCACGTACGTCCAGTCGCCGACGCCGCCGACGGCATTCTCGAGAGGGAACGTGCCCAGCGCGGCGCCATTCACGTCGAGCAGCTCGATGCGGGCGCGATAGATGTCGTAGCCGCTCGAGAACTCGCGGTTGCCGCGCAGCTCGAGGGCGCTGACCTGGCGATCGCCGCCGAAGTCGACGACGAAGCTGAGGAGCTTGTCGCAGCAGTAGTCGGGGCCGGTGAACGTGCACGTGGCGGTGTCCGCGAACCAGCTCGTCGCGAAGTTGTCGTCGTTGCCGCGGGTCACCGGCCAGCCCGGGTAGGTCGTCGTCGCCGAAGCAGTGCCGAGCACGGACCAGTTCGTGCCCGCGTAGGGCGAGCCCCCGTCCGGAAGGAACGAGCCGGCGTCGACCACCGGGAAGAAGCTGCCTGCCGTGCAGACGCTGGTGCCGCCGGCCGTTCCGCCGCCACCCGCGGTCGCGCCGCCTGCCGTCGCACCGCCTGCCGTCGCACCGCCTGCCGTCGCGCCGCCTGCCGTCGCGCCGCCTGCGGTCGCGCCTCCTGCCGTCGCGCCGCCCGCCGTCGCGCCGCCCGCCGTCGCGCCGCCTGCCGTTGCACCGCCCGCCGTCGCGCCGCCTGCCGTCGCACCGCCCGCCGTCGCGCCGCCTGCCGTCGCGCCACCTGCCGTCGCGCCACCTGCCGTCGCACCGCCCGCCGTTGCGCCGCCTGCCGTCGCGCCGCCCGCCGTGGCGCCTCCGGCCGTGCCGCTGCCACCGGCGCGACCGCCTGCGGTTCCACCCGCGGTGCCGGCACCGCCCGCGGTACCCGCGCCGCCCGCGAGCCCCCCGGCAGCGCCGCCCGCTGTGCCGCCGCTGCCGCCGGCGCGACCTCCGCGGCTCCCCACGACGCACGAGCCCTGGAAGCAGTCGCGCAGGCAGATGTGCCCGGAGCCGAGCGAGCTGCAGTCTCCGTCATTCGAGCAGGGAATCGAGCAGAGCGTCGTCGGGGTCATCGGGCAGACGAACATGCCGTCGATGATCTCGCGCGACCCGTACGGGATGCACTGGAGCCCCGTCGCGCACTGCGACGTGTCGCCGCAGTACTCGCCGATCTGCTTCGGACCGCACGACAGCAACAGCAGCGTCCCCAGCACTGCACGCGTCGGTCTCATGGTGGCCGGGACGTTATCACCGGCTGCTGCGCCAGCCCTCGCCACCGGTCGCCCAGCCGTCGACGAACGAGGTGAGCGTGGCGCCGCCGTCGCGCGACTTCAGCTCGGTGCCGTACGCCCCCCAGAGCACGTGCTGATCGCCCGGCACGACGAAGTACTTCGTGTTCGCGCGCGCGTCGTACTGGCTCTCGAGCGAGACGAGCCGCGCCTGGAACGTCGAGAGCGGCGGGTTCGCGAAGCTCGCGATGCCCGGCGGTGCGAAGAAGAACCACGCGATGACGCGATCCTGCTCGTACGAGAGCAGGCCCATGCGGCGCGAGGGGTACGCGGCGGCGAGGTGCTCCATGATCGCGGGGAAGCCGGCGTCGGCGCACCCGGTGCACCCTTCGGGGAACTCCATCGCCCACGCGTCGCGCCAGCGCGCGAAGTGAATCGGGTCGACGAACGGCGACGAGTCGGCGAGCAGGTGAACCTCGGCGGCGGGGAACGCGCGCTGCACGCGGTCGAAGTTGAAGGTCGCTCCGTAGCCGCCGGCGCTCGCGCCGGTGAGCCAGATGCGCTTCACGTCCGGGTAGTCGCTCTTCAGGCGCGCGAGGTAGGTGTCCATGTTCGCCGCGCCCCAGAAGCTCATCGTGAACGTGGAGTCGGGGTCGAACGCGCCGTACTTGTACGTGTACGTGCGCTGCGTGCGGCCCGAGTGGAGATCGCCGGTGCAGTACGGCACGTAGACGAACGTCGCGCGGCGGAACGGGTTGTCGCGCGAGAGGCGGTCGAGCGCCTTGCCGGAGGTCAGGGCGCGCAGATCGCTCGGCAGGGCTCCGCCGCCGTCGGAGGGGTACGGGTCGGGGTGCGTGACCCAGGCCGCGGTCGGCTTCGTGCCGCCCTCCGCGTCGGCGAGGCAGAAGTTCGGGCCGTAGTCGCACAGCGGGCCGTACTCGAGCAGCGAGGGCACGCAGGTGCCGCGGTTCCAGCAGGCGCCCCCGCCCTGCAGGAAGATGAAGAGTTCGTCGGTGGACCACGCGTTGCGCGCGAAGCCGGCGGTAGCGCCGGAGCCGCAGCGGGAGCCTGCAACGGGCAGCCACTCCCACGTGCCGGCGTCGTCCGGCTCGCGAAGGCCACCATCGGTCACGCCGGCATCGCCGGCCGGCGGCGACGAGCACGCGATGACGAGCAGCAGGCAGGCGCGCTTCACGCCCGGGTCTCGTACAGGTCGAGCACCAGCGCTGTCCACGAGAAATCCGGAGCGCCGTGGCCTTCCCCGCTGAACGGGTTCCAGTACTCGCGGAAGCCGTGCTTCTCGATCGAGGCGAGCGAGGCCTGCTCGATCTTGCGCGCGAGATCGGCGCGTCCGTGCGCGCGCAGGCCGCGAGCGAGGTACCAGTTCGAGCTCATCCACGTGGGGCCGCGCCACACGAGCTTGGTGCCGACGACACCGGGCGCGAACTTCGGATCGCTGACGGCGACCGACGGCACGGGGTAAGGCGCCGCGAACATCTTCTCGTCCTCGAGGTGGGCGATCAGGCGATCGGCCGTGCTCGAAGGCAGCTCGGGGAACAAGAGCGGCATCAGGCACGTGAACGTCACCGCGTGCGTGAGGTGCTTCTCGGCCACGTGGCCGACGAGGTCGAAGAACAGGCCGCGCTCTTCGTCCCAGCACTTCTCGACCAGCGAGCGGTAGCCGCGCTCGGCGCGCTCGCGCATGACGCGGGCGCCCTCGGCGTCGCCGGCCTGCGCGCACAGCCCCGCGAGCACGCGCTCGTTCCACACGTAGATCGTGTTCACCATCACGTCTTCGACGATGAAGTGATCGAGCGCGAACATCTGTGCGTGATCGCGCTGGAACGCATCGTACGGGCGGGCGACGCGCTTCCAGCCCTCGGTGAACTCGGCCATCGTGAGCCCCGGCGAGCCGATGAGCGCGTCGAACTTCGGCGAGTGATCGAGCCCGGTCTCGTCGGCCTGCACCACGGCGATGAGCCCGTCGCGGTCGGGGTCGCGCATGCGGTCGAGCCAGTCGTAGAACGCGCGCACCTTCGGCAGAACCTTCTTCAGCCAGTCGACCCCGGCGCCGCGCTTCACGGCGGCCTCGACGGCCTCGGCGAGCAGCGGTGGCTGAATGCAGTCGGTGACGTGCTTGCTGCGCCACGCGATGTCGTAGCCGGAGATGACGCTCTCGAACTTCTCGCGCTGCCAGAACGTGACGTGGCCGACGAAGCCGTCGGGCTGCTGGTTCGCGAGCAGGCACTCGACCTCGCTCTTCGCGCGCTCGACGTCGAGCCAGCTCAGCACGACGGCGTGGAAGCACGAGTCCCACAGCCACTGAAACGGGTAGGTCTCCATCGACGGGCAGACGAAGTCGTAGTCGCGGCCGGCCCACGGCGCGTGGCCCTGCTGGCGGTTGCGGCGGTACAGCGCAGCGACCTCGGTGCGCAGCCACTGCAGCTCTGATGACTCCGATGACATGGAGGCCGCTTATCGCACCCCGCCGCCAGCGGGGCCCCCCTTCGGCCGGTAGAATCGGAGCCGTGACGCTCACGGCGTGCGAGCTGGTGGAGGTGACCTCGAGCGCCGCGTGGGCGGTCGCGGTGAGGGTCGAAGGCGCCGGCGCCGAGGCGGCCGTGCGCCGCGCGTACGAGCGGGCGTTCGAGCAGCTGCCCGGCTACCGCGGGGGAGATCCCTCCGCGTGGCTGTGCGGGTTCGTCGGTCACGTCGACGTGCGGCTCGAGCCGATGGCGATGCCGGCCGAGGTGCTCGACGTGCTGAAGAACCGCGCGGCGGCCGTCGATCGCCGCGCCGCGCTCGGGAGGCTGTGGAGGCCACCGCGCCGGCAAAGGCGGCGCGCGATGGCGGTGGCGGTCGCGCTCATCGCCGTCGCTGGCGGCCTGACGACCTACGCCGTGCGCACTCCACGCGCGGCCACCTGGAAGGTGAAGCCGCCCCGGCCGCCGGGCGTGGAGCCGGTCGAGCTGGAGCCGGGCGTGCTCATCCCCGACTCGTTCGGCTACGAGCTCGGCGCCCGCTGGCAGCAGCTGCCGTCCGGCACGAAGAAGCTGACCTTCGAGCTGCCGGAGCCGGCCGTCGCCGTGCTGTACCTCGACACCACCGCCGCCGAGGTGAGGCTCAACGGCGTGCCGCTGGCGCTGAACGACCAGGTCCTCGCGCAGGAGCTCCTGCTGCCTGAGGCCGAGCTCCACCTCGGCACGAACGTGATCGAGCTGCGCGCCGCGGAGCCGCGCGCCGCGTGGCGTGTCGAGAACCTGTGGCTCTACACGTTCCAGATCTCCGCGGGCGAGCGCGGGAGCCCGATCGACATCGCCCACCGGCGGCTCAACGAGTCGCTCCAGCTTCACGGGGTCGAGGCGCTCAGGGCGTACCAGGACGTGCGCCTGCTGGCCGGGTACGGCGGCGGCATCAACTTCTGGAACGGCGAGTGGAGGTACGAGGAGGAGGTCAACCGGAAGTGTGAGGACGCGCTCGAGACGCACGAAGCCCACGCGCTCTACGACCGGCCCGACCTCGGCTGCTTCCGCAAGGTGCGCGAGCTAGCGAAGAAGCAGGAGCGTCAGCCCTGACCCGATCGCCGCGCCGAGCAGCACGAGCGCGACGACCCAATGCAGCCCCGGCAGCGGAGCGGCGTTCACGGCCTCCGGCGCCGGGCGAATGCTCGACGGCGCGCGATCGATGTCGAGCTTGTCGACGCGCATCGTGCGCTCGCGGAAGAACGCCTCCATGCGCTCGAGCAGCTTCCCGTACTCGACGGCGTCGACCGGCAGCTTCGCGCCCTTGAAGCGCGCCGCGTACTGCTCGGCCACCAGCTCCCAGCTGCGCAGCACCGCCGCCATCTCGATCTGATCGCACGAGCCGATCACGATCGCGGTGCCCTTGCCCACCGGCACGAGCCGCAGGTGCTGCACCGAGCGCGCGCCGCCGCCCGTCGACGGCCCGTCGGGTACCGCCATCTCGACGCGGTACGGAGCCGGCCCCTGCAGCGGCGCCGTGCCCACCACCAGCCCGAACATCTCGGCGATGGTGAGGGCCCGCTCTGCGAACTCGGTGCGTTGCGACCAATCGGCGACCATGCCTGTGGTGACACCGTCACGCGCGCGCGTGGATCAACCGCGGCGTAGGAGCAGGTGCGTCACTGTGACCCGGTCGCCGCGCCGAGCAGCACGAGGCCGCGATGCCGCCGAAGGCCTCGGCGATGGTGATCGCCCGCTGCGCGAACGGGGGTGCGAATGTCGTCGGGGCTCGTCATTTCGTCAGCTCGAGCCCCTTCGGAAAGGCGGGCTGCTTGCCGCCGGGCGGCACGGGCAGCTTCTGCAGCGCGGCGACGGCACCCGAGCTGCGCGCCGGGTCGAGCTGCGTCAGCAGCGGAGCCAGCACGCTCGCCTCGTAGCCCGACCTCGAGAGCAGCTCGAACGCGGTGCGGGCGATCTCCTCCTGCTGCTCCGCGGGGTAGCCCGCCATCAGCTGGAACTCGATCACGCGGTTCGTGAACCACGCGACGAAGTCGCGATCGACCCGGGCGTCGCCGACGTCGAACGGGTTCGCGATCGCGAACGCGCGCATCGTCGCGCCGAACTTCGAGTCGCGAATGAACGTCTCGCCGCCGGCGACGTCGGTGCTGCCGGCCTCGACGAGGTAGTACCCGGTGACCGCGATGTTGCACGCGCTCAGCCGCGCGCGCGAGTAGAGGCTCACGTCCGCGGTGACGACGCGCGCGATGCCGACCGCGAGCGCCGCCGCGAGCTCGGCCTCGTTCTTCGCCGCCGCGAGCAGGCCGGTGGTGACGAGCGCGTAGCCGCCCATGGCCGTGTAGATCTTCGGCGCGGGATCATCGACGACCCCGAACGTCCACGTGATGCCCGGCTTCCGCGACGCGCTCGCGACGTGCAACCCCACCACCTGCACGTACGCCTGCACCGGGCTCTTCGGGTCGAGCAGCCCCCTGCCCTGCTTCGCGTGGCCCATCGCGATGGGCGCGCCGAAGAACTGCTGCTCCTCCCAGGGCACGATGCGATCTTCGAGCGCCGCGCACTCGTCGCGCGCGTGATCGACGGCTGCCCGCAGCTTGTGCGCAGAGAGCTCGGCCGCCATCGCGACGCCGGCGACGTCGCCGCCCGCGGCCTTCTTCGAGGCGCACGCGCACGCCCACGCGGCGAGCACCAGCACGGCGAGCGGCCGGCTCATCGCGCCACCTTCAAGCCCGCGGCCTTCACGTGCGCGGGGACGTTCGCGCGCTGCGCCTGCGTGCCCGCGGTGAGCTCTTGCAGCGACACGTACGCCGGGTCGTCGGCGTACGGAGCCCGGCGCGGCGGTGCGGCCGAGGCCCCTTCGGCCGGCTTGCCGGCCTCCTCCTCGGTAATCGCCTTGTTCGGCGTCAGCGCCGACATCGGCACGAAGCCCTTCTTCCCGCCCACCTCGACGTGGTGCCACGACGGGCTCGCGGGGTCGGCGCCGAGCCAGGTCACCTCGGTGCCCGCCGGCAGCTTCACGAGCACGCGGCCCGCACGCGGGTGAGAGAGCAGCTCGACCCTCTCACCCTTCACGTACAGCCTGCCGCCCGGGGCCACCTGCAGGGTCAGCGCGAGCAGCAGGGCGCAGGTCATCGCGCCTTCGGATTTTACTTCAAGAAGGCCTCGACCTTGTCGGCCTTCTCTTCACCCTCGTTCGGAGCGATCACCACGCTCTTGCCCGCCGCGATCACCACCACGACGCGGTTGCCCAGCGCGAGCGCCGCCTTCAGCTCGGGCCTCGCGCGCAGCAGCGCGAAGTAGCCCTCGGACAGGTACTTCACCTTGAGCGACTTCGGCGTGCCGCTCAGGGCCTCCGAGTCGATCCACCCGCCGGCGCGGAAGATGAAGGTGCGGCCGCCCGCGGTGCGCACCGGGTCCGACGCGGCCGGGCCGCGCTCCGAGTCCTTCAGCGCGCGGGTCGCCTTCGACACCGCGATGCCGTCGCTGCCGCTCGAGCTGCCGAGCGCACCCATGCCGCCCATGCCCTGACCGGCGCCGCCCTTCGGGCCGGCGAACGCCGAGGCGAAGTCGTCGGCGTCCATCTCGGGCTCCGGCGCGGCCATCGGCCTCTGCGCGGCCGCGGTCGCGGGCGGTGCGTTGTCTCTCTTCTCTTCGGCCTTCGCCTTCTTCGCGGGAGCGAAGCGCTGCGCCTCTTCACGCGGCGCCTGCGCCCACGGCACCACCGGCGCCGGAGGAGGCGGCGGCCGATCGCCCGGCCGGCCCTCGAAGCCGCGGTTGTTCGCGACCGGCACCGGCGTGTCTTCGACGACGAGGTACGAGGTGTACGGCGTGACGATGCCGAAGCGCTTGCCGAGCATCGTGACCTCGTCTTTGAGCTCGGCGCGCTCGCCGCGCAGGCGGATCTCTTCGAGCAGGTAGCCGACCTTGCGGATCGCCCACAGGCGCGGAATGAAGTCGGCGGCCTTGTTCTGGCCCGACATCGCGGCGCCGTACTCGTAGCTCTTCTTGCCGCCGTTGATGGTGCCGGTCAGCACGGCCTTCGCCTCGCCGGGCGTGCGGTAGCGCCCCATGACGACGAGCTGCTGGCCCTTGAACAGGTCGGGCAGCTTCTTCGGGTAGACGTCGTAGGCGCCGAACGCGGCGAGATCGAGCGCGACGTTCGAGAGCACCGGGTTCGCGACCTTGTCCATGAACGAGGAGATCTTGATCTCGAACTCACGCCCGTCGCGCACGAAGTCGCTGGTGCCCTGGCCGTCGTCGGCGATGCGGTCGAGCAGGCGCGCGTTGAGGTCGTCGCCGACGCCGAACGTGAAGACGCGGCTGCCCTTGTTGAGCTTCTTGTGGTTGCCGGCGATCGCGTCTTCTTCGGTGGTGCCGACGGTCGGGTGCCCGTCGGTGATGAAGATGACCAGGTGCGGGCGGTCGCCCTTGCCCTCGCCGTCTTTCAGGCCGCGCTGCAGCGCCTCGTCGATCGCGGTGCCGCCGATCGCCTCGAACGTGTCGACGAAGCCGAGCGCCTTCTTCACGTTCGCGTCGCTCGCGGCTTGAGCCTTCTCGAACAGCGCCTCGACGTCGGTCGAGAAGCGCACCACGTTGAACTCGTCTTTCGGGTTGAGCCGCTGCACGCAGTACTTCAGCGAGTCCTTCGCGAGCTTCATGCGGTCGCCCATCATCGAGCCCGAGGTGTCGATGACGAACGTGACGCGCTTCGCGATGATCTCTTCCTTGGGGATCTCGTTGCGCGGGGCGACGAGCGCGAGGAAGTAGCCGGGCTCTTCGTTCGAGGCGCGGTAGCTCAGCACGCTGAAGCCGATCGCCTTGTCGGAGACCGTGTAATAGAGGTCGAGGTCCTTCGAGATGTCGAAGCCGCTGCCGGCCTCCATGCCCGCGACCGCCTCGTTCTCGCTCTTCTTCGAGACGCCGAGCGTGTGCGTCGGCGAGTAGATGGAGCGGATCGGGACCTTCGAAGACAGCTTCGCGGCGAAGCTGAAGTCCTGTTTCACCTTCAGCGCCGGCGCGCCGCGCGCCCCCGCGCCGAGCGGGTAGTAGTAGTGGTAGATGCCGCTCTGGTACTCGAGCACCTGGCTGAAGGTGAGCTCGATCTTCTGCTCGCCGTTCGCCGGAACCGGGAACACGCGCGCGCGGAACACGTCGCTGTCGACGTACTCGAGCAGGCCGGGGTCCTGCAGGCGCCGCACGATGCCCTCGTAGATCTCGGTCGCCTTCTTCTTCTCGAGGATCTCGCCCTTCGTCTTCTTGCCGTTGATCCACAGGTAGAAGTCCTGCAGGGCCGCGCCCTTCGGCAGCGGGAACACGTAGTGCGCCTCGAGCTGCCTCGGGCTCGAGTTCACGAAGATCTGCTCGACCTTCGTGACCGCCGTGCCGTCTCGAATCTCGGCCGAGACGTGCTGGTACTTCACCCCCAAGGGCCCCATCGAGGTGTCGGTGGGCATCAGCATGCCCTGGGCGAAGGCGGGCGCGGCCAGCAGCAGCGACACGACTACCGGACCAACCAGGCGAAGCGAGCTCATGAGCCCCCTGAACGGGTGAAGGGTCAGGAAGATCTACCACCCGCGTGCTCCCACCCCCACACACTTCCCGTGTATATGGGCGGCCGTGGCAACCGCAGAGAAAGGCAAGAACGCCGCTGGTTCGGCGAAAGCAGCCCAACCTGAACGGAAGTTCCCGCTCTGGCCGCTCATCGGCGCGGTCGGCGCGTTTCTGGCGCAGCGAATTCTGAACGAGTACTGCCAACGGGGTGGCTACTGCCGGCCCGAGTTCAGCATGTGGCTGTACTGGCTGGCGATCGGGCTGATCGCGATCGCGAGCATCTACCACCTCGCTCCTCGCAAGAACGGCAAGGTTGTAGCGACGCCCTTCGGGCTCGACGTCTACGCCCCGCTCGGCGTGCTTGCATTCGTGGGAATCGTGTCCTTCTTCCGCGTCGACGGCAGGACATGGATCAAGGACGATTCTACTGCGAGCACGGTGACCCTGACGCTGTCACTCGGCGCGTTCGCGGTGATCGCGTGGGGCTACTACCTGGCGGCGCAGAAGCGGCCGCGCGACTTTCAGCTGCTGCGCGACCGCATCCTGGTGGCGATCGGCATCTCGGCGGGCCTGGGCTACGCGAACTTCGGCCACCTGCACTTCGACAACTTCATCCACACGTGGGACACGTACCACTACTACATCGGCGCGAAGTACTTCCCCGAGGTCGGGTACGACCGCATGTACGAGTGCGCGATCACGGCCGACTCGGAAGACTTCGACCCCGCCCGCCTCGCGAAGATGCGCGACCAGCGCATCGTCACGAACCTCCGCACCAACATCATGGAGAAGGTGGGCGAGACGATTCTGCTCCGCCCCGAGTACTGCAAGCAGCACTTCACGCCCGAGCGCTGGCTCGAGTTCAAGAAGGACATCGCGTTCTTCCGCTCGCGCGTGAACAGCCAGCGGTGGGAAGAGATCCACCACGACCACGGCTACAACGCGTCTCCGGTGTGGACGCTGTTCGGCAACCTGATCACGAACACCGGCACCGCGACGCTCGACCAGGTCACGTTCGTCGACCTCTTCGACCCGCTCTACCTCGCGCTGATGGCCGCGATGTTGTGGTGGGCGTTCGGGCCGCGCGTGTTCGCGGTCGCGATGCTGATGATCGGGTGCAACTGGGCGAGCCGGTTCTTCTACTGGACCGGTGGGGCCCTGCTGCGCCACGACTGGCTGTTCTACACCGTGGCCGTCGTGTGCCTGTTGCGCAAGGGCCGCCCGTTCATGGCCGGCGTCGCGATGGCGTACGCGGCGCTCTTGCGCCTGTTCCCCGGCCTGCTGCTCATCGGGCCCTTCCTCGCGGCCATCGAGTACGCGCGCCTGCGCATCAAAGCTGGTTCGTCGACTGCAAGGGGCGACGTGCCCGAAGAGAAGCCCGACCCCGAGGAGGCCGCCGCGAAGGAGTTCTTCTGGGTGCGCTACGCGGCCCTCAGCGAGGCGCAGAAGAGCGTCGCGCTGCGCAACCTCATGATCGTGGTCGGCCCGCCGGCCGCTCTCGCGCTGTACCTGATGACGAAAGACGCGCAGCTCGGCCGCATCGTCGCGATCCTGGTGGCGAGCGGGGTGGCGCTGGTCGCGCTGCTGCAGGTGCTCGAGGTCCTCGTCGCTCGCGCGTTCACGAAGGTCCCGCGGTGGGTGCACCCCCAGTTCGGCCGCATGGTGGTCGGCGGCATTCTCGCGACGGTGATCCTCGGCGGCATGAGCTTGAAGCTCTTCGGCGGCCTCGAGACGTGGCAGCGCTTCGCCCAGAACACGGCGAAGCACGCGGCCACGCCGCTGACGAACAGCATGGGGCTGAAGACGGTGATGTCGTCGCTCCCGTGGACGAGCGGCCAGCACCTGCGCGACAGCAAGGTGCTCGACGCGTGGAAGCCGTGGAAGGACAAGCGCATCGAGGTCTTCAACTACGCGCGGCCGCTCTTCTACCTGGTGTGCCTCGCGGGGCTCGTGCTGCTGTACTTCGCCATCCGCGGCAGCATGCCGCCGCTTTGGGCGACGGCTGCGATGGGCGCAGGGTTCATCTGCGCGCCCGAAGTGACGAACTACTACTACGTGTTCTTCGTCGTGATCGCGACGCTGCACGAGCTGCGGCGCGAGGTCGGCATGTGGCTCACCGCGCTGGTGGCGACGTGCATCTTCATCATGCTGACGCCAATCCCTGGCATGAGCGCCTGGCAGGACGAGCAGTCGGTCGCGATGAGCATCGCCTCGATCATCGCGATCGGCGGCATCTGGTGGACGTTCACGCCCTGGGGCAAGAAGGTCATCGTCGAGCCCGAGCCGCCCGCGAACATCTTCGCGGCGCCGGCACCCGCCGCCGCTGCACCCGCGTCGAAGAAGAAGAAGCGGTGATGCTGGTCACCTGGTTGGGCCACGCCCAGCTGTTCATGAACGCCGGCGGGCGCACGCTGCTGCTCGACCCGTGGTTCCACGAGCCCGTCTTCGGAGGCGCCTGGTTCCGCTACCCGCCTCCGCCCTACCCCGACTCGTCGTCGCTGCCGCGGCCCGACTTCGTGTGCTTGAGCCACATTCACCCCGATCACTCGGGCCCGAAGACGCTCGCCCGCCTGTCGGCCGACTCGACCGTGCTCGCGATGCCGTTTCCCTCCGGCGCGCTGAAGCGCCGGCTCGAGGCGAGCCACCTGAAGAAGATCGAGTGGCTCGAGCCGTGGCAGACGCGCGAGCTCTCGCCGGGGCTCGAGGTCACGTTCGTGCCTCACGACCGCGGCTGGGAGGTCTCCTCCATCGTCGTCGAGGCCGACGGCGTGCGCGTCTATCACGGCAACGACAACCCGCTGTCGGTGCCCGCGTACCAACAGCTCGTGAAGCGCCTCGGGAAGATCGACCTCGCGTTCCTGCCCTACGCCGGAGCGTCGTCGTACCCCACCGGCTTCGACGGCAGCCGCGACCTGATGCTCGAGCGCTGCGCGAAGAAGAAAGCCGAGGGCATCGCGCGCTTCGTCGAGGGCATCGAGGGCCTGACACCTGGCGAGGCCGTGCCGTTCGCGTCCAGCTGGGCGCTGCTCGAGCTCACCGAGCTGTGGAAGAACTTCATCGATCGCCCGACCGCCGACGAGGCGCTCAAGGCCGCGATGGAGCCCGCCGCGAAGGCCGGCACGCACCTGCTCCGCATGGAGCCCGGCGACGAGTGGAGCCCCGACGCCGGCGTGATCCGCAAGGAGTTGACCAAAGGCTGGGGCTACGACGCGGCTTCGGTCGAGCGCTACGCCCGGCAGGAGGCCGCGCGCGTCGCGCAGGCGATCGCCGCCGCGCGCGTGCCGGGCAAGCCGGTGCCGCCCGAGGAGCTCGACCGCGTGTTCAAGGAGTACTTCGCCGAGCTGCTCGAGAAGACCCGCGAGGGCACCGCGCAGCTGACGATGAAGGCGGGCTTCGAGGCCGAGGGTGCCGGTGCGTGGCGCGTGACGTTCGAGCCGGGCAAGGCGCCGCTGCTCGAGCCGGGCCTCAAGGGCGACGAAGACGAGGTGCTGACGCTGCCGCCCGGCGAGCTGTGGTCGATTCTCACCACGCCCGCGAACTGGGAAGACGTCTGGTACGGCTACCGGCTGAAGGTGCGCAAACGCCAGGGCGCCGGCTACTACCGCGCGTTCTGGGAGATGCTGCTCAACTTCGACGACGGGCCGCTCAGCGCGCGGCTCAGTGCTCGGCGGTGACGGCGATCGCGCCCGTGAGCCGGTCGACCTCGAACTTCTGCGACCAGAGGTCGTTCTTGCCCACGAAGTAGGTGTTCTTGAGCAGGCCGTCTTCGTGGCGCACGAGCCACGGGCCGCTCGAGCGCTCGGCCTCCGCGAGCGTCGCGAAGCGCTGCAGCGTCTCGCCCGGGTCGAGGCCGTTCGACGCGTACTGCACGGCGAGCGCCTCGACGTCGAACCCGTTGCCGCTCGCGATCTCGTACGCCTCGAGGATCAGCTCGCCGTACACCGGGTCGTTCTTGAACGCCGCCTTCGCCTCGGTCTGCGAGAGCGTCTGCGCGCCGGGGCCGCTCGCCTGGTTCAGCTGCCGCATCAGCGCCTCGGTGCGCGGTGCGACCGCGGCCTCCATCGCGTCGAGCTTCACCAGGGTTCCGGGCTTCTGCCTGCGCACCTCGTCGGCCGCGGCCCGCACGTAGGCGCGCGCGGTCTTCTGCTCGACCTTCGACAGCACGCCGTTCGACTTCGCGGCGGCGGCGAAGTCGCGCTCGACGAGGCGCTTCACGACGGTCGAGACGTCTTGCACCGTGGTGCGCGGGCGGCGAACGGTCACTCGTCGCCCTTGAGCTGCTCGGACAGGTAGTTCTGCACGCCGATCTGCTTGATGGCCTCGAGCTGCGACTCGAGCCAGTCGATGTGCTGCTCCTCTTCCACGAGGATGTGCTCGAGCAGCTCGCAGGTGCCGGCGTCGTTCTCGCTGCGGCAGTGCGTGATGGCGGCGTTGAGCCGGGTGACCGCCTCGACCTCGAGCGCGAGGTCGGCCTTGAACTGCTCGGGCACCGTCTGCCCGATGTTGAGCGGGTTGAGCTTCTGCAGGTTCGGCAGCCCCTCGAGGTAGAGAATGCGGTGCACGATCTTCTCGGCGTGCTTCATCTCTTCGATCGACTCTTTGCGCGTGCGCTTGTGCAGCGCTGCGTAGCCCCAGTGCTCGCAGAGCTCGGCGTGCAGGAAGTACTGGTTGATCGCCGTCAGCTCGGCGGTCAGCACGTCGTTCAGCAGCGCGACGACCTTCGCATCACCCTTCATCGCTGGAAGCTCCTCTCACGCGGGTTGCGGAGAGGGTTCTGCCACGCCTGCGGGCGCGCCGGGGCGGGTTTCTGCGGCCCGCTGGAGCTCTCGGGCGATCTTGATGCGGCAGGAGCCGCAGTCGGTGCCGGCTCCGGTGCACTTCCCCACGTCGTCGATCGAGGAGGCCCCTTCAGCGATGGCCGCCTTCACGGAGCGCTCGGTGACGGCTCTGCAGATGCACAGGTACATGCTGACGTTGATAATGATTCTCAAAATCATACGCCGTGTCAAGCGCTCAGAACGCCCCGGCGTAACCGAGCAGTACCGGGGCCGGCGGGAGCCGCGTTTGAATGACGGGAGGCGGCAGCTCGGCGTCGATGGCGGCGTTCTCGCGATCGCGTGCTCCCAGCTCGCGAAAGCCGAGCGCGGTGACGCCGAGGCCGAAGGCGAGGGGGATGCCTCCGGCGGTCGGATACCAGGCCGCATCGGCTCGCGCCGCGGCGAAGATCGCGAGCATCACGACTCCGACTGTCGTGGCCGCGCCGCCGAGCGTGAACAGCGCCACGGCGGGCCCCAGCGACGGGCGGTGGCGATCGGCGATGGCGGCCAGCGCCGCGCGCGTGGGGCGCTCGCCGTTCTCGAGCATCAGTCGCCGCTCGCGCAGCCGGGCGAGGTGGCGAGCCGGCTCGCCGCCGCGCAGCAGCCCGACGCTGAGCGCCATGATGCCGCCGCCCAGGATCAGCGCAGCACCGGCGCTCATGGTGACGACCCCCGCCTCTGCGAGCCCGGCGTACGGGTTCCTCGCGCACCTGGAGAAGAAGCCGCACGACCCGGCCCAGTCGAGGCCGACCAGCACGCCGCCCGTGACGAGGGCGAGCCCGCCCGCGGTGCTGAGCCCGGCTCCCGCCTTCATCCAGTCCGTCGAGATCTGCTGCGCCTCGAGGCCCGCGATCTCGCGATCGATGTCGTCGAGCTCGGGAGCGGTGCCGAGCAGCGCAGCGAGCACGATCGTGGAGACCATCAGAAACTCCACGCCCAGCCGATGAACGCCGGCGCCGGTGGCAGCCGCGACGACAGCGTCTCCATCGGCACGGCCGGCGCCGCCGGCGTCTTCTCGAGCTCCGCGTCGATGGCGGCGTTCTCGGCCTCGCGGTCGAACAGCTCGCGCACGCCTGCCGCTCCGAAGCACACGCCGATCACGGCGGGGAGCCCGGCCGCGAAGATCAGCGCGATGGGGTCCATGCGCGTCGTGCCGGCGACCACCGCGCCGGTCGCGAACGACGCCGTACCGATCGCCAGCAGCGCCACCGGCGGCCCCCTCCCCGGCCGGTGGCGCTCGGCAACCTCCTCGCGCTGCTTCCGGGTGGCGGTGCCGGTCGCAAACAGCTCCCGCTCCTCGCGCAGGCGCGCGATGCGTCTGCCGCGCTCGCCGCCGCGCACGATCGCGAGCGCCGTCATCACGATTCCGCCGAGGACGGTGACCACGAGGCCGGCTCCGGTCATCACCAGGCCGGCGCCGAGCGCCCCGCTGTCGCGGCAGCTCCAGATGCAGAAGTTGGCGGCCGCCAGCCCGATGCCTCCCAGCGTGGAGGCCGTGCCCAGACCCAGCATCACTCCGCCCGCCAGGAACCCGCCGGTGCCCGGCTGCTCGGCCTCCAGCTTCTCGAGCTCGAGGTCGATGGCATGGACGTTCGGCGAGGTCGCCAGCATGGCCGCGAGCGCGAGGGTGAGCATCAGAAGCTCCCCGCCCGCTGCAGCGAGCGCACGCGCTCCTGCTCGAGGCGCTCGAGCCGCCGCCCCCGCTCACCGCCCCTCATCACGGCCAGCGCGATCATCCACGCCGCCGCCGCGACGTGGACGACCACCGCTCCCAACACCAGGCCGAGGCCGGCTTCGAAGAGACCGGGCTTCGGGTTCACGCCGCAGGCCGTCCAGCAGAAGCCCGGGACCCAGAACCCCTCGATCATCGTCACGACGCCGGGGACGGCCAGCGCGCCGCCTCCCGTCATCAGGGCCCCCGCCGCCAGGAACCACCGGCCGTCGGGCCTCTCCCGCCGCAGGGCGAGGATCTCGCGATCCCGGTCATCGACGTCGGGCAGGCTGGTGCCGATCAGCGTAGCGAGCGCGCAGGCGAGCATGCCGCGCGCTTCAGCACCGCTCGTGCCACCCACGCTCCCTCAGGAGCCGGCGCGCCGGCCGTGCAGAACGCTGCACAGCTGTGCTCAGCCGAGCACGGCGGCCAGCACGTTCGCGCTGAACTGGTTCAGCAGCGTCCACGACGGGCCGTCGATGCCCTCGAGCAGCCCCATCGAGACCATGAACATCAGCGCCGCCATCACGAGCGCGCCGGGCACCGCGAGCACCATCTCTTTGAGCGCCCTGCCCGTCCACACGCCGCCGTCGGCGATCGCGAGGCGCTCCTGCGCGCGGAACATCGCCCACGCGAACGGCGTCAGCGCGCACACCCAGGCCACGAAGTTCACCAGCGGCACGCCGTGGAACCAGGGCGGCAGCGACGAATCCCACACCCAGGCGCCCGAGGCCGTCGCGAGCGGGTCGATCTGCAGATCGAGCATCGTCGCGGTCACGCCGACGAGCAGGCCCGACAGCGCGTTCTGGCGGCGCAGCTGGGGCAGCCACTTGCGCAGCTGCCAGACCACGAACGTCGCCATGTACAGCACGATGCACCAGCCGATCATCGTCGCGGCCGGCGCGACCAGCGGCTTCACCATCGACAGCTCGAGGTTCGTCTCGTGGAAGAAGCCGAGCACGATGCCGCCGTTCTCGAGCAACAGGCCGTAGAGGAAGCCGGCGCCGAAGAACAGCCACGCGTGCCCGCGCTTCGCCCGCCGCGCGTGCCACAGCATCACGGCCGCCCACACGAAGTTCGAGACCTCGAACGCGACCAGCAGCCCGCGCCCCGTCACCGGCGACGGGTTGTGATACGCGATGTTGATCATCGGCACGAGGGTGGCGAGGCCCAGCGCCACGAACGCCATCGACCAGCGGTGCTCGACCTCGGGCGCCCGCCACGCACGCACCAGGTAGAACGCGACGAAGACGGTGAGCGGGAAGATCGCGTTCGCCGACAGGTCGGGCCGCGCCGGCTCGAAGTTCGTGAGCCCCGTGTTCAGCAGCAGGCACGCGTAGAAGAAGAACATCCACGCGGGGAGGAAGCGCACGACCTCGGCCCTCGCCCGCTTGCCGAGCGACACCTCTGCGATGAGGCCGCGCGGTAGCTGGAGCTCGCTGGTATCCGAGATCATGTGGGTCGAGGGAGGCGGGAAGATGCGTGGATCAGGAAAGCGGAGTCAATGTGGGCTATGGGGGCACACCGTGAGGGCGGTGTTTGCGCAGTTGTCGCTGTTGCTGCTGGCGAGTTGCCGAATCGAGAGCGCTGCGCCCGCGACCGCCGGAACCTGCGCGACTTCGAGCCCTTCCGGCGATGTGTGGATCTATACGTCGATGTACCGCCATGTGCTCGACGCGCTCGACCCGGTGCTGAAGCGCGAGCTTCCGGCCGTCACCGTTCACTGGTTCCAGGCGGGCAGCGAGAAGGTGCTCAACCGGCTCGACGCCGAGCTGGCGGCGGGAGGAACGCAGGCCGATCTGCTCGCGACGTCCGACCCGTTTCTGTTCGCGCGGCTCAAGCGCGAGGGGCGGCTCTTGCGCTACGTCTCTCCGAATTCCTTGCGCACGCCGCGCGAGCTGATGGATCTCGACGGCGCGTACACCGCGCTGCGGCTGTCGACGATGGTGCTGGTGCACCGGCGCGAGCTCGAGTCGCCGCCACCGTCGTGGGCCTCGCTCGCCGAGCCCCGCTTCGAGGGCGAGGTCGCGCTCGGCGACCCCCTGACGTCCGGCACCGCGTTCACCTGGGCCGTCTTCATGGAGTCGGCGTTCGGGCCTCAGTGGTTCGGCAAGCTGCGCGCGAACGAGGCGCGCGTCGCGGGCGGCAACGCGGCGGTGCTGCAGAAGCTCGAGGGCGGCGAAGCCAAGGTCGGCGTGCTCCTGCTCGAGAATGCGCTGGCGGCGAGGGCGAAGGGCTCGCCGATCGAGATCGCGTGGCCCTCCGACGGAGCGATCGTGATCCCCGGCTTCGTCGGCATCTTCCAGAGCTCTCGCAACCCGGTCGCCGCGAAGGCCGTCGCCGACGTGCTGTTGGCTCGAGCCGCGCAAGAGCTCGTCGAGAGCCCCGGCGACATGCACGCCGTCGACCCGCGCCTGCCCGGGCCGCGCGGCGAGCGCGGTCTCGACGCGCTGATGAAGAGCTCGATGCCGTGGAGCGACGCGCTGCTCGACCGCGGCGACCGCGAGGGCGCGAAGGTGAAGGCGGCGTTCTCGGAGGCGTTCGCGAAATGAGGGCCGCGGCCGGCGCCCTGATCGCGCTGCTCGCCGCCTTCACGGTGGTGCCGCTGCTCGTGCTGATCGTCCGCGCGGGCGCCGCGGCCGGCGACGCCAGCCTCTGGTCGCTGTGGACGCACCCGGCCACGCTGCTCGCGCTCTACGGCACCCTGACCACCTCGGCGGGCGCAGCGGCGATGGCGTTCTCGCTCGGCCTGCCGCTCGCGGTGCTGCTCGAGCGCACCGACCTGCCGGGCCGCAAGGCGCTCCGCGCCGGCTTCACGCTGCCGACCGCGATCCCTCCGTTCATCTGGTGCATGGGGTGGATCGCGCTCGCCAACCCGAAGGCGGGCTTGCTCAACCGCGTGCTCGGCGAGGGCACGCTCGACGTCTACTCGGGCGCCGGCATCGCGTTCGTGCTCGGCGGAGCGGGCCTGCCGCTCGTGATGCTGCCCGCCGCCGCCGTGCTCGCGCGCATCGACCCCGCGCTCGAGGAGGCCGCCCGGGTCTTCGGCGCCGGCCCCCTGCGCACGCTGCTCGCCGTCCCCGTGCGGCTCGCGCTGCCCGCCGCCGCCTCGGGCGCCGCGCTCGTCTTCCTCTTCGCCGCCGCCGCGTTCGGCGTGCCCTACCTGCTCGGCGTCACCGCCACGCCGCCGACGCCGACGCTCACGACGCGCATCTACTCCGAGATGCTGATGGGCCCGGCCGGCCTGTGGAGCGCCGCCGCCCTGAGCCTCTTGCTGCTCGGCATGGCGATCGCCGTGCTCGCGTTCAGCCGGCTGCTCGGCCGCTCCGGCCGCACGGCGCTGCTGTCGGGCAAGGGGCTCAAGCAGCGCGAGCTGCAGCTCGGCGCGCTGCGCACGCCGCTGGCCGTGCTCGTCGCCGCCCTGGCGCTCGTGCTCGTGGTCGCGCCGCTCGTGGCGGTCGCGGTGACCTCGCTGAGCACTCCGGCGGGCACGTTCACCGCGGCGCACTGGGGGCGCGTGCTGGCCGACCCGCGCACGCTCTCGGCCACCGGCAACAGCCTCTTCCTCGCGCTCGCCGCCGCGGCGGCGGTGACGGCGCTCGGGCTCGCGTTCGCGATGATCCGCAAGCGCTCGCTCGCGCTGGGCCGGGCCGCCGAGCTGCTCGCCGCCTGGCCCTACGCGGTGCCGGGCACCGTGCTCGCCATCGCGCTGCTCGCCGCGTTCTCGCGCGATCTGCGCTTCGTGTTCTTCGAGTCGTTCGCGCTGGTGCTCGCGCTGTCGAACACGCTGTGGCTCCTGCTGCTCGCCTGGGTCGCCAAGCACCTCGCGTTCGGCACGCGCAACGCGGCCGAGGGGCTCGCGCGGGTCGACGGCTCGCTCGCCGAGGCCGCCCGCGTGAGCGGGGCGGGCCCCGTGCGCGCCTTCGTCGACGCGGTGCTGCCGCAGCTCAAGGCGCCGCTCGCCGCCGCCTTCACCCTCACCTTCCTCACCTGCGCGACCGAGCTCACGCTCGCCGTGCTGCTCGTGCCCGCCGGCAGGGACGTGCTGGGCACGCTCCTGTTCGAGCTGCAGAGCTACGCCGACCCGGCGTCGGCCGCGGTGATCGCGTGCGCGTTCGTGCTGTTCGTGCTCGCGGTGCTCGGAGCGCGGGCGGCCGTCGCGGGGCGGAAGGCGGAGACCGCCTGATGGTCTCGCTCGAGAACGTTCACAAGGCCTACGGCAGAAACCCGGTGGTGAAGGGGCTCTCGATCGAGGTCGAGCGCGGCGAGCTGGTCGCGCTGCTCGGCCCGTCGGGCTGCGGCAAGACCACGACGCTGCGGATCATCGCGGGGCTCGAGCGCGCCGACTCGGGGCGCGTGTCGATCGACGGCCGCGAGGTGAACGCGCTGCCGCCCGAAGAGCGCGGGCTCGGCATGGTCTTCCAGAGCTACGCCGTGTGGCCGCACAAGACGGTCGCCGCCAACGTCGAGTACCCGCTGAAGCTCAGAGGGCTGCCCGACCGCGAGGCGAAGGTGCGCCAGGCGCTCGGCTGGGTGCGGCTCGAGGCGCTCGCGCAGCGCATGCCGCACGCGCTGAGCGGAGGCCAGCTGCAGCGCGTGGCGCTGGCGCGCGCGCTCGTGGCGGGCCCCAAGGTGCTGCTGCTCGACGAGCCGCTGTCGAACCTCGACGCGGCGCTGCGCGAAGACCTGCGCGCCGAGATCGCGGGCTTACGCGCGCGGCTGAGGCCGACGATGATCTACGTGACGCACGATCAGAGCGAGGCGCTCGCGCTCGCCGACCGCGTCGCGGTGATGAACCACGGGGTGATCGAGCAGCTCGCTCCGCCCCGCGAGCTGTACGAGCACCCGAAGACGCCGTTCGTCGCGGCCTTCGTCGGTGGAGCGAACGTTCTCGACGGCCGCGTCGACGGGGCCGACTTCGTCTGCGGCGAGCAGCGCCTCGAGCTGCCCGCGGCCACCGCGCGCGTCGATGGGGCGAGGCACCTCGTCATCCGCCCCGAGGCGCTGACGATCGGCGACGGCCCGACGCCGCTCAAGGTCGTGGCGAGCCTGTTCCTGGGGCACTCCACCGAGGTGCGCCTCGACGTGGCCGGGCACATGGTGCGCTCGCTGGCGCCGGCCACGGTGCGGCCGGCTCCGGGCGAGACGGTGCGCGTGCGCATCGAGAAGGCGCAGCTGTTTCCTTAAAAGGCCCGTCGCCGGCTGCCGGGGCAGGCGATCACGAACACGGCTGTTCACCTCGGGGCCGTTCGGCTAGACGCGAGCCACGAATGTCGCACGCCGTCAGCTACCGCGTCTCGATGCCGAAGCCCCACTCGCACCTGTTCGACGTGGTGGCCGACTTCCCCGCCTCGACCGACGAGGTGACCGTGTGCCTGCCGGTGTGGACGCCGGGCAGCTACCTGGTGCGCGAGTACTCGCGGCACGTGCAGGGGTTCGAGGCGCTGACCGCCGACTCGCAGCGGCTGCCGTTCACCCGCGTCGACAAGCGCTCGTTCAAGATCCGCACGAACGCGCAGCCGTTTCGCCTGCGGTACCAGGTCTACGCGCACGAGCTGACGGTTCGCACGAGCCACCTCGACGGGAGCCACGGCTACTTCAACGGCGCGACGCTCTTCTACTACTGCGAGGCCATGCGGAAGCTCGAGCACCGCGTCGAGATCGAAGCCCCCAAGGGGTGGAACATCACGTGCGCGCTCGAACGCGAGGGCGCCGACTTCGTCGCCGACGACTACGACGAGCTCGTCGACAGCCCGTTCGAGGTGGGCCCGCACACGCCGCTGCAGTTCATCGCCGCGCAGGTGCCGCACGAGGTCGTGATCTGGGGCGAGCCGCAGCTCGACGAGAAGAAGCTGCTCTCGGACCTGCAGAAGATCGTCGAGCTGCAGGCGGCGTTCTGGGGCGGCCTGCCGATGAAGCGGTACGTGTTCTTCGTCTACGCGACCGACAAGGGCCGCGGCGGCCTCGAGCACCGCGCCTCGACCGCCCTGCTCTACCCGCGCAGCGGTCTCGCGACGTCGAAGGGCTGGGAAGACTTCTTGACCCTCGCCTGCCACGAGTACTTCCACCTGTGGAACGTGAAGCGCATCATCCCGAAGGCGCTCGTCCCCTTCGACTACTCGCAGGAGACCTACACGCAGCTGTTGTGGGCGTTCGAGGGCGGCACCTCGTACTACGACAACCTGCTCGTGCGGCGCGCCGCGCTGATGAGCCCGCAGCGCTACCTCACGCGGCTCGGCGAGAGCCTGACGTCGCTGCACGCGACTCCGGGCCGCAAGCAGATGTGCCTGGGCGACGCCTCGTACCTCTCGTGGGTGAAGCACTACCGCCCCGACGAGAACACGGTGAACACGGCGATCTCGTACTACCTGAAGGGCGAGATCGCGTGCCTGCTGCTCGATCTCACCCTTCGCCGGCTGACGAAAGACGCGAAGAGCCTCGACGACGTGATGCGCCTGATGTGGAAGCGCTGGGGCGACGGCAGCGGAGTGCCGGAAGACGGGGTCGAGGCCGCCGCGACCGAGGTGGCCGGCCAGAGCCTGAAGCACTTCTTCGATCGCACGGTGCGGAGCACCGAAGAGCTCGACTACTCGGTGCTCTCGCACGTCGGCCTCGAGGCGCGGTTCAGGGTGCGCGAGTCGGCGAACGACAAGGGCGGGAGCGCTCCGCGCGCGAGGGCGAATGACGACAAGCCGAAGGGGTTCCTCGGCATCCTCCCGAAGGGCAGCAACGCGATCGCGTCGGTGCTCGACGGCTCGCCGGCGATGGAGGCGGGGCTCTACGCCGACGACGAGATCGTCGCGCTCGACGGCAACAAGGTCGACGCGCCGACGCTGGTCACGCGCTGCGAAGAGAAGCGGCCCGGCGACCGCGTGAAGGTGACGGTCTTCCGCCGCGAGCGCCTGACCGAGGTGCCGGTGACGCTGGCGGCGAAGCCGGCCGACGCGGTGTACCTGGCGCGCATCGAGCGCCCGACCGAGGAGCAGAAGGCGTCGTACCGGGGGTGGCTCGGGGCCCACTGGGACGACGGCAGCGATCAGCGCCCCACCTTGTGATTCCGGCTCGAGAGCGTGTAAAGAGCCGCTCCCATGATGCGCTTTCTTCCGGTCGCGATGCTCGGTGTCGTCGTTGCGTGTGGTGGTGCCCAGCTCCCCACGGGGGCCAGCGGCCGCCCCCGCCAGGTGTGCCAGGACGCCCCGACGTCGATCGCCGTGAAGGTGCAGGATCAGCTCGGCGCCCCGGTCGGCGACGCCGAGGTCATCGCCACCAACACCGGCTCGGGCAAGGCCTACACGACGCGCACCGGCGGCAACGGCTTCGCGGCCGGCATCACCGACGTCGAGCTGGGCAACGGCATGATCGACCTCACGGCGAGCGCCGGGCAGATCAAGACGAAGCGGCCGTTCACGGTTCAGATTCTGTGCGGTGAGTGCGACTGCACGATCATGCCGAACAACGTGACGCTGACGCTCGAGCCCCAGTGAAGCGGCGTTCGCTCTCGCAGCTGAGAGAGCGGCTGGCACAGGGCAAGAGCCTGCCGCGCGGGGTGCTGTTCGAGCTCGAGAACGACGGCCGCGCGGGCGCCCAGGCGCTCGTGAAGGCGGTCAAGGCGCGCGCCTCGGCGAACCGCGCCGAGGGCCAGCGCCTGAAGCACATGCTGCGGCACGAGAACGAGCTCTACGCGCAGGGCCTGACGCTCATCGCCGGGGTCGACGAGGCCGGCATGGCGCCGCTCGCCGGGCCCGTGACGGCGGCCGCGTGCATCCTGCCGAAGGGCTACAAGCTCAAGGGGCTCGACGACTCGAAGAAGATCCTCGACGAGAACAAGCGCGAGGAGCTCGCCGCGCAGGTGAAGGCCGACGCCGTCTGCTTCGCGGTGGGCTGGGCGAGCGTCGAAGAGATCGACTCGCTGAACATCTACCACGCGGGTCTGCTCGCGATGCGCCGCGCGGTCGAGGCTCTGACGGTGACGCCCGAGTTCTGCCTCGTCGACGCGCGCAAGATCCCCGGCATCGCGTGCGGGCAGAAGGGCATCATTCACGGTGACGCGCTGTCGCTGTCGATCGCCGCGGCGAGCGTGATCGCCAAGACGACGCGCGATCGCTTCATGAACGAGCTCGACGCCAAGCACCCCGGCTACGGGTTCGCGTCGCACAAGGGCTACCCCACCCCCGAGCACCAGGAGGCGCTCGAGCGCCTCGGCGCCCTGCTGATTCACCGCCGCAGCTTCGCGCCGGTTCGCCGCGCCCTCGGCCTCGAGCCGACGCAGGAAGAGCTGTTCACGGTCGAGACGGTGAAGAGCAGGCCCAAGGCCCGCTCGCGCGCGTGAGCGCCGACGTCGCGATCGACGAGTGGCTCAAAGGCCTGGGTTACGGCTCGAACGAGGCGCGGTCGGCCGCGCGCGCCGCGCTCGAAGAGGCCGGGCTCACCCGCGCGGGCAAGCAGCGACTCTCGAACGAGAAGCTCGCCCGCGCCGGCGGAGCCCTGGCGGAGAAGTTCTTCCTGCACTGCCAGAGCTCCGAGTGCGTGCAGGCGGCGCGCGCCAGCGGCAAGACGGCGCTGCTCTGCGAGCCGAAGACGGCGTGCGCCAGCTGCGGCGGCAGCGACAACCAGCGCGCGGTGGGCGACTTCGTGCAGGCGTTCGGGAAGAAGAAGCTGTGCATCGTGGGCGGGTCGCCGTCGGTGTGGGAGGAGCTCGAGCGGCTGTTCGCCGGGCGCGTGCAGCTGCGGCTCGTCGACGGCACGGTGAGGCGCACCTCCGATCACTCGAAGGCGGATCTCGAGTGGGCGGACCTGGTCTTGCTCTGGGGCGCGACCGAGCTGCACCACAAGGTGTCGATGCAGTACACGAACGCTCCGCCGCCGCTGAAGAAGAAGGTGCTCCACGTGCCGAAGCGCGGCATCGCGCAGCTGCTCGCGGGAGCGCTGGAGCACCTGAGGCGCCAGGGCGCGTGAGCCTGCACGCGCCCTGGCCTCACAACCTCTTCAGCGCCGGAGCCATCTTCCACATCGCCAGCCCGCGGTGCGAGAGCCCGGCCTTCTCGGGGCGCGTCAGCTCGGCGAGCGTCTTGCCGAGCGAGGGGATCAAGAAGATCGGGTCGTAGCCGAAGCCGTGGGCCCCGCGCGGCGCGTCGACGATCTCTCCGTGGCACTCGCCGGTCGCGACCTCGATGCTCCCGTCGGGGAGCGCGAGGCACAGCGCACACGTGAAGCGCGCCTTCCGGTTCGTCTCGCCCTTCAGCTCGGCGAGCAGCTTCGCGATGCGCTCGCCGTCGGTCGGCGCGTAGCGGGCCGAGAGCACTCCGGGGCGGCCGCCCAGCGCATCGACGCTCAAGCCCGAGTCGTCGGCGAGCGACGGGAAGCCGGTGACGGCGAGAAACGCCCGCGCCTTCTTCTCGGCGTTGCCCTCGAACGTCGGCTGATCCTCGTCGACCTCGAGCCCGGGCGCCGCTTCGGACGCCGAGATCACCTCGATGCCGGTCACGAGGTCGCGCAGCTCGGCGAGCTTGCCCAGGTTCGCCGTCGCGAAGACGAGCTTCATCCCAGCACTTTCTTCTGGGCCTCGTGCAGCTTCGCGATCGCCTTGAGGCCCCCGTCGAGCATCGCGTCGAGCTGCGCCTTGTCGAAGTGGCCGTGCTCGGCCGTACCCTGCAGCTCGACCAGGCGCCCGCCCTCGAGCGCCACGACGTTGAGGTCGACCTCGGCCGTCGAGTCCTCCAGGTAGTCGAGGTCGACCGACACCTGGCCCTTCACGATGCCGACCGAGACCGCCGCGACCTGCGTCAGCTTCGGCGTCGCTCCGAGCTTCTCGATCGCGCGCAGCTTCTTGAGCGCCAGCACGAACGCCACGTACGCGCCGGTGATGCTCGCCGTGCGCGTGCCGCCGTCGGCCTGAATGACGTCGCAGTCGAGCGTGTAGGTGCGCACGCCGATCGTCTTCATGTCGACGCAGGCGCGCAAGGAGCGGCCGATGAGGCGCTGAATCTCGAGCGTGCGCCCGCCCTGCTTGCCCTTCGCGGCCTCGCGCGCGGTGCGGTCGTGGGTCGCGCGCGGCAGCATGCCGTACTCGGCGGTCACCCAGCCTTCGCCCTTGCCCATCACGTGCGGCGGCACGCGCTCCTCGGTGCTGCAGGTGCAGAGCACGCGGGTGTCGCCGAACTCCACCAGGCAGCTGCCCTCGGCGTGCTTGGTGAAGCCAGGAGTGAGGACCACCGGCCGGGTATCGAGGCTTCCGCGGTTGAACGATCGCATGACCGCGGGCGTATCACTTCGCCTCGCGCACGGCGACCTGCCGGAAGAACGCGGCGACGCCCTTCGCGATCGCCTGCGCCGCCTTCTGCTGGTACTCGCCGTCGGTCACCCGCGCCCCTTCGTCGGGGTGCGAGATGAAGCCGACCTCGACCAGGATCGCGGGGGCCTGCAGCCCCATCAGCACGTAGAACGGGGCCTGCTGCACGCCGCGGTCGAGGCCGCCGGTCGCGAGCACGAGCTCCTCCTGAACCGCGTACGCGAGGCGCGACGAGTCGGCGTGGGCCTCGCTGCGCTGCAGGTCGGCGAGAATGAACGCGAGGGTGTCGCCGCCCTTCGGGCGCTTCTCGTGGAACTCGGCGTTCTCGCGCGCCGCGACCTTCTTCGCCTGCTCGCCGCTCGCGGCCGCCGACAGGAAGTACGTCTCGATGCCCTCGGTCTGCTGGCGCTGCTTGCGGGTCGGCATCGAGTTCAGGTGCACCGAGATGAACAGGTCGGGCTTCTGCGCGTTCGCCCAGTCGACGCGGTCGTGCAGCGAGACGAGCTCGTCCTTCTCGCGCGTCAGCTTCACCTTGGCCTTGAGCTGCGCCTCGAGCTCGGCTTTCAGCAGCTTGCTGATCTCGAGCGCGGCGTCTTTCTCCCAGGCGCCGGCGGGCGAGACCGCCCCCGTCTGGGAGCCGCCGTGGCCGGGGTCGACGATGACGAAGGGCCCGGCGAAGGCCGGCAGGGCCGTCGTCGTCAGGTACCAGCCGCAGAGCAACAACGACCGCATCGGGCGGGAAGTCTAAAGCGCGGCCAGCTCCCGGTCGAGAATGGGCCGGCCGTTCTCGGGCAGCGCGAGAGCGTCGAGCAGCGGGAACGACGACTCGACGCCGTTGCCGGTGCGCGCGGCCTCGGACAGCGGCCAGCAGCGCGACCGCCCGCGCTTCAGCGCGCTCAGCGCCTCGGGAGGCGGGGGGACTCCGTACTGCTTCAGCAGGGTGAGGCCGCGCAAGAGGTCGTACTCGTAGAAGCGCGGCATCGACGGCGTGAGCCAGGCCTCGTCGAGCACGGCGCCGGTGCGCTTGCCGAGGAACAGCTTCCGCTCGAGCAGGTACTTCAGGCCGCGCTCGGCGACGAACTTCATCGAGGGCTTCCCGCACAGGTACTCGAGCACCGGCACCGTCGAGACGATCGAGCTCACGTGGCTGTGCTCGTCGCAGTTCCAGCCGCCGTCGGGCAGCTGGTACTTCGCGAAGAACTCGAGGGCCCAGCCGACGGTCGCGGTGCCCTCGGCGGCGCGCAGCAGCGAGGCGAGCGCGCAGAAGCACATCACGTCGGTGCGGGAGCTCTTCCCCGGCGGCAGCACCTCGGGGTGCCGGGGGAAGATCGTCAGGTAGTGGCGCTCGGTCGCCGCGCACAGCTCGACGAGGATCTCGGGGGGCACGGCGTAGCCGGCCTCGCGCAGCGCGAGCACGTGCCACCACGGCGAGTCCCACTTCGGCCAGTAGGGGTCGCGCGCGATCGAGGCTCGCGCGGCGTCGGACCGGAGGTAGGCGAGCGATTGAGCGACGACCCCCAACATCACACCACCTCGATGCCGACCTTGCCCTTCTCGAGCCCGCCGACGATCCACCCCTGCACTCCGGCCTGATCGAGCGCCTTCAGCGCGTCGCGCGCCCGCTTCTCGGGCAGCGCCGCCAAGAGCCCGCCGTTCGTCTGGGCGTCCGCCAGCACGTGCTGCACGTGCGAGGGCAGGCTCCCGCGGAACTTCACCCACCGCGCGACGTGCTCGAGGTTCGTCTTCGTGCCGCCGGGCACCACGCCGCTCTCGGCGAGCTCCGGCACGCCCTCCATCACGGGCACCTGCCACTTGTAGAGCACCGCCTTCAAGCCCGCCCCGCGCGCCACCTCGAGCAGGTGGCCGAGCAGCCCGAAGCCGGTCACGTCGGTCAGCGCGTGCACGCCGAGCTTCGGTGACGCGAACACCTCGCCGGCCGCCTTGTTGAGCCGCGCCATCTGCGCCGTCACCCGCTTCTCGAGCTCGGGCGACGCGAGGCCCCGCTTGATCGCGGTCGTCGCGACCCCGGTGCCGATCGGCTTCGTCAGGATCAGCACGTCGCCCGCGCGCCCCCCCGAGTTCGTCAGCACCTTCTTCGGGTGCACGAGCCCGGTCACCGCCATGCCGTACTTCGGCTCCGGCGACTGCACCGAGTGGCCGCCGAGAATCGGGATACCCGCCTCGCGCGCCTTCGACGCCCCGCCCGCGAGGATCTCGTGCAGCACCTCGATCGGCTGCTCCTTCGGAAACGCGACCACGTTCAGAGCGAACAGCGCGCGCGCGCCCATCGCCCAGATGTCGCTCATCGCGTTCGCCGCCGCGATCTGCCCGTACGCGAACGGGTCGTCGACGACCGGGGGGAAGAAGTCGACCGTCTCGACCACGGCCTGCGTCGCGCTCAGCCGGTACACCGCCGCGTCGTCGGCGGTGTCGAAGCCCACGATCACCTCGCGCGAGCGCGGCACCTTCGGCAGCCCCGAGAGCACCTCGTGCAGGAGATCGGGGCGGATCTTCGCCGCACACCCCGCGCAGCTCGACAGCTGCGTGAGCCGCACGGGAGCCGCTTCAGGCGGCACGGACGTAGTCCCGCTGCAGCAGGCTCACCACGATCGTGGCGCAGCCGACGTCGTCCTGCACCGAGTGATCGAGCACGCCGTTCAGCGAGCCGTAGTTGTGCACGAGCTGCAGCACGTCGAGCTCCTCGGGAGTCAGCTCGCGCAGCTGCGCCGTCATCGGCATCGACAGCGACAGCTGCGCCGTCGGCCCCGGCAGCTGGCCCTGAATGCGCTTGAGCTCGTCGAGCTGGCGCAGGGCCTCCATGAGCAGGGCCTCGGTCGAGGAGTCGAGCTCCGTCATGAACTCCTGGTTGTCCGGAGGCTGCAGCTCGAAGTCGCCCATCTCCCACGTGATGATGCGGTTGAAGCTCTTCGCGGGCCCGAGCTCGTGGTTGTCGTCGATGCTCGCGTAATAGACGCGGCCCTGCTTCAGGTAGATCTTGCCCTCGTGCTCGTTGCGCACCACGAGCACGCCGTTCTTCTTCGAGGTGTGGAAGAGCTGCAGGAGGTCGGGGAGCGGGACCTCTTCGAGCTTCCCGGTCATCGCCGTCTTCGTCTGCTTCGCAGACTGGGCCGCCGCGACCTGCTCCAGCTGCGCCTTCACCTGCTCCTCGTCGAGCTCCTGGGCGCCGGCGCCCTGGCGCACGAGCTTCAAGATCGAGGTGCCGATGAGGATGCGGTCGCCTTCTTTCAGGCGCGCCGTCTTCACCTTCTCGCCGTTCACGAACGTGCCGTTCGTCGAGCCGAGGTCCTCGATCGTGATCTTGCCGGCGTTGACGGCGATCTTCGCGTGCTTGCGCGAGACCATGTCTTCGACGAGCACCATGTCGAGCTCGCTCGAGCGGCCGATGACGACCTGCTTCTCGCTCTTCAGCGGGAACTCGCCGCCCTGGTACTTGCCGGAGATGAACTTGAGGGCGTAGCCGGTGCTCACTTACCCGCCCTCCTTCGTGTCCCGAACCAGGTTCAAGTACATCTCCGCGCTCTTGTTGCCGGGGTTCTGCTGCAGCACCTGCTCCCACTCGTGGATCGCTTCGGCCCTCTTCCCGGCGGAGTAAAGCGCAATTCCGTAGTGCACGCGGCCAGGAACGTAGTTCGGGTTGATGCGAAGAATCTCTTCGAATTGTGCGAGCGCCTCGGCGTGCTCACCCTTGTCGCGGCACGCGTCGGCCAGCTTCAGGCGAATGTCGACGAACGTCGGGCACAGCCCGAGCGCGCGGCGGTACTCACCGATCGCCTCGTCGAGCATGCCGCTCGACGCGAAGACGTCGCCGATCTCGGCGTACATGTTCGAGATCTTGCCCTGCACGAAGGGGTCGATGCGGCCGGGAGCGGCGCGCTGGCGCGAGAGCGCGCTCTGGTAGACCTCCTTCGCCTCCCGGTACTTCCCCATGTCGTTGTAGATGACGGCGAGGTTCAGCGCGGCATCCGTATAGGCCGGGTTGATGCGGAGCGCGGCCTCGAACGCCCGCTGCGCCCGGGCGAACTGACCCTGGTCGTGGTAGACGACTCCGAGCATGTTGTAGACGTCGGCGAACGATTGGTTCTGCTCGACGACCTGGGTCAGATACTTCTCCGCCTGCGAGTACTGCTTCTTCTCGAAGTAGCCCCGCCCCAGCGTCAACAGTTGCTTGAGCGCGTCGTCCATGAGGGAGTCGTCTGCAACCGCGGGCGTAGCCTACATGAGCCCTTCGGGGAAGCAGAATTCCCCACCTGGAGCAGCCTGTAGCGTGATCCGCGTCACCTTCAGGTCGTCGACGGGCCGGCTCGGCAGCGCCCCGCTCACGCGCACCTCTTCGGTGACCAGCACGTCTTCCCGCTCGCTGCGAATGAGCCACGACAGCGCGCGGAGCCGACGCTGCTCGACCTGGAGCAGCTCGCCGAGGGCCGCGCTCTCGCCGCCGTCGGCCCTCCCCGAGCACAGGCGCGAGACGTCGCCGGCCTCGAGCGCCGCGCGGCGCTTCTCGAGCGCGCGCACGACCTGCGACAGCTGCGGCGCCCACCCGTGCTCGGGCGCCCACTCCGAGCCGTCGAGCCTGAACGGCACGCGCTCGAGCCCGAGCGAGCTGACCCGCGTGCCCTTCACGGTGCCGTCGAAGTCGAGCGTGGCGGTCACGACGGCGCGATCGTCTCCCGTGACCACCACCGAGATGCGCTGGAAGTTGACGCGCTCGGAGCGCAGCGGCTCGGTGAAGCCCACGTCGAGCTCGAGGCCGCGCGCCTCGGCGGCCTTGAGCTCGGTGAGGATCTCGACCTCGGGGCCGGCGGCGGCCCCGAGCAGGCGCGGCGCGGCGAAGATGAGCAGCGTGGTGACGAGCGCGGCGGCGAGCCCGAGGCCGGCGAGCCGCTTGAGGTCGTCGCTCAAAAAACGTCACTTCTCCAGCATCGAGCGGGCCTTCTGGGCGGCGTCGGTATCCGGGTACTTCTCGACCAGCTGCTTCAGCACCTCTTCGGGCTTGCCCTGGGAGACGAGCAGCGTGTTCTCGGCGTCCTTGATCGCGTTCTCGGCGTCGGTGACGCGCTGCCGGTGCGCGTCGGTCGCCTGGTCGCCGGCCTTCTCGAGCTGAGCCTTCGCCTTGTCGAGGTCGCCCTGGCTCTTCTGCAGCTTCTTCTGCGCGTCCGCCAGGATGTTGCGGTACGCGTCGTGGAGCCCGAAGTAGACCTTCTCTTCGTAGCCGAGGCCGCCGTAGTCGCGCGCGACGACGTTGAGGCGCCCGACCACCGCGTGCCACCTCTCGCGGCGCTTGTAGAAGCCGGCCACGTAGAGCTCGTGCTTCGCGAGCCGGCGGCGCACGTCGTCGAGGGTCTTCTTCGCCTCCTCCTGGTACTCGGAGGCCGGGTGGTTGCGGATGAAGTCGGCCAGCGCCACGCTCGCGGCGCGCACCTCGCCCTGATCTTTCTCGACGCTCGGCGGGAGGATGAAGAAGTCCGACGGCATGTCCTTGTAGTGCGTGAGCGCCGCCCGGTACGCCGCGTAGTCGAGCTTCGGGTGCGTGGGGTGCAGCTTCACGAAGTTGACGTACCGGTCGCGCGCCTCGACGTACTTCTCGCGCTCGAAGTCGACGTCGCCGAGCTTGAGCTCGGCGGTCGTGGCGGCCTCGAGGTACGGGTACTTCGACTTCACGTAGTCGAAGTACTTCTGCGCCTCGACGTAGTTCTTGGAGTCGAGCGACTCCTGGCCGAGCTTCAGGTTCTCTTCGGCGTCGTCGGCGTAGTTCGGCTCGGCCGAGTCGCCGCCGAAGAACGTGCCGAAGCCGCCGCCCTTGCAGGCGGCGGCGAGCAGGCACAGTGCGAAGAGTCGCTTCATTCGAAGACCTTCGGGCCCTTTAGTCAGCCGCGCAGAGCCGTTCAATGATGTCTTCGGGGAACCCGCGGCCGGCGAGGAACCGGGCGGCCTTCGCGCCGGTCAGCCGCTTCTTGCGCAGCAGCGCGCGCGCGGTGCTCAGGGCGTCGTAGCCGGCCTCGTCGGCGGCGGCGCGCGCCGCGCGCGCGGCGAGCCCCGCGCCGACGCCGTCGGCCTCGAGCCGGCGCTGCACGTCTTCGAGCGCGCGGCCCTTCGCGAGCTCGGTGCGGGCCTTCGCCTCTGCGTAGCGGTCGTCGTTCACGTAACCCAGCTGCGTCACACGCTCGAGGGCGGCGGCGATTTCAGCCTCGGAGTGCCCGCGGGCGAGCAGCGCCTGCTCGAGCCTGGCGCGGCTCTTGGCGCGGCCCTCGAGGAGGCGCACGGCGGTGTCGAATGCAGAGGAAGACACCCCATCTGTCTAGCAGGTGGAGTATGCGGGGTCTTGCGTGCACCCGGTGATCGGCGCCTTCCTCGATGTCCGTACCGCGATCGACGTGCTCGAGCGCGGTCTGGCCGGCACGCTGGCGAGCCCGCAAGAGGCGGCGTTCGTGGCGGCCGCGAAGGCGCACTCGGAGCTGTCGAGCTACGTGCTCCAGGCGAAGGGCAAGTCGAAGCCGAGCGAAGACTCGCAGAACGCGACCATTCTGCTGGCGGTGCGCGCCGCGCTGTCGGTGCTGCCGGGCGACCCGATCCTCGGGCCTCACGCGAAGAAGGCCCGCGAGGCGCTCGAGGCGGCCGGCGCCGACAACGAGCAGGTCGAGCAGCTGCTCGGCGGGGTGCTGGTGGAAGAGGCCTTCACGGGCGACAGCGACCCGACCCGGTTCGACCCCGCGTTCGTCGTGGAGTCGTTCGGTGAGCTGCCCGAGCTCGCGAAGCTCGACGCCGACGTGGTGAACGATCTCATCGATCGCTTCGCGGCGACGTCGAAGCCCGACGCGCGGCCGCTCTACCTGTCGACGGCCGAGACGCTGTTCAACGCGGCGTGGGGCGAGGGGCCGCAGAGCATCAACGTCGAGCACGTCGAAGACTCGCTGTCGACGCTGGTCGGCGACGAGACGGAGCTCGAGGGCGTGAAGACGACGCTCGAGGTGCTGCTGCGGTTCTTGTCGGCGCACCGCTACATCGGGCCGCTGCGGCTGCAGCGCCTGCTCGGGCACCTCAAGGAGTGGACGCTCGCCGACGCCGAAGAGGGCGAGCCCGACGAAGACGCGGTGGAAGACGACCCGGACGAGCGGGGAAACTGACGGCGAGTCTGAAGTCGGGAGTCAGGAGTCTGAAGTAACTCCCGACTCCCAGCTCCCGACTCCCGACTCTCAGAATCGCTCGATCTGGAAGTCGTCGTCCGCCGGCGCCGCCGGCTTCGGCGCCGCGGCCGGCTTCGGCGGAGGCGCCGCAGGCCGCTGCGGCGGAGGCGGCGCCTGGGCCGCCATCGGCTGCCCCTGCTGCGCGTACGCCGCGCTGCCTGGAACCGCGCGCTCTTCACCGGGCTTCTTGTCGAAGTCGTCCCACTTCGCGTCGGACGTCGAGCTCACGCCCTGGAACCGCAGCGCGAAGTCGTCGGGGTTCGACGCCTGCCGCAGGGCCTCCTGATACGTGATCAGGTTCTGCTTCACGAGCGACATCAGCGACTGGTCGAACGTCTGCATGCCGTACGCGACGTGACCCTGCGCGATCGCATCGGAGATCTCTTTCGTGCGATCTTTGTCCTCGATCAGCTCCTTCACGCGCGCGGTCGCCTTCAGGATCTCGACCGCCGCGACGCGGCCCTTGCCGTCGGCCCGCGGCACGAGCCGCTGCGAGACCACGCCGCGCAAGACCGCGCCGAGCTGCAGGCGCACCTGCTTCTGCTGGTGCGGAGGGAACGCCGAGATGATGCGGTTGATCGTCTCGGTCGCGTCGAGCGTGTGCAGCGTCGACATCACCAGGTGGCCCGTCTCGGCGGCGGTGAGCGCCGTCTCGATCGTCTCGTGGTCGCGCATTTCGCCGACGAGGATGACGTCGGGGTCCTGCCGCAGCGCCGACTTCAGCGCCTGCGAGAACGAGTTCGTGTCGACGCCGACCTCGCGCTGGTTGATGATCGACCGCTTGTCGCGAATGAGGAACTCGATCGGATCCTCGATCGTCATGATGTGGTTCGTGTCGGTCGCGTTGATGTGATCGATCATCGCCGCCAGCGTCGTCGACTTGCCCGAGCCCGTGGTACCGGTGACCAGGATGAGCCCGCGCTCCTCGAGCGCCATCTTCTCGAGCACCGGCGGCAGCATGAGCTCCTTGATCGAGAGCACCTTGAACGGGATCACGCGCAGCACCGCGCCGATCGTGCCGCGCTGCTGGAACACGTTGACGCGGAAGCGGCCCAGGCCCGGCACGCCGTACGCCAGGTCGACCTCGTTCGTGCTCTTGAACTTCTCCTTCTGGAACTCGTTCATGATCCCGAACGCCATGCGCGCCACCTCTTCGGGAGGCAGGCGCTTGCCGTCTTTGAGCGGCACCAGCGCGCCATCGACCCGGAACATCGGCGGCAGACCGGCCTTCAGGTGAATGTCGGAGGCGCCGCCGCGCAGAGCGACCTGGAGGATCTCGTTGAGTTCCATGGGAGGTCAGGAGCGTACCATTCGCCCCGTGGTAAGTGCGTAGGCCATGATTCAGCCGCGCACACCTCCAGGCACACTCGAGCTTTTGCCGCGCGACCAGCTTGCATTTCAACGGATGCTGCGGACCATTCAAGACGGCTTCGAGCGCTTCGGGTTCCTGCCCATCGAGACGCCGGTCTTCGAGTACAGCGACATCCTCCTCAACAAGAGCGGCGGCGAGACCGAGAAGCAGGTCTATTTCCTCCAGTCGACCGGCGCGCTCAAAGAAGGCAAGGCGCCCGAGCTCGCGCTGCGGTTCGATCTCACGGTCCCGCTGGCGCGCTACGTCGCGCAGTACGAGAACCAGCTGGCGTTTCCGTTCCGCCGCTACCAGATCCAGCGCGTGTACCGCGGCGAGCGCAACCAGCGCGGCCGGTACCGCGAGTTCTACCAGTGCGACATCGACGTGGTCGGCAAAGACACGCTCCCGCTCGCGTACGACGCCGAGATGCCCGCCGTCATCGCCGAGGTCTTCCGCGCGCTCGACTTCGGGCCGTTCACCATTCGCATCAACAACCGCAAGCTGCTCAACGGCCTGTTGCGCGGCGCCGGCGCCGACACGCCCGAGAAGCGCGCCGCCGCGCTGCGCGAGATCGACAAGCTCGAGAAGGCCGGCGAGGCCAAGGTGCGCGAGGGGCTCGCCGCGCCCGAGGTCGCGATGGCCGCCGACGCCATCGACCGGCTGCTGAAGTTCCTCTCGGTCGGCAAGGGGGAGCCCCGCGCCGTCCTCGGCGAGCTCGGCAAGCTCGACGCCGCCGACGAGCTGTTCAAGACCGGCGTCGCCGAGCTGACCACCGTCGTCGAGCAGGTCGCCGCGCTCGGCGTGCCCGCCGGCACCGTCGCGATCGACCTCAGCATCGCGCGCGGTCTCGACTACTACACGGGCACCATCTACGAGACCGTGCTCAACGACTTCCCCGGCATCGGCAGCGTCTGCAGCGGCGGCCGCTACGACGACCTCGCGGGGCTGTACACGAAGTCGAAGCTGCCCGGCGTCGGCCTGTCGATCGGGCTCACGCGCCTGTTCTTCCAGCTGCAGGAGGCCGGCCGCATCAAGCCGGTCGACCCGCCCGCGCCGGTCTACGTCACCATCGTCGACCCCGAGCTCGCCCCCGAGTGCCGCGCGATGGCCACCGAGCTCAGGCGGGCCGGCATCAACACCGAGCTCGCCGCCGAGGCCGGCAAGCTCGGCAAGCAGCTCAAGTACTGCGAGAAGGTGGGCATCCGCTTCGCCGTCATCTTCGCGAAGCAAGAGAAGGAGCGCGGGGCCGTGCAGCTCAAAGACCTGAAGGCCAACGCGCAGCGCGACGTGCAGCGCGGCGAGCTCGCTGCGGCGATCAGGGCCGCGCTGGCCGATTGAAGCGGGGGTTCGTCCGCAGCTCGCGGGCAATCATCTGCGCGAGCTCGTGGTCTTCCTCCTGCTCGAGGAGCTCGACCGCCCTCTGAAGCTCCTGCGGAGTCGCCTCGCACTGGCACGCGATGACGCTGGTGAGCTCGAACCAGCTTCGGATGACCCGCATCGGCCGAGAGAAGTACTCGAGGAACTGGGCCCGCTCGGCATCGTCGAGCAGCATCTGGATGAACGTGCCGCCGAGACGATGAACGAAGACCGGTCGCGCCATGCCGCAGCCGTCGACCCGCTCAGCACGACCCGAAACGTCCGGCCACAGATACGTCCATCTTGATAGGCAACTTTGACTATAGGCAGTCTTGCCTAATCCGGTGTCACGAGGCATGGTGAGGGCATGTTCCGGGCGAGCGCGCCGGTCGCCGGCGAGACCTTCCACGATCGCGCGCGCGAGCTCGCCTCGTTGATCTCGGCCTTCGAGGCGCTGGCTGCAGGGGCTCCGCGCTGGGTCGCACTGCTCGGGCCACGCAAGGTCGGCAAGACGAGCCTGCTGATCGAGGCGGCGAGGCGGGCGCCTCCCGGCGTCGACGTCGCCATGGTCGACGTGATGGGCCACGTGCCCCTCACGCTGGACATCTTCCGGGTCGCAGCGCTCGCCGCGATCGACGCCCTGTTCGCCGCGGACGCCGGCGGCTCGCTCGCCCAGCACGCCGGGCAGCCCGCAGAGTTCCGTGCCCGGCTGCTCGCGAGCCCGCTGCACGCGAAGCTCGAGCCCGTGCTCAAGCTCGCCCTCGACCGCCTGCTCGACGAGCCGGCGACCCCGGCGGCCGTGCGCACGTGGCTGCAGCTTCCGGAGCAGCTGGCGAAGTCGGTGGGCCGCAAGCTCGTGATGGTGATCGACGAGGTACAGGAGCTCGCCTCGCTGCGCTCCCGTCAGCTCGAACCGTTTCCCGTGATGCGCGCCGTCTGGCAGCGGCATGACGCCGTCTCGTACGTGATCTCGGGCTCCGCGCCGAGCGTGCTGCGGGAGCTGGTGACGTCGCGGGACTCGCCGTTCTTCGGGCACTTTCAGCTGCTCGAGCTGGGGCCGTTCGCGACGCGCGACGCGCTCTCGCTCCTCGAAGCGGCAGCCCCGCCTGGCCGCTCGATCACGGCGGCGGTGGCCGAGCGCATCGTCGAGCTCGTCGGCGGACACCCGTTCTACCTCCAGGTCGTCGGCGAGGCGCTCGTCGCCCTCGAGCCTCCGTACGTGGAGGCCACGCTGAAGCCGGTGCTGCAGTCACTGCTCTTCTCACGCACCGGCCGGCTGGGCCTGTACTTCGAGAACGAGTGGCAGCGGCTCGTTGGGCGGGCCGCGACGGCGGCCGCCACGCTTCAAGCGGTCGCGACGGGCGCGCCGCTGCGCCTGTCTGAGATCGCCCGTCAGATCGCATCCTCCGCTCCCTCGACGGCCCGGTACCTCGAGCGGCTCGGTGACGCCGTGGCGCGGAGAGACGACGGCCGCTACGTGCTCTCAGACCCGGTGTTCGCGATGTGGGTGCGCTGGCGGAGCCCAGGCGGAACCGCGGTGCCGATGCGCGTGATCGGCGACGAGGCCGAAGCCGCCGCCGCAGAGCACCTGGGCGGGCTCGGCTTCGAGCTCGTGTACCAGTCGCGCGGCTCGAAGGGAGCCTTCGACCTGCTCGCCGTCCGTGGCGCGGCGCAGCTCGCACTACAGTGCAAGCGAGCCGACCTGCCGCTGCGCTTCGGCAAGCAGGCGTGGAACCGCATGGAGGCCGACGCGAAGCGCTGGAAGTGGGCCTGGGCCCTCGCGGCCGTCGGCGAAGATGGAACCGTGCGCATCCTCGACCCGAGAAAGGCACGCCGCGGCCGCGGGGTGCGGCTCGACGAGTCCGCCGTCGTCGACAACGTGCTGCTGTGGCTCGACAAGCGCCGTTAGCGCTTGCTGAACTGGAAGCGCTTGCGAGCGCCCGGCTGGCCGCTCTTCTTGCGCTCGACCACGCGCGCGTCGCGGGTCAGGAAGCCCGCCTTCTTCAGTGCCGGCCGGAACTCGGGGTTCATCGCGCACAGCGCGCGCGACAGGCCGTGGCGAATCGCGCCGGCCTGGCCCGACAGGCCCCCGCCGCGCACGTTCACCGTCATGTCGACCTTGCCGGTCTGCTCGAGCACCTGCAGCGGCTGATTGATGACCATCTTCGACGTCTCACGGCCGAAGTAGTCGTCCATCATGCGGCCGTTGATGATCATGTTGCCGTTGCCGGCCTTCAGCCACACGCGCGCCGTCGACTCCTTGCGGCGGCCGGTCGCGTAGAAACCGTCGTTCATCGCCTTCGCCATGTTCGTCAGGCCTCCACCGTCTTCGCGACGGGCTTCTGGGCCGCGTGCGGGTGCTTGTCATCTGCGTAGACGCGCAGCTTCGTCATCATCTGGCGGCCGAGCGCGCTGCGCGGCAGCATGCGGCGAACCGCGTTCAAGATGATGTCCTCGGGGTGACGACGCTGCAGCGTCTCGTAGTTCGTGGTCTTGAGGCCGCCGGGGAAGCCCGCGAGCATGTGCCGGTGGTAGAGCTTCTTCACCGACTTCGTGCCCGTGACCTTCACCTTCGCCGCGTTGATCACGATCACGTGATCGCCCGTGTCCATCGACGGCGTGTAGATGGCCTTGTGCTTGCCCTTGAGAAGGGTCGCGATCTGCGAAGCCGCGCGGCCGAGCACCTTGTCGCTGACGTCGACGATGTGCCACGCCCGCACGATGTCCTTCGGCTTCGCGCTGTAGGTGCGCTGAGACATGCTTCAAAAGCTCCTTGAAAGGTCGCACCCCTTACGAGAGGAGTACCCTTCAGGTCAAGCCCGCTCCCTCGTGATCCGCCGCATTTACCAGGTCGCCTTCTGGACGTTCTTCGCGACCTCCAGCGCCGTGTATTTCGTGGGTGCCGCCATTCTGTGGCTCGTCACCCTGCCCTTCGACCGCAACGGCCGGGCATTGCACCTCTATTCGTGCTTCTGGGCGATGACGTACGTCTACATCAACCCCGGCTGGCGCTTCCGCGTCGAGCACCGCGACCGGCTCCCGTGGCACGGCGCCGCCGTGCTCGTCTCGAACCACCAGTCGGCCGGCGACATCCTCGTGCTGTTCGGGCTGTACCGGCCCTACAAGTGGGTCAGCAAGGCCGCCGTGTTCAAGGCCCCCTTCCTCGGCTGGAACATGAGCCTCAACCGCTACGTGCGGCTCGTGCGCGGCGACAAAGACAGCATCGGCAAGATGGTCGCGGCCTGCGAGGCCTGGCTCGACCGCGGCGTGCCGGTGCTGATGTTCCCTGAAGGCACGCGCTCCGAAGACGGCGAGGTCAAGGCGTTCAAAGACGGCGCGTTCCGCATGGCGATCGCGAAGGGGTGCCCCGTCATCCCCATCGTGCTCGAGGGCACCGGCAAGACGCTCGCCAAGAACGCGCTCGACGTCAGCCCGCGCGGCGACCTGCTCGTGAAGGTGCTCGAGCCCGTTCAGCCCGCGCCGTTCAACGGCGACGTCGCCGGCCTGCGCGAGCACGTGCGCGGCCTGATCATCGCGGAGCTGGAGCGGCTTCGGGCCCGACGGGCGGCGGCATAGCGGGGCTCGTCTCGAGGCTCTTGCCGCGCGCGATCTCGAGCGCCTCGTCGACGTCGTCGCAGATCAGCGTCTTGCCCGGCGCGTCGGCGATGCCGGCCTTCTCGAGCACCTGGCGCGGCTGCGCCTGCACGCCCGCGATGATGACGAACGCGCCGATCTTGTGCAGGCGCGCCACGGCCGACTCGAACGCGACGAGGCCGCTGATGTCCATCGCCGGCACGCCCTCGAGGTCGAGCACGACCGCGCGCACCGTCGCGTTGATCGCGGTGAACGCATCGATCGCCTTCTGCGCCGCGCCGAAGAAGAGCGGCCCGTCGATCTCGTAGAACAGCACGTCGCGCGGCAGCGGCCCGTGCGCGTGATGCGCCTGCGAGACGAGCTTCGCGGCCGACAGCTCGGCCATGCGCCGCATGAACAGCAGCGCCGCGAGCACCACCCCGACGCTCACCGAGAGCACCATGTCGAACAGCACCGTCAGGCTGAAGCACGTGAGCAGCACCAGCACGTCGCTGCGCGGCGCGACCTGCAAGATGTGCCTGAAGTGCCGCACCTCGCTCATGTTCCACGCGACGAGCAGGAGCAGCGACGCCATCGCCGCCAGCGGCAGGTGCCCGAGCAGCGGCGCGAGCACGACGACCCCGGCCAGCACGAAGAGCGCGTGCATCACCGCGGCCAGCGGCGTGCGCCCGCCCGAGCGGATGTTCGTGGCCGTGCGCGCAATCGCGCCGGTCGCGGCGATGCCTCCGAAGAACGGCGCGACGATGTTGCCGACGCCCTGCCCCATCAGCTCGGCGTCGGGATCGTGCTTCGTGCCCGCCATGCCGTCGGCCACGACGGCGCACAGCAGCGACTCGATCGCCCCCAGCATCGCGATCGCGATCGCCTTCGGAGCGAGCGCCGACACCAGCTCGAACGACAGCTCGAGCGGCTTTCCTCCGGGGCCGGCGAGGTGCCACGGCAGCACCGGCAGCGGCGGCCCGTGGGGGATGCCGCCGAAGCGCGTCGCGATGGTCGTCACCTGGGCGCCGAGCGCCGTGAAGAACAGCCCGGCGAGCGTCGCGATCGTCAGCGCGATCACCGGCGCCGGCACGGGGATCTTCTTGTTCACCAGCGGCCACGCGAGCAGCAGAGCCAGCGTCAGGGCGGCGACCGCGAAGTCCTGCCACTTCGCGGTCGGCACCGCCTGGACGAGGTCGGCCACGCGATCGAGCCAGTGGTCGCGGAAGCGGCCCTCGAGGCCGAAGATCTTGTCGATCTGGGTCGTGGCGATGACGACGGCGATGCCGGCGGTGAAGCCCGTCGTCACCGGGTGCGGAATGAACTCGATGAGCCGCCCCAGCCGCGCGAGCCCCATGAGCAGCAGAATGACGCCCGCCATCACCGTCGCGACGGCGAGGCCGGCGAGGCCGTACTGCGACGAGATCGGCGCGAGGATCACGATGAACGCGGCCGTCGGCCCCGTGACGTTCGTGCGCGAGCCGCCGAGCAGCGCCGTCACGGCGCCGGCGATGATGGCGGTGTAGATGCCGTGCTGCGGCGGCACGCCCGAGTTGATCGCGAGCGCCATCGCGAGCGGCAGCGCGACGATGCCGACGATCACGCCGGCGGTCACGTCCTGCACGAAGCTCTTCCGGCCGTAGCCCTCTCTCAAGGACGCGCGAAGCGCGCTCGCAGGCCTGAACGACAGCTGCGGGAGCAGAGCGAGAGCGGCCTGGTATCGACGACGCACGGAAAAGAGCGGGGCTGCGAGGCACGAGTGTACTGCCGCGATCGCACCCGCTCAACGCGCAGAAGTTGCGCGCGGGCCACCGGCTTCACCGGCTCCCACAGCGTCTACGAGCTCGCCTGAGGGTCGGGCGGCTTCCCGGCGGGCGGAGAGGCCTGCGGGTGCGCGGCGACCGCCGGGCCGGGCTTCTTGAACCGCTCCTTCAGCCCGGCGAAGAACTTCGTCTCTTGCCCGGTCGGAGGCCCCTTCACCTCGCCGACGAGATCGATCACCTCGACGAGCGACTCGGGCACGTCGGCGAGAAACCGCGACGGCGTGCGGTCGAGCAGCTTCCCGCGCTTCACCCGGTGCGCGGCCCGCGTCAGCACCAGCCGCTCGCGCGCGCGCGTCATGCCGACGTAGCAGAGGCGGCGCTCTTCCTCCGGGTTCGGCGGCTCACCCTGCATGCCCGAGTGGGGCAGCAGGTCCTCCTCCATGCCGACGAGGAACACGAGCCTCCACTCGAGCCCCTTCGCCGAGTGCAGCGTCATCAGCGTGACCTGGCCGTGGCCAGGGGCCTCTTCCTCTTCTTCCCGGGTGTCGAGCGACAGCCTGTGCAGGTACTCCATGAGCTGGCCGCGGCCCGCGGCGCGCTGCTCGAACGCCTCGAGCGAGCCGACGAGCTCGTCGACCGCGCGGATCTTGCGGTCGGCGGCGGTGAGCGACTGCGTGCTCGCGCGGGCGGCGGCGGCGAAGTCGATCTCGCGCAACAGCTCGCGCGTGGTGGCGCCGAGGTTGCCGCGCGTGAAGGCCGAGCGGTAGCGCTCCATCAGCGCGCAGAACTCGGCGACCTTCTCGGCGGCGCCGCGCGGCAGATCGGGCACCGACTGCGCCTCCTTGAACGTCTCCCACAGCGGCTTGCCGCTCGCCTGCGACGCCGCCGACAGCCGCTCGAGCGTGACGTCGCCGATGCCGCGCGCCGGCACGTTCACGATGCGCAGGAGCGACACCTCGTCCTTCGGGTTCGCGAGCGCCTTGAAGTAGGCGATGACGTCTTTCACCTCGCGCTTGTCGAAGAACTCCTGGCCGCCGATGACCTCGTAGGAGATCTGCTGCTCGCGCAGCGACTCTTCGAGCGGCCGCGACTGGCCGTTGGTGCGGTAGAGGATCGCGATCTCGCCGGGCGGCGTGCCCATGGCGATCGCCTTCTTGATCTGAAAGGCGACCCAGCGCGCCTCTTCGTTCTCGTCGGGCGCGGCGACCGACTGAATCGTCGGGCCGCCGAGACGGTCGGTCCACATGCGCTTGTCTTTGCGCGCGGGGTTCTTCGCGATGACGGCGTTCGCGGCGTCGAGAATGACCGACGTGCTGCGGTAGTTCTGCTCGAGCCGCACCTCTCTGCCGCCGGGGAAGTGGCGCTCGAAGTCGAGGATGTTGCGCACCTCGGCGCCGCGCCAGCTGTAGATGCACTGGTCGTCGTCGCCGACCACGCAGACGTTCTTCGTCTCGCCGGCGAGGTGAACGAGCAGCTCGAGCTGCGCGGCGTTCGTGTCCTGGTACTCGTCGACCATCAGGTACCGGAAGCGGTCGGTGTACTGCTTCTTCACCGCGGGGCGCTGCTCGAACAGCCGCGCGGGCAAGAGCAGCAGGTCGTCGAAGTCGACGGCACCCTGAGCCTTCAGCGCGAGCTGGTACACGGGAAAGACGACGTGCGCGACGAGGTCGTAGTCGTCGCCCTGCCCTTCGGGCTTCGGCTGCGGCTCGATGCGGGCGTTCTTGGCGCGAGAGATGATCGCGAGCACCTTGCGGGCGTCGAAGGCGCGGTCGTCGACGTTGCGCTCGCGCATCGCGCGCTTGATGATCGAGATCTGATCGCCCATGTCGGCGATCGCGAAGCGCTTCGGGAAGCCGAGCTTCGTCGCGTGCTCGCGCATCACCTCGGCGCCGAACGCGTGAAACGTGCAGAGCGTGACCTCTTTCGCCTTCGGGCCGGCGAGCTTCACCGCCCGCTCGCGCATCTCGGAGGCCGCCTTGTTCGTGAACGTGACCGCGAGGATGCCGGAGGCCGGCACCTTCTTCTTCTGCATCAGCCACGCGAGCCGGTGGATGATCACGCGCGTCTTGCCGGAGCCCGCACCGGCCAGCACGAGCAGTGGACCTTCCGTGGTCGTCACCGCCTCGCGTTGTGGTGCGTTGAGCCCCGAAAGATCCATTCTGGCCTCTTAGATCACTTGGGCTAAAAAGAGACCGTGGCCAAGGACAAGAAGGTCGCGCCCGATCCTGCCGCCGCGCGCGAGCTGATTCTCAGGCTCGATCGGCGCACGTTCCTCGACGAGCTCAACCGGCTGACCGCCGGCTTCTCTGCCGACCCCGGCAACCCCGGCAGCTACAACTGCACCGACTGCTCCCGCTGCGCGAACTGCATGTTCTGCAAGGGCTGCGACGCCTGCTACCAGTGCACCCACTGCACCGCCTGCGTTCAGTGCAACAACTGCTCGCACTGCGTCGAGAGCAAGTCGCTGCACTCGTCGGCGTACTGCGTTCAGAGCGAGAACTGCACGAACTCGGCGTACTGCATTCTCAGCAAGAACCTCTCTGACTGCACGTACTGCTTCGGCTGCGTCGGCCTGTCGAAGAAGGACTTTCACATCCTCAACGTCGGCTTCAACCGCACCGAGTACTTCGAGCTCACCAAGCGGCTGCGCAAAGAGCTGAACGTGCGGTAGCCGTGGCGTGGCTTCAGATCATCGCCTCGGTCGCGGCGCCCGAGGCGCTCGGCAGGCGCATCGACCTGCCCGGCCGGCTCGACGATCTCGTCATCGAGCTGCGCGACGGCCACTGGCACGCCGAGCGCCTCCACGCGACCTTGAGGTGGAACGGCGGCCTCCCCGCCACGCACGCCGGCCCGCTGCAGCACGGCGACGTCGTCGACCTGCACGCCGGGCTGTGCCTGCGCTACCTCGAGCGCACCGAGGTGCGCGCGCGTCAGCCCGACCTGGAGCGCACCGTCGTGACGAACCCGCGCGACCCCGGCGCGTGGGACGTGTGGGCCGATTGGCTCGCCGAGCAGGGCGATGACCGGGCCTTGCTCGTACGCGGCACGCACGAAGAGACCGTGGCCGAGCGCGCCCGCCGGCTGGGCATGCTCGCCGCCCCCTGGCGCGACGGAGCGCTCGAGCTTCAGTGGCGCCGCGGCTTCCTGCACTCGGCCGTGCTCCGGAGGCTCGACGGCCCGCTCGAGCTCGAGCCGAGCGTCTATGCCGCCGAGCTCTTCCGGCTCGAGGCCTCGGCTTTTCTCGAGCACGCGCAGTTCGATCTCTTCGCGCTCAGCCGCGCGCCTGGCGTCGAGCTGCCGGACCTCGCGAACGCGGCGCAGCGGGCCCCGGAGTCGATCGAGGCCGTCGTCGTGGGTCCGACGAGCGCGTCGCTGGGCAGGCCCGCCCGCCGCGTGCGCTTCGACACCTTCGAGCGCTGCGGCTTGAGCGGTGACGGCGCGGAGCGCATCTTCACCGCCGACCGCACGCGCATCGACACCGGCATCGACGTGCTGCTCGGGCCCGCGGGGCTGAGCATCCACTGCACGCAGGCGCTCGCGGTGAACGGTCACCCCTGCCAGGAGGCGAGGCTGATGCACGGCGACGTCGTCGAGATCGCCGGCCGCCGGCGGTGGAGCGTCTTCTACGAATAGCTACCGCGGCGCGCCGCTCGTCCCCGGCCGCTTCTTCGGAGCAGGCGGCGGCTGCGGAGGCGGCGCCGCCGGGGCTGCGGGCGCCGGCCTCGCGTTCAGCGGCCGCTGGAAGCGCCGGTGTGGGTAGTACGCCGGCGGCGGCTGATGCGCGTAGTAGACGTCGAGCCCCTCGAGGCCGGGCCACTGCGTCGTGTGCGTGAAGCCGGGCCGGTCGCTGCTCGGAGGCGCCGGCGCAGGGGCCGCAGGAGCCGCCGCGGGCTCCACGCTCGGCGGCAGCGACGGCCGCGGCGCGGGCTCCGCCGGCTTCAGGGTCGCCTGCTTGTCGCGGGGAATGACCGACAAGCTCCCACCTTCGGTCTTCTCGGCGCCCTCGGGGAGGCCGGAGGCTCCGTCGCTGTAGTGAACGACGCCCTCCTCGTCTGTCCACGTGTACACGGCCTGCGACAGCACGAGCGCGGCAGCGAGGGAGAGCATGGCGGCCGCAGACGGCGCGCCGATTTGAATATTCACAGCAGCCGCAAGAGGTAGCACTTCAGGTACTCGCTCTCGTGCAGCCCGAAGAGCGTCGGGTGATCCAACCCCGCGCCGCGGCGCTCGAGCACCTGCACCTGGCGCTTCGCGTCGGCCGCCGCGTCCTTCAGCATCGCCTCGAAGTCGTCGCGGCCGAGCTTCCCGCTGCACGAGCACGACACGAGCAGCCCTTCCGGCCGCAGGCACTTCATCGCCCGCAGGTTGAGCTCGTGGTACGCGCGCAGCGCGTTGCCGGCGCCGCCCTTGCGCTTGAGGAGCCCCGGCGGGTCGATGACGATGGTGTCGAACTTCCGGCCCTCCTGATCGAACGCCTTCAGCGCGTCGAACGCGTTCGTGTTGTGCACCGTCACGTTCGAGGCGCGGTTCGCGGTCGCGTTCGCGGCGCAGCGGGCGGCGGCCGCCTCGTCCTGCTCGATCGCCACCACCGACGAGCACGTGCGCGCGAGCGCCAGGGCGAAGCCGCCGTGGTACGCGAACGCGTCGAGCGCCTCGCCTCCGGCGAGCTCGGCGGTGCGCAGGTGGTTGTCGACCTGGTCGAGAAACGAGCCGGTCTTGAAGTCGGCCATGAGGTCGGCGGTGAAGACGGTCGCGCCCTCGTGCCACTGCACCTCGGTCGAGCCCTTGCCGATGAGCACGCGCTTCTCGCGCGGCAGCTTCTCGAAGTCGCGGCCCGAGCCGTCGTCGCGCGCGATGACGAGCTTCACGCCGGTGAGCTCGCACAACAGGCGCGCGAGCAGCTCGCGGCGGGCGTTCATGCCCTCGCTCAGCGTCTGCATCACGAGCGCCGGCCCGTAGCGGTCGACGAACAGGCCGGGCAGCAGGTCGGCCTCGCCGTGCACCATGCGGTACGCGTCGCGCCCCGCGTAGGCCGCGCGGCGGCGCAGCGCGTCGCCGAGGCGGTGCTCGAGCAGGGCGTCGTCGAGCTTCTCGGCGCCTCGCGTGACCAGCCGCAGCGCGATGGGCGACTCGCTCGACCACAGCGCCTGGCCGATGGGGTTCTTCTGGGCGTCGACGACGTCGACCAGCGCGCCGCCCTTGCCGGAGCCCGACTCGACGTCTTGCCGGTACACCCACGGGTAGCCGCGGCGGAGCGCCTTCGCCGCCTTCCCCGAGACGACGACGTGGGTGGAGCCGCGAGAGGTCATGGGTCCGGCAGTGAAGCACACGCTCCTCGAGGCCGTCAGCGGAAGACGACCGCGACGAGCAGCACCGCGAGCGCGCAGCAGGTGAGCGCCTGGCGTACGGCGAAGACCCGGCTCCACGCGGAGCGCACCTCGGCCCACTCCGGCGGCGGCGCGTCGGGCCGCCAGCCGTTGACGCGGGTGTTGAACGGAACGTTGCCCTTCAGCGCCAGCAGCGCGTCGGCCACGAGGCAAAGCCCGGCGACCAGCGCGGCCGCGGCGAGCACCCCCCTTCCCTGCAGCGCGGCGGCGGCCGTGAGCCCCAGGGCCGAGACGATCGCCGAGGGGTAGAGCACCTTCAGCGGCAGTGCGATGGCCTCGTCCACACGCTGGCGCAGCTCGACCCACGCGGGCCCCGACAGCGACGCCGACGCCCGCCCGAGCGCGAGCAGGTAGAACAGCGGCTGGCTCGCGACGGCGCAGAGCAGCGCGAGCGTCGCGAGCTCGAGCACGGCGATCGGGGCGATCATCACCGGGCCGGCCTTCAGGGCTACTCGAGCCCGCGCGCGGCGAGCTCGAAGTCGTCTTCGCCGCGCAGGTGCCCGACCTCGTGCAGCAGCGTCACGCGGATCTGCTCGATGAGCTCTTCGCGGGTCTTCACCGCGCGCGCGAGGTTCTTGCGGTACAGCACGACCGAGCGGCAGGGCGTGTCGGCGGCGGCGCCCGGCTCGGGCGTGCACTGCTCGTCGAGCGGCGGCCCGCGGAACAGCCCGAGGATCGTCGGCGACAGCGGCGGCTCGACCGCCTTCAGGTCTTCGGTGTTCGGCAGGTCTTCGGTGCCGACCGGCACCCCGCGGATGTCGCGCTTCATGTCGTCGGGCAGCCGCGCCACGGCCTTCTTCACCTCGTCGCGGAACTCGGCGTCGGTCAGCAGCACCGGCTCGGGGAAGTCGTCTTTCGACTTCTCGCGGGCGGCCGTGAAGTGCTTCTCGGCCTCCTTCAGCTTGCCCTCGCGCTCGAGGAGCAGGCCGAGGTGGTGGTGCGCGTGCGCGCCGCGCTCGGCGTCGGCGAGCAGCGACGTGAACGCGGCCTTCGCCTCGTTGAAGCGGCACAGCTCGAACAGCGCGAGCGCGCGCTCGTACGAGGCGTCGGGGTCGACGTGGCCCTTCACGTGCTCGAGCACCCAGTCGGCACGCTCGAGCGCGTCGCCCGGCTGGCCGAGGTCGTTGAACGCCATCGCCGAGATGCGCCCGACCTGCACGGCGGACTCGTCGTCTTTCTGGCCGATCGCCACGTCGAGGCCGCGCTCGGCGTACAGCGAGCCGAGCTCGTCGTTCTCGCGCGTCGACGGCAGCGTCACGGCGTAGAAGTGCGCCGCGCCCATCAGCGCATCGAGCGAGTCGGGGTCGACCGCGAGAGCGCGCGCGTAGGCCATCTTCGCCTCTTCGTCGCGGCCGAGCGCCGCGAGCGCGTTCGCGCGCTCGGTGTGGGCCACCACGTCGTTCGGAAACAGCGCCGAAGCCTGCGCCGCGCACGACAGCGCCTTCTCGTACTCGTTGCGATCGAAGAAGTCGCGCGCGGCCTCGAGCGGCAGCTTGCCGTCGGCCTCGCAGACCGCGAGCGGAGCGACGTGCGGCGTCGCCACCGTCGGCTCTTTCTGCTGCGTGGGCGACTTCACCTCGGGAGCCGAGCGCGCGTCGGCAGCGGCGGTCACGGCGACCGCGGGACATTCACAGGAGGTGTTGTTGAGTTGTTCCTTCGCGCAAGCGCAGAAGGCGGCCAGGAGCAGTGCACGAAACGGCATCGGTCGCGCAGGCTACACCGCGTCAGATGTGCGCGGGAATACCGTCTGTGCGAAGCCGTTTTGACGTCCCGGGGCTCACCGAGCTCGACGCGCTGGACGCCGAAGTTGCATTGCGGGGTTCACCCGTCTGACCTGGCTGCGGGCACACGGGGTAAACGGCTGGGCGCCGCTCGCGCACGTGACCGGCCGCACCGCCATGAAGCTCGTCGACATCGGAGTGAACCTCGCGCACCGCTCGTTCGACGCCGACCGCGGCGAGATCATCGCGCGGGCGCAGGCGGCCGGCGTGGTGATGATCGTCACCGGCACCGACCTGCCGGGCTCCCGGCGGGCGGCGCAGCTCGCCGAAGCGCACGGGCTGTGGGCGACGGCGGGCATTCACCCGCACCACGCGAAGGACTTCGTGCCGCGGCACCTCGACGAGCTGAAGCTGCTCAAGCCCGTCGCGGTCGGCGAGTGCGGCCTCGACTTCAACCGCAACTTCTCGCCGCGCGACGCGCAGCTCGCCTGCTTCGAAGCGCAGCTCCAGCTCGCAGCCGAGCTCGGCAAGCCGCTGTTCCTCCACGAGCGCGACGCGTTCGGCGAGATGAAGGCGCTGCTCGAGAAGCACCGTCCGCCGCGCGCGGTGATCCACTGCTTCACCGGCACCGGCGCGCAGCTCGACGCGTACCTCGCGCTGGGCATGCACATCGGCATCACCGGGTGGATCTGCGACGAGCGGCGCGGCAGGCACCTGCTGGAGCTCGTGCCGCGGATCCCGGCGGGGCGGCTGATGCTCGAGACCGACGCGCCGTTCCTCTCGCCGCCGGGCGTGCCGCGGCGCAACGAGCCGGCGTTTCTGCCGAAGGTGCTGGAGGCGGTGGCGAAGGCGCGCGGTGAGGCGCCCGACGAGACGGCGCGTCACACCACCGAGACGGCGGAGGCCTTCTTCGGCCTCACTCACACTCGCGATCGACCGGGCCCTTGAACTCGCGGTCGCCCGAGGCGATCTCCTTCGCGTACGGGTTGTCGGGCGCCGGCTCGGTCTTCGCGCCGCTGCGCCAGGTCACGGCCTGCTCCACGGCGGCGACGATCTTCGGGTAGTCGGGGTCGAGGTCCGTCAGCGTCGGCAGCTGCTGCTCGATGCCGGCGATCGGTCTGCCCTTCTTGAAGAACGCGAGCGTGCGGACGCGGCCCTTCTTCGCGGCGGCCGCCAGGCACTTCGGGGTCGAGCCCGCGACGAAGACGGGCTTCGGGGGCTTCCCGCCCACCGCGCCGAGCAGGGTGCGCACGAGCTTCGCCTTCGAAGCGGCGAGCTGGAGCGGCCCGCCCGCCATCACGGCGTTCGAGCCGTTCTTGTCCGGCGCCTTCATCGTCTCGGCGTCGAAGACCAGCTCGTACTCGAGGATCAGATCGGCCTCGAGCGCCTTCTCGGCGAGGGACTTCGGCATGCCTCCGAGCAGCATCAGCACGATCGCCAGCGCCATGCCGGAAACTGTACTAGAGGCCGCTTCCCATGCGCTCGTTCGTCCTGGTCTCCGTGCTCGCCCTCTCCTGTGCTCCTCCGGAGGAGCCGCAGCTCGACGACGCCAGCGACGACACCCGCGACGACGCCGCGCAGGGCCTCGCCACCGACCGCGCCGATCGCGCCTGCCAGGTCGTGCTGCGGCACGCCGAGCGCCTCCCCGGAGCCACCGGCGGCTACGAGACCCGCTGCGACTCCGGCGGCGTCTGCGGGTTCGTCTGGCAGGCCACGATCGACGTCGCGACGGCTGCCGCGCAGACGGCAGGCACCACGGCCTGGGTGCAGTGGCGCTCGACCGACGCCTCGACGTGGACGCGCAAACAGGCCGCGAAGGTCAGCGGAGGCCCGGCCGGCTACCAGCGCTACACCGTCCGCATCGACAGCAAGACCGTAGGCCCCGGCATGAGCGCGACCGCGATGCAGCGCTCGCGCCTCGATCTGCTCCCGTACCTGCGCCTCGCCGACGGCTCGCGCGTGTTCGATCACAACCGCGTGACCGGCGACTTCGACACGTACGCGCTGGTCATCGCCAACCAGTGGTCGATCGCCGAAGACCCGAACGCGTGCCGGCCCGCGGGTCAAGCTCGCGCCGTGCTCGAGTTCAAGAGCGACGGGTCGGAGCTGCAGCACGGCCCGCTGCTCGCCGGCGGCACCGGAGTGATCGAGTACGACTCGAGCCGCCTGACCAGGTGCCGCGGCACGAGCGGCGGCCGCGCGACGTGGGACATCACCGCGAACGTGCGCTTCCTGCCCGGCGGCCAGCGCGTCGAGCAGAGCGTGCGCACGTTCGAGGCTCCCGGCGGAGTGCCCGACCTGTCGCGCGTGGTCATGCTGCCCTTCACGTTCACCGTGCCGGCCGGGGCGCAGTCGGCCGAGATCTGGTTCGTGAACACGGGCCTCTCGTGCTCGCCCGCGTACGACTCGAACCTGAGCCAGAACTACCGCTTCACCGTCGAGCAGCGCGCGCCGGCGGCGGTCGGTTGGTTCGGCAACGGCGGGTCGAGCTTCTCGCGCGCGTGCGAGGCGGCGCCGGGCATCCCCGCCTCCGTCACGTTCGACGGCTACATCCGCGAGCGCGCGTGCAGCTTCGTCGAGATCGACGTCTGGGCGCCGGGGACGACCGACGGCGCGAAGGCCGCGACGCTCGCCGCCCGCGCCGAGCTGAGCCTCGACGGCGTGGCGCTGCCCTCGCCGTGGCTGCAGTTCGTGGGGCGCGCCGGCAACGACGCCCGCTTCCGCTTCGACGTGCCGCGCGACGTGCTCTGGTACGGCTCGAAGTGGAGCGCGCTGACGTACACGCTCGCGTTCTCCGCCGACGGCGTCGTGTTCACGCGCGACGTGCCGCGCACGATCCGTCGTGACGTCAGCTGGTGCAACCCGTCGTGGGGTTCGTGCAGCTGAACCGAGGGCCGATGCGCGCCTGCCTCGCCGTCGCGGTGTTGATTGCCGCAGGCTGCACCTGCTCCGACGGCGTCTGCATGGGGACGATGGCGGCGCCGCGGACTCAGTTCCTCGCCACGGCCGGGCAGCCGGTGACGGTGACGGTGCTCAACGCGGTCGAGTGCGGCAGCCGCACGCCGGAGAACGTCACGGTGTCGACGCTGGACCCGAGCATCACGCCGGTTCCGACGACCGCGACGAGCCCGGTGGTTTTGCCCGGCCGCGGGTTCACCACCGACGTCACGTTCACCCCCGAGGTGCCCGGGCAGTACCACGTGGTCGCGCGCTTCGAGCCGAACTTCGGGCAGGCCGAGGTGGACGTGCTGGTGGCCGCCGACCGGCGCGACGCCGGCAGCGTGGCGGCCGTCGGCTGCCCGCGCGGAGACTTCACGCCCGGCGGGCTGACGCTCTGCTACCGCGGCACCGGCGTCGACGTGCTCGGGCCGATGACCGACAACATCCCGGGCGGCCGGTTCGCTCGCTCCGGAGGCACGCTGTGGGCGAGCAACGGCTCCACGATTCGGCGCTACGTCGAGGACGGCGGCGCGTTCGTGCTGACGCAGACCGGCCAGGTGCAGCCGCATCGCGCGATCATCGCGGGGGCCGACGACGCGCTCCTGATCGCGGACCCGATCGCGCGTCTGCTCTGGTGGACCGACGGCGGCACGCGCGACACCCTCTACGTTCCGCCGACGGACGACGTGTGGTGGAACGGCGAGCGCGTGGTCACCGTGGGCACCGTGACCGGCTGGTGCGTCCGCACGCTCGGCGCCGACGCGGGCGAGCGCTGCTCGAAGGTCGGCGACGAGGTGCTCCGCTCCCTGGGCGCAAGCCCTGACGGCGTGGCCGTCGACCGCACGCTGCCGAGCGACGCGGTCGAAGCCATCATGTTCGACGACACCACCAGCGCGAGCTTGAGGCTGCCGCCCGGCTCGAGCCTCGGGCGGCTGGGCGGCGCGGCCTGGGACACTGTGGCGGTGCTGACGGGCTTCGGCGACGCAGGTATCCCGCCCCTCGTGCTGCGCCGCTCGACGAACGGCATCATCCTCGAGGACTACGGCCCCGACGTCCGCGCGGTGACGAGCACCTGCGTCACCACCGGCACGCGCCTGATTCGCCGCTGAGGCTACGCGGTCTTCTTTTCCTTCTCGAAGACCAGCTGCGGCGAGCCCTTCTTCATCACGACCTCGTCGCTGATGCGGCACTCCTTGATGCCGTCGCGGTACGGGACGTCGTACATGATGTCGAGCATGGCGTCTTCCATGATGGCGCGCAGGCCGCGCGCTCCGGAGTGCCGCCGCATCGCTTCCTTCGCGATCGCGCGCAGGGCCTCTTTCGAGAAGGTGAGCTTCACCTTCTCCATCTCGAACATCTTCTGGTACTGCTTCACGAGCGCGTTCTTCGGCGTCGTGAGAATGGTGACGAGATCGTCCTCGTTGAGGTCGTTGAGCGTCGCGATGACCGGCAACCGCCCGATGAACTCGGGGATCATGCCGAACTTCATCAGGTCTTCGGGCTCGATGAGCCGCAGGAGCTGACCGACCGACCGCTCGTCGCGAAGCGAGAGCTTGGCGCCGAACCCGAGGCCCTTCTCGCCGACGCGCCGCTTGATGACGCCGTCGATGCCGTGAAACGCCCCGCCGCAGATGAACAGGATGTTCGAGGTGTCGACCTGGATGTACTCCTGCTGGTTGTACTTCTTGCCGCCGCGCGGAGTGACGTTCGCGCGCGTGCCCTCGACGATCTTGAGCAGCGCCTGCTGCACGCCTTCGCCTCCGACGTCGCGGGTGGCCGACGGGGTGTCGCCCTTGCGCGCGATCTTGTCGATCTCGTCGATGTACACGATGCCGCGCGACGCCTTCTCGACGTCGTAGTCGGCGTTGTGCAGCAGGTTCTGGATGATGTTCTCGACGTCCTCGCCGACGTAGCCGGCCTCGGTCAGCGACGTGGCGTCGGCGATCGTGAACGGCACGTTGAGGAACCGCGCCAGCGACTGCGCGAGCAGCGTCTTGCCCGAGCCGGTCGGCCCGATGAGCAGGATGTTCGACTTCGAGATCTCGACGTCTTCAGGGCCCTGCGACTTCATCCCGGGCCTGGGCCGCGAGGCGGGCTTCTTCTGATAGATGCGCTTGTAGTGGTTGTAGACGGCGACCGCGAGGACCTTCTTCGCGAAGTCCTGACCGATCACGTAGTCATCGAGAAACGTCTTGATCTCGAGCGGAGTCGGCAGCGAGACCTGCGGCTTGCCCTCCTCCTTCTCGTTCTCCTCCGCGATGATGTCGTTGCACAGCTTGATGCACTCGTCGCAGATGTAGACCGTCGGGCCGGCGATGAGCTTGCGCACTTCCCGCTGCGACTTCCCGCAGAAGCTGCACGACAGGTTGACGTGGTGGTCGCCCTTCTTCATCTCGTAATCAGCCTAGCCTCATCTGCCGGGGTTGGAAAAACTCTATAGCGCCCGGTTGTCTCCGTCGCAGGCCCATGTAGTCAAGCCTCGGCATCCGGGCGCACCAGCTCTGCCACGTCATCCGCCAGAGCGGACGCCCGCTCCGCCACCGCCCGCGGCACCTTCTTGAACGCGTGCAGCTCTTCCGCGAGCTTCTTCGCCATCGCGGCGAGCCGCTTGAGTTGCGCCTGGTCGCTCGGCGGCTCGGCTTGCGGCCGCGGGAACTTCTCGACCAGCTCGCGCTTGAGCTCGCTGACCGAGCCTTCCGGGTTCCAGATGGAGTCGCGGATGCTGCGGTACTCCTGCGTGCTGAGCTGGCCGCGCTCTTCGGCGCCCGCCAGCACCTCGACGACCTCGAACGCCGGAGCGACCTCGGCGATGTCGTCCTGCGACATCGCCTTCGGCTCGTGCTTGTCGAGGAACCGGTAGCTCTTGGTCAGCTTGTCGACGGTCGCCTTCTTCAGCCGCAGCTCGGTGTAGCAGTAGCTGTCGAAGGACTCGTGGCCCCACTCCTTCCACGCTTCCTTCTGCAGGACCTCGACCAGCAGCTTGCCCATCTCGACCCACGACGACTTGAACCGCTTCGCCGCGAGCAGCACGGTCTTCCTCAGGTCGCTCATGACGGCCGAGGCGTTTACCCCTTCTTGGGGCCGATGTTGAAGGAGAGACCGACCGACGCGTTCTGCGCCTCCTTGAACGGCCACTTCTTCAGCTCGTTCATGAGGCACTCCGAGAGCGCGGAGTCGTTCTTCAGGTCGGGGTTGTCGATCCAGATCTTGCTCACCTTGCCGGAGGCGACCGTGAACTCGATCGGCACCTTGATGCTCTGGCCCGGCTTCGCCGCCTTCGCGAGGCACGGGAACAGGCCGCGCTGGTGCTTCTTCACGACGTCGTTGATGCCTTCCTGGTCGACCTGGCCGAGCGACATGCCGTCGGGGTCTTCTTCGCCCGGCTTCGGCTTGCCCGTCGTCGGGTGCGGCTTCGGCTTCGGCGCGTCGTTCTGCGCGACCGGCCTCGGCTGCTTCGGCTGGCCGGGCGTGTTGCCGGGGTAGTCGACGAGCTCTTCGCCGCCGCCGGTGCGGGCGCGCGTGACCGTCGGCGGGTCGACGGTGATGAGGTCGGCGTAGAGATCTTCGGCGCTCTTCCCCGGCGTGTGCACGGCGAGGTACTGGCCCGCGGCGATCACTCCGCCCGCGATGACCGCGATGATGACGCCGGCGATCGCGAGCGTGATGTTGCGCTTCTTGGCGCGATCCCGCTCGTGCGAGACCGCCATGATGTCGACCTTGCGCTTGACGTCGGCCTTCGCGAGGTGGACGCGGAAGGCCTCGATGTCGATGAGCCGGCGGAACTGGCCGCTGCCCATCACCTGGACCTCGCTCTTGCCGTCGAGCTCGTGCGAGTAGATCTTCTCGATGATCTGGGCCGCCGGCACCGGCCCCAAAATGAGATCTGCACTGCGGTACAGCCACTGGTCTGCCATGAAAGAGCAGCCCTCCAGAATCGTTGCGCTCTGGTGTTGGTACCACGGAGGGGCGTTTCGCGGCTACCAGTCACAGCCGCTCGGCCCCACCGTGCAAGACACCTTGATCTCCGCGCTGCGTTCCGCCGGGTTCTCGCGCAACCCCGTGCCGGCCGGCCGCACCGACCTCGGCGTCCACGCGCGCATGCAGGTGCTCGGCATGCGTGTGGTGGAAGATGTCGCACCCGCCGACGTCGCGGCGCGGCTGAACGCGGCGCTGCCGCCCGACGTCGGCATCGCGTGCTCGCGCGAGGCGCCGCGGAAGTTCCACCCCCAGTGGAAGGCGTCGGCGAAGGAGTACCGGTACCGGCTGCTGCTGAGGGACGACGCCGCCTGGGCGCCGTACGCATGGCGCGTCGACGTGGAGCCCGAGCGCGTGCGCGAGGTGCTGTCGCTCGCGGTCGGCACGCGCGACTTCTACGCATTTCACGACAAGTCGAGCACGCAGATGCCGCGCACGGTGCGCGAGGTGACGCTCGAGCGCGCGGGGCCCGTCGCGGACCTGCGCATCGTCGGCGACGGGTTCGCGCGGTACATGGTGCGGTATCTCGTCGGAGGCGCGGTGGCGATCGCGCGGGGCGAGCTCGGCCTCGAGCCGTACCGGCGGGCGCTCGAGGAGCCCGTGCCGTTCGACGGCGTGAAGGCTCCGGCGCAGGGCCTCATCCTCTGGGAGGTGCGCTACCCCGACGCGATGAACCCGTTCCTCGGCGCCGTGCCCGCGCTGCCCGCCGGGCCGCCGTTCTGACTCACGGCTCCTTGTCGTCGAACACGAGCCGCACGAACTCGTCGAGGCACTCGAGCGCCTCGAGCTTGTCCGTCGTCTTCGAATACTCCTCGCACTGCTTCAGCGCGAGGTCGAAGCCCGCGACGTCCTCGGGCGGGAAGCCCCTGCGCGCGGTCAGCCACGCTCCGCGCACCCGCTTCAACCGCTTCGCCACCACCTCGCCGACGGTCGTCTCCGGCGTCACGAACCTGAGGCCCCGCACCTTCGGCGGAGCCGACTTCGCCTGCGCCTGCGCCTGCGCCTTCGCCGCGGGAACCGGAGCCGGCACGTGCACCGGCTCCGGCTCGTCGAGCCCGGTCACGTCGGGCTCCGTCTTCTCGACGACCTCGGGCGCCGCGTCGATCAAGATCGCGCGGGGCAGCGGCGTCGCCGGCGGCGGCCCGGAGCCGCCTTCGCGGTAAGCCTGAAAGGTCAGCACCGCGAGCGCGCCCACCGCGACGAAGCCGATGCGCACCGGCCATTCACCGAAGCCTCGCTTGCGAGGCAGCCGCACCGTCATCGGCGCGGTCGTCGGCGGCGGCGCGACCCGATCGGTGTCGCGCACAGGCTCGGGCTGCGGCTTCGGCCCGCTCGGGCGCCGCTCGAGGCTCACCGCCGCGCCCGGCTTCGCCCACGTCGGCACCACGCCCTTCGGAGGCGTCTGCGCCTTCGGCGGCGGCCGCTCCAGCGAGACCGCCGCGCCGGGCTGCGCCCAGGTCGGAACGCCCTTCGGGGGGGTCTGCGCGCGCGGAGGCGTCGCCGTCACCACGCCCTTGGCCGGCGTCCGCGTACGCCGCTCGGGGGCCGGCGGCAGCCTCGGCCCCACCGGCTCGGCCGGCGTCGGCACCACCGCGAGCCGCGTCGCCGCCGAGAACTGGTGCTCGGCGCGGATGAAGCGGATCTGCTGCCGCACGTGCTCGCAGCTGCGCGGCCGCGCCGCGGGGTCCTTCTCCATCAGCTTCAGCACGAGCGCGTCGACGTCGGGCGTCAGGTTCGCGCGCAGCACCGACGGTGCCACCGGCGGCGAGTCGAGGTGCATCTTCACGAGCTGCGCCACCGACTCGTGCTGAAACGGCAGCCGCCCGGTGAACATCTCGAACGCGAGCACGCCGATCGAGTACAGGTCGGTGCGCGGCGACACCGGCTGCGCGCGGATCTGCTCGGGCGCCATGAACTCGGGCGTGCCCATCACGTGCGACGCGCTCGTCTGGTTCACGTGGCCCTGCGCGTAGAGCCCGCGCTTCGCGAGCCCGAAGTCGAGCACCTTCACGTACGAGCTGCCGTCGCCCTGCACGACGAGGAAGATGTTCGACGGCTTCAGGTCGCGGTGCACCACGCCCTGCTCGTGCGCTGCCCCGACCGCCGCCAGGATCTCGTCGAGAATCTGCAGCACGTCGTTCACCGGCAGCGGAGCGTGCTGCTTGATGTGCCGCGAGAGCGGCACGCCGGCGAGGTACTCCATGACGAAGTACTGCCGGCCGTCGTCGAGCTCACCGAACGAGAAGATGTCGACGATGCCGCGGTGGCCGATCGCGTTGACGAGCCGCGCCTCTTCGATCAGCCGCACAGACTCTCGCGCGTCTTCGAGCGCGTGGCGCTTGAGCAGCTTGATCGCGACCCGCTTGCCGATGAGCGGCTGCAGCCCTTCGTACACGACGCCCATCCCACCCTCACCCACGACGCCCTTCATCACGTACTCGCCGATGGTCTCCATCGCTGATGACGTGAGTGTCTCACGCGCCCCCCGGCGCTCTTCTTACGTGTCCTTAAGGCGCGCCCGGGGCCCGGATCGTCAGTGTTTCCGCCCGATACCATGAAGGCAGCGATGCGGCGGCGCGACTCGGGTCAGGCAGCGGTGGAGGCGGCGCTCACGCTGCCGCTGACCGTCTTTCTCTTCCTCGGCATGCTCCAGCTGTTCCTGCTCGCGCAGGGCCGCGTGCTCGCGCAGGTGGCGGTGGCGCGCGCGACGCGCGTGGGCAGCACGAACCACGGCCACTGCGGGCGCATGGTGCACGCCGCGCTGCTCAACGTGCTGCCCGCGATCGAGTCGTACCTCGGGCGGCAGGGCGGGTCGGCGGGCGACAAGCTGGCGGCCGCGTTCGCGCAGCGCCGCACCAACGCGTACGACGAGCGCTTCACCGACGGCGGCGGAGTCAACACCTACTCCGGCGCGATCGTGTGGCTGGCCCGCGAGCGCCCGCTGGTCGCCGACGTCCAGGCGCTGGGCCTCCAGGACGTCGAGTTCGACACCACGCCGACTCCGATGCGGCTCGAGACGCGGCTGGTCTTCTGGTTCCCGCTCAGGGTCCCGTTCGCGAACTGGGTGCTGTCGCGCATGTGGCTGGCGCAGTACGGCCTGCAGTCGTACACCGCGCAGAACCCGCTGCTCCTGACCCGCCGCGCCGACTGGCAGCAGGCCGCGGGCGGCTACCGGCTCGACCGGGCGATCGCGAGCGAGTTCAGCCAGCGCGCGAGCCGCCGCGAGTACGTGTTCCCCGTCGAGGCCACGTACACGCTGCGCATGATGTCGCCCGCGAAGGCGTCGAACTTCGTGACGCAGCACTGCCCTCCGACGCCGAGCTCCCTGTGACGAGCACGGCCCCCGAGACCTTCGCCGGCAACGGGCGCCCGACCCGGACCTCGTACCGGCCGGCGGCCGGCCCGAGACGAGGTCAGGCGCTGGTGCTGTTCTCGCTCTTGATGCTGAGCGGGCTGTTGATGGCGTTCATGACGATCTCGCTGACCGAGCGTGCGAAGGAGCGCCTCGAGCTGCAGGCCGCTGCCGATCACGCCGCCTGGAGCAACGCGGTCGCGACGGCCCGCATGATGAACGGCGTGGCGCTGCTCGTGCGCTCGCAGATCGCGCACTACGTCGCGGTCGCCGGCGTGCAGAGCCTGGTGTCGTTCGCGGGCTCCTACCGCGGCTACCTCACGGGCATGGAGCAGTACTACGAGCGCGAGCGCGACCGGCAAGACCGCATGTGCAACAGCGGGCGCGCGTGCGGCTGCGTCGGGCGCGCCGAGCTGCGCGACCGCCGCGATCTCGTTCGCGCCGAGCACGATCGCATTCGCACGCTGTGGGACGCGCTCGACGCGATGGCCGGCGAGCAGATCTACGGCGCCACCCTCGTGAGCATGGGCATTCTCGCGACCCAGCGCGAGTACACGAACGACCTGCTCATCGAGCAGGAGCTGCGCGGCGCGACGCTCGCCGACAGCATCGCGAAGCGCGAGGGCGGCGGGCGCAAGTGGAGCGCGATGCCGGTCGACGGCATCAACCTGCGCGAGGTCGGCGGCTCCGCGGGCGACGAGGGCGCCGTCATCGGCCGGCAGCACGGGCACACCGCGCACCTGTGGGCCACCATGGGCACGCGCGGGAACCCGTTCACCGCCGCGCGCAGGTTCTCGCACCTCGCGATCGAGCAGGCGCTGCGGCGCGTCACGCGCACGAACGAGCCCGTCGTGTTCGGCCACGAGGGGACCTCGTACTTCAGCTCCCAGTTCCACGGGAACACGAAGTGGACGGTGAGCGACAAGTTCGCGTGGGCCGACGATCACGGCGTGCTCGCGATGCGGTACGCGGGCGGCGGCTGCAACTCGAACCCCCGGGCGATCCCCATCTCGGGGAGCGTGAAGTCGACCGACACCACCGACGACACCGACTTCCACACCTGGTCTCCGCAGCTCCCGCAAGACCGCGAGCTCGGCGTGCGCCACACCTCGTCGACGTGCACCGCGCGCATCTGCCCGGCGATGTTCTTCAGCCAGGAGGACTACAACCCCAACACCCTGCCGGTGGTCGACGACGTCTTCGCTCAGCCGAAGAACTACGCGGTGCTCTCGGACGACCGAACGGCCCGCCGGCCGGATCCGTGGAACCTGTTCTTCCGCTTCCAGTTCTCGCGCGGCTCGAGCGGGGTCGAGGTCGACTGGCGCGAGGGCGTGGCGCGCAACGGGCTCGACTTCCGGACCAGCACCGCGATCGCCGCGGGCATCGCGTACTACCACCGCCGCGGCCACTGGAAGGAGCCGCCCAACCTCTACAACCCCTACTGGCGCGCGGGCCTCGTGCGCGCCGACGTCGACGACCAGGCCCGCCGCCGCGATCTGGCCGCGGCGATCGCGGCGGGCGGCAACGCGTCGGCGACCGATGCGTTTCGCAAGCTGCACGCCGCGGGCTACCGGGGGATCCCGTGAGGCGGCGCGGCCAGGGCACGATCGAGCTCGCCCTCGGGCTCACGCTGCTCGTGCCCGTGCTCATGATCGGCTGGTCGTTCGCCGAGGCGTCGATGCTCGGGCTGAAGGTCCACGAGGCCTCCGAGAGCGCGCTGTGGGATTCGACGGCGCGGCCGTCGATGGGCGGCCTGATGGCGGCGCGCGCCGACGCGCTGCAGCGCTACGCCGACTTCGACGGGCGCCTCTCGAGGCCGGGCAGCGGCCCCCGCGCCTCCGTGGCGAGCCAGAGCGGCACCCTCTCCATCGACTGCCGCGGCGTCGCCATGACGATGCCCAACCCGACGCTGCTCGACCCGGTGCTGCCCGCCGCGGTGGGCGCCTCGTGCTCGGCGCGCGCCACCGCGACGCTGTTCGGCTCCGGCACCGTGCTCGGCGTGCCGTGGGCCGGGCTCACCGTCGATCGGTGCTCGGCGGGCAGGCCCGACGGCGTCGGCGGCGCGTGCCGTGGCGAGGTCGCGCTGGCGCTGAACGACGGCGCGCTGCAGAACCACTCGAACTGCGACGTCATGCCCGACGGCACCGCCTGCGAGAACGAGGAGTACTTCCGCAAGGTGAAGAGGCTGTACGACGACACCGGCGGCCCGCAGGGCAGCGAGTCGCTGGAGCTCGTGACTCAGGTGCTGAATGGAGGCCGGCTGGGGCTGCCGCAGGGCGCCGAGACGAGCCTCGACACGTACCTGTCGTCGTGGGGCGAAGACGCGCCGGCGATGCCGTTCGCCCAGGAGAACCGCCACCGGGCCGACGGCGACGAGCGGCGCTGGTTCACGACCCCGTTCGCGCAGTACCCCTCGGCGGCGGCGGCGTGGGGGGCGCGCGAGGACTGCTACCTCGGCATGTACTGCGACTCCCCTTCCATCGACCGGCCGTGAAACGACCCGCTCAAGCGTCGGTCATCTGATCGTCGTACTTCTCGAGCAGGTCCGAGATCGCCTCGCGCAGGTACTCGCTCTGGCGGATGCGCGTCGCCTTCGAGAGCTCCTTGAGCGACTCGAGGCGATCGCGGTTGAGACGGAACACGACGGAGGTGAGCCGGGCGTTGTCGTTCATGTGCGACATGGTCGCACAGATCCCCACAGGATCAAGTTCCTGGTCGCGACGAACGCACAAGAGACGGTTCGTGAGCAGCCAGAGACACACCCGGCGACAACCGCCGCCTATGACGGGGCCGACGGCAAACAGGCGATGGCCGACTGCTTCGCGCTCGGCGCCAAGGCGCTGGGTCGTGCGAGGCTCGGGGCTCGGTCGACGTGGTTGCGTTTACCTCCCCACAGGGGGGCACCAAACGCCTCCACGTCAGCGCGCAGGTCGCCGAGCAGCCCGCGCGCGGCAACGAACCACACCAGACCGCCGCTTCCCTGCGTGCCGTCGTTCAGAGCGACGGCCGAGCGGTCGTCGCCCCTGGGTCTTCCGGCAGCGCTGAACCCGCGAGCGGCTGTCGCCGTCACTCCAGCAGGAAGCTGCGCAGCTGAACGCCGACGAGCAGCTCGGCCCTCCACATCAGGGAGGTGCCGAAGCCGATGAAGGTGCCGAGCGTCGCGAAGACGCCGGCGAGCGACGAGAGCTCGTACTGCAGGCCGACCCCGAGGCGCGGGCCGGCGGTGAAGCCGGGAGAGAAGTTCAGCGCGGCACCGAGGTCGACGAACGTCTTCCAGCGGTCTCCGAAGTAGCCGCGAAAGAGGCCGGCGAGGTGTCCGTCGACTCCGAAGCCGTAGATGCGGTTCATCGTCATGGTGTCGAAGAGCTCGGTGCGCGTCATGCTGATGCAGCCCAACAGCAGGATCTCGTTCGAGCGCCAGCCGACGTTGATGCTGCCGGCGACGCTGACGCCGCCGCGCCAGGTGTTGTCGCCGACGCTCGACTCCTTGCGCATGCCGCTGAGGCCGAAGATGAGGCCGACGGCGCCGCGGTGGTCGAGCCGCTCCTCGGGGACGCGCTCCTCGGGGACGCGCTCCTCGGGAACAGCATCGGCAGAGAGCACGAGCAAGGCGAGCGCGGCGGGCAGCACGGGTCAGGCCCGTGAGTACCCGAAAGCCGCGCGAGGCTTCAGCGCTTTCGACGCCGACCGAGGCCCACCAGCGCGAGCAGCAGCGGCACACCGGCCGCAGTCTCGCAGCCGCCGCGGGGCTCGGCATGAGACGCGAGCGCCTCGGGCTCGTCTTCGAGCCGCGGCCGCTGCACGACGGAAGGCACGCGCCAGGCGAGCTCGGCGACGTTGCCCTGGCCGTCGCGCACCCGGGCGGTCACCCCGCCCTGCACCTCGATGGCCGAGAGCTGGATCTCGCGCGCCGCGCCCCACTCCGACCACTCGCCGTCGCCGACGCGGTAGCCGTACTGGAGCTGGTCGACGGGCGTGATGACGTCGCGCGCCGTCAGCACGAGGCGGTCGTGCGGGCGGTCGAGCTGGAACTTGAGCTCGGGCGGCTCCCAGTCGACGAGGAACGGCACGGTCAGCGGCTCACCGACGCCGTGCGGCGCCTCGGCCATGCGGCCGCGCACCTCGATCTTGTGAGTGCCCTGCAGCAGGAACATCGGGTGCGAGACGCGCAGCTCGCCGTCCGGGCCGGCCTCGTGGAACACGGACCACAGGCCATCGTCGACCCGCGTCGAGAACTCGGGCGTCCCGGGAATGCCGAGCGCCTTCACGTCGAGCACCGCGACCGGCCACGGCAGCGGCTGCCCCTTGAGCCGCATGTCGCCCGCCTTGGGGATGATGCTCTCTTTGAGGCTCGCGGTGACGCGCGGAGCGACCGTCGCGCACGCCGCGCCCGTCGGGAGCATCGTCGCGTAGAGGCCGAGGTGGTTGTACGTCTCGGTGCCGGCGATGTTGCCGACGCCCTTGCCGGCGTTGACCTTCAGCTTGAACGGCCCGAGGTCGGGCAGGTCGATGGGCTTCAGCGCGCTGGCGAGCGCGGGCTCGGCGAGGCCGATGACCGCGGGGAGCAGGTCGGCGAGCACCTTCGGGTCTTCCGCCAGGATCTCGCTGTTGAGCGCCTCGACGCAGTCGGCCGGCGTGAGGCACGCCGAGCCGTCGGGCTTCGTGATGACGTTGCGCAGGTCGCCGATGGCCGGCGTCACCGACGTGCAGCCGCTGAACGTGAGCGAGAGCGGCAGGTTGATGCCCAGGCGCAGCGTGAACAGCCGCGCGAAGCGATCGTCGATGCTCGCGTAGAAGTCGACGCTGACGTTCTTCATGCTCAGCGTGATGAGCGGCTTGTTCGCGCCGCCCGGGCCGATCTTCGCCTCCGGCGGCGAGCCCGGCCGGATGACGACCATCATCGGAGCGTCCTTGCCGTCGCGCGTCGTCAGCTTCCCGAGCGAGTTGAGAAACGTCTTGAACAGGCCGGTGTTGAGCACGCCGACGGTCGCCGTCGAGAGATTGAGGCACAGCACGCCGCCCTGGTGCGCCTGGTGGAAGGCGAGGTTCAAGAACGGGGAGCTGACGCCGAGCGCCATGTGGTACGCCGGGTTCGTCATCGAGACGGGCGGAGCCTCGGCGCGGAAGTTCGGGGCGGCCACCGCGGCCATCGGCGGCGCTGGCGACGGCGCGACGCAGGGGGCGACCGAGACGGCGGCGAGGCCGCCGCGCGTGCCGATGTTGATCGCGTTCGCGGTGTCGATCGAGAACGTCGAGCCCGCGTGCAGCGAGAGATCGAGCGCGGCCTCGGCGGGGACCCCGAAGCTGGCCATCGAGGCGCCGAGCGCGACGCGGCCCTCGACGCCGAGGAAGCGCGGCACGCAGCGCATGCCGTCCATGCAGACGCCGTTCGTGCAGGTCGACGTCGCGGTGCCGATGCGCGGGCACGCCGGCATGCCCGCGCCGCACTGCTGGCACGACTGCGCGGCGACGAGATCGTTGATCTGCGTCTGCAGCGTGGGCGACAGCAGCGTCAGGATGAGGTTCTTGACCGGGTCCCAGTCGGCGAGGCCGCACCAGATGTCGCCGCACGTGTTGCGGCCGTCGATGTCGACGTCGCCGGGCTGCAGGCAGAACGGCGCCGCCGACGCGCCGCTCGAGCCGCAGACCTGGGTGCCGCGCAGCGGCGTCTGCACCTGAAACGCCATGCGCTTGTCCCACCGGTTGTCGATCGAGAAGCGGATCGTCGCGGCGACCGAGTTCGACGCCGGCCCCTGGCGCGCGGTGTTGAAGTTCAGCGCGCACTCGGGGCGCTGGAGGAAGAGGCACGGCCCCGAGCTGTCGGTGGTGGCCATGATGTCGCCGGTGTCGATGGTGACCGAGATGGTGCCCTCGACGCCGTCGGGCTGCCGCGCGACGAGGTTGAAGCCCGTGATCTGCACGGTGACGTTCGCGCCCTCGCCCGCCGCGCACGAGCGGTTGGTGTTCTGGTCGGCGATGTAGACGTCGCCGATCACCGCGACGTTCGTCGTCATGCACGAGATCGGCACGGTGATGCGCTGGCCCGGCGCGAACAGGCCGATGAGCTGCTGCCAGTTCGCGTTGATGTAGTTGATGCCCTCGGGCGAGAGCTGGAGGTTGACGGCGTTGTCGGTCTTCTCGCCGGTGTAGCCGGCGGTGCCGGGAATGGTGCCGAGCGAGGTGCAGCCGCCCGACATGCCGCCGCCGCTGGAGCACCCCACGACCCACACGGCGACCGCGAAGGTGAGCTTCGAAGAATGCCTCATCTGTGGTGCACCCCGCGGGAGGTATCGGCCCTTTGAAACCCGTCGAGTTTAGGACGGAAGGACGTTCAGCCCAAGCCCCGACTGGGCGGTTATCGTGTCGTTGAGCCGCCCGGTGCGAAACGGCTCGAGGTCGACGGCCACGAACGTGTAACCCGCGGCTTTGACGGCCTTGTCGACCTCGCTACGGAACGCTGCGTCATGGAGCCGCGGCAGCTCGTCGGCGCCGACCTCGAGGCGCGCGACGTCGCCGTGGTGGCGCACGCGGAAGATGCTGAGGCCCAGGGCGCGGAGCGCCTTCTCGGCGCGGCCCACCTGGTTGAGCCGCTCGACGGTGACCTTGGTGCCGTAGGGCAGGCGCGAGGCGAGGCAGGCCATCTGCGGCTTGTCCCACGTGGAGAGGCCGAGGCGCTTCGACCAGGCGCGGATCTCGTCTTTCGTCAGGCCGGCGGCGGCGAGCGGCGAGATGACCTGGTGCTCCTTCGCGGCCTGGTGGCCGGGCCGGTAGTCCTTCTTGTCGTCGGCGTTGAAGCCGTCGAGCACCACGGCGAGGCCGAGCTTCGCGCGCTGGGCCTCGCAGATCGTGTACAGCTCGGTCTTGCAGAAGTAGCAGCGGTTCGTCGGGTTCGCGGCGTAGCGCGGGTCGTCGAGCTCCTTCGACTCGACGAGCACGTGCTTCGCGCCGAGGGCCTCGGCGAGCGCCTTCGCCTCGTGGGCCTCGTCGGGGGCGACGCTGGGGCTGAGCGCGGTGAGCGCGAGCGTCTGATCTCTCAGCTCGTCGAGGGCGACCTTGAGAACGAAGGCCGAGTCGACTCCGCCGGAGAACGCGACGAGCGCGGAGCCGTAGCCCCGCAGCGCGGCGCGCAGCGCCTCGAGCTTCGGGGCGGAGGCCGCGCACAGCGCTTCGACCTGTGCGTCGGTGAGCACGCCCCGTGTCTAAGGGTTACCGGCGTTTTTTGCCAGCGGCCTTGCGGGCGGGCTTGGCGATGCGGGCGGCCCGGCGCGCGGGGCGCGGGCGGGCGCCGCGGGCGGCCTTGCCACCGCCGCGGCGGCGCATCGGCTCGGCCTTCATGCGCTTGCCGGTGATGGTCTTGAGCTCGTCGACGGTGACGTAGCCCAGGTTGAGCAGGGCCTGGAACACCTTGCGGCCGCCCTCTTCGACGGGCTCGGTGTCGGAGTGCACCGTGACCTCGGGCGCGTTGGGCGGCTCGTAGGGCTCGGTGATGCCGATGAAGTTGGGGATCTCGCCCGAGAGCGCCTTCTTGTACTTGCCGGTGCTGTCGCGCTGGATGAGCTTCTCGGTCGGGCAGTCGACGTAGGTCTCGACGTAGCGGCCGATGAGGCGGCGGTTCTCTTCGCGGACGTTCTTGTACGGAGTGACCGCGGCGACGAGCGTGCAGACGTCGTTGCGGGTCAGGACGTCGGCCATGAAGCCGAGGCGGCGGCCGATGGTGAGGCGATCGTCCTTCGTGTCGCCGAGCTCCTTCCACATCACCGGGTGCAGGGTCTCTTCATCGAGGATCTCGACGTTGCGACCGACCTGCCGCAGGCGAGCCGCCACGTACTCGGCCAGCGTCGTCTTGCCAGCGCCCAACATGCCGGTGAGCCAGACCGTGAAGCCACCTGGGTTTGCCATAGGGCGCGGCCTTATAGTCGAAAAGACTCATCCTCTGCAAATTGGCCCCCGGCAAAGGTAAAAACCTTGTACGTCGCCAGTTTGCCATGGTTTACAGCGATAACCGCCCACTTCAAGCCTGGGCGCATCTCGAGGCCGTCGGGGGCGGCCATGTCGGAGTCTTCTTTCGAGAAGTAGGCGCCGACGTCGCAGTGGCTGTGGAAGATGCAGACGAGCTGCTCGCCGTGCTTTTCGGCCTCTTCGATGGCGCGCTCGAGCTGGAGCTCGTCCATGCGGTAGGCGGTGCGGTTGGTGCGGGGGAACTGGTCGGGCAGGCGCGCGTGGTACTTGTCGTAGACGTTCTTCATGGGCAGGGCGCGGAGGCCGCTCGGGCCCTGGAAGACGAGGCCGCAGCCCTCTTCGGGGTAGGTGGCCTCGACGTGCTTCGCGATGTCGTCGATCACGGCCACGAGAAGCTCTTCTCCCAGCGCTTGGGCTCGAAGTAGCGGTCGGCGCGGTCGGGAAAGACGGTGACGAGGGTGCCCTGCTGCTTCTGAGCGACGAGCCGCTTCGCGACGATGAGGGCGCCGGCGGCGGCGGCGCCGGAGCTGTGGCCGAGGCTCAAGCCCTCGTCTCTGAGCAGCCGGTCGCTCATGTCCCAGCCGGCGTCGGTGGCGACAGAGAGCTTCTCGTCGTGGACCTGCGCGTCGTAGATGGGCGGCACGATGGAGCTGGGCAGGTGCTTGAGGCCCTCGAGGCCGTGCAGGGCCTCGGCCGGCTCGAGCGCGATGATCTGGATCTTCGGGTTCAGCTCCTTGAGGCGCCGGCCGGTGCCGACGACGGTGCCGGTGGTGCCGATGCCCGCGATGAAGTGCGTGACCTCGCCCCGGGTCTGGGCCCAGATCTCGGGAGCGGTGGTGAGGTAGTGGGCGCGCGGGTTCGAAGCGTTCGAGTACTGGTCGAGGTAGTGGAAGCGCTGCGGCTCGGCCTCGATGAGCTTGCGCGCGTGGCGGATGGCTCCGTCGCTGCCCTCGAGGGGGTCGGAGTAGATGAGCTCGGCGCCGTAGGCCTTCGTGATGCGCTTGCGCGCGGCGCTGACGTTGCTGGGCATCACGAGCGCGACCTTCAGGCCCATGGCGGCGCCGATCCACGCGAGGGCGATGCCGGTGTTGCCGCTCGTGGAGTCGAGAAGGGTCTTCCCGGCGGGGACCTTCGCGTCTTTGAGCATCTGCAGGCCGGCGCGGTCTTTCACGCTGCCGCCGGGGTTGTAGAACTCGCACTTCGCGAAGATGCGGACGCCGGGCGTCTCTTTCGCGAAGGACTTGAGCTCGTAGAGGGGCGTGTTGCCGACGAGCTCGGTGATGGCGGCGAAGCTCTTCACGGGTGCCGGGGGCAGCTACCGGTGAGCACGCGCCGCTGGAACGAGAGCGCGACGAGGGGGTGATCTCCGAGCTCGCTGACGCAGCGCCCGCACAGGGCGTCGCCGTCGTCACGGAGCGCCGTACCGCCGGCCATCAGGTAGCGCCCGACGAGCGAGTCGGGAGTGGCGCGGGCCTTCGCGGCGCAGAGCTTCTCTTGCCCCTTGCCGCCGATGACGAGGATCTGCCGCGCGTAGAGGGCGATCTGTTCTTCGGTGAGGCTCACGCCCCTCCGGCGATGGCAGGGATGATCGACAGCGTGTCGCCGTCGGCGACGGGCGTCTCGAGGTCCTTCAGAAAGCGGATGTCCTCATCGTTGTGGAAGACGTTGACGTAGCGCTTCAAGGCGCCCTTCTCGTCGAAGAGGCGGGTGCCGATGCCGGGGGCGCTGCCTTCGAGCGCCTTGAGGACTTCGCCGACGGTCTTGCCGGAGGCCTTCACCTCGGCCTGGTTCTGGGTATAGGTGCGGAGCGGCGTGGGAATCCGAACGGTAGCCATGGCGCGCTGATTACCCCACTTTGAGCAGAAGGCGAGAGCGCTCGCCGTGGTTCTCGAGCGCGAGCACGGTGTGGCCCTCGTCGCGGGCGGACTGCGGCACGTTCTTGAGCGGCTCGTCGCCCTTGAGCCAGACCTCGAGCAGTCGTCCGGGCTCGAGCTTCTCCATGGCGAGCTTCACGCGCACGTAGGTCATGGGGCAGACCTCTCGCGTGATGTCGACGGTGGCGGGGCAGACGGGGCAGTCGCTGCTGCGCTTCACTTCGACGGTGCGCCAGGCGAGCGTGTCGCCGTCGAAGACGTGGAGGCCCGCGGCCGGTTGGAGCGTGAGCTCGGCCTGCTTCATGCCGACGACGCCGGCGACGGTGCCGAGGACTCCGGCCTGGGCGCAGGTGGGGCCCTCGACGGACTCGTCGAAGAGGCAGCGGAGGCAGGGGCCGCCGGGGCGGATGAGCATGGCCTGGCCGTGGCTCTTCAGGACGCCGCCGTAGACGAGCGGGACGCCGGTCTTCACGGCGGCGTCGCTGAGCATCAGCTTGGTGGGGCCGCCGTCGGTGCCGTCGATGACGAGGTCGTGCTGGCGGACCAGCTCGGCGGCGTTCGCGGCCGTGACCTCGAGCCGCAGCGCCTTGGCGCCGATGCGTTCGGCCGCGAGCTGGGCCTTGGGCTTTCCGAGGTCGTCGCGCGTGTAGAGAATCTGGCGGTGGAGGTTGCTGAGCTCGACGACATCGGGGTCGGCGATGGTGAGGTCGGCGCGGCCTTTGAGGGCGAGCGCCGCAGGGCAGCCGAGACCGCCGGCGCCGATGATGAGGATCCGCACGGGGCGTACGTAGCACTTCCACCGGCGGCCTTGCTTCGCTCAGCGGCGCACGACCGACAGCCGGCGGGCGACGGGCGGCTTTTCCCGTGAGGGTGGGTCTGGCGGGCGCCGGAAAAGGGATGCGTCGGAGAAGCGGCGCTCTTCGTAGGGCGTCCCAGGCACCTCGGCGCGAAGAGGCCCGCCGCTTCCTCGTTTGCCGGCGCGCCGAAGCGCGAAGCCATCTGCGCGACGCAGGCCCTGGAGCTGCACCAGCCAGGCAACCTGCCACGCGCCCTCAGCCGGGCAAGGCCGCGCTACGGGAAGAACCCCTCGAGCGAGAAGTCGCGCTCCCCGGTGTCGACGGCCAGCGCGTAGACGCGGCAGCCGTCACCCTTCTCTGCCACCAACCGCTCCGCCGCGCAGACCGACGCCGCCGAGGCCGTAGACAGCAAGAGCCCCTCTTCGCGCCCGAGCCGCGCCCGCATCGCCCAGGCATCGGAGTCGGCCACATCCATCGTGCGCGAGACCAGCGTCCGGTCGAGCATCGGCACCTTCGGCCAGCTGGCGTTCCCCGGCTGCCGGTGCGGCTTCCAGATCCCGTGATCGATGACGGGGCTCTTCGCCGGCTGCACGGCCACGCCCTCGACCGAAGGCCACACGGCCCGCAGCTCACTCATCACGCCCGAGAGCGTCGCGCCCGAGCCGCAGCCCGCCACGAACGCATCGATGCGCCCGCCGTCGTCGCGCACGGTCTCGACGAGCTCGCGCCCGACCTCGTGGGCGACCGCGATGCGCACCGAGGGAAACGTCTCCGAGAGCAGCTTCCCGGCCGCCCGGCCGGCGGCGCGGGCGCCCTCGGGCCCCGCCTCGAACGCCGTGAGCGTCACGGCGGCGCCCCACAGCTGCAGCGACTGCCGGACCTCGATGGAGGCGTCCTCCGGCAGCCACGCCTTCAGCGACCAGCCGCGGGCCGCGCACTGGGCGGCGACGGCCACGCACAGCGCCCCGTTGCCGGCCTCGTACACGGTGGAGCCGCCCGGCAGCTCGGCCTGCTCGCACAGCGCCTGCGCCACCCGGTCGAAGTACGTGGCGTTCGGGCTGAAGGTCTCGAGCTTGAGGAACACGCAACCCTGCCCCACTCGCTGCAGGCGTGCCACGGGCGTCTTCCCAATCAACATGGGCCGCCTATACCGCATAGACTCCAGCCGTGCTCGACCCGACGATGCCCGCCTCGACCGGAGACCCCATCTCCGACGACCGGCGTGCGCGCGTCAAAGCGGTGCTCGAGCGCCGCCACCTCACGCAGGATCTCTCGACCGACCAGGCGAACACCAGCTGGATGGACGAGCGCTTCGTCGCCCGGGCCCGCGCGCTCTTCTACGCGCGCATGATGTTCCTCACGCTCGGCCTGCTGATCCTCGCGGTGCCGATCTGGAGCCGCTACTTCGCGCTCACCGGCCCCGGCGCCTTCGCCGGCTACTTCGCGATGCTCATGTACAGCATCGCGAACTACCTGGTGCTCGAGAACCCGCGCGCCGGCCGCATCGTCACCTACGTCACCCTCTGCTGCGACCTGATGATCATGGTGTACCTCATCATCCGCGGCGGCGGCCTGCAGAGCCCGCTGCTCGCCACGCAGCTCCTGTTCACGACGCTCTTCGCGCTCCTCTTCCCGAAGCCGCTCGCGATCCTCCCGCCGCTGCTCGCCCTGCTCATCACCACGCGCATCGATCAGCTGCTCAACCGCTCACCGACCGCCGTCGAGGTGCTGACGCTGCTCTGGTACCTCGCGCTGAACTTCATCATCATCTACGTGCTCGTCTACCTGAACGAGCGCGAGGTCACCGCCCACAAGGAGGTCGTCGAGCTCCAGGGCGACCTGAAGGAGCTCGCCGTCGTCGAGGAGCGCAACCGGCTGGCCCGCGAGATCCACGACGGCCTCGGCGCCTCGCTCTCGTCGCTCATCATCCAGAGCGAGTTCATTCTCTCGCTGGCGAAAGACGAGCAGCTGCTCAAGGAGCTGCGCGAGCTCAAGTCGTCGGCCGAAGAGTCGATCGAGGAGCTCCGCCGCAACCTGCGCATGATGCGCGAGGACTTCGACCTCGGCGTCGGCCTCGAAGACTACGTGAAGACCTTCCGCGAGCGCACGCAGCTCGACATCCGCTTCGAGCGCGGAGGCCACGTCGGCCGGCTCGCCCCCGAGAAGCAGCTCGCGCTGTTCCGCGTGCTGCAAGAGTGCCTCTCGAACGCCGCGAAGCACGCCCAGCCGAAGGCGATCGACGTGAAGCTGCACTTCGGTCTCAACAGCGTCGACCTGTCGGTGAAAGACGACGGCAAGGGCTTCGAGACGAACGGCACGAAGGCGGGCCACTACGGTCTCATCAACATGCGCGAGCGCGCGATGAAGGTGGGCGGCCAGGTCATCATCGACTCGTCGCCCGGCAAGGGCTCGCAGATCTCATTCTCGGTTCCCGTCTGAAGGAGCACACCGTGGACGAACAGCAGCAGCCCCAAGCGTCGCTTCCGCCTCCCATCCGCGTGTACGTGGTGGAGGACCAGACGAAGATCTTGAAGAACCAGCTCAAGCTGCTGGAGTCGAGCCGCGAGGTGACGATCGTCGGCACGGCGCTGTCGGGCGAGACGGCGGTCGAAGAGGTGCCGCGCGTGAAGCCCGACGTGCTGCTGCTCGACCTGGGGCTGCCGCGCATGAGCGGCATCGACGTGACGCGCATGGTGAAGGCGTCGACTCCGTCGGTCGAGATCCTGATCTTCACGATCTTCGACGAGGAGGACAAAGTGCTCGAGGCCGTGAAGGCCGGAGCGTCGGGCTACCTGCTCAAAGGCACGCCCGCCGACCGCATCGTCGAGGCGATCAAAGAGGTGAAGGCGGGCGGCACGGTGATTCAGCCGAACCTGGCGCGGCGGCTGCTCAAGCACTTCCGGGTGGGGGTGCCGGGCGAGGCGGCCCCGGAGCCGATGCCGGCAGGCGAGCCGGAGCTCAAGCCGCTCTCCGACCGCGAGAAAGAGATCCTCCAGCTGATCGCGAAGGGCGTCTCGAACTCGGAGGCAGCGAAGCTGCTCAACCTGTCGAAGGCGACCATCCGCACGCACCTCGAGCACATCTACCGCAAGCTCGAGGTCACCAACCGCGTCGAGGCGGTGACCGAGGGAATTCGGAAGGGCCTCATCTCGGTGTAGTCAGTCGGCAGTCGGCAGTCGGCAGTCGGCAGCAGCCGCCGGCCGACCCAACTGCGAACTGCCGACTGCCGACTGCTGACTACTGGCAGAACCCTACGCGCGAGCCCGTGGTCGTCGTGACCCCGCGGCAGACCTTGCCCGCCGGGCACGTCGAGTTGACCTGCGTCGCGCAGCGCGCCGGCACGCCCGCGTCCGCGCTCGGAGTGCACGACGTGTCGCAGACGCGCGTGCAGACCGCCGCGACGTCGAACGAGGCCGGCGGGCACAGCTGGCCGGCTCCGCAGGCGGCGCCCTTGAACGGGTCCGTCTGGTCGCACGGCATGTCGACCGCAGCCACCGTCGTGCGCTGCGGCAGGCAGACGCCCGAGCCGTCGCCGCTCACCACCACGCGGCCGTCGGGGTTCGTGGGCACGCACACCGCGGGGAACGCGCCGTAGTTCGGGCACACGCTCTTCGCCGGGTCGAACACGTTGCACTTGCGCGCGCAGACTCCGAGCAGCGCTCCGTCGCGAGCCGTGTCCTCACGCCGGTAGAGGTTCACGCACGCCTCGTTCATCGGGTCGGCGCACTGCGGGTACGGCGTCGGGTACGTGACCGACGGGGGCAGCGCGTTGCACGTCCTCATGCACAGGCCGTCGGTGCCCATCGCTCCGCCTCGCATGCCCGCGCACTCGAGACCGGTGTTGCACTGGTTCGCCTGCATCGTGACGCTGAAGTTCTCGGCGTTGCACTGCTGGTTCTCGTCGACCGCGCCCGGAGGCCGGCAGTTCGTGAACACGAACGGGCCCTGGTCGGCGAGGTAGAAGAACGCGTACGAGCAGGTGCCGGTCGGCGTCGTCTCGGTGAAGTTGCCGCCCGTGTCCTTCCTCAGGCAGAGGCTCGCCGCCGTCACCGTCTGGGCCATCAGGCCCCGGTTGCCGCCGTCGGGCAGCGTGCCGCCGTCGACCTGAATCGCGCACTCCTGGCCGTTGAAGAGGCCCGCGGGCAGGCAGCCGACGCTGCTGCACAGCTCACCGCGCTCGCACTCCGTGTGGGTCATGCACGGGTCGGTGCAGACGCACGTGTCTTCGTTGTCACATTGGTTGTCGTCGTCGACGTCGCCGAACACCGGGTTGCACACCAGGCCGGTCGGGCACGCGTACTCGGGCGCGCTCGTCCCCTTGCACTGCTGGAAGCGCTTCGGCTGCACGCACACGTTGTTCGGGCCGCACACGCCGCCCTGGCCGTCGATCAGCGGCGGGCCGTAGCAGCTGTCGTGAACGCCGCGGCTCGGCCCCAGGCACGAGCACGCGCCGCCGAGGCACGCGATCTGGCCCGGGTCGGTGCACATCACGCCCTTGCAGCTCGTCACGATCGCGGTGCACTGGAACGCGGTCTCGGTGACCCGCTGGCAGATGGTGCCGCCGTCGCAGGCGCCCGCGCAGCCGTCTTTGCACACCCGCTCGTTGGTGTCGCAGCGCTGGTTGATCGCGCACATGCCGCTGCACGCGTCCATCGGCAGCGGGTTGATGCCGCCGTCGCCGTTGTCGCCGCCGTCAGGGGCGGGAACGGGAACTGGACATGCGCTGAGGGCAACGACCGCGAGAACGAGCAATGAGCGGGACATTTTTCTTCTTTCCGAAATGTGCAGCCGGCCGAACCGAAGGCGCCCCCTTACGGAAGGCGCACATGCCTGTCAATTCAGAAGGAAGCCGTAATGCCCCAGATGAAGGTGATGTAGCTCTCGAACGCGGCGCCCTGCTTCTCGCCGGTGTACTCGGTGCCGTCGGGGTACTTGTACGTCCACTTGTTGCCCACCCCGAAGTAGCGATCGGTGAACGGCGTGTACCGCACCTGCAGGCGGTAGCCGACCGGCCCCCAGATGGTGCCCGCGAAGCCGCCCTCGAGCTGGAAGCCGGTGCCGCTCGCTCCGCCGGAGGCGCCGTTGACCGGGTCGCCGTAGCCCACGATCTCGTCGGGGCCCGGCCGCGGCGAGAAGAAGTAGCTCGCCGAGCCCTCGACGCCGAAGTAGCGGATGATCGGGATGGCGAAGTCGATGCCGATGGCTGGATACAGGCGGTTCGTGCCCGGCAGCGGCACCATCGCCTTCGCGTCGATCTCGAAGATCCGGCCGGCCACGCCGCCGCGCAGCCCGACGTAGCCGATGGCGGGGTTCTTCGCGCTGGAGTCGAACGAGAAATAGAAGCGGTACGCCAGCATCGCCGTCCACGAGCGGTCGGTCGACACGACCTCTTTCGGCATGGTGCTGCCGGCGGGCGACTGAATCGTCACGCGCGTGAGCGAGAAGCCGAGGCCGAAGCTGCCGACCACGCCGATGCCCTGCAGGAAGTTGTCGAGGAACCACGCGAGCGGGAACAGCTCGACCTGGAAGTTGAAGCCCGCGTACGGCACCTGCGGCCGGAAGTCGACGACGTCGCCCGGCGGCGTCATCATCATCTGCTCGACGAGCCGGTCGTACGCGCCGCACGAATCGACGCCCGGCCGCGCGCAGTAGTAGCGCCACGTCGTCGTGCCCGCGAGCCAGATCGAGACGCCCTTCGGGCCGATGCGGTTCTTGACCTTCTTGCCCTCCTGCTCGAGGTCCTGATCGCGCTCCGGCTCGATGCTGCGCGCGGCGGCCTCTTCGGCGGCCTCCTCGGAGCGCCGCTTCTCGCGGTCCTCGTCCGACGTCTTCGGCGGAGGCGGAGGCGACGACGTCTCTTCCGATTCGGGCTTCTCTTCCTCGGCCTTCTTCGGGGGCGGCGCTTCTTCGGTGGCGCCCTCGCCGCCCTCTTCCTCGTCGCCCTTCGGCGCCGACTTCGCGGCCGCCGTGATCGCCTTCGCGAGCTTGCCGGCGAAGTCGGCCGACAACAGCCCGTTCTTGATCTTGAGCTCCTTCGTCCACAGCTGCTGGCCGCCCGAGTCCCAGATCTGCACGTCGAACTTCCTGCCGACCTCGCCGCCCACGCCTGCGTCGATCTTGAGGCCCTTCGCGACGCGGCTCAGCCCCGCCGGCGTCATCGCCGACGGGCCCTTCAGCTTCTTCTTCGCCGCCGCGCTCTTGTACTTGTCGAGCGGCACGACCTCGACCGTGTCGGCCTTCTTCAGCGCAGCCTCGACCTGGTTGCGCAGCTTGCCGCCCTTGTCTCCTTCGATCTCCAGGATCACCACCCGCTCCGCCGCCGCCGGTCGTGCCAACAGCGACACAGCCAGGAGCAGTGCGAGCGCGAACGAAAGTCTGGGGCGCATCAGGTTGGCCTTCTTGCCGGGTTCTGCTCAGGCACGCAAGACCGGCCAACCGTTCCGCCCGGCCGCCTCGACCAGCCGGTTGTCGGGCCCGCCCCGCGGCGCGACCACCACCGCCTGCTTCGCGTAGCGGAGCATCGGCTCGTCGAGATCGCCGTTGCCGAACGCGACCGCGGGGCGGATGTCGCGGGCCTTCAGGTGGTGCACCTTGCCCTCACCGCAGGGAATCGGGGTGCGCACCCGGCCGACGATGCTGCCGCTGCGGTCGGCGTCGACGGCGATGACCCGGGAGCGGTCGATGCCGAGCGCGTCGGCTCCGGGGAGCACGGCCCAGACGGGGCTCGCCGAGACGATGTAGACGGCTCTGCCGGCCAGGCGCTTCAGCAGCGGGGCGACGAAGTCGAAGATGCGCTGGCGCGAGAAGAGGCGGCGGCAGCGCTCCTCGAGCTCGCTCTCGTCGCGGCCCTCGAGGAGCTCGACCGCCCACGTGTAGCCGGCGATGGGGTCTCTTCGAACGCGCCGCTCGTACTCCTCGAAGTGGCCGAGATCGCGCACCAGCTCGTCGCCGACGTCGCCGGCCCACAGGGTGCCGTCGGCGTCGAACGCGACCGGCCCGTCTTCGAATTCCGCGGGCAGCATTTTGTTAGTGTATGCCTACCTCGAGATGAAGACCGCGCCGAAGATGCTGCTCCTGCTGACGGGCCTGCTGCTGGGGGCCTGCAACGACAACCAGCCGTGCAGCTCCGACTGCCCGCGGCTCCAGGGCGTGTGGTTCCTCTCGTACGTCGCTCCGGTGTTTCCGTGCGACGGCGGCACCGCGGGCGAGCCGCCGATGACCGTGGCGTTCACCCAGGAGGCCTCGATCTTGCGCGCGATCATCGACGGCGTCGAGACGCGCGGCACCGTCTACGACACCTTCGACTTCACGCTGAACGGCACGATGCCCGACGGGTCGCGGCAGATCTCGCTGCGCGGCACGTTCAAGCCCGGCGGGGGCTCCGACGCCGGAGCCGACACGCTCTACAACGGCACGCTCACCCGCGCGACGAGCGGGTGCCGCGACGAGCGGCGCTTCACCGGCGCCCGGTTCTGAAGACGGCCGTTCTGACAGCGGCCGTCTCGCCGGCTGGCTACTTCTTCTTCGACGTCGACGCAGCGGCCGCTGCGGCCTTCGCCGCCTTCTTGCGCTCGAGGCGCTTCTTCCAGCGGACGCGGATGCGTGAACGGACGCGAACGTGCTTGCTCTTGCTTCGTGCCATGGGCGGGGCCGTGTAGCAGTCAGCCGCCTTCGGGTCCACCGCGCGTTGCGAAGCTCGACCGCAGGCCCTGAATGAACCGGCGGACCTCGTCGAGCGGCAGCGCGGGCACGAAGTTGCCGTTCACGCCGCTCATCGAGGTGGCCATGCACATCGAGTTCAAGATGGCCTCCTCGGTGGCCTCCATCACGGCCTCGTAGAGAGGGTCGAGGCGCTGATCGAGGAGGATCTTCATCTTGTAGACCATCTTCTTCGTGCGCCGCGGCACCACGTTCGCCGTCGAGAAGCCGACCACGATCTCGCCCGAGCCGTGCGCCGCGTACGACCCGACGCGCCCGATGCCGAGCGCCACGCGCTTGCACAGGCGCGAGAGCTGGTGCGGGAGCAGCGGCGCGTCGGTCGCCACGACCGCGATGATCGAGCCGTAGTTCTGCATGCGGCGCGGCTTGTCTTTCAGCTTCTCGGCCAGGAACTCGCCGACCGGCAGGCCCGCGACGCGCAGGTTGTGCACCTTGCCGAAGTTGCTCATCACGAGCACGCCGAGCGTGTAGCCGCCGAAGACCTCGGGCAGCTTGCGCGAGCTCGTGCCGATGCCGGCCTTGAAGTCGCACGTGATCATGCCGGTGCCGCCGCCGACGGCGCCCTCGGCCACCGGGCCGGTCTTCGCGGCGCCGATCGCCTCGCGCACGTGCTCTTCCTTCACGTGGTGGCCGGCGATGTCGTTGAGCCAGCTGTCGTCGCACTCGCCGACGACGGGGATGATGACGTCGTGCTCGTCGCCGATGCCGGGGTGCTTCTCGATCATGTAGCGCGCGACGGCGTCCGACACCGCGCCCACCGACATCGTGTTCGTCAGCAGAATCGGGGTCTCGATGAGGCCCCACTCGACCACCTGCGTGAGGCCGCTCACCTCGCCCGCGCCGTTGAGCACGAACGCGCCGCCGGCGAGCCGCTCCATGAAGATGTTCGCCTCGTTCGGCAGAATCGCGGTGACCCCGGTGCGCGCGGGGCCGTGGCCGACCTTCAGCTTGCCCTCGCCCTCGATGATGGTGCTGTGCCCGACCAGCACGCCCTCGACGTCGGTGATGGCGTTGTGCCTGCCCGGCTTGAAGCGCCCCAGGGGCAGATCGAGGTCGCGGGCCCGCACGCGCTTTTCATCGGGTTTCGTCGAGAGTGCCACGCGAGAACCGGTATATAGGGCCAAAGAAAGCCGATGCCCGGAACTATTCGCGAGCAGACCAGCAGCGCCCGTGAGCAGAGCCTCCGTCTCGTCTACCGCGTCTTCAACTGCGACCGGCTGCTCGAGGCGCCGATCGCGCCGTGGGCGTGGCACTCCGAGAAGATCGTGATCGGCCGCGGCGACCGCAACGGCCTGCACGGCAACACGTGCACGCTCGAAGACGGGCGCGTGTCGGCGCAGCACGCCGCGCTCGAGGTGAAGGGCGACTCGGTGTTCGTGAGCGACCTGGGCTCGAGCAACGGCACGTGGCTCAACGGCGAGAAGGTGACGAACCCCGTCGAGGTTCACGAGGGCGACCTGATCGAGATCGGCCGCACGCTGCTCACGTGGCGGCTCGTGAAGTCGGGCATGGCCGCGAAGATCATCGCGGGCATTCAGCTCGGAGACCTGCGCACGTTCTCGCCGATCTTCGGCGACGTGCTGCTCACCGGCGCGCGCGCCGCGAAGACGAGCGAGCCGGTGCTGCTGACCGGTGAGACCGGCACCGGCAAAGACGTGCTCGCGCGGGCGCTGCACGCGCTGTCGGGGCGCAAGGGCCAGTTCGTGGCGGTCGACTCGGGCGCGATTCCCGAGACGCTGTTCGAGTCGACGCTGTTCGGGCACGAGAAGGGCGCGTTCACCGGAGCGACCGAGTCGCGCGTCGGCGAGATCGTGCGCGCGAACCGGGGCACGCTGTTCCTCGACGAGGTGGGCAACCTGTCGCCGTCGAGCCAGGCGCGGCTCTTGCGCGTGCTCGAGACGAAGCACGTGACCGCGGTCGGCGCGAAAGAGGGCCAGACGGTCGACGTGCGGTTCATCGCGGCGACGAACCGCGCGCTGCTCGAGGGCGACGAGGGGTTCCGGGAAGATCTGGTGCACCGGCTCGCGGGGTTCGTGCTGTCGCCGCCGCCGCTGCGCGACCGCAAGGAAGATCTGGGCCTCATCATCAAGGCGCTGCTGGAGGACGCCGGGGTGGCGCAGGCGTCGATGACTCCGGCGGTGGCGCGCGAGGTGTACCTCGACTCGCTGCGCGGCAACGTGCGCGGGCTGCGCAACGTGCTGCGGCGGGCCGCGGTGGGGCACGAGAAGATCCACCTCGAGAAGCTCGAGGGCCTGGGCGACCGCGAAGAGGTGTCGGGCGTGCGCGCGGCGCTGAAGAAGAAGAAGTCGCCGGCGGCGGCGTCGCGGCCGCGCGGCTGGGTGCCGACGAAGGAAGAGCTCGAGGCGGTGCTGAAGAACAACGCCGGGTCGGTGGCGGCGGCGGCGAGGGAGCTCGAGAGCTACCCGCGGCAGGTGTACCGGTGGCTGGAAGAGCTGGGCATGAACCCCGACGACTACCGATCGTAGGCGCGCCCGCTCGACGGGTCGGGCCTGGGCCTGGGCCTGCGCAAGGGGAGATCGCGCAGGGTGGGTTGGGCATGGGCTGGACAGGGTGTGCCCCCTGCCCCCTGCGCGATCTTGCCTCGCGCAGGCCCAGCTCGCCTTGTGCAGGCCCAGGCCCAGGCCCAGCCTGCTGCGCGTCACCCCGTCGCGGCTTCGGTCAGCTGCGGCCGCGGCGGCGTCGGGCTCGTGCCCTCTCTCAGCTGCCGCTCCTGCGCCGCGCTCCGCTTCGCCTCCCGCTCCTTGTACCGGCGAATCGCCCCGCTCAAGATCTCACCGATCAGCGTGCGGTAGTCCATTCCCTCGCCCTGCGCGATGAGCACGAGGTCGCTCCACCCCGGCGTCAGCCCCGGCAGCGGGTTGCACTCGAGGAAGTAGAAGCGCCCCTTGTCGTCCATGCGGAAGTCGAGCCGCGCCACGTCGCGAGCCCCGAGCGCCATGAACGCGACGCGCGCCGCGCTCTTCAGCGTGTCGAGCTGCTTCGGGTCGAGCTTCGCCGGCACCTCGTACTTGATGCGGTCGTTCTCTTCGAGCTTGTCCTCGAACTTGTAGATCGGCGTCTTGTCGGTCTTGTCGAGGAACACGATCTCCATCGGGGCCAGCACCTTCGGCCTGCGCTCACCGAGCAGGCCGACCGTGAACTCGCGGCCGCCGATGAACTCCTCGATCAGCGCCGGCTGCTGGTACTTCGTCACCATCTCGCGGACCACCTCGCGCAGCTCGGCCTCGGTGTGGCACACGCTCTTCTTCAGCACGCCCTTCGATGAGCCCTCGGCCACCGGCTTCACCATGAGCGGCCACTTCTCGAACTGCTTGTCGAGGCGCTCCTTGCCGCTGGTCATCAGCTGGAAGTTCGGCGTGGGGATGCCGGCCTGCCGCACGATCTTCTTCGCGAGGCCCTTGTCGAGCGCGAGCGACAGCGTCGCCGGGTCCGAGCCGGTGTAGGGGATGTCGAGCAGCTCGAGCAGCGCCGGCACCTGCGCCTCGCGGTTCCGCCCGCGGAAGCCCTCGGCGATGTTGAACACGATGTCGACCGGCGTCGTCGCGAGAATCGCCGGCAGCTCGGGCGTCGCCTCGAGATCGACCACCTCGTGACCCCAGCTCGCGATCGCCTCGCGAATCGCCTGCAGCGTCGACGGCGAGTCGTACTCGGCGTGCGAGTCTTCCGACGCGTCGAACGTCGGCTTGATGCGCTTCACGTTGAACGTGAAGCCCACGCGCAAGGGCCCCTTCCGCGTCGGCTTCGACTTGCTCTTCGAGCTGTCTTTGATCTTGTAGCGCTGCGCGGCGCTGTCGATCACCGCGCCGATCACCGCGTCGAAGTGCAGGCCCTCGAGCGCGGCCGACGCGTAGATGCCGGCGCCCGGCTCGAGCGACGGCAGCGCGTTGATCTCGAGGAAGTACGGCACGCCGGCGTCCGAGAGCCGGAAGTCGATGCGGCCCAGGTCGCGGCAGTCGAGCACGTCGAACACGGCCTTCGCGGTGGTGCGAACCCGGTCGGCCATCTCGTCGCTGATCTTCGCGGGCGCCTTCACCTTCACCGCGTGGTCGAGCACCGTCTTCAGCTCGTAGTCGTAGATGCCGTACTTGCGCGGGCCCGCCTTCTTCTCGTCGATCACGTACTCGACGGGAGTCAGCACGCCGCCGAAGTCGTTGTCGATGCTCTGGAGGAAGGGCACCGACAGATCGCGGCCGGCGATGAACTCCTCGACGAGCACGCCCGCCGGGTAGGCCTCGAGCGCGCCCTTCACCTTGTCCTTCAGCTCTTCGACGTTCTCGGCGATCGAGTCCTGCGTGATGCCCTTGCTCGAGCCCTCGAAGTTCGGCTTCACGATCAGCGGGAAGTGCAGCGCCTCGGGCTTCAGGTCCGCGTAGCGCTCGACGAACTGCCAGCCCGGAGTGCGCACCCCGTGCTCGCGCAAGATCATCTTCGTCAGCTGCTTGTCGAGCGTCACGGCCAGCGCGTACGCGTCGGAGCCGGTGTACGGGAAGCCGAGCTCCTCGAACAGCGCCGGGTAGAACGCCTCGCGGAAGCGGCCGCGCCGGCCCTCGGCGGTGTTGAAGATGAGATCGGGCGAGTACGCCTCGAGCGCCGACACCGTGCGCGACGCCGGGCCGCTCACCTCGAAGCGCTCGAGCCGGTGGCCCAGCCGCTCGATCGCCTGCGCGAGCGCCTTCACCGTCTCTTCCGTGTCGAACTCGGCTTCTTCTTCCGCGTCGGTCAGACGCAGGTTGTGCGTGAGCGCGATGCGCATTTGGGAAACCCCGCCCTTCAGGCCTCGGGCGACTCTTTGTTCGCGCGGCCCGTCGCGCGTGCCTCTTCGGCCGCCGGGCGCACCAGCTCGCCAGGCCCTGCCATCACCTTGCCGTCGATCACCTGCGTCTGCGCCCAGAGGTCGCCGAGCCGCAGGCCCTGCGGGTGCCTCCACGCGTTGAAGGCCTCGATGCCCCCGATCACGATCGTGCCGCCGATGAACGCCTTGAAGCCGAGGTCCGGCATCATGAACAAGATGATGACGAGCCCGAACGGAGCGTTGCGCAGCACGCTGTCGCGGTGCCGCACCGGCGCGCGCGTGGGCAGGAAGATCGCCTTCACGCCGAACATCTTCTTGCCGAGGCTCTGGCCGTAGATCATCGCGTCGGCGAAGAGAATGTAGAGCAGCGCCATCACGATGCCGGCGGGGCCCGTGCCCATGTAGAGCAGCCACGCGATGCCGAGGTCGAGCACGCGCGCTCCGGCGCGGAGGAACAGCGACGCCTTCGGCAGCTCGGGCTGCTCTTCGCCTCCGCGCACCACCCGCAGCGTCACGGCTCGTCGCCCCCTTCCGCCAGCTGCCTCAGCCGCTCGTGCGCGTTGCGCAGCAGCACCGGCTGCGGCGGAGAAGCCCGCGGCGGCTGCACCTCGGCGACGTGGCCCAGCTTCGTGAAGAAGACGAACGCCATCGAGGGCCGCTTGCTCGACTCGCGCATCGCGAACTGCACGCCGTCGAACGCCCACCCCTTCGGCACCCACTCGTTGAGGGTGCGCTCGAGGCTGCTCTCGTCGACGTTCGATATCTCCACGACTTTGTAGAGTAACGACTTGCCGACGTCTTTGCGCCTGCGCTTCACGGTGGGTGGCATCAAGACTCCCGCCCTCCCCCTTGCGTTGCAAGCCCGTTGCGCGTACTCACCCGCCCGCGTTTTCGAGGAGGGTTTCACGAGATGACTTACGACGTGTGCATCGTGGGAGCGGGGCCGAGCGGCGCAACCTGCGCGTGGTACCTGGCGAAGGCCGGCAAGCGGGTGCTGCTGCTCGAGAAGCGGAAGTTCCCCCGCGACAAGATCTGCGGCGATGCCGTCTGTCTCAACGCCCAGAACCACATGGCGAAGATGGGCGTGCTGCAGGAGCTCGAGGCCGAGAAGAAGGGCAACTGGGCGCAGCTCGGCGGCCTCGTGGCTCCGTCGGGGCGCGGCTTCATCGCGGACTCGGTGTTCTATTCGGGCAAGCGCCTGGTCATCGCGGTCAAGCGCAAGGACCTCGACGAGAAGATGGCGATGGCCGCGCGCCGCGCCGGCGCCGAGCTCAAGGAGCACCACACGTTCAACGGCGCCCAGCTCGACAAGGTGCGCGGCGTGTGGACGATTCAGGTGAGCGCCGAGGGCACGCCGGCGACGTTCGAGGCGCGCGCGCTGGTCGCCGCCGACGGAGCGCACAGCCACGTGCTCCAGGCGCTCGGCGTCGACGTCCCGCAGCCCGACGGCATCTGCAGCCGCGCGTACGTCAAGGCCGGCACGCACAACTTCGAGGCCGACGGGGTGGCGTTCTACACGACCGATCTGATTCCCGGTTACTGCGCGCTGTTCAAGGAGGCCGACGGCGACGTCAACTTCTGCACGTACATCATCCCGGGCGGCAAGGCGAAGAACGAAGACCTGCGCGAGATCCACGAGCGGCTGCTGCGCGAGCACCCGCTGATCAGCAAGGCGGTCGGGCCGAACGCCGAGGTGGCGAAGATGCAGGGAGCGCCGCTGCGGCTCGGCGCCCACGTGAAGAGCTACTTCGACCACATGGTGGTGATCGGCGACGCGGCGGGCCACATCGACCCGCTGACCGGCGAGGGCATTCACACCGCGATGGACGGCGGGTGGCTCGCGGCCGAGGAGCTGATCTCGGCGCTCGAGGCCTCCGACCTCAGCGAGAAGCGGCTCAAGCGCTACGAAGACCGGTGGATGAAGGCGTTCGGCCACGACTTCCGCTGGTCGTCGTGGATGGCGAAGATCTACACGCGCTTCCCCATCTTCGTCGAGGCGTCCGCCCGCGTGATGCAGAAGAAGGGCGCGCGCATTCTGTACGAGTGGGGAAAGATGATGACCGGCGTCGCGCCGAAGACCGGCTTCTTGCGGCCCGCGATGTTCATGCCCGTGCTGATCGAGGCGGCGAGGCTCGCGATCGATCGCTCGGCGGCGGCCGACGTGCTGCTCGTCGTCAACGGCGCCGAGAAGACGTGGAAGGGCGACTCGTCGCAGCCTCGCGCTGCGGCCTGAGCGTTCACGTTCACCTGGCGAGCATGTCGACGATCGCGCGGTCGACGTCGACGCTCGGCTCCGAGAGCTTCGCGACCAGGTCGGTGCAGGCGACGTAGTCCTTGATGCGGACGCTCGACTCGGGCGGCTCGCGGAACTCGACCTCGTACTTCTTCAGCTCGAGCGTGCCGGCCCAGGCCGCGAGGCGGATGCGGGAGCGGCCCGGGACTCCCACGAGCGCGACGGCGGCGCAGCCGCTGCCCTCGCGCAACAGGAGCACGCCAACGCTGCCGCCGGGGCACCCGGCGTCGGGGCAGCTGCGCTCGCCCTTCGGTCGGAGCTCGTGCTCGCGGCCGGGCATCGCGCGCCTCGCGGCCTCCGAGACCTTCTGCTGGGCGGCGCGCGCGAGCTCGGCGGTGGCCTCGGCCTGGGCGCTGGGGATGACGCGCGGCCAGAGGATCGTCAGCTTCGCCGGCGGCGCGGCGGCGAGCAGGAGCGCGACGGCGATCACGGCCCGTGACTTAGCAGGTACACGGTCGTGATGCGGCGGCCGGCGCGCTCGATGACGACCTCGAACCGGCGCGCGCGCTGGAGCGCGTCGTAAGACGCCAGGACGCGCTCGGGATTCTCGAACGTGATGCCGTTCACGCTCAGCACGACGTCGCCGGCCTCGAGGCCCCAGCCCGGGTAGCCGCACGCAACCTTGAAGCCGCGGCCGGAGGGAACGAGGCGGGTGCAGCGGCGGGTGGGCCAGCCCGTGACCTCGTAGACGCGTGGCCCGATCTCGCGGGCGGTCCCGAAGCGCGTCCAGTCCGTCTCGGAGACCGGCGCCCCGTAGAACCCCGACGCCGCGCGGATCAGCTTCTCGAGCCGTTCGCCTGGGAACTCGAAGGCGGCGCCAGCCGCGGGTGGCTCAACGCGCCAACCGTCGCTCGAGAAGCGACGCCCAGGCGCCGGCGGCTCCGGCTCCTGCATCGCCGCTCGCAGCAGCGCGAGCACGCACAACCAGACCGGGAGCCACCATCGCATGCCCGCCCACCGAGCAACCGCGATGCCGGGCGGCGCTCAAGCGCTCCGCAGCGTTGCGAGCACCGCGCTCACCGCGGCTCGACAAGATGTCAGATCGACGCGCGCGGAGCCGGCGGCCGCGTGATGCGCGTGATGCTCGGCCTGGGGTCCAATTCGCCGTACAGCGCCCCGAGCAGCACGGGCTTCAGCAGCCGCGGCGGCGTGCAGAGCACCGCGTACCGCTGCACGCCGGGATTCCCCTGTCGCTGCGGCGCCTTGCTGGCTGGCTTCTTCTTCACGCCCCTTTATCGGTGCCGCACTGCGTCGGGTGCGACCGTGGGATGTACACACACATTGCAGAACCGGCTTGGAATACAGTGCGGCCCGTGGCTCCGAAGGCGCGCCTGCTCCGCTTCCGCATGGGGGACTCGCAGTACGCCGTCCTCAGCTACGACACCGCGCCGCGCGCGACGACGGAGCTGACGTCGGCCGAGCGCGAGGTGCTCGCCGGCCTGGTCGAGGGCTTGAGCAACGCCGACATCGCGAAGCGCCGCCGCACCTCGGTGCGCACGGTCGCGAACCAGGTCGCGAGCCTGTTCAAGAAGCTCGACGTCGGCTCTCGCGCCGAGCTCGTCGCGCGGCTGCAGGAGCGGTAGCCAGCGGATGCTGCTCGCCCTGCTCCTCACCGTCTTCGTCGAAGAAGCGCCGGAGCCCCAGCGCCCCACCTCGCGCTGGGGCGTCGCCGCCGGCACCACGTTCCGCCTCGGCACCAACCGCGGCGTCAACAACGCCATCGGCCCGCGCTTCGGCCTGCTCGAGCCTCCCCCGCGCGGCCGGTACTTCACGCCCGCGATCGCGCTGCTCCTCGAGGGCGAGGTCGGCACCGATCGCGGCGTCGGAGCCTTCGGCGCGCAGGTGCGCCTCGAGCTCCTCATCGCTCCCGAAGGCGGGCTGCTCGCGCCGTGGCTCGTGGTCTGGATCTCGGGCGGCGCCGGAGCGGCCTGGCTGCAGGGGCGCGGCGGCACCGAGCTGTTCCACGTGGGCGTAGGCCTCGGCGGCAACGCGTTCGCCGACGCCGGCGCCTGGGGCCCGCACCACAGCTGGGCCGACTGGATGGAGGGCTTCTCGTGGCCGCTCGTGCTCGTCGCGACCCTCGCAGGCCTCCCGCTCGCCATGCTGCGGGTCGAGGCGCGCCTCAGCTTCTACCCGCAGGTGACCGGCACCACGTTCTGGCCGAGCCTGCTGGTCGGCTTCGGGATGTAGCTACCAGTAGCCCTTGTACTTCGGCTTCGGCGCCGTCGCCGGCTCTGCACCCGGCGTGAGCGTCTGGGTGTCGACCGGCGACGGGTTCTCCGCGGCTTCCGCCCACAGCAGGCTCACGGTCGTGATCGCGCCGGCCGCCGCCAGGCCGCCGAGCAGGTACGGCGCCCAGTGCCCGAAGTTGGGCCCCAGCGCGAAGCCCGAGATCAGGTACACCGCGATGCCCGCGAGCGTGCCGAACAGATCGGCGCGCAGCACCTGCGCCGAGCTGGGGTTGAACTTGAGCAGCGCGAGCGCCATCGCTCCGGCGCCGATCGCGGGAGAGATCAAGAGCGCGTCGATGCCGGGCCGCGTGTCCCCCACCTGCCGGTTCGTGGCCGCGATGATGCCGACGATGCAGCCGGTGAACAGCATCGCCCAGTAGCCGCCCGACAGCATGAGCAGGCCCTTGTTCATCGGCAGATCTCCGCCGCCGACGATCACGCTGAGCCAGCCGCCGACCAGCGCGCCGACCCACATCGCCCACGTCGTCGCGCCGACGTCGCCGGTGATCAGGTTCACGAGCCCCGCACCGAACATCGCGCCGAACGCCGAGTTCGCCATTCCGAAGAACGCGCTGCGCTCGCTCATCCAGTTGTAGAACTGCCACGCGGCGGAGGTCGCGAAGCCGAGGCCCGCTCCGATGAGGCCGGCGCCGAGGTACGCGAGCCGCGCGCTCTGCCCGCACGCGCTCGCCTCGTCGTTGCCGTTGCACGAGCGTCTCGCGTGATCGGGCGTGCCGTCGGGCAGCCGCGCCGTCACGCGCGGCATCAGCTGCGTCGCCACGCCCGCGGTCAGCCCGAGCAGCGTGTGGTGGAGGATGAACGCGAGGCTGCCGGGGCCCGAGAGGAACGCGCCCTCGCGCGGGTGCCCGTCGAGCATCGCGCTCGGCGGCTGCGCCGGCACCTCCTTCGGCTGCAGGTTCTCGGGCGGCGGCGGCGGCGGCGGCTCGCCCGTGTCGACGTTCGCCTCGATCGTCTTCTGCTCCGGCGGCGGCGGCGGCTGCGCGGGCGGAGGCGGCTGCGGCGGAGGCGGCTGCGGAGGCGGCGGGCTGTCGTTGACCGCGGGAGGCGGAGGCGGCGGAGGGTCGGCCACCGCGGGCTGCCCCGCGTCGGGCCTCGCCTCACCGGGGTACGGCACCACGATCACCCGGGGCTCGGACTGCGCGTGTGCCCAGAGCGGAACAGCGAGTGCAGCCAACAGCAGCCATCGCGTGCGCATGGAGTCGTGAACCTAGCCCACCTCTGTGTTGCCCCCGAAGGGAGAAGCGATCAAGCTCACGTGAAGATGCGCTACCAGGGCTTCGAGCCTAAAGTTCACGACCTCGCCTACGTGCATCCTAGCGCGCAGCTCATCGGCGAGGTCGACGTCGGCCCCGAGGCCTCGGTCTGGCCGTGCGCCGTGATGCGCGGCGACAACGGCGCCGTCGCGCTCGGAGCGCGCAGCAACTTCCAGGACGGAGCGATCGCCCACGCGACGCTCGGCCAGTCGCGCACCACCATCGGCCAGGAGTGCACCATCGGCCACCGCGCCGTGCTGCACGGCTGCACCGTCGGCGACAGCTGCCTCGTCGGCATCGGGGCCGTCGTGCTCGATCATGCCGTGCTCGGCGACTGGTGCTTCGTGGCCGCCGGCGCGCTCATCCCTCCGAACCGCAAGTTCCCGCCGAAGAGCTTCATCATGGGCTCGCCCGCGAAGGTCGTGCGCGAGGTCTCGACGAAGGACATGGAGTGGATCGCCCACTCGTGGCGCGTGTACCAGGACCTCTGCCGCGCGTACCGCGGCGGCGGCAAGCCGTAACTAGAGCGTGTCCGGAAATCTCGCTACGCGCGGCTGAATCCCGCAGCGGAAATCGTCGCCTTCGCGCGCAGGTCGACAGGCGGGTCGCGCACTGCCGAAGGAAGCGCGACCTCGCCCCGGCCGAACCATGGCGGGGGTGCCCGGCTGGGTCAGCCCCAGGGCCTGAATTGTGGGGCGCGATATTGCGACGCCGTGGCCGGGCAAGCAGAGAAACGGTGGCGCCGTACGGTCGCTGCCCCAAGCTCGGCGGTGGACGGTTGTACAGCCCTGGCGGGGCGACCCTCTCTTGCGTGGACGACTGTCTTCCGCGTGGCAGGAGTCTCACCATTGAAGCCTGGACAGCCGTCCGGACACCCCGTCCGATGAAGTCCCGCAGCGAAGTCGATCGCTTGCGGTGGGGATCGACAACGCCACTGGCTCTGGCACTTGCTCGGTTT